>Ga0207768_100062_pt1 | contig 140738 bp, 132 predicted proteins | sample CeladaPassaB1F01_FD_187478 | JGI IMG/M metagenome (GOLD analysis project Ga0207768, IMG submission 187478) | Cellulose-adapted microbial communities from the Joint BioEnergy Institute, USA - Passage B1F01 (SPAdes) (version 2) | ecosystem: Engineered > Bioreactor > Continuous culture >...
GGCGTTCGGCCTGGAGGCGTTGGCGGAGCTCTTCGAGCGTTTCGGTGATGGGAGGAAGGGGAGCGCGAGGCATGGCGTTTTTGCGGCAAGTTACAATATATGCACCCAAAAATCAAGGAATTCATATGAGTCATTCCCCATCACCAGTCCCTCCATGCCATGCGTCTGCTGATCGGTTTGCTGCTGGCCCTGCTGCCTACCCCGGGTCTCCTTGCACAGGACACGCTCTGGACGCCGCTTTTCAACGGCCGGGACCTCGACGGCTGGGAGCACGTGGGCGAAGGGCGCTTCGTCGTCGAAGACGGCCTGCTCAAAACCGAGGGCGGCATGGGCCTGCTCTGGTACACGCGCCAGAAGTTCGGCAACGTCGTCATCCGCGTCGTTTACAGAAACCCGGACGGCAAGAACGCCGGCGTGTTCATTCGCATTCCGGAGCCGCCCACCGAGCCCTGGATGCCCGTCAACCGCGGCTACGAGGTGCAGATCGACGACCACGGCGACGACTACCACTGCACGGGCGTGCTCTACTCGCTGACGAAAGCCCGGGCCCGTCCCTCCCGCCCCGGCGAATGGAACGTGATGGAAATCACGCTGGACGGTCCGCGCACGATCGTGCACGTCAACGGCGTGCTGGTGACCGACTACACCGAGGGCGATCCCGTGCCGCCCAAGAAGGTCTGGTACGAGCCGGATCGGGGGCCGCGTCCTCTGGAGGGCTACATCGGCCTGCAGAATCACGGTCCGGACGACGTGGTCTACTTCAAAGAAATCAGCGTGCGTCCGCTCCGGCGCCCCTGAAAATGCGCCGAGATCGGGCAGCGACATGCGCCAGAAGCGCATGTTTCTTCGCGGGCGCGTCTGCACATTGAGCGCAGACACACCGAGGAGCTTTCAGGAGACGCGCCCATGGAACGCCCCAACGAACGCATGGCTCAGGCTTTCCGGCAGTTGTCGAATCAACTGGACGAACTCTCGAAGCGGCTGCGGGTCGTTTCCGACCGCATGGGCTGGATCGCCTATCGCCACTTCCACTGTCCCTTTGGCGAAAGCGACATGGCCTGCCGCATCTGGGTTCGCTTCCGGCAGTACACGACCCGAAACTGAGCTTCCGCCTCATCCCCGCACGGCACGCGATGCCCGGAAAAGCGCCTGCCTGCCCGTCAGGAGGCGCTTTTCGTTTCCGGCACCGGCAGCGCCAGCTGTCCTTCCGTGGCCGCCACGATTGTGGCCACCGTCAGATCGCCCGTGACGTTCGTCACGGTCCGGCACATGTCCAGAATGCGGTCCACGCCCAGAATCAGCGCAATGCCCGCGCTGGGCACGCCGACCGACTCCAGGATGATCACCAGCATCACGATGCCCGCACTGGGAACGGCCGCCGTGCCGATCGAAGCCAGGACGGCCGTCAGCAGAATCGTGAGCTGCGCGCCCAGATCCAGCCCGAGCCCCAGCGTCTGCGCGATGAACACGGCCGCCACGGCCTGATAGAGCGCCGTGCCGTCCATGTTGATCGTGGCCCCCAGCGGCAGTACGAACGACGAGACCTCCTCCGATACGCCCAGGTTCTTCTCGGCACATTCCATCGAAACCGGCAGCGTGGCCCCACTGGACGAGGTGGAAAACGCCACAAGCTGCGCCGGCGCGATGCCGGAAAAGAACGTTTTCAGCGGCACGCGGGCCAGTAGCTTGAGCAGCAGCGGATAGGTTCCCAGCGTGTGGATCACCAGGCCCAGCACCACCGCCAGGCTGTAGTAGCCCAGCGCGGCCAGCAGTTCGAAGACCTGTTGCAGGTTGTCGCGGGCAATGGACGTGATCGTGTCGGCCAGCAGCGCAAAGACCCCGATCGGGGCAATGCGCATGATAAGCTCGACCAGTTGAATGACCAGCGCGTTGACCCCGTCGAAAAAGGCGATCACCGGCCGCGCCTTATCGGCGGGAATGAGCAGCAGCCCGATGCCGGCAAACAGCGCGATGAAGACCACCTGCAACATGTTGCGGTTGTCCGAGGCCGCGCCGAAGACGTTCTCGGGCACGATGTCCACGAGCACCTGGAGCGGTCCCCGCTGGCGCGTCTGCTCGGCCAGCTCGGCCCGCGCCTCGACGTCGGCCTCGTAGGCTTCCTGCAGGCGCGTCCGCATCTCGGGCGGCACGGTATGGCCGGGTTGCAGCACGTTCACGATCACCAGACCGATCGTGATGGCCACGGCCGTCGTGACAATGAAGATGGCGATCGTCTTGCCCCCGATACGCGAAAGGCGCTTCAGGTCCGAAAGCGAAGTCACCCCCACGATCAGCGAGGCCAGCACGAGCGGGACGGCGATCAGCTTCAGCAGGTTGATGAAAATCGTTCCGAACGGCGCCACCCAGCGCGTCACAAAACCGCCCCACCCCTGCGCCGCGGCTAGCAGGCCGAAAAGCAGACCCAGCAGCAACCCGATCAGAATCTGCCAGTGCAGTTTGCGATACCAGGGCATTGTCTCGTCGTGCCGTTACTTCCCGAATGATGCCCAAAGAACCAAAACGGCACGCACGATTGCAAGCCCTTTCGGCCTTGCTCCCGCAAAAAAGCCCGGTCCCTTGCGGGACCGGGCATGTCGCCGGCTCAGGCTTCAAGCTTCAGATCTTTTCGCAGCTCCTTACTCCGACTGGGCTTCCAGATGAACTGGTCCACAAAATAATGATGCAGCGGGAAGCCGATCAGAAAGCCCTTGAGCAACGCGTCCGTATGCAGCTCGCCGAAGAGCGGCACTTCGCTGGTGATCACGAACGGCGCGCAGCCCGGATGCACGTCGAACGTGCAGCCCAGCAGCCGGAAGATCGCCGCAAAGAAGATGGCACAGCCAAAGTAGGTGAGCAGGTTGCGCGAGATTTTCGGCGCCAGCCCGAACTGCCGCTGGTCCACGCCCGGCCGGTGATACCGGTTGCGGTGGTGAAACCAGACGATCGCGTGGTACTGGATGTCGTGAAAGATCGTCACGAACGCACCGAAGGCCAGCAGCGGGGCTGTCAGCACGGCCTGCGCGTAGCACACGTACACGTGCAGCGGCACGACGGCCAGCATGAACAGGATCTTGGGCAGGTTGATCGGCTCGCCCCGACGCAGCCGGACCAGCTGGCGCGCCACAAAGACCACCGCCAGTGTGCCGACGGCGGCCGCCGTCACCGCCACCACCCAGTGCTCCCAGGCAAGCGCCCGCAGGTAGTTCGGGTCAAACAGGGCTTCGAGCCGGCTGCCGTGCGGCAACGGTGGATAGACCGGAAAGGCCTCGGACAGGCCGAGCCCCCGCCGGGCTTCCGGATGGCGCACCACGAAGGCCACGAACGGCAACAGCAGCCCGCCGTAGAGCAGCGCGCTGTCGATCCGGTAGTCGATCAGACTCAGGTCGTTGTTTTTGCGCTGGTAGAGCCGCATGAAGCCGTAGTGCTGGCGCACCACGTGCCAGTAGGCCCACAGGCCAAAGAACACCAGAAATGCCTTCCAGGGAAGCTGGTAGTTTTCGATACCCAGTCGGTACAGCCCCCCGGAAAGCAGAATCATGAACGGACCGGCGGCAAACCAGAGCAGGCTCCAGGTGAGCAATTTTTTACGTTGCTGGAGTTCCTGCTTGTCCAGATAGGTGCGGCTGATCGTCCCGAAAAAGTGCGGGCTGTCGAGAAAGACCACCCACAGGAACCAGATGGTGATCATGTCCCAGCCCAGCCCGGCGTGCATGAAGAACAGCGCATAGCCGGCCAGGGCTCCGCCGATGAACCAGAGCAGATCCGCCCGTCGGTTGATGATCCAGTTGACCGAAACGCGCGCTTCCAGCGCATGCGCATAGCTCAGCAGACGCGGCACCATGACGCCTCCTCCTTGAGATAGGCTCCGGGGAAACAATGGGCTAAATAAAAAAGCGCCTGCCGAAAAGGCAAGCGCCTGACTTTTATGCTTTTGTTGCGCCGCTACTTCTTGAAGTTCAGCAGCAGCGAAAAGCGCATCGTGTTGGCCAGCGGGTGGTTCTCCTTGAGCGCATACACATAGGAGAAGTCCACGCCCAGGATGTTGTAGCGCAAGCCGGCACCGAACGTCAGGAACTGCCGGTTGCCGTTGTAGGGGTTCTCGTAGAAAAAGCCCGTCCGCAGCGCAAAGAGCTGGTTGTACCAGTACTCCACACCCATCCCGATCATGAGCTGCTCGAAGACGCTCAGCGTGCGGTACCGGGCTTCCTCTTCGTTGAGGGCGTTCGTGCGCACTTTGATTGGCCGCCAGGCCGTGAAGATCGCCTTGTAGAACGGATCGGCCCGTGAACCGGTCGAGTCGCTCCGCACGCGGATGAGCAGCTTCGTAAAGTCGTTGGCAAACGTGATCCGGTTGTAGGGGTCCAGATCGATCGTAAAGGCGTAGCCGAAGCGCAGGTTGGTCGGAATCGGGTCCTTCTGAGCGCCGTCGGAGTACTGAATCTGCGGCCCCATGTTGTTCAGGTTGAAGCCGGCCGAGAACTGCGCTTTCGTCTGGCCGCCCAGGCTGAACGGAGCCGTCCGGTACAGCAGGCCCAGATCCATGCCAAAGGACTTGCCGGCCTTGGTCTCGCGGCCCTCGACCTGAATGCCCGAGGCCAGGTTCGAGTAGATGTAGCGGAGGCCCACGCCCAGCGCAAGCTGCTCGCTGATCGGATAGCCGTAGGAGACGCCCACGGCCACATCGTAGGAGCGGAAGGTCCCCAGCGGGTTGTTGTTTTCATCCCGCCATTCGTGCTCGCCCATGTTGAGCAGCGTCACATGGGCACCCATGTTGCCGAACTTACCTACCGAGAAGCGCCCGACCAGGTATTCGTAGTACAGGCCGGCGTTGAATTCCGGCAGCCAGTTCGAGTGCGTGAGCGATACCTCGACGGCCTCGGGCTGATACGCCAGCCCCGCCGGGTTCCAGAACAGCGCGTAGGCATTGTCCGCCACGGCCACGCCGGCATTGCCCATGCCGGCGGCCCGACTGTCGGGTTCGATCTGCAGAAACAGCACGGCGGCACCGCCCACCTGCGCGTGGGCCGCGTGCGCCCATCCCATCAGCAATCCCAGTCCCAGTAGTGCGCAAAGCGTGCGCAACGTGTGTTGAGCCGTACGCATAGCGTGCTCCCGTTTTGAACGATAACCCATTGTTTTCCCTTCAGGTTCTGTTGTTTAAACAAAAACAAGACCAGTTCAGCGAATAATGGCCAGGCGGTCGATATGCTCGGCCACCTGGCGCGCGCCGTCCGGTCGTTCTATTTCCACCCGCAGGCGGTACAGGTAGATACCGGTTGCCAGCGGATCGCGGTCTTCGTCGCGTCCATCCCAGGGAATCATGACCAGGTTGGCCGGCAACACGCCGCCCGGAAGCGTCTCGATGCCGTCGAGCGTGCGCACCGGACGTCCGGCCAGCGTGTAGATCCGGAGCTGCACGCGCGCCGGGGTACCGGCCGGCCGGTTGTGCTCAAAGACGAATCGCGTGGGGCCGGTGGTCGGATTCGGGTAGTTGAACACGTTGCGGAGTTCGAGCCGGCTGTCGTCGCTGACGATGAAGTCCAGCGAGGCGGTGCTGACGTTGTTGAGCACATCCCAGGCCCGCACCGTGAGCGTATGTGGCCCGGGTGCCAGGTCGGTAAGCGTCCACTCCACCCGGCCACGCTGGTACGAGTTGGGCTCGCTCCGGAAGGCACTGCTCAGGTTCTGCGCGCGCGCCTCGTCGCCGTCGATAATCAGCAGCAGCTCATGCCCCAGCCCGGCCCCTACCGTATTGATGCCGGAGGCGTCGTAGAGCTGCACGATCAGCCGCGGGTTGGGCGGCACCAGTCCGCCCGAGACGAACGTCGTATCGTTCAGATAGAGCCGGATTTCCGGCCCTTCGCGGTCGTCCGGGATCGACGCGGCCGTTCCGCCCACCACGAACCCCTCGGTGTGGCCGGCCGCGTGCGTTTCGGCGTTGTAGGCATAGGCCGAAATGCGACCACGCCGGTTGCTGTAGAGGATGTCTTTGGGCACGACAAACGTGGCCGCGAAGCGCCCGTTTTGCACGTCCACCTGGCCACGCCAGATCAGGTCTTCCCGCACCAGGTAGTACGGCGTGGGCATGTAGCGCCAGTACGGCAGGGGTTTCTGGCGCTCGGCGTCGAAGACGGTGAGCGTGGCCACCCCGTTGAAGCCAGCGTCGAGCTGACCGGCCGCGTCCTGCACATACCCACGCACCGTCACGCGCTCGAGCGCACGCATGGGCACCGGCTGGGCGGGATCCGGCGCCTGGTCGTTGATGCTTTCCACGACGACGCGCCGATGCGGGAAGCCGATGCGCAGCGTCGGATCGCCCAGCAGGTTGAAGCGCCGGTTGTTGTTCTGCAGCCCGGCCCGCGTGTTCTTCATGCGGCGCAGCGCATCGCCCAGCCGGGGCATCTGTCCGTCCGCCTCCGGCCGGAACAGGTACTTGTTGAGCATGCGATTCAGGCCCACGTTCAGTACGCTCGTATCCGCCGACGTGTAAACGAGCCGCACGGCGCTGAAGACGGCCACCGCACCGCCGTTAGGATTCAGCAGCAGCACCTCGCCGCCGCTCTGCGCCTCGGTCATGTCCCAGCGGCCCCACGTGCAGGTGGCCGTGATGAAGATGGCCAGGCGATCGCGGTTGGTCAGCGCGGCCGCGTCGTCTCTGGTGAAGATCTCTTCCTGCGCCAGCACGTCGCTGCTGCCGTGTCCGCTGTAGTTGATCACCAGCGTGCCTTCTTCCAGCGCGCGCAGGATGTCGCGCCGGGCGTTGGGAATGCGCCAGATGCCCATGAACACGCGTGGGTAGGACACGGCATAGATCTTCTGCACGTCGATGGTCGGGAAGTACTGCTTCACTTCCTCGGCCACCACGTCGATGTTCTGCACGTGCAGGTCCAGGTCGTTCTGCTGCGCGGCTACGCCGGTCGGGCCGTCGTCGGCCACGAACGTGTAGCGCATGCGCCAGGGGCCGTAGGTGGCCGGGCTTTCATAGCGGAAGATCTTGTCGATCACCTGCTGCGCCTCTTCGGGCGTCTGCACCGGGAGGCGGCCGATGCCCAGATCCAGCCGTTCCGTGCTGTAGGCGCCGGCGCCGTAGTCCGGCCAGAGCCCTTCGTCGTCGTCGAGCAATCCGAAGTAGTCGTCGCTCGTGTAGGAGTTGATCGGGTGGTAGGAATCGACCGTCTCGTAGGGCGGCACCCAGTTTTTCAGCGTCGGCTTCTGCCAGAGCTCCCGGTAGTTGTAGTGCCCGTCGCCGAAAAGCAGTGCGTAGCGCAGGAGCGACGATTCGTCGGGCGCCCGGTCGTAGAGGAACTTCAGGTAGTCGCGTACGGCGCGCATGTCGGGCACGCCGCCCGAAAACTCGTTGTAGATCTGCTCGACGGTGGCCACCACCACACGCAGCCCCTGGCCGCGCCGGTGTTCGGCCAGTTGTTCGGCATAGACGCGGAACGTATCGGCTGTGACAATGGCCAGGTCCGGGTAAAAGTCGATGCCGTGCAGATTCTGGCTGGGCACGCGGCGGGCACCGGACGGATCGAGCGGACGTACGGCACCTGGTGTAAAGGCCACCAGCTCACGGGGACGTTCCGGATCGTTGCAGACCACCTGCACCCGATACCCGCCGGACGTCGCCTGCACTTCCAGTCGGTGAACGGTGCCCGGCTCGGTCACGTCCCACACCTGCGGCGTTTCGGCAAAGCCTTCCAGCAGGAATTCGAAGGTGCCGGTCTGTCCCGGCGGCGTGAAAAAGCGCAGGTAGCCGTCGGTCGCCACCAGACGCATGGGGTAGAACACGCGCAGCCACTCGAGCGCCGCCCGTGGATCGCCGCCGGGGTTCGTCAGCGTCATCTCCAGCTCCAGCGGTGTGGCCGTGGCCAGCGCCTGCGTGAAGGTTACCTCCGTGGCCCGCGCGACCGGACTCTCCGGATCCGGAAAGACCACGCCTGCCGAAGCGCGGGCCAGCTCCTGTCCCCGTGAAACGAACACGGCGTAGGCTGCCGGATTCGACTGGATCGCCACACGGGCCCGGTAGGTCACCGTTCCCGCCGTCAACCCCGGCGGCGTCACGCCTTCCAGGATGCGCAGGCGTCCGGCCGGACTGATCGGCACGCTCACCCAGGTCAGTCCGCTGCCCTTCCCCTCGGCAATTCCCTCCTTGCTCCAGAGAAAATCTTCCGGATCGACCACGTAGCGTCCGGTGAGCTGCGCGACCGGCTGGGCGTCGGGCGCGTTCGGGAACGGGATCGTTTCGATGCGGCGCCCGGCCCGTTCCCCCACTTTCAGAAAGTAATAGTTCGCGTTGGAGAACGGATGCGTGTAGTGCTCCCACTCGCCCCGCTGCGCGTTGTAGGTCCACCCCTGCACACCGGCCGCGTAGAAAATCAGCGCGTCACCTTCGTCAAAAGAGCCGTCGTCGAGCCCGACGCCCCAGACCGGGTTTTCGATCAGGTCGGCCGGGCGCGGCGCGCTGTTCAGGGCCGGAAGGGGACGGCCACCGTTGCCGTAGAGCTGAAGCTGGCGCGGATCGATCTCGTCCACGGAGCGTCCGACGAGCGCCAGCAGTTCGGCCAGCGCGGCCCGATCGATACGGTAGATTCCTTCTTCCCGGACCGGAAACTTAACGATAGCCCCATCGGCCAGCACGCTGCGCGTGACCTGAAGATGTGGATTGTTCGACGGCCGCAGCCCCGTCCCCAACACGGAAGTCTGTGCCACGGGGTGGCGCAACCGCACCTGCACCCGGCGATAGCGACGCAGCATCTGCCGGGCTTCGTCGTAGACCAGCAGGCGGACGCTCAGTGTGGCGGCCGGACGGCGGCGTTCCATGCCCACGCCCACCACTTCGACGGGCGGCTGGTTGAGCCAGGCGGCCAGCGATGCCCCCTCCGCCCCCAGCGCCAGCGGCACCTCCTCGTAGTCGGCCGCCACGATTTCGACGCGCGGCGTCACCGGGGCGGGAAGCCAGATCGTCTCGGACGTCTCCCAGGCACCGCCGGTGGCCGCCACGACGGCCTTCCACGAAAGCGCCGTTACGCCGGCCGAGTCGAGCGCCGATGCCAGCGGACGCGCCCACTGCGCCACCACTTCCAGCACGTCGCCCTGCGGCGTACTTCCCAGCGAACGGACCGTGACCGGCTGCGCCGCGGCGCTCAGCGCCAGCCAGAGGCCCAGCAGACAGGCCACGCTCCTGCGTATGCACGTGCTCCCGGTGTACACCACGAACTTCATGCTTCTGGCACCCGTTCGGATGCCGCCTTCAAACTACAACGTGGTACCCGCTTTCGCGATACGCAGGAGCCGAAAGGTGAACGGTTGATCGCGCTTCTGTTAAAGTTATCGACCGGCCCCGTTAAAGGTCAAGTACGCCTGTGCCTTTTTATTTCATAAGGTTTCGCATTTTCCCGGAGCGAGCGGTTCCGTAGTTTATGGGGCAACCCGCAACGAGCAACCAACCGAAAAGGCCGTGGCACAGATCATCGACGGCAAAGCGATCGCGGCCCAGGTGCGCGCCGAAGTGAAGGCCGAAGTCGAAGCCTGGGTGCAGGCCGGCCACCGTCCCCCCTATCTGGCCGTCATCCTGGTGGGCGACAACCCGGCCTCGGCTTCCTACGTGCGCGGCAAGACGAAAGCCGCGGCCGAAGTGGGTATTGCCAGCGACACGCTGCACTTCGACACGTCCATTTCCGAGGCCGAACTGCTGGCCGAAATTGCCCGCCTGAACGACGACGAGGGGGTGGACGGCATTCTGGTGCAGCTTCCGCTGCCCGATCATATAGATCCCAGTCGCGTGCTGAACGCGATCCGCCCCGACAAGGACGTGGACGGCTTTCATCCGATCAACGCCGGCCGTCTGCTGCTGGGCGAGCCCGGCTTCGTGCCGGCCACGCCGGCCGGTATTCTGGAGCTGCTCCGGCGCAGCGGCATCGAAACCACCGGCAAGCACGCCGTGGTGGTGGGGCGCTCGAACATCGTGGGACGCCCGCTCGCCGCGCTGCTGCTGCATCGCGGCATCGATGCCACCGTCACGGTCTGCCACAGCCGCACGCGGGATCTGGCCGCCCTGACGCGCACGGCCGACATTCTGGTGGCCGCCATCGGCCGCCCGCGCTACATCACGGCCGACATGGTACGCGAAGGGGCCGTCGTCATCGACGTAGGCATCAATCGCGTGGACGACCCCTCGCATCCCCGGGGCTACCGGCTGGTGGGCGACGTGGACTTCGAGGCCGTGGCCGAAAAAGCCGGCTGGATCACTCCGGTACCCGGCGGCGTTGGCCCGATGACGATCGCTCTGCTGCTCCGCAACACGCTCTACGCCGCCCAGCGACGCTATCCCTACCCATGATCCTGCAGGCCGACACGCTTCAGACGCTGGCCGATACGCAGGCGGCCGCGCCTGACACTGCCGATGTGATCACCGAGCTGAGTCAGCAGGTGAGCGCCACCGGCCAGCTCCTGGTCAGCGGTCAGTGGGAGCAGGTGCTGCCCCGCATCCAGGAAGGACTGGCCGGGCTGGCCGTTTCGGCCATTCCACGGCTGACCGGCGCGCTGTTCGTTTTTCTTTTCTTCTACGCGATCTATCGCGTGGTGGGCGCCGTGCTCCGACGCGCGTTGCGACACAGCCGCCGCATCGACGCGACGCTCGAGCACCTGCTCATGCGCTCCTACCGGCTCATCGGGTTGTCGTTTATCACGGTCATGGTGCTGGCCCAGCTCGGCATCAACGTCACCGCCCTGCTGGCCGGACTCAGCATCGCCGGGATCGCCATCGGCTTTGCCGCCCGCGACACGCTCGAAAACTTCATCTCCGGCCTCACCATCCTGATCGACCGCCCCTTCCGCGTGGGCGATCCCATTGAAATCAACGGGACTTACGGAATCGTCGAAGAAATCACGCTGCGCTCGACACGCGTGCGCACGCTCAACAATGAGGTGATGGTATGGTGATGCCGAACGTCCAGATGATCAACCAGAAGCTGATCAATTACGGCCTCAAAGACGCCCTGCGTATTGAAATCCCCTTCGGCATTGCCTACAAGGAATATTCTGAAGAAGCGCGACGCGTGGTGCTGCGCCTGACCGAAGGCGACGAGCGCCTGCACCCTGACTATCCGCCCTCGGTGGTGGTCACGAAGCTGAACGACTCGAGCGTCGACATGGTACTCCGGCTTTACATCCGGAATGCGCACGACGCCATACCGATGAAGTTCGAGTACACCGAAAAAATCCGCGAGGCGCTGCGCGAGGCCGACATCGAGATCCCCTTCCCACACCGCCAGCTCTTTATCGACGAGGCCAAAGCGTTCAAACGCGCCACCTGGATGCGTCCGGCCTCAAACGGCGACGGGGAGCAAAGCAGCGCTTTCGGTTAAGAAAACGTGCACCCTCTTGACAGGGGGGATATTTTGTTGTATTCTTGCAGCCATCATGCTGCCGCAGACATTCCATATGATGCAGCCGGTTCGACCCATCCGACCTGTGCGACGTCCCCGTCGCCCCCGCGGGGGTGGAACCGGCGCATCCTGTCCTGTGGCAGCAGGGTAATGTATTGAGCTGAACGATTGAAAATAGACAGGGCGCCGGTTCCATCGAGGAGCCGGCGCCTTTCTTTTTCACCCTGTAGTCCAACGAAGCAAACACGATGTCCATCGTTCTGGCATTCAGCGGCGGTCTGGATACTTCGTTCTGCGTCCCCTACCTGCGGGAGACGTACGGCGAGTCGGTCTACACGGTCACCGTCAACACGGGCGGCCTGACCGAAGCGGCCATCGCCGAGATCGAGGCGCTTTCGCAGAAGCTCGGCGCGGCCGGCCACTTCACGATCGACGGTCGTCACGACCTGTTTCGGGATCATCTGAGCTATCTGATCAAGGGCAACGTGCTGCGTGGCGGCGTCTATCCGCTCTGCGTGGGGCCGGAGCGCATCGTGCAGGCCCGCAAGGTGGTGGAAGTGGCGCGCCAGCTCGGTGCCCGGGCCATTGCGCACGGCTCGACCGGCGCCGGCAACGACCAGGTCCGCTTCGACGTAGCGCTGCGCATCCTGGCCGACGACCTGGAGATCCTGACGCCGATCCGGGAACTGGGTCTCAGCCGCGAGGCCGCCACGGCCTATCTGAAAGAACGGGGCATCGAGGTGCCGGAAAAGAAGACGGCCTACTCGATCAACCGGGGCCTCTGGGGCACGACGATCGGCGGGCGCGAGACGCACACGACCACCGAGCCGCTGCCCGATGAGGCCTACCCCGACACGGTCCCGCCGGCGCAGGCACCCGACACGCCGCTGGAGCTGACGATCGCCTTCGAGCAGGGCATCCCGACCGCCCTCGACGGCGAGGCGATGGATCCGGTCACGCTCATCGAACGCCTCAATCAGCTCGGTGCGGCCCACGGCGTGGGCCGGGGCATCCACGTGGGCGATACGATCCTGGGCATCAAGGGCCGCGTGGGCTTCGAAGCGCCGGCCGCCCTGATCCTGATCACCGCGCACCGGGAGCTGGAAAAGATCGTGCTGACGCGCTGGCAACGGTACCAGAAAGATCACCTGGCCGACTTCTACGGCATGCTGCTACACGAAGGCCAGTACTTCGACCCGGTCATGCGCGACATCGAGGCGTTCCTGGATTCCTCCCAGCAGACCGTCACGGGCACCGTACGCGTGCGGCTCTTCAAGGGCCACCTCGACGTGCTCGGCTGCGACAGTCCCTACTCCCTGTTCAATTCGAAGATTGCCACTTACGGCGAACAGAACCGGCTCTGGGACGGGCGCGACGCACAGGGCTTTACGCGCATCTACGGTGTGCAAGCCCTGCTGGCCGCCCGGGCCCGCCAGTCGGCTTCCACGTACGAAACCAACCAGACGGCCGCTTAACCCAAAAACACCTGGAGCCATGTACCAGCAACTGACCGTCGACAAGATCGGATCGAGCACCGCCCCGTGCCGGCTCTCCCACGAACTCGAGATCACCTCGTACATCGTAGCCGAAGAAGGCTACTGCCTGGTGGTGCGGGCGCTCGAGGAAAAGACCACGTACAACCAGCTGGAATGCACCGACGGCACGTTCCAGACGATCCGCCGGGGCGATCTGATCGTAGGCGCCCTGGGTGAACGCCAGGCGCTCAAGGGGTACAGCGGCCGTATCCCTCGTCGCATCCAGGTGGGCGACGTACTGCACATCCTGAACATGGGCGGCATCCTGGGCCAGTGCACCTCGGACCACCCGGACCTGGGTCCGGCGCTGCGCGTGGAGGTGCTGGGCGCCGTCGTGGTGGACGTGGACGGCCAGAAGCGGCACGCCCGCGTGCAGGACCATGCGCTGGAGCCGGTCTTTTCGCTCACGCATTCGGCCCCGCTGGTCATGGTCAGCGGCACCTCGATGAACACGGGCAAGACGTTCGCCGCCGCCCAGATCATCCGCTACCTGAGCGAACACGGCCTGCGCGTGGCCGCAGGCAAGCTCACCGGCGCGGCGCTGCTGCGCGATGCCCGGCTCATGGAAGAAAATGGCGCTATCGCCAGCGTCACGTTCATCGACGCGGGCGTCGTCTCCTCCACCAACAAGGAAATGGCGCCGCTGGCCAAAGGGCTTATCGCCCACCTGAACACGTTCGCGCCGGACGTGATCGTCGTCGAACTCGGCGACGGCTTTATCGGCTACTATGGCGTCGATGAGCTGCTGCTCGACAAGGAGCTGCAGCGCTTTACGCGGGCGCATGTGGTGGCCGCTACCGACCTGGCCGGGGCCTGGGCCGCCGACCAGCTCTTCCGGACGCGCTATCACGCACAGATCACGGTCATCACCGGTCCGGTCACCGACAACGCCGTCGGTAAGCGGTACATCCAGCACGCCATGGGCATTCCGGCGCTCAACGCCCGTCAGGACGCCGAGGCGCTCGGGCAGCTCATCGCCCGCTCGGTGCGGACGGCCGTCCGCCCTTTACCCCATTACCACAGCGGTAATGGCGTGGCTGTCGCCGTATCCTGACGTACCCCAGAGCAAAGGAGTCCAATGGCTGAAACGAAACGGATCGCCATCCTGCACGGAGCCGGCTACGTCGGCGGCGAACTCATTCGCCTGCTGCTGGCCCATCCATACTGTAAGCTGGAGGCCGTCACGAGCCGCACATTTGCCGGACGGCCGCTATGGCACGCCCATCCGGCACTCCGGGGCCAGACCGAGCTGAGGTTCGTCGACGAAGACGCGCTGGCGCTCTCGGAGCTGGACGCCGTGCTGATCGCCGCCGAGCACGGCCAGGGTGCCCGTGCTGTGCAACGCCTGCTCGAAGACGGCTACCGGGGCGTCATCATCGATCTGAGCGCCGACTTTCGCTTCCGGGAAGCCGCCATCTACCCGGCGTGGTTCGGGTTCGATCACCCCGCGCCCGAGCTGCTCGGTCGGTTCGTCTACGGGCTGCCCGAAATCCAGGCCCCCTATGCGGCCGACACGCGCCTGGTGGCCAACCCGGGCTGCTTCGCCACGGGACTGGCGCTGGCGCTCTGGCCGCTGAGCCAGCACCTGGAGGGCGTCACCGTCGCCGTCACGGCGCTGACCGGCGCCTCGGGGTCCGGTACCCGTCCGAAGGCCACCACCCACTTCCCCGAGCGCGACGGCAACGTCCGCGCCTACAAGGTGCTGGCCCATCAGCACCTGCCCGAGGTGCAGCAGGTGGTCGGCCCCGGCCTGCGCATCGCGTTCGTGCCGGCCTCGGGTCCGTGGACGCGCGGCATCTGGGGCACGGCGCACGTGGCCCTGCCCGACGGTGCAGGCGCCGACGAGGTAGCCCGCTGGTATGAAGCCGCCTACGGCCAGGCCCCCTTCGTGCGCCTGTGGCCCGACCAGCTCCCCGAGCTGCGCTACGCCGTCCACACGCCGTTCTGCGATCTGGGCTGGATCGTGCGCGACGGCCACCTGGTGGTAGGCTTTGCGCTCGACAACCTGCTCAAAGGCGCGGCCAGCCAGGCCATCCAGAACCTGAACCTGCTGCTGGGGCTGCCGCAGACGGCCGGCCTGCTCCCTACCCCTGCACCTGCCGAAGTGCATGCATAGTACAGAGCCGGGCCGCGATCGACCCGGCTTTTTTCGTGTTCTAACCGGACCATCGGCACAGCATGGCTTCTGCAAACAGAATGATTTGCGATTAAAAACGACGATGAACACGCAGGAAGTCATTCGACTGGAAGACACGTTTCAGATCCCCACCTACCGCAAGTATCCGGTGGCGCTCGTGCGCGGCGAAGGGTGCTACGTGTGGGATGCCGAAGGGCGCCGCTACCTGGATTTCTACGGCGGCCACTGCGTCACGCTGCTGGGGCACTGCCCGCCACGCGTCGTGCAGGCGCTTCAGGAGCAGGCCGCCCGCCTGCTGTTCTACTCGAACGTGGTCTACAGTCCGGTGCGGGCGCGTGCGGCCGCCCTGCTGGCCAAGATGGCTCCCGAAGGACTGCGCCACGTGTTTTTCTGCAATTCGGGCACCGAGGCCAACGAGACGGCGCTCAAGCTGGCCCGTGCCTGGACGGGCAAACCCGGCCTGATCGCGCTGGAGCGTGGCTTCCACGGACGCACGCTGGGCAGCCTGGCCGCCACCGAACCCATCGGCTACCGCAAACCCTACCTGTCGGTGCTGCCGCCCACGCATTTTGTACCGATGGGCGACCTGGAGGCCGTCGAACGCCTGCTGAGCCGCCACGACGACATCGCCGCCCTCATCCTGGAGCCCATCCAGAGCATGGCGGGCGTCTACGAGGCCCCGGTGGATTACTATCGGGAGCTGCGGCGGCTGTGCGACCGCCACGGCGTCGTCCTGATCTTCGACGAGGTGCAGACAGGCGTCGGCCGCACCGGTACCTTCTCCATCTCGGAGCAGTACGGCATCCGCCCGGATCTGATCACGCTGGCCAAAAGTCTGGGCTCGGGCGTGCCGGTGGGCGCCGTGCTGGTTTCCGATGCCATTGCCGCCCACGTCAAACCGGGCGACCAGGGCACCACGTTCGGCGGCGGCATGCTGGCCATGGCGGCCGTGACGGCCACGCTCGAAACGATCCGGGACGAAGGGCTCATGGCGCGCGCGCCGGCCATCTTCGAACGCATCCGCCGGGGCGTGGCCGACCATGTGGTGGCGGTGCGGGGACGCGGCTGCCTGATCGGACTGGAGCTGGATCGCCCGGCGGCCCCGGTGCTGGCCCGCCTGCGCGAGCAGGGCGTGCTCGCCGGAAGCGCCAGCCACCCGAACGTCATCCGGCTCATGCCGCCGCTCAACACGCCGGACGACGCCATCGACACCTTCCTCGAAACGTTCCTGCAGGTCCTTGCCAACCAGCCAGAAACCCCGACGGTCTGATGGAAGAACTTCCGCCTCCCCGGCATCTGATCGACTGGCAGTACATCGACGACGACACCTGGCAACGCTGCCTGACGCGCACGCTGGAACACTATCGCCAGGGGAAACATGCCTGGAGCCAGGCGGCCCGTCATCGAAGCCTCGGGCTGCTGTTTTTCAATCCGTCCCTGCGCACGCGTACGTCCATGGAGCTGGCGGCCGTGCAGCTCGGCGCCCATGCTACCACGCTGGTGGCCGGCCAGGGCACCTGGCAGATCGAATGGCGCGACGGCGTGGTCATGGACAGTGCGGCCGCCGAGCACATCCGCGAGGCCATCGGCGTGCTCTCGGAGTACTACGATGCGCTGGGCGTGCGCGTCTTCGCCTCCCAGACCGACTACGTGCAGGACCGCGACGAAGTGCTGCTGCGGGCGATCGTCCGCGCCGCCACGGTGCCGGTCATCAACCTGGAGTCGGCCTTCTACCATCCCTGCCAGGCGCTGGCCGACGCCGCCACCATCCTGGAGCACCTGGGCGGCGCCGTGCAGGGCCGCCGCTTCGTGCTGAGCTGGGCCTACCACCCGCGCCCGTTACCGATGGCCGTCCCCAACTCGGCACTGCTGATGGCCGCCCGTCTGGGCATGGAGGTCGTCGTGGCCCACCCGCCGGGTTTCGAGCTGGACGAAGGTGTCATGGCACGGGCGCAGGCCGACGCTGCCGCCCATGGCGGGCGCGTGACGGTGGTGCACGACCAGGCCGAAGCGTTCGAGGGGGCCGCGATCGTCTATGCCAAGTCGTGGGGCAGCCGGCTGCTCTACACCGCACCTGACGACGAGGCGGCGCTGCGGGCGCAGTACCGCCACTGGCGGGTCACGCCCGAGCTGATGGCCCGCACGCGCCAGGCCGCTTTCATGCACTGCCTGCCCGTCCGCCGCAACGTGGTGGTGGACGATGCCGTGCTCGACAGCCCGCAGGCCATTCACCTGAAACAGGCCGCCTTCCGGCTCTACGCCCAGAAAGCCATCCTGGAGTACGTGTGGCACCTGCCTCCCTTCGACCCATGAGTACTCGCCCGATCGTGGTCAAAATCGGCGGCGCCCTGCTCGAAGCGCCCGAAGCACTCGACGCCTTCTGGGAAGGTGTGGCCAGCCTGCGCAGGCAGGCGCCCGTCGTGGTCGTGCACGGCGGCGGCCCGCAGGCCACGGCGCTGGCCCGTCGGCTCGGTCATCAGCCCCGCATCGTGCAGGGCCGTCGCGTGACCACCGAACTGGACCTGCAGATTCTCCAGTGGGCGCTGCGCGGCGAGCTGAACCTTCGCCTGGTGGCCGCCGCCCTGCAGCATGGCCTCCCGGCCGTCGGGCTGGCCGCCGCCGACGGCGGCACGCTGCGCGTGCGTCGCCGCCCGCCCTGGACGATCGAAGGCGAAACGGTGGACTTCGGCCTTGTCGGCGACGTGGAGCGCGTCGAACCGACGCTGCTGCGGCACCTGCTGGAAGGCGGCTACGTGCCCGTGGTGGCGCCGCTCGGCATCGACGACGAAGGCCAGCTCTACAACGTGAACGCCGACACGGTAGCCTGCGCGCTGGCCGAGGCGCTGCAGGCTCGCGCCTTCCTGCTCGTGACCGAGACCGGTGGCGTGCGCCGCAACCCGGACGATCCGGCGAGTCTCCTCCCCTGCTGCGACCGGGCTACCTTCGAGGCCGGGTTGCGCGACGGCTGGATCGGCGGCGGCATGCGCGTCAAGCTGGAGGTGGCCTTCCAGGCCCGGGATCGAGGCATCCCCGAGGTGTACATCCTGGCCCCTGACGATCTGCTCGCCTGCCGTCGGGCCACTTCCGTCGTTCCATAAGCGCGATCCTTCAGCTTACCGCCGCAGCCCCACCTGCACGTCCATCACGTTCGTGTGCGTGGGGCCGGTAAACAGCAGCTGCTCGAGCGCTTCGAAAAAGGTGTAGGCGTCGTTGTTGTCGAGATAAGCCCGGGGGTCCATGCCGCAGGCGCGGGCCCGGGGAGCGGTGTCGGGCGTGGCCCAGGCGCCAGCTGCGTCGGTGGGACCGTCGCGGCCGTCGGTTCCGCCGCTGAGCAACACGGCCGCGGCGTCCCAGCCCTCCATGGCGAGCGCGGCGGCCAGCGCCAGTTCCTGGTTGCGTCCGCCCCGTCCGCTGCCCCGTACAGTGACGGTGGTTTCACCACCCCAGAGCAGGCACACCGGCCGATCCTCGCGCACGTCGCGCAGGGCCGTCACCAGGCGGGGCCCCACTTCACGTGCCTCGCCGGTCAGCCGATCCGTGATGATGCGTACCGAGTAGCCACGCTGGCGCGCTTCGTCGGCGGCCGCCTCGAGCGCCCGTCGGTTCGTGCCGATCAGCCGCGTCACGACCCGGGCAAAACGCGGATCGGCCGGCTTGGGCGTCTCGAGTGACGGATCGGTGACGCCCGCCTCCAGACGCACACGCACCGAGTCGGGCACCCGGTGCCACAGATCGTAGCGTCGCAGTACGGCGATCGCTTCGGCAAACGTGGTGGGGTCCGGTACGGTCGGTCCGCTGGCAATGACCGACAGATCGTCGCCCACGACGTCGGAGATGACCAGCGCCAGCACGTCGGCCGGGGCGGCCGCCCGGGCCAGACGTCCGCCGCCGATGCGCGACAGGTGCTTGCGCACCGTGTTGATCTGATGGATGTCGGCGCCGCTTTCGAGCAACAGTCGGAAGGTCTGCTGCGCGTCGGCCAGCGTTACCGGCGGCTCGAAGTCCGCGCACAGCGACGAACCACCTCCGGAGATGAGCACCAGGAACAGATCGTCCGTCCCACAATCTTCGGCCAGCGCCAGCATGCGTCGGGCCGCCTGCACGCTGTGCTCGTCCGGCACAGGATGTCCGGCCTCCAGCACCTCGATACGTCGGGGTGGCGGACAATGTGGCGGAGGCGTCTGCGTGTGGCCATGCGGGACCACCACCGCGCCTTCGGCGATCCGCTCGCCCAGTTGCTGCTCGACCATGCCGGCCATGGCCAGGGCCGCCTTGCCCATACCGGCCACCACCACGCGCCGGTACTGGTCCAGCGGCTTCGGGGCCCAGGTGGTCCAGGGCGTCTGCGTCAGCAAAACGTCGGCCTGTGCGCCGCGCACGGCCGCCCGGAAGATGGCCTGCGCGTCGGCTACAAGGTCCTGATGACTCATGCGCTTACTCGGTTGCGGCGTGATCTCCCAGGAAGTGCGCCAGTTGCGTGGCCCGCGCCTCGGCCGCCTGCAGCACGTCTTCCAGCAGGCGACGCGTGCCGTGCTCGTTCAATTCCAGCGCCAGCGCAATGCTACCCCGAAGCTGAATGCACAGCTCGCGTTCGGCCCGCAGGTCGTGCTGCAACATGGCCTCCACCGCATAGACGCCTTCCGGCTCGTGCGTCAGAAAAGACCGCCTGATCAATTCTTCCGGATGACAGGTGGGCACGCCGCCCAAGAGCGTGATCCGCTCGGCAATGCGATCCAGGCTCTCGTGCACCTGCTCGTAGCACTCCTGAAAGAAGCGGTGCAGCTCCGTGTAGGTTTCCCCTTCGACCAGCCAGTGATGCTTGTGATACTGGTGATAGAGCACCCAGAGCGAAGCCTGGAAGGCGTCCAGATGCGGAAGCAATTGCTCGACCACCGGGCGGGGCAGCCCCACCGTGTTCATGCGCACCTCCGTGCGCGGCCGCGCCGGCTCGCCAAAGACCTGCGGCAGCTTTTCAACTCCCTGCATGGCTTTTCCGTTTGTTTGCAAGAATTTAATTTAAAAATAATGCTTCACGAATCTCTTTCAGGATCGAAGACTCCTCTTTGCAAAGTAAAAACAAAATTTTGAAAGCTTATGTCTCGATTGTTGACAAACCTGTCCATTTTGCACGGCCCGGTTGACAACGGGCGATAGAAGTCTATCTTATGGCAAAAAGTTGCCGGAAGGCATCGGGTTCTTTTCAATATTTGTTTCACGAAAACGCTTTCCAAGGGGGTCCCATGAACGCGAAAAAGTACGTGTACCGCTTCGGCGGCGGGCAGGCCGAAGGCAACAAGGACATGCGCGATCTGCTGGGTGGCAAAGGGGCCAACCTGGCCGAAATGAGCGCGATCGGCCTGCCGGTACCACCGGGCTTCACGATCACCACGGAGGCCTGCGCCTACTACCACGAGCACGGCGGTAAATGGCCGGAGGGCCTCGAAGAGCAGGTGCGCGAGGGCGTCCGGCACATCGAACAGCTCATGGGCGCGCGCTTTGGCGACCCGGAAAACCCGCTGCTGGTCTCGGTGCGTAGCGGTGCGGCCATTTCGATGCCCGGCATGATGGACACGGTCCTGAACCTGGGCATCAACGACCAGGTCGTCGAAGGACTGGCCCGGCGCACCAACAACGAGCGCTTCGCCTACGACGCCTATCGCCGCTTCATCGACATGTTCGGCGACGTGGTGATGGGCGTCAAGCACGACTACTTCGAGAAAGTGCTCGACGCGCTCAAGAGGGAAAAAGGCGTCAAAGAAGACACCGAACTCGATGCGGAGGCGCTGAAGGAGCTGGTGCGCCGCTACAAGGAGGTCTATCGCCAGCACACCGGTTCGCTCTTCCCCGAAGACCCCTACGAGCAGCTCTACAAGGCCATCAACGCGGTGTTCGAATCGTGGAACAGCGAGCGGGCCGTCAAATATCGCCAGATTCACAAGATTCGCGGGCTGCTCGGCACGGCCGTCAACGTGCAGGCGATGGTCTTCGGCAACATGGGCGAGCACAGCGGCACGGGCGTGTGCTTCACGCGCAACCCGGCCACCGGCGAAAAAGAACTCTACGGCGAGTTCCTGATCAACGCCCAGGGCGAAGACGTGGTGGCCGGCATCCGCACGCCCAAGAGCATCTCCGAGCTGAAGCAGATCATGCCGGAGGTGTACGAGGAGCTGCTGCGCCTGGCCGAGCTGCTCGAGCGGCACTACAAGAACATGCAGGATATCGAGTTCACCGTTCAGGAAGGCAAGCTCTTCATCCTGCAGACCCGCAACGGGAAGCGGACGGGCGTGGCGGCCGTCAAGATCGCCGTGGACATGGTCGACGAAGGGCTGGTGGACAAGAAGACGGCCGTGCGCGATCTGGTCGAGCCGGCGCACCTGGACCAGCTCCTGCATCCGCGCTTCAAGGACGAGACGGCCTACAAGGATCGTGTGATCGGCCGTGGGCTGCCGGCCTCGCCGGGCGCGGCCGTCGGTCAGGTGGTCTTCACGGCCGAAGATGCCGAAGCCTGGAAGGCGCAGGGTAAGCGCGTGATTCTGGTGCGCGTGGAGACCAGCCCCGAGGACGTGGGCGGGATGCATGCGGCCGAGGGCATTCTGACCTCGCGCGGGGGCATGACCTCGCATGCGGCCGTCGTGGCCCGCGGCTGGGGCAAGCCCTGCGTGGCCGGCTGCGGCGACATCGTGATCGACTACAAGACGAAAACCTTCCGCGCGGGCGACGTGGTCGTCAAAGAGGGCGACTGGATCTCGATCAACGGCTCGACGGGCGAAGTCATTCTCGGCAAGGAGGAGTTGGTCGAGCCCTCGCTTTCGGGCGACTTTGCCCGCTTCATGGAGTGGGTCGATGAATTCCGGACGCTGGGCGTCCGCACGAACGCCGACACGCCGCAGGACGCCCGCAAGGCCGTGGAGTTCGGCGCCGAGGGCATCGGGCTGTGCCGCACCGAGCACATGTTCTTCGAGGGCGACCGGATCCTGGCCATGCGGGAGATGATCCTGGCCTCGACGCTCGAAGAGCGGAAGGCGGCCCAGGCCAAGCTCCTGCCCTACCAGAAGGAGGACTTCCGGGGCATCTTCCGCGAAATGGCTGGCAAGCCGGTCACGATCCGGTTGCTGGACCCGCCGCTGCACGAGTTCCTGCCCCATGATGAGAAGGAGCAGGAAGAGCTGGCCCGTGCCCTGAACATCCCGGTCGAGACCGTCCGGGCCAAGGTCGAGGCCCTGAAGGAATTCAACCCGATGCTCGGCCATCGTGGCTGCCGTCTGGGCATCACCTATCCGGAGATCACCGAGATGCAGACGCGGGCCATCCTGGAGGCGGCTGTCGAGTTGAAGCAGGAAGGCGTCGATGTGCATCCGGAGATCATGGTGCCGCTGGTGGGCACCCGCGAGGAGATCGAGCACCAGCGCCGGGTGATCGAAGAGACGGCCGAAAAGGTCTTCCAGGAGAAAGGTGACCGCGTCGATTATCTGGTGGGGACGATGATCGAGGTACCCCGCGCGGCGCTGGTGGCCGACCAGATCGCCGAGGTGGCCGAGTTCTTCTCGTTCGGCACGAACGACCTGACGCAGCTCACCTTCGGCTACAGCCGCGACGATGCCGGCAAGTTCCTGCCCTACTACCTCGAAAACAAGATCCTGAAGGATGATCCGTTCCAGACGCTCGACCAGGAAGGCGTCGGGCAACTGGTGCGGATGGGCACCGAGCGCGGCCGGGCCACACGGCCTGCGCTGAAGGTGGGCATCTGCGGGGAGCACGGCGGCGATCCGGCTTCGGTGGCCTTCTGCTACGAGGTCGGACTCGACTACGTCTCGTGCTCGCCCTTCCGCGTGCCGATCGCCCGTCTGGCGGCCGCTCAGGCGCACCTGCGGGCCGAAGCCCGTAAGGAGAAGGAAGCCGCCCCGGCGGAAGCCGCCAGCTAATTTGTCCGGACAATAACCGCACGAACCAGAAGGGCCGCCGGTCACTTACCGGCGGCCCTTCTTTGCAAATACGTGCCCTCCATGCAGTCAGCGACGCCGCCTGAACGAATGCATCGTGCGTTCCCAACACGCTCGCAGTCAGGCGCGAAGCGTAACGGAGGGCCGATGACAGCTACTGCGGTCCATATCCCGCTTGCCCCATCATTTGAGGTCGCTGATTTATCGGTGCATGAGGGGGCCACACCCCGTGAGGCGGACGTGATCCGACGGGTAACAGGGCGGGCACAGGGGTCCGCCCCTACGAGATAGGGAAAACGTCAGGGATCTGGTAGGGGCGCACCGCCGTGTGCGCCCGTGCTTTCTCATATGCCCTATGATTTCCCGGAAACCGTATCATTTGCGGTATCCCGGGCAAGCGCATGCCTCCCCGGCAATCAACCGGGCTGCTCCGGGTGTTCGGCCACCCGGCGGAATGACGGTCGAGGCGCATCGGACGGAGGCGATAGCTGACGTTCCAGACGCTCCAGCCGGGCTTCCAGCGGGGCCACGGCCCGTCGCACCGCCGTTTCGACGAGCTGTTCCAGCTCCCGCTTCGTGAGCGCCGGCCCCTCCGTCACCGAATGACGCCGGGCCAGATAGCGGACGAGCGCCCATACGGTAAGGGCCGGAATACCGACCATAAGGGCAATGGTCGCAAGAATAAAGCCCAGAAATAGCAGTTCCATCAGGATTCACGGGACGCCGTTTCTTCTGTAGGAGCCGGTTCACGGGACGCCGGCAACGCCCTGAGCTGGCGTTCCAGTGCTTCGATGCGGGTCAGCAGCGGTTGCTGAGCTTCCTCGACGGCCTGTCGTACCAGTTGCTGCAGTTCGCGCGCCCCCAGCGACGGTCCCTGCCGCAGCTTGAGCTTCTCGCGCCGGTAGCTAAGGATCAGATGAACAATGGCCAGCGGCAACACCACCGCCACGGCCAGCGTGGTCAGAAATTCCCAGAAGCCCATAACCTGCTCCCTGCTGGTTTTAGATCGTCTGCAAGATACGCAACTTCCGGAGGATCGGTTACGTCGGTTTCAACAAGACCTTACAGGCCGGGGCTTTTTATATGCGGTGGAATTTCTAAATTCCGGCATGCCGGCCGCTCAAGCAACCTCATCCATCAACGCAGGCACCAACCATGAAGCATTGCCGGAGCCTTCTTTTCGTCCTGATGCTACTGGCACTGGCCGGAACGGCCTTCGGGCAGCGGCAGGCGCGCGTCGGTCTGGGCTTCAACGCCCTGCTCACGACGGCCGAAGGACTGGGGCTGGGCGTGCGGACCCGCGCCGCCGCCCCGGTCAGCGCCGATCTGTCGCTGGCGGTCGATCTGGGCTTCACGGGTTTCATCTTCCGGGGCCGCGACGAGGCCAGTTACGTATTCGACCCACAGCTTTCGGCCATCGTGACGTTTCCGCCCCGCGGACGCCAGGCCTTCTACATCCTGGGCGGCTTCGGCGCCTATGCCCCGCTTTCGGAGCGCTACAGCGGCGAGAGCGGCCCGACCGTCCATTTCGGCTTCGGCTGGGTGCAGCTCCTGCGCGAAACGCAGGTCTTCTATGAACTCAACCCCACGCTGGTCGTGGGCGAACGCAACGTGGACGTCGTGCTGCCCGTCCGCATCGGGGTGATCTTTTAAGCCTCACACCACGCGGCGCAGGATGGCCTGCAGCCGCTCGTGATCGTCGCGCAGCAGGCGGCTCAGCACGCGCCCCGCTTCGACCAGCGCCTGCTCACGCTCAGGATCGTCGTGGCCGTCGTGGATCTGCCGGAGCACGGCCACCAGCAGGTCGTCGACAGGCACGGCCGGATCGGGGTTCTGCACGAGCGTCCGCAAAAAGTCGTAGGGCCGCCCCAGCCGTCGGACGATCTCGGGCGGACACGCCTCGACGAAGGCATGAATACCGGCCGGATAGGGCGGCAGCGTCTGATGAATGCGGCCGTCCGGATCCTCGTAGGCCAGCACCTGCGCCCGAAACGTCGTGCGGATCAGCTCCAGCACCTGGGGCATCTCGCGGCGCAGCTCGTCGGGCGAGCGGCCCAGTGCCATCGGACGCCGGCCGGGCTCCACGCTGCCCACCTCGACATGGCTGACCAGCCCGTAGATCGTGCGACCGTCCGGCTGCACTACCCGCACCCAGCTTCCAAAAGCCGGCGGCGGCTGATCCCGATACACCTCGGCCACGAACTGGCGCGTGCTCGACTCAATGACTTCTCCTATGGGCATGGTCGGTTTCGGGTTGGATTGCACTTCAATTTATGGCAAAAAAGGCGATGAACCTCGCCTGTTGCCCATGCCGGCAAACAGCGCACAGAAGGAGCGGCTGAAACAAAGCTCAGTACCGAAATCGGCGGTGCGCCGTTCGGATTCAGCGTGTTCTACGATTTCCGAGGAAATCATAGTGAGAAAGCACGGGCGCACACTTCGGTGCGCCCCTACCAGATCGTAGGGGCGGACCACTGCGTCCGCCCTGTCTGTTCGTCAGATCATGTTGGGCAAATGGGGGCGCCATCATGCACCGGTAGATCAGCGATCACATATTCCCTGTCCAACAAGGTCCTGCTCCCCCTCGAGGGGGAGCTGCCGCGAAGCGGCTGTGGGGGTGTTCGTTTCAGGCAACGCAGGGTCTGGAGGCGCTCGCGAGTGATCGTTATAGAAATCGAATCAGAGTACGGGTCGGCGCTTGCTGGTCTGTTTGCGCGACTGCCCCACCGACAGGCCACTCCGCCAGAGCTGGCGGCCGATGAGTTCGTAAAACGCTTCACGCTCGGGCGCCCGGATCACCGCCTGTTCGTGCGCCTCGGCCAGCACCATGGGATAGCCGTTGCCCTTCTCGCATTCTTTCAGGAGTACGGCGCAGACCAGGTTCACCCAGCCGTCCTCCTCGGCCACCCAGTGGGGAAATTCGACCCGGGCGATTTCGGTCTGACCGTACGGACCGGGCACGGCCAGATAGGTGCAGACGATCCGGTGCGGCTCGGCATAGGCCCGCTGGATGTGCGAGCCCGAAAGGAACAGCCCCGAGCGCTCGCCGGAACGCAACAGACGACGGAACAGCAGCCGATCGGCCAGTCCATCCAGCGAAAGTGACGGCGGATCGGGCGTGCACTCGCCACGTGCCACGCGCAACAGGTTCACCACCTCGGCCCCGCCGGGCATGCTGATGTAGGAGGCGACCGGAATCCGTTCCCGGCGAAACTCCTCCAGCAGCGCCACATAGCGGCGGATGAACTGTTCTTCTAACTCACGCTGGTGCAGGCGGCGGATCATCCAGCGAATGAGCGTGCCGTCGAGCAATGCCACCAGCGGACGCCCGGCGCGACGCGCCTCCCGCGCCAGCTCCAGCAGCGCCTCCAGCTCGAACTCGTCGCGCAGCGCCGAGACGATCTCGACGGAGACCGACTCCAGCCGATCGTCCAGCAACTCGTGCATCTCTTCCTGACGGAAGCAGAAGCGCGGGATCGACTCGAGCCGAACCGGCTCGTGCGTGCCCAGTTGAAAGGCCACCCGCCCCACGTTCAGCAGAAAGCACGGAGGTTCCACGTGACGGTCCGGAAAGATCTGGGAGCCGTCGGCGGCCACCACGGTCACCTGCGCCGGACGCGACGGCACACGCACCTGCTCCTGCAAGCGCTCGCCCAGCGGACGGGCCACCAGCCAACTCGGCCGGGCGCGATCCACTTCCTCCAGCAGCGCTTCTACGTCGCCGACCTGCCGCCAGGCCTCCAGCGCCGCCTGCAGCTTCTCCTGCAGCAGATCGCGCTGCTGCTGTTGATAGGCGGCAAAGCCCCGCAACTGCTGCTGGAGGCGAACAAAATCGAGCATCGGTGCCCTCGGCTGGAATAGGGGGATCGTTCTGGCGTTTAAGTTCCGATCAAACGAGCGCACACGCAAGCCTTTTGCAATGGCCGGCATCTACCTTCACATTCCTTTTTGCAAGCAGCGCTGCATTTACTGCGATTTTTACTTCGTCACGGGCCAGCGCCTGCATCCTACCTTCGTGCAGGCGCTCTGCACCGAGATCGAATACTACGGCCAGCTCTACGGCCGCCTGGAGCCGATCGAGACGATCTACTTCGGCGGCGGCACGCCCTCGCGCCTGTCGCTCGAAGAAGTCGCCCGCGTGCTGAACGAGCTCTACCGGCATTTCGACCTGTCGGCACTTCAGGAAGTGACGTTCGAGGTCAATCCGGAGGACGCTTCGCGTGACTATCTGAGCGGACTGCACAGCCTGGGCATCAACCGGCTCTCGATCGGGGTGCAGTCGTTCTACGAAGCCGATCTGCGCTTCATGAACCGGGCGCACACAGCCGAGCAGGCCGAGGCCGCCCTCGAAAACGCCCGCCGCGCCGGCTTCGAAAACTTCAACGTCGATCTGATTTTCGGACTGCCCGATCAGCCGCTCGAGTACTGGATGGCCAACCTGCAGAAGGTGGCCGATCGCGACATTCCACACGTCTCGACCTACAGCCTGACGATCGAGCCGCGCACCGTCCTCTACAAGCAGGTCGAACGCGGCCTGGTGCAGCCGGCTGACGAGGAGACCTACCGGGCCTGTTACGACTTCGCCATGGAGTATCTGGAGGCGCGGGGCTACGAGCACTACGAGATCTCGAACTTCGCGCGGCCGGGCTATCAGTCGCGCCACAACCACACGTACTGGCGGCACGGTAACTACCTGGGCTTCGGGCCGTCGGCGCATTCGTTCTGGTGGGGCCAGCTGCCCGAGCCGGGCGCCTACCGTTGGGCCAACGTGCGCAACATTCGCCGCTACGAAGCGCTGCTGGGCCAGCACCACCTGCCGCTGGAGTTTCGCGAAGGGCTCTCCTACGACCAGCTCGCCGAAGAATACCTGTTCCTGCGGCTGCGCACGGCCGAAGGGCTGGATCTGGACCACTACGCCGAACGCTACGGGGTGGACCTGCTCAGCGAGCGGCTGGACGAACTGGCCGAACTGGAGGCCGAGGGATTGATCGAACCCATCCGCAACGGAAAGCTCCGCCTGAGCCGGAAAGGCCGGCACGTCTGCGACGCCATCGTCGCCCGCCTGCTCTGAACGGCACCGACTTTGCAGCCGGTAGCTAAAGCGCCGAAGCTCTTCGGCCGATACCCGCGGAGAAGCTGCAGGCATGGACCTGTCTCTGGCAAACGGGAAACGGAACGGGATTACGGAGCTACCCATGCGACGCATTTTTTTCCTGCTGGTGGCCGGCGTGCTACTCTGGGCCGGCCTGTGATCAGGCGACCACCGAGGAGACGGCCGGCATCGTGACGCTGACCGGCCAGGTGCTCGATGCCGAAACGAACGATCCGATCGTCGGCGCGCTGGTGCAGCTGCAACCGCAGGGGCTCATCACCGAAACCGACTCGGTGGGACGCTATCGCTTCGAGGTGACGATCGACAGCACGATGGAGCTGACGGTCAGCGCCACCAAGACCGGCTACAGCAGCGCCTCGCTGCCGGTGCTGGCCGTGCCGGATCGTACGATCGAGGTGCCCGTGCTGCGACTGACCCGCACGGCCACCGAGGAGCCGGTCTCCGGCGAAGCGGCCAACATTCTGTTGCTGTCGCAGTCGGATCAGGCCATCGGCGTGCGCGAAAGCGGCTCGAAAGAAACGGCCGAACTGGTCTTTCAGGTCTCCGACTCGATGGGGCGTCCCGTTGTGCTCGATCATGCCGTGCGCGTGCGCTTTCGCTTCGGCGTGCAGCCGGGCGGCGGCGAGTATCTCTTCCCCGAGGAAGCCCAGACCGACAACAGCGGCCGCGTGCGCGTGCATGTGGCCAGCGGCACGAAAGCCGGCGTCGTGCAGGTGGTGGCCGAAGCCAACGTGAACGGCCGCACAATCCGCTCGCAGCCGGTCAGCCTGGCCATCCACGGCGGCCTGCCGGATCAGAACTTCTTCACGCTGGCCCCGGCCCAGTACAACTTCCCGGGCTGGGTCGCCTACGGCCTGGAAAACACGATCAGCGTGATCGTCGGCGACCAGTACGGCAATCCGGTCAGGCCCGGTACGGCCGTCTATTTCACGACCACGCACGGCGTCATCACCGGCTCGGTGCTGACCGGTGCCAACGGCCAGGGAAGCGTTACGCTCTACTCGGCCAATCCGCTGCCGCCTGACGGCATCGCCATTATCACGGCCACCACGGCCGACCGCAACCAGCAGCCGGTCACCCGGAGCATCCCGGTTGTCTTTTCAGGACCGCCGTATATCGATCCGTGCATGCTGGATGAACAGAACAACTGCCTTGACACAATGCCAGTCGCCCGACTCAACCAGTCCTATCTGCTCAAGATCACCGACCACCTGGGCAATCCACTGGCACCGGGCACCCGGATCTCCGTAGAAGCGCAGGGCACGAAAGTCAAAGCCGTAGGCCATACCGATGTCGAACTCGGGGACACAGGCTTCCGGGTACTGGGTGCCGAAACGACCTACGACGACGTTCTCCGCGGCCCCGGCATCACCGAATTCTTCTTCCGCATCGTCGAAGATCAGACGCTCGACGAAGGCGGTACCCCCACCGTCGAGGCGGTCGTCATCAAGGTGGATGGTCCCAATGGCAAGCTAACCTGGACGTTCGGTCCGGAATCCGGCTCCGCCAAGGTGCTCTCCGAAGAGGGCGAGATCCAGATCGAAGGAAACCGCCTGAAAGCGTTCATTCCGCTGAACTGACTGAATCTTTTACCATGTTTTCAAAAACTCCCCCGGCCTTCCGGGGGAGTTTTTTTGTGGAAGATCAGCAACCGCCCTCCTATTTTTCGGGCATCACCAGCCCCACAGACGGATTGAACGGATCAGCGCTATGCATCGTCTGGCACTCGTTGCGCTTTGCCTGCTGCTCATCGGCTGCACCGAATCGACCCGTCGTCCGGCTTCTTCCCTCGAACGCAGCATTCCCTTCCGCGAAGACGGACAACTGGCTTTCGTGCGCGACGGCGACACGCTCGTGACCATCGCTATCGAAATTGCCGAGACCGACTCGGCCCGTCAGCGCGGCCTCATGGACCGCACGCACCTGCCCGAACGCAGCGGCATGCTGTTCATCTTCGACCGTGAAGAACTGCAGGGCTTCTGGATGGCCAACACGCCGCTGTCGCTCGACATCATCTTCGTCAACGGCGACTCACAGATCGTCTCGATCGCCAAATACACGCGTCCCTATTCGACCGAGACGATCTCTTCACAGTATCCGGCGCGGTTCGTGGTGGAAGTGCCCGCCGGCTTCACCGACACCTACGGCATCCTCGAAGGGGATCGGATCCGCTGGCGCCGCCACGCACGCCCGCTCACGGCCGCCCGTCCATAAAAAAAACCCGCCTGCTCACGAGAGCAGGCGGGTGGAGCGGAAGACGGGACTCGAACCCGCGACCTTCTGCATGGCAAGCAGACGCTCTACCAGCTGAGCTACTTCCGCTCGTTGCCAGCGGGTCTCATGATACGACTTTCAACGTCGCCTGTCAACCCGCTGGCGATGCCTTTTATCGCCCAAGGGGGTGCTCAGGTTTCCGAATCCGGCTTTTGAAATTCCGTCAAAGGAATGATCAGCGTCAGCGAAAACGGCCGGGCCTGCTGGCGTTCCCAGAAGGCCAGTCCCTCGTGATTGGCGGCCAGCACGCCCAGCCGGAGTCGCACGGCGCCCACCTCCTGCGCCCAGACACGGACGGCCGACACCAGCTGCGCCCCGATCCCCTGCCGCCGACAGTCCGGCAATACATACAGCTCGTCGATGTAGACCTCCAGCTCCTGCCGGTAGATCGGCGGTGGACTCCACTGGTGCGCCGAGATGAAGCCCACCAGCTCGCCGGATCGATCCGCCACCAGCAACCGGTACATCCGGTCGCGCACCCACAGCATGAAGTCGTTGCGCCAGCGGCGACGGGCATCCTCGGCGGGCGCGAAGGTCGGGTCCAGCGCCGCCTGCTCCTCGAGGAGGCGCCACCAGAGCGCCTCCAGCGCCTCGGCGTCTTCCCAGCATGCCGGTCGAATGGCAATCGGATCCATGGTCGTCGTCCGGGCCCTCAGGCCTCGGCAACGACCGGGCTGCGACGCGGTTTCAGGTAGCTCTGACGCACCAGCAGTTCGGCGTTCAGCACGGCGCCGCCAGCCGCCCCGCGGATCGTGTTGTGCACCAGCGCCACGAACTTGACATCGAAGACCTCACAGGGCCGGATGCGCCCGACCGAGACGGTCATGCCCCGCCCCAGTTCGGCGTGGCGGCGCGGCTGCGGAAAGTGCGGTTCGTCGAACACGTGCAGCAGCTGCGCCGGTGCCGTCGGCAGGCCCAGGTCGGCGATCGGGCTCCGGAACGTGCGGAGCACTTCCCGCACCTCGTCGACCGAGGCCGGCCGGGCCAGCTTCACCGAGATGCATTCCAGATGGCCTTCGAGCACCGGCACCCGGTTGCACTGGGCGCTGATGCGGATCGTGGCGGGTTCGATGCGGCCGTCCACCAGTTGCCCCAGAATCTTGCGGGGCTCGGTGGCCATTTTCTCCTCCTCGCCGCCAATGAAGGGGATCACATTGGCCGTAGCGTCCAGCGACGGCACGCCCGGATAGCCCGCGCCGGAGAGCGCCTGCAACGTGGTCACGTGCACCTGCTCGACGCCGAACGTTTTGACCAGCGGGTAGAGCGCGCACACGAGCCCCACCGTCGAGCAGTTCGGATTCGTGACGATGAAGCCGCCCTTTGCGCGCCAGGGCTGGCGCTCGATCAGGGCCGTATGCTCGGGATTGATCTCCGGAATCAGCAGCGGCACATCTTCACGCATCCGATAGTTGCGGGCGTTCGAAATGACCGGATAGCCGGCCTCGGCCAGCTGGCCTTCGATCTCGCCGGCCACGTCGGCGCTGAGTCCGGAAAACACAAAATCACAGTCCAGCTCGGTCGAGATCGGCACGACCTCCTGATCGGCCACCTGGGGCGGAATAGGACGGCTGCCGATCCAGTTGGCGGCCTCCCGATAGGGCTTGCCGGCCGAGCGGTCCGAAGCCGCCAGGACGCTGATTTCGAACCAGGGATGATCGGCCAGCAATTCGACGAACTTCTGACCGACGGCGCCGGTCGCGCCGAGAATGCCTACACGGAATCGGGGCTGTGCCATCTTTTTGCTCGGGGTTTTGGATTCAAAAACGTCGTTTTCAACCTGCCAGCGACTGGGGCGCATCGGCCGGGAGCAGCCAAGTGCCCGGCCGCTCGGGTGCCAGCGTCGAGCGAATGTGCACCGGAATGCCAGCGGCCACCAGTGGATCGAGCGCTTTGCGGTGCATGCCCAGCTTGCCCGCGTGATTCCAGGCCCAGGCTTCTTCGAGCACCAGCGTCTGGTAGCGCCGGGCATCCGGGCTTTTGCGCGGATCCTCGGTATAGAGGCCGTCCACGTCGGTCCAGCGCTCCAGCACTTCGGCGCCGAGCAGGGCGGCCAGCAACGCGGCCGAGTAGTCGCTGCCCCCGCGCCCCAGCGTGGTGGTGCGGCCTTCCGGCGTGGCGCCGATGAAGCCGGTCACGACGGGCACCGTATGGCGGCCGACCCGGGCAAACCAGCGTTGCACCCGCTCGCGCGTGGCTTCCAGGTCCACGTTGGCCTCGCCATACTGCGCGTCGGTGCAGATCAGCGCGATAGCATCCTGCGCAAAGGCGGCTACGCCCCGCGCTCGCAGTACGGCCGCCAGCAGCGGGGCCATCAGGCGTTCGCCGACGGCCAGCACCTCGTCGCGCCAGGCGGGATCCGGGTCGTGGCGGGCGACCTCCAGCAGACGGGCCAGCCGCACCAGCGTCTCTTCGAGCGTGGCCAGATAGCTGCGCCGCAGCGCGGCATGCCCGGACAGCACCTGGGCCAGCGCCCGATGACGCTGACGCAGCCGCGCCAGCAGGGCCGGCATGTCCAGCGTGCCCTGCTGCAGCGCGTCCCAGGCGGCCACCAGTTCGTTCGTGACCCCGGCCGCCGCCGACACCACGACCACGACGCGATGGGTCGTGGTCGCCTCGACGATCAGGTCGGCCACACGGGCCACCAGTTCGGCCGAGCCGACCGACGTACCGCCAAACTTGAGCACTTTCAGGCGGCGGTCTCGCTGGAGGGCCAGGGGCTCGGCGCCGCCTGCACCGGAACGTTCGCGGAGATCCATTCGCGTAGGACTTCGTTGAGGGTTTGCGTTTCGATCAGGAACGCATCGTGCCCGTGGGGCGAGTGCAGCACGTAGAGCGAGGCGTTGGGCAGATGCGTGGCCAGTTCTTCCTGCTCGGCCAGCGGGTAGAGTACGTCCGAGTCGATCCCGACCACCAGGGCGGGCTGGCGCACTTCGGCCAGCACCTCCGGATACGGCCCTCGTCCCCGCGACACGTCGTGCGCGTCCATCTTCTGCGTCAGGCGCACGTAGCAATTCGCATCGAAGCGGCGCACCAGTTTTTCGCCCTGGTAGTGCAGGTAGCTTTCCACGGCGAAGAGCTCCTCCTCGCCCCGGAGCATACGCCGACGGCCGAAGCGGGCCTCGAAGGACTGGTACGAACGATACGAAATCATGGCGATCATGCGGGCGATGGCCAACCCGTGCACGGGCGGATCGTCCGGATCGTAGTAGCCGCCGCGCCAGCGCGGATCGGCATAGATGGCCTGGCGCTGCGCCTCGCTCCAGCCGATACACCAGGCCGAGTGGCGGCCGCCCACGGCGATCGGGATGATCGCCCGTACGAAGTCGCCCTGGAAGGCCCACTCCAGCACCTGCATGCCGCCCATCGACCCACCCACCGCGACGGCCACCTGGCGCACGCCCAGATGCTCCAGCAACCGGCGGTGCAGGTTGACCGTGTCGCGAATGGTGACCAGCGGGAATTCCGGCCCGTAGGGGCGGCCGGTGTCCGGATTGATCGTCAGCGGCGAGGTGGTGCCGTAGGGCGAACCCAGCACATTGGCACACACCACGAAGAAGCGGTCTGTGTCGAACGCCCGGCCGGGTCCCAGCAAGTCACTCCACCACTGGTCGACGTCCGCGCTCCCGGTCAGCGCGTGGCAGACCACCAGCGCGTTGGTGCCCTCCGGGTTCAGGCGGCCCCAGGTCCGATAGGCCACCTGCACCTGGCGCAGCACCACGCCGCTTTCGAGTTCGAATTCAGGCAGCACGAACGTCTGCGTCATGGGCGGCTTCGAGGTTTCAATTTCAGGCGGCGGCCGTTTCCGGAATGCGGGCCAGCGCCTGCGCAAAGTCTTCCTTGATGTCGTCGATGTGTTCGATGCCCACCGACACGCGCACCATGTCGGGCGTCACGCCGGCGGCCAGTTGCTCCTCGGCCGTGAGCTGCTGGTGCGTGGTCGAAGCCGGGTGGATCACCAGCGTCTTGGCGTCGCCCACGTTCGCCAGCAGGCTGGCCAGGCGAACGTTGCTCACGAAGGCGCGCCCGGCCTCGTAGCCGCCTTTGAGCCCGAAAGCCAGCACGGCTCCGAAGCCGTTACGCAGATACTTTTTCGCCCGCTCGTGGTAGGGATGATCTTCCAGTCCCGGATAGCTCACCCAGGCCACCTGCGGTTGCTCGCGAAGCCAGCGGGCCAGCTCCAGCGCGTTGTCGCAGCTCCGCTGCACGCGCAGCGAGAGCGTCTCGAGCCCCTGAAGCAGCAGAAACGCCCCGAAGGGATTCTGGCAGGGACCGAAGTCGCGCATGCCTTCGACGCGCGCCCGGATGATGAAGGCCACGTTGACCCCCAGCACGCCGTTGGGCCCGAACGTCTCCCAGAAGCTCAGGCCGTGGTAGCCGGGCGAGGGCTCCGTAAAGGACGGAAAGCGGCCGTTATTCCACGGGAACGTACCGGCATCGACGATCACCCCGCCGATCGTCGTGCCATGGCCACCGATCCACTTCGTGGCCGAATGCACGACGATGTCGGCGCCGTAGTCGATGGGCCGGCACAGGTAGCCACAGGCCCCGAACGTGTTGTCCACCACCAGCGGCACGCCGTGGCGGTGGGCAATGTCGGCCAGACGCTCGAAGTCCGGAATGTTGAAGCGCGGATTGCCGATCGTTTCGACGTAGACGGCCTTGGTGCGCTCGTCGATCAGGCTTTCGATCGAGCCCGGATCGTCGCCCTCGGCAAAGCGCACCTGAATGCCGATGCGCGGGAAGGATACCTTGAACTGGTTGTAGGTGCCACCGTAGAGGTAGCTGGTCGAGACGATGTTGTCGCCGGCCTCGGCCAGCGTCGTCAGCGCCAGAAACTGTGCCGCTTGTCCGCTGGAAGTGGCCAGCGCTGCCACCCCACCTTCGAGCGCGGCCACCCGCCGCTCGAACACGTCGTTGGTGGGGTTCATGATGCGCGAATAGATGTTCCCGAACTCCTGCAGCGCGAAGAGTCGGGCGGCGTGATCGCCGTCCTTGAAGACAAAGGACGTCGAGGCGTAGATGGGCACAGCGCGGGCGCCGGTCGCGGGATCGGGTTCCTGGCCGCCGTGAACCTGAAGGGTCTCGAAACGGTAGCTGGGCTGTGGCTGACTCATGGGCCTGTGGACGGTTGGTTGGTGAAACTTCCGGCGAGCCAACTCACCCCGAAGGCCGGATGGGCCACAGGCCCATGCTGCGGACGGCATGCCAGGCGGCCATTAAAAAAACCTCTCCCGCACGCCGATCCGCGGAAGAGGTACACTGTTCATGGCATCGCCTTGAACAGCTCATCTCCCCTCGCGGTCGTGCGAGGCAGGAATTGGCACCTTTCCCCGCGTCGTCTCCCGACGATCAACGGGGCGGTTGCCAGGGCTTCACAGGGCCTGGTCCCTCCACCCTTCTGGATGAGCTGGTAAGAACATCCTTGTTGGGGCCGTTCTACGGACCCCCTCCAAGGGGGTTCCAGACCGGAACCGATTCCACAATGTGAAAAACAAGGCAAAGACGCCGTCTATCTGACCGCCTTGGCACTCGAACCCTTCCGGCGACCCTGCGTTGGAAGCATATCGAAACATCAACGCTTCTGCTTGATCGTGCGCACGCCCATAGACCTGCGGACGCTGAATCGCGAAGAGCTGGAGCGGCTGGCCGAGGAAATGGGCGAGCCGCGCTACCGGGGCCGTCAGCTTTTCAAATGGATCTACGGCAAGGGCGCCACGTCCGTCGAGCAGATGACGGACCTGCCCCGTGCCTTCCGCACCGAACTGGCCCGACGCGCCCACCTCACACGGCTGGAACCGGTACGCCAGCTCACGGCCGGCGACCAGACCGTCAAGGTGCTCTTCCGCCTGCCGTCGGGGCGCCATGTCGAGTCGGTGCTGATCCCCGATTTCGACGAAGAAACAGGCCGCGTCCGCCGCCTCACCGTGTGCGTCTCCAGCCAGGTGGGTTGCGCCATGGGCTGCGCCTTCTGCGCCACCGGCCTCATGGGCTTCCAGCAGAACCTGACGGCCGGCGAAATCTACGATCAGGTCTGGCAACTCAACCGGCTGGCCGAGGAGCGCTTCGGGCGGCGCATCACGAACGTCGTCTACATGGGCATGGGCGAGCCGCTTCTGAACTACGACGCCGTACTCCGAAGCGTGGCGTTGCTGACCGACCGGGACGGCCTCGGGCTTTCGCCCCGCCGCATCACGGTCTCCACGGTCGGCCTGGCCCGCCGCATCCGCCAGCTGGCCGACGATGGCGTGCGCTTCCGCCTGGCCGTCTCGCTGCACGCCCCCACCAACGCCCAGCGTTCGGCCATCATGCCGGTCAACCGCAACGAGCAGACCGACCTCGACGACCTGATCGAGGCCATCCGCTACTTCGAGGCGCGCACCGGCCAGACGATCACCTACGAGTACTGTCTGTTCGAGGGCTTCAACGACCGGCCCGAAGACGCCCACCGCCTGGCCGACCTCACCGAGCAGGCGCCCGGCAAGGTCAACCTGATCCTCTACAATCCGGTCGAGGGCCTGCCCTTCCGCCGGCCCTCCGAGGAGCGCCTGCAGGCCTTCATCCGGGTGCTGGTGGATCGCGGCGTCACGGTCACCGTGCGCCGGAGCCGGGGGCAGGACATCAACGCGGCCTGCGGCCAGCTGGCCGTACGTGAACAAACCGCTTCGGAAGCCGTGACATAACGTTGTCACTCCCGCAGGCGAACCTGTCAACCAGAGCGCAAGGAGCCATGAACAACCGGCATCCCGAATCCGAGTCCGATCCCCGCACCGAGCTGCAGTGGAGCCTGCTGCGCTGGGCAGGCGGTTTCGTCGGTGGTGCACTGGCCGTGCTGCTATTGCCACGCGCCGTGCGGCTGTTCATCCGGCGCATCCTGCCCGGCCTGCTGCTCGACGTGATCGTGGCCGTCACCGTGGGTCTGGTCACGGAAAAAGTGCTGGCATGGCTGCAACGCCAGCCTGAAGTCTCCCAACCCACTCCGGAGCCCCATGGAGCCGCTTCGCCGACCGAATGAACGCCCCGACCGGCTGGGCGTCATCACGCACGGATCGCTGACGAAAGGCGTCGAGATGAAGCTCGACGCCGGCGAATCGATCGAAGACGTCGTGGCGGGCACGTTCGTGGTCATTCAGGGTGAGAAGTACGACTTTTTCTCGATGATCACGGACGTGCGCATCGACGCCGCCAACGAAAACATCCTGCTGCATCCCCCGCCGGCCGGCAACGGCCTGCTGCGCCAGATCCTGAAAGGCTCGGGCACCTACGCCACCGTCACGCTCAAGCCCATGCTGATGATGCGCAACGACGGGCTGCAGGAGCTGGCCGAGACCCTGCCCGTCAAGACGGTGCCCAGCCACTTCGCACCGGTCGCCCGCGCCACCGCCGAAGACGTGGCCCGCATTTTCGGACACGAGGCCAACGACGGCGGCAACCGCTACTTCCAGATCGGCGAGCCGCTGGGCATGCCGGGCATTCCCGTCTGCATCGACCTGGAGCGGTTCGTGGAGCGCTCCAACGCCGTCTTCGGCAAAACGGGCACAGGCAAAACCTTCCTGACCCGCCTGCTCCTGTGCGGCACGATCAAGACGGGCCGGGCCGTCAACCTCGTGTTCGACATGCACTCGGAGTACGGCTACAACGCCCGCAAAGAAGACGGCAGCACGTTCGTCAAGGGCCTGCGCGAACTGTTCCCCCACCGCGTGCAGGTCTTCTCGCTGGACCCGAACGGCACACGCGAGCGCACCGGCCGCGATCCCGACTGCGCCGTCTACCTGTATGCCGACCAGATCGAGCCCGAAGACATTCTGCCGTTGCAGGATACGCTGAACCTGAACGAGACGGCGGCCGAAAGCAGCTACCTGCTTCAGCGCCATTTCGGCCGCAACTGGCTGCTCACGCTGTTGCAGACCTCGGAATCCGAGCTGAACGACCTGGCCGAGTCGATCGGCGCCCATCCGGCCTCGCTGGGGGCACTGCGGCGCAAGCTGGCCACCTTCGAGCGCTACGACTTTTTCAAGACGGAGCCGTCGGCGGGCAAGCGGGACGTGCTGGACGATCTGCTCGAAGCGCTGAGCAACGGCAAGTCGGTCATCCTCGAGTTCGGCCGCTACGACGACCTGCGCGTCTATCTGCTGGTGGCGAATGTGATCACGCGACGCGTCCGGGCCGCCTACGAGGAAATGACAGCGCGCTATCTGCAGACCCAGGATCCGGCCGACCGCCCGCGTCAGCTCATGATCACGATCGAAGAAGCGCACAAATTCCTGATGCCGGGCATCGCCCGCGAGACGCCCTTCGGGAAGATCGCCCGCGAAATGCGCAAGTACTTCGTGTCGCTGCTGGTGGTGGACCAGCGGCCCAGCGCCATCGACGAAGAGGTGCTCAGCCAGATCGGCACGCGCATCATCGCCCAGCTCAACGACGACAAAGACATCACGGCGGCGCTGGTGGGCACGCGCGACGCGGGCGCGCTGCGCCAGGTGCTGGCCTCGCTCGATTCGAAGCAGCAGGCGCTCATCCTGGGACATGCCGTGCCCATGCCCGTCGTGGTTCAGACCCGTTCCTACGACGACGCGTTCTACCGGGCCATCCGGGGACCGGAACGCTCCTTCGAGGAGCTGGACAATGAAATGAAAAACCTGTTCAACTGAGCCGGCACGAAAGGCGGCGATTTCGTAAACTCCGGCAGGCTTTCCTTCAAACCGCGTTGTCCTCCATGCCGATGCGCCTGCTGTCGCTGCTGCTTGTCGTCTGCAGTGCTACGCTGCTGGCCTTTGCCCATCGCTCCGAACTCGATACCGCGCCGCCGGATCGAACGCGTCCGGGCGCCTGGACCGAAACCCAGCTCCGCACGCTGACGCTGGCGCAGCAGATCGGCCAGCTCTTTGCCGTGCGGGCACGCGGCGTCTTCCAGAGCGTGGACGATCCGGACTACCGCGAGCTGGTACGGCTGGTCGAGCAGTTTCAGGTGGGCGGCGTCATTTTCTTTCAGGGAGACCCCTACAGCCAGGCCATGCTGGCCAACGAGTTGCAGCGTCGGAGCCGCCTGCCGCTGCTCATCGCACAGGATACCGAATGGGGCGTGGCCATGCGCGTCCGTCGCACGACGAGCTTTCCGCGGGCCATGGCCATCGGGGCCACCGGCAACCCGGATTACGCCTATGCGGTCGGCTACGTGACCGCCCGCGAAGCGCGCGCGCTGGGCGTGCACCAGCTCTACGCCCCGGTGGCCGACGTGAACAACAACCCGATGAACCCGATCATCAACGTCCGCGCTTTCGGCGAAGACCCGCTCCAGGTCGCCACCATGGTACGCGCCTTCGTGCGCGGCGTGCAGGACGCCGGCGCCATCGCCACGGCCAAGCACTTCCCCGGCCACGGCGACACATCCATCGACTCGCACAGCGACCTGCCCGTGCTGCGCTTCGATCGGAAGCGACTCGACACGCTTGAGCTGGTGCCGTTTCGGGCCGCCATCAAGGCCGGCGTGCAGAGCATCATGACGGGCCACCTGGCCCTGCCCCGCCTGGATCCCACACCGAACCTTCCCGCTTCGCTTTCGCGCCGGATCACCCACGAGCTGCTGCGCGAGGAGCTGGGATTCGACGGGCTGGTGGTCACCGACGCGCTGGAGATGCAGGGCGTGACGAAGCACTTCGGCGTGGGCGAGGCGGCCGTGCGCGCGCTGGAAGCCGGAGCCGACATGCTGCTGCTCTCCGAGGACGTCGAGGCCGCCCGGTCGGCCATCCTGCAGGCCGTCGCACAGGGCCGGCTGTCCCGCGCACGCATCGAAGCCTCGGTGCGCCGCGTCCTGCTGGCCAAAGAGCGGCTGGGTCTGCATCGGGAGCGGCTGGTCGATCTCAACGCCATCCCCTATGTGGTGGGCATTGCGCCGCACCAGGCGCTCAGCCAGACGATCGCACGCGCTTCGCTGACGCTGCTGCGCAACGAGGGCAACCTGTTGCCCCTCCCCGACGTGCCCGCCACGCCGCGTCGGCTCCAGGTGATCATCCTCAGCGACAGCGACGACCCTGCCACCGGCCGCTTTTTCGTGCAGACGCTGCGGGAAGTCGCCCCCGACGACCGCATCGCCTCCCGGCTGCTGGACGTGCGCTCCCACCCGGACGACTACCGCGCGGCGCTGGAGGCGGCCGCCCGCGCCGACGTGGTGCTGGTGCCCGCCTACCTGTTCGTCCGCTCCGGCACGGGCCGCATCCGCCTGCCCGAACGCCAGCGGACGTTTCTGGACGCGCTCATCGCGCAGGGACGGCCCGTCGTGCTGATCGCTTTTGGCAACCCGTACCTGATCATGGACCTGCAGCGGCCCCCGGCCGTCTATCTGGCCGCTTACGGGGGGAGCGAATCCACCCAGCGGGCCGCCGTGCAGGCGATTTTCGGACAGGCCCCCTTCACCGGCCGATTGCCCATTACCATTCCGAGGCATTTTCAGCGCGGTGATGGCCTGCAACGCGAGCAGGTGGCGCCCCGCCTGGCCTATCCCGAAGAAGTGGGCATGAGCACGCAGCGACTCTACCGGGTCGATTCGCTGCTCCGGGCGGCCATCGCCGACAGCGCCTTTCCCGGCGCCGCCGTGGCCATCGGGCGCGGTCCGGCCATCGTGTGGCTCAAGGGCTACGGGCATTTCACGTACACGTCCGACCAGCGCGTCACCCCATCCTCGGTCTTCGATCTGGCCTCGCTCACCAAGGTGGTGGTCACCACGACGGCCGCCATGCAGCTCTACGAGGCCGGCAAGCTGGACCTGGACGCGCCGGTCGTGCGCTATCTGCCCGAGTTCGGTCAGAACGGTAAGGAACGGGTGACGATCCGCCAGCTCCTGTCGCATACGGCCGGGCTGGCGCCGTTCCATCCCTTTCACCGCATGGGCATCACCACGGCCGAGGCGGTGCGCCAGGCCATCCTGTCCGATTCGCTGATCTACGAGCCCGGCACGCAGTCCCGCTACAGTGATCTGGGCATGATTGTACTGGGCTGGGTCATCGAGCGCATCACGGGCCAGCCGCTGGACCGGTACGCCGCGGAGCACATCTTCCGGCCGCTGGGCATGCGGCATACGGGCTTTCGACCCGTCGGCCGACCCGATACGACCGTGGTGCCCACCGAGATCGATACGATCTTTCGCCACCGACTCATTCAGGGCGAGGTGCACGACGAGACGGCCTGGATTCTGGGCGGCGTGGCCGGACACGCCGGGCTGTTCTCGACGGCCGAGGACCTGGCCCGCTTCGCCTACATGCTGGTCAACGAAGGACGCATCGGCGGCCGTCCGTTTCTCAAACCCGAAACGATCCGCCTTTTCACCACACCGGTCGATCCGGAGCGGGCTGGCACGCGTGCGCTGGGCTGGGACACCCGGAGCCGGGAGGGCTACTCGTCGGCCGGCCGGCTATTCGGGCCGCGCAGCTTCGGCCACACGGGCTTTACGGGAACGTCGATCTGGATCGACCCGGACCAGCAGCTGTTCGTCATCCTGCTGACCAACCGGGTCTATCCCACCCGGGAAAACCGGAAGCACCTGGCCGTGCGGGCCCGGCTGGCCGATCTGGCCTACGAGGCCCTCATCGGACCGCCCACGTTGAACCTGAACGCGCTCTTGCCGTAGAACAGCGCCGTCCGACAACTTGTCGGGCTGGAATGCGATTTGTAGCGCCTCCATGCCAGCTTTGCAGCAAGCCGTCAAACCAGAAGGGGTGTTGCCATGCCGACCTACGTGTACCGTCGTGAGGATGGGACGACGTTCGAAATCGAACAGCGCATCACCGATCCCCCGCTGACGCATTGCCCGACCACCGGCCAGCGCGTCGAGCGCATCATCACGGGTTCGGCCGGACTGATCTTCAAGGGCAGCGGCTTTTATCTGACCGACTACGCCCGCAAGGGTAGCAGCAACGGCTCGAACGGCAGCAAGGCCAAAAGCACAGCCTCCACTTCGGAGAGCAAAAGCGACTGAAGTCGTTCTGCAGCGATCGAGAACCGGAGATGGAAAAAGCCGGGTTGCTCCCGGCTTTTTCCATTTGTCCCCGCTGCACAACATGAACGGCTACATATTGCGCCGGTACTCGCCGCCGACCTCGAACAGCGCCTGTGTAATCTGGCCGAGCGAGCAATAGCGCACGGTCTCCATCAGCTCGGCAAACACGTTCTCACCGCGACGCGCCACCTGCTGCAGCCGCTCCAGCATGCGCGGCGCCCGATGCGCATTGCGCCGCTGGAAGGCCCGCAGGTTTTCAATCTGGTGGCGTTTTTCCTCCTCGTGCGAGCGCATCAGCGCCGTCGGGGCATCGTGCGACTCGCCGTTCTTCGGCAGAAACGTGTTCACGCCGATGATCGGCAGCTCGCCGCTGTGCTTTTTGCGCTCGTAGAGCAGCGACTCCTCCTGAATCTTGCCGCGCTGGTACATCGACTCCATGGCGCCCAGCACGCCACCGCGTCGGTCGATACGCTCAAACTCCTGCAGCACCGCTTCTTCGACCAGGTCGGTCAATTCCTCGATGATGAAGCTGCCCTGCAGCGGGTTTTCGTTCTTGGCCAGCCCGAACTCTTTGTTGATGATGAGCTGGATGGCGATGGCGCGGCGTACGCTTTCCTCGGTGGGCGTCGTGATGGCCTCGTCGTAGGCGTTCGTGTGCAGTGAGTTGCAGTTGTCGTAGATGGCCATGAGCGCCTGGAGCGTCGTGCGGATGTCGTTGAAGGCGATCTCCTTGGCGTGCAGGCTACGCCCCGAGGTCTGAATGTGGTACTTGAGCTTCTGGCTCCGCTCGTTGGCGCCGTACTTATCCCGCATCACCACGGCCCAGATGCGCCGGGCCACCCGGCCGATCACGCTGTACTCCGGATCCATGCCGTTCGAGAAGAAGAACGACAGGTTCGGCGCGAAGTCGTCGATGTGCATGCCCCGGCTCAGGTAATACTCCACGTAGGTGAAGCCGTTGGCCAGCGTGAAGGCCAGCTGCGTGATCGGGTTGGCGCCGGCTTCGGCGATGTGGTAGCCGGAGATCGAGACCGAGTAGAAGTTGCGGACCTTGTGGTCGATGAAATACTGCTGCACGTCGCCCATCAGGCGCAGCGCAAACTCGGTCGAAAAGATGCAGGTGTTCTGCGCCTGGTCTTCTTTGAGGATGTCGGCCTGCACGGTCCCGCGCACGACCGAAAGGGCCCGGGCTTTGATGTTTTCGTAGGTTTCGCGGTCGAGCAGCCCCCATTCGACCAGTTCGGCGCCGCTGGTGCCCAGGAGTCCCAGTCCGGTGCCGTCGTGCGTGGGCGGCAGGCTGTCGAGCCGTCCCTGTGGCCCGAAGGGCACGTAGCGTGGCCGCTCGTCGCCCAGCCGCTCGGCGATAGCCCGCTCGACTTCTTCCCAGCGCCCGATCTCCCGCAGGTAGTACTCCACCTGCTGGTCGATGGCCGTGTTCAGGAACATGGCCAGGATCATGGGCGCCGGCCCGTTGATCGTCATCGAGACGCTCGTCTTCGGGTCGCACAGGTTGAAGCCCGAATAGAGCTTCTTCATGTCGTCGAGCGTGCAGATCGACACGCCGGCGTTGCCGATCTTGCCGTAGATGTCCGGGCGTTCGTCCGGATCGCGGCCATAGAGCGTCACCGAGTCGAAAGCGGTCGAAAGCCGCCTGGCCGACATGCCCTCGGAGATGTAATGGAAGCGGCGGTTGGTGCGCTCGGGCGTCCCCTCACCCGCGAACATGCGCGTGGGCTCCTCCTCGGTGCGCTTGAACGGATAGACGCCGGCCGTGTAGGGGAAGTAGCCGGGCAGGTTTTCCAGCAGTGCAAAGCGCAGGCGCTCGCCGGGATCTTCGTAGCGCGGCAGGGCCACACGCGGCACCTTCGTACCCGCCAGCGAGGTGTGGTATAGCGGCGTGGTGATTTCCTTATCCCGCACTTTGTAGGTGAACGTCTCCTGGCGGTAGCGCTCGGCCGTGGCGTCCCACGCTTCCAGGATGCGTTTGCAGCGGGCGTCGAGCTTGTCCCACCAGTGGCGGATCATCTGATCGAGCCGCTCCAGCAGCAGCTCGCGGTCTTCGGGCGCCCAGCGCTCCACCTGACGTCGCGCCCCTACCGCCTCGCCCCACTTGCGGGCATAGGTCACCTGCTCTTCCACCCACTTCCGGTAGTTGCGGCAGGTCTCGACGATCTCGCCCAGGTAGCGCTCCCGCTTCGGGGGAATGATGGCCAGTTTTTCAGGGTCGACTTCCGGAAGCTCCTCGGGTTTGAAGAGCCGGGAAGTCCGGCCGAAGCGGAAGCGTTCGTTGAGCAGGTCGAGCAGCGCCAGATAAAGCCGCGTGGTGCCCGGATCGTTGAAGTGCGAGGCCATGGTCGGAAAGACGGGCATGGCCTCCAGGGGTTGATCGAAGGCGCCCCGGTTGCGCTGCACCTGCTTGCGGATGTCGCGCAACGCGTCCTGGCTGCCCCGCTTTTCGAACTTGTTCAGCGCGATCAGATCGGCCAGGTCCAGCATGCCGATCTTTTCGAGCTGGGTCGGGGCGCCGTAGTCCTGGGTCATCACGTAGATCGTGAGGTCGGCCAGGTCCACGATCTCTGTGTCGCTCTGGCCGATACCGGCCGTTTCGACAAAGATCAGGTCGAAGCCGGCTGCCCGGCACACGTCGATGGCCTCTTGCAGCGATTCGGAGATGGAGCGATGGGCCTGGCGCGTGGCGAACGAACGCATGTAGACGCGGTCGCCGTGCTCACCGTAGAGCGCGTTCATGCGGATGCGGTCGCCCAGCAAAGCCCCGCCGGTGCGTCGCCGCGTGGGGTCCACCGAGAGCACGGCGATGTGGATGTCCTCGAAGTCGTTTAGAAAGCGGCGGATCAGCTCGTCGGTCAGCGTCGATTTGCCCGCGCCGCCGGTGCCGGTGATGCCCACCACCGGCGCCGTGCGCACCTCGGCCGCCGGCGCGCCGTCGCCGCCGGCCGGCTCGGGCACCAGGTGCGCCGGCACGTGCTCCAGCAGCCGCGATTCGATGGCCGTCAGCGCGCGCGCCAGCGCTTTTTTGTCCCGCTGTCGCACCCGTTCCAGCGCTTCGGCTTCGAGCTGGCGCACGGTCGGAAAGTCGCACTGCTCCAGCATGTAGTTGACCATGCCCTGGAGGCCCATGCGCAGCCCGTCTTCCGGCGAGAAGATCTTGCAGACGCCGTAGGCTTCCAGCTCCCGGATCTCTTCCGGCACGATCACGCCGCCGCCGCCCCCGAAGACCTTGATGTGCGAGGCGCCCCGCTCGCGCAGCAGGTCGATCATGTATTTGAAAAACTCCATGTGCCCGCCCTGGTAGCTCGAGACGGCGATGCCCTGCACGTCCTCCTGGATGGCCGTCTCGACGATCTCGTGGACGGAGCGGTTGTGGCCCAGATGAATGACCTCGGCGCCGCTGGCCTGCAGCAGACGGCGAATCAGGTTGATGGCGGCGTCGTGTCCGTCGAAAAGGCTGGCCGCCGTGACGAAGCGGATGCGGTGTTTGGGTTTATAGACGCGCGTTTCCATGGGGATTTTCCGTTTTCGCAAGCGCTTTCAGCCATAGAAAACAAAAACCCGGCCGCAAAAGTTCGGCCGGGTTTGGAAATTTCTCAAGGGAGCCTTTCTTCTGAAACGCCAATCGCCGGTCGCGCCAGCGACACCCTCGAAGTCAGACGCCCAAGCCCCCTTGCGCCAGTAGCTGCTTGGCCTCTTGCCGACCTATACGGGGTCGCTGATTTACCGGTGCATGAGGGTGCCGCACCCCGTGTGGCGGACGTAATCCAGCGGGTATGATCGGGCGGGCACAGCGGTCCGCCCCTACAGGATAGGGAAAACGTCAAGAATCTGTAGGGGCGCACCGCAGTGTGCGCCCGCGCTTTTTCACTCATATGATTTTCCGGGCATCATGGAGCATATGAGAAAGCACGGGGAAAGAAGCGGGTCAGGGGATGCCACGCACGTGCCCTTGAAATCGCATCAGTAATACCAGGGAAACTTTGAGTAGTCCGGCTTGCGCTTTTCGAGGAAAGCATCGCGGCCCTCGCGGGCCTCTTCGGTCATGTAGGCCAGCCGGGTCGCCTCCCCGGCAAAGAGTTGCTGGCCGATCAGGCCGTCGTCGATCAGGTTGAAGGCATACTTGAGCATACGGATGGCCGTCGGGCTTTTCCGGTTGATCTCGGCCGCCCATTCCAGCGCCACCTCTTCGAGCTTTTCGTGCGGCACCACGGCGTTGACCATGCCCATCTGGTAGGCCTCCTCGGCCGTGTAGGTGCGCCCCAGGAAAAAGATCTCGCGGGCGCGTTTCTGCCCGACCATGCGGGCCAGATAGGCCGAGCCAAAGCCCCCGTCGAAGCTGGCCACATCGGGATCGGTCTGCTTGAACAGCGCATGCTCCCGGCTGGCGATCGTCAGGTCGCACACGACGTGCAGGCTGTGGCCGCCACCCACCGCCCAGCCGGACACCACGGCGATCACCACCTTGGGCATGAAGCGAATCAGCCGCTGCACCTCCAGGATGTGCAGCCGTCCCATGCGGGCCTTTGCGGCGGGCGAGTCGTCTCCTTCCTCGTACTGGTAGCCCGACGGCCCACGCACGCGCTGATCGCCCCCGGCCGAAAAGGCCCACTTGCCGTGCTTTTTCGACGGCCCGTTGCCCGTCAGCAGCACCACGCCGACGTCCGGCGTCTGGCGGGCGTGGTCGAGCGCCTGGTAGAGTTCATCGACGGTTTTAGGGCGAAACGCATTGAGCACTTCCGGCCGGTTGAAGGCGATGCGGACCGTACCCTGATCCTTGGCGCGATGGTAGGTGATGTCCTCGAACTGAAATCCTTCGACTTCCACCCAGCGGTCGGGATCGAAGATGGCCGAAACCATAGCGGCTCCTGTGTTTTCGTGAGACAACTTCGGGATGGTCGGCGCCAATATAGGACGAAAACGGGTGCGATGCGCTACCGATTTTCGGGCCAGGCCAGCGCCCGGACATAGCCGTCGCGTTCGGAGGCCCATACCTGCCAGCTCGTGCCGTCTTCCAGCAGCACACGGCCGCACGTGGCCGTCTCCAGCGCCAGCCGGAGTCGCCGGGGCGAGCAGCGCAGGCCAACGCCGAGCCCTTTCAGCACGGCCTCCTTGAAGGCCCAGCACCAGATCACGGCCCGGCCCGGATCGTCCCCGAAATGTCGAAGCAACGAATATTCGTCCGGGTGCAGTACGTAGCGATAGAGTTCCGGCGGACGCGGTCTGATGCGCTCCAGATCGGCCCCGATCGGATGGGGAGCGACGGCGGCCAGCGCCACCTCGTCGGCGTGGGCGATCGAGACGAACAGCCCGGTGCCCGGCACCTGCGGCGGCTCGTCGGGACGCGCCACAAGGGGCACGCGCTCGGGCGTCACGCCCAGGCGTTCGGCCAGCAATTGCCGGGCGGCCGCCCGTCCCAGCAGAAACGCCCGCCGCCGCTGCACGCGCCGGAAGCCCGCCAGCCGTCGATGCTCGTCTTCCGAAAGCCACGACCGCCAGCGAGGCTCGCAGGACAGGTCGTAGCGCAGCCAGTGCCAGCTGATCGACTCCGGCAACTCCATGCGTGGACCCCCCGGATCAACAAAAAAGGCAGGGCCTGAGGCCCTGCCTTTCACGTTTCGATCGCCGGGCGGTTCAGGCCGCCGCGACTTTCGCCAGCGCCTCTTTGTAGTACTGGGCCACCTGGTCCCAGTTGACCACGTTCCACCAGTTCTGGATGTACTCGGCGCGGCGGTTCTGGTACTTCAGGTAGTAGGCATGTTCCCAGACGTCCAGCCCCAGGATGGGCGTGTGGCCCTGCATGTAGGGGCTGTCCTGGTTCGGCGTCGAATAGACCTGGAGCTTGCCGTTTTCGTCCACCACCAGCCAGGCCCAGCCGCTGCCGAAGCGACCGGCCGCCTCGGCCGAGAACTTCTCTTTGAAAGCCTCGAACGAACCGAACGTGGCCTTGATCGCCTCGGCCAGTTCGCCTGTGGGTTCGCCCCCACCATTGGGTTTCATGATGGTCCAGAACAGGCTGTGGTTGGCGTGTCCGCCACCGTTGTTGCGAACGGCCGTCCGGATCGCCTCGGGGATTTCGTTGATGCCACGCAGCAGCTCTTCGATCGACTTGTTCTGCAGCTCGGGGTAGCCCTCGAGCGCCTTGTTCAGGTTGTTGACGTAGCCCTGATGGTGCTTCGTGTGATGAATTTCCATCGTCTGCGCATCGACATACGGCTCGAGGGCGTCATACGGATAGGGCAACGGGGGCAGCGTGAAAGCCATAGCGTCTCCTTGATTTGGTTCCGGGTTGCATCGGATCGCCGCAGCGTTCCTCCCACGGGGAAGGTTCTAACGTAAAAAACCGCGGGAAAGTTTTCCCGGTTAACCAGATCGTAACACTTCGAGCAGGCGTTCGTAGTCGCGCCGGTTCAGTTTCCCTGTTTCCAGCAACTGCTGGAGTGCGGCCTGCACCGCCTCGTGATCGGTCTGCCCCGATGGGTCTTTCGGAAAAGTCGGCGCGCGCAGCATGGCCTCCTGCAGAAAGCGGGCGACGTAAGGGGCCGCTTTGGGCTTACCTGAGAAGTCCATCGACAGCGTGAAGGTGGCCCGACCGCGGTTGACCTGCAAGACGATGCGGCGGCCGCCCAGCAACCGCCGCTTCAGTTCGACGCCCACCAGGTCTTCGTAGCGGACGGTCTGCGGCGGCTCCAGATCCAGGTTCTGGAACACGAACCGATCCCGCAGGAAGACGGCGCCATCCCGGCCTGTGCCCATCCACGTGGCGTCGTAAAGCGCCAGCACTTCGTGGGGCGCTACGCCCTGCGCGTAGTCGGCCAGCGCGCCCCGAAGACGATCTTCCGGGATTTCCGGGGCCACGAACAGGCCCCATTGCGGCGCATGCGGAATCAGTTCGCGGATGAGTTCTTCCATGCTCGTTTTCAGGCCGTTCGGCGCAGACGCGCGGCAAAGGCCCCGTCCATCCGGTCGCGCGGCGGCCAGGTGGCGAAGAAGCCTTCGTCCGTGACCATCTCGGCCGGCACCCAGGCGTCGGCCCGTTCCACGGTAAACTCCGGATGCCGCGCCAGAAAAGCCCGAACGCGCGCTTCGTTTTCCTCCGGTTCGATCGTGCAGGTGCTGTAGACGAGCACGCCACCGGGACGCACCAGTCGGGCGGCCGTTTCCAGCAGCTCGTCCTGCAGCCGGACGAGTTCGTCCAGCTCCTCCGGACGCCGGTGCCAGCGCAGGTCGGCCCGTTTGGCCAGCACGCCCAGCCCGGAGCAGGGCACGTCGAGCAGTACGCGGTCGGCCTGCAGTTCCGGGTACCGCTCGGACACCTGGCGCAGGTCGAGCGCCTCGGCCACGATGCTGGTCAGCCCCTGCTGCAGGGCGGCTCTGCGGATCAGTTCCGTCCGCTTCGGGTGCACGTCGAAAGCCAGCACGCGCCCGTGGTCGCGCATGCGCGTGGCGATGTAGGTGGTTTTGCCGCCGGGCGCCGCGCAGGCATCGACGATGGTTTCGTCCGGATGCGGATCGAGCAGACGCACCGCCAGGCCCGCGCTTTCATCCTGAACGGCCAGCAGGCCTTTTTCGATGAGCCGGTCTTCCAGGAGGGGTCCCAGCCGCTGCACCCGAATGAAGTCGTCCAGCACGGGCGACGGCTCGGCCTCGAGGCCCCGATCGGCCAGGCGATGCAGCACCACATGGCGCGAAATGCGGTCGGTGCGCACGCGCACGCCGAACCAGGGGCGTTCGTTGTTGTAGCGCAGGAGCGCTTCGGTGTCGGCCGGTCCGTAGCGAGCCAGCCAGCGCTGTACGATCCAGGTCGGGTGTGAGTAGCGGATGGCCAGGTCTTCGACCGGGTCGCCCGTCTGCGGCTGCGGCAAAAAGTCGCGCTGGCGCAGCAGCGATCGGAGCACGGCGTTCACCACAGCCCCGGCCTGCGGTCGCACAAGCCTTCGGGCCAGTTCGACGGCCTCGTTCAGAGCGGCATAAGGCGGCGTGTCTGTAAAGAGCAGCTCGTAGAGGCCCAGTCGCAGAATCTGGCGCAGCCGGGGCTCCATGCTGTCATAGCGGCCGCGGTAGTTCTGCGCCAGCAGGAAGTCGAGCCAGCGCCGCCAGCGCGTCACGCCGGCCACATATTCGGTAGCCCGGCGACCGGCCTCCGGCTCCAGCTCGTCGGTCAGTCCGGCCGACATCAGGCGGTTGACGTACGCCTGATCGTTTTCGATGCGTTCCAGCAGCCGCACCGCCTCCCGGCGGGCGGGATCCAGGCGTTTGCGCAGTCCTCGTACTTTAGGCATAAATTTTCTGTAAACGCAGGGTGCGTTTCTCTGATACCGAATCAAGAGAAAAAGGTTATCAGAAGATCTCGTTATAGGGGGGTGTTCCTTTGACGCGGTAATAAACGAACTGCAATAATGGAAGAGTTTCCTCCGGGCGCGTGTCGTATCGCAGGCGGTCATCGATCCAGACGCGCATCCATACGCCAGCAACACCCGGAGAGAGCCGTGCGAAAAAGCGCTCACGTAGCCGGATATCAAATTCCCCGCTGTAAGGCAACGTAATCTGCAATGTGTCAGCTTCCAGAAAATACACCAGCAGGGTATCTCTGCGCGGCGTACCCGACTCGTCCAGCACCGCCGTACGCTGCAGCAGAAAGTTGGTCGAAGTGACCAGCGTCAGCGTGCTGTCTGTGGTGCCTTCGATGCGGAGCCGCGCCCGCTCTGGCGCATCCTGTCCCCTGAACAGATCGCAGGCGCCCAGCAGCAGGCAACCAGTAATCCCCAGAACAATCAGCCCTCGCATCTATATCCCATGTCGCTTTAGAAAAGCGGAGGTGCCGAAGACCGGGCTCCGGCACCTCCGCTTCGTTCAGGTGGGTCTTTTCGGCTCAGTCAATGTACGGGTTAGCACGACGCTCAATAATCGTAATGGGGAAGAAGGTCCCCGGCTGGCGCATCGCCGTGCCGTCCGGCCGCCACTCCGGCGAGGGATCATTAAAGCGGTAGTGGTCGGCCAGGCGACGCCCCTGCAGGAACAGGTAAGCCTGACGGCTGAAGCGGAGCATTTCAATCGGCTCGATGCCCGAACTGTTCGGGTCATAAGGCGTCAGCCCGTCCCGCGTACGCAGGTGGTTGATGTGGGTGGCAAAGCCGTTGACGTCTCCGCTGGCCAGCATTGCTTCGGCCAGAATCAGGTGCATTTCACGTTCAGAGGCAACTGTCATGTCAGGGTACAGACCGGCCGCATGGAAGGCCGTGATCTCCTGCTCCACAAAAGGATGGACTACCTCTGTGTCGATGATGTCCTTGAAGATGACGGCCTGCGTCTGTTTGTTGTTAGGCGTGGGCTGGATGTAAGTGTCTCCAATCCGCATCTCCAGACGGCTGTTGACCTGATCCCCCAGGCTCAGATCCCCCATCACCAGATCGGGCGCATTGGGATCCATGTCCAGAATCACCCGGGCTTCAGGGTCTACCACAGCAAGCGCTGCCTGGGCATCGGCCACGGCGCCAGCATCGTTCACCAGCCCGTTCACCTGCACCTGTCCGGGGCGCAGCATGGCACGCAGCGCCTTGCTGTACTTGGCACGTGCCCGGAACATCAAGATCTGCCCCTGGAGGGCGGTATTATTCCGCGCCTCGGCAATTGCCAGAGCTCTGTCGAGGTAATTGATTGCTGTGTCATAGACCTGCGGCAATCCATCCCGGCCGATCGGAGGCGCAGACTCCATACGGTCGGAAAAGGCAAAGTCGTCGAACATATCGGCGATCGTCACATAGATGATCGCGCCGTACAGGTAAGCCCGTGCCAGCACGATGGGATTTGAAAGCGCCCCCTGCTCACGAAATTCTTCCAGCCGGGCGATGACCGCATCGGCCCACCAGCGCGCTTCGGCTACATAGGGGAAGGCCGCGTCGGTAAACTCATTAAACGGATCGTCTACATTCCCGAAGTCCAGTTGTTGCCAGGCATCACGTGATCCCACCCAGACCAGCTCGTCAGTGGCTGTAGAATAAGGCGTCAGAATCGCTTGAACCGCCCGCGTAACGGCGGCTTCGACGCCATTCACCATGGGTTCGGCCGCTGCCGGATTCCCCAGGTCTTCTTCAACCAGGTTGTTCGGGTTGTTGACATCCAGCAGGTTACAGCCGGCAATACTCAACCCCAGGCTAAAAACCAACAACCCGATCCAGAGACTTTTATCGTAACGCATGGTCGTTTCTCCCGGTAGGTTAGAAGCCAAAGCGAACGGTAAACGTCACCCGCCGTGGCATGACAAAACCGAAGGCGTCCACTCCATCCAGGTAGTTCTGATCCAGCTGGCTACCGCTGCCGCGCCCGACGGCATTGACCTCGGGATCCGGTCCGTCATAGCGCGTCCAGAGCGCCAGGTTGCGCACGCCCAGCGTGAACGACAGCCGGTCGATGCCCCAGAGCCGCTGCAGCTGCGAACGCGGCACGTCGTAGGTCAGGCTCAGCTCCCGCCAGCGCAGAAAGTCGGCCGGCTTGATCGTGTTCAGCCCGCTGAAGGGTGCCAGGGCCAGCACCTCATTGAGCCAGCGCTCCAGCGCTCGCAACCGCACCTGGGGGTCGTTCATGGGATTACCGTTGGCATCCACCCCTCCGGTCGCGTAGTCCCGCACCACTTCGGCAGACCAGGGCAGGTTGCGTCCGATCACGGCATTGGCCTGACGGAAGGCGAACGTCAGGTTATTCACGTAGTAGTTGCCCGCTTTGAATTCGAAGGCCGTATAGAGCCGGAAGTTGCGCAGAAAGCGAATCGTCGCCCCGAACGAACCCTGCCAGTCCGGCGTCGGCTTGCCGAGATAGTGGTCCAGCAGATCTCCGTCGCCATCCTCGTCAGCCAGCAGCACCAGCCCTACCGAACTGGGCATATTGACCTGCCCGTTGCTCGCGTTAATCAGATCTTCCGGCGTCAGTGTAGCCAGATAGGCCAGCACTTCATCCCGAGAGTCCGGCTGCCCATCGCCGTTGAAATCGATCGGCAGGTGGTTGGCATCGGTCGGCAATAGTTTGGCCCCGAAATGCGCTCCTGGTGCATACCCCTCAATGATAAAGTTGCGATACCGCGGATAGCTACCGCCGACCTTGATGGGTGGCGCTCCTCCCATATCGGTTACCTGCTCCCACAGATAGGAGGCGCCTGCAAATAGATCCACCGAGAATTGCTCGCTGCTGTAAATCGTCCCCTGGAAGCCCAGTTCAATCCCCCGCCCTTTCAATTCACCAATATTCGTAAGCTGGCTTGCCCGGAAGCCTCCCGTAACGGGGAATTGCTTGTCGACCAGGGCATCGGTAACCGTTCGATCCCAGTAGGTGGCCTGCAAGGCTGCAACAATCCGAGCTCCATGCCCACTTCCCATTCGGTGGAGATCTCCGGCTTGAGCTCCGGATTCCCCAGATTGCCCGGTACGATGCCGGGGCCGCTGCTTGAAGCAACCGGCACGTAGGTGGTCAACGCATCAAAGGCACCGGGCTGCAATCCTGACTGTCCCACGGCCGCCCGCAGCCGCAGTGACGAAATGGGCCCCAGCGGACGCCAGAACGGCGCATCGGACGGAATGAAACTGAGCGAAGCCTTGGGATAGAACACAGCGTCAAACTCCGAACCAAAGGCGCTGTTGGCGTCCAGACGCCCACCGACGGTCAGAAAGAGATAATCGTTAAATCCAATCTGCTCCTGTGCAAAGATTCCCAGATTGACCACCTCCAGATAGGACTCAAAGACTTCCTGTTCGGCAGCACCACCCGTCACGTCAATACCCGGTCCCGGGAAACGCCGCCCTTCGGCCGATTCGTCGATGCGGCGCGTGATGAAACCCTGCGTCCCCAGAATGAACGTGGACTCCAGCGACGAGCTAAGCTGCACCCGATGGGTCGCCTTGATATCGGCCGTAATGTCCAGCGCATTCAGGTCGTCAATGCGGCGGACGCCTTCCGGATTGTAGCCGCTGAAATTGTCAATATTCCAGCGAAATGGGAAGACTTCCCGGCTGAGCTGGTTGACCACATCAATGCCAAAAGTGGCGTCCACCATGAGCGGCCGCGACGGCCGATAGTTCAGATTCAGACTACCAAAGAAGCGATCGACGTCCTGAGTAAGGTTTGCTGTAGCCCCTCATTGACCGTCATGAAAGCCGGCGAGCCGGTCTGGTTGTTGTACCGAACCAGCTCCGGCTTGCTGAACTGAGCCAGCGTAAAGGCGGCGTAGATGTTGTTGTTATTATTCGGGGTCTCGTAATGACGCCGCGTCAGGCCGGTCGAAATGCCCAGCCGTAGCTTATCGCTGGGGAAAATATTGACTGTAGCGCTGGCCTGTGCCAGACGGTTGATATCAGCCGAGCGGGTACGCACCCCCGGCGGATACCAGCGGCCATCTTTGGCGCCAAACGGCCCGTCTTCGTCCGACCACCTCAAATTGACAAAATACGTGACGCCAGGCGTCCCACCACTGACCGAAGCAGAATAGGCCTGGTGGTAGCCCGTTTCGAACATCTCATGCATGAAGTTCGTCCGCACCAGCTCATAGGGGCGAATCTGACGCCCGAAGTACTTCGACATGGTATCGGCTACGGCCTGATTCCAGGCCCACCCGGTATTGTCCGGATAGATCTTCGGATACCACGAGGCGCCCTGCTCAATCCGGAAGCTGAAGCGCGGCGGACCCACTGCCCCCGCTTCGTAAAGATCTGAATTACGCCATTAGAAGCCTCCGTGCCGTACAACGTGGCCGCCGCGGCACCCTTCAGAATTTCGACCCGCTCAATCGCTTCGGGGTCCAGATCGTCCAGGCGCGAAGGTGAGCCGCCACCACCGGTCCCTACGAAGCCACTTCCGAATCCTCCGTCGCGATTAACTCGGATCCCGTCGATGTAAACGATCGGCTCATTGCTCTGAGAAAGCGAGGCCGAGCCACGAATACGAATGCGCGCACCCTCACCGGTGATACCACCCGACGGCAGTACGGCCACCGATGGCTCACGGGCCATCAGCATTTCCGAAAGATTCTGCACCGGAGCGATCTCCAGACGGGCCGCGTTGATGGTGGCGATCGTATTCCCCAGTCGCTTTACTTCTACGGGACCGCCCGCACCGGTCACGACCACTTCCTGCAGGTTCAGCGCCGTCTGGAAGAGTGCAAAATCAACCGTGATGGTTGCCCCTTCTTCAACCGTCACCCGGCGCGTTTCCGTTCGATACCCGACGAAGCTGGCCTCCAGGGTATAGGTCCCGGCCGGAACACGCTCAATGGTGTAGTTTCCATCGATGTCCGTTGCCGCCCCGCGAATCAGCTCGCGAACCACCACGTTGGCGCCCGGGATGGGATCCTGCGTTTCGGCATCCACCACACGCCCCCGGATCGTACCCTGCGCGAGCACACTACCGGGCAGCAACAGCGCCAGCAAAAGTGCGTAGCCAATGCGCATAACCTTTCCGGATTTTGGTGAGGCAAGTCGATGATGATCTCACATTATTTTAAAACAAAGATCACTTTTCTTTCAACAGGTCTTCAATCTAAACCGTCAGAATACCTGACCGAACTGACAAAATCAGCGACTGAGCAGATAGGAACGTACGCTTTCCAGGACGGGCAGCCCCTCCTCCAGCAACAGGCCGTGCAGGCGGGCCATTTCGTAGCCGCGGCCCATGCCGGCTACGGCCCAGACCTGTTCACCGCGAAGATAAAAGGCCAGAAACTTCCGGGCCGACGGGTCGCCGTCGAGCACCACCTCGTCCCAGGCGTCCACGTAGCCCAGGTACTGCAGGCTCACGCCGAACTGGCGCGTCCAGAAGAACGGCACGCCCCGGTAGGCACGACGCGCTCCGGCTGCATTGGCACCGGCCAGGCGCCCGTGCTGCGCGGCCAGTCGCCAGTGCTCGATCCGGATCGGCGCCCCCGTGCGCCAGTCGGGGAAGCGGGCGGCATCGCCGGCCACAAACAGCCCTTCGGCCGCCTGCAAAAAGGCATCCACGATAATGCTGCCGTCCGGGGCTTTCTGCACGCCCTGCACAAAATCCGTGGCCGGCTGCACGCCCACGCCCACCACGACCAGCTCGGCCGCAAGCCGACTGCCGCCATTCAGCACGACCTGCTGCACCCGATCCGTACCCTCGAAAGCCTGTACGGTATGCCCCAGCCGAAACGCCACGCCGTTTTCCTCATGCAGCGTCTGCAGCACGCGTCCGACCTCCACGCCGAGCGTGCGCTCGAACGGCACCGATTCTGGCGCCACGACGGTCACTTCCAGCCCGAGATGCCGCAGGCTTTGCGCGACCTCCATCCCGATGAAACTGGCCCCCACGACCACCGCCCGCCGGGCCTCGCGGGCCGCCGCGCGAATGGCCCGGCTATCCTCGATGGTGCGCAGCGTGAAGATGCCCGCCAGTTCAGCCCCCGGCACCTCCAGCCGGCGCGGCCGGGCGCCCGGCGCCACGACGGCCACGTCGTAGCGCAGCACCTCGCCATCGGCCAGCGTAATGGTTTTCGCGGCGGCGTCCAGCGCGGCGGCCGGCCGTCCCTGCACCACTTCGATGTCCGCCGCCTCGTAAAAGGACGGATCGCGCAGCGGCATCCACTCTTCGGGCGCCTCGCCCGCCAGGTATTCTTTGCTCAGGTTCGGCCGGTCGATCGGCGGAAACTCGCCGCCGGCCACCCACAGCACACGCCCCCGAAAGCCCTGCGCCCGGGCGGCCTCGACCGCATAGGCGCCTGCGCAGCCCGATCCGACCACCACGCAGGTGCGCGCCTCCTGCGGATCGCGCCGGGCCAGCGTCGGCGCCCGTCGGCCTTCCACCGTGTCGGGCAGTTCCACCAGCACCTGATCGTCCTCGACGCGCACCGGAAAACGCGGTAGATGGTCCATTCCCGGCGGCTCCAGATGCTCGCCGGTGCGCGCATGGAAGCAGGCATGGTGCCAGGGGCATATGATCCGTTCGCCATGAAGCGCGCCCGTCGCGAGCGGAGCGCCGTAGTGCGTGCAGCGGGCTCCCAGCGCGTAAAACTGACCGTCCAGCCGCACCAGCAGCAGTTCCGTCTCGCCCGCTTGCACCTGTTTCATCTGGCCGTCGGCCAGTTCATCGACCCGGGCAACCGGATAGATCGGCATGGCAGGCAGGTGTTTGTTTCAACAGAAAAGCTTTTCAGAAGATAACCCACCTGGTTCCGAAGGTCCAGCCCCCGGCTTCAACCATCCGGTTACGAAACAGGCGGCCGTCTGAAGCCCACCCTGCTTACCCTGCGCTGCAAAGGCTTCTGTTTGGGCACCCCGCTATCGCTTATGCCGGACTGGAAGTCATATGGGATCGCTGATTTACTGGTGCATGAGGAGGCCACACCCCGTGTGGCGGACGTGATCCGGCGGGTATGATCGGGCGGACACAGGGGTCCGCCCCTACGGGATAGGGAAAACGCCAAGGATCTGTAGGGGCGCACCGCAGTGTGCGCCCGTGCTTTCTCACATGCACTATGATTTCCGGGAAATCATATAAGTTCTACAAACCAGTGCTTCTGGCACGCAGCGCAAAGCACCAGTTTACCAGTTCTTCCCTTGTTTTCCGGATAAGTTCTACCACAAGCGCGCGTACCTGTCCAGCAAACTGATGATCAAAAATCATGGGCGCACACCCTGGCGCGCCCCTGCCGGAAAAAATGCCCCCACCTCGCAGGAGTGAACCCCAGGGTCCGCCCCGAACATCGGGCGCGGGCGGTCGCGCGTGGCCGCCTCAAGCAATGCGAAGCACGATCTTGCCCACGTTCAGATTGGCCTCCATGCGGCGATGCGCCTCGGCCACTTCCGTCCAGTCGTAGATGCGGTCGATCACGGGCCGCAGCCGGCCTTCGGCAAAGTCGCTCAGGAAGCGCTCGGCGAACGCCTGCGTCAGCCGCACCTTGTAGTCGCGCGGGCGGTTGCGGAGCGTGGAGGCCATCAGGTGCGCCCGCCGTGCAAAAAGCAGCCGCAGGTCGAACGACGCAACGCGACTGCCGCCCATCGTGGCCAGCAGCACGATCCGTCCGTCCACAGCCAGACATTGGAGATTGGGCTCCAGATAAGGCGCCCCGACGAAATCGATAATCACGTGCGCTCCGGTTCCGCCGGTTGCTTCCTGCACCCGCGCGGCAAAGTTTTCGGTGTGGTAGTCGATGGTGGTTTCGGCGCCCAGCGCCCGGCATATTTCATGTTTGGAGGCCGAGGCGGTGATGTGCACGTGCGCGCCCAGACGCCGCGCCAGCTGAATGGCGGCCGTTCCCACGCCGCTTGCGCCGGCATGGATGAGCACGTGTTCGCTTCGCTGCAGCTGTCCCAGCCAGCAGAGCGCCTGATAGGCCGTCAGAAACACCTCGGGAACGGCGGCGGCCTCCTCGAACGACAGGTTGTCCGGAATGCGCATGGCCATCCCGGCCGGCAGCACGGCGTATTCGGCGTAGCCCCCGCCCTCGACGAGCCCGAACACGCGGTCGCCCACCTGCCAGCCCGTCACACCGGGTCCCAGCGCAGCCACCGTCCCGGCCACGTCCAGCCCCAGAATCGGACTGGCGCCGGGCGGCGGCGGATACTTCCCTTCCCGCTGCAACAGATCGGCGCGGTTGAGCGACGTGGCCCGCACGCGCACCAGCAGTTCGCCCGGGCCGGGCGCGGGCGTGGGATATTCCCCCAGATAGAGTTTTTCAGGACCTCCCGGTTCGCTGACCAGAATGGCTCGCATGTCGTTCACCACCGCGATAATTCGAGGCTTTGCCGGCAATTTACACAGCAGCGCCTTTCTTTTCGGTCGCTTCGTACTATTTTTAGCAAAAAGACAACCATCGCGTTCACCAAAGCCAGCGAGGAGCCATGAAAGTTACCGTCATCGGAGCGGGCAACGTGGGGGCCACCGTGGCCGAGTGCGTGGCCCGCAAGGACATGGTCAAAGAAGTCGTGCTCGTGGACATCGTCGAAGGGCTGCCGCAGGGCAAGGCGCTCGACATGCAGGAGGCCGCGCCCATCCACGGCTACGACACGCGCATCATCGGCACGAACGACTACAAAGACACGGAGGGCTCGGACATCTGCGTGATCACGGCCGGCTCGCCGCGCAAACCGGGCATGAGCCGCGACGACCTGCTGGCGATCAACGCGAAGATCGTGCGCTCGGTCACCGAGCAGTTCGTCAAGGGCAGTCCGAACGCCATCATCATCGTCGTGTCGAACCCGCTCGACGTGATGACCTACGTGGCTTACAAGACGAGCGGCTTCCCGAGCCATCGCGTGATGGGCATGGCCGGCGTGCTCGACACGGCCCGCTTCCGCACGTTCATCGCGCTGGAGCTGGGCGTTTCGGTGCGCGACGTGCAGGCGCTGCTGATGGGCGGCCATGGCGACTCGATGGTGCCGCTGCCCCGCTACGCCACGGTCAGCGGCATCCCGATCACGCAGCTGCTGTCCAGGGAAAAGATCGACGCGATCGTCGAGCGCACGAAGTTCGGCGGCGGCGAGATCGTCAAGCTGATGGGCACCTCGGCCTGGTACGCGCCGGGCGCGGCGGCCGCCGAGATGGTCGAAGCCATCGTGAAGGACTCCAAGCGCATCCTGCCCTGCGCCGCCTACGTGAACGGCCAGTACGGGCTGAAGGACCTGTTCATCGGCGTGCCCGTGCGGCTGGGTCGCAAGGGGGTCGAAGAAATCATCGAGGTGGAGCTGAACGAGGAGGAGCGGAAGCTGCTCGAAGCCTCGGCCGAGCACGTGCGCAAGGGCATTCAGGACCTGGAGCGCATCGAAGCGGCGGCCAGCTAAGCGTAAAGCCGGAGTTCCGCACCCGCGGAGCGCGGAACTCTGGCTTTTTCCTGCTCGTAGGCGCGCAAAAAGCGCAGAGCCGATCACATGGCACACGTTCACACCCACGCGCACGACGGGAGCCACCGTCGGCTCGTGCTGTCGATCGGGCTGAATCTGCTCATCTCGGTGGCCGAGATCGTCGGAGGCCTGCTGTCGGGCAGTCTGGCGCTGCTCTCCGACGCCGTGCACAACCTGAACGACACGGCCTCGCTGGGGGTCAGCTATGTGGCCCGTCGCCTGACCCGCCGCCAGCCCAACGCCCGCAAGACGTTCGGCTACCGCCGCGCCGAAATCGTGGGTGCGTTCGTCAACCTGGTGACGCTGGTGGTCATCGCGCTCTTTCTCGTCAAAGAGGCCATCGACCGCCTGCTGGCGCCCCAGCCCATCGACGCGCCCGTCATGCTGACGGTGGCTACAATCGGCCTGGTGGCCAACGTGCTCACGGCCGTACTCTTATACCGGGACGCTCATGAGAGTCTGAACATTCGCAGCGCTTTTCTGCACATCATTTCGGACGCCGTTTCGTCGGTGGCCGTCATCCTGGGCGGCATCGCCATCCTGCTCTGGGGCGCCTACTGGGTGGACCCGGTCATCACGATCGGCATCGCCGTCTATATCGCCTTGCTGAGTCTGAAGCTTCTCCGACAGACTACCCACATTCTGATGGAAGGCACGCCGGAGAATCTGGACCCCCGGCACATTGCCGCCGATCTGCGCCAGATGGCGCATGTACGCGACGTGCACCACGTGCACATCTGGCAGCTCGACGAACACCACCTGGCCTTCGAGGCGCACGTGGTCGTCGACGAAGCCGACCTGCCCCGGATGGAACAGATCAAGCGGGCATTGAAGCAGCGGCTGCGCGAGCAGTACGGGATCGGGCACGTGACCCTCGAATTCGAAAGCCATCCCTGCTGCGAGGAAGCCTCGGCGCCGCCCTGCCACGACCCCCTGCCGGCCCGCCAGTAATTTTTTCAGTAGCGCTCAAGATACCATTCCATCTCGGGCTCAACGCGCGGAAGCATCTGAAAGCGATCGCGGCGACTGCGTTGCACCACCAGTCGGCCGCGGGCCGTGGCCGCACCGCGCACGAGTTCCACCATGTAGGTGCCCGGCGGCAGGTAGTAACGGCCGTTGTCGGCCGCTCTGACCTGCGCCTTTTCGTCGCGCCGGGCGTTGAAAGCGGCCACCTGCGTCGTGTCGATCGTCAGGTCATAGACCGGATAGTTCAGCCCGACCTCGGCCGTGTCGGTGCGCACGGCCAGCAGCAGGTCGTCTTCGGTCAGCACCCGGATCGTCACCGGACCGGCCTCGCGGCTGTAGTACGGAATCCGTACGGCGGGCGTGTCGGGTGGCATCCAGGCGGCCCGGATGCGGCCCCAGTTCGGATTGTGCCGAACCGTGTCGATGGCGAACACGTGCAGCGGTCGGGCGAGCAACGCGGGCGTAAGCTGCTCGATCTCCTCCAGATCGGCCACGTAAAGCGAGCGGCCGTGCGTGGCCACCACCAGATCACGCGCCCGCTTGTGGATGACCAGATCGTGCACGGGCGCGTGCGGCAACCCTTCGTAGAAGGGCATGAACGAGCGCCCGCCGTCGAGCGACACGTAGAGCCCGCCGTCGGTACCCACGTAGAGGATGTCCGGGTTGTAGGGATCCTCGCGCACGACGTTGATCGGCTCGTAGGGCAGGTCGGTCCCGATGCGCGTCCAGTGCAGCCCGTAATCTTCGGAGCGGTAGAGATAGGGCGTGAAGTCGTCCCACCGGTACCCGTTGAGTGCCACGTAGACACGGCTTTCCACGTGCTGCGAGGGCTCGACGTGGCTCACCCACAGGTGCTGCGGCAGTTCATCCGAGATACGGGTCCAGGTGACGCCGCCGTCGCGCGTCACATGCACGAGGCCGTCGTCGCTGCCCACGTAGATGAGTCCGAAGCGGAGTTCCGACTCGGCGATCGTCGTGAGCGTGCCGTAGGGCACGTCGCCCTTGCGGCCGCCGCGCGTCAGGTCGCCCGAGATCGTCTCCCAGTCGTCGCCCCGGTTGAAGGAGCGGTGGAGCTTGTTCGAGCCCAGATACAGGATGTCGGGGTGGTGGCGTGATAGGAAGATGGGCGTCTCCCAGTTGAAGCGGAGCGGCCGCTCGCCCAGCTTATGGCGGGGTTTGATGGGCACACGCCGACCGGTTTTGCGCTCGATCCGGAAGTAGTTGCCGAACTGGAAGCCCGTGTAGACGATGTCGTTCGTGCGTGGATCGACCTGCACCTGCATACCGTCGCCACCCAGCAGCCGCTCGTAGGGATAGCGCCCTTCGGCGTACCATTCGTAGCTGAATTCATAGGTGCTGGGACCGACCCAGACGCCGTTGTCCTGCAGGCCGCCGTAGACGTTGTAGGGCCGGGCGCTGTCGACCGCCACCGCGTAGAACTGACCTACCGGCGGCGTGTTGGCCTTGAACCAGGTCCGGCCGTCGTCATAGGTCAGGTTCACCCCCCCGTCGTTGCCGTTGACCAGATGGCCCGGCCGGTTCGGGTTGACCCAGAGCGCATGGTGGTCCACATGCACGTTCTCCCGGTCGATCGAGCGCCAGGTGCGGCCGCCGTCGTCCGAGACCAGCATAGGCACGCCCATGATGTAGACGTGGTCCGGATCGTTCGGATCGACCCGGATCTGGCCGAAATAGTAGCCATAGGAAAAGTACACGTTGTCCAGGTAGCCCTCGTGCGTGCGGTGCCAGGTGCGGCCGCCGTCGTCCGAGCGATAGACCTCGGCACCGATGACCGGTGTTTCGAACAGCTCCTGATTCGCGTCGGTCAGGTAGTCGTAGAGCGCCCGCGGCTCGATTTCACCGCGCCGCACCATTTCTTTCACGCGCGTTGCCGTGTACTCGCGCGGGAAGCCGTTTTCGCGAAGGAAGGCTTCCAGCGAGTCGTCCGACAGCGCCAGAAAGGCCTCCCGGCTCATCTCCAGAAAGTCTTCCTTGGTCAGCGCGGGTTGCTCCGCTTCTTCCTCGGGGCGGTGGTACTGGTTGTCGAGCAGTGCATAGAGAATCTGCGGATTCTTCGGATAGAGGGCCAGACCGATGCGGCCGACGCCCTCGCCGGTCGGGAAGCCGCTGCCTTCGACGTTGAGGCGCTGCCAGGTCTCGCCGCCGTCGGTCGATTTGAAGATACCCGAACCGGGGCCGGCCTCGACGAAGTTCCAGGCGCGGCGCTCCCGGTGCCACATCGCCGCGTAGAGCACGTTCGGGTTGGTCGGGTCAATCACCAGATCGATGCCTCCGGTGTTGTCGTCCACGTAGAGCACCCGGCGCCAGGTGCGGCCGCCGTCCGTGGTCTTGTAGATCCCCCGTTCGGGATTCGGCGAATAGAGGTGCCCGACGGCTGCCACCCAGACCGTGTTGGGATCGTCCGGATGGATCACGATGCGGCCGATGTGGTGCGTTTCGGCCAGGCCCAGATGCTCCCAGGTGCGACCGCCGTCCGTGGAGCGGTAGATGCCCGTGCCTGCGTAGGAAGAGCGGCTGGAGTTGCTTTCGCCCGTGCCCACCCAGATCACCTCGCCGTGCGCCCAGTCCACCGCAATGTCACCGATCGTCATGGTCGCCTCACGATCGAAAAGCGGCTGGAAGGAAATGCCGTTGTTCTCGGTTTTCCAGAGGCCGCCCGAGGCATAGGCCACGTAAAATTCGGTCGGGTCGTCCGGGTTGACGTCCACGTCCACCACGCGGCCGCTCATGATGGTCGGGCCGATGCCGCGAAAGGGCACGTTGCGCACGAGCGAGCGCTCCACCCGCGCCATGCGTTCCTGATACGAGCGGAGCCGCACGTCGGCCGGCGTGGGCGGTACGGGAGCCCGTTCCTGTGCCTGCGCCGTGGTCAGCACCAGACCGAACAGCAGGCCAAAAAGGCTGCTATGCCATAGCATGCTGCGCTTTCTCATGGTTTTTATATTCCGGTACGTTTCGAGGTCAGCAGAAACTACGAGATCGCCTTATTTTTTGCCATGCCGCTACCCGATCTGGAAGTGCGTGAGATGTCGCCCGAGGCATTGAGCCGGCCGCCCCTGCACACGCGGGCCTTCGAGCTGGCGTTGCGCACGGCCCGGCGTTCGCTGGCCCGTCGCAGTCGGCTGATGCGGCTGGTGCTGCATGCCTCGCGCCGGCTGGCCCGTCGCGAAGCCGCGCTGGTGCAGGTGCGCGACGACCTGCACACGCTGCTGCGCATGGTGCAGGCCTGGATGCGCCGAGAATACCGGATCGTCCCCTGGCGCTCGCTGCTCTACGGCGTGGCGGCGCTCGCCTACTTCGTCAACCCGGCCGACCTGCTACCGGACGCCCTGCTGGGCCTGGGCCTTGTGGACGATGTGGCCGTCATTGCCGCCGTGGCCCGGGCCATTCAGGCGGACCTCGAGCGCTTCCGACAATGGGAAGCACTACGCAGCCGCACCAACGGAAACGAAAGCGCATGAAGCTGCTGCTGATCGCCCTGGGCGGCGCCCTCGGAGCGCTCGCCCGCTACGCGCTTTCCGGTCTGGTCTACGCCTGGCTGGGACCGGCCTTCCCCTGGGGCACGCTGGTGGTCAACCTGACCGGCTGCTACGGCCTCGGACTGCTCTGGGCACTTTCGGAGGCGGTCCCACTGCCGACTTCGATTCCCCCGCTGGTTTTCGTGGGATTTTTCGGGGCGTTCACCACCTTTTCCACGTACGGACTGGAAAGCTTCAACCTGCTGCGCGACGGCGAGCTGGTGCTGGCACTGCTGAACCTGCTGGGAAGCAGCCTGGCCGGCCTGCTGTGCGTCGCGCTGGGTTTTCTGACCGCCCGCCTGTTGCTCCATCTGGGAGGCATGCCATGACGAAGCTGCCCGCCGAAGGCGTCCTGCTGCGCATTTTCATCGGCGAGACCGACCGCTACCACGGCCGGCCGCTCTACGAACAGATCGTGCTCAAGGCCCGCGAGCTGAACCTGGCCGGCGCCACTGTGCTGCGCGGCATCATGGGCTTCGGGGCCTCCAGCCGCGTCCACACGGCCAAACTGCTCCGGCTCTCCGAGGACCTGCCCGTGGTGGTGGAGATCGTCGATACGGAAGAAAACATTCAGAAAATCTTACCTTTCCTCGACGAAGTCGTACAGGAAGGACTCATTACCATGGAGAAAGCCCATGTTATCCGCTATCGCCACCGTTCGGAAGATTAAGCACACGGGGCTTCTGCTACTCGCCCTGCTGTGGGCGATCCCGCTCCGAGCCCAGGAGCCGGTCGATACGCTGGCCGTGCGCCTCATCCGTGAGGAGGGGCTGGAGCGGAGCCAGGTTATGGAGACGATGTTCTGGCTCACCGACGTGTACGGACCGCGCCTGACGGGCTCGCCGCTGCTCGACAGCGCGATGGCCTGGGCCGTCCGTCGGCTGGAAAGCTGGGGGCTGGCGAACGTCCACCGCGAGCCGTGGGGACCGTTCGGGCGGGGCTGGACGCTGCACCACGTGCGCGCCGAGGTGACCGCGCCCGTCGCCTTCCCGGTGCTGGCCTACCCCAAGGCCTGGTCACCCGACATCGACGGCCCCGTCACGGCCGAAGTGGTACGCTTCGACGTGGAAGACACCAGCGCGTTTGCCGCCTACCGGGGCAAGCTGCGTGGCAAGATCGTGCTGCTGGAGCCGCCCCGAGAGCTCAAGGAGCCCTTCGAGCCGCTGGCGCGGCGGCGCGACGCCGAAGACCTGCTGGCGCTGGCCAACGCGGCCCGTCCCGAAGGTGGCGGCCGCCGCTACAGTGCGGAGGTGCTACGCCAGCTCGAACTGGCCCAGCGCCGCCTGCAGTTCCTTTACGAAGAAGCGCCGCTGGCCATCCTTGACCGCGGCTACCGGGGCGACTACGGCACCGTGTTCGTCGATGCGGCCGACGTGCCCGCAGCGCCCGGCACGCCCTGGTACGAGCGCCCCGGTCCCTGGGAGCCGGGCGTCCGGGTCATCCCCCAGTTTACTGTGGCCGTCGAGCACTACAACCGCATTTACCGATTGCTCGAGCGCGGCTTCCGCGTCGAGATGACGCTGGACCTCGACGTGTCGTTCAACGACGACGATCCGTACGAATACAACCTGATCGCCGAGCTGCCCGGCACCGATCCCCGGATCGGCGACGAAGTGGTGATGCTCGGCGCACACTTCGACTCGTGGCACGCAGGCACCGGCGCCACCGACAACGCGGCCGGGTCGGCCGTCATGATGGAAGCCATGCGCATCCTGAAGGCGGTCTACGATTGGCTGGGCCGCGGCCCGCGCCGCACGATCCGACTGGCGCTCTGGACCGGCGAGGAGCAGGGCTTGCTGGGCTCCCGCGCCTACGTCGATCAGCACTTTGCCGAGCTGCGCGGCTGGGGCCAGCCCCCGGGCCGCCTCAAACCCGAACACGAGAAGTTCTCGGTCTACTTCAACCTCGACAACGGCGGCGGCAAGATTCGGGGGGTCTATCTACAGGGCAACGAGGCCGTGGCGCCGATCTTCCGGGCCTGGCTGGCACCTTTCCACGATCTGGGCGCGGCCACGCTCTCGCTCCGCAACACGGGCGGCACCGACCACCTGTCGTTCGACGCCGTGGGCCTGCCCGGCTTCCAGTTCATTCAGGACCACCTGGCCTACGGCACGCGCACGCACCACTCGAACATGGACGTCTTCGACCACGTGATCGAAGACGACCTGAAGCAGGCCGCCACGATCATCGCCGCCTTCGCCTACCACGCGGCCGAGCGCGACACGCGCATCCCCCGCAAGCCGCTGCCGATGCCCGAGGGCACCAACTGAAATGGGATCGCTGATTTACCGGTGCATGAGGGTACCACACCCCGTGTGGCGGACGTGATCCGGCGGGTATGATCGGGCGGACACAGGGGTCCGCCCCTACGTGGTAGGAGGGTCGTCGTTTGTCCGGTAGGGGCGCACCGTAGTGTGCGCCCGTGCTTTCTCACATGCACAATGATTTCCCGGAAATCGTATGATTCAGCGCCTGTGTCTTCATGAAGGCGGGCCGTCGTGCCCGCCTTTTCTGTATTCAGGCCCGGGCACGCGCGTCGGTGTCCTGCGGCGAGGCGACCTCGACCGGCTTCATCGGATAGACGAAAAGCGTCTGCGTCGGGTGGGCGAACTCGATCCCTTCCTGCGCAAAGCGTTCGAAGAGCGCCAGGTTGATGGCCTGCTGGATGTTCATGTAGAGCGTGTAGTCCGGGTCGAGCACCCAGTAGACCACTTCGAAGTTGAGTGACGAGGGACCGAACTCCTTGAAGTGCGCCCGGTCGAAACGCACGTTCTCCTGCGCCTCGATGATCTCGCGGATGATCTGCGGAATCTTTTCCAGCTTTTCCTTCGGCGTCTGATAGACCACACCCACCGTAAACACGATGCGCCGCTCCCGCATGCGCTTGTAGTTGCGAATGCGGCTGTTGAGCAGATCGCTGTTGGAAAAGACGAGCTGCTCGCCGGTCAGGCTGCGGATGCGCGTGGACTTGAGGCCGATGTGCTCGACCGTGCCCATGTAGTTGTCGATGATGATGAAGTCGCCCACCACGAAGGGTTTGTCGAGCACGATCGACAGCGAGGCGAACAGATCGCCCAGGATGTTCTGTACGGCCAGGCCGATGGCGACGCCGGCGATGCCGACGCTGGCGATAAGCGCCGTGATGTCCACGCCAAAGTTGTCCAGCGCCACCAGCAGCACGATGGTCCAGAGCACGAGCCGCCCGATGAAGCCCAGCGCCTGCATCGAGGTGACGGCGGCCGAGTCTTCTTCGAGCTTCTGCTGGCGATAGCGCTCCACGTAAAACGTGATGAGCCCGCTTCCCCAGCGGATGAGCTGCAACAGCAGCAGCACGAAGGCGATGCGCCCGCCCCACTGGACGACCGGCCGGGGCAACTGCACGATGGCCACCGCCGCATAAAAGGCCAGACCCACCAGGAAGTAGGCGCGCGTCTGGCGCAGGACGTTCGCGATGACGTTGTCGATGTTCGTCCGGGTGCGCGCGGCCAACGCTTCGATTCGGCTGGCCAGCACCCGCTGCACCACGATGAACACCACCGAAAGCGCCGCCCACACGCCGATGGCCTTGAGCCATTCAAGGAGCGGTGCACCGGCAATCATCGTCTGTCCCAGTTCGTTGAGCTGCAATCCCAGAAGCATGCTCCTCCACGGATTGGTTCGCGCGTTCACGTACTCGAAAAATATAAAGGATCCCTTTCCCGTCAGGAACAGGGACTTTTTGTTGCGGTTGATGGTGCTGCTCTTTCAACAGGATTTTCCCAACCCTGCGGCGTATGGAACCGGTCAGCGACTATCAGCCAGAACCAGAGCGACGCGTAGGCCCCACCGTCTCCAAGGACAAATGGATCAACCACGCCAAGAACAAGCTGGCGCGGGGCTACGTGCTCATTGTGGGCACCGAGCGGCGGAACGCCAACTTCTACCTGCGGGGCAAGGGCTACGAGATGTGCCCTTACGACGTCGCCCAGGCCATGATCAAGCAGGGCCTGGTGGTGCAGACGGGCAAGCACCACCTGGGCCTCATCTACGAGCTGGTGCCGGAAGCCAAAGCCGAACTGCAACAGCGCCACCGTCCCCGCACGCCCGAGCCGGAGCCCGACACGATGGAAACCATCCTGGGCGGGCTGGAGGACGAAGAGGAGGCCGAAGCCGAAGCGGTGGTGCCGGACGAAGCGCTCGACGAAGACCTGGACGAGGAACTGGACGAGGACGAATTCGACGACGAAGAAGAGGACGACGAGTTCGACGAAGACGAATTCGATGAAGAGGACTTCGAGGACGAGGATCTCGAGGACGACGAGGAAAAAGACTGAAGCGAACCGGCGCTTCGCATGCCTGAACGTCTTCGGAATCGATCTTCCGAAGACGTTTTTTTCGGGGATCGCTGATTCACCGGTGCATGACGGCGCCCCTCATGTGCCGGACGTGATCCGGCGGTATGACAGGGCGGACACCGCGGTCCGCCCCTACCTGATGGAAACGTCGTCGTTGGTCTGGTAGGGGCGCATCGCAGGGTGCGCCCGCGCTTTCAGGGCGGGAAACCGGGTGTGATCATGGGATGCCGCCCCCTGTACCCCGATGTCCGGGCCATCGTCTCAGAACTGGCCGGCCAGCTGGCGCAGGCGAATTTCGGCGACCTTGGCCTCGTAGCGGGCGTTGACCAGACGCTCTTCCGCCTGCAGCAGGGCCTGCTGCACTTCTCGCAATTCCACCGAAGAGATCGTTCCCAGTCGAAACTGCTCCAGCGCCACCTCCACGTTCAGACGGGCGGCCTCCAGGTTGTCCTGCTCCAGCGTAATCAGCTCCAGGTAGCGCTGATAGGCGGCGTACTGCTGGGCCAGCGCCGTTTCGATCGATCGTTGCACCTGCTCCAGCTGGACCTGATTGGCCTGGTAGTTCAGCCGGGCATTTTCTATGCGGCGTCGCCGATTCCAGCCGTCAAACAGCGTCAGCGACAGGCTCAGTCCGTAGCTGAAGTCGAAGGTGCGGCTTTCCTGCATGAAGCCGCTTTCGGAATGCAGGTTGGTGTACGTGTAGCCGGCGATCAGATCCAGCTGCGGCCACCGCTCGGCTCGCAGTTCCTGCAGGGCATGGTGCGTCAGGGACACCGCAGCCCGGACCTGTTGCAACATGGGATTGCGCTCCCGGGCCGCCTCGTGCAGGGCCGGAAGCGTCAGCGAAGGATCGACGCGGATCGAATCGACGGTGCGGAAAGGCGTTCCGGGATCGCGCCCGAGCAGTTCGTTGAACGCAGCCCGTTCCTGCGCCAGCAGCACTTCCTGCCGCAGCAAGGCGGCCTGGTCCGCATTGAGATCGACCTGGGCCCGACTCACTTCCAGTCGGGAGGCGGCGCCCAGGTTGTAGCGCATCTGGGCAATTTCCAGACGCTCGGTCGAAATCGCCACGGTCGATGCGAGCACCTCGCGCTGCTGCTGGAGCCGCACCAGATTGTAGTAGGCGATGGCGACCTCGGCCAGCAGCGCATTGGTGGTGGCGCGGACGTCGGCTTCAGCCCGGGTGGCCTCGGCCTCGAGCCGGCGATAACGGGCCCACTGCCCCAGTCCATCGAAAATCGTCCAGCGCAGCTGCAGGCCGCCATCCAGGCGTCGCGCCTGTGCGCCGTTCCGCACGACCGGTTCCGGGTTGGTCAGAAACTGCTGCCGGGTGTTGGTCAGGCTTCCGGTCCATCCCATGCTGAAAGAAAGCTGCGGCCAGAAGCCCGCCGTCCCGAGCGCATAATTGTTCTCAGCCTGCCGGGCCTGCAGCCGGCTCACCTGCACCGAAGGGTTGCGTCGGCGGGCCAGTTCGAGCGCTTCATCGAGGGTCAGAAGCGGCTGGGCCACTGCATGCCGCACGCCTGTCACCAGCAGGCCCAGTACACAGAGCACACAGGCAATCCGACTCATGCTTCGGTCGCTTCCAGCTTGGGTTCGTCGACAGCCGCCGGCGTCCGGGTCGTTTCGCGCGTCAGATAGGTGTAAATGGCCGGGATGACGTACAGCGTCAGCAGCGTTCCGATCACCATGCCGCCGATGATCGCAATCCCCATGGGCATCCGACTCTCGGAGCCGGCCCCCAGCGCCAGCGCAATGGGCAGAATGCCCAGAATCGTCGAAATGCTCGTCATCAGAATCGGCCGGAAGCGTGCGGACGCCCCTTCTTTGATCGCCTCCAGCACCGGGAGCCCGGCGGCTTTGCGCTGTTTGGCAAACTCGACGATCAGAATCCCGTTCTTCGTAACCAGTCCGATCAGCATGATCATGCCGATCTCGCTGAAGATGTTCAGCGTCTGTCGGAAATACCACAGCGCCAGCAACGCCCCGGCCAGCGCCAGCGGCACCGTCAGCATGATCACGAACGGATCCCGGAAGCTTTCGAACTGGGCCGCCAGAATCAGGTACACCAGCGCCAGCGCAAACAGAAAGACGAACAGCAGGCTGCGCGAGCTTTCGGCAAAGTCGCGCGAAGGGCCGCTCAGCGCCGTCGAGAACGTTTCGTCCAGGACGCGCTCGGCGATGGCGTCCATGGCGGCAATGCCATCCCCGATCGTCTTGCCCGGTGCCAGGGCGGCCGACACGGTGGCCGAAACGTAGCGGTCAAACCGGTAGCGCTGGGGCGGCGTGCTCTCTTCCGAGAGCGAGACCAGATTGTCCAGCGGAATCAGCTCGCCCCGCGCATTGCGCACGTAGAGCGTCCGCAGATCCAGCGGATCGTTGCGGTTTTCGCGCTGCAGGAGCGCGATCACCTGGTACTGCTTGCCGTTCATCACGAAGTAGCCGATCCGCTGCTCGCTCAGGGCCAGTTGCAGCGTCTGCGCAATGTCCAGCGCCGAAACGCCGGCCTGCCGGGCCCGCGCCCGGTCGATCTGCAGCCGAAGCTCGGGCTTGTTGAATTTCAGATCGACGTCCACAAACGTAAAGGTCGGATCCTTTTCGGCCGCTTCCAGAAAGCGCGGCAGTACCTCCCGCAGCTTTTCCAAATTGGGCGCCTGGAGCACGTACTGCACGGGCAATCCGCCCCGGCGGTTGCCGATCGACTGCGGCTGCGAGACGAACGTCCGCGCTCCCGGAAAATCGCGCACGCGCTGGCTCAGATAGTCCGCAATCTCCTGCTGCGTGCGCGTGCGCTGCTCCGGATCTTTCAGAATGAGACGAATGAAGCCCGAGTTGACCGACGAAGAAGCGCCAAAGCCCGGCGAGGTGACCGAGATGATCGCTTCGTGCTCGGGCACCTCTTCCTGAATCATCCGGATCAGTTGATCCATGTAGGCATCCATGTACTCGAAGGTCGCACCCTCCGGTCCGCTGGCAAACAGGCTGATGTTGCTCCGATCTTCCATGGGCACCAGCTCGGCCGGCAGGCTTTCCATGAACCAGACGATCAAGCCGCCGGCCACCAGCAGGATCGGAAACGCCAGCCACCGCCGCCGCAAAAACGCCTCCAGCGAGCGCCGATACCCCTGCGCCATGCGCTGGAAGAAAGGCTCCGTTTTGTAATAGAACCACGAATGCCCCTGGTGGCCCCGCAGCAGCCGCGTGGACAACATAGGCGTCAGCGTCAGCGCCACAAAGGACGAAATCACCACGGCCCCGGCGAGCGTCATGCCGAACTCCCGAAACAGCCGTCCGGTCAATCCGCCCAGAAAGAGCAGCGGCATGAAGACCGCCACCAGCGCCAGCGTCGTCGCGATCACGGCAAAGAAGATCTCCCGCGTCCCGACAATGCCCGCTTCGACCGGAGGACGCCCCTGCTCCAGCTTCGCGTAGATATTCTCCAGCACCACGATCGCGTCGTCGACCACCAGCCCGATGGCCAGCACGATGCCCAGCAGCGTCAGCACGTTGATCGAAAAGCCGAAAAGATACATCAGGAAAAAGGCTCCGATCAGCGAGACGGGAATCACCAGCACGGGGATGATCGTGGTGCGCCAGTCGCGCAGGAACAGAAAGATGATCAGCACGACGAGGCCCAGCGCCAGAAAGATGGTCTGCTGCACCTCCCGGATCGAGTCCCGGATGTACTCCGTCACATCGAAGCCGATGCCCAGCTCGATGTCGGCGGGCAGCTCTTTTTTGATCTGTTCAAGCCGGCGATAGAACTCGTCGGCGATGGCGATGTAGTTGGCGCCGGGCTGCGGACGCAGCACGACGCCCACCATCGGGATCCCGTCGCGTTTCAGGACGGTCCGTTCGTTCTCAGGCCCCAGCTCGGCATGCCCTACGTCCCGAAGGCGCACCAGGCGGCCCCCTTCTTCTTTCAGAATCAGGTTGTTGAATTCCTCGGGCGTCTGCAGGCGGCTGAGCGTGCGGATCGACAGCTCGACCGAGCCCCCCTCGATGCGTCCGACGGGCAACTCGACGTTTTCGCGCTGGAGCGCGTCCCGCACGTCCAGGGGCGAAAGCCCGTAGGCCGCCAGCTTGTGAGGGTCCAGCCAGATGCGCATGGCATAGCGCTTCTCCCCCCAGATGTCCACTTCGCTGACGCCGGGGATCGTCTGCAGCCGTTCTTTGAACAGCTCCTCGGCAATGCGCGTCAGCTCCAGCAAATTGCGCCGGTCGCTTTTGACGTTCAGAAAGACGATCGGCTGGGCATCGGCATCGGCCTTGGTAACGATGGGCGGATCGACGTCCGGGGGCAGGTTGGCCATGGCGCGCGAGACGCGATCGCGCACGTCGTTGGCCGCCTGTTCCAGATCCACCCCCAGCTCAAATTCGACGGTGATCGTCGAGCGGCCGTCTCGACTTACCGAGGTGATCGAACGAATTCCGGCGATGCCGTTGATGGACTCTTCCAGGGGTTCGGTGATCTGCGTTTCGATCACCTCGGCATTGGCGCCCCGGTAGTTGGTCGCCACCGTAATGATCGGCGGATCGACGGCCGGGTATTCCCGCACGCCCAGATAGGTGAAGCTGACGATCCCGAAAAGCAGGATCACCAGCGAGAACACCACCGCCAGAACGGGGCGCCGGATGCTGACGGAATACAGGCTCATGACGAGGCTTCCGGTTAGCTTCCAACCAGTTCGATCTCGACCGGCATGCCCGGCTGCAGCAGCTGCACCCCCTGCACGATCACCGTATCGCGGGGTTGCAGGCCTTCGAGCACCTGTACGCTATCTTCCAGACGCAGGCCAGGAACGACGGTGCGCGCCGTGACCTGGCCGTTCTCATAGACAAAGAGTTTATACTGGCCCATCTCGGGCACCAGCGCGATCGCCGGGACGAGCAATGCCTCGGGGATTTCTTCAAAGATGATTTCCACGCGGGCAAAGGCTCCGGGCAACAGCAGCCGATCCGGATTGGCGCTGAGCGCCCGCACGCGCAGCATGCGGGTGCTTTCGTCGATGCGGGGTTCGACCGCGTAGATGCGCCCCTCGAACGTCCGCGTCAGGCCCTCCAGCGTAAAGCGAACGCGCTGTCCCACCCGCACGCGGTGCGCATAGCGCTCCGGCACGGCAAACTCAATTTTGACCGAATCGAGCGCCTGCAACAGGGCGATGGGCGTACTGGGCGTCACATAACTCCCCATGCTGATCGAGCGCAGGCCGATCACGCCGTCAAACGGTGCCCGCACGACCGTCTTGTCGAGCTGCGCCCGGATCAGATCGGCCTGGGCTTCGAGCACCTGCACTTCGCTGCGCGTCGCATCGACCGTCTCCTGACTGACCCCGCCGCGTTCGAGCAGTTGCTCCTGGCGTTGCAGTTGCGCGCGCAGCAGCTGCAGCCGCGTCTCGACCTGACGCAGCTGGGCCTGCAGCTCGTCGTCATTGAGACGGATCAGCACCTCCCCTTTTCGGACGGGCTTCCCTTCTTCAAACAGCAACGCCTCGACCCGACCGGACACCTCCGGATGCAACTCGACCGCTTCGCCCGCCAGGACCGACCCGGTTACGACCAGCCGATCCGCCACCGAAGTGGGCCGCACCACCATGGCCTGGACCCGCAAAGCCCGCTGCGCCGGCCCCACCGCCGCGGTTTCCCGCCCGTTCTGCGCCCACCGTGCATAGACCAGCCCTGCGATGATCAGCAGCACTACAAGGCCTGTCGCGATCCGACGAATCATGAAAGCCGTGCCGTTGCTGTTGCCGGTAGAAACGACCGTACGCTTTTATACGACGCGTCGAGCGGTTCGATACCGCCGCGCCGCATGAAACGCACGTCGCTGTCACCAATGGCACCTTTCCGGATCAGAAAGCGGGAAGCTCGGCGCGGGTGAGCATGCCGACGAGCTGCTCCCGGTGCACGACCAGTAGCGCCGCGGCCTTCCGCGCCTCCAGCAACCGCATCGCCTCGGTCAGTGGCGTTTCGGGTGTGACCACGATCGGTCGTGGATTCATCACGAGCCGAACGGCCGTCGTCGGATCTTTTTCCTGAAGCGCCTGCTGCACCGCCTCACGGTGCACCAGACCGACGGGTCGGTGGTGGACGTCCTCGACGGGCACGGCGTCCAGCTGCTTCCAGTCCATCAGCGCCGCCACGAACTGCAGCGGCTCGTCTTCCTGCACGGTGAACAGATCGGTGGTCATGACGTGCTCCACGCGGCGGTTGCCCTGCGCTGCGCGCCGCCGCACCGCGGCCAGCCGCGCCGGCTCCCAGCGATGCACCGGCCGATTCTCCTGCTGATAGGCCTGCATGGTGAGCACCAGCGCCTCTAGGCGTTCGGCGCGGCTCCCCTGCCCTTTCATCGCCGCCAGCGAACGAAGCTGCCATTCGGCGCCGGTCTGGCGGCTTTCCACCCGCTCGCGGATGAGCCCCAGGTAATGGGCGATGTCTGCCGGATCGACCCCCGCGCGTTGCAGTCCGGCCCGCGCCATCGGCAACAGTTCCTCCAGGATGAGCCGCTGGGCCGGCCAGCGCGCGCCGTCCAGCCAGGTCAGATGCGCGCCCAGCCCGAGCCGGGCCGCGGCGATGAAGTTGCCCCGGGCCTCGTCGAAATCCATGCGCCGGTGCAGTTCCGGTTCGCGGTGTGCCAGCTCGAGTACAAGCCCCGCCCAGAAGGCCGCATTGGCCACCTCGTCGGCGGGCGTGGGACCGGAAGGAAGCACGCGGTTTTCGATGCGCAGGTGCGGACGGCCCTCCGACACGCCGTAGCAGACCCGATTCCAGCGATAGACCGTTCCGTTGAAAAGCTGCAGCGCCTCCAGCCGGGGAATGCCGCCCTGTTCCAGCACGTTCAAGGCGTCTTCCGGGGGCGACTCCGGCGTCAGCAACACCCGGAAGCGGGCCAGGTCTTCCCGGTAGATTTCCAGCACCGACTCCCGCACCCAGTCCGTGCCGAAATGCACACGCGGGCTCATCTCGCGCAGGTACAGGTTGCCGCCCCGCGTGTCGACGGCCTGCCGGAAGACCGCGATGCGCGTCTCGTGCCAGAGCCGCTTGCCGAAAAGCACCGGCGCGTTGACCCCGGCGGCCAGCACGGGCGCGGCGGCCAGCTGGGCGGCATTGTAGCTGCGGGGAAAGGCGTCCGGATCGACCTGCAGGTGCACCTGAAAGCTGGCGTTACAGCCCTCGACCATGATGGAGTCCAGCTGCACGAACAGCTCGTCGATGCCCGTGATCTGGAGCTGAACCGGACCGCCACGCAGGCGGGTGATGGCTTCGTTGAGCCGGGCGTAGCGCGGCCGGGGCGTCATGTTGTCGAGCGTCAGGTCCGAGAGATGAATGGTGGGCAGGATGCCACACAGGGCAATGTCGTCGCCCAGGTCGCACGTCAGCTTCCTTACATGGGCCAGCCGCTCCAGGAGCTGTCGTTCCAGGCGTCGCAGACCGTCGCCTTCCAGAAGCACCGGCTCCAGGTTGATCTCCAGGTTGAAGCGCGTCAGTTCGGGTACCAGATGCGGATCCCGGTTGCGCGCCAGCACCTGCTCGGCCACCGGCGCCGGATTGCCGCAGGGCTCCACCAGAAACAGCTCCTGCTCCGCTCCAAGCCGGCGGACGCCCCGTTCGATCCGTCCGGCCTCCAGCATCCGGGCCAGCGCTTCAAGATCTTGCAGCAGCTGCAGAGCAAACGGCGAGAGGGCATGGGCCTCATTCGAGGTCGTGGCCATATCTTGCGGTACAGTGGGATAACAAAATTCGAAGCTCGCCGAACATAGAATATAGGCCTCCGCTTTCAACGCGGCCGCTCAAAATGATTCTGCAGGCACGGCTCCGCCACTGGCACCCCCATGGGACGCCGTGGGACCGTGCCCTCATTGCGGCGTGGACGTCCGCTCCGGACTCCTGCGCAGGCGTCACGACGGATCGCCCCGCCCTACTTCGAGAACGGCTCATTTTTTTCAGGCGCAGATCACCTGCGCGCTTCATCCCGCAGGATCCGGAGGTCCGGGTCGATGATCGGCTCGGCTTCGAGTTCGCCCAGCGGCACGACGGCCTCGCCGTCCGGCATGGGAATGCGACGGCGGGTGTCGCCGATCTGCACCTCGACAGGCATCGGAAACGGCAGGTTGTCCGGCGTTTCCCAGCGCAGAATGAGACGGTCCGGCTCGCGCGTCACGACCAGCCGGGGCAGCTCGGCGCGGCGCACATACACCTCGAAGAACCAGTCCAGCTCCTGGCCGGTGATCTCCTCTACCAGCGTGGCGAAGTCGTCCGTAGTGGCAAAGCGGCACTGGCGGCCGTCGGCGACGCGCTCCAGGGCCGGATCGGGATAGGCCATGCGGCGCAGCGCCCGGAAGAACGCCTCGTCGCCGATCAGGTAGCGCAGCGTGTGGAGCACCCAGGCGCCCTTGTAGTAGATGTCGTTGTCCGTCTGGCCCGTGGCCGGATCGGCAAAGTACATTTCGGTCGTGGTCTTCGACGTGCGGGGCGCGATGGGCCGCCGGTTGCGGATGGCGGATCGATAGCGCATCAATTCGGCCCGGTAGGCTTCCGGTCCGAAGCGTTCCTCGGCATAGAGCGCCTGCATGTAGGTGCAGAAGCCCTCGTGCAGCCAGAAATCCTTCCAGTCGTAGGCGGTCACCAGGTTGCCCCACCATTCATGGCCCAGCTCGTGGTGATGCAGCCAGTCGTAGCCGTAGGGCCGGTCCGAAAAGTCGCTGCCGTAGGCGATGATCGTCTGGTGCTCCATGCCCAGGAAGGGCGTGTGTGCGATGCCGTACTTGTCGGCCCGGAACGGATAGGGTCCCAGCAGGCGCTCGTAGAAGGCCAGGTGATCGAGAAACTCCGGCAGCATGCGGCGGGCGTCGGCCGCGCGTTCGGGCAGCACCCAGAAGGTGACCGGTATCGTGTCACCCGCCACGCTGACGTAGGTGGTATCGACGGTCCGGTAAGGGGCGATGTTCAGCGCCACGCCATAGTTGTTGATGGGGGTCGAGACGAACCAGTGGTAGGTGCGCGTGCCGTCGGCGTGTCGCTCGACGCGGCGCAGGCGGCCGTTGCTGGCCACCACGAGCGGCTCGGGCACCGTGATGTGCAGCGCCATCGAGTCGGGTTCGTCCGAGGGGTGGTCCTTGCAGGGCCACCAGAGGTCGGCCCCTTCGCCCTGGTTGGAGGTGGCGATCCAGGGCTGGCCGTCGGCCGTACGGGCCCAGGTGAAGCCGCCGATCCACGGCGGATAGGGCGCCTCGCGGGGCACGCCGCCGTAGTGCACGCGGAGCACCACCTGCCGGCCCGGCTGGCGGGTGTGGGCCAGGTGCGTCCAGATGCGTCCGTCCGGTCGATGCTCGAAGGTGCGCGGCACCCACCGGCCCGCCACCTGTTCTTCAATGCGCCGGACGGTCAGCACCGTGTCGAGGTCGAGCACGAACCAGATGAGCGGATGCACCACGCGGGCCTGCACCGTCAGCGTGCCGTCGATGCGGCGGGCGTCCGGCTCGACGCGCAACGCCAGCTCGTAGAAGGTCACATCATAGGCGGCCTGCTCGGGAAGCAGCGGCCCGCCGGAGTGGTTCGTCACCCGCGCCCCCAACTGCCGCTGCGCACAGGCGGTCTGTGCGGCCAGCAGCACCAGGCAGCAGATCAGCCCAGGCAGGGCGATCCGGGCGCGTTTCGGTCGTTTTCGGTTCGGTAGCGGCATGGATGTCAATGAGAATATGGGATCGCTGCTTCACCGGTGCATGTTGGCGCAATATCCTGTATGCCGGACACAATTCGGCGGGTAGGATCGGGCGGACACAGGGGTCCGCCCGTACGGGATAAGGAAAACGTCAAAGATCTGGTAGGGACGCACCGCCGTGTGCACCCGTGCTTTCTCCCATGCACTATGATTTCTCAGAAATCGTATAAGCTGCGATATGATAAGGCATCCCCCGGATTCTTTCAATCTGTCTCGGCGCAAGCGGCCGGTTTCCCATGCAGCCGTATGCCCATAGCCGGGCACGAAGCGAATCGCTCACGTCATGCCACGCCAGCTGACGCCTTCATGGCTGACTACCAGCGCGCTGGTAGTCAGGCGCGAAGCGGAGTGCTGTCAACGCCAACGCGGTCGTCCGGACCCGTTTATACACCGGACAGGAAATCCGAGGCGCCGACAGGCCTCCCTCTTCAAGAATCTCTACGTCAGGGTGCTCCGCCCTTTCCCCTATCGCAGCAGCGCCAGCAGTGCCGCAATCACCCCGATCTGCCCCGCCCAGAAAATGAACATCCACCGCACCAGACTCGCATAGCGCTCGCTGAGCGTCACCTGCAACTGCGCCGATACCTCGGCCATCTGCTTTTCCAGTCGCGACACCTCCTCTGTGATCCGATGATCCAGTCGCTTCTCCAACTCCGCCATCTGGACCTCCAGCCGTTTCCCCTCCTCTGTGATTCGATGATCCAGCCGCTTCTCCAGCTCCGCCATCTGTTTTTCCAGACGGGCCACCTCCTCCGTGATCCGATGATCCAGCCGCTTCTCCAACTCCGCCATCTGGACCTCCAGCCGCGACACCTCCTCCGCGATCCGGTGGTCCAGGCGCTTTTCCACCTCGGCCATCTGCACCTCCAGCCGCGACACCTCCTCCGTCACCCGCCGCTCGAAACGCTCGGCCAGAATCCCCAGCAGGTTGTCCCGCTCGTGATGGGCCGCTTCGTTAAGCAAAGCGATCAGCGCCTCGACGCCCTCGTCGCCGAGCTTTTCGCGCAAAACTTTCGGGACCGTCAGAATCGCCATGAGCGGAAAAGGATGGCGCTGAACGAAAAAGGCAAACGCTAAGGAGCGCGCGACAGGTTCCCGAACTGGACCACTCCACGGCCGCCATCGGCCGCTGCTTCCAGAACACGCTTCCCTTGAGGAGGAGCTGTTGCAAAGCGGTTGAGAGGTAATGATGCAATCCTCCCCCTGACCCACTCCCTTGAAAAGGGTGGGGGAAGCACAGGAGGGAAAGCCCTGACGCCGAACCATGCGCAGGCGCCTGTCTCCACCGCCAGCCACAGCCTTCAGCCCCCGCTCCCCCTTCCAGGGGGAGCTGCCGCGAAGCCGCTGAGGGGACAATAATTCAACCCTCCCCCTGACCCCCTCCCTGGCAGGGCTTATCTTTACCCACAAGTGCCGTGGGATTAGCAGGAGGATACTTAAGATAACCTTTTACCCCAGCGAAGCAATCAAAGAGGAGCCCCAAATGGATACGGAAAACCCTGAGCTTGATGAGCTGTCCGCCTGGCTTGTGCATGAGTTACACGACGTTGCGCTGGGCGATAAGCGTCTGGAGCGGCGACTGCTCACAACAGGCGCCAAACTGGCGGCCAGGCCTTCGGTGTCAATCAATCAGGCCTGTGCGGATTGGGCCGACACCAAGGCCGCCTACCGGCTCTTTGCCAATGCCAAAACGACCGCCGAAAAGATCCGCGCGCCCCATTATCGCCGCACCCGGGAACGAGCCCGGGGGCACAAACGGCTCTTTGCCATTCAGGACACGACGTATCTGAACTACACCCATCACCCGAGTACCAAGGGGCTGGGGCCCATTGGCACCGCGCAGCAGAAGCTGTCCGGCATGATCCTGCACACCAGCCTGCTGATGACGGAGCAAGGCCTTCCGCTCGGATTGGCCAGCCAGGAGATCTGGGTGCGTCCGCCTAAAATGCACCAGCGCACCGCAGCAGCACGACGCAAACTGCCGACCGAAGCTAAGGAAAGCGCCAAGTGGCTCAAGGCCCTGCGCCAGAGCCGGGCCGTTGTTCCCCCCGAGGCGCAGCTTATCACCATCGGCGACAGCGAGTCGGACCTTTTTGCGCTGTTTGACCTGGCCCGCGCCCTGGGGACCGAGCTGCTGGTGCGGGCCGCCCAGAACCGTTCGGTCTGTGAGCCTGAAGTGGGGCGGCTCTGGGAGGTGATGGGCCGGCAGGCGGTGTGCGGTCAGCTGCAGGTGGTTGCCTCGGCCCGCAAAGGGAAGCCGAAACGCCAGACCCTGGTCACGGTGCGCTTTGCGCCCCTGAGGTTGAAAGCACCCCGGCACCTGCGCAAAACGATGGGCGACAGGCCCCGCTATCCAGTGCTTGTGCAAGAGGAGGCTCCGCCCCGGGATGTCAGCCCCCCTTTGTGCTGGCTTCTTTTGACCACGGTGCCTGTAGATAGTTTTGCCGACGCCGTGGAGCGGATCCGGTGGTACGGCCTGCGCTGGCAGATTGAAGTCTATCACAAGGTGCTCAAATCGGGATGCGGTGTGGAGAAAGCTCAGCTGGCCAGTGTGGAGCGTCTGTTGCCCTATCTGGCCCTTTTGAGCATCATCGCCTGGCGTCTTTTCTGGATGACGCTGCTGGCGCGTCATGCGCCTGAGGCGCCCTGCACGCTGGTTTTGGCCGCGCATGAGTGGCGGGCCCTGTATGCCTTCCACCACAGGACCCACCAGTTGCCGGCCCGGCCGCCCACAGTGGGTCAGGTGGTCTTGTGGATTGCGCGGCTGGGCGGCTTTTTAGCTCGTAAAAACGATGGTCCTCCGGGTGTCACGGTGCTCTGGCGTGGTTGACAACGTCTCACCGATATTGCCTCCGCCTGGCTTACTTTTCACCCCTCCTGATTTGTTGCCCTGCCAGGGAGGGGGAAGCACAAGAGGGCAAGCCTCGACGCCGAAACACGCGCAGGCGCTTGCCACCGCCAGCCGTAGCCCGTGGACACCGCTCCCCCTTCCAGGGGGAGCTGTCGCAAAGCGACTGAGGGGGTCTATCCGTAACTACCGCCACCCACCCTAAACGCCGACACTAAAAACGAACAGATTTGACCCTCCCCCTTCTCCCTCCCTGGCAGGGAGGGGGAAGCACATGAGGGAAAACTTCGACGCTGAAACATGCGCAGGCGCCCGCCGCCACCGCCAGCCGTAGCCCGTGGACACCGCGCCCCCTTCCAGGGTGAGCTGTCGCGAAGCGACTGAGGGGGTCTAAAAAATGCTCCTATCGCCGGAGAAGCTGGCCCGAAAGACCCGAGGCTACCGACACCTGAGAACCCTGATCTCAAAGGTTTAAGGGAAGGGCTACGGGCTACCGCCCCCCGCAAAACCTCGAGGTCTGCCCATCAGCGCAGCGCCCGCCCTGCTCCCATCGAAAGCACCCTCGATCTTCGTCGCAGCCTCCGCCGCCCCCGCGGCAATTTTTTCTGCCGCATCAAGCGCCCTGTGCATCTTTTGCACGCCAGCGTGCAAAACCGGAACGAAAGGATAACGCCCGCGCTTCAGCGCCGACCCGTTCTTAGTCCGGCACGGAGCGCAGCGAAGGGCCGCCCTTCGCTGGTAGTCGGGCCCGACGTCCGGGGCAAACCATCCCTCGCGCATCAGCGCACCTGCCGGTGCGCAGCAGGCTCCAGGGACTATCTCTCATCCGCACCGTTTCGTGCAGGCCCGCTATGCTGCCTCTACTTCAAGATGTTGCTGTTGCGTCTCGGGTCTATATTCTGGAATCAGTTGGGACAGAAGTCGGCGGATACCCGGGACATCCTCTTTGCGAGCGGCCTGAATCAGGGCATCGATCAGTCCTTCCAGGCCTTCCGGCACAAACTCGCTGGCATTGTGTGCAATGAAGATGTGGTCATGCGCCGTTTCGTCATACTGTTCGCCCGGAATGAACAACTCTTCGAAAAGCTTTTCGCCGGGCCTCAGGCCGGTAAATTTGATTTTTATATCCTTATCCGGGATCATCCCGTGCAATTCAATTAGCTGACGTGCCATATCCAGTATACGCACAGGCTCTCCCATCTTCAGCACGAAGATTTCTCCGCCTTTCCCGAGCACAAGTGCCTGCAGCACGAGCTGGACAGCTTCGGGAATACTCATGAAGTAGCGCCGAACCTCCGGATGGGTAACCGTGACCGGTCCTCCCCGTTCGATCTGTTCCTGGAAAACCAGCAACACACTGCCCCGACTTCCCAGTACATTACCGAATCGGACGGCCATATAAGGCTTTCCGATACGCCGCGCTGCCCCGAGTACCAGATATTCAGCAATCCGCTTGGTAGCCCCCATTATGTTGGTCGGACGCACCGCCTTGTCGGTTGAAATCAGCACAAACCCGTCCACATCCACCGCCTCGGCCGCCTCCACCACATTCCTGGTACCGAGCACGTTGTTATCGATAGCTTCTGCCGGGTTCAGCTCCATCAGGGGGACGTGCTTATGCGCGGCAGCGTGGAAAACAAAGTCCGGTTGAAACCTCCGGAAAATGCTGAAGATGCGTTCTCTGTCCCGCACGTCGGCAATTACCGGAAGCAGCTCCACATTGCTTAGTCCCGCACGGTTGGCTTTGATCCATTCCAGTTCGTTCAGGATTTTGAAGATGCTGTTTTCGCCATGTCCGAGCAGCACAATTTTCCGGGGGGCGGCCAGCAAAATCTGACGGCACAGCTCGCTCCCGATCGATCCTCCTGCGCCCGTGATCAGGATCGTCCGCCCCTGTAGCAGCCTTCGAACGCCTTCCAGATCGATGCGGACCGGTTCTCTTCGCAGCAGATCCTCAATGCGGACAGGTCGTAACTGGCTAAGCCGGACCTTTCCGTTCAGGAGTTCATGAATGCCCGGGATCGTCCGCACTTCCACGTCGAGCTGGCGGCATCGGGCGACCACGCGGCGGATTACTTCGCCCGGTGCGGTGGGCATGGCGATAACCACCTGCCGGGCGCCCGTCTCGCGCACGACCGCCTCCAGCTGGTCCAATCCGCCCAGCACCGGTACCCCCCGAATGCGTTTCTGCTGCTTTTCGGGATCATCGTCCAGAAATGCTACCGGTAGCAACCCCAGATGGGGCTGCCGTTGCATCTCCTGCACAACGGCCAGGCCGGCCTGTCCGGCCCCGACCACAACGGTGCGTCTGGCATTTCGGGGCGGACGAATGTGCTGCAGGCGCTGGCGCAACCGTTCAGCCAGGCGAAGGCTGAAGCGCGTGGCGCCCACCCAGAGAAATGTGACGATCGCATCAATTACGGGCAGCGATCTGGGAAGTCCCTGGAGCGTCCCGCCGGCATGAAGCGCCCAGTAAATCGCCGAGTAGGCGAGACCAGCTCCCCCGACCGAAAGCGTCAGCCGCAGCAGATCATCCACACTGGCATATCGCCAGTACCGCCGATACAGTCCGGTTGTCCAGAAGGTGGCCAGTTTCAGGATGGTAAATCCTCCAACGATCCACCAGAATGCCGGATGTGCCAGATAGGGCTGCAGTGCTTCGACGCGAAGCAGGAGGGCCAGCAAAGGGGTAGTCCAGAGTGTGCAGAGATCCAGCAGAAAAAGATGTCGGTTCCGCAGGTTGACAACCCGTTCCAGCAGTTCCATGGATGGTCCCCGAAAGTTCGTGGCGCCTTTTTTTCGTTACCCCCGGGCTCCCACTCTCCCCTATAATCGGTATCACTGCACTCAAAATCCATACCCCCCTGCGCCAGAGGCTACCCCAACAGATGCCAAAATGGAGTCAGTGTAACCTGTCTATTCGGGATTCAGATGCTTTTGCACAGACTTTTGACAGTTTCGATAATGCGGGCCTGATCATTTTCGGTAAGCGCTGATCCAGAAGGCAGGCACAGCCCCTTCGCAAACAGGCTTTCCGCCACCGCTCCCCCAATCTTTTCACAGTCCCGAAAAACCGGCTGCAGATGCAGTGGCTTCCAGACCGGACGGGCCTCGATATTCTCGAGCTCCAGTGCTTGACGCACTTCTTCGACAGTTGCCCCGAACAGCTCGGGCTCGATTGTAATGACGGTAAGCCAGCGGGTATGCCGCCCCCAGGGGGCTTCGGGCTGGAAGGAGATGCCGGGGAGGTCGGCAAGCTCCTCCACGTACCGCTGGAAGATACGCTGCCGCTTTTCCACCCGCTCTTCCAGCGTCCTGAGCTGGGCCCGTCCCAGTGCGGCCAGCAGGTTGCTCATGCGGTAGTTATACCCCACCTCCCTGTGTTCATACCAGGGTACGGGCTCCCGGGCCTGCGTGGCGAGCTTTCGTGCATGGGCAATGACCTCCTCCTGATCCGAAACCAGCATCCCCCCGCCGGAAGTGGTGATGATCTTGTTGCCGTTGAAGGAGAAGATGCCCGCCAGACCGAAGGTGCCGGGAGATTTACCCTTATACGTACTCCCAAGGGCCTCCGCCGCATCTTCAATGAGGGGCACGCCGTACTCCTGGCACAGAGCCCGGATGGGGTCTATGTCGGCGCTCTGGCCGTAGAGGTGGACCAGCACCACCGCCCTCGGCAGGCGCCCCACCTGGACCCGCCGCCTGAGAAACTCCTCCAACAGGCCGGGGTCCATGTTCCAGGAGGTGGGCTCCGAATCGATAAAGACCGGTCTGGCCCCCAGATAAAGCACCGGAAAGGCGCTGGCGGCAAAGGTCAGTGTGGATACCACTACTTCGTCTCCTGGCTTTACCCCGGCGTGGATCAGCGCCAGATGGAGGGCCGCCGTGCCTGAACTCACCGCCAGGGCGTACTTTGCCCCCACCACATCGGCGAACTCTCGCTCAAAGGCCTCAACCTGCGGGCCCAGCGGAGCGATCCAACCTGACTCCAGGGCCTCTAGAAGAAACCGGGCTTCGAGGCCGGAGAGATGGGGAGGAGATAGATAAATACGCTTCATGGATTCCTTCGTTTAACTTGAGCAGGCACTCCATAGGCGATAACGCCTTCAGGAATATTATCCACCACTACACTTCCAGCTCCTATAGTCACCCATGCTCCTATTTGAACTCCAGGAATTATGCAGGCTCCAGTTCCTACCAATGTTCCCTCCCCAATTTCAACACCTCCTGTTAGCCGACATCCCGGGGCTACGTGGACAAAGTCACCTATCTTGCAATCATGCTCTACGATGGCTCCGGTGTTAACAATTGCGTGTTTTCCGACTGACGCAAACGGTTGAAGAATCGCGCCAGCAAAAACGACAGTACCATCGCCCAGACGTACCGATGGATGCACATAAGCCCGTGGATGAATAAGGGTAACCCATTGAATATCAGGAAAGTTAGAAGCCAGAAGTTTTCTTGTTCTGTTATCCCCTATTGCTATAATGGCGCGCACATTGGAGTGGTTGTGCAGAACAGAGATCGGCCCAAGGATAGGAACTCCCAGTAAACGATCGCCCCATTTATCAGAATTATCATCTAGAATGCCATCAACTGTCCAACCAGCATCTTGAAGTGAAGCAACTACAACTTTAGCGTGTCCGCCTGCACCAATAACAAAAAGACTCATGTCTGCTTCGAGCCTTTAAACTCCGGCATGGTGGCGTGCCCCTCAGCGCTGATCCCTTCACGCCTTAACACTTTCACCAGAGTCATGAAAAGAATCTTAAGGTCCAGAAGGACATTCCAATTATCTACATACCACACATCCAGCTTGAACTTCTCCTCCCAGGTCAGCGCATTTCGCCCGTTGATCTGCGCCCAGCCGGTGATGCCCGGTTTAACTTCGTGCCGCCGGAACTGCTCCGGCGTATAGCGATCCAGATACTCCATCAAAAGTGGTCGCGGCCCTACCAGGCTCATATCGCCCTTGAGCACATTGAAAAGTTCGGGCAGTTCGTCCAGACTCCAGGACCTGAGCCATGCTCCGAAGGGAGTGAGCCGCTTCTCATCGGGAAGGAGGCGACCTTCGGCGTCTCGCTCCTCGGTCATGGTACGGAACTTGTACATCATGAAGGGCTTGCCGTGCAGTCCAGGCCGCACCTGGCGAAAGATAACGGGGCTGCCCAACTCCCGCCACACTCTGAATGCGACGTAAAGCATCAGGGGACCGAAGACGAGGAGTCCGAAGGAGGCCCCTACCAGGTCAAGAAGTCGCTTCAGCGTTGGCGAACGCAGAAGGTTCACGGATTTCATTTTATTCCCAGCTCACGCAAGAGGCGCTCGTTAATCTTTCGGGCATCAAAGCGTTCCTCTGCTAGCTTACGGCTTTCCCTTCCCATGCGCTCCACCAGGGACGGGTCCCGGATAAAGTGCTCCATGGCCTCTACCAGAGCTTCCACGTCCCGAGGGGGCACCAGGAAACCGTTGACCCCGTCCGCCACCGTCTCTCGGCACCCTGGGGCGTCCGTGGTGATCACGGGCCGGGCCATGGCCATGGCTTCCTGGGAGGAGCGAGGCACACCTTCCCTATAATAAGAAGGGAGCACGTAAACGCTCGTCTTCCGCAGATAGGTACGGACGTCGTCCGTCCAGGGAACCCACTCCAAGACCCCTTTCTCTACCCAGGAGCGCACCTCCTCCTCGGGAATGGCACCGGGATTAGAGTCCAGGGGGCCGATGAGGAGGAAGCGCACCTCGGGGTGCCTGGTCTTCACCCGGCAGGCGGCCTCGGCAAACTCTCGCACGCCCTTCTCCTTCAGAAGCCGAGCGATCAGGGTGAAAGTAAGAGGCTCAAGGTGGGGCGGGACGGGAGGCCACTCCTCCAGAGGCACCCCGATGCCTCTCAGCAGGACCGCCTTCTCCGAGCGCACAAGCCCCCGGGAGACGAACTCTCGGAGGTCGTCCGGGTTGAGAAAAAATACCTTATGAGCGAAAACAAAACTAAGCCTGTATAGGCCCTGGAGGACCGTCCTCACCATGCGCTTCTTAAGGTTGTTATCCCCGGGTGTAAAAGCAAAGCCCAATCCCTCCACTACTGCAGCCCTTAAGGGCACCCGCGCCAGTGCCGCAGCCAGGATACCGTAGATATTGGGCTTTGGCTGGAAGGTAATTATCACACATGGCCGCAGACGAGCAAGAGAAAAGGCTAGAAACACCAGCGTTTTAAGATCCGCAAAGGGGCTTACACCCGTACGTTTCAAAGGATAGTCACAGGCTTTTGCTCCCGTGCTCTTTTCCACGATTTCCTTTAGCTCCGGCGTCCAGTCCGGAGCGTAGATCAGAGGCCTGTCCCCTCGCTCACTAAGCTGTTTTATAAGGGATAAGCGAAAAAGAGGAACTGCAGGGGCGTAAGGCACTACCAGAACTACTCGCGAACCCATATCTATATTACGATTTCCCGGGTGTCATGGTGCGTGTGAGAAAGAACGGGCGCACACTGCAGTACGCCCCTACCGGACAAACGACAACATTTTTACCATATAGGGGCGGACTCAGTGTCCGCCCTGTCGTGTCCGCGGAGCGGTATGGCGCCATCATGCACCAGTGAATCGGCGATTACATATTACCTTAAGTCATCCCTATATTTTTTTTCCACAGGAAACGCACAGTTTCAAACTTTATTAAACTGTTTTCACGCATTATCCCAGCCTGGCACTGGCGTCCCCCGTATAGCCTTCAAAATGGACAATACTTCTTTTCGCTGACTTTCATTCAATGCTTCAAAAACCCGCCTTCGGGCAATATGCTTTTCAGCGCCGATCTTCTCAGCCAGCCAAGTAAGAGCCTCCTTGCTCCAAGAAAGCAGAATTAGACGCAAAGTCCCTCCCCATCCCACCAGCTTGGGGCCATATTTCCACATTATTTTCCTCTCACTTCGGTAACCAACGCGGAGAACGTGGCCTCGAGGTACGCCAAACCAGCGATAAAGGTAAAGGGGGGCCGTAAGCACCCGAAGCCTGGAAACCTTCAAGGTTCGCACAAAAAGCTCCCGGTCCTCAGCCCTAGGATAGTCCAGCGAGTAAGGATGGTTCCCAAACCATGCCTTGCGAGCCATAAGTGACGGATGTAGAAATCCTCCCCAGACAAGGACGTCTGGAGTAGAGGGCTGACGTCCGGGAAGAAGCGCCAGAGGATTATCCTCTCCGTCAATTAGATAAGCCCCGCTCGTCACCCCGTCCACCTCTGGGTTTGCTTGCAGGAAAGCCACTTGTCTTTCCAGACGAAGGGGATGCATGGCGTCGTCTGCGTCCATTCGGGCCACCAGCTCACCCCGTGCCAACTGCACAATCTCATTGAGTCGCGCGGGCAAGCCCTTGTTCTGACCGTCGCGCAGAACCCGAACCCGGGGGTCTCGAATAGCCATGGCCCGCTCGTAACTGCCATCCCGTGAGCCATCGTCTACCAGAATAAGTTCCCAGTTCTGATAAGTCTGGGCAAAAACCGAGCGCACAGCGAGTTCAAAGTAAGCCCCAGGGTTCAGAAAAGGAATGCCAATGCTAACCAGGGGTGAATGACGGATAACGCCCACGACTGCTTACCTCCTTTAAAAACAGAATTCTCTCCTTCTCTTTATAATGTAAATCTAGATGAGCTACGGCTTCCCGCGGAACACGCCTATCTTTCCATTTTTCTACAAAGTTCTGAATATTCTCCAGGGACCGTCGTACGTTATTCTCCTCATTGGGAATCTCCAGCAGAAAAGGAGCACCACAGGGAAAATCTGTATCCCGATACCCGATGATCACTGGAAGTCCCAAGGCAAGGTATTCTCTCACCTTCAGAGGAGAGGCTTCCCTCATTCCATTTCGATGGAGGGCCAGCGTACCTAAAGCCACATGGGATTGTGCCAGGATAGGGAGGTACTCTGAAAATGTCATAGGTCCATGAAGATATACGTTAGATGGAGCTTGCGGCACATCCTTGGGTGAAACCCCTATGAGGTGGAAACGCCACTGCGGGAATTGTTCAGCCAGAAAAAGAATTTTGTCTACACCATGCCACGGAGCCGGGTAGCCCATAAAAACTAGAGTAGGCACATCATTTCGGGAAACAGGCAGGTGAGGAAACGCATCCAGGGACACACCGTTAGCAATCACCGCTTTTCTTCCAGGCAGGCGCGAAAAATAAGAATGCGAAAGGAGTTCCCTCGTTACAAAAACCCATCCCTGAGTTTTGTGGTCCAAAAATCTCCGTGTTACTTTGTGGTACAGGTACTGCGCCCGACTGTAAAGTCTCAACTCAGCCAACTCGTCGCTGTTGACCTCTTGAACTAAAGGAAACTTGGAAGCGAGGCGCAGATATGCAGGATAGACCAAATCCCGCCTGAGATACACGACATCTGGGTTCCAAAAAAGTATTTCCCTGGTTGCCTGATGCATAGCCCGAAGCTTGCCCAAACTGTAAGCGCCTCCATAGTAAAAAAAAGGGTTACCCCCCACATCAACTACAAAATTTGCCACATCACCTCGACGAGTTATTACACAGAAAAATATTTCTACTCCTAACTTTTTCCATAATTTAATCTGAGAAGCTATTTTTTTGGAAACGCCACTACTTGGGCCTAAGTTAAGATGGACCAAGTAAGCAATCTTCAAGGCCATCACTCCTTTCTAAGGATAAATCCTACAAATGAAATGAATCTATTATCTATTTTCTCAAACAACTCTTATACTTTTTTGTTCCTACTGACAATAGTACAAGTAATGGAACAAGCCCTCCTTTAAAAACAAAATCAGCAAAAGTTCCTGAAACCAAAAAAAATAGCGCTGGAAGGGTTGTATAAACAGAAATCATGCGAACTGATACAGGTTTATTACGCATCAATATGTCTAACAAAGCTAGGTAGAATATCACCAAGCCGCCAGAAATTGCTACTCCCCAAAAGCCTAAGCCTGACCACCCTGTAGCAACGAATGAGGCATTAGCACTAAATATATCCCCGGTTGCCAGATAGGCAGTAGTACGTATAACATCCATATTAGTGTGGATAGCTCTTTTCAAACCAAGAAACTCATGAAACTCAGGATAAACTAAAAACCAAAAACTTTCCGTGTTAACCGGAACCAAGAAGATTCTTCCAAATAGCGAAAGAATTGAATTCTTAAAAGAAAGTCCAAAGTTTACAACATAAAGCCCCACTCCAAGTATTACCCCTAACACAAAAACAATAATTACAAATTTATTATTACTTTTACCCTCGTCCATAATATACAAATTTTTACGCATTTTATTAAATCTTATTCCCAAATACAATATAATAGTGTATATTAACACAACAAATGCCAATGGAGCTTTTTGATAAGTTTGCAATGCAAAAAGAAGACTCAATACAAGAAAAGCCATCCAACATAGTACAAAAAATCTCTTTGATTTATAGTTTGACAAAGCGACCAAAACTGCTAAAAAGGGAAGAAAATTATAACTTACAACAGATACTCCAAAAGATCCCTGCCCTGGCTTTATCAGATTCCAAGCTAAAGATCGCGCAGTCACCGCTTCTATCGGATTAGAAAAGAAAATTCGAACAGCAACGAGTAATTTCAAACCTGGCCCAAATATAAAGTATTTAAAAAAGAAATAAGACCCAAAAAATCCTACCAGTACTAAAACAAGTCGACCAAAAAAATTTACAGAAGAAGTTTTGTTTATCATAAAAAAATTAGATCTTTTTACATTTAAGACAACCAGCGCCAATAACACTAAAGCAACAAAAACATGAATAACAAAATGAGAAAAAATATGATTGATGTATACAGACATAATTCTACCATCCAACTTTTCGTATACAACATATGTATCCTGCAAATAGGGAAGATTCAAATTTAAAAAGGGTAAAATTACAAGACCAAGTGAATCCAAGCTAACAAAGGCTATAGCCCCCCATGATAAAAACAAACTAGACTCACGTCTAATGGCAAACAACGCCATTAATAATACGCAAATCGATGAAATTAGCAGGACAAACGCAGCCAACAAAACCATCACATGTAATTAATTGACTTCGTTTTTACCATGCTGTAAGCGTCAAACAAGATGCAACTTTTATGATCACACTCAAACTTTAGTTCCAATTTTGTCAGAAGCTCTAAAGGTAGCGATTGTGTCAGAAGGCTTCAGCTTTTTGTTCGCCCATCGCCTGTTGGGCAAGTTCACTCGTCTTCATGATTCCACGGTGTAGTCAGCAATTACCTTAACATTAGCTAGGACTTACGCAGTTGACCGTGATGATGTAACTTTGGGAGGCACACTGGGACAACGCTTTAGTCTGGGAGGCCAACCGTGAACGCGTCGAAAGTGGATGAGTTAGATTACATTCATTTCTTGGTTGCGGCCCAACGGGTCTTCACCACCACCGAAGCGGCTCGGATTCGGGCAGGGGAGCTCAACGCCCCGGCGCATGATGCCTATACGCGTCTGCTGAAGCGGATTCCGCCCGATACGGAAGCCCTGTGGCAGGAGGTGGCCCCCTTTGTCCGGCCAGACCGTGGGGTGTTGGTGGTGGACGATACCACGCTGGACAAGCCCCATGCTCGGAAGATGGCATGGGTGACACGCCATTGGTCGGGCAAGCACAAGCGGGTGGTCCAGGGCATCAACCTGATCTCGCTGTTGTGGACCGAAGGTCAAGCACGCCTGCCTTGCGATTTTCGCCTTTACAACCGGGCGGAAGACGGCCTGACCAAGAATGACCACTTTCGGGCCCTGCTGCAAACGGCCCATGCGCGAGGTTTTCAGCCCCGGTTGGTTGCCTTTGACAGTTGGTATGCCAGTCTGGCCAACTTGAAGTATGTGCGCCAGCTGGGATGGGAATGGTTCACGCGTTTGAAAGCCAACCGGTTGGTTTCGGTAGAGGGCGAGCGCCGGAATCGTCCGGTATCGAGTTGGCCGATCCCTGCTGAAGGTTGTGTGATGCATCTGAAAGGGTACGGCTGGGTGAAGGTGTTCAAGACGGTGACCCCAAACGGTCGCGAGGAATACTGGGCCACCAGCCGCCTGGATATGACCCTGGAAGAATCCGCCGCCTATGGCCGGCATGCCTGGCAAATCGAGGTGTATCATCAGGGGCTGAAGCAGTTCACGGGGATCGAACGGGGGCCATTTCGTGTGGCGGAAGCCCAGCGCAACCACATTGGTTTGGCCATTGGAGCCTTTTTGCGCTTGGAAGTGGCCCGTTTGCAGCGTGGTATCAGCTGGTTTGAGGCCAAACAGGCCATCCTTCGGGAGGCTATCCGTCATTACTTGGCCTCTCCCTCCCTGATCCTTCATTCAACTGCGTAACTCCTAATTAGCAAAGCCAAGCAATCACTTTCTAGAACTTATCCGGAAAATAGGGATACTCTGTAATCGCCACGATAATCGGAGCGGCCTCATGAAACTCACCGACGCACAATGGGCACGCATCGAGCCCCTGATCGTCTCCCCTCCTAAACGCCCTGATCGACGCGGCCGTCCCCGACGCGCCGACCGCGAGATCCTCGAAGCGATCCTCTGGATACTCCAGACCGGCGCTCCCTGGGCCAAGCTCCCCGCCCACTTTCCGCCCAGGTCCACCTGCCACGATCGCTTCCAAGCATGGAACCGAAACGGCACCCTCCAACGCATTTTGCAGGTGTTGGCCGAAGAACTCCACCAACAGGGCAAGCTCAAGCTTTCGGAGTGCTTTATCGATGCCTGCTTTGTCGCTGCTAAAAAGGGGGGACGTGTGTGGGCAAGACAAAGCGAGGTAAAGGAAGCAAACTCATGGCGATAGCCGATGCCAATGGGATGCCGCTGGCGGTGCTGGTGGCCAGTGCTTCGCCACATGAGACCCGGTTGGTCGAAGCCACTCTGGCGGCTCGTTTTACCGAGGCCAGGCCAGTACGTTTGATTGGAGATCGGGCATATGACAGTGATCCGCTGGATAAGGCATTGGCGCAACAGGGTATAGAGATGATTGCCCCGCATCGGCGGAATCGGAAGCGGAAAAAGACGCAGGATGGGCGTAAGCTTCGTCGCTATCGACGCCGTTGGAAAGTAGAGCGGTTGTTTGCGTGGTTGGGGCATTTTCGCCGGATTGTGATGCGTCATGAGCGCTACGCGGAAAACTACCTGGGTTTTGTATTGCTCGGGTGCCTCATGATCTTCTTGAGAACCTTTTTCGGATGACTTCTAATTAAAATGACTGTTACAATATCCTGAGCTGCTTGGCCAGAACCAAATAACTGAACTTCGTTCCCCTGCACACCGATACAGCCAATCATGGCATCCATCATTGCCTCTTTACTCCTGGGAGATGCCAAGCGATTCCAGCCAGACTCTAGGAGTTCCAACCACTCTGTTTCCTCTCGCAGAGTGACACAGGGCACCCTGTAGAAGTAGGCTTCCTTCTGCACCCCTCCAGAATCGGTGGCGATAAGACATGCGTTCTTCTCCAGCATGACCATGTCCAGATAGCCCACGGGCTCAAGGGCCAGTACCTTCTTCAAGTAACCTTCAAGTCCAAAGGCCTCCGTCCGCTTGCGGGTTCTGGGGTGCACAGGGAAGACCACGGGGACCTCCTGATGCACCTCGGCCAGAGCCTCGAGGATAGCCCGCAGGCGCCCGGGATCATCGGTATTCTCCGCCCGGTGGACAGTGGCCAAGATATAGCCTCTGGGCGGAAGGCCAAGCTGCTTCAGGAGCTGGCTTTTTACCTCAGCCTTCGCCCCGTAGTAGAGCGCGGCATCGTACATTACATCTCCTACCAGGTAAATTTTGTCTTCTGCAATGCCCTCACATCGTAGATTCTTCACCGCGGTTTCGGTGGGAGCAAAAAGAATGTCCGATGCGTGGTCCGTGAGCACCCGGTTTATTTCTTCCGGCATGCGGCGGTTGAAGGAGCGCAGACCAGCCTCCACATGGGCCACAGGAATGTGGAGCTTCACCGCCGCCAGGGCCCCGGCCAGGGTGCTGTCGGTGTCGCCGTAAACCAGCACCCAGTCTGGCTGTTCCTTGAGAAGCACCCTCTCGATGGCCTCCAACATCCGGCCCGTGTTCTGGCCGTGGGTGCCGCCCCCGATGCCCAGGTGGTAGTCGGGCTCGGGAATCTCCAGCTCCTCAAAGAACACCCGACTCATGTTGTCGTCGTAGTGTTGGCCGGTATGGACCAGCACCTCCTGCACCCCGGGCTCAGCCCGGAGCACCCGGGAGACGGCCGCCGCTTTGATGAACTGGGGCCGGGCACCTACGATGCTAAGTACTTTCATATTTACCGATACAGCTTCTGAAAAACGTCAATGGTAATCAATGTGTTGATGTTTATTTGACTTCTCACCCGCGATGCAAGCACGTAAAAATCATCTCTATTCCATACACCGTACCATTGCAGAGGGTGTACATCATATTCCTTTATATATTCCTTCATTATCTCTCTTTTTTTCAAAACAAAAAAAAATCCACATTTTTTCAAACAAATCTGCCAACCCAATTTTTCGAAAAAAAGCTTTTATAAATTCTTTTTCTTTACTACTCAGACTTACAGGAACGTCAATAGCCATTTGATTCTGCAACCACACGATATACTTATGATAAAACATTCTATTTATACGCCATTCTAGTGGCATATTTTCCCAGAATTTGACAAAATCAACATCCCAAAGAGGCAACCAAAAGTCCAAATCAAAATATTCATAAACTCTTATCGAGTTTACAATAAATTTAGCCTGACGTTCTCTCCAATTCCAAAAATCTAATAGAGCATGTGGGTCCACAAAACCTATCTCTTGATAACAACTCTTAATTTGCTTTTCTATTTTTTTATACACCATGTACAACAATTTCTCCAACTCATTAGGCTTAATAAATTCTAAAATGTAAGATACAGCTACCTGAGGAGGCATTAATACATAATGTTTCGCAAAAATAGCCTTTACTAATTCTTCTATATTTCTAATCAATCCGTGATCAGAACACAGATGCGAACCCGCGACAAAATCAGCCGAATGACCCGGGATAACCACTGCGTCTCCCGATACCACAATTCCGCGACGCACCATTTGGAAAATGGCCAGCAAATCCTGAATATGAGGAACTGAGACACTATTATGAGCATACATAAGATAATCCAAATATAATGAAGATTCAGACAAAGCACGCCAATCATCCACTTGATAAGGCATAAACACATATTCAACTCCTAATTGACGTGCTACTTCAGCAGCTATCACTGACTCTTGATTTCCCTCTTTTCCATAACTAAATGCTACCACTCGGGGATACCCCCAGCGTTTAAGATGTAAAATTATTGTTCGGGAATCCCAACCTCCACTTAATGGAACAACAGCAGTTCTTCCATTAAGATATTTTACTAAGCGCTCTGTAACTAAAGACAGTGTATAATCAAGCTTTGATATAAACTCTTCTTCTTCATACACTCCCTTAATTACTTTTGGATGCAAGGGATTGAAAAAGTTATAACAGACACGACTGATTTCACTTGAGTTATGATGCAAAACAACAACTTCTCCTGCTTGAACTTGAAAAACATTTTTCCAAGTGGTATTAAATCCTGAAACAAATCCAGTAAGCATAAATTCTATAATACTGCACACATCCTCTTCTAATCCAATTTTCGTTGGTAACGAATCTCTAATAATAAAGCGATCTTTGGAGACAAGAAAAAATAAAGGATAGGTTCGCACTATGTCAGTTATTAAGACAGTGTAGGCAGGCAATGTCCACACGATTGCAAAGAAACCTTTAATGCCTCTAAGCGTCGCCTTGAGAAGTTCAACATCTATGCGATCATTAATAACTGTTTTTTTTAACAAGCATTCTAATTCTTGTAGAGACAATATTTTATCTGCATGTATTACACAGCCTCGAATCCAAATACTATTAAATCTCTGCCAACTTTTTTCCATCAAATTTAGTTGAACTTTCATAATTTTTCTCCATTCAATTAATTATTCAAAAGACAATCAGGGCGAGTAATCAAAACTATCAGTAACAGATATAAACCTAACTGTCCTGTTTTTGCCCATGAAACCACAGCAAGCGCACTAACAGAATTATCAAAGGAAAAAAAGAGCGGAGAACTTATTACAACAACAGAAAGCATATCGTAAGGTAGTTTAAGCCATCCATATCGAGATAAAAAAACTATCCGACTTAGTGGACTTACAACTAACTGTGCAGCGAACCAAGGAGCTAATGCAGCAACCATCTCTCCAGTTTCTCCCCATTCTGAACCAAACACCCAAGGTACAACTCGGGGTGCGATGAACCAAAGAGTTAGCCCTAAAGGCACCGAAACCAAGGCCATTCGAAAAGCTGTGACTATAAGAAAAGAGCGCAGAGTTTTAGGGCATTTCCGCACTAAGTCAGAGGCGCGACTATAAAAAACATCCGCTATAGCCGCTCCAATAAGGTTTAGGGGAAGCCCCACCACCCGTTGTCCCAGAGCCAAATGACCTCCGGTAGCAGGTCCATAGAGAGCTGTAAACACCGGTATTAATGCCATCAGGGCAAAAGTATCAATGACGCCAGAGGGAAGTTGTACCAAAGGGTAGGACCGAAACTTGACCAACACCCTTGGAGAGAGCCAAAGGCCAGAAGTACTGGGCAAAATTCGCCATAGGGACAGGAGCCCCAAAAACCGCCCCGTAACATCCCCTAAAAGGAGGCCACCTCCGCCTGTAAAGGAGAAAAGAACCTGAGCTACTGGACGAGCTATACCCTGAGTCACGGTAAAGCGTCCTACCAGACCGAAGGCTCCCTTGCGCACGCTATAGTAGCGGAGAACCAAACCCCATGCGGATGCCAAAAGAGCCAGAAAAGCCAAGAGGGATGCCCAAGCGGGGAGGCTTCCATAGCCAAAGAGATCCTTTCGGCGTAGAAATTCCAGAACCAGAGCTCCCAGAAAGCTTGTTAGCAATGCCAAGACCAAGCTACTTCGGGTGAGGACTAGGGCGTCCTCCTCACTAGCAGCAGCTACAATGGCCACCTCGTAGCGAAGGGTAGCGGCTACCGAAGTCACTCCCAGAAAGCTCATAAAAAGCCCCCAGAGCCCCACGGCCTCCGGAGTGTACAGACGGGTGAGCAGAGGGGAGAGAAGGACGCCCACCGCCTGAGCCAAGGCGGTCCCCCCTGCAATGGCTATCACGCCTCGAAAGAAACTGCTTTGACTCACACGGCGAATAGCATTCATGAATTTATGGCATATAGAATTGCCTCCCAGATTTTCTGTTGGGTGTCCGACTTCATGCCAGGCCACATCGGCAGCGAAAGCACCTCCCGGGCCGCCCGCTCGGCTTCCGGGAAGGTACCTTCGGGATAGCCATAAACAGGAAGCCGGTGGAGGGGCACGGGATAGTAGACCATGGTGCCTATGCCCATCTCGGCAAGCCTTCGCTGCACCTCGTCCCGCCTTCCCTCCGGAATACGCACCGTGTACTGGTGGTAGACGTGCTTCGCGTAGGGGGCCTCGCAGGGAATCACGACCCCGGGCACGTCTTTCAGAAGTTCGTTGTAGGTCCGGGCCACCCACCTGCGGGCTTCGTTCCAGGCATCCACATGAGGGAGCTTCACCCGCAGGATGGCCGCCTGCAACGCATCAAGCCGTGAGTTGTAGCCCGGCATCTCGTTGTAATACTTCTTCCTGGCGCCATGGGCCCGGAGCATGCGGGCGAGCTCGGCCACCTGGTCATCGTTGGTGGCGATGAGGCCGCCATCCCCGTAGGCCCCCAGATTCTTGGAGGGAAAGAAGGAAAAGGCACCGGCATCTCCCAGGGTACCGAGCTTGCGGCCCTTGTACTCGCCGCCGAAAGCCTGGGCCACGTCTTCCAGAACCTTGAGCCCGTGCTTCCGGGCGATCTCCAGAATGGGGTCCATGTCGGCCGCCTGGCCATAGAGATGCACGGGCAGGATGGCCCTGGTGCGCGAGGAAAGGGCGGGCTCTATCAGTTCGGGATTGATGTTGAAAGTGCTTGGGTCAATGTCCACGAAAACCGGGGTGGCCCCCACCATGCTGATGGCCTCGGCAGTGGCGAAAAAGGTGAAGGGGGTGGTGATGACCTCGTCCCCGGGGCCCACGCCCAGAGCCCTCAGGGCAATCACCAGAGCATCGGTACCGGAATTCACTCCGATAGCGTGCCTGACACCCAGATAGGCCGCCACCTCCCGCTCAAAGGCCTCCACCTCCGGGCCCAGGATAAACTGGCCCGAGCGAAGGACCCGTCCAATGGCGGCCATGAGGTCGTCCCAGAGCTCCGCGACCTCCGACGTAAGATCCAGAATCGGAATTCGCCCGTTCACGACACTTTCTGGACTCGTTTTTCCTCCTGCACGTATCGGCGGCCGCACTCCCGACAGGTGGCCTCCCGCCCCTCGAAACGCAACGGGATCCCGCACTCGCACACCCATCCCACCAGACGCGCCGGCACCCCCGCCACCAGCCCGTAGTCCGGCACATCCTTCGTCACCACCGCACCCGCCGCCACCAGCGCCCACCGCCCGATCGTCACCCCGCACACAATCGTCGCGTTCGCCCCGATCGACGCCCCATGCCGCACCAGCGTCCGCACATACGACCCCTTCCGCGGAAACGCCGCCCGCGGCGTCCGCACGTTCGTAAACACCATGCTCGGCCCGCAAAACACGTAGTCCTCCAGCTCCACCCCCTCGTACAGCGACACATTATTCTGAATCTTGCAATGGTCCCCCACCTTCACCCCCCGCGCCACGAACACGTTCTGCCCCAGCGTGCAGTGCGCCCCGACCTCCGCTCCGCCCATCACGTGACTGAAATGCCAGATCCGGGTGCCCTCCCCGATCCGGGCCCCCTCATCCACGACGGCCGTCTCGTGCTTCCACCAGCTCATGCCGCCACCAGGCTGTGTCGCTGACCATCAACGGCCCGCACCACCTCCAGCCGACGCAACCGATCCACCGTCTCGATCGCCGCCCGCGCCTCCGCAAGCCCGAACCCCGCGCCCCCAAGCGTCCGACGATACACCTCCGTGTGCAACTCCGTAAACCCGCCCGAAAACTCCACCTCCTCCCCGTCGATCCGGATCGACCGATACGTCCGCTGCCCCTGCGCCCGCAACGCCTCCGGCACATAGCGCGCATCGATCGACAGAAACCATCGCACCCGCGCCCGCTCCAGCTCCAGATACCCCGCCATCGTCGTCGCCGTCCGCACGTGCAACTCCGCCCGCTCCAGACCCCCGAACAACCAGTGCAACAGATCAAAAAAGTGCACCCCGATGTTCATCGCCACCCCGCCGCTGAGCTCCTCACGCGCCTTCCAGCTCTTGAGATACCACGGCCCCCGACCCGTGATGTAGGTCAGCTCCACGTCCCTGACCGCGCCCTCGCCCAGCAGCCGCTCCCGAAGTGCCGCCAGCGCCGGATGCACCCGAAGCTGCAGCACCGTCCATACCCTGCGCCCCGACCTGGCCTCCAGCTCCGCCAGCCGATCCAGCTCCGACGGCTCCAGAACCAGCGGCTTCTCGCACAAAGCATCGGCCCCCACCCGAAACGCCAGCCGAATGTGCGCCCCGTGCAAAAAGTTCGGCACGCAGATCGACACGTAATCGACCCCCTCGCCCCGATCCCGCAGATCCTCCAGGTGCGCCTCAAAAAGCTCCGGGTGCAGGAAAAACGCCGCCTCCGGAAAGTACCGGTCCAGCACCCCCACCGCGTCCACCACGTCCAGCGCCGCCACCAGCTCGCCCCCCACCTCCTGAATCGCCTTCAGATGACGCGGCGCAATGTAGCCCGCCGCGCCCGTGAGCGCAAATCGCTTCATAGCAGCACAATCTTTTCGCTTTCAATGCCGCGCGTCGCGTAGCGCGTGTCCAGCACCGCACGCGCCTGCTCGACCACCCACCGGTAGTCGATCGTGCTGTGGTCCGTCGTGATGATCACCAGGTCCGCCGCCGCCACCTCCTCGTGCGTCAGCGGCACGCTCCGGTAGCTCCGACCCGCCACCTGAACTTCCGGCACGTACGGATCGTGGTAGCGCACCGTCACCCCGTCGGCCTCCAGCAGACGCAGCACCTCCAGCGCCGGACTTTCGCGCCAGTCCTCCAGGTCCCGCTTGTAGGCCACCCCCAGCAGCAGCACCCGCGCCCGCGAAGGCGCCACCCCCAGCCGGTTCAACACCCGGTAGGCCTTCTCCCGCACAAACTCCGGCATCTTCCGGTTGATCTCCCCCGCCAGCGCAATGAAATGCGTGTTGAAGTTCAGCTCCTTGGCCTTCCACTCCAGATAGTGCGGATCGACCGGAATGCAGTGCCCGCCCACGCCCGGTCCCGGCCAGAACGGCATGATCCCGAACGGCTTCGTAAAGGCCGCCTCCAGCACCTCCCACACGTTCAACCCCATCCGGTCGCACAACAGCGCCAGCTCGTTGACCAGCGCAATGTTCACCGCCCGAAACGTGTTCTCGAAAACCTTCACCAGCTCGGCCGCCTTCGCGCTCGAGACCGGCACCACGTGCTCGATCGTCTGGCTGTAGAAGGCTACGGCCACTTCCAGGCTCTCCGGCCCCACGCCGCCCACCACCTTCGAGGTGTTCTTCGTCGTGTAACGCTGGTTGCCCGGATCGACCCGCTCAGGCGAGTGCGCCAGGAAAAAGTCCCGCTCGACCTTCAACCCGCTCTCGCCCTCCAGAATCGGAAGCATCACCTCCTCGGTCGTGCCCGGATAGGTCGTCGACTCCAGACTGACGAGCTGGCCCGGGCGCAACCGCCGCCCGATCTCGTGCGTGACGCGCTCGACATACTGCAGGTCCGGGGTCAGGTTCTTCGTCAGCGGCGTGGGCACGCAGATGACCACCACGTCCATCTCCGGCACGCGCCCGAAGTCGGTCTCGGCCACGATCCGACCTTCGGCCACCAGTCGCCGCAGCTCCTCGTCGCGCACGTCCCGGATGTAGTTCTCCCCGCGGCTAATCTTCTCGGCCCGGCGGGGATTCTGCTCGATGCCGATGACGCGGTAGCCCACCTTGGCCTTCTCCACGGCAAAGGGCAAGCCCACGTAGCCCAGCCCCACCACGCCCACCACCGCCTCCTTCGTCCGAATCCGCTCCAGCAATTCTTTTTTAACTGCGTGATCGGTTTGAACCGAAACAGTTGCCTTTACTTCCATGTGCCCTCTTGATCAAATGATAGATTCTTCCCTGCTCAATCTCAATGCCTGCAAACTGTTAATGCCCACGCCGACTCGCCGCGGTTCAGCCGCATCATCCCGCTCGCTCACCGGGGACGTTCCCTTTCCTTCGTGCGGGTGCGTCCATTCACCAGCGCTTTCACTTCGCCCCACCAGGTGGTGGGTCGGAAAAGCGCACGGACTTCTTCGACCTTCCGGCGCTCTTCGTCGTCCGAAGGTGGACGCGAGAGCCAGTGGTTCACGAAGGCCAGCCCCAGCCCCACGAACACGCCCAGAAACAGAAACAACAGCACGATCAGCTTGCGGCTCGTGCCTGTAGGCTGGTCAGGGGGCACGGGCGGCTGCACGATGCTCAGCACCGGCGCCTCCTTCTGCACCTGGATCTCGGCCTGCGTCTTCTGCAACTGGATCTCGCGGTAGAGCTGCTCCTTGAAGCTCACCTGCCGCTGCAGCCGCTCCATCTCGGCCCGGAGCTGGGCCGTCTGCGGATTGCGGTTCGCATCCAGAAATCGCGCCAGCTCGTTCTCGGCCTGCCGCAGCTCGGCCTCCACCTGCGCGAACTTCCGCTCCAGAAACTCCAGGTCCTGCCGCGCCTTCTCGGTCTTGATCCGGTTGATCGCCGCCTGCAGGTGCCGGATGGCCCGCTCTACGATCGCCGCCGACAGATACGGGTCCTCCGTCTCGGCCCGCACCGTGATCACGCCAGGGCCTTCCTTCAACAACCCGCCACCCGCCTTCTCCGAGGCACTGAGCACCTCACGAAGCGCCCGGATCGCCGTGTACTCCTCCTCCGTCGGGAGAATCAGCGCACCGGAGTAGAGGTCCCGCACCGGCGCCTCTTCGCTACCGCCGAGCAGGCTTCGCAGCCAGCCAAACGGATTCAGATACGACAGCCAGCTCCGCCGGCCGTAGTATTCGACCAGCGTCATTCGCCGGCCTTCTTCGGCGATGTAGAACGTGTCGCGCGCCAGCGCCAGCAGAAAATCCGGACTCCCCACGATGTCGGGATAGACGCTCGGACTGACGATCTCGCCCTCGCCCAGCGACAGCCCGAACGATCGCAGCGCCGAAAGCGCCCCGCTCGCAGATCCCGTGCTGCTGGGCGCCAGCTTCGCCTCGGCCACGTACGTCTTGGGCGTCAGCAGGGCCACCACCACCCCGATCACCAGCGCCACTAAGACGCTCACCACAATGACGCGCCGCTGGCGGGCAATCACCACGCCCAGGTCCAGTAGCGAGATCTCGTCCTCCTCCGGCGGACCGTAATACGACCACCCCGGCGGCGCCGGAGGCGGCGTGCCCGAAGGCTGGCGTTCCTGCTGCGATGCGTCGCTCATACGGCTGCGTGTCGGGGACGCCCGGTCGATCCGGTGCGGGTCCGCCAACAAAGATCGGACCCGACGGGCTGAAAATTATAACATCACGACCGAGAAGGAAAGTCCCGTGGTTCATTTCACCGGAATCCCACGCACCCGCGGCAAATGCTGCCGGACCGGACGGGCGTTCTTTCCGAATCGCCCCACAGCGGTCCCGGCCCTTTGTGCCGGGGGCACGGGTTTGCCGTGCGCCACCAGGGCGTCCGCCAAAGCGGCGTTATTCGTGACGGCACTTCGCTGCGCTTCGTGCCTGACTAGAACTTATCCGGAAAACAGGGGGAGATCTGGTAGGCCAGGGCTTTGCGCTGCGCGTCAGAAGCACGGGTTTGTAGTAAGCCACGGAGGCGTCAGCCGGAGTGGCGTCACCCGAGACGGCACGCCGCTACGCTTCGTGCCTGACTGCAGACGCGTTCGTAGTGCTGGCTCAACGGTTTACAGATCCCAATCGCGAAGAAGCTGCTTTTCGGATGGCTTCTACTACGATTTCCGGGAAATCATTGTGCGTGGAAAAAAGCACGGGCGCACACGGTGGTGCGCCCCTACCAGATCCCTGACGTTTTCCCTGTCCTGCAGGGGCGGACCCTGTGTCCGCTCTGTCGTACGCGCCGGACTATGCCCGGCACCCGGGGCGTTGCGCCCTCATGCACCGGTAAATCGGCAATCCCCTATACGCAGTTGCATGTGTCCGAACGAATTGCCTGCTTCACCGCAGCAGCGCGAACAACGCCACGATCACTCCGATCTGCCCCGCCCAGAAAAGGAACATCCACCGCACCAGACTCGCATACCGCTCGCTGAGCGCCACTTTCACTTCGGCGATTTGTTTTTCCAGTCGCGACACCTCCTCCGTGATCCGGTGATCCAGTCGCTTCTCCGTCTCGGCAAACAACACCTCCAGCCGCTTTACCTCCTCCGTAATCCGGTGGTCCAGTCTGGCAACCTCCTCCGTGATCCGGCGGTCCAGTCGTTTCTCCGTCTCGGCAAGCAACACCTCCAGCCGCTTTACCTCCTCCGTGATCCGGTGGTCCAGTCTGGCAACCTCCTCCGTGATCCGGCGGTCCAGTTTCGCCACCTCCTCTGCAATGCGATTGTCCAATCGCTTGCCTTCCTCGGTTACGCGCCGCTCAAAACGTTCTTCCAGAATGCCCAGCAGATTATTGCGCTCATGATGGGCTGCCTCATTCAAAAGAGCGATCAGCGCCTCGACGCCCTCGTCGCCGAGCTTTTCGCGCAAAACTTTCGGGACCGTCAGAATCGCCATGCGCGGAAAAGGATGGCTCCGGACGAAAAGGCAAACTCCGGGAGGCGTGCGACAGGTTCCCGCGCCAGCGCCCATCCCACAGCACCGCTGCGCCTGAAGGGCATTACTCGGGATGGCATGCCGTTGTGCTCCATGCCTGACTACGAGCGCGAGCGCGTCTGTAGTAAGCCACGAAGGCGCCAGCCGGAGTGGCGTCACCCAAACGGCACTTCGCTGCGCTTCGTGCCTGACTACGAGCGCGCTGTGCTTCAAACGGCAGGAACTCAGCGAAACGCTATACTGGTCGCAATTGCGAACTGCTTCGACACGATTTTTCAAACGATTTCTCGACCCCCTTCGTCATCCGAGAGTGGCGCGCGATGGCCGATGATGCCCCGCCGCTCCCCTGTTTCTGCTCAGAGCGTTTCGAACTCCAGACGCTTCAGCATCTGTTCCGGGATCCGCTTCCGAATTCCCAGAATCTCGATGCCCACCACCTGGTCCTCAGCGTTGTAATCCAGAATAATCCCCGGCCGCACCTCCTCCGATTCCACCACCGCCGACTCATCGAGGCGCAGGTAGAGGGCGTCGTTCTTCGTGTCCACTTTCAGTCGCATCGTTCTTTTCGCTTTAGCCTGCGATCAAAAAAGACGGTCACAATACGTTGTGGCGCTGCCTCCGGATTGACTACGACCCGCAGATACCTTCCGCCAAACGCTTCAATCGCCCGAAGGTAGTGTAACCTTCCACTCGGTTATTTCAGGCTCTTCCAGTACACGTTCTACCCATGCTTCCAGGATATTCCGTTCCCGTAGCATCTCACGGGCGTGTTCAGAGAATTCGTAGGCGGACATGGACGCTCCCCAAGACGGACGCTTCGCTCCGTTTCGTGCTGGACTACAAGCAGAGCCTGTTTGTAGAACTTATCCGGAAAACAAGGGGAGATCCGGTGACGCTCGGCACGGATTTGTCGTGCGCCACCAGGGCGTCCGCCAAAGCGGCGTTATTCGTGACGGCACTTCGCTGCGCTTCGTGCCTGACTACGAGCGCGCTGTGCTTCAAACGACAGGCTACAAAGCTCAACGAAACGCTATGCAGGTCGCAACCGCGAACCGCTTCGACACGATTTTTCGGACGACTTCTACGCAGTTGCACACGTCTGAACGAATTCCCACTTCACCGCAGCAGCGCGAACAGCGCCACGATCACCCCGATCTGTCCCGCCCAGAAAATGAACATCCACCGCACCAGACTCGCATACCGCTCGCCGAGCGCCACTTTCACTTCCGCGATCCGACTATCAAGCTTCGCCTCCACTTCCGCGATCCGGCTATCAAACTTCGCCTCTACGGCGCTGATGCGCTGCTCCAGACGCGCCACCTCCTCCGTAATGCGCTGCTCCAGACGCGCCACCTCCTCGGTGATGCGATTGTCCAGGCGCTTTTCGGTCTCGGCAACCCGCCGCGCGAAGCGCTCCTCGACAATCTCCAGCAAATTGTTGCGTTCGTGATGGGCCGCCTCGTTGAGCAACGCAATGAGCGCCTCGACGCCCTCGTCGCCGAGCTTTTCGCGCAAAACTTTCGGGACCGTCAGAATCGCCATGCGCGGAAAAAGATGGCTCCGGACGAAAAGGCAAACTCCGGGAGGCGTGCGACAGGTTCCCGCGCCAGCGCCCATCCCACAGCACCGCTGCGCCTGAAGGGCATTACTCGGGATGGCACGCCGTTGTGCTCCATGCCTGACTACGAGCGCGAGCGCGTCTGTAGTAAGCCACGAAGGCGCCAGCCGGAGTGGCGTCACCCGAAACGGCACTTCGCTGCGCTTCGTGCCTGACTACGAGCGGAGCCTGTCGGTAGTAAATCTCCGGAATATCTTGGAGCCTGTGCACGTACACAAATCGTTCACATAAGCCATCCCAGCAGTCCGCCCAGGCCGATCGCTCCCAGCAGCCACACGCCCAGACAGCCCTTGCGTTGCTGCGTACCGGCCGCGGCGCGCTGCGGTCGTCCGCTGCTGTAGCTCGCCTCCGCAAACAACAGACGCGCGCGCTGCTCGTGCTCGCGGTCCTGCAGCCGCCGCTGCAGTGCTTCGACACGTCGGACCAGCCGGACCAGCCGCTTGCTGGGGCCCCGTTTCTGCTCGATCCGGCGGGCCGTCTCGAACGCCTCCAGCGCCTGCTCCAGCTTCCCCTGCTCCTCGTAGAGCGCGCCCAGCCGCTCGTAGGTGAAGCTCAGATCGCATCCCTCCCGGGCGTTGGCCTCGTAGAGCGCCAGCGCTTCGGCCTTACGGCCGGCCCGCTCCAGCGCCTCGGCCTGTTCGTTGCGGGCAAACCAGACGGCACGTTGACCCATCGTTTTTTCCTGTTTATGCGCCACAGAATGAAGGCCGCGCCGTATTTTTTACGGGAGCGTCGCAACCTGCATCCGGCACGGCTCGTTCGCGCAACGCTTGCCCGTGCATACAATCCTTTCGTTTCACCAAACCGGAATGTGACCTATGCTGTATGCGGTGATCATGGCGGGTGGTATCGGAAGCCGCTTCTGGCCCAAAAGTCGTATCGACCACCCCAAGCAGTTTCTAAAGGTTTTCGGCGAGGCCACGTTGCTGCAGAACACGGTGGCCCGCCTGCAGGGACTGGTTCCGATCGAGCGCTGCTACATCGTCACCCATCAGCGCTACGTGGAAAAAACCCGCGAGCAACTGCCCGCCCTTCCCCCTGAAAACATCCTGGCCGAGCCCATCGGGCGCAATACGGCGCCCTGCATCACCTATGCGGCGATCAAGCTGCTGGCGCAGGACCCCGATGCGCTCATGGTCGTGTTGCCGGCCGACCACGTGATTCGAAACGTCCGGGCCTTCCACGAGACGCTGCGCGTGGCCATCGAAAAAGCACAGGAACCCGGCGCGCTGGTCACGATCGGCATCAAGCCCACCTACCCGGCCACCGGCTACGGGTACATCCAGTTCGAGGGCTCGGCCGAGCACCTGTTCGAGGAGCTTCGAGCTTACCGGGTGCGCACCTTCGCCGAAAAACCGGATCTGGCCACGGCCGAGCGCTTTCTGGACTCGGGCGACTTCCTCTGGAACAGCGGCATGTTCATCTGGCGCGCCGACTCGATCCTGAACGAAGTGCAGCGCTACCTGCCCGACCTTTACGAAGCGTTCGAGCCGCTGCGCCAGGCCGTCGGAACGCCCGACGAACCCCGGCTGGTCGAGCAGACCTACCAGACCTGCCCCAGCATTTCGATCGACTACGGCGTCATGGAGCGCTCCCAGAACGCCTGGGTCGTCCCCGGCAACTTCGAATGGAGCGACGTGGGCGACTGGCGCGCCGTCTACGACCTGAGTCCCAAAGATCAACTGGGCAACGCGCTGAAGGGCCAGGTCATCGTGCGCGACGCCAGCCGCAACTACGTCGATACGGAAAAGCGCCTGGTGGTGCTCATCGGGATTCACGACACGGCCGTCATCGACACCGACGACGCCCTGCTCATCTGCAATCTCGACAGCACCCAGCAGGTGAAGAACGTCGTCGAATACCTTCAGGCGCACAACCTGGAGCAATACCTCTGAGGAAAACACCGCCTCGCTTCACCCGACGGCGTGAGCGCTCCTGCTCGCGCCGTTTTTTTCTTGCGCCCATTTCTTCATGGAGGCTTAACGCCGGGTGCGCATCTTTGCAACGTGCCCGACGTAAACTTGCGCGTCAACAAATGACCGATCAGTCACTTTTTGACGAAGCATTCATGGAATCCCCTGCACTCTCCCGTAAAGAACGCGAGCGGCTGATGCGCCGGCGGGCCATGCTCGAAGCGGCGCGGGCCGTCTTCGCCGAAAAGGGCTACGTCGATGCCACGCTGGACGAAATCGCCCAGCGGGCCGAGTTCGGCAAAGGCACGCTCTACAACTACTTCCCCGGCGGCAAGGACGAGCTGTTCTTTACCGTCTTCGAGGAGATCTTTGCGCAGTTTCGCCAGCTGATCGAGCAGTCCTTTGCCGGGGCCGCCTCGTTCCGTGAGGGGTTCGAGACGTTTCTGCGGGCCAGCTTCGAGTTCTTCGAACAGCACCGGGACATGCTGCTGCTCGTCACGCGCGAGTCGCAGCGGATGCTGGTCAGTCCCGATCCGGGGCGGGCTGCCTTTTTCCAGAAGCACCATGAGACGGTCCTCCGGCTGCTGACCCGGTACGTTCAGGAAGCCATCGAGCGGGGCGAGGTGCGGCCGCTGCCGGCCGAAGCCGTGGCCCATACGATCCTGGGCAACCTGCACGGGCTGGCCATACACCGCCTGCTGAAGGAATGCGTGGCCGGGGCACCGAAACAGTACATCGGTACCCCGGAAGAGGCCACACGCTTCCTTTCGACGCTGCTGCTGGAGGGTCTGTTGAACCGAACGCAAACGACGGAAAAATCATGAGTCGCTGGAAAATCATCGGGTTGCTGTTGCTGCTGGCACCCGGCGTCGGCGCCCAGCCCCTTCTGGAGCCGAAGCCGTCCGAGCAGCCCGTGGTGTTGACGCTGGAAGAGGCCATTCAGATCGCGCTGGTACAGAACCGGGCCCTGCAGCGCGCCCGGCTTGATGTAGAGAACGCCGGCGCCCAGGTGCGCGAGGCCTGGGGCCAGGTGCTGCCGCAGGTGAACCTGAGCGCCGACTACACGCGCAACCTGAAAAGCCCCAACCCCTTCGCCGGCTCCAGCGCCGGGAGCCTGTTCAATTCGCTGGGCTTTGTCGACTGGCTGGCCTACAACGAGCGCGCCCGAACAGACGATGACCCCGACACCGAGCCCATCTCGTTTGGTGAGTTTGTCGATCGCCAGCAACAGGCCCTCCAAGACGCCGGCATCCGGCTACGCACCGGAGACAATCCTTTCGCCGTAGACAACCGGTTCACCGCAGGAATTACCGTTGAGCAGACGCTTTTTAGCAAAACGGCTTTTGCGGCGATCAAAGGAGCGGAAATTCTGAAAGAAATCAATCGCCGCGGCGCCACGCGTCAGGAGCAACTGCTGATCGATCAGGTGCGGCGGGCCTTTTATGGCGCGTTGCTGGCGCAGGAGCAGGTCCGCGTGATGGCCCAGAGCGTGGAGCGCACGCGCGAGACGCTCCAGGAGACGATCCGACGGGTGGCGCAGGGTGTGGCCCCGCAGTTTCAGCGGCTGAGCGCCGAGGTGGAGCTGGCCAACCTGGAGACACAGCTCATTCAGGCCCAGAATCAGGCGGCCCAGGCGCTCGACCAGTTCAAGCTGCTGCTGGGCATTCCCATCGAACAGCCGGTGCGGCTCCGGGGCACGCTGACCGTGACCGATCCCGGCCGCTACCATCAGGTCGCGCTGGACGATGCCGTGGCCCTGGCGCTGGAGCGCCGCCCGGATCTGGAGCAGCTCCGGTTGCAGGTCAAGCTGCGCGAGGTGGATCGGGAGCTGGCCAAAGCCGCCCGCTATCCGCGCCTGAGCGCCTTCGCCAGCTTCAGCTACATCGGCAACGTGCCGGATTACCGGACGATCATGCTATCGGACCCGAACGATCCGTTCAAGTTCTCGCAGCGCACGAACGACTTCTTTTCGAGCGATTACTGGAACCCGTCGGTCAACGTCGGGCTGCGGCTGACCTGGACGATCTTCTCCGGCTTCCAGACTTCGGCCCGCGTGCAGCAGCGCCAGATCGCCGTCAAGCAGGCCGAACTCCAGTACCTGGAGCAACTGGAGCAGGTGCGGCTGGAAGTGCTGCAGGCCATGCGCGATCTGGAAGCCGCCCGCAAGCGGCTGGTCAGCCAGGAGCGCAACGTCGAGCGGGCCGAGCTGAACTACGAGCACGCCCGCATCCGGCTGCGCGAAGGCGTGGCCAGTCCGCTGGAAGAACGCGAAGCCTCGCAACAGCTCGATCAGAGCCGCCTCAACTACCTGCAGGCCGTCTACGACTACCTGGCGGCCCAGAGCGCCTTCGAGGCGGCTGTGGGGCTGATCGCCTCGCCCGGTCAGGAAGACCGGATTACCCTGACGCTCCGCAACGAATCCCGGTAGTTCCCGTCAACCAGAAAGCCATGCACACTGCCATGCATACCCACGGATGGATTCGCCTTTCGGCCCTGACCGGCCTTGTCGTACTGGTGCTGCTCGGCGGCTGCGCTCCGCCGGACGCGTCGGCACCGGCTTCCGATACGGCCCTGGCCGCCGCCAAACGGCGCGTGCGCGTCGAGCTGCTTGAGCTGCGTCCGACACGTTTTGTGGACTGGATCGAGCTGACCGGCTCCTTAGAAGCTGAACGCGACGTGACGCTTTCGGCGCAGGCCTCCGGTACCGTCGAGTACCTGGCGCCGCTGGGCAGCCAGGTCAAAGCTGGAGCCGTACTGGCACGGCTGAACCAGACGCTGGCACGTGCAGCGCTCAAACAGGCCGAAGCACAGTTGGCCAGCGCACGTGCTGCCTATGAGCTGGCCTTAGACAATTTTCGACGCCAGGAGCCGCTTTTTCGCGATTCGATTATCAGTGCCCTGGAGTTTGAGAACGTCCGGACCCAGCGTGACCAGGCCGAGGCCCAGCTTCGCCTGGCCGAAGCGGCCGTCGAGCAGGCCCGCAAACAGCTGGCGCATACCGTCATTCATGCCCCCTTTGCCGGCACGGTCGAAGCCCACTTTGTGGATGAGGGCGAACAGATCGCCATGGGCCAATCGGTGGTGCGCCTGGTCAACCTGCAACAGATGAAGGTGCGCGCCAATGTCCCGGAGCGCTATGCGCGAGATATCCATGTAGGGACACGGGCTGAGCTTCGCTTTCAGGCCTATGGAATCCCGCCGCAGCAGGCAACTGTCACCTTTGTGGGCAACGCCATTGATCCGGCCAGTCGTACCTTCCCTATCGAAGTGCAACTGGACAATGCGGACCGACAGCTTAAGCCGGCAATGGTAGCGCGCGTGCGCCTGGCGCGCCAGGTGCTCGATAGCGTGGTCGTCGTTCCCCTGCCAGCCGTCGTGCGCGACGAGACCGGCACCAGCGTGTTCGTGGCCGATTCGTCGGCCGAGGGGCCGGTGGCCCGCCAGCGGTACGTCACGCTGGGGCCCTCTTCGGAAGGACTGGTGGTCGTCACGCAGGGCCTTCGCTTCGGTGAAAAGGTGGTCGTGCTCGGCCAGAACGACCTGAGCGACGGCGACCTGCTCGACGTGCTGCAGACCTACACCGTGGCCGCCCTGGCCGCCGACGCGACCACCGACAGCGTCCGTACCCTTCAGACCCCGTAACCCGATCGGTTCGGAGCCATGAAAATCACCGATCTTGCCATACGCCAGCGTACCACGGTCCTCGTACTGACCGTACTGCTGGCCGTCGGAGGGCTGGTCAGCTACCTGACCATTCCCAAGGAGTCCTTTCCCTCCATCGAAATCCCCAACATCGTCATCACGACGATCTACCCCGGTGCCAGCCCGGAGGACATCGAGTCGCTGATCACCAAGCCCATCGAAGAAGAGCTGCAGGGCATCGCCGGGATCGACGAGATCCGCTCGACCTCGACGGAGGGCGTCTCGACGATCGTGGTGGAATTCATGCCCGACCAGATCTCGCTGGACGAGGCGTTCCAGAAGGTGCGGGATAAAGTGGACATCGCGAAGGCGGAGCTGCCCGAGGATGCCGAGGAGCCGATCGTCAGCGAGATCGACCTCTCGGAGCTGCCCATCATGACGATCAACCTGGCGGCGCCCTATGCGCTGTCGCGCCTGAAGGAAGTGGCCGAGGACCTTTCGGACGAACTGGAGGCGCTGCCGGACGTGCTGGAGGCCACGGTCGTGGGCGGCCTGGAGCGCGAGGTGCAGGTGAACGTCGATCGCGCGGCATTGCAGGCCTATAACCTGACCTTCAACGACGTCATCAACGCCATCCAGCGCGAAAACACGAACCTGCCGGGCGGCTCCATCGACGTGGACCGGCTCAACTATCTGGTGCGTGTGGATGGAGAGTTCGAGGTGCCGGAAGAAATCAACAACATCGTGATCAAGGCGCCGGGTGGCAAGCCGATCTACGTGCGTGACGTGGCCGAGGTGGTCTTCGGCTACAAAGAGCGCGACAGCTATGCCTATCTGCGCGTGCTGCAGCGAGAGGAAGACGGCCGCCTGGTGCCCGTGCACAATCAGTCCGGCGAGCCGCTGCAGGTGGTGAGTCTGAGTATCCGCAAACGTTCAGGCGCCAACATTCTGGAGACGACCGAGGCCATCCGTCAGGTGCTCGACCGCTTCCCCTTCCCGGCCGGCACCGAAGTGGTCATCACGGGCGACCAGAGCGAGGACGTGCGTACGCTCGTCCGCGACCTGGAAAACAACATCATCAGCGGATTGATCTTCGTGGTAGCGGTGCTGCTGTTCTTCCTGGGCGTGCGCACGGCCACGCTCGTGGGCATTGCCATTCCGCTGTCGATGTTCACCTCGTTCCTGGTCTTCCAGGCGCTCGGCTACACGCTCAACTTCGTCATCCTCTTCTCGCTGATCATCGCGCTGGGCATGCTCGTCGACAATGCCATCGTCATTGTCGAGAACATCTATCGCTTCCGGGAGCAGGGCTACAGTCGCTTCGAGGCGGCCCGACTGGCCACGGCCGAAGTGGGGGGCGCTGTGGTCGCTTCGACAGCTACAACGGTAGCCGCTTTCGTGCCCATGCTTTTCTGGCCCGGCACGATCGGGAAGTTCATGAGCTTTCTACCCCTGACGCTCATCATTACGCTGAGCGCTTCGCTCTTTGTAGCGCTGGTAATTAATCCGGTTCTTACAGGCTATTTTATACGTCTGGAGGGTGAGAAGGCGCCGCGTCCACCCCGTCGCGTGCGCTTGCTGATCGCCGGAATCATCTTACTGATAGGCCTGGTGCTGGGATTGGCCAACTGGAAAACGTTGGTCGTGCTGCTCATCGCCATCCCTGTAATTTATTTGCTGCACAGATACCTCTTCAGCCCCATTGGCAATTGGTTCATTCATCATGGACTGCCCGCCCTGATCCGACGCTACCGCGCTTTCCTGAGCTGGATGCTGGAACGCGACTATTCCGTTCCCCGGGCCCTGCTGCGCAATACGCTTGCACTAGGCAGCTTCACACTGGGCGTGTTGCTTCTCATACTGGGCGGAGGACTTTCAGCCCTGCTAGGGGGGCCAGCCGGCATGGTGCTAACCATCCCGGGCGCCGTGCTCGCCATCATAGGACTCCTCGGCATTATCGTGCATACGCTCGAGACCCTCTTCCTCGGCGGCTGGGCAACGGTCCGCGGTGGGCTGATTTTCGGAGCGGTGGTGCTTGTGATCACCGGTCTGATGTACCTGAGTCCCCGAGAGGTAACGCTCACCACCATTGTCGAACTGCTAACATTGCCCCTCATCATTGTGGTTACCGGATTGCTGGGAGTCCTATTGAACCGCCGGGGCCGTCGCTACCTGATCCTCACGGACAATCGCGCCCGCCTGCTCAACAGCGTGCTCGGCGCGCTCTTCGCGATTCTGGCGATGTTCGCCATTGCGCCCACGGGCGTCGAGTTCTTCCCGAAGACCGACCCCAATCAGATTCAGGTCACGCTGACGGCCCCGCTGGGCACGAACGTCGAGACGACCGACCGGATCGCCCGCGAGGCGCTGGCCCGCATTGAGCAGTTGCTGAACGAGCATCCGGAAGACCGGGCCAACGTCAAAAACATTCAGGTGAACGTGGGAGTGGGCGGCGACCGGATGTTCGGCGGCGGCTCGTCGCGTCCCGAAGTGGCCACGATCACACTGGATCTGGTCGATTACGAAGACCGGGCCGTCTCCAGCCGTGAGACGCTCGACCGGCTGCGCCGCCAGCTGCAGGGCATCCCCGGCGTGACGATCAAGATCGATCAGGACAATCTGGGACCGCCCACCGGACCGCCGGTGAACATCGAAATCTCCGGCCCCGAGTTCACGGAGATCGTGCGCATCACCCAGGAAATCAAGCAGCGGCTGATCGAGGCCGCCGAAACGGGGCGCATTCCCGGTCTGGTGGACATTACCGACAACCTGAACACGGGGCGGCCGGAGCTGCGCGTGCGCATCGACCGGGAGCGGGCCGGACGTTTCGGGCTGAGCACGCAACAGATCGCCTCCACCGTGCGGGCTGCCATCAACGGCATCAAGGCCAGTCAGTACCGCACGGGCGAGGACGAATACGACATCACCGTCCGATTGAAGGAGGCCGACCGTCGCTCGCTCGAAAGCCTGCGTAACCTGACCATCCTGCACGAAGGCCAGCAGATTCCGCTGGCGGCCGTCGCTGATTTTGAAATAGGGGGTGGATTGGGCGCCATCACGCGTAAAGATCTGTACCGTGTTGCTACAGTAAGCGGCGATGTGGCGCCCGGCTACAACGCGCAGGCTGTGCTCCAACAGGTTCGGCAATACCTGGCCGACTACGAACGTTCGCTCCCGCCGGGGTATACTCTGGCCTACACCGGAGAAAACGAGAAGCAACAGGAATCATTCAGCTTCCTGACCACAGCTTTGCTTATTGGTTCAGCGCTGATTTTCCTGATCATGATTGCCCAGTTTAACCGCGTCAGCGGTCCTTTCCTGATCATGATTGCCGTAGGATTAAGCTTGATCGGGGTACTGCTGGGTCTGATCCTCACGCGCACGGCCTTTGGGCTGATGACCTTTATTGGATTGATCTCGCTGGCCGGCATCGTGGTCAACAACAACATCGTGTTGATCGACTACACGATGCAGCTTCAGCAGCGCGGGCTCAGCAAGCACGACGCGATCATCGAGGCCGGGGCCACGCGCCTGCGGCCCGTGATCCTGACGGCGCTGACCACCGTGATCGGTCTGGTGCCGCTGACGTTCGGCATCAACATCGACTTCGTGGGCTTGCTGGCCAACTGGGAGCCCAACTTCCAGATTGGCTCCGAAAATACCCAGTTCTGGGGCCCGATGGGGGCGGCCATCATCAGCGGGTTGACGTTCGGGACGTTCCTGACGCTGGTGATCATGCCCGTGCTCTACTCGTCGTTCGACTCGGTCGCCAACCATCTGCGGCGTTTCCTGGGCCGCGCGCCTGTGGCGGCCGAGGTGGGCAACGGCGCAACGGGCACCCCGCCGGCCGACGTGGAAACCCGGCCAAGCGCTGTGCCCCGGCGCTGAGCTTCTTCGTCGATCATGAAAAAAAGCCTTCGCTGAGTCAGCGAAGGCTTTTTTTTCTTCTGGTACCAGGCTCGATTCGTCTAATAAGGAATCGCTGATTTACCGGTGCATGAGGGGCCACACCCCGTGTGGCGGACGGGGCGGACACAGGGGTCCGCCCCTACGGGACAGGGAAAAGGTCAAGGACCTGGTAGGGCGCACCACCGGGTGCGCCCGTGTTTTCTCACATGCACTATGATTTTTCAAAAATCGTATAAAACGAAGCGGATTCCGTAGTGCCTGCGGTAGCTTGTTCTTTTGATTCCGTGACGGGAGGTACCGCACACCGGGCCTGCAGCCGCCAGTTCTGCCAGTGTCCCCAGATGAGCAAGGCGCTGCCGAGCATCGTGACCAGCGTACCGCCCAGCACCCCCAGCGCTTCATGGCCGGGAAAGCTGGCCAGTAGCACCAGTGCCAGTCCCGGACCGAACCCCCACAGCACCCGCTTCTGACGATGTCGGCGATAGCCCTGATAAAACGCCAGCGCCGTGGTGGGCACCAGCAGCACGGCAAACACGACATGCACGTCTTCGTGCCAGGTGACCACCAGCGCACTGACCGGCAACACCACCAGCGCCAGCGGGAGCAGCAGACAGTGGACAAGACAGATCCCGGAAAGCCAGATCCCCACCCGATCCCACCGTGATTTTTCGGTCAACATTTGTTGTTATGCGCCAGACTATACGTCAAAACTACCGGTCGGCAAACGCCGGAAATAACGGGCAAGATTCTAAAAAAGCGCCATGCTGCTATGTTTTCTCCATGTAAGTTTTGTATACTCCCTGTCCAGAAGCGGGCCTGTGTCTTTTCATGCTGGTCATTTTTCTGAGCAACTATGCGACACGGGGGATTACGTTACGGATTTTTCGTGCTGCTTTTGCTGGCGGCACCGGACCTTCTTGCGCAGCGCGTCTGGGTTGCGCCCGGACCCTTTTTGCGCTTCGGCTATGGTCCGTCGCTCAGTGAAACGGACTACTCGACCTATGCGATTGAGCCGTATGCGCTCAAAGGCGAGCTGGGCTATCAGTTCCCGCTCGGATTGAGCCTCGGGCTGGCCTACGAAGGCGGCAACTATCCCAAGGTCAGCCGCACCTATCATCGTTTTCACGTCATTCAGGGACTGCTTCGCTGGCGCGTTTTTCCTTTCAAGCGCCTCAGCCATTATTTCAACATCGGTCCGCACATCACGCTGGGCGGCTACAAGACGGGCTTCGGGATTAACGCCGCGCTGGGCGCCGACTATGTGCTCACGCGCAACGTCGCCTTCTTCGTCGAAGGAAGCGCCAACGCGGTCTTTCCCGACCGGGCCTCCGAAGGCATCCGGAGCGGTCGTGCCGCCTTCGACGGGCTGGGCTTTCTGGGAGCCGGCCTGCGCATCACGTTCCGGCCGTTGCCGATCCCGATCCGGACCCTGAACATCGAAGGCCCCGCGCAGCTTCAGCGCCGGGAGTACGGCACCTTCACGGCCCGCGTCGATGATCAGGCTACGCAGCCTGTTTCGTACATCTGGTTCATGGGCGACGGCGCGCAGTACACCGGCCCGGTGGTCGAACATCGCTATCGCCTGCCCGGTCGCTACGAGATTCAGGTGCAGGCGCGCAATGCGGCCGGTGTGGTGCGCACGGCGACCCATCTGGTCGAGGTCGTCGAAACGCCGCGGGCCGTCCGCATCGTCGCTTTCCAGCCACTGGCCGACACGATCAAGCGCGGCAATTTTGTCACCTTTGAAGCGCAGATCGAAGGGGCTCCATCCATCCGCTACTTCTGGAATTTTGGCGACGGCAACGGCATGCTGACCACCGACAACCAGTACCGCCTTGAAGAAGGTCTGCGGGCCGGCACCATGTCGCTCCATGCCAGGACCTCGCACCGTTTCGACCGACCCGGCACCTACACCGTCTCATTGATCGCCGACAACGAGCTGGGGCGGGACTCGGTGCAGGCCCGGATCGTGGTGGAGCCGACCGCCTGCGATCTGATCTCGACGCTGGAATCGGTCTCCTTTGAGTTTGGCAGAAGTACCCTCACCGATTCGGCCCGTGCCGTTCTCGAACGGAACGCTCGCGTGCTTCAGAGCTGCCCCGAGCTGGTCGTGCAACTCGTCGGGTACACCGACTACGTGGGCGGCGAGGCGTTCAATGCCCTGCTGTCCCTGCGCCGTGCGCTGGCCGTGTACAACTATTACCAGCAGCAGGGCATCGAGCCGGAACGCTTAATCTTCCGGGGCCTGGGCGAGCTGCCGCCGCCCTGCCCGAACCCGGCCGACCGTCCGGGTTGCCGCGAGCTACGGCGTGTGGATACGATCGTAATTCGCTGGCCACGCTGACGGTTACAGATAAAAAAGGCCGTGGCAAATGCGCCACGGCCTTTTTGTTTGCAGGATTCCACGAGGTCAGGGTAGCCGCAGCATAAGGCGCAGTTGCACGTTACGGCCGGGGTCCAGCACGCCGTAAGGTCTCAGGCGGCTGAGATGGCTCACGTAGGCCCGGTCCAGCAGGTTCTGCACGGTCAGATCCGTTACCAGTTGCCAGGCTCCCAGCGGCCAGCGGGCCGAAAACGCCGCATTCCAGAGTACGTAGCCTTCGGTAGGGGCCTCCTCAGGCGCCACGCGACGCTGGTCGGCCACCAGCGTGGGGCCCAGGCGGAGCATGACCTCGCTGGCCGGTCCCCAGCGCTCCCGGTGTACCTCGATCCCGGTGATCAGACGCGGCGGCGGCGAAAACGGCAGCGGCTGGCCGATCTCCCGGTTCTCCGTGTAGGTCACGTCGCCGCCCACATGCAGGTGCAGCCACGCGGTCACCCCCAGGTTCAGCAGCAGCTCGCCGCCCCAGAGCAGCGCCTGCGCCTGGTCGTACTGATAGATGAAAAGCCCCGAGTCCGGATCACGCTGGCCTGTAGGCCGCGGGAAGATGAAGCGATCGATCCGGTTGACGAAGGCGTTCAGTTCCAGATACCAGCGGGGGCGCAGCCAGCGCAGCGTGCCGTCCAGACTCAGGCTCTGCTCGGGCTGGAGCGTTGGCGTGCCCACCTCGAAGCGGCTGGTCCCTTCGTGCACGCCCCGCGAAAAGAGCTCGTTGAGCGTGGGGGCCCGCCAGGCGCGCCCCACGTTGAAGGCCAGCGACAGATCCGGGCGCACCTGCCAGGCCAGTCCTACCGCCCCGCTAAAGGCACTGTAGGTGCGCGTCTGGGCCACGACGCCGAGGTCTTCATTTGCTTCCACCGAGAGCCGTCGGCCGTCCCAGCGCAGCCCGCCGCTGATGGTCAGGCGCGGTAGCACCAGCTCCTCGAACACGTACACGGCCCCGTTCCAGGTGCGCGCGCCCGGAATAAGCGCCTCCTCGGCCAGCGTTTCGTTGCGCTGGAAAAAGCCGCTCAGGCCGATCGTGCCGAAAAGCGGACCGAGGGGCCGGTGGTGGAAACGCAGGTCGGAGGTCAGGGTGCTGAGCCGCAGATACAGCGAAGGGGCCTCGTGCTCGTCAACGTGGGGCGCCTCTTCCTCGTCCGCCTCGTGATGGTGCCCGAATTCCCGCCGCCGGTTCTGTTGCCAGGCTGCGTTCAGCTCCAGCCGATCGGCTCCCAGGCGCCACCGCGAGCGAAGCTGCAGCAGGTCATGATCCACCTGCTGGTAAGGCTCCCCGATGCGGTAGCGATCGGGCGTTTCCGCAGTCGCCTCATCTTCCTCCGGCTCGAAGAATCCGATGCGGGCGCGGTACCGCTTGTAGGCCAGCTCCCAGCGCGCGGCGTGGTTTTCGTAGCCGAGCTGGAGCATTCCGTTGCGTTCCTCCAACCCGGTGTTGGGGACCGTCCCCCGGGGCGTGTCGTAGGCGCCGGCCTGGCGGAGCGTCAGGTTGCCCGCATAGGCCCAGTTGCCCTGGCGACCGCCTGTTTCGACATGCATCCCGCCCATGCGCGTGTTGCTGGCGCCCTCGAACGTGACCGCGCCGGTGAGCGGCCGGTCGTAGCCGAACGGCCCTTCGGTGGCCAGTTGCACGACCCCGCCCAGCACGTCAGAGCCGTAGAGCAGGCTGGCCGGGCCCTTGACCACCTCGATGCGCTCGGCCGCGTGGGCGTCGATTTCCACGCCGTGTTCGTCGCCCCACTGCTGGCCTTCCTGCCGGACGCCATCCTGCACCACCAGCACACGCTGCGCCGTCAGGCCCCGGATCATCGGCTTGGCAATGCCGGTGCCCGTATGCACCAGATGCACGCCCGGTGTCTGCGCCAGCGCATCGACGGCCGTCATGCCGCGGGCCAGCCGCAGCGCGTCGCCTTCGAGCACGGCCACCGCCTGCGGCGTCGAAAGCACGTCGGTAGCCTGCGCCTTGGCCGTAATGGTGACGGCGGGCGCCTCAACGGAGGTGGGCGTCAGCGCCACATCCAGACGAACCGGCCCCGCTCCAGAAAGCGCCACCTCACGGGTCGTCGCCTGATATCCCACATAACTGAACAACACGCGGTAACGGCCGGGACGAGGTACCGTCAGCCGGTAGCGTCCTTCCGCGTCGGTCGTGGTTCCCGTCTGCACCGAAAGCACGAGCACGTTGGCGCCGATCAGCGGCTCCCCCGTCGTTGCGTCGGTGACCCTGCCTTCCAGTACCTGTGCACGTCCCGATGAAATCCCGGCAATGAACAGAATAAGCACGACTAGTCCTGTCCGTACAGACTGCTTCATGGCTGATCCTCCGATTCTGTGCTGCAAAACAGGTGACGTTGGACCATCGATAGCCAGGCCGATCCATACGGCCGGCTTCAGCACAGAACCGGAGGCGCACGGCTGGCATGGGCGAAAGACGGGGTGGCAAGAACGGCCCGGGCTTTCGCAACGGGAAGCTCCTCCCACTGCGTCCACAGCACCGGGAAAGTCGGGGTAACGGCGGGCAGCGAGCGCAGACTGGCATACAGGCGGCAGGGATCGGGCAGGTGCTGACAGTCCGGGCTCCGGTAGAGCCCCTCGCCGACCGTACAGACGGCTGGTTCGGGCTGCAGGACGTGGCGCACCAGATGCGCCGCCGGCAACCCGAAAGCGCCGATCAGAAAGAGCAGGGATAACCCCGCCGCCCGTTTACGCAAAATGGCCAGCAACCCCTGGTGCGCTACGCCTGGTTGGCAAAATACCAACCGCCAGCCCGTAGATGCAAGGCGGCGGCATCAAGCGACCGTTACACGCGGCTGAGTGCCAGCGGGTATTCGGCCGAAACCTGCCCCCGCGCGATCTCGCGCAGGCGACGCCGGAGCAGCTGCCGCCGAAACGCACTGATATGGTCGATGAAAAGAACGCCTTCCAGGTGGTCGTACTCGTGCTGGATCACCCGGGCCAGCATGCCCCGGGCCTCCAGCTCCTGAGGCCGGAACTGCCGATCCAGGTAGCGGATGCGGACGGCCACGGGCCGCTCGACCACCTCCCGGACGTCCGGAATGGACAGACAGCCCTCCTCAAAGCTGCACTGCTCCTCGCTGGTCCAGACGATTTCCGGGTTAATGAAGAACATGGGCATGGGCGGGAGCGTCTCCCCCTCGGCTTCCAGCTCCTCCTTCATGGGAGTCAGGTCCACCACAAAAACGCGCTCCCGACGCCCCACCTGCGGCGCGGCCAGGCCAATGCCCGAGGCCGCGTGCATGGTCTCGACCATGTCGTCGAGCAACTGCTGCAGCTCGGGCGAATCGGCGGCCACCGGCTGCGCCCGCTCACGCAGAATCGGATCTCCGTATACGTGAATCGGCAGTACCATGTGTGCCCTGTGCAATTTTAAGCCTGTGCTTTATTCGGGCAAGCCGGCTTTCGGTTCCTGCTGTTCCAGATACTCCTGCAGGATGATGACGGCCGCCATCTGATCGATGCGGCCCTTATCGCGCCGCTTCTTGCGCGGCCCGCCTACTTCCCGAAGGCGTTCCTTTGCCAACTCTGAAGTGTAGCGTTCATCCCAGCGTACGATCTGCACGCCGGGCAGCAGCCGTCGCAGTCGCCGGATGAAGCGCTCCACCCGACGTGTGGCCTCTCCTTCCGTTCCTGCTTCGGTCAGCGGCCAGCCGATTACCAGCGTTTCGATGCCTTCCTCGGCATGCAGGCGTTGCAGCACCTGGAGCGCCGCTTCCGGCGCATACGTGCCATAGGGTTGCGCGATGACGCGCAGCGGATCGGCCAGTGCCAGTCCAACACGCCGCGTCCCGTAGTCCACCGCCACCACCCGTGGCCGCATACCTGAAGCCAGCAGCATGGCCTTCACGTTCAGCAAAAAAGCGGACGGGGCTGTCGTAAACCCGTCCGCTTCCTGTCGGTTCGCAAAAGCGCGGGTTTCAGCGGGCGCCGTTCTTTCCGGCGGCCTGCGCCTCCAGGTATTTGTCGGCGCTGCCTTCCGGAATCTCGTAATTCAACTCGACCAGCGGACGCTGCAGCACCTGCTTCAGCCGCTTGCTGGGTTTGAAGTGCGTCTTGCGACGGCTGGGAATGAACACCGTCTCGTTGGTCTTGGGATTGCGCGCCTTCGGCTTGGCCCGCGTCCGCTTGACCTCAAACACGCCAAAATCGCGCAATTCAATTCGCACTTCTGGATCCGCTTCTTCCAGCAACTGCGCCAGCGCCTCGATGACCGCGTTCACCCACGGCTCGCTTTTGTAAATGGGTTCGCCCATGAGCTGGGCCACCCGACGCGCGACGTCTTTCTTGGTCAGGGTGGGGATGCGTTGCACCATGATCGACCACTCCGTTTAATTTTGCACATGCAATCAACACCGGCCCTGCCTTCAGTTATGCGTGCGCACAGGCATCGACGTGGCAGGACGCACCATTTTATTAAATTACGCGGGCTTTTGCAAAACAAAAGCGCAACGCATCATTGAATTTTTAAGGACTTGCCGCTACTCCTCGAAACGATAGACGCCGTAGATCCCGTCGATTCGCTTGATGCGCTCGATGACCCGTCGCAGGTGCTCCAGATCGCTCACGTAAAGCACGATGGTGCCCTCGAACACGCCGTCTTCCGAATCGACCGTGATGGAGCGAATGTTCGTTTTGAGGCTCTTGGAAATGACCGTGGTAATGTCGCTGACGATGCCCACCCGATCTTCGCCGATCACGCGCAGCGCGGCCAGAAACTGCACGTCCTTCTGCCGGCTCCACTCGACCGGCACGATACGGTCCGGATGGTTGATCAGCAGATAGGGTGCGTTCTTGCAATTGACCCGGTGAATTTTAATCGCGCCGCTCCGGCTCACGTATCCGAAGACCTCGTCGCCGGGGATGGGATTGCAGCAGGACGCATAAGTGGTCACGATGTCCGTGTGCAGCTCGCCGTCGATCTTCAGCGCCGGCTGGCCTGTTTCTTTGGCCGTATCCAGGAAGCTTTCGTACTTCAGCCGCAGCGCCTGGGACTGCGATTCCTGTTGCTGCCCGTCGCCTGCGCGCAGCGCCCTGACCAGTTCGTCCACTTCGAACAGGCCGCTGCCGATCTCGTAAAACATCTGCTGCAGGTTGGGGAACTTCAGCCGGTGTGCCACCCGCTGGAGTTGCCGTTCGTCCACCTCGAGGCCCAGCCGCTGCGCGCGTTTTTCCCAGAGCTCCTTCCCCAGCTCGATCGTCTTCCGCCGCTGCTCGTTGATCCAGTGCCGGATATGGCTCCGTGCCTTCTGGGTGACGACAAACTTCATCCAGTCGGGGTTGGGCGTCTGCTTCTTGGAGGTGATGATTTCCACCTGATCGCCGCTCTTGAGCTTGTAGGACAGCGGCACCAGCTTGCCGTTGACCTTGGCGCCAATGCAGTGCAGTCCCACTTCCGTATGCACCCGGAAGGCGAAGTCTACCGGCGTAGCCCCCTGCGGCAGGCTGATCACGTCGCCTTTGGGCGTAAAGACGTAGATCTCGTCGTCGTAGAGATTCAGCCGGAACTCCTTGACGAACTCGGTGGCCTGATCCGGTTTGGGGTTCTCCAGGATCTCGCGGACCCACCGGAGCCACTGGTCCATTTTCGGATCCGGCTCTTCGATGCCCTCTTTGTAGCGCCAGTGGGCTGCCACGCCGCGCTCGGCCACTTCGTGCATTTCCTGCGTGCGGATCTGCACCTCCACCTTGCGTCCTTCAGGTCCCAGCACCGTCGTGTGCAGACTCTGGTAGCCGTTGGACTTGGGCACCGAGATGAAATCCCGGAAACGCTCCGGCAGCGGCTTGTACAGATCCGTCACGATGGAATAGGCCCGCCAGCAGTCCTCTTTGCCCTTGCGGCCCGAGCTTTTGAGCACGATCCGAATGGCAAACAGATCGTAGATCTCCTCCAGCGGCTTGTTCTGCCGCTTCATCTTGCGATAGATCGAGTAGATGTTTTTGGGGCGGCCGTAGAGGTCGAACTCCAGTCCGGCCTCCTCCAGTCGCTGCTTCAGCGGTTCGATGAAGCGCTGAATGTAGGCCTCGCGTTCCTTTTTGGATTCGTTGAGGCCGCGCACGATGGCGTAGTACTCGTCGGGCTGCAGTACCTTGAGCGACAGGTCCTCCAGCTCGCTTTTGATCTTGAACAGACCGAATCGATGGGCCAGCGGGGCAAATAGCTCCAGCGTTTCGGTAGCGATCTTCAGGCGTTTCTGCGGGGGCAGCGCTTCGATCGTCCGCATATTGTGCAGCCGATCGGCGAATTTGACCAGGATGACCCGGATGTCCTCGGCCATCGAGAGCATCAGCTTACGCACGTTCTCGGCCTGCCCCAGCTCGCGCAAGGTGAAGACGTCCTGGATCTTGGTCAGCCCGTCGATGATGATGCCCATGGTCTCGCCGAACTCCTCCCGGATGAAGTCCAGCGAGATGTCGGAGTCTTCGACCACGTCGTGCAGCAGCGCGGCTGCCACGCTCACGTCGTCGAAGCTGATATCCTCGGCCACGATGAAGGCCACTTCCAGCGGATGCAGGATGTAGGGCTCGCCCGTCACCCGCCGGTGGTCCCGGTGGGCCCAGTAGCTTACCCGAAACGCCCGGCGAATCAGCTCTTCGTCGACGCGCGGCAGGTGCCTGTGACAGGCCTGAATCAGCGTGTCCAGACGCTGCTGGAATTCTTCCGGGATGTTCAGATCACCTTCTTTCAGGAGGGTCGATACCTGGACCATGGACCTCCGGGCCTGTGCTTGCCCTGTGGAAAGTTTTCCAGAAGTTAAAGTACCGGGGCTTTCCCCTGTTCCGCCAACAAAAAAAGCGCCATCCCGATCGGGATGGCGCTCCGGTCGTTGCTTTTCAGGGGTTGTACGTAGGCCGGATCAGCCTTCGTCCTTTTTCTCCTGATCCTCGGCCGCTTCCTCCGAAGAAGCTTCGGGAGCAGCTTCGGCAGGGGTGGCCGCTTCCGCTTCAGCGGTCGCCTGCTCGACCTGTGCCTCCGGTTCGGCCGTCTCCGGGGTCTCCGGAGCCGCGGCTTCCGCCTCGGCCGCCTGGGTCGTGGTAGCAGCAGCCTCCGGCGTTTCCGTACGACGACCCCGCCCGCGGCCGCGACGCGTCCGACGCCGCGTCTTCCGGCTGTCGGCCGGCTTGACGTCGTTGTAATCGACCAGTTCGATCACGGCCATCTCGGCGCCGTCGCCGGGCCGACGACCGATCCGCACCACGCGCGTGTAGCCGCCCGGTCGGCCGTTGACCTTCTCGGCGATCTCGCCAAAAAGTTCTTTAACGGCCTCCTTGTCCTGCAGGTAGCGGAAGACCTGCCGGCGGTTGTGGGTGGTGTCTTCCTTGGCCCGCGTGATGAGCGGCTCGATGAACATGCGGAGCGCCTTGGCCTTGGCCAGCGTCGTGCGGATCCGTTTGTGCCGGATCAATGCGCACGAAAGCGCCGCCAGCGTGGCCCGGCGATGTCCGTAGGTGCGGCCTAACTTGAATCCTTTTTTTCGATGTCTCATGGCTCGTTTCGGCTTACTCCGGCAGCGCCGGCTCAGCTCTCGGCTCCCTCAAGGTACTTGTCGACGTCCATGCCAAAGTGCAGCCCGCGTTCCTCCAGCACGGCGATCAGCTCCTGGAGCGACTTGCGGCCGAAGTTGCGGAACTTGAGCATTTCGGACTCCTGCCGTCGCACCAGATCGCCGATCGTGCGGATGTTGGCCGCCTTGAGGCAGTTCTGCGCCCGCACCGACAGGTCGAGTTCATCGACCGGCTGCGAGAGCAGCTCGCGGATGCGCTGCACCTCGGCGTCGACCTCTTTCTTCTTGACCTCGGGCTGCGGCTCGCTCTCCATCGTGATGAAGAGGCTGATGTGGTCGCGCAGGATCGTGGCCGCCTGCACGAGCGCTTCTTCGGGAGAGACCGAGCCGTCCGTGGTGATTTCCAGTTCCAGGCGCTCGTACTCGATCTTCTGACCCACGCGCGTGGGTTTGATCGTGTAGCGCACGTTCTTGATGGGCGTGAAGATCGCGTCGATGGCGATCACCCCGATCGGGTCATCCGGCAGCTTGTTTTCCTCGGCCGGCACGTAGCCGCGCCCGCGCCCCATGCGCAGCTCGAGGTTCACTTCGGCGCCTTCGGCCAGCGTGGCGATGTAGTGGTCCGGGTTCAGCACCTCGTAGTGACTGGTGGCCTCGGCAATATCGCGGGCCGTCCACACGTGCGGTCCTTTGAGCGAAAGCCGGATGTTCGCGTCGGTGGTGTCCTTCGCCTTGAAGCGAACGCCCTTCAGATTCAGGATAATTTCCGCGACGTCCTCGGTGACGCCCGGAATTGTCGAGAATTCGTGCTGCACGCCGTCGATTCGGACGGCCGTAATGGCAACGCCCGGCAGCGAAGAAAGCAGCACGCGCCGGAGCGCGTTGCCGATCGTCACGCCATAGCCGCGCTCGAGCGGCTGCACCACAAAACGCCCGAACGTTTCCGTCGCCTCTTCCACCCGAACACCTTCAGGCAATTGCACCATGTAGTTGCTCATGGTCTGTCTGGGGTTTTATCGATCGCAAAACCCGGAAATCACGTTTCCGGTATGGCCATCCATGCCACCCGTCGCCGCACTACTTGGAGTAGAGCTCGACGATCAGGTGCTCGCGGATGTTTTCGGGAATGTCTTCCCGATTGGGGTAGTCCAGGAACTTGCCCTGCATTTCCTTACGATCGACTTCCAGCCAGGGAAAGTTCCGGCGCAAACGCTTGATGTTCTCCTGAATGACGGCCAGCTGGCGGCTCTTGGGCCGCACGGCCACCACGTCGCCGGGCCGCAGCTGGTACGACGGAACGTTGACGACCTGACCGTTCACCATGATGTGGCGATGAACGACCAGCTGCCGCGCCTGCCGGCGCGTGCGGGCAAAGCCCATGCGATAGACCGTGTTGTCCAGCCGCGCCTCGAGCATCTTGAGCAGGTTTTCACCGGTGATGCCCTTCTTGCGCGTGGCTTTTTCGAACAGGTTGCGGAATTGCCGCTCCAGCAGCCCGTAAATGTGCTTGACCTTCTGCTTTTCCTTGAGCTGGACGGCATATTCGCTCTCTTTGGCCCGGCGGGTACGTCCGTGCTGGCCGGGCGGATACGGCTTGCGCTCCAGCGCCTTGCTCGGACCGAAAATCGGTTCGCCAAAACGCCGGGCAATCTTCTGTTTGGGGCCTCGATATCGGGCCATGGTCGTTCAGGTCTCGTTTGTCGGTGAGGGATGTTTCTGATAAAGACAAACGCACGGCAGCCCCGTTGCTGGCTACCGTGACCGGGCTTATACCGAAACGCGGTCGCTCAGACGCGCCGCCGCTTCGGAGGCCGGCAGCCGTTGTGGGGTACCGGAGTGACGTCCCGGATGCTCAGCAGCTCCAGACCGGCCGCGGCCAGCGCACGAATGGCCGACTCGCGCCCCGATCCGGGTCCCTTGACGAAGACGTCCACCCGGCGCAACCCCAGATCGTAGGCTTCGCGGGCGGCCGACGTGGCGGCCATCTGCGCCGCATAGGGCGTGCCCTTCCGGCTGCCCTTGAAGCCTTCCTTGCCACCACTGGACCAGGCGATCGTGTTGCCGTACTGGTCCGTGATCGTGACGATCGTATTGTTGAACGTGGACTGAATGTGCGCCTGCCCGTTCTGCTCGACGATGACGTTCTTCTTGCGCGTCGTCCGCTGCTTCTTTGCCATGGCTGTGCTGCAGGATTACTTCTTCGGAGCCTTCTTCTTCCCGGCCACCGTCTTACGGGGCCCCTTGCGCGTACGGGCATTGGTGCGCGTGCGCTGACCCCGCACGGGCAACCCCAGACGATGCCGGATCCCACGATAGCAGCCGATGTCCATCAGCCGCTTGATGTTCATCTGGATCTCGGCCCGGAGCTGTCCCTCGACGACGTACTCCTGTTCGATGATCCGACGGATCTCGCGCGTCTGCTCCTCGGTCCAGTCCTTCGGACGCGTGTTGGGATCCAGGCCAACGCGACTGAGGATCTCTTTCGCCCGGGACTTCCCGATTCCGTAAATCGCGGTCAGCGCAATTTCTCCGCGCTTGTGCAGCGGAATGTCGACACCTGCGATCCGTGGCATAGCTTCTCTGGTTTAACCCGCTCAGCCCTGACGCTGCTTGTTGCGGGGGTTCTTCTTGTTGATCACGTAGATGCGGCCCTTGCGCCGGACGATCTTGTCGTCGGCGCTCCGCTTCTTGACACTGGCACGTACCTTCATGATGCTTTTCGTTTTAGCTGAAACCCCGGCGTCATCAGGCAAGGGTGCATAAACGCCCCAGCCGACGCCGGGTTCGTGAACCTTTATTTATAACGATACACGATGCGTCCTTTGGTCAGATCGTAGGGCGACAGTTCGACTTTGACACGGTCGCCCGGCAGGATCTTGATGTAGTGCATGCGCATCTTGCCCGAAAGAATGCCCAGGATCTCGTGGCCGTTGTCCAGCCGCACGCGAAACTGGGCGTTGGGCAGCGCCTCGATCACTTCACCGTCCTGTGTAATGGGTTTCTGTTTCGCCATGTGGGGATGTGATGGTCTGTTTGTAGGGCGCTTCGACTACCTCTTCGATGTAGGCAAACGTCGTCAGCACTTCCGGCCGCCCGGCCCGTACCACGACCATGTGTTCGTAGTGGGCCGAGGGCAGCCCGTCGGCCGTGTAGACGGTCCATCCGTCGTCGCCGACACGCACCTCATACGTTCCGCGATTGACCATGGGTTCCACGCAGAGCGTCATCCCCACACGGAGCCGTCGGCCCGTACCCGGCCGCCCCACGTTGGGCACCTGCGGCTCTTCGTGCAAACGGCGGCCGATGCCGTGCCCCACCAGCGCCCGCACCACGCCATAGCCTGCCGCCTCGCAATGCCGCTGAATCGCGTGGCTGATGTCGCCGATGCGTTTGCCGGCCACCGCCTGCGCAATGCCTTTGTCGAGCGCCTCGTAGGTAACCCGGCAGAGACGGACGTTCTCCGGGTCCAGCTCGCCCACCCCGAAGGTGTAGGCGCTGTCGCCATAGAAGCCACGATACCGCACCCCGCAATCCACCGACACCAGATCCCCTTCTTTGAGCTTATAGTCGCCCGGGATGCCGTGCACCACCTGGTCGTTCACCGACACGCACAGCGTGGCCGGATACACCAGCCGGCCCACCCGGTAGCCTTTGAAGGCCGGTTCAGCACCCTGCGTCCGGATGAAATCTTCGGCGATGGCGTCCAGCTCGGCCGTGGTCACACCCGGTCGGATGTAGCGCGCCACCTCCCCCAGCGTGCGTCCCACCAGCTCGGCGCACTGACGCAGGATGTCGATTTCTTTTTCGGTTTTGATATGGATCATAACCGGGCGTTTAGAACCGTCGTCCCCGCACGCGCGAGCCTTTCATGAAGCCCTCGTAGTGGCGCATCAGCAGATGGCTTTCGATCTGCTGCAGCGTGTCGAGCATCACCCCCACGATGATGAGCAGGCTGGTTCCGCCGAAAAAGTGGGCAAATCCCGCCGTCACGCCCGCCCGCATGGCAAAGGCCGGAATGATCGCCACGATGCCCAGAAAGATGGCGCCCGGCAGCGTGATCCGGGTCAGGATCGTGTCGATGAACTCGCTGGTCTGCTTGCCCGGACGCACCCCGGGAATGAAGCCACCCTGCCGCTTGAGCGTGTCGGCCATCTCGCGCGGGTTCACGGCAATGGCCGTGTAGAAGTAGGTAAAGAACACGACCAGCAGGAAAAACAGGGAAGAATAGCCCCAGCCCGAGATGTCCGAGAAAAAGCTCCCGAACTGCTGCATGAAATCACTGCCGGGGAAGAACGTGGCGATCGTGGCCGGCACGAACATGATCGACTGCGCGAAGATGATCGGCATCACGCCGGCCGCGTTGACGCGCAGCGGCAAATACTGCGTGACGCCGCCGTAGACGCGGCGCCCGACCACCCGTTTGGCATACTGCACGGGGATGCGGCGCGTCCCCTGCGTTACCAGCACCACCCCGGCCGTGATCACCACGAAGACGGCCAGCTCCAGCAGCACGATGAACAGGTTGTCTTTCAGCGTGAATTCGTTGTAGACGGCCTGCGGCAGGAAGGCGATGATGCTCACCATGATGATGAGCGAGATGCCGTTGCCGATGCCGTTTTCCGTGATGCGTTCGCCGAGCCACATCACGAAAACGGTACCGGCCGTCAGCACGATGACGGCGATCAGCATAAAAAAGGCCGGACTGACCACGATGGCCTGTCCGGTGGCGCCGTAGCGCAGGTTGATCGCATAGCCCACGGCCTGCAGCGCCGTGATGCCGACGGTCAGATAGCGCGTGAGCTGCGTGATCTTGCGGCGGCCCTCTTCGCCTTCACGCTGCAACTTCTGGAAGTAGGGCACCACCGCGCCCATGAGCTGGATGATGATGGAGGCGGTGATGTAGGGCATGATGCCCAGCGCGAAGATGCCGGCCTGCGAGAAGGCGCCGCCGACGAACAGGTCGATCAGGCCGAACAGGTTGTTCGTGCCGGCCTGGCGGTTGACCTCGGCCAGGATGTGGGCATCGACGCCCGGCAGCGTCACGTAGGTGCCGAGCCGGTAGACGACCAGCAGCCCGAGCGTGTAGAGCACGCGCTGCCGGAGCTCTTCGATCTTCCAGATGTTGCGAATGCTTTCCGTGAAACCCGCCATGGTCTGCTAATGGGCTGGGCGTCCTGCAGGACGCGGCTGCGCTTGCGAATCAGGCGATTACCGTGGCCGTTCCACCGGCCGCTTCGATCTTCTGCCGGGCCGAGGCGCTGAAGGCATGCGCCGAAATCTGGAGCGCCACCGACAGTTCGCCGTCGCCCAGAATCTTGATGCGGTCGCGTTTGCGGGCCAGTCCGGCGGCCACCAGCGTCTCCGGCGTGATCGGCGCCTCGGCCGAAAGCCGCCCGGCCTCGATCCAGCGGGCCAGATCGCCCACGTTGATCACCCGGTATTCCGTGCGGAACGGATTGCGGAAGCCCCGTTTGGGCACACGCCGCACCAGCGGCATCTGACCGCCTTCGAAGTAGGCCGGAATCTTCTGGCCGGTGCGCGCCTTCTGACCTTTCGTACCACGCGTCGAGCTATGGCCACCATAGCCGGAGCCCACGCCACGTCCCAGGCGCTTGCGTTCGCGGACCGCTCCTTTTGCCGGTTTCAGTCGACTCAGATCCATTGCTGCCAGACCGTTTTGCGCACGCCAAACCGTGCGGTTATGCTTCAATTTCTTCAACGCGTACCAGGTGCTCCACCTTCTTGATCATGCCCCGGATCTGGGGCGTGTCGTCGTGGACCACCGTCCGGCCAATGCGTCGCAGGCCCAGTGCTTCCAGGGTGCGGCGCTGCCGCTCCGGATAGTCGATCACGCTGCGGACCTGCGTGATTTTCAGCTTTTTCTGTTTTTTTGCCGCCATACGTCCGTTGCCTTCCGTGGTCCGTCGCGTTGTTACCCTTCGAACACCTTCTGCAGCGGGACGCCCCGGCGCTGGGCGACCTCCAGCGGGTCTTCCAGCTGCTCAAGGGCGTTGACGGTCGCCGCCACGAGGTTGTAGGGGTTCGTCGACCCCAGCGCCTTGCAGAGCACATCGGTGATGCCAGCGCACTCCAGCACGGCACGGGCGCCGCTGCCGGCAATGACGCCGGTACCGGGCGAGGCCGGCTTCAGCAGCACGCGCGCCGCGTCCTGACGTCCGATCACCGGATGGGGAATCGTCCCGCGCCGGATCGGCACGCGGATCAGGTTTTTCTTGGCGTTTTCGGTGGCCTTGGCGATGGCATCGGCCACTTCGCGCGCCTTGCCCACGCCGGAGCCGACCAGTCCGTTGCCATCGCCCACCACGACCACGGCGCTGAAGGAGAAGCGCCGGCCGCCCTGCACGACCTTGGCCACCCGTTTGACCGACACCAGGCGTTCGATCCACTGCTGCTGCTCTTCGGCAGCACGCTGGCGCTGTCGACGACGACCGCGGTTGTTACGATTTTTCTGCCGTGCCATAATCGTCTGTCATCCTTTGTCCGAGAATCCGGGAAGGGTCAGAACTGAAGGCCGCCTTCACGCGCGCCTTCGGCCAGCGCCTTTACCCGGCCATGATATTTGTAGGCGTTCCGATCGAATACCACCTGCGTCACGTTCGCGGCCAGCGCCCGCTGGGCCACCCGCCGCCCCACCTCCCGGCTGATCTCCGTTTTGGTGCCGGAAGGCATGTCTTTCTCAAGGCTGGAGGCGGCCGCCAGCGTATGGCCACGCGTGTCGTCGATCACCTGTGCGTAAATGTGCTTGTTCGACCGGTACACGCACAGGCGCGGGCGCTCGGGCGTGCCGCGGATTTTTTTCTTCAGGCCGCGCTTGACGCGCGCCCGCCGTTCCTTCTTGCGCTTGAGTTCGTTGATCATGATCTGCCTGACAGGTTTGCCGGAAGATTGCCGACCCTCCGGGTCTTTCCGATTTCAACAGCGGACGGAGATTAGCGGCCGGCCGTCTTGCCCGCCTTGCGCCGCACATACTCGCCCACGTAGCGGATGCCTTTGCCCTTGTAGGGCTCCGGCGGCCGCAGGGCGCGGATCTTGGCCGCCACTTCCCCGACCAGTTGCTTGTCGATCCCCTCTACAATGACGATCGGGTTGCTCCCGCGCTCGCTGCGCACCGACAGCTTGATGCCTTCCGGCGGCACGAAGTAGATCGGGTGCGAGTAACCCAGCGCCAGTTCCAGCATGTTGCCCGACATCGAAGCGCGGAAGCCGATCCCGATGATTTCCAGCTCCTTGCGGTAGCCTTCGGTCACGCCCGTCACCATGTTCTGGATCAGGGCGCGGTAAAGCCCGTGCATCGCGCGGTGGCGCTTCTGCTCGGTGGGCCGGAGTACCCGTACGGTTTTATCCGCGACTTCCACGGTAATGTCCGGATCCACCTGCAGCATGAGCGTCCCTTTGGGGCCCGTGACGGTCACCACATTGTTCGGGGCCACTTCGACGCGCACGCCGTCGGGCAGATGGATCGGCTGTCTCCCTATCCGCGACATGGTTTTTCTGGTTTAGCTGTGAAGCTGATCCGTGGCTGTTTTAGAACACGTAGGCCAGGACCTCGCCGCCAATGTGCAGCTTGCGCGCCTCCTTGTCGGTCATCACGCCCTGGGAGGTCGAGATAATGGCGATGCCCAGGCCGTTGCGCACGCGGGGCAGTTCATCGGCCCCCACGTACTGGCGGCGCCCCGGCTTGGAGACGCGCTGCAGCTCCCGGATCGCCGGATTGCCGTTCCGGTCGTATTTCAGGTAGATGCGCAGCAGGCCCTGCTTTCCGTCATCGATATCCAGGTACCGCTGCACATAGCCCTTGTCCACCAGAATCTGGGTGATGGCCCGCTTCAGTTTGGAAGCGGGCACGTCGACGTACACCTTGCGCGCCATCTGCGCATTGCGCAGACGGGCCAGGTAGTCGGCAATCGGATCTGTAATCCCACTCATGGTCGTTGCAGTTGACTGAAATCGGGGTTACCAGCTGGCTTTGCGAACCCCGGGAATCTTCCCTTCGAGGGCCATTTCACGGAAGACGATACGCGAGACGCCGAACTTGCGCAGGTAGCCCCGCGCCCGTCCCGTCAGCGGACAGCGATTCCGCAGCCGGACCGGGCTGGAGTTGCGCGGCAGCTTCTGCAGGCCGATCCAGTCGCCTGCTTCTTTGAGCTGACGCCGCTTCTCCGCGTATTTGGCTACCAGTTCGCGGCGCTTTTTCTCGCGCGCCATCCAGCTTTTTTTCGCCATAGCGCCTTTATGCTGCCTTTGCTTGAGGTTCTTCGCGGCGGACGAACGGCATGCCCAGCAGCTTCAGCAGCGCATAGGCCTCTTCGTCCGTCTTCGCCGTGGTCACGAACGTGATGTCGAAGCCGCTGATGCGTTCGACTTTATCCACGTCGATTTCCGGGAAAATAATCTGCTCGGGAATGCCCAGCGTGTAATTGCCGCGCCCGTCGAAGCTGCGGTCCGAAACGCCCCGGAAGTCGCGCATCCGGGGAAGGGCCAGCGTGACAAGGCGGTCGAAGAACTCGAACATCCGGTCGCCGCGCAGCGTGACCGATACGCCGACGGGCATGCCCTTGCGAAGCTTGAAGTTCGAAATGCTTTTCTTGGCGCGGCGCACGACCGGGTGCTGGCCGGTGATCAGCCGGATTTCTTCGATCGCATCATCCAGCACTTTTTTGTTCTGGGCCGCCTCGCCCACGCCTTTGTTGACGCAGATCTTGACCAGGCGCGGCACCTGCATCACGTTGCGGTACCCGAACTGTTTCATCAGGGCGGGTACCACCTCTTCCCGGTATTTTTTCTTCAGTCGAGGAACGTAGGTCATGGCTCCCTATTCATTCTGGGCTTTTGTGCGCGCAGCCGGCCTCAGCGGTCCAGCTCCTCGCCCGTCGTTTTCGCGTAACGCACCCAGCGGCCCCGTCCCGTAGCCGGGTCTTCCACCCACTTACGACCGACCCGCGTGGGCCGCCCGTTGCTGTCGAGCGGCATGACGTTCGAGACGTGGATGGGCATTTCCTGCTGGATGCGCCCGCCCTGCGGGTACTGAGGGCTGGGCCGCACGTGGCGGATGCGCAGGTTCACGCCTTCCACGATGACGCGCTGCTTTTTCGGAAAGACGCGCAGGATGCGCCCTTCCTTGCCTTTATCGTTGCCGGCGATCACGCGCACCAGATCGCCTCGTTTTACGTGCAGCTTGGGTTGTTTATTTTTTGTACGCGGCATGGCCTTCTGCAGCTCTTGGGTTTAGCGGCGGCTCAGACCACCTCAGGGGCCAGCGAAACGATGCGCATGAACTGCTTGTCGCGCAGCTCACGCGCCACGGGCCCGAAGATACGGGTCCCGATCGGTTCGTCCTGGTTGTTGATCAATACCGCTGCGTTGTCGTCGAAGCGAATGTAGGTTCCGTCCGGGCGGCGGTATTCTTTCTTGGTGCGGACGACGACGGCTTTGACCACGTCGCCCTTCTTTACGCTCCCCCCAGGAATGACCGATTTGACCGAAGCGACGATCTTGTCGCCGACGCGGGCGTAGCGCTTGTGGCTGCCGCCCAGCACGCGAATGCAGAGCAATTCTTTCGCCCCGCTGTTGTCGGCGACCACCAGTCTGCTTTCCTGCTGAATCATGGCGTTTCTTCTCGCTGGATTTTCTTAGCCCGCTCGATAATCTCGACGAGGCGCCACCGCTTGTGCTTCGAGAGTGGCCGCGTTTCCATGATGCGGACCACGTCGCCCTCGTTGGCCTCGTTGTGTTCGTCGTGGGCCATCAGTTTCGTCGTACGCTTGATGTATTTGCCGTAGAGCGGATGTTTGACGAGTCGCTCGACGGCGACCGTGATCGTCTTATCCATTTTGTTGCTGACGACCACGCCGATCCGCTCTTTTCGGCGTCCGCGCTGCGTTTTCTGCGTCTGCTGTTCGTTAGCCATAGCTTTCTTTCAGGGCTTGGTGAGCCGCGACCTCACCAACTACCGGGTTATTCGTTCACAGAAGCCTGCTGGGCTTCCCGGAGTTTTTCGTTGTAAATCGTCTTCAACCGTGCAATAAGCCGCCGTTTGTTGCGCAGCAGCATGGGATTTTCGAGCTGCGCCACGGCATGCTGAAACCGAAGCTGGCGCAGTTCCTGCTCTTCGCTTCGAATGCGCTGGGCGATTTCTTCCAGGCTCATTGCACGGATTTCTTTCGGCTTCATAGCCTGCGTCCCAGGTTTGGGTTAGCGTCCCTGCGGAGCGGCCATGAGTTCTGGCCGCTTGACGAACTTGGTTTTAATGGGCAGCTTGTGCGAAGCCAGCCGAAGCGCCTCGCGGGCCAGCTCTTCCGGCACGCCGCCCACTTCGAAGAGGATGCGCCCCGGCTGCACGACCGCCACCCAGAACTCGACCGAGCCCTTACCTTTACCCATACGGACTTCGGCCGGTTTTTTGGTCACGGGTTTGTCCGGAAAGATGCGAACGTACACCTTTCCGGTACGCCGCAGCTTACGGGTGATGGCCACACGGGCCGCCTCGATCTGCCGCGACGTGATGCGTGCCGGCTCCAGCGCTTTGATCCCGAAGTCGCCAAACTCTATCTGCGTACCGCGCGAAGCCAGGCCTTTGATACGGCCTTTCTGCTGCTTGCGGTACTTGGTACGTCGGGGCATTAACATGGCTCGTACCTCCGCTTCGCTTACGGCGAGGGACTACCCCCGCACGGTTTCAGGTTAGCTCTCTTCTTCGGCAGCGCGCCGACCGGCCCGACGGGCACGACGCCAACGCCGACGTTCGGGCTGCTCGAACGTCTGTTGCTGTTGCCGCTGCATCAGGGCGTTCGGGCTCAGATCCGGCTTGCCGATGATCTCGCCCAGGAAGATCCACACCTTGACACCGATCGTGCCGTAGATCGTGTAGGCCGTCGCCTGCGCGTAGTCGATATTGGCCCGGAGCGTATGCAGCGGCACGCGTCCCTCCAGGTACTGCTCGGTGCGGCTCATTTCGGCGCCCCCCAGACGGCCGGACACCTTGATACGGATGCCCTGGGCGCCCATACGCATGGCCGCCGTGATGGCCTGCTTCATGGCCCGGCGGAAGGAGACGCGGCCCTCCAGCTGCTGCGCGATGTTCTGCGCCACCAGGCTGGCATCCAGCTCCGGCCGCTTGATCTCACTGATGTTGATCTGGATCTCCTTGCCGGTCAGTTTCTGCAGCTCTTCCCGGAGCTTCTCGACCTCCTGGCCACCGCGGCCGATAACGACGCCCGGCCGGCTGGTATGGAGCGTGAGGATCACCCGCTTCGGGGTGCGTTCAATCACCACCCGGCTCAGGCCGGCCCGCTTGAGCCGCGCCTGCAGATAGCGCCGGATCTCCTCGTCCTCGATCAGCTTCTCCGGCAGGTCCTTTTCCGCATACCAGCTGGAGAACCAGCCGCGGATGACGCCCAGGCGAAATCCTATCGGGTGTGTTTTCTGACCCATAATGGTTCGTTGCTACGGGTTGACCTTTTCTGCTCGCCGCCGCTCAGGCTTCCGCTTCGGGCTCGGTGGTGGCCACCACGACCGTCAGATGACTCATGCGCCGCCGGATGGGCACCGCCCGCCCGCGGGGTGCCGCACGCCAGCGCTTGAGCCGCGGTCCATCGTCCACGCGAATCTCCCGGATCACCAGGGCCGCCTCGTCGATGCGCTCCTCCGCATTCTTCTCGATCAAGTTGTAAACGGCCGAGCGGATGGTCTTTTCGACGGGGCGTGCCGCCCGGTGCGGCAGGTGCCGCAGGATGGCCAGTGCTTCGGCCACCCGCTTGCCACGCACGGCGTTGACCACCACGCGCATCTTGCGCGGCGAACTCCGAATGTATTTGTTGATGGCTCTGGCTTCCATGGCTCCCTATGGCTTATCGACGGCCACGCTTGTCTTTCTTGTCGCCGGCATGCCCGCGGAAGGTCCGCGTCGGCGCAAACTCGCCCAACCGGTGCCCGACCATGTTCTCCGTGATATAGACCGGGATGAATTGCCGGCCGTTGTGCACGGCGAACGTATGGCCGACAAACTCGGGAATGATCATCGAGGCCCGGCTCCAGGTTTTGATCACCTTCTTCTGGCCGGACCGGTTGAGCTCCTCGACCTTCTTGAGCAGTTTATAATGGACGTAGGGTCCTTTTTTCAGCGAACGCGCCATAGCCGCTATTCTCTGCGTTTTGCTTCAGCGTCGTGCGTTACTTGGCCGCATTGCGACGACGCAGGATGTATTTGTCCGAAGGTTTGTTGCGCTTGCGGGTCTTGTAGCCCTTGGCCGGCTGGCCCCACGGCGAACGCGGATGTCCACCGGAGTGCCGCCCTTCGCCACCACCCATCGGGTGATCGATGGGGTTCATGGCCACACCGCGCACTTTGGGCCGAATCCCCAGCCAGCGGCTGCGGCCGGCCTTTCCGAGATCGATATTCATGTGGTCGGCGTTGCTCGTGGTGCCGATCGTTGCCCGGCACTTCACGTGGATCAGGCGAATCTCTCCGGAAGGCAGGCGCAGCGTGGCGTATTTCCCTTCACGGGCCATCACCTGCGCATAAGTACCGGCCGCCCGGGCAATCTGCGCGCCTTTGCCGGGCTTCATCTCGATGCAGTGCACGTAGGAGCCCACCGGAATTTTCTCGAGCGGCAGGCAGTTGCCCGGCTCGGGCGGCGCGTCCGGCCCGTTCATCACAGTCTGGCCGACCTTGATTTCGTTCGGTGCGATGATGTAGCGCTTTTCGCCGTCGGCATAGGCCAGCAGCGCGATGCGCGCCGAACGGTTCGGGTCGTATTCGATGCTGACCACGCGGGCCGGGATGCCGTCCTTGTCCCGCCTGAAATCGATGATACGGTAGCGACGCTTGTGGCCTCCGCCCTGATGGCGCGTGGTGATCCGGCCCTGGTTGTTACGGCCAGCGTGCTTTTTCAGCGGCGCCAGCAGGCTTTTCTCGGGCGTATCCCTGGTGATCTCCTCAAACGTCGAAACCGAATACTGGCGCTGACCAGGGGTTATCGGTTTCCGTCTGCGAATCGGCATGATCGTCGGCTCGGTCTGAGGCGGGCTTAGCTGTCCCGAAGGACTTTGCGCCCGCCGGGTTCACACTCACACGTTTTCGAAGAAGTCGATCCGAGGACTGTCGGGCGTCAGCGTCACGATGGCTTTTTTGTAGGATCCGGTACGGCCTTCAGCCACACCCCGGCGCGAAAACTGCCGGCGGCGCTTGCCGGGCATGATCATCGTGCGCACCTTCTGGACCCTGACGCCCGGATACATGGCCTCGACGGCCTTGCGGATTTCGATTTTGTTGGCGTCTTTCGCCACGATGAAGGCGTAACGCCCTTCGTCCATCTGCTGCGAGAGCTTTTCCGTCACCAGCGGACGGATCAAAATCGGATGCTTGCTCATGGTCTCGTCTCAGCCGGTTTGATTCAGGCCGCCACCGGTGCCGTGCGCAGCATGCGATTCAGCACCTCAACGGCGCTCTCCTGCATCAGCAGGACCTGCGCGTCGAGCAGATCGCGCGTCGAAGCGTTCCGGGCTTCCAGCACCCGCACCTTCGGAAGGTTGCGGCTCGACAGGTACAGCGCGGGGTTGTATTCCCCGGTCAGCAGCAACACTTTTCGGTCGGCCAGTCCCTGCGCCGCCAGCACTTCCAGCAGACGCCGGGTGCTGGGTTGCTCGAACGTGAAGTCCTCCACCACGCGGATGGCCTCGGCCTGCGCCTTGTAGGTCAGCGCCGAACGCCGGGCCAGCCGCTGCGTCTTGCGGTTGACCTTCAGTTCGTAGGAGCGGGGCTGTGGCCCGTGGGCCGTACCACCCCCCCGACGAATGGGCGACTTGGCATCGCCGGCCCGGGCGTAACCCGTACCTTTCTGGCGGTACAGCTTGCGGGTGCTGTGGGCGTTTTCGGCCCGGTTCTTCACCTTGTGCGTGCCCTGCCGCCGGTTCGCTTCGATCCGCTTGACGTCGAGCCAGAGCACGTGATCGTTGGGCTCAATCTCGAAGACGGTCGGATCGAGCGTCACCGTGCGGCCGCTTTCGCTCCCGTCCAGCCGATATACCTGCAGTTCCATGACGTTCGTCTCGATTCAGCGGGTCCGTTACTGGACCTTCTTGTACAATTCGACAATGCCGTTTACAGGCCCGGGGACCGCCCCCTTTACCAGGATCAGGTTGTGCTCCGGAAAGATGCGCACCACCCGAAGGTTTTTCACCTTCACGCGCTGGTTGCCCATGCGCCCGGCCATGCGCATGCCCTTGAACACATGCGACGGGAACGACGAGGCGCCGATCGAACCGGGCGCCCGCTCCCGGTTGTGCTGGCCGTGCGTACGCGCACCGACGCCACCAAAGCCATGGCGCTTGACCACGCCCTGGAAGCCCCGACCTTTCGTGATGCCCACCACGTCGATCAGCTCACCTTCCTGGAAAAGCTGCTCGACGCGCACTTCGTCGCCGGGCTTGACGTCCAGCACGAAGTTTTTAAACTCGCGGAGCACCTGCTTCGGCGACACGCCGGCCTTCTCGAAGTGGCCGAGCATGGCCCGCGTGGTGCGCTTGGGCTTCCGTTCACCGTAGCCCAGCTGCACGGCCTCGTACCCGTCTTTGCCTTCGGCCGTCTTCACCTGCACCACCGCGTTCGGCTCGGCCTGAATGATGGTGCAGGGAATGCAGTTGCCGGCCTGGTCAAAGACCTGGGTCATTCCGATCTTTCGTCCAAGCATTCCACTCATGGTGCCTGTGCACACAGCTTATGGCAGCCCACTGGCCGCCCTTACACTTTGATCTCCACATCGACGCCGCTGGGCAGCTCCAGCTTCATCAGCGCGTCGACCGTCTTGCTGCTGGTCGACAGGATGTCGATCAGCCGCTTGTGGCGACGGATTTCAAACTGCTCGCGGCTCTCCTTGTCAATGTGCGGACTCCGGAGCACCGTGATGACCGTGCGCTCGGTCGGTAGCGGAATCGGCCCGCTGACCACCGCACCGGTCGCCTTCACGGTGCGGATGATTTTTTCCGCACTCCTGTCGATCAGCGTGTGATCGTAGGATTTCAGCTTGATGCGAATCTTCTGGCTGGCCATCGCCCTCTTGCTTTCGGCAAGTCAAAGGGTGGGGGCACGTTAACGCGTGCCCCCACGGTTGGTTTATTCAAAATCGACGGATTTCAGTCGAGGATTTTGGTGACGACGCCGGCCCCAACGGTCCGTCCTCCCTCACGAATCGCAAAACGCAACCCCTCCTCCATCGCCACCGGATAAATCAACTTCACCCGAAAACGCGCATTGTCCCC
>Ga0207768_100063_pt1 | contig 139403 bp, 124 predicted proteins | sample CeladaPassaB1F01_FD_187478 | JGI IMG/M metagenome (GOLD analysis project Ga0207768, IMG submission 187478) | Cellulose-adapted microbial communities from the Joint BioEnergy Institute, USA - Passage B1F01 (SPAdes) (version 2) | ecosystem: Engineered > Bioreactor > Continuous culture >...
AAGTGCTGCACAGGAGCTTCCTCCTCTTGGTATGTGTTTTGTGGCAAATTCACTTTACCAAGGGAGAAGCTCTTTTTTCTATGTTCGCTTTTTCCAGACTTTACCCCCACGCAAATTTTACTCTAACGGCGGGCACGGAGCGGAGGAAAAAAACAAGGGCGGCGGAGATGCCGGGCACGGGCCTGACGGCCGGCATCCCTTGCCGCCCGTGGCGTGTTTGGAGAATTACGGGGCGCCGATTTCCTGCAGATAGAACACGTAGTCGGTCGGCACGCCGGGGTGGCCGAGCTGGCGGAGCATGGCGGCGATGTTGCCGCGGTGATACGTCCCGTGGTTGACGACGTGCCGCACGATGTCGATGTAGCGGGCGTACAGCGTGCCGAATTGGGGATGCGGGTAGGCGGAGACGGCCTCCGCGTCGATGTCGCTCAGGAATGATTTGTATTGATCGGAAAGGACGCGGAAATGCTCTTCCAGCCGACGGAGGTCCATGCCGCGGGTTTCCTCCAGGATGCGCCTGCTGGCGGGGATGATCTCGTCGATTCGCTGCTGCATCGCCAGGAACCAGACGGTGTCGATCCGGTAAATGTGCACCAGGGTGTCGAAGACCGACGGAAACACGCTTTGGAGTTCCCGGCGCGCGATGTCTTGCGGCAGTTCCTCCAGGCGCCGGAACACCCGGCCGTTCGCCCAGACGTGGTATTCGTACAGGCGGAGCGCTTCTTCTTTCGCGTTCATGGTCACGGAATCACCCTCCTTTATTGTCCATGATAAGCCGGCTCCCCTGACAACCGGTGTCAGGGGAAATCGGCAAATGCACGGGTTCGACGCCGGTGGAATGAGTTGCGGGATGCGCGGGTCTGGCGTCGGTGGAACGTGTTGCGGAATGCGCGGGCTAGACGCCGACGGAACCTTTGGCGGGATGCACGGGTTTGAAGGCCGGGGAACCTTTCGCGCGAGGCGCGGGCTCGACGTGGTGACCCGTCTTCCGGCCGTGCGGTTCGACAGCGGTTTTCCGGCGTGCCGGAGTCGATGCGGCAGGGACGGGTCTCCGGCCGGCCGGAGCGGTCAGCCCCGGTGATGTTCCGCAAGTTCCGCCGCGATTCCCGCCAGCCGTTCCCGCAGGAGGGCCGGTTCCAGGACGCGGATCGATTTGCCGTTCGGCAGCAGGAAATAGGGCGCGTAGGTGAGGATCGCCGTTTCGTCGAGCCGGAACCACGCATCGCCGCCGGGCAGACGGTTCGCACGCTGATCTCCAGGGCATCGGCCAGCTGTCGCGCGGTTATCGGCTTTCCGGCGGAACGGAGCATCCACAGGACGGCGAGCAGGTTGTCGGCTTTGGGCATGACAGGCCTGTCCTTTCGGCTTTTTATTTGTTCCATATTTTAACCTTTCTGTGCGTGATCTGGAAAGCCGGCGGTGATCCTGGCGGTGCCGGGCTTCATATGCCTTTTCGGCGGTGCATGAGGTCCCCGCGTGTGTTCGGATGCCGGTGACGGAAATTCAAAGGATCGCGGCGGGCTGACCGGACAGAACGGCCGGATAGGAATAAGGACAGAAGTACGTTTATTTTTTCATGAAAACGGGATTTCCGAAAAAACAAATGCATGTTGTACATCGAAAATGGAAAAATCTGTTTGATTTTCGAAGGGCGGCCCGAAAATAAATGCACGATTGTCTTTCTTTCGTCCAAACCGCCATGAAAACGGAAAAACAAATGTACTTTTGTCGTTATTGCCCGCCGCGCCGAACAGCCGGACCACCCGAACAGGCAAGGCGATCGCCCGGGCGCATGGCCGAAGGACGGGCCGCGAACCCCGACCAGGGTCCAGGTTCAAAAACATCCGCGGGTCCGTTTTGCGGGGGATGGCCTCCGTTTACAATGTGGTTGAAAGCTTCGGAAAGCAAGTCAGAGAAGGCGGAAACGGGGTGAGCGCGTTGGAAGGGAAAAAATTGACGGCGGTGCTGCTCATACTGCTTGGCGTGCTGATCATCGCCGGCAAGCTGGGCTTCCTGTCTTCCCTTATGGGATTCCTGGTGCCGATCCTGATCATTCTGCTTGGCGTTGTCGCCTGGCGCAACGGCAACCGCGGACCGGGCGCCCTGGTCATCGCGGTCGGCGGCATCATGCTGTTGGGCAAGCTTTGGGGTTTGCTCCTGTGGATCGCGGCCATCGCGGCGATCGTGGTCGGCATCTCCTGGCTGCGGGGCAACTCGGCGCCGCGCTGGTGATGGAACGGTCCGGGCACCAAAAGTGACCGGCGGACGGTGGAAGCACATGCAACGCACCGCTCGGAAAAGGCCGGCCGGGAAACGCCGACCGGAGACACGGCAGCCGGCGTAATCCAATCAACCGAAATCTTGACAAGGCAACGGGGGAGGAATCGAAAGCATGAGCGTAATGAAACGCGTCCGCGACATGACCATCGCCACGCTGAACGATCGGCTGGAACGCGCGGAAGATCCGGTGCGCCTGATCGATCAGTTCCTCTGGGCCACGCACCAGGACATCGTGCAGGGCGAGCAGCTGCAGCGGCAATACGCCGCCCATGTGGAACATCTGCGGGTGCAGTGGCAAGACGCGGAATCCTGGAAGGAGCGGCGGGAGCAGCAGGCGCTGACCGCGCTGCAGGCGGGCGAGGAGCACGCCGCGCGGCTCGCGCTGCAGGACAAACTGGCCCACGAAGAACGGGCCGCCCGCTATCGCGAACTTTACGAACAGGCCAGCCGCGAGCTGCGGGATCTGGAACAGCTGCTTGCGGAACTGCGCGACGAATACCGCCAGGCGTATGACAAGCGGCAATATTACCTGGCCCGCATGGAATCCCTTCGGCTCCAGCAGCGGCTGAACGCCCGGTTCGGCACCGGCGCGGCCGATTCCCGCGAGCTGTTCCGCAGCATCGACGACCGAATCACCGATATGGAGCTCGAGGCCCGCAGCCTGCGGGAGGTCCGCCGCATGGGCCAGGAGCTGGCGTACCGGGCGGGAACTGTCCTGCAGGAAGCGCTGGAGCAGGAAATGCAGAGACTGAAGCGAAAATTAGAGCAAGGAGGCTGAGGCGATGCGAAGACTGTACCGTTCGAGGCAAGACCGGATGCTGTTCGGCGTATGCGGAGGCCTCGCCCAATACTTCTGCGTGGAATCGACGCTGCTTCGCATCCTGGTGCTCGTCGCCGCGATTTTCTCGGCGGGCTCCGTCCTGCTGGTGTACCTCATCGCCGCCTTGGTCATCCCCCGGGAACCTTATTCCGGCATGGACGGATACTACGGATCGTCCGGGTATCCGGGTTCCGGATGGGGTCACGCGGGTCCGCCTCCCCACGCGGGCGCTTCCCACTCCAACGGGGCGCGGGGCTGGAGCGGACACAATTCGTGGAATCCGGGTTCCGGCTACGGCGGCGCAGGGTCCGGCGGACCGGGCCACCACATCGACGCCATGATGGAAGACATCGAAAAAAAAGCGCTGAAACGGGAAATCGAAGAGCTCAAGGCGCGTTTGGCCAAATATGAAAACCAGGAAAAGAAAGGGGAATAAACGATGGGCGTTTTTCAACGGGTGAAGGATCTGACGAGGGCTTCGATCCATGACTTGCTGGACAAACTCGAAGATCCGGTGGTCATGCTGAACCAATATTTGCGCGACATGGAAAAGGAAATCCGCGACGCGGAAGTGACGGTGGCCCGGCAGATGGCCGCCGAGCGGCGGCTGAAGCAGCGGCTGGACGATGCCGTGCGACTGAGCGCGGAACGCGAAATGCAGGCCGAGCAAAGCCTGCGCGCCGGCAACGAGCCGCTGGCCCGCAAGCTTCTGGAAGAGAAAGTTTACTACGATCAACAAATCGCCGATCTGACGGCGCTGCACGACCAGGCCAGCGCCCAGGTGGGCGAGCTGCAGGCGCAGCTGCACGAAATGAAAGAGGAATACTACAGGCTGCGCAACCGGCGCAACGAACTGGTGGCCCGCGCGCAGATGGCGAAGGCCCGCAAGCAGCTGGCCCAGATCAGCTCGGTGCACACCATCGAAAGCGGCCGTGCCGCCGCGGGATTCCAGCGGATGGAGGAAAAGATCCTGCAGATGGAAGCGGAAGCGGACGTGGCGCGGCTTACCGCCGGGACGCCGTTGACGGTGCGGCCGCCGGAGCTGAGCCCGGAACGGCAGTACCGCGTGGAGCAGGAGCTGGCCGCGCTGAAAAACCGGATCGCCCCCGCTCCGCCGCAAAACCACGAATAACCGTGTGACGGTCGGACGTTTGCAGGCGATGACCGCGCCGCGAGCCATAACGGTTTGAACCGTTATGGCTTTTGCGCTGAGCGACGGGATTCGGACATTCCAGGCATGAGGAGGTACGGCGCTCATGGTTCTGTCCCGCAACGCCATCCTGTTTGCCGCGGCCGCGCTGTACCTTGCGCTCGGCTTCACGGCGGGCTTCGTCACGGCCAACGCGGCGCTGGTGCTCGCCCTGGGCATCGAGCTGTTCCGCCGCGGGCGCAGCCAGTGGGGCACCGTGCTCATGGCGGGCGGCGCACTGGTCATCCTCATCCGGCATTTCATGCTGTTTTTCGCCCTGATGGTGCTGGCCGCCGCGGTGATTGTGTTCGAAGCCCGCCGGTCGCCCCACGGCAGGCTGTCCGGCCGGCACGGCTTTCATCTGGCCATGCGCCGGGAGGAGGAAAGCTGGGTGCTGAAGCCGTTTTCCTCCTGGCACCTGATCGGCGATGTGCGTCTGGACCTGACCCGGGCGGTGCCGGAGGAACCGGAAACGGTCATCGCGCTGCAGGGCCTGCTGGGGGATGTCCATCTGCTGGTGCCGGAGGACTGGGGCCTTTGGGTCGAAGCTTCGGTGCCCATCGGCAGGATCAAATGGCAGCACGCTCCGGACGACGCCGTCGTCAACCGCCTCGCCTGGCGCACGCCGGATTACGAGAACAAGCGGTTCCGGCTTCGTCTGAAGGTTTACTATCTGGTCGGCGACGTGAAAATTACGCCGGGTTGACCCGGGCGGACGGCGGGGAGGGCGACCCTTGGAACCGTTGGAATCGAAGGAAACCGAAAGCCGCAAGCATAACCCTTTGTGGCGGAACAACCCCGTCTGGCGGCACAATCTCCTGTGGCGGCACATGGCGGAATCGGTCATCTACTCGCTGATCGCCGGCGGCGTTTTCGTCTATCTGCTGTTCAGCTACGGTCTGGCGTCGCGCGCGGCGCATTGGACGGATTATCTTTTTTTCGGGCTGTCGGCGTGCGGCGCGGCGGTCATCGGAGGACTGGCTTTCGGCTTTTTGCGCGGATACCGGCTCCGCGCCAGGCTCGAGGACCTGACGGAGGCCATGCGCCTGCTGGAGTCGGGAAGTCTTGGCCCGCGCCTGCCGGAGATGGGCGACGACGAAATCGGCCGGCTGGCCCGGCAGCTGGAGCGGATTCGCCGCAAGTGGGAGGAACAGGTCATGTCGCTGCAGCGGCTCACCGCGAGCCTGGCGGACATGGAAACGCGGGCGCGGATGAACGCGGCGCTGGAGGAACGGCAGCGGCTCGCCCGGGAACTGCACGACTCGGTAAGCCAGCAGCTGTTTGCCATTTCCATGACGGCGACGGCGGTGCGGCGCACGCTGGATCAGGATTTCGAGCGCGCTCGCCGGCAGGTGGAGCTGATCGAGGAAATGGCGGCGGCCGCGCAATCCGAGATGCGGGCACTGCTGCTCCACCTTCGGCCCGTCCAACTGGCGGACAAGCCGCTGGCTCTTGCGGTGCGGGAGCTCGTGGCGGAAATGCGGGCGAAGGTGCCCGTGGAAATCGCGCTGGACCTCGACGAAGACCTGCCGCTCAACCGCGGCGTGGAACACCATCTCTTCCGACTGCTGCAGGAAGCGATGTCGAACACGTTCCGCCACGCCCGGGCGAGCCGGATGGAAATCTGCCTCAGGCGGCGGGGCGACGCGGTGCAGCTCCTGGTGCAGGACAACGGCGTCGGCTTCGATCCCCGCGCCAAGCGGCAGACGTCATACGGCTTGACCAACATGGAGGAGCGGGTGAACGAGCTGGGCGGCTCTTTGCAGATCGCCAGCGCGCCGGGCAAAGGGACGCGGGTCGACATCCGGATTCCGCTGGTGAAAGGCGAAGCGCCGGCCGGGTCGGCTGCGGACGGAGCAACGCCGGTGGAGGCCGCAACCGCGGAGGCGGCGGGCGGGGAAATGCCGGCGGCGGCGCCGGCTGCAAAGGTTGCGGATGGAGATGCGCCGGCGGCGCCGGCCGCGAAGGCGGCGGGTGGGGAAACGCCGCTGAAGGCGCCGGCCGGGGCGGAACGAACGGAAGACGGAACGGGCGGCGCCGCCAATGCGGCTGATGGGGCGCCGCGGGAAGGAGGCTGAAACGGTCGTGTCGGATCGCCCGATCACCGTGCTGATCATCGACGATCACGAAATGGTGCGCATCGGCCTGGCCGCCGTGCTGAACACGGAAGAGGACATCGAGGTCGTGGGCGAAGCGGAAAACGGGGAAAGCGGGCTTCGCCTGGCCAGGGAATACAAGCCGGACGTCGTGCTCATGGATCTCGTCATGGAGGGCATGGACGGGGTCGAAACGACGCGACGCATCATGGAGGAGCTGCCGGACTGCCGGATTGTCGTCCTGACCAGTTATCTTGATGACGACAAGGTGTATCCGGTGCTCGAGGCCGGGGCGTTCAGCTATCTGCTGAAAACCTCCCGCGCTTCCGAAATCGCCGACGCCATCCGCGCCGCCGCGCGGGGACAGTCCGTGCTGGAGCCGCAGGTCGCCGCCAAGATCATGAGCCGCTTCCGCAAGCCCCAGTCCCGGCCGCTGCCCCACGAGGATCTGACGGAGCGGGAAATGGAAGTGCTCAAGCTCCTGGCGCAGGGCAAATCCAACCAGGAAATCGCGGACGAACTGTCGATCGGCGTGAAAACGGTGAAGTACCACCTGACCAACCTGTTCGCCAAGCTTGGCGTGGAAGACCGCACCCAGGCCGCCATCTACGCCCATCGCCACAAGCTGGCCGATTGAGACGTTCGTGCAAGCGGAGCAAAAGAATGACAAATGCGCCGATTGCCGGGGCATTATTGACAAAATGTTGACCAGTCTTTATAATGAGGAATACGTATTCAGAATACGTATTCTTTTATTTTCAAACATCAAGAATACGTTTTCACGGTCAATCGTGGGCAAAGCCAACCTGCAACAAGGAGGAACCGTGATGTCGTACCGGCTGGGAATCGACGTAGGCGGGACGTTTACGGACGTGCTGCTCATCAACGATGCGACCGGGGCCATGATCCCCATCAAAACCCCTACCACCCCGCACGACCAGTCCCAGGGTGTGCTGAACGGCATTTTCGAAGCCGCCGAAGCGGCCGGCATCGACCCGTCGGAAATTTTGCTGATTCTGCATGGCACGACGGTGGCCACGAATGCCGTTTTGGAAGGAAAAGGGGCCAAAATGGGCCTCCTGGTCACTCGCGGTTTCCGGAACATTCTCCATTTGGCCAGATCCTGGACGCCCGGTCCGCTGTTCGGGTGGATGATTTACAAAAAGCCGGATCCGCTGGTGCCCCTTACCCATATATACGAAGTCCACGAACGGATCGACAGCCGGGGAAACATCGTGGAACCCCTGGATGAAGAAGGCGTGCGGAAAAGTCTGGAACGCCTGTTCGATCAAGGGATCGAAGCGCTGACGGTCTGCCTCCTGAACTCATACGCGAACCCCGTGCATGAACAGAGAATCAAAGAGATCGCGCTGTCCATGGAACCGGATTTGGCCATTTCGATTTCGTCGGAAATCTTGCCGGAATTCAAGGAATACGAACGCACGCTGACCACGGTGATGAACTCGTACGTCAAGCCGAAGATGCGGTTGTACCTGGGAAATTTGGCATCGCGGCTGGAAGAAAACCACATCCGGGCGCGGTTGAACATCGTGCGTTCCGACGGCGGGCTGATGAGCGTCCGGGCCGCGACGGACAAGCCCGTGCACACGATGCTGTCCGGGCCGTCGGGCGGCGTCTCCGCGGTGGCGCACATTGGCAATGCGATCGGCTTCCGCAATATCCTGACGTTCGACATGGGCGGAACGTCGACGGACGTGTCCATGATCCGGGACGGAAAAGCGACCGCCACGCGGACCACGAAAGTGGGGGATTTCCCCGTCAAGGCGCCTTCCGTCGACGTCGTGTCCATCGGTGCCGGCGGCGGTTCCATCGCCTACGTGCCGGAAATTACCGGAGCGCTTCGCGTCGGGCCGCAAAGCGCCGGCGCCGTGCCCGGACCTGCCTGCTACGGGCGCGGCGGCACGGAGCCGACCGTCTGCGACGCGAACGTGGTGCTGGGCCGCCTTCCGGAGGAACTGCTTGACGGCGCCATGAAGCTGGATGTAGAGGCGGCGCACCGGGCCGTCCAAAAAATCGCCGATGCCCTCGGGATGGATGTCTATGAAGCCGCGCAGGGCATCCTCGACATCGTGAACGAAAACATGTTCGGCGCCCTGCGCGTCGTGACGGTGGAACGGGGCTTTGACCCGCGCGATTTCGCGCTGGCCGCGTTCGGCGGCGCCGGACCGCTTCACGCCAATTCCGTCGCGGTGCTCAGCGGTTCGTATCCGGTCATCGTTCCGCCGGAACCGGGCGTCCTTTCGGCTCTCGGGTTCAACGCCACCGACTACAAGAACGAATTCGCCCGCACGTACCTCGGCAAATTGGACGAGCTCGATCCCGCGAAGACGGCGGCGGATCTGGAGGAACTGCGGCAGGAAGCGATCCGGTGGCTGGAACAGGAGCAGATCCCGGAAGCAAACAGGTCCGTGGAATTCTTTATGGATGTCCGCTACTATCTGCAGGGCTTCGAAATCCCGATGCAGGTGACGCCGGAAGACCTGCTTGCCAACGGCTTTGGCGAAGTGATCGGACGGTTTCACGAGGTTCACGAGCGGCTTTACCATTTCCGGATGGACACCAGCGTGGAAGTCGTCAATATCCGCGCCGTCGCCATCGGCCGACTGGCGAAGCCGAAGCTCACCAAGCATGAAATGGGAGGTCCCGACGCCTCCGCCGCCATTGTCCGGGAATCGCCCGTCTATTTCGACAAACGGTTTGTGCAAACGCCGATTTACCGCCGTTCCCTGCTGAAGCCGGGCAACCGGATCCACGGGCCGGCCATCGTCACGCAGTATGACACGACCACTGTCATCCTGCCCGGCCATGTGGCCGTCGTCGACGAGTACATGAACATCTTGATCCACCCCGGGGAGGGAAAATGAATGGGCGCAAACTCGCAGGTGAAGCTGGACTCCATCACCCTGGACATCATCGAGAATGCGCTGAAAAACGCCAGAAACGAGATGGACGCGATCCTCTATTCCACGGCCATGTCTCCCATCGTCCGGGAACAGCATGACGAATTCCCGATGATCTGCGACCGGGAAGGCCGGATGGTGGTGGGGCAGTTTGGATCCCACATTCCGGCCATCATCAAGATGTTCAGCGAAGGCATCCATGAAGGCGACGTCATTCTGCTGTCCGACCCCTATCTGTGCGCGGGTTCCATTTCCCACGTCAACGACTGGCTGGTCATTCTCCCGATCTATTACAAGGGCGAATTGATCGGCTATACGTCGATGTTCGGGCACATGATGGACGTCGGCGGACCGGTGCCCGGTTCCCAGCCGGCGAACTCGCGGACGATCTTCGGCGAAGGCATCAAAATTCCTCCGGTCAAGCTGTATGAACGGGGGAAGCTGAACCGGGACGTGCTGAAGCTGATCCTCAACAACACGCGGACGCCGGACATGAACGAAAGCGACCTGATGGCGCTCATTGCCGGCTGCCGCACCGCCTGCAAGCGCGTGATCGAGCTGTGCGACCGGTTCGGCAAGGACGTCTATCTGGCCGCATGCGACGCGCTTCTGGAACGGACCCGGAACGCCATGAAAAACCTGATCGTCAAAATGATCCCGGAACAGAAAGTATCGTTCACCGATTTCGTGGACGACGACGGGGTGGGCAACGGCCCGTTCGTCATGCGCCTGACGATCTGGCGGGAGGGGGAGAAGGCCTATTTCGATTTCACCGGTACGGATCCCCAGTCGCCGGGCCCGATCAATTTCCACATCAACGAAGGCCTTTGCAAAATGTTTATCGGCGTGTACCTCATCATGGCGTACGATCCGCAAATTTTGTTCAATGACGGGTTCTACGATCTGTTTGAGGTGACGTTGCCGAAAGGGACCATTCTCAATCCGGAATATCCGGCGGCCGTCGGCAACCGGCTGAACACGCACACGCGGCTGTTCGACGTCATCAGCGGAGCTCTCGGGATCTGCAACCCGCATCTGGCCATGGCGGCCGGCTATGGCACGAGCCCGTATTTTGTCTACAGCGGGCGGGACAGGAATGGGAAGTATTTTCAGATGACGGAATTGCTGTACGGCGGCGTGCCCGGCCGACCGATCGGCGACGGGCTGGACGGCCATTCCTGGTGGCCGCTGTTCACCGCCACTCCGGCGGAATACAACGAAGGCTATTATCCGATCCGGATCGAGCGCTACACGGTGGTCAAAGACAGCGGCGGTCCCGGCAAACATCGCGGCGGCTGCGGCATCGAGAAGCTTTACACGTTCCTTGAGCCGGGCGAAATTTCCATCAACGATGACCGAAGCCTGACCCACCCGTGGGGCGTCTACGGCGGAAAATACGGCGGTCTTTCCAAGAAAGAGCTGATTAAGAAGGACGGCACGGTCATTCCCCTCGACTCAAAAATGGATTTTGTGAAGGTGGAACCCGGCGACCGGCTGTTGTATTGCACTGCGGGAGCCGGCGGCTGGGGTGATCCGCTGGAGCGGGACATCGAGCGCGTCCGATTCGACGTCATGACCGGTTTCGTGTCCGTGAAGTCCGCCCGCGAAGATTACGGCGTCATCATCGATCCCGACACTTTTGAAGCGGATGTGGGAGCCTCCGAAAGGCTGCGCGCGCGGATGCGGGCCGAGCGAGGACCGCTGCCCATGTTCGATTTCGGACCGGTGGCCAGCCAATTTCGCAAGGAGCGGAACATCACCGACAGCACGGACGGCCTGACCGTTGAAACCTGGAAGGGCTACACGGATGCCGCCAAAGCGCCGGACCACCAAGAATCCCCTTGACATCCATGAATGATCAAATATAATCATAACCAGAAGGAATACGTATTCTCAGGCCGTAAGGAGTGAGTAAATGGCATCCAACCAAACCGGGCCGCAACCTTCCAAAATCACGGTACACGACATTGCCGGCAAAGCGGGCGTTTCGCAGTCCACGGTGTCCAAAGTGCTCAACGGATATCCCAATTTGCGGGAATCGACCCGGAAAAAGGTGCTGCAAGTCATCGAAGAAATGGGGTTTGTTCCCGACCAGATCGCGCGCAGCCTGGTAAAAAACAAAACCGGGACCATCGGGCTCATCGTCGGTGACATTGCAAACCCTTTCTTCTCGGAAACCTCGAAGACAATCATCGCCAAGGCCCGGCAATACGGCATCGACGTCATCATCAGCGATACGGATTATGACAACGCGATCATGCAGAAGTCGTTATCGGCCATGCTGGCCAGGCGGGTCGACGGCATTCTGGTGGCGTCGGTGGAACGGGAAGATCCGAACATCGACCGGCTGGTGGAGCGGAAATTTCCGCTAATCCTCTACAACAGGAAAACGGACAACGAACGAGCGAACTATGTCGTGTCGAACAACAGCAGTGGCTCCCGGTTGGCTGTCGAGCACCTGATCGAGCTCGGGCACACGAAAATCTGCTTCCTGTCCGGTTCAAACAAGTACTCCACGTTTCATCAGCGATATGAAGGCTACAAAAAGACGCTGGAAAAACACGGCATCCCGTTCCGGCCGGAGTTCGTGTACATGCAGAACAATCCGGAAACGGGGCTTTGCGGGTTCATCCACGACGTCTTGCGGCTGGAAGACCGGCCGACGGCATTCTTCGCCGCGACCGACCAGCTGGCGATCCAGACGATGAATCTCGTTTCAAAAATGGGGTATGCCGTACCGGAAGACTTTTCGATTGTGGGCTACGACGACATCGAGATCTCGTCCAACCCGTTCGTCGGCCTGACGACGGTTTCCCAGAATAACCGGCTTATGGCCGAGACGGCGCTGGAAAAGCTTCTTGGGCTCATCAACGGCGAAATTTCCGCCGAACAGCCGATCCAAATCGTTCTGGAATCCGAACTGATCGTCCGGAAAACGACAAGCCGGGCGCGGGAGACATAACGATTAAATTTTTGAGATTTTGGAATACGTATTCTGAATACGATTTCCTTTTCACAAATGGAAAAACGCCCCGATCAAATTCTGTGCAAAACCGTAAGGAGTGTGGCGAGTTGCAAAAGAAAATGCTCGTCGGCGGGAAATGGCGGGAAGGCCGGGAAAGCTACGAACTGCGATCCCCCTACGACAACCGGAAAATTGCCGACATTCCTTCGGCCACCCTGGAAGACGTGGAAGACGCGCTGGCCAGCGCGGAAATCGGAGCCGGCATCATCCGGAACATGACGGCGCTGGAGCGTTCGCAAATTTTGGAGCGCGTGTCCGATCTGTTCAATGAACGAAAAGAAGAATGCGCCCGTATACTCGCCGATGAGAACGCCAAGCCGATCCGGCTCGCCAGAGCGGAAATCCAGCGGACGATCGAAACGTACAAATTTGCCGCGGAAGAAGCCAAGCGGATCTACGGCGAAACGATCCCCATGGATGCGGCGCTGGCCGGCAAGGGGCGCATCGGCTTCACGATCCGCGAGCCGCTGGGGATCATCGGAGCGATCACGCCGTTCAACTTCCCGTTCAACCTTGTGGCCCACAAGCTGGGGCCGGCAATCGCGGCGGGCAACAGCGTGGTGCTGAAGCCGGCGAAGCAGACGCCGCTCAGCGCGCTCAAGACGGCGGAGTTTTTCCTGGAAGCCGGATTGCCGGAACACGTGCTGAATGTGGTCACCGGAAGCGGCGGTCTCATCGGGGACGCTCTGGTGAAGGATCCCCGGGTCAAAATGATTACGTTTACAGGGAGCGTCGAGGTCGGCAAGGCGATCCGCGAAAAGGCGGGGTTGAAACGGGTGACCCTGGAACTGGGTTCGAACTCGGCCGTCATCGTGGACAGCGTGGACGATCTGGACGCGGTGGTCAACCGTTGCGTGGAAGGCTCGTTCTCCTTCTCGGGCCAGGTATGCATCTCGGTGCAGCGCATCTATGTGCAACGGCAGCTGTTCGACGCCTTCGTGGAAAAGTTCAAGGCCGCGGCGAGCCGGCTGAAAGTCGGCGATCCGCACGATGAAGAGACGGACATTTCAGCCCTGATCTCGCCGGCCGAGAAGGCGCGCATCCATTCCTGGATCGCGGAAGCCGTGAGCCAGGGCGCGCAAGTGGCGTTCGGCGGCGAGGAGCGGGACGGCATTCTGGTGCCGACGGTGATCATCAACAGCACGACGAAGATGACCATCAGCTGCCGCGAAGCCTTTGCACCCGTCGTCAATATTGTCGGCTATGACGACTGGGATGAAGCGATCGCGCTGGCCAACGATTCCGATTACGGCCTGCAGGCGGGCGTCTATACGCAGTCCGTCGCCAAAGCCATCGACGCGATCCGGCGTCTGGAAGTGGGAGGCGTGATCATCAACGACATCCCGTCTTTCCGCGTCGACCACATGCCTTACGGCGGCGTCAAAGACAGCGGCACGGGCCGGGAAGGCGTCAAATACGCCGTCGAAGAGATGACCGAACTCAAATTCGCTTCCATCAAATATTAATAAAGGCTGACTTAAGCCTGATTGATCGGGAGGAACGCATCCATGTCCAACAAGGCAGCCCAACTGCGGAAACTGTTGACCGATGGCGAAAAGCCGGTCGTGGCGCCGGGGGCTTACGATCCCGTGTCGGCCCTGATGGTGGAACGCGCCGGATTCGACGCGGTGTACATGACCGGCTACGGCGTCTCGGCTTCCCTGATCGGCCGGCCCGATCTCGGCCTCATCACCCTGAAGGAAATGGCGGATCAGGCTTACAACATCGCCAGCACGATCTCCGTACCGCTTATCGCCGACGCCGACAACGGGTACGGCAACGAACTGAACGTCGCCCGGACCGTCGAGCTGTTCGAACGCGCGGGCGTGGCGGCCATCCAGATCGAGGACCAGGTTTCCCCGAAAAAATGCGGGCACTTTGACAACAAAACGGTGGTGCCGTTCGACGAAGCCGTCAAGAAAGTGCGGGCCGCCGTGCGTGCCCGGTCCAATCCGGACACCGTCATCATCGCCCGGACCGACGCCCGCGCCGTGCTAGGCATCGAAGAAGCGCTGAAACGCTGCCGGGCTTTTGCGGAGGAGGGGGCGGACGTCCTGTTCTTCGAGGCGCCGGAAAGCGAAGACGAAATTCGTCTGGTCGCCAGGGAACTGAAGGGACACGCGCTGATGGCCAACATGGTGGAAGGCGGGAGAACCCCCCTTATGCCGAGCGGCGAATTGTTCAAACTCGGCTACAGGCTGATCATCTACCCGATCACGGCGCTGCTGAGCGGCGTGAACGCCATGCAGCGGGCGCTCGCCAATCTGAAGGAAAAGGGCATTTCTACGCCGGAGAATACCGTCATGACCTGGCGCGACATGTCCCGGCTGATCGGTCTCGAGAAATACAAGGCATTGGCCGAACGGCTCATTGCCGACAAATAAAACGGCCGGTCCCGAGGGGTGTGCGATGAAGCCGAAAACGCTTTATGAAAAAAATCTGGGAAAAACATTTAATTATAGAAGAACAAGGCAAACCATCGCTGCTGTTCATTGACCTTCACCTGTTGATCGACACTTCGTCGCCGCAGGCGTTCGACGGGCTCCGCCTTGCGGGAAGGCGCGTCCGCAGGCCGGACCTGACGGTGGCCACCGTGGATCACAGCGTGCCGACCATGGACAGGGACAAGCCGATCGCGGACGATCTGGCTCGCCGCCAAGTCGAAGCGCTGATCCGGAACTGCAAGGAATTCGGCATAAAGGTGTTCGACCTGTTCAGCGACAGCCAGGGTATCGTCCACGTCATTTCGCCGGAGCTTGGACTGACCCTTCCGGGGCAGATCATCGTGTGCGGCGACAGCCACACCTCGACGCACGGCGCTTTCGGCGCCCTCGCGTTCGGCATCGGAACCAGCGAAGTCGAACATGTCCTGGCAACGCAATGCCTGCCCCAGTTCAAATCCAAGACCCTCGAAATCCGGGTGGACAACAGACTGCCCTTCGGCACGACGGCGAAGGACCTCATCCTGTCCATTATCGGAAAATTCGGAACAGACTTTGCCAACGGCCACGTCATCGAATATCGGGGAGAAGCGATCCGGGAACTGAGCATGGAAGGGCGGATGACCATCTGCAACATGTCCATCGAGATGGGAGCCCGGGCCGGCCTGGTGGCGCCCGATGAAAAAACCTTCGAATACATCCAAAAGGGGGTATACGCACCGAAAGGCGAGCTGTGGGATGAGGCAATGAAGGAATGGCAGACGCTGCACACCGACGAAGGGGCGGTGTTCGACCGGTCGGTGACCTTCGATGCGTCGGCCGTGGAGCCGCAGGTGACATGGGGGATCAACCCGTCCATGGTGACCGGCATCAACGGACGCGTACCCGATCCGGACAGCTTCGCCACGTCCGAAGAACGGCAATTGGCAAAGCGGGCGCTTGATTACATGGGCCTGAAGCCGGGGACCCCGATGACCGACATTCCGGTGGACGTGGTGTTTATCGGATCCTGCACCAACAGCCGCATCGAAGATTTGCGGGCGGCGGCGGCGGTGGTGAAAGGCCGCCGCAGGCACCCGAACGTGCGCGCCGTTGTCGTGCCCGGTTCCCAGCGGGTCAAGAAACAGGCGGAAGCGGAACACCTGGACAAGATTTTCATCGAGGCGGGATTCGAATGGCGGGAGCCGGGTTGCAGCATGTGCATCGGCATGAATGGCGATGAGGTGCCGCCCGGGAAACGCTGCGCTTCGACGTCGAACCGCAACTTCGAAGGACGTCAGGGAAGGGGCGCGCGGACCCACCTGGTAAGCCCGGCCATGGCGGCGGCAGCCGCGATCGCCGGACATTTCGTCGATGTGCGCGAATTTGGCGCGAACGGATGAGGGGGGAAGCAGGTTGGAGCCGTTTCTCGAACACGAAGGCATCGTCGTTCCGCTGGACCGCATCAGCGTCGACACCGACGCCATCATGCCGAAGGAATTCATCAAGCGCATCGAGCGGACCGGTTTCGGGCAATTCCTGTTCTATTACTGGCGGTTTGATGAAAACGGCGAACCGCGGCCGGACTTTATCCTGAACCGCGAGCCGTACCGGTCCGGCACCATCCTGCTAGCGCGCAAAAACTTCGGATGCGGTTCGTCGCGGGAGCACGCCCCCTGGGGGCTCCAGGATTACGGATTCAAGGTGCTGATCGCTCCGTCCTTTGGCGACATTTTCTACAACAACTGCCTGAAGATCGGGCTTCTCCCCGTCGTCTTGGCCGAAGAGGAAGTGGACCGGCTGTTCCGGATGGCCGCGGAAAAACCCGGCATGCGGCTGAAAGTGGATCTGCAAAACACCGTCATCCGGGGAGAAGAAGGGGTGGAGATTCCCTTCGGGATGGATCCCTTCCGACGCGAGCAGCTGATGCTGGGGCTTGACGACATCGGGCTTACCCATCGATACGAAGACCGGATCAGGGAATTCGAGCGAAGCCACAAAATCTATTACCGGCTGAACTGAGAAAGGGGATCCTCGTTCCGCCATGTTCGAGAAATTTGCAGGGTTTGGAAACAAGATCGGAATGGGTGAGCGTCCGGCGGTGCTGGTTGTTGATTTTGAAAATGCTTTCACCGATCCGAACAGTCCGCTGGGAGCCGATTTCACGGCCGAGGTGGAAGCGACGCGAAAGCTGCTGGATGCCGCCCGGGACAAAAAGGTGCCGGTCTTTTTCACCACGGTGCAATACGGGAAGCATTTTCTGGACGCGGGCAATTTCATCAAAAAAGTACCCGCCATGGAAGTGCTCCTGGAAGGCACGCCGGCCGTCGACATCGACCCGAGGCTCGGGCGGAATCCGGATACGGAGCCGCTCATCGTCAAGCAGTACGCCAGCAGTTTTTTCGGAACGTCCTTGCATTCGATGCTGACCGTCCTTCAAATCGACACCGTGATCGTAACCGGTTGCACGACGTCGGGTTGCGTGCGGGCGACGGTGGTCGACGGGCTGCAGTACGGTTACCGGATGATCGTGCCGGAGGAGTGTGTCGGAGACCGGTCTCCATCCGCCCACAAAGCCAACCTGTACGACATGAACATGAAATACGGAGACGTGGAATCGCTCGGGACGGTGCTCCAATACATTCGGTCCTTGTGAAGTTCCGGATAAAAAAACTTTGCGTGAAAGGGGTTACAACCCGGTGAAACAGCATCATGTCCTGATTGTCGGCGGTGGGCCGGTCGGCCTTAGCATGGCGGCGGGGCTTGCCCATCTCGGAATCCCTTCCACGGTGCTCGAAAAAGATCCCGAAATCGTGATGTTTCCGAAGGCATCGACGATCCATCCGCCGACGCTGGAAATCATGGAGGAATGGGGACTGGTCGACAAGCTTCTGGAAGAAGGCTTGAAGGTCCATGAAATCCAGTACTGGGACCGTCCGACGAAGCAGATGATCGCCAAATTCAACCTGGATCTGCTCAAGGATGAAACCCCATACCCGTTCCGGCTCCAGCTGGAGCAAAGCGTCCTGCAGGTCATTCTGGAAAAGCATTTCCGGAACTCGGATCTGGTGAACATCAAGTTCCGGCACAAGCTGATCGCCTTCAAGCAGGATGACCGCGGCGTCGTGGCGAGGGTGGAAACGCCGGATGGAGTGGTCGAAATGGAGGGCGACTTCCTGATCGGAGCCGACGGAGCCTCGAGCACCGTCCGGAAGCTGATCGGCATCCAATACGAGGGATTTACATACGAGAGAAGATTCCTGACCCTCGGCGTGGTTGACCACGATTTCCGGCAGCACTATGAAGGCTTGGGCGATGTCAGCTATTTCTTTGATCCGAACGAGTTTGTCGCCCTCATCCACAATCACCTGATGTGGAAAATCATGCTGCCGCTGCCCGAACACATCACCAAGACGGAAGATTTGACGGACGCATACATCCAGGAGCGGATCCGGTACTTCACCGGCGTGGACAAAACCTACAACGTGGTCCACAAATCGGTGTTCAACGTGCACCAGCGGGTGGCGCCCAGGGTGTTCGAGGGCCGGGTAGTTCTCGTTGGCGATTCCGCGCATCTCAACAACCCGTTCGGCGGCATGGGCATGAACAGCGGCATCCACGACGCGTATTTCCTGGGCAAGGACATCCACCGTCTGCTGAACGATCCGGACCTGTCCGTCCGGAAAACGCCGGAAACGTTCCAGGCCAACCGGCATGCGGCCATTCAGGAAGTGCAGCGCCGCACCATCGAGAACGAAAAGGCCGCCGCGAAGAAAAACGAAAGCCAGATCGAAAAGCTCAAGCGGTATGCGGCCGACGAAAAACTCGCCAAGCAATACCTGATGCAAAACTGCATGATCGATGATTTCAACTTCATGAAAAGCAGGAATCAGGCCGCCGGATGAGACGGCGCGTCTTTCCGAACTTGATCATCCACAAGGAGGTCTTGCAGGCATGAAAAAGAGGTTTGGCGTGTTGATGGCGGTTTTGCTGGCTTTGTCCGTTGTGCTGGCGGCCTGCGGCGGCAGCGGTTCCTCTTCCGGAGGAGGCGCCGCGGGAAGCTCGAGCCCCAGCCCGTCGGCCGCGCAAGGCGGCCAGGGAGGCGGTGAAAAACCGTTCCAGGGACTGCGACTGAAGGCGGCCACCCATGACCAGAAGACGGCGTCCTACGTGTTCACGACGGCCCTTGCGGAAATCATGCGGGAGCAGGACGGCGTCATCATCGACGTGCTGCCCTACGCCGGCGGGATCGGCAATATTCCCCTGGTCAACAACGGCGAAGCCGACTTCGGCATCAGCTTCAACATTGCCGCCAAATGGGGCAAGGAAGGCATTGTCGCGTTCGAAGAACCGCACGAAAACATCGCGGCCCTCGGCGCGCCAATGGGGTACTACAACATCGGCATCATTGTTCGCAAGGATTTCAAAGAAAAACACGATCTCAAGAGTCTGGCGGACATCAAGGAGAAAAAGATTCCGGTCAAACTGATCACCAACAACCCCGGCGCCCTGGCCGAAGTCGTCACGCGGGTGACCCTGGACGCCTACGGCCTCAGCTACGACGAGATCAAATCGTATGGCGGATCGGTGGAACTCACCACCAGCGACGTCATCATCAGCCAGATGCAGTCCGGCGCGGCGGACATGTTCATCACGACCTACTCCGCGGCCCACGCCACCATTACGGAACTTTCGCTGCTGGTGGACATCGACTTCATTCCGATCACGGAACCCGAAGTCAAGGACAAGCTGGCGGATCTCGGATTCATCCGCGACTCCAGGTACAATGCGGCGGAGTACGGCGTCAATCAGGAATTCGAGAGCCCGGGCTTCAACGTGAACTACATCATCAGCCTGAACGTGGATGAAGACGTCGCCTATCTCCTGGCCAAACGGCTGAGCGAAAACAAGGAAGCTCTGGCCAACGCCCATGCGATCATGCACGAGTTCGATCCGGCCATCGCGGGGTATTCCGACATCAACGGCATACCGCTTCACCCCGGCGCACGGCGCTATTACGAAGAAGTAGGCGCCGTGGACAACTGAAGCAATCCGGACAGAATCGGGGGAGCGAAGTGCTGCAGAACACAGCGCTCAAACATTACGCCAAATATGTCGGCATTGTGCCCATCACCGCCTTGGTGTGGTGTTACTTCCAACTCCACACCGCGGCCGCGGGTCCGCTCATGGCGCACCTGCAGCGGGCGACCCACCTTGGGCTGGCGCTCGCATTGGCGTACGCCATGTTCCGGGAACGGGACGCCAACAAAGCCGTCTGGAAACAGTTCCTGTATTTCGCGGCCATGGCGCTGGCCATCGCATCCGTCGTGTACATGTTCCTGGACTACGAGCGGATCGGTTCCCGCATCGCGTTCGTGCACAAGCTGCTGCCGGGAGATTACTTCTTTGGCCTGGTGCTCGTGATTCTAGTCTTCGAGGCTTCCCGGCGCGTGTGCGGCAACGCGATGACCATCCTGGCCGCCATCTTCGTGGTGTACGGATTCATCGGACCATGGCTGCCGGGATTGCTCAATCACCGGGGCATGGACATTCGCGACATGGTGGAAGTCATGTACTTCTCGTCGCAGGGCCTGCTCGGCGAGCCGATTGCCGTATCCGTCACGTACGTGTTCTATTTCATTCTGTTCTCGGCGTTCCTGGAGAAGTCCGGAGCCGGACAGGTGATCATCGACATCGCCTTCCGGCTGACCGGCCGGTCCAAGGGCGGACCGGCGAAGGCGGCGGTGGTCGCCAGCGCCGGCATGGGAACCATCAGCGGCAGCGCGGTGGCCAACGTGGTGAGCACCGGGGTCATCACCATCCCGCTGATGAAGAAGGTCGGGTTTCCGCCCAAGCTGGCCGCTTCGGTGGAAGCGCTCGCCTCTTCCGGCGGTCAGTTGCTTCCCCCGGTCATGGGCGCCGCAGCTTTCCTGATGGCCAACACAATCGGCGTCCCGTATTCGGAAGTGGCGCTGGCGGCGGCCATACCGGCGATCCTGTTCTACGTCGGCGTCTATGTGACGATTCACCTGCAGTCGGACAAGCTGGGGCTTGCGGCCATGCTGGACCAAGACAAGAAAGAACTGACGAGGCAGATTCTGGGCAAAGCCCATCTGCTCATCCCGCTGGCCGCCCTGATCTACTTCATGTTCTTCACCAACATGCTGTTGCAGAAAGCGGCTTTCTGGGCGATGGTCGTCCTCGTGGCCGCCGCTTGGCTCAGAAAATCGACAAGGATGAATCTGACGGCTGTCCTGGGCGCTCTCGTCGAAGGGACCAAAGGCGCGGTTCAAGTGGCAGTGTCCTGCGCCATTGCCGGCATCATCGTCGGCATCGTGATGCACACGGGCCTTGGCATCCGGTTTACGAGTCTGATTCTGACGCTGTCGATGGGCAAAATGCTGCTGACCGTCGTTCTCGTCGCCATCGCCTGCATCATCCTGAGCATGGGCATGCCGACGTCGTCGGCCTACATCATGGCTTCGGTCCTCTTGGCGCCGGCGCTGACGTCCTTCGGGTTCCCGCTGATGGCGGCTCACATGTTCATCCTGTATTTCGCCATTTTCTCCATGATCACGCCGCCGGTGGCGCTGGCTTCCTATGCCGCGTCCAGCATTGCCAAGTCGGACCCGCACAAGACCGGCCTGTACGCCTTCTACCTGGCGATGCCCGGCTTCCTGATCGCCTTTGCGCTGTTGTTCAATCCGGAGCTGGTCCTGATCGGAAGCTGGTTCGACATCGCGGTTGCCACCGCGATGACCTTCTTCGGGGCAACGGCGCTGGCCATGGCGGTGACCGGATTTTACAAGGCCAGCCTTCCGGTTTCGATGCGGCTCGTTCTGGCGGCGGCCGGGATTGTCCTGATCCTGCCGAATGTCTGGATCGGCCTGATCGGTCTTGCCGCCTTCGCCGCCGTGTTCGTTCTCCAATGGTTGAGGATGAAAAAGAGCAGCCAACCGGCGGCGGCCGACGGCGCACGGCAATGATGCCGCTTTAGCCGCGATAGACGGAGCCTGATACGATGAAACATTCAGCGGCCATTCATGATAGACCGTCCTCTGCTCTGCTGCTGGCGGGCCTGCTGACGGGACCGTTCTTCTCGATGCTTTCCATCGGCATCGTCAATGTGGCGTTGCCGAGCCTGGCGGTCCTCTTTGGGGAAGACGTGGATACGGTACAGTGGGTCAGCCTCGGGTATCTCATGACGATCCCGCTTCTGATTCCGCTGATGGGCATCGCGGGGGGACGGTTCGGACACGATACGGTCCACAACATCGGCTTGATGCTGTTTGCGGCCGCGTCGCTCATGATCGTGTTCTCTCCGGGCCTGGCCTGGATGACGGTGTTCCGGATCCTTCAGGGCGTTGGCGCCTCGATGTTCCAGGCCAACAACATGACGCTGATTTCCTTGGCGTTTCCGCCCGACAAGCGTGGCCGGGTCCTCGGGATGCTCAGCGGGTCGGTGGGCCTGGGATCCCTGCTCGGTCCGAGCGTCGGAGGAGTGCTGATCGAATGGTTCAGCTGGCAGGCCATGTTTTTCATGCAAGTTCCGTTTCTCGCGTTGGCCGCCGGTATTGCACAGCGGTACATCAGGGTTGGGCGACCGGGGCAGGCGGCAAAAGTCGATGTGTTTGGCGCGATCCTCTTCTCGGCCCTCGTCGGCGTTGTGATGTTGATTGCTTCCTTCATCCGGCGGTGGGGCTGGGGGACGGCCGGGATGATCCTGCTCTATGCGGGAGCCGCCGCGCTCCTTGCGATCAATTGGAGTTGGAGCCGACGCCGGGAAAAACCGTATCTCGATCCCCGATTGTTGACGATCAGCGCCCTGCGGACCGGCCTTTTGGTCAGCCTGCTGTCCTTCGCCGCGGCGTTGGCCGTCCAGGTTTCGGCATCGTTCCACCTCCAGACCCTGCTCGGGCTCAATCCGACGACAGCGGGCCTGCTGATGAGCGCCTATCCGCTGCTTCTTGCGGTGTCCGGACCGGTGTGCGGCAGCCTGTCGGACCGGTATGGTTCCGAGAAAGTCATCATCGCCGGGCTGGCCACCATGGGCACCGCCTCCTTCCTGATGCTCGCCGTCGGAAGCGGATCCGGCGCGGCGATCGCCACCGCGTTGCTTGGATTGTTAGGCTTCGGCATGGGCATGGTGACATCGCCGAACTACAGAATGGTCATGAACCATGCGCCGGCCGATCTGACCGGAACGGTCGGCAGCATGGCGGCACTCGGGCGAACCATCGGCATGGCGGTCGGCACGACGGCCGGCTTCCTGCTGATGAATATATGGATACCTAGCGAATGGGGGGATGTGACGGGGATCCTGACGAACGGAACCCGGGAGATGGAAAGGCTGGCGTTGACGGGGTTCAACACGACCTACATGGTCATGGGCCTCATCTGCATGCTCCTGTCTTTGTCTGTATGGTTGTCTGTCAAGGATAGGGGGAGGTGAACCGTACAACCTGCATGCGCATCTACCGACGATTTGCGGACCTGGAGGGGGTGCAAATCCATTACCGGGAAGCCGGTGCGGGACCCTGCCTGGTCCTGATCCACGAGATGCCGCTGTCATCGGAGGTGTTCATTCCGCTGATGCCGCATCTCCGGGAGCACCTGCACCTGGTGGCACCCGACTTGCCGGGCTATGGTGACTCCGATCCGCTGGACGGACGGATGACGATGCCCCAATACGCCAACCTGCTTCTGCGGATGCTGGCTGCAATCGGCATTGAGACGTTCTCCGTCCTCGGCGTGCACGGCGGAGCCAGCGTTGCCGTTGAAATGGCGCATCAGGCGCCGTGTCGCGTCAGAAGCCTGATCTTGAGCGGAGTCCCTCTGTTCACGGAGGAGGAACGGATCAGACTCCACCGGAACCTGAAGCCGTTCCGACATGAAGATGACGGCCGTCATTTCCAGGAATGGTGGCAATATTTCGAAAACAAATGGGACCCTTCAACGCCGAAACGGATCATCCACAGGGCCGTCATGAACGTGATGAAGGCGGGACCCCATTATGACCGGGGATACCGGGAAGCCTTCGATTACGATCCGGAACCGGCGCTCCGGCGGTGCAGACAACCGATCCTTCTCCTCGTGGCGAAAGAGGATCCGCTGGTCGGCAAAAACGAACTCATCCTTGGCATGCATCCGCACGCGCGGGAAGTCATCGTCGACGTGCCGCAGCATCTGTCGCAGGCGGCACCGGAAGAGACGGCAAGGCACATCAGAGAATTTCTGGCAGACGCCGCAAGATGAACACGACACCATGATCAAATTCTACAGGGAGGAGTCCAATTATGACGAACGCTCTCGGTTACATCCGCAAGAAAATCGCCGTCATCGTTCCGTCCACCAACACCACGGTCGAAGCGGACTTCAACTCCATGGCTCCGGAAGGCATCACGTTCCACACGGGCCGGATCATGCTGGAAGACATCCGCATGTCGGACAACGATCTTTTCAACAATCTGCTGGAACAATTGCGCAGAAACCTGCCGCAGGCCATCGAGCGGGTCATGACCTGCCGTCCGGACTTCATCATCATGGGCATGTCCGGCGAAACCTTCGTCGGCGGCAAGGAAGGCAACAAGCGCTTTGAAGAAAACGTCCGGAACCTGTCCGGCGGCCTGAACGTGTACACGGGGGCTCACGCCACCCACATGGCGCTGCAAAAATACGGCGCGAAGCGACTGGCGATCATCACGCCGTATCAACCTCCGGGCGACGAACAGGTGTACAAGTTCTTCACGGATTACGGCTATGACGTGAAAGTGATCAAGGGCCTCAAGATCAAGGACGCCGTGGCCATCTCCCAAGTTCCCGAATCGCAGCTGCGCGACGTCATCCTGGAAATCAACGGACCGGACGTGGACGCCATTGTCCAATGCGGCACGAACATGTCGATGGTCCGGCTGGCGGACGCTGCCGAACGCTTCCTCGGCAAGCCGGTCATCGCGATCAATACCGCCACGCTGTGGTACGCGCTGCGTTCCGAAGGGATCATGGACAAGATGGACGGCGTAGGCAGCCTGTTCAGAGACTTCTAATCCTTTCGCATCCGGACAAACAGAAAAAAAGACAGAGAGAGAGGTACTCCGTTTGAGCCTGTTCATTTCGCCTGTGAACATCGAAGCGGGGCCTGGGGTTCTGCAGGAAGTTCCCAACTTTCTGGAAAAGCTTGGCGGAACCCGTGTCTTTGTCTTCGCGGACCCGGGCATCGTGCAAATCGGATTGGTCAACAAGCTGGAAACCATTCTGCAATCCCGGAACATCCCGTACGAAATTTATTCCGAGCTGCAGCCGGAACCTCCGCTCGCCGTCGCGGACAAAGCCGTCGACGCGCTCCGGCGCAGCTCGGCGGATTTCGTGATCGGCATGGGGGGCGGCAGCGCGCTGGACATCGCCAAGGCGGCGGCCGCGCTGAAAGTCCATGAAGGATCCACCGGCGATTACCTCAACCTGACGGGCACAAAACGGCTGCAAAGAAAAGGTCTTCCGTTGATGCTGATTCCAACCACGTCGGGAACAGGATCGGAAGTGACCAACATCGCGGTGTTTTCCCTGGACGACACGAAGGATGTCATCACCGATCCCTACCTGATGGCGGATGTGGCCCTTGTCGATCCCGAACTGACCTATACGCTTCCGCCGCACGTGACGGCGGCCACCGGCGTGGATGCGCTGACCCACGCCGTGGAAGCGTACATTTCCATCCATGCCACGCCGCTTACCGACGGATTGGCGGAAACGGCCATTTCGCTGATCGCGGGGAGCATCCGCACGGCGGTCTGGAACGGGAAGGATCAGAAAGCGCGCCAGCGCATGTCCTGGGGAAGCCTCATCGCGGGGCTCAGTTTCTACAACGCCGGCGTTTCCGGCGTGCACGCTCTGGCCTACCCGCTGGGCGGCATGTACCATTTGCCCCACGGCGTCTGCAACGCCGTCATGCTGCCTTACGTGTTCGATTATATTTGGCCGTCCTGCATGGACAAGATGGCGCGGATCGCCCAACTTCTCGGCGTCCGGACGGAGTCGATGTCGGTGCGGGATGCCGCGGTGGCCGCCGTCGCCGCGCTGAGGGACATCGTCCGGGATACCGGCATTCCGCTGACGCTGAAAGAGCACGGCATCAAGGAAGACGACTTGGACAAGCTGGCGAAGGCCGGCATCGAGCAAAAGCGGCTGCTGGCCCGCAGCCCCAAGCCGTACACGCTGGATGACGTGCGCAGGATATACCAGGCCGCGTACGACGGGTATCTGGCTCTGGGCCGGGAATGAATTCACGGGGGCCCGCCTTCTTTCCTCAACGGCGAATCTGCTTGCTCCGGGAGTGTATTGCGATGGACCGGTACAGAAAAATGGTGGAATACGTGCCGATCACCAGACGGCCGGCGTTCCGGTGGCCAAATGGGGGGACCCTGGCCGTCAACGTCACCGTTCTTTTGGAAACATGGGACATCATCAAGGAAAACGCGGTCTACGACGGCGGTCCCGACATCATTCCGCTCCCCGGAGTGCCGAGAGACATCGAGAATCTGCCCAATTACACCTGGCGCGATTACGGCCCGCGGGTCGGGATCTGGAGGCTGATGGACGTTTTCTCGAACCTCGGCATCCCGGTCACGGCCGCGCTCAACACGGACTATCCCGATGTCTATCCGGAAGTGATCGAAAGCGCGAAAAAGCTGAACTGGGAGTTTATCCCGCATTCCACCGAACAACACGAACAGCTGATTTATCTGGCCAAAAATCCCGAAGCGGAACGGTCGCTCATCCGCCGGGCCGTCCAATCCTACGAGCGCGTTTTTGGCCGGCGGCCGCGCGGATGGCTGTCGCCCTCGATGGCCGGCACCCTCAACACCCCGCACATTCTTGCGGAAGAAGGGTTTCTGTTCACCTGTGATCTGCAGAATGACGACCAGCCCTATCTGCTTCGTCTCGGTGAAGGCCGGCGTCTGGTGAACGTGCCGTTTTCCAGCGAGATTTGCGATTACCCCATTTTCATCCGGAGGGGAAACACGCCGGACCAGTTTTACGCCTACATGAAACAGGAATTCGACGTGCTGCTGGAGGAAAGCCGTACCATTCCGCGGGTGTTCGCGATCAACCTCCACCCCCATGTGGCGGGAAGACCCGCGCGCGCCCGGGCGGTCCATGAATTCCTGCAATATGTCAGGCAGCAGGAAGGCGTCTGGTTCGCCAAATACGAGGAAATGGCGGAATGGACGCTGAAGCTGCACGACGGAAAGTAAACGGTATTGCTTTTCGGGTCAAAGCAGGGGGGGAGATGACAAGATGCAAAAAAGAGCCATTGTGGCAGTCATGCTGAGTTTGCTGATGATCTTCGCCGCTGCCTGCGGATCGTCGGGTGAAAAAGCCGGGAGCTCATCCGGAACGGGCGGCAGCACCTCCCCGGCCGGCGGCGGCTCGGGGAAGCCGGTCAAGGTCCGCATCGCGCACGTGTCAAGCGAAACGACCTCCATCCATCAGGCCATGCTCCGTTTCAAGGAAATCGCCGAAGAGAAAAGCGGCGGAAGAATCGAAGTGGAAGTCCACCCGAATGCGACCCTGGGGACCAGCCGGGAGCAGGTGGAACAGGTTCAGGCCGGGCTGATCGAAATGGTCAACGCGGACATGGATACGCTGTCGTCCTTCGTTGACTCCGTTGCGGCCCTGTCCTTCCCGTTCCTTCTTCCGACCACGTCCGGGGAATTGTTCGATTTGCTGGACAACAAGCTGTTCAACACGGTGTCGCAGCATTTCGAGGAGAAGGGATTCAAATTTTTCGGCTTCGAAAGCCTCGGATACAAGGTGATCACCAACAACGACAGGCCGATCCAATCGCCGGACGACCTGAAAGGCATGAAGCTTCGGGTTCTGCCGTCGGAAGTGCTGACGATCCAGTACGAAGGCTGGGGCGCGCAGCCGGTCGCCATCGACTACACGGAAGTGTACACCGCGTTGCAGACCGGCGTCGTATCCGGCCAGGAAAATCCGCTGGAAGCCATCTACACGATGAAATTCCACGAAGTGCAAAAATACATGAGCATGACCAACCACGCCAACCGGATCCTGACGCTTCTGGCGAACCTCGACTGGTTCAACGGGCTGGATCCCGAACTCCGGGAGATCGTCAACGAGGCCGGACTGGCGGCCACGCGCTATCAGAGGGAGTTGGCGGCCAAGGAGTGGAACGATTATTTCGAAAAATTGAGCGCGGCGCTGGAAGTCAACGAATTGACCGAGGAAGGGCTTCGGCAATTCAAGACCGCCTCGGAACCGCTGTATGAAAAGATGCTCAAAACGGACAAGCAGCGGCAGCTGTTCGACGAGATCCGGTCGCTTTACCGGTAAGCCGCAGATTCCGCACCATACCGCTTCGCAGAAAACGGGCATTCGCCATTCCAGCGTAAAAACGATTCCACCTTACCGGTTCCAATGGCAGAATGCCCGTTTTCCTATTTCCGCCCCATTCGAATCGACGCCGAAGGAGGGTATGCAGCTTGGAAAAACTGAACCGTTTCGAGGAGTATGTCATCGCGGCGTTCATGCTGGTCAGTTCGGTTCTCGTGTTCGCCAACGTGTTTCTTCGCCAACTTGACATGGGTTTTCCCTGGGCGGAAGAGCTCATCCGCTATCTCATCATCTGGATTACCTTCCTGGGGGTGTCGGTCTGCGTGCGCGAAGGAAGCCACATCAGCATCGACGCCATTCCGAACATGCTGAAGGGCAAGGCCCGACAGTGGATCGAGGCCCTGATTTACCTCCTGTGCGTCGTGTTCAGCGTTCTGATGACCTGGTATTCCTTCAAATACCTGGGCCGTTTGAGCAAGACGGGGCAGCTGTCGCCGGCCCTCGGGGTGCCCATGTATTCCTTTTACACGGTGATTTTGATCTCTTCCTTCGTCATCGTGTTCCGGTATTCGTTCAGATTGATCGGCGTTTTCAGGAGAATGTAGCGCCGCGTCACACTTTGCAGCATCCGGAGGGGTCGGGCATTGGCCTACGTCATCGTTTTTGTTGTATTGGGACTGCTTCTGGCGATGGGGGTCCCCATTTACATTTCGTTGCTTCTGGCATCCTTTTTCGGCGTTATGGCCTTCACGGATATTTCTCCCGAAATCTTGATCCAGCGGTCCTTCGCAGGCATTGACAAATTCGTCATCATGTCCCTGCCCTTTTTCATCCTGGGGGCCAACGCGATGGACGTCGGCGGCCTGTCCAAGCGGATCATCGCCCTCTGTCGGGCGCTGTTCGGCCATATATTCGGGGGTTTGGCGGTCACGACGCAATCGGCGGCCACCCTGTTCGGGGCGCTGTCCGGTTCCGGCCCGGCCACCGTCGTGGCCATCGGCCGCATTTTGTTCCCGGAACTGGCCCGAAGCGGCTATCCGGTCAAATGGGCGAGCGGGCTGATCGTGCAGGCCGGTTCCGTTTCCCTGCTGATCCCGCCGAGCATCAGCCTTCTCCTGTTCGCCTCGGTGACGAACCTGTCGGTCAGCGACATGTTCTTCGGCGGGCTCGGGGCAGGGCTCGTCTTAACGTTCTTCATCATGGTTTACATTTATATATACGCCAGAAGACATGGCATTCGGGGAGAAAAGCGGGCCTCGTTCGACGAGATCGTCAAGGCGTTCAAGGATTCCATCTGGTCCCTGTTCGTGCCCGTCATCATCATCGGCGGCATTTTCTCGGGGATTTTCACCCCCACGGAGGCGGCGGCCGTATCCGCGGTTTACGCCATCTTGATCGGCGCTTTCGTTTACAAGGAAATCACGGTGAAGAAGCTGTTTAAGCTCTGTCTGCAGTCGGCCAAAACCACGGCTTCCGTCATGATTCTCATCGCCGCCTCGTCCGGCTTTTCCTGGCTCTTGACGATCACCCAGTTTCCGGCGGTCATCGCGGATTTCCTGACGACCTATTTCCACAACTCGGTGACGTTCCTGCTGTTTTTGAACATCCTGCTTCTGCTGATGGGCATGGTGCTGGAGCCGACCCTGGCCCTCGTCATCGTGTCGCCGCTCATTCTGCCGACGGCCGTCAGCCTGGGCATCGATCCCGTCCATCTCGGTGTCGTGATCTGCCTCAATCTGGCCATCGGCATGTTCACGCCGCCCTTCGGGTTGAACATTTTCGTCGGCCAGTCCATCACCAGGCTCGAGATGACCGAAGCGTGGAAAGGGCTGGTCCCCTTTATCATCGTTTCCATTCTCGCGTTGATGCTGGTGACCTATTATCCGCCGATCAGCCTGTTTTTCCCGGGAATGCTGAATTGAGCCGTCGCCGGAGCATGGGAGCGAGCCGGTACGGTTGCAATGCCGGATGGGCTTGCGCGGGGCGGCTTCGGCCGCCCGTTCTCCGTCCGCCGGGCCGGGTTCGAAACCCTCGGAAAAAAGGATGGCGCCGAACACCCGGGTTCGGCGCCAATACGGGTCTGATCTTCCAACAGCCACTCCGATTCCGCTGTTCCGCGGTGCGTCCATGGCCTGTGCTCATCGATATTCCTCGGGGTCTTCCGTGTCGAAGCAGTAATCGTCCGGGTCGGGCACGTAATCGGGATCCAGATCGTCTTCTTCCCTATCCAGGACGTAATCGTAACCGGGCGTAAGTCCGGGCGGGACGGAGGATGCCTTGCCAAGCCGTTTGGATTCCGACGGGTTGCGTGGGGTGCGGTTTGCACGGTGGCCGGATTCGCTTATGCGCTTGTTCCGTTTTTCCGTCATGATCACCCTCACCTTTCTCCTTGAGATTTTGAAGACACCCACAGTTTTCATCCAAAGGCGGCCGGACGATCGCCCACGTCCGGCAACATCGCGCCCCGGTTGACACGGATTTACTAAGAAATGTTAGCGCATTTCGAGCCGGGATGCAAATGGCCGCAGTCCCTAGGCCAAAACGTCACCGGACAGGGTTCGGACGCGCGCTTTTGGGCCGTCTCCGGCTTGCCGTGCTCCGCGAGCCATCTTCATCCACGTTCAGCGGCCCATGCCGCCCTGGGGCATCCACACCGATGATGGCCCGGAATTCCTCGACGCTTATCCGCAGCCGTCCTCCGCCGAACCAAAACCCATGGCCGCATCCTTGCCAGACTGCCCGGGATTCTTGGGCCCCGCAGCGGGTTGACGCGATGGCAGGGTAAGAAACCGCCGCGTCTTTGGATTTAGTATCCGCCATTTTCCGCGGATTTTCCATCAAATATGGTACCGGAGACTGTGAATTTTCTGAGAAAAGACAGAATGAAAACCGCCGCCATTGCCGGAACGGTGTTCATCCTTGCCGCCGCGGCTTACAGTCGGGCGCGGGCAAACGGGAACGTTTCAGCCGGAGCGGGGTCCCGTCCCGGACTGAAGACAAACTCCCACGTGCGACCATTGAACAATCGCCGCCGTGGGAGTTTTTCATGTCATCTTTTATGCTATCTCCGGGAAATGAATCCATGCCGCCTGTTACGATTCCCAGGATGGCCTGACCTCTTTAACCCTTGATGAGAATCAATCTGGCGCCGAGGGCGTCGTCCGGGTCGATTTGGATCGCTCCCGTGACTTGCGAGCGGGTGAAGCGGACGCCCCGGTTTCTGAGGGCGGAGGCGGCCTCGTCGGTGCCGGGCACGGTGAGGACGACGCCGCGCAAGCCATAGCCCCGTTTTGCCACAAAATCCCGCAGCGGGCTGTCAGGCGAGTTGGGCGCGATGACTTCAAGCTGCCCGACATTCAGCGGGAAGAAGATCCGGTCGCCCTGGCGGCTCGGGCAGACGGACTGTTCCCCTTCGCGGCGAAGCCCGTATCCGTCCCGGAAATAGGACTCGCCCACGGCCAGCGAAGAGAACACCACTTCCAGCCGGTCGATGTGCCCGTAGCCGAGCGGGTGGGACTGCGGCGGACGGTCTCCGAAAAGGCGGCGCCGAAGTTCCTCGCCGGAGCTGTCATGCTGGATGAGAAAAGGATTTGCGCCCTCGCCTCCGGAAACGTGTGCGCTGCGCCAGCCGCGGCGATTGCCGCCCGGGGTGACCAGCGCGCCTTCCCGGGGTTCCTCTATGGCAAGGTTCGTGACGCCGGAGGCGGCGCGGGCTTTGAAGGCAGCCGCGTCCGCGTCCAGGTCGTTGCTGGCGAAGGCGAAGGTGAACAGTCCGGGGCCGTGCCGGTCCAGGTGCCGCACGAGTTCCGGCCATGCGGCGTTGCGGTCGCGGACGGCGATCAGCTCCAGATAGCCGGAATCCAGCACCGCCAGCCGGTTGGCGGTTCCCCGGCCCGGATGCTCGCCGCCTTCCGTGATGTGGAAGCCGAGCCGTTCGTACGTTTCGGCGGCTTGGTCCAGGTCCGGAACGAGAATGAGCACATGGTCCACATGGGTAATGGCCATAGGTCGACTCCTCCTTTTTCATTTTGCTTCAAGGGAATCGGCGGTTCCGTCAGCGGGTGTTTGGCGCCTCGGCGGGTTTGTGGCGTTGACTGTCGTGCGCGTCCGCGGCACCGGACGTTTTTTCCTTTTTCGCCGCGGCTTCCCGGAGCGCCGTGCCGGCCAGCGTCGACAGGACGCTGTCGTCCATCGGGGGATTGCTGAGTCCGGCCCGGACGTCGCGGAAATACCGTTCGAGCGGCAATTCGCGGTTCAGGCCGGCGATCCCGGCGATGCGCATCGCCCGGTCCGTGATCCGGATGGCATTGTTGGTGACGACCAGCTTCGCGGCGCCGAGAAACGGCGTCAATTCATGCCTGCGTTCCGGTTCCCCGTCCCACCTTTCGGCCAGGGAATAAAGCAGGGACCGGGCGGCAAGCAGATCCACTTCGATTTCTCCCAGCAGCGTGCGAATGTGGGGGACGTCGGCAATGGGACCTTTCAGCGTGCTGACCCGCCGCGTCAAGGCATAGTCCAGAATGAAGTCCCTCGCGGCCTGGGCGATGCCCAGATAGACCGCGGGGATGAGCAGTCCCCATCCGGCCCCGTCTCCGGAATTGACTTGGCATGTCCGCCCGGGGCCGAACCGTTCCAGGAGGGCGTCCGGCGGAAGCCGCACATCCTTGAGCAGGACGTCGTGGCTGCCGGTGGCGCGCATGCCCATGACATCCCACGTTTCCAGGATCTGAACGCCGGGCTGGTTCATGGGCACCAGAAACCATCCGCCGCCCTCTTCGCCCTCGATCCCGGCGGACACGACGGCATAGCGCAGCACGGGCGCCATCGTGAGAAAAGCTTTTCTTCCGGTGATCACCCAGCCGGAACCCTCGCGCACCGCGGTGGTGAAAGGCCGCCCGCCCCGGGATGGGCTGCCGGTTTCCCTTTCGCTGGCCGCGTTGTTGAGCAGGGCGCCGTGCCGCAGCACTTCGCGGCAGATTCGCTCAAAGACGGCCGGCGGCCAGGTGCGGGTTTCCGCCTGCCGGCCGATGGCGGCAAGATGCCAGCCGATGGACAGCGCGGTCGCGCCGTCTCCCGTCGCCAGCTTCTCCTGAGCCAGAATGGTTTCGGTAAGGGTGGCGCCGCGGCCTCCCAGCGCTTCCGGCACGGTCAGGGTGTGGTAACCGGCGTTCCGCAAAGCGTCAACATGCGCGTGCGGAAACTCGTTGCTTCGGTCGTACCGGGCCGCGTCCCGGGACAGCGTTTCGGCCAGCTCCGAAGCCATCTCCAGAATCCGCTCCTGACGGGGCGTGCGGGGCGCAAAGGGTTGCGGGACCAGGCTCATATCGCTTTTCCTCCCAGATAGGCGTTTTCCACCAGGGGGTTGTTGAGCAGTTCCGCGGCGCTTCCGCTCAGCGTCATGACGCCGTGGCGCAGGATGTATCCGCGATGGGCGATTTCCAGCGCCGCCCGCGCGTTCTGCTCCACCATGAACACGGTGGTCCCCTGGCGGTTGATCTCCCGTATCAATTCTAGCACCCGGTTCACCCAAAGGGGAGAAAGGCCCATGGTGGGTTCGTCCAGACAGAGGACGCGCGGCCTGCCCATCAGCGCCCGGGCCATGGCTACCATTTGCTGCTCGCCGCCGGAGAGGGTGCCGGCGGTCTGGTTGAGCCGCTCCCCGACCCGCGGGAACAGGTCCAGCAGCCGTTCCAGGTCCTCCGCCACTTCCCGGCGGTTGCGCCGCAGGTAGGCGCCGAGCAGCAGGTTTTCCCGCACGGTCATGAACGGAAAAAGACGCCGGGCTTCCGGCACGGACCTCAGCCCCCAGGCGACGCGGCGGGGCGTGCTCCAGTGGGTGGCGTCTTCCCCTCCCAGGAGCACCCGGCCCGAACGGGGCTTCACCAGCCCGAAGATCACCTTCATGGCGGTGGACTTGCCGGAGGCGTTGCCTCCGAGCAGGCAGGTGATCTCTCCCGGATGGACGTCCAGGCTGACATCGAAATGGGCCTGAACGGCTCCGTAAAACGTGTTCACTTTCTCTAGGCGCAAAATCGGTTCCATCCCGGTCACCCCTTACGCTTCCGCCGTAAATGCCGAGGCGGGAACCGCCGGTCCGTTGCCGGCAGCGGCGCCGGAACGGGTCCCGCCGGCAGCCGTGACGGCGTTCCGGGTCTCGCCGGCGGCGGCGACGGCTTGGCCCGCCCCCGCGGCCGCGGCGCTGAAACGGGTTCCGCCCGCAGCCGCGGCACCGGCAGGAGGGGTGTCCATGGTTTTGCCCACATATGCCTCGATCAGCCGAGGGTCGGAGCGCACTTTGTGCGGGGGCCCGGACACCAGCACCTCGCCGGCGTCCAGCGCCACCACCCGGTGGGCGACCATCATCACCATCTCCAGCTTGTGTTCGATGAGCAGCATGCTTTGTCCCTGGCGCTGCAGCTTCAGAATCACTTCCGTCATTTCTTCCGTCTCCGTCGGGTTCATGCCCGCCGTCGGCTCGTCGAGGAGCAGCACCTTCGGGCGAAGGGCCAACGCCCGCGCCAGCTCCGTCCGCCGCCGGTTGGCGTAAGACAGGGAATAGGCGGGCTGATGGAGCCGGGGGAGAAGACGGTCGCCGAAAATGGACAGGATCTCCAGGGCTTCCGCGATCAAATCGCCTTCCAGATCGCGGAAACGGCGGGGCTGGACGATGCCGAGGACGACCTCCCGCAGGGCCGAAAACACCGCGCCCGCCGGATGGGATCCCGGGTCGGTAAGGCCGCGCAGGCGCGTGTGGGCGCCCAGCAACACGTTTTCCAGCACCGTGAGATTGCCGAACACCCGGCCGTTCTGGAAAGTGCGGGCCAGTCCCCGCGCGGCGGCGAGATGGGGCGGAAGGCCGTCGATGCGGCGCCCGTCCAGCCAAATCTCTCCCTCGTCCGGGCGGTCCTCGCACGTGATCAGATTGAACAGCGTCGTTTTGCCGGCGCCGTTGGGGCCGATGACGGCCACCGTCTCGCCTTCCTCGAGATCGAGGCTTACTCCCCGCAGGGCATGAAGGCCTCCGAAATGTTTGTGCACGTTGCGCACGGAAAGCAGACTCATGTCGGCGACACCTCCTTCACGATCTGGCGTTGAGCAGGCCATAAGGCCGGAAGCGAAGCATGACGATCAGCAACAGGCCGTACAGGATAAACCGGTATTCGCCGAGGAACCGGATCGATTCGGGCAACGCGATGAGCAGCACCGCTCCCAGGACGGCCCCTGCGATGTTGTCCCGTCCGCCCAGGATGATCATGGTGAGCACCTGAATCGACAGCGCGAACGTAAACGTGTCGGGCGCGATGTATGAATACGAATGGGCGAGCTGCACGCCGGCCAGGGCGGCGAGGAAGGCGCTCACGCCGAAGGCGATGGACTTGTAGCGGGACAGCCCGACGCCGAAGGCCCGCGCCGCCACCTCGTCCTCCCGCACGGCGCGCAGCGCCCGGCCGAGATGGGAGCCGCTCAGCCGGTGCACGACCCACACCCCGGCAAGAAGAATCGCGAGGGCCAGCAAATACTGGCCAAGCGGCGAAACCAGTTCGTACCCGAAGAAGCCCGGCGGCTGGATGTTGCTGATGCCGAGCGGCCCCAGGGTGACGGCGTCCCAGTTGAGGGCGATCAGGGAGATCGCTTCGCCCAGGCCCAGGGTGGCGATGGCCAGGTACTGGCCGCGCAGCCTTAGCGCCGGGTAGCACAGCAGGACGCCGATCGCCGCCGCGATGACGGGTGAGAGGACAAGCGACGCGGCAAACGGCAGATCGAGCCGGCTGGTGAAGATCGCCGACGCGTAGGCGCCCAGCGTCACGAAGCCCGCGTGGCCGAGGGAGATCTGCCCCGTGGTGCCGGAGATCAGGTTGAGGCTCACCGCCATCAGGGCGAACGCCCAACCGATGGAGAGCACCTGCAACGGGTACGGGTTCGCCAACGCCAGCGGCAGCGCGAAAGCGGCCGCCACCGCGGCCGGCGCCGCCCATCGGGGAAAGCGCAGCGGCCGGCCGTGCGGGATGAAGGTGCCGGCGGTGGGCTCGGGATTGAGGGCCCGCCGCGGCGCCAGCAGCCCTCTGGGCTTGAACAGCAGCACGGCGATGAGCAGGACGACGGCCACCAGGTTGCGGTAGCTGGCGCCCAGCCATTCCACGCTGAACGCTTCGACGATGCCCAGCAGGTAGGCGCCGAGGATGGCGCCCGGCACGTTGCCGAGCCCGCCGAGCAGGGCAGCGGTGGTGCCCTTGAGGGTGGCCGAGGCGCCCATCATCGGGTAAATGTTGCTGAAGTAAAGGCCGACAAGCAGGCCGCTCAGTCCCGCGAAGGCGCCGGCCAGGGCGAAGGACAGGCGGCTTACCCGGCCTGCGTCAATCCCCATTTGCAGCGCCGCCTCGCGGTCTTGCGCCGTCGCCCGCACGGCCCATCCCATGCGGCTGCGGTACAGGAACAGGTGCAAGAGGAGCGCCGTGCCGACGCCGCAGGCCAGGATGAACAGATCGAGCAGGGTCACCGTGCTGTTGCCCAACCGGAAATGCCAATGCGGCAGAGGGTTGCGCAGCGCCTGGGTCTGGGGTCCCCAGATCACCTGGGCGGCGTTGTCGAGGATGAGCCCCGCCGCGATGGTGGTGAGCAGGAGAATCGTGCTGCCCTGGCGGGCGAACGGCCGCACCGCCACCCTTTCCAGCAGGAGACCGAGCAGGGCGCTGCCGGCCAGCACCAGGGCGATGGCGGGAAAGAGCGGCCAGCCCCACCAGGTGATCGCCATCCATCCGATGTAGGCGCCAAACATGTAAATGGAGCCGTGGGCGAAGTTGACCACGCCGGCCACGCCGTAAATCTGCGTGATGCCGATGGCGGTGAGCATATACAGGTTGCCGATCACCAGGCCGTTGATCCATTGGTCAAGCATCGGGCTTTTCGCCTCCTTTCAGGTCATGTTTGGACGGGGCCGCCGCCCGTCAGGGCTGCCAGAGCTCGAACTTGCCGTTTTGCACGATCAGGTTCACGAAGCGCGGGTTTTCCAGACGGCGGTCGGGCCCGAAGGACGCCTTGCCGTAAAGCACCGTGTCCAAATCCCGGATCGCTTCCAGCCCGTCCCGGATCGCCTTGCGTTCCGTTCCGTACTCCCGCATGACCTGGGCCAGGATTTTGATGCCGTCGTAGGCCACCGCGGAAAAGGTGTCCGGATCCTCGTTGTACTTTTCCCGGTACTTCTCCACGAAGCGTTGCACTTCCGGACGGGGATCGCCGGGATAAAAGCGGGTCGAGGTGTACACGCCTTCCGCCGCCTCGCCGCCCAGCCGGATGAACTGCGGCGAATAGATGGAACCGATGCCCACCACCGCCACCGCTTCGCCGAAGCCGACCGACAGCCGCTGCTGGGCGATGAGCGCCCCGTCGTTGTAGTAGGAGATAAGGATGAGCGCGTCCGGATCGGCGTCCAGCGCCTTGGTCAGGATGGGACGGAAATCTTTTTCATTGGACAGGTAGGCTTCCTGCGCCACGATTTCCGCCCCCAGTTCCCTGGCCTTGCCGATGAACAGGTCGGCGGATGTCTTGCCCCAGTCCGTGTTGAGGTGGAGCACCGCCAGGCGCTTCCTCCCCAGTTCGCTGACGGCCAGCTTGGCCAGGTAGGGCGCGTCGTCTTTCTGGTTGGAGGAGTTGCTCCAGATGTAGTCGCCGGTGTTCGTGAATTCGGGGTGCGAGTTGGTGATGCCCAGCTGCACCAGCCCGGAGCGTTGATAGATCGGGGACGCCGCCATCGATGCCGGAGAGCTGAAATCGCCGATCACCGCCACGATTTTCGGGTTCGCCACGAACTTCTGGGCCACGGCCGGGGTTTGTTTCGGGTCGCTTTGGGTGTCCTCGAACACGTACTCAAGCGGCCGGCCGTCGATCCCGCCGTCGCCGTTGATCTCTTCGAGGGCGAGGTCGAAGCCCTTGCGCCACTGCTTGCCGTACTCCGCATTGTCGCCCGTGAGGGGCCCGGTGACGCCGATGAGGACGGGTTCATTGGCCGCGGGCGGCGCGCCGGCTCCGCCCTGGGCGGAGGTTTGGGCGGCGTTGCTTTTGCCGCAGGCGGTCAGCGCCAGCGCGAGGGCGAGGGCGGACAGGGCCGCCAGCCGAATGCGGGAAGCGGATCTTTTCGTGTTCGCCATGGGTCTCCATCCTTTCCAATCGTTTTTTCCGTTTCGTCCCGGCCAGCGTCCGGTTTTTTCCCGTATGAAAAGAAACAGACCACTGGCCCGGGCGATTGCCTTTCGTTTCCAGTGGTCTGGTCAACAAAAGCAAATCTGAGTTTAACTATAGGAAAACTTTAATTTTAAATTACTTACTATGATAATCGGGTTCGGATGGATGTCAATAGGATTTTTTTGATGTTTTTTGCAGGCCGCAACGGCGAATCGGGGTGGTTGACAGAAAAATTCCAATCTTGTATATTGGTTACAAAATCATACGGAAAGTTAAGCAAGCGGAAGCACCGCAGCTTGGGCGTCGAGAACGCCGGGTTGCGGTGCTTTTTGTCTTCGGGGCATGGGCCGGAACCTTGTCCCGGAAGGAGGTGCGAGGCAGGGTGCGTGTCGTGCTGGCGGCGGAACATTCGGTATACGCGGCCAAGCTGGCTGCCTATCTGCGGGAGACGGAACCGGGCTGGGAGGTGGCCGTGTGCACCCATGCGTTGGCTTTGCGAATGGTCCTTCGCGACGCCGGACGGGTCGACGTGCTCGTTGCGCCTCCCGCCTGGCTGAAGGAATTGGGGGACCAGGCGGCTTTCGCCGCCGTGCGCCTGGCCCTGGTGGAACATCCCGGGCAGGCGGAAGGCGAGCGGGAACTCATCCAATATCAGCCGCTGCCCAGGCTTCACGCGGTCATCCGGGAGGCGGCGGAACATGACGGGAAAGGGGACGGCGGCTCGGGCGGAAGCGCGGGTCTGCCGCTGGTCACCGTGTTTTCCGCGTCGGGCGGAGCGGGAAAAACGACCTTGGCGCTCAATCTGGTCCGGCAGGCGGGGGAACGGGGGCTTCGGACGTTTTACCTCAATCTGGAGGCGGTAAGCGGGGCAGAGCCGTGGCTGGGACAGGAGCATCCGGACAGCCTGACGCGGCTGTTGTATGCCCTGAAGACACGCCCGGAGCAATGGAAAGAAGAGTGGGAGAGCCTGTGCCGGTACCGCGACGCGCTCAGGGCCGACGCGCTGGACTGCCCGGACCGTCCCGACGAGCGGCTGGCGATGACGCCGGACACGCTGGACAGGCTGCTGGAGGCGGTGGCCGCGGGCGGTTACGACTGGGTGGTGGCCGACCCGGACTGCGGCGCCGGCGACTGGCACTTCCGGCTGGCGGAACGAAGCCGGTGCGTGGTTTGGCTGGTGACGGAAGACATCCAGGGCGTGCACAAGGCGGCCAAGCTGTTTCGATGCTGGGCGGAACGGGATCCTTCTCTGTCCGCGCGGACCTGGTTCGTCAGCAGCAAGCGGGTGGGAGGGTTGCAGTCTCAAGCCGGGAATGTCCCGCGGAAGGCCGCGGGCGGCGCTTGGCCGTTGCCGGGGAAAGGACCGGCGGCGGCGCTTCCCTACATCTCTTCCTGGAAGACGCTCGACCATCCCGGGCGTCTCTTGAATGAACCCGCCTATCAGGAGGCGGTGGCAAGGCTGATGGATCTTTTGGGCATGCGGAGAGGGGGAGTCGGGCATGCGCGCGGAGCTCTCGCAGGCAGAACTGGCTGAACTGCGGGACGCGGTGCGCGCCGGGCTGCCGTGGGACCGGGAGATCAGCGACGAGGAACTGTACCGGCAGATCGAGCGGGCGCTTCGCGGCAGCGACCGGGCGGGCCGGCTGACGGCGGAACAGTTCGCGGCGGCGGTGAGGCGGCTGTTTCACGCGTTCCGCGGCCTGGATGCGCTGCAGCCGCTGCTAGAGGATCCGGAAATTACGGAAATCATGGTCAACGATTACGATGAGATATTTGTCGAGCGAAAAGGGGTCATCGAGCGGGCGCCCGTGGCGTTTGAAAGCCGGGAAAGGCTGGAGGGGCTGATCCAGAAGCTGGTGGGACGGGTGAACCGGATCGTGAACGAGACGTCGCCGATCGTCGACGCCCGTCTGCCGGACGGCTCGCGCCTGCACGTGGTGCTGCCGCCCGTCGCCCTGAAAGGGCCGACGGTGACCATCCGGCGCTTTCCCGCGCAGCCGATGCGGATGGAGGACCTGATCGCCGCCGGGTCCATCACCCGGGAAGCGGCGGAGTTTTTGGGCCGGTTGGTGAAGGCCAGGTACAACATTTTCATCAGCGGCGGCACCGGTTCGGGGAAAACGACGTTCCTGAACGCCCTGGCCGGCTATGTCCCCGCGGACGAGCGGGTGATCACGATCGAAGACGCGGCCGAACTGCAAATCCGGAACGTCCCGAATCTGGTTTCCCTCGAGACGCGGGACGCGAACAGCGAGGGCAAGGGGCGCATCGGCATCCGGGAGCTGATCCGCGCGTCGCTGCGCATGCGGCCGGACCGCATCATCGTTGGCGAAGTGCGGGGCGCGGAAGCCTTGGACATGCTGCAGGCGATGAATACCGGCCATGAAGGAAGTATGTCCACCGGACATGCGAACAGCGTGCGGGACATGCTCTCGCGGCTGGAGACGATGGTGTTGGCGGCGGAGGAGATCCCGCTGGCCGCGGTCCGCCGGCAAATCGCTTCGGCCATCGACATCATGGTGCATCTGAGCCGTTTCCGCGACCGCAGCCGCAGGGTGACGGAAATTTGCGAAGTGGCGGGCTGCGAATTCGGGGAAATCGAGCTCAGGACCCTGTTTCGGTTCGAAGAGGACGCCGTAGACGGGAAAGATCCGGACCCGGACGCGCCGGCGGAACCCGGCAGGACGGTGTCCGGCCGTCTGGTCAAGGTCGGTCAACTCAGCCGCACCCGGAAACTGGCGTTTGCCGGGTTCGGGATGCCGGAAGAGGATACGGCGGCCAAACGGAGGGCTTAAAAACGGATGAAGCGGATGACGGAAAAAGACATGCCGGCGGATTACCGGCAATACCGCTTGACGCGGGCGCAGCGGATCGCGTTGGCCCTCGCCGGGTGCGCCGCCGCCTTTGGCGCCGCATGGTTCGTTTATGGTCATCCGCTGGCGGGGATGTTGCTTTCGCCGGCGGGTCTGCTGGCGCCCCGCGCGGCGGCGGGAGCTCTGCTGAGACGCCGCCGGGACCGGCTTCGCAAGGAATTCAAGGACATGCTGCAGGCCCTCTCGGCGCTGCTTTCCGCCGGGCGTTCCGTGGAAAACGCCTTTCAGGCGCTGGAATCCGATCTCCGACTCATGATGGCGCACGGCCGATCGGATTTGCTGCGGGAAATCCGCACCATCGCCGCCCGCCAGCGCAACGGGGTCCCCCTGGAAGAGGCTTTGCGGGATTTTGCGGAGCGGGCGGGCATGGAAGAAATTGACCGTCTGGCGGAAGCTTTGGCCGTCTGCAAGAAGACCGGCGGGGATCTGGTCGACGTCGTGCGGCGCACCTCCGCCTGGATCGGCGAAAAAATGGAGGTGGAATTGGAAGTGGCGGTCGTGACGGCGCAAAAACGGTTCGAAGCGAGGGTGATGATGGCCATGCCGTTCGTTTTCGTAGGTGTTCTGCAATGGCTTGCCCCGGATTACATGGCCTATTTGCGGCAGGGGCCGGGTCTGGTCGTGCTGACCGTCTGCCTGTTGCTGCTCGCCGCGTGCGGAATCTGGATCCGGCGGATCATGGGGATTCTTCCGTGATGGCGGGCGCGGTCGAGCGGGGATGGCCGCTGCTGTTGCCGGCGGCGCTGGCGTTAATCTACGGGTGGACGGCATGGCGCCGGTTTCGCGTGTCGGGGACATGGCCGAAGGATTGGACGGAACCGGTTCGGCGGTGGCTGGAAGCGCCGCCGGTCTGGGCGGGCGTCCAGCCTTTGCTGGAGCGGCCCCGGTCGGCTTTGGCGTTTCTGGAAGGCGCCTGCGGAAAGGAACGGCTTGCGCGATGGGCGGCGGAAGGGGCGGGTCTGGCAGGAATTTTGCTGGCGTCCGGCGGCTTCGTGTCGTTTTTGGCCGGCGAACCCGGATTGGTTGTGTTTTTTGCGGTGCTCGCCGTCGCGGCGCCTTTGCTCAGATGGAAGGACTTGAACCGGAAAGCGGAAGAACGCAGGCGGCAGATGCGGCGGGCGTTGCCGGAGTTGCTCACGCGTCTGGCGATCGTCGTGAACGCCGGGGAGAACGTGATGCGTGCCCTGGAACGGTGCGCGACGCACAGGGAGAACCCGCTTGCGGCGGAGCTGGCGGCGGCGCTTGAGGCGATGAACCGGGGCGAACCCATGGCCGCCGCGCTGGAGGAGTTCGGACGGCGCTGCGGTTTTCCGGAAGCGAAGCGTTTTGCGTCGGCGATATTGATCAACATGCGGCGGGGCGGGGATTCGTTCACCGCGGCGCTTCAGGATCTGGCGCGCACCATGTGGGAACACCGCAAGGCCGAAGCCCGCACCCTCGGGGAACTGGCTTCCTCCCGCCTGTCGTTTCCGCTGGCGGTCATCTTTTTGATCATCATGGCGATGGTGGGGACTCCCACCCTGCTGATGCTGGGATAAACCGGCGATGATCGAATGAATCCGGCGCGATGATCCGGACCCGGACTTGGTGTCTGCACCGGGCACGGGGTACGGAAAAAATCGGAAGGGAGAGGTGCGAAGCATGGGATGGCTGGGAAAGACATTGGCGTTTGGAAGAAAGAAGGATGTTGAGCGTCCGGGCCGCCGCGTTCCGGATCGGCTGGGCGGCGAAGAGGGCATCGGAACGCTGGAAGTCGTGCTGATCGCCGCGGTGGTCATCGTTTTGGTCATTCTGTTCAAGGATTGGATCACCGACTTTTTGTCCGATCTTTTCCGCAAGGTGGAAAACGAGGCCGATCAGTTGTTCTGATCCGGCGACCGGGGGTGGGGGCATGCGCGGCATCCGGACGACAGGCGCATTTAGGCGCGGATTTTGGTCCGACGCGTCCGGTTCCCTGTCGGTGGAAGCGTCGATGGTGTTTCCCGTCGTGCTGCTTCTCACGATGGCATTGGTTCTCTATGCGCTTTACACGGCAAAGCTTGTCCTTGTCCATTACGGAACCGCGGTGCTGGCGGAGCGGGCGGCCTACAACTGGACGAATTCGGCCGCGGAGTGGCGTACGGGCGCCTACCCGGCCGGCCAACACGACGGTCTGTACTGGCGGCTCACGGAAGACGCGGTGTTGCAGGCGCTTTTTCCGGCGGGAAGCGAAGCGCGGGACGCGGAAGTGCCGTTTCCCACGGACGGTCTGCCGGCGGACCGGGAACGGGGGCTGGTAGCCCGGAAACTGCGCCGTGCCGCGGAAACGGCGCCGGAGTGGCTCCAAGGTACCGTCGGCTGGAAAAACCGGCTCCTGATCCGGTCCGTGGTCGCGAAAGCTTCCGACCCGGCGGCCGCTCTGCCCCTGAGGCGTTTTTGGAACGGGGTTCCGGAGGCTCAGGCTTCCGTAACCGCCCTGACGGTGGAACCGGCCGAATTTGTCCGCTCTTTCGAGCTTGTCCGCTATTACGCGGCCAAGTTCAAAAGGCAGGGCGAACGGGCGGAATCGTACCGCCGCGAGGCGGGCGAGGTGCTGCGAAACCGGGGCGGGTGAAGGGGCGCCGCTTCGTCGAAGCGGCTGAAGAGATGTTGTGTCGGCGGGGTGAAACGTATGGCGGAGCATAACGGGGAAAGGGGAACGGTTGCGGTGTATCTGGCCGCGGCGCTGGCGTCTTTCATCCTGCTCACCGGCCTGCTCATCGATTTCGCCCGCGTGGCCGCATTTCGCAAGCAACTGGAGCTTGCCGTAAAGTCGGGAACCCGTTCCGTTCTCTCCGCTTACGATCCGGTGGTGCGGGAACGGTACGGCCTGTTCGTTCGGGGCGGCGATTTGGCCCGTGACCTGTTTCGGCGGACAGTGGAAGGCAACTTGAGCCGGAAGGAGGCGGGAGGGTTCCGCTTTCTGGACGGCAGGTGGGAAAACGGGGACGTGACGGAAAGCCGGCCGCTGGCGGACCATGCCGTTTTCCGGCGGCAGATGGCGGAGGAAATGAAGTATAGGGCGCCGATCGATTTGACCCTGGAAATGGCCGCGCGGTTTCGCGGCCTGCACGGCGCCGTGCGGGAAGCCGCCGCCACGGCGGGGACCCTGGAACAGGCGCGCAAGGCCTACGAGCGGCGGGAGCGGGCGCTCGACGACGCGCTGCGGAGACAGGAGGCGGCGGGGAAAGCCCCGGTTTCGGCCTGGAGGGACCTTGTGCCGGAACCCTCCGCGGACGGAAACCCGATGTCCGCGGGCCGTCCCCGGACGGTGGGGGAGGCGGCGCGGATGTACGCGGACTATGCGAAGAAAAGGGCGGAGGACGATGCTCGGCGGGCGAGGCTTGCGGAATGGGAGGAGCGCAAAAGAACGCTCGGAGAGACGGACGAACCGAAGCCGGAGCCCCCGCTTTACGAAGAGGTGACTTCCGCTTACGAACGGGGCGTGTCCGAACTGGCGGCGCGGCTGCGCAGGGAGGCGGCGGATCTGCGGGCGGACGCGGAAAAGATGATCCTGGAAGCCTTGTCGGCGCTGGAAGAAGCCAAAGCCGCCAATGAGGAAATCCGCCGGATCGCGGCACAGAACCTGGTTGCGGAAAGGGATGCCGGGTCCTTGGCGGAGGTTTCCGACACGTCCGGCCCGGACAGCTTGCCCGTCAATGAAGTGCGGGACTTGCGCCGAACCGTGTCGGAACTGATTTTGGAAGATGCCTTTTTCGCGGAGTATGAAGCGGAGCTGGAAGCCCAGCTTGGCGACTTGCGGCGGTTGGCGGCGGACGCGGAAAGGTTTGCCGGCATCGCCGCGGCGGCGCCGGGGACCGCGGGACTCGGCGCGGCGATGCGCGATCAGGCTTTGGCGTTGCAGCGGTCCTACGCCTTCTGCCGCTCCCGCTACGATGCTCCGGGCGGCGAGACCATCCGGAGACGCCGGGAGGCGCTGGAAGCGCACAGGAGCCGGGACGGGGAGCGGAAGGCGCTGGAGCGGGAAGCGCGGGAGAAGATGCAGTCGGCGGCCGGCTTGCTGAGATCCATCGGCAACTGGAAAGCGGACGGGGAGCAGGCCGAGCGGTTCCGCCGGGCGGCGGAGGCGGCGGAGGCGAATCTGGCCTGGAACCGGCGGCAGAAAGAATGGACGCGGCGTACCGGCCCGTCCGTCGACCCGGCGGAAGAGCGGGACCGCGCCCTGGAATCCGCGGGAGGATGGCTGGATGCTTTGGACCGGGCGGCGGCGGGAATCCGGGACGACCTGTTCTTCTCGGAATATGTGATCGGGCGGTTTACCCGGTTCGACCCGTCCCTCCTTCGCCGGCTGCTGGACGGAGATACGGCGCTTCTCGATCTGTCGCGGCAGGAGACGGAATACATCCTCTACGGCTTCCGAGAACCCGCGGCAAATCTGGCGGCCGCCTATGGCGAAGTGTTCGCTTTCCGGCTGGCGGTTCGCACCCTGGAGGGGCTGGTGGAAAGCCGTTCCCTCGGCCACCCGCTGGTGATTCTGGCCGGGGCGACGGTATACGGCGTGACGCGGGCAGCGGCGGATCTGGAAAAGCTGATCGCGGCGGACAGTGTGCCATTGTCCAAATACGTGCAGGTTGAAACCCGCTACGCGGATTATTTGCGCCTGTTTCTCCTCCTGCACGGCGACTCCGCGGCGGCGCTGGCCCGCGTGATCGCGCTGATCGAGCTGAACACGGGCATTGCGGCGGACCAGGCCTATACCTATGTCAGCGGGGAAGGCTCGGCTTCGCTCGGGCTCTGGTTTTTCCCCGGCATCGTGAACATGCTGGGCGCGTCGGGCGGCTGGGGAGGACAGGTGGCGGGGAATCGCTATGTGGCGACCTATTCGGCCGATCTGGGTTACCAGTAAATGGGCTGACCAGAGGAAGGCGACGCGGAGGAAGGCGGAAGAACGTGCCCGGCTGGGTATGGCGGCAAACCGGCGCAGGGGACCGCCGGGCAGTTTCGCGCTGGAAGCCGCGCTGGCCTTGCCGCTGTTTTTGCTGGTGGTCCTGTTTTTCATCCTGTTCATCCGCACAGCCGTGATTTCCATGGCTCTGCACGGGGCGCTTTCCCAATCGGTCCGGCTGGCCGCGGCGGTTTGGCAGCCGGTGGCGCTGGCGTGGGACAACGGTGGGCCGGCGGCCGGACCGTCCGGAGCGGAATGGGCTGATGCGGGTGAAACGCTTGGGGAACTGGGCGATGTGCTGCCGGAACCTTTCGGCGATTGGGCGCGCAGGGCGGCGGACGGCGGCTGGCGGCCGGACCAGCTGGCGGCGCGGACGGCGTTCAAGTCGCTGGTGCTCCGCTTTGCCGGCCAGGATGTGCTGGACCCGTCCCGGCTGGAAATTGTCGAGGTTCGCCTGCCTTCCGCCGACAATCCGGAAGAAGCGTTCCTGGCCGTCAAGGCGTCCTACCGGCTTCCGTTTCGCGTGCCCTTGCTGAACCGCCCCCTGGAAATCCGGGAGTCGGCGGCGGAACGGGCGTGGGTCGGTGGCAAACCCCTTTTGTCGGATCGCGGCGAACAAAGGAATGACCCCGGGCAGCTGGCCTTTATATCGCTGGAGCCGGATCCGGTGCGCCCGGGCAAGAAAGCGACGCTGACCCTCCAGGCCAGACCGGGGGAAGCGGTCCACCTGACCGTAATCTACAAAAGCGGCCCCAGCCAGGCGAAAAATCTGGGCACGGCCGTCGCGGACGAGAACGGCAGGGTGTCGTGGGTCTGGCATGTTTCCGGACGCACGACGCCGGGCGAATGGCATTGGGAAGCCGTGGCGTCGGACGGCAGCGTCTTGCGGCGGAATTTTACGGTGGCGGGCAAAACGGACGGGAATTGATTCTTTCGTGAAAATAGCGGACAGCGTAAAGCAAGTCCGGCGGCGGACAAGGAGGGAGGCAAATGAACGTCCTGGTGCCGGCGGCGATCGTCGTGCTGACGGGATGGGCGGCCTGGACGGATCTTAAGCGCATGGTCATCCCGAACCGGTTGACCATTTCCTTCGCGCTGGGCGGGGTGCTGGCGCATGCGGCGGCGGAAGGAGCTGCGGGCCTGGCCGCGGGTTGCGCGGGAGCGCTGGCCGGTGCGGCGCCTTTGATCCTGTTGCACGCCCTGAACGGGGCCGGAGCCGGCGATGTGAAATGGTTCGCGGCTTTCGGCGCCTGGACAGGCGTCTGGCCGGTCCTGTGGGTGTTCGTCTGGTCCGTGCTCACGGCGGGCGGCATCGCGGTGTTTCTTCTGCTTTGGCGGGTGCCGCCGTTCCGGAGGATGGCGCGGAAAATCCGTTGGCCGTGGGGAGCGCATCCCTCCGCCGGGCGGAACGTGCGCTTCCCGTTCATGCTGGCCATTGTGCCCGCCGTGCTGGCGCTTTTTGTCCGGACGGACGGACTTTTGCGGGTGAAGGAGATGGGGGCGGGTGCGTTACCGGGTTTCTTTTGAAAGCCAAAACGGGCACTGGATGGTCGTAGAAGGGGAACCGGCGTGGCGCAGGGCCGATGTCGCAGAGCATGAGTGGGCCATGATCCGGGGACGGCAGGTGCCGGGACTCCTCAGGCTGGAGATGGAGGAAACGGATGGGGTGATCCGTTTCCGATACGCGCTGGCCGGCTGCCGGATGCTGACCCATGCGCTGCGCGCCGGCCCATGGACGATGCGGGACGCGATGACGGCGCTGTTCCGCCTGGCCGGCACGCTCTCGGACTGCCGGCTGTACATGTTGGAACCGCATCGTTTCCTGCTGGGGGAGGAACGGATATTTGCCGGCAGGAACGGGACCGATCTTTGGCTGGCGTATCTGCCGGTGGAGGATACCCGTGCGGAGGAACGGTTCCTGCCGGATCTGGAACGCCTCATCGTCGGCCTGTTCGTGCGGGCGGAGGATCTGGACGGACAGGCGTTTCGGCGTATGATCCATATGCTCCGGGAACCGGATTTTTCGCCGGACAGGTTGCGGGACGCCGCCCGGCGGTGGCTGCACGATGCGGAAACGGGAAGCGCCGGCCGGACTCATGAACGGACGGACGCGCACGGGACGCCGGACTTGAGGGATGGAAGCGCCCGTGACACGGCGGTTTTCCTTCCGGCCGCGCCGGAAATGGAAGATGGGGAGTTGCCGGACGGGGAACCGCAAGCCGACACCCATTCTTCCGATTGGCGGATGCGCGGAATGCCGGGGCGTGGGATCCGCGCGGCGGAAAGCGCCGCCTGGACATCCGGGCATGCCGCGGGACATGTGGATGAACGGAGTGACGACGGGAAAATGGGCGGTCTTCCGGCCGCCGTGGAAACCGGCCTGATTTCAGCCGCGGCCGGGGAGAAGACCCGGAAAAGCAACGTGGCCGCCGTCTGCGGGTTTGTGCTGGCGGCGGCGCTGATTTGGCGATTCGTGCCGGAATGGCTGCCGGGATCGACCGGGCCCGTCCTGGCGGGTGGTCTCACCCTGCTGCTGGCGGCGGGGGCGGCATGGCTCCGGTTGGGGAAGATGAAGGGAAAAGATGCCGGGAAAACGGCCGGCGCGAAGGAAAAAGCGCCCGCGGACCACGGAGGTGTGCACGCCGCATCCGGTCCGCCGGCCTTCGCGGCCGGCAGCCCGGATACATGGGAACGTTTCACGGGGTCCTTGCGTCATGAAAACGGCGCGTTTGAGCGTACGGTACACCTGGAACCGGAAGAAGACGAAGCGACCGTACAGCTGCCGCATGACACCGGCATGCCCGGAAAGCAGCCGCGTATCCCCGCTCTGGAATGGTCGGGAACGGACGGCGAACCGCCTCGAACCATCGCGCTCAAGATGTCGCCGTTTGTCATCGGCCGGTCTCTGGAGGCCGCTCATCACGTGGACCGTTCGCCGGGGGTCTCCCGCCTGCACGTGGAAGTGGCATGGACGGCGGAAGGCTGGATCGCCAGGGATCTCGGTTCCCGCAACGGAACCTTGCTGAACGGAGAACCGATGACGCCATACGCTCCATATCCGCTCAAGGACGGGGATGTTTTGCGGATTGCCGCGTCCGTCTATCGTTTTACATGTTGAGCTGCCCGGATTCGTCATCGAGGCGTCGGACTTTCCCCGTGTCCCGGCTCCGACGGGTCAGGTCGCGCAGGGCCATCCGCAGGGTCGGAAACCGGAAGGTGTAGCCGGCTTCCAGCGCCTTGCGGGGTCTGGCCAGCTGGCCCGTCAGCAGCAGCACGGAGCGCTCGCCCAGCGCCATGCGCGCAAGCCACCCCGGCACGTGGAACCAATGCGGGCGGTCCAGCACCCGGCCGAGGGTGCGGCCGAACTGGTTCGCCGTCACCGGTTCGGGCGCGACGGCGTTGACCGGGCCGGAAATTTCCGGGCGTTCCAGGCAAAACAGGATCAGTCCCACGACATCCTGGATATGGATCCAGGGGAACCCTTGCCGGCCATTGCCGAACCTTCCGCCGACCAGCCAGCGGTACGTCCGGGCAAGCATCGGAAACACGCCGTCCTTTCGGTCCAGCACGAGGCCGAGGCGAAGTTTCACGACACGCTCCGCCGCGATGGCGTCCGCCGCCTGTTCCCAGGCGACCGTAACCTGGCCGAGGAAATCCTGCGGATACGGCGGAGCCGATTCGTCGAACATGAGGTCGTCTTCCCCGGTGGAGTATGTATGTCCGTAAATGGCGACGCCGGAGGCGTTCACCACCACCCGCGGCGGTTCGGGCATCTTGGGCAGCGTGTCGGCGATCCATTGCGCGGTCTGGGTGCGCGATTGGAGGATGCGCTGTTTCGCATCCTTCGTCCATCGCTGGTTGATCGTCTCGCCGGCGAGGTTGACGATGCCGTCCGCCCGTCCCCATTCTTCGGGATGGGCGGCCCAATCCCGCCAGGTCGCGTAGCGCAACTTGGGATTCCGGCGCGTGACCGGCGACGGCGGAAGCCGGCGCGTGATGACCAACACCTCATCTCCGCGCTCCAAAAGCGCTTCCACCACGTGCCGTCCGATGAATCCCGTTCCTCCGCAGACGAAAATCCGCATTTCCTTTCACTCCAGCCAGCCGCCATAATGATTCATGATCAAAGAAAACCCGCGGCGGCCGACAAGCAACCGTATCCGCCCCGGGTGAACACCGTCATTGTTCCTCAATCGAAACAAGCCTGAGCGATTCCACCTGGCCGCTGTCCGTTTGGATCGTTTCTTTCACGTATTGGAACCTTACCCTCGTGCCGGTGTCCCAGTTTTCCACAAGTTCCCGGATTTCTTGGGAAATTTGAAAAACAACCGGACCCGTTTCGGTTTCGATTTCGACGGAGTGACCATCCACGAGCCCCACCAAGTTTCCCGTTCCGGTCAGCACGTCCTGCGCCGGCTCCCGGGAAGGGGATGCCGTTTCCCCCGACGACGGGGTGCCGGCCGGCGCCGCGGGAGACGAGGAAGCCGTTGTCGACGGCGAGGGGCCGGTCGCCTTGTCTCCCCCGAAACAGCCCGCCTGCACGATGACCAAAGCCGCGGCGAGGACCATGGTCGGAACGATTCTTTTTTTCTTTGCGAAAGGTTTCACTCCTGGGCGCCTCCCATCCAAAAGATCCTCCGCCGGCGGTCCCTGTGCGGCAAACGCGTCTGCCCGAGCCCATGCCTGTTCGGGCCAATGCTTAACCCAACCACGCTATTTGAGCAAATGCCGGAACGCGGCATAGTCGATGTTGCGCTTCTCCAGAAACGATTTCAGGTAGCGGTGGTCGCGCTTCGGCGTGGCGAGAATGTAACCTTCGACGCATTCGTCCACGGTGATTTGCGGGACGCCGCGCTCCACCGCGATCTGGCCGATTTTGGCGGCGATGGCGTGTTTGGCCGTGTCACGGAACGGTTTCGGCACCGGCGACACAAGCTCGTCCAGAAACGCCCTCGCTTCGTCGGTCCACAGGTGCCGGCTCGCTTCCACCCAGTAGTTTTGCCAATCCAGCTTGGATTTTCCGTCCTTCAGCGGCATCGTTTTCAAAAACTTGCGAAACATGAAATAGCCGCCGATGGCCATGAACCCCGCCAGCAAGAAAGCCCAGACCACGATAAAATACATGAACCAACCGGGCGAGTCCGACACGATGCGTCACCTCATTCTGAAATTATATCCGATTCATGGATTTATTTCGAGGTTCGCGCTACAATAGGGGCATTGGATGGTGATTCAAACATGCTCAAAATCGGTTCCCACGTGTCGTTTGCGGGAAAAGGCCTGGCGGGTTCCGTCGAGGAAGCCCTTTCGTACGGGTCCAGCACGTTCATGATCTACACCGGCGCGCCGCAAAACACAAGGCGCAAGCCGCTGGAAGAGATGTTTGTCGACGAGGGACGAAAGCTGATGGCGGAACACGGCATCGGCGAGATTGTCGTGCATGCGCCGTACATCATCAATCTGGGCTCCCACAAGAAGGACACCTTCGAGCTGGCGGTGCGTTTCCTGCAGGAGGAAGTACGACGTACGCAACAGCTCGGCGTGAAAAACATCGTGCTGCATCCCGGCGCCTATACCGAAATGGATCCGGAGTACGGCATCGCCCGCATCGCCGAGGGGCTTAACGAGGTGCTGGACGGCACCGCGGACACGGACGTCAGCATCGCTCTGGAGACGATGGCGGGCAAGGGCACCGAAATGGGCCGCACGTTCGAGGAACTGGCGCGCATCATCGAGAAGGTGCGTCGAAACGACCGACTGACGGTGTGCTTCGACACCTGCCACCTGCACGACGCGGGATACGACGTGGTGAACGATTTCGACGGCGTGCTGCAGGAATTCGACAAAGTGGTCGGACTGGACCGGCTCGCCGTGGTGCATATCAACGACAGCAAAAACGAACGCGGCGCCGCCAAGGACCGCCACGCCCCGGTGGGATCCGGCTGGATCGGTTTCGAGGCGATCCGCGGCGTGGTTCACCACGAAGCGTTGAAAGACAAGCCGTTCATTCTGGAGACGCCGTGGATCGGCAAGGTGAAGGGCAAGGAGCGCCCGATGTACGAAGCGGAAATCGCCCTGCTCAGGGGCGACGCGGCACAGCGCTTCGGGCAGGAGTTCCTTGACCACGTGGAACGGCTGCATCATTTCTTTGACAAAGAGGGCATCGAACCCCGCGGATACGTGTTGAAGACGTGGGAAGCGCTGAAGTCCGACGCCAAGGCGAGAAAGGCGGACCCCCGCGAGCCGATGGAACGGCTGTACGACATGGTCGTGGAAAACCGGGTATTGCCCGGGGAATTCACGGAGGAAGCCCTCAACCACCGGCTCACCGCCTGGTTCGCCGGCAAGGAGTGGCTTCGGAGCGCCTGAGCGCCCAAGAGGCGCCGCGGAGTCTGCCGGCCAAGGCCGAAAACCTGAGGCCCGACCCCGGATTAACGCAAAACCCGCGACGAACGGAACAGCCGGGTTTGCAAAATCCGAACCGATAAACGCCCAGGAAAGACATACGGAGGAGCAAGAGGATCATGACGCATTCATCCTATCAATCCCAGGCCCGTTCCCAGGCCGCTAGCCACCTGGAGAAAAAGGCCAACCGGGCGCGCATGCTGATCTCCTGCCCGGACCGCCCCGGCATCGTGGCGGCCGTGTCGCAGTTTCTGTACGAGCAGGGCGCCAACATCGTGCAGTCCGACCAGTATTCCATGGACCCGGACGGCGGTATGTTTTTCATGCGGCTGGAATTCGACCTGCCCGATCTGGAGCAAAGGATCGCCGCCCTGCAGGAGGATTTCACGCGGGTGGCGGACCGTTTCCAGATGCGCTGGAGCGTCTACCGCGCCGCTCGCCGCAAGCGGATCGCGATTTTCGTCTCCAGGGAGGACCATTGTTTGCTGGAACTGCTCTGGCAGTGGCAGGCGGGGGATCTGGACGCGGAGATTTCCATGGTGATCAGCAACCACCCTGACATGCGGGAACTGGTGGAGTCCTTCGGCATTCCGTACCACCACATCCCGGTGACGCCGGAGACGAAGCCGGAAGCCGAGCGCAAACAGCTGGAGCTCACGAAGGGCAAGGTGGACCTCATCGTTCTGGCCCGCTACATGCAGATTTTGACGGGCAAGTTCATCGAGGAGTTCCCGAACCGGATCATTAACATTCACCACTCGTTCCTGCCCGCCTTCGTCGGCAGCAAGCCGTACCAGCAGGCGTACGACCGGGGCGTAAAGCTCATTGGCGCGACCGCCCACTACGTCACAGAGGAATTGGACGGCGGCCCGATCATCGAACAGGACGTGCAGCGGGTGAGCCACCGGGAAAACGTCAGCGACCTCAAGCGCATCGGCCGCCACATCGAGCGCATCGTGCTGGCCCGCGCCGTCAAGTGGCATATTGAGGACCGGATTCTCGTGCACAAAAACAAAACCGTCGTCTTTGTGTAATTCCTGAGCTTCCGAATGCCCGAAAGCCCTTGAACAAGGGATTTCGGGCATTTCGTTTGCCCTTGACCTGCCGGCCTTTTGGCCTGATTGGGGATCAAATCTTTGGTGATTTTTTCGCCGCGCGTTTCCAAAACAGGGACGGTTGATTTGATCTTTTAGAAAAATTTGTTTTTCAGTTTTCAGTTATATCAAAAAAGTATAAGAAAGATACTTATTATGTATTTCTCTTATTTTTATTTCGGTACTTATAATTGAAAAAATAGTACAATCGGATATTCTGTCTTTTTTTATTTTTTTATTTTTTTATTATCAAGCCGGGGAGACCAGCAAAAATGAAGAAAACCTTCAGGCTCGTGCTTTCGTGGGGACTTGTGCTCAGTTTGCTGCTGAGTGCTTTCATGCCTGCAGCAGCTCTCTATGCGGCAACGGATGGTTTCGCAAGTCCGACGTCCTCATCGGCGGGTGAACGTTCAGCTGCCATCCAAGGCCCCGACTCTCCCATGCAAACCAAGTCATCCCTGCGGGATGTGGACGGCCACTGGGCACAAGCAACACTCTCCCGGTGGATCGAAGATGGTTTGGTCAATGGCTACGATGACGGGACGTTTCGGCCCAATGAGCCGATGACGAGGGCGGAATTTGTCGCCCTGGTGAACCGGATATTCGGGTTTGCCGAACAAGCCACAGTCCCTTTTGCGGATGTGGCTTCCCGGCATTGGTTCAGTCAGGATGCGGCCAGGGCGGTTGCAGCCGGGTATATCTCCGGTTTTGAGGACAATACGTTCCGGCCGAACCAGCCGATCAGCCGTCAGGAAGCGGCGGTCATTTTGCAAAGAATCTTGGACGCAAGCAAGACAAGTTCCGCGAGTGCGGCCCAATTTCGGGATATGGATTCGGCTCCAGTCTGGAGCAGGGACGCCATTGCCGCGGTTGCGGAAAACGGGTATATGGGCGGCTACCCGGACGGAACCTTTCGGCCCGCGCAGCGGATTACCCGTGCGGAAGCGATGGTTTCCCTGGACCGCGCCGCTCAGTTGAAGCCGGTGAAAGCCGGTGCATACGGCGGGCAAGACCGGATGGAGACCATCAACGGAAATGTGGTGATCACCTCTCCCGGCGTGACGCTGCAACATGTACGGATTAACGGCGATTTGTGGATCGCCCAGGCAGTGGGCGAGGGCGAAGTCACGCTGAAAGGCATTGAGGTAAAAGGGACAACGCGGATCCATGGCGGCGGTGTCAACAGCATTTATGTGATCAGCTCCGCGCTTGGCAACGTGATCGTGGACAAGCCGTCGGGAATGGTGCGCATCGTCGGTTCGGAGGCGGCACAAATTGAACAATTGTGGCTTGAGTCGGAAGCGATCATCGAGTTGGATGGAAGCGACGGCGCCGTCATCGACGAAGTGCGAATCGCCATCGATGTCGCAACGGATGAACCGGTGGTGACGCTCATCGGCGATTTTGCCGCCGTCATCATGGAGACTCCGAACGTCACCGTACAATTGCAAGGCGGAACGGTCGGAGAACTGACGGTCAATGATGAAGCCAAAGGCGCGAAGCTCATCCTGAATGAAGATGCGCGAGTGGATCATCTGGTGTTGAATGCCCGAGCGGAAGTCACCGGCAGCGGTCAAGTAGCCGCGGCTACGGTCAATGCCAACGATGCGGTCTTTGAGAAAGAGCCGCAGACGCTGGAAGTGGCTGACCATGTCACATCGGTCGTTATCGGGGGTAAGGTGCGTGAGCAGACCCCGGCTGGTCCGTCCAACGGAAACAACGCAGGCAGCGGCGCCGGTCCGGGCGGAGGAAGCGGCGGCGGAGGCAGCGACAGGGATCGCGATGACGACACGGATGCGGAAGATCCCCAGCCGCATACGGCCGTATACGATCAGCCGGGCACCTATGGTCCGGCAAGCGGCGTTCAACAGATTGCCGGGAACGCCGTGATTCACGCGTCCGGAGTCGAATTGAGAAATCTGGAGATCGCCGGCGACCTTCTTGTGGATGCAGCCGTTGGCGGCGGCCTGGTTGTCTTGGACAACGTGATCGTAAAGGGCAAAACGGTTGCGCGGGCGCAAAATTTGACGCTGGAAGCGGCGGAACAATCGGAGCTGGCCGAATTGGTTCTTGAAGCTCCGGCAAAAGTGAGAGGCACCGGCACCATCCGCAATGCGGAAGTCAAAGCCAATGGATCCAGCTTTGAGCAAGACCCGGAGAATCTGGTGCTCGCAGACGGCGTGCTGCTCGATGTCGCCGTGGTAAGCCATGTAAAGAGAGTATCGTTAACGGAAGGCGAGACGAAGTCCGTTTATATTGCGCTGAATCCGGCTGATGCGGTGATGATCCGTGCGGAGTCGGCTGATCCGGACGTGGCTGTGGCGGAATCGGTGTACGGGTCGCAGTTCAACGAAATACATATTAAGGGGATATGGATCGGCAGCGCCACCGTGACCATCGAAGCAGAGGCGGAAGGGTATCGAAACGGAATCGAAACGATCGAGGTCGTTGTGGGAGAAGTGCCGGTCAGCGAGGTGACCGTTGATCCGGAAGCGCTTGTGCTGTTTGTAGGGGAGAAGGCCACATTGAACGCATCGGTCATACCGGCCAATGCGACGTTTCCGGAGTTGAACTGGACATCCAGCGATGCGGGTGTGGCAACCGTAGATGCAAACGGCCAAGTCGAGGCGATAAGCGCAGGGACAGCGGTGATTGCCGCTGCCTGGGTGTACGATGAGAGCAAGTATGCCGCAAGTACAGTAACCGTGATCAAACGTTATCTTGCCTCCGTATCCGTCGATGGAGAAGACCTGCTTCATCTCAATATCGCAGTGGAAGTGGACAATGGCACCACGGAAGGCGCTGTAAAGGCCTTGTTGCCCAAAACGGCAGTCATCACGGATCACCTCGGGCAAGAATATACCGTCGATTTGACATGGACGATCAAGGATTATGACAGGTTCGCGGCCGGCAATTATCAAGCTGTCGGAACATTGGCCATGCCGGAAGCGGTGGCTGAAACGGAAACGCCGATTGAAATTCCGGCGACGGTGAAAGTCAAGCGCCCGACAATCCGGTCGGTTGTCATTGAAAACGGGGACATTGGCAATCTGGTTGTGCAAGTGGAAAACGGCACCGAGGAAGAGGATGCCATACGGTTGCTGCCGGAAAAAGTGAAGATTATTGACAGCGCCGGAGGCGAGGCTGAAGCCGGGCTGGCGTGGACCATCGCGGGGTATAACGGCAGCGTGGCCGGTGAATATACGGCGTCAGGCGTCTACACGGTGCCGGATTCGTTGGAAGAAGCGGGAGAGAGCAGGGAAATCCGGGCGACCGTGATGGTCAAACGTCCGACGATCCAGTCGGTGGCCATTGAAGACGGGGACATGGACAATATTGTGTTGGAAGTGATCATCGGCACCGAGGAAGAAGATGCCATCGGGTTGCTGCCGGCAAAGGTGAAGATCACGGACAGCGCCGGAGGCGTGATTGAAGCCGGACTGACGTGGACCATCGAGAATTACAACGGCAGTGAGCTCGGCACTTACGAGGCGGCAGGCGTCTATACCGTGCCCGAGACTTTGGAAGAGGCAGGCGAGGAGAGGACCGTTTCCGCGATCGTTGTGGTCACCCCTCTTGAGTGGACCGCGTTCACGGAAGGGGATGCTTCCAGCATTGTGCTGGAGTTCGATTCGGAGTTGGCTTCGCTGGACGAATCGCAAGCGGAAGCATTGACAGAGGCATTTACCGTGCTGCTGGATGGAAGCGCGATTGGGGTCACATCGGTCACGGTCAACCCTGATAATCAAGCCCAACTTTTGGTCGGGTTGGAGCGGACCGTTCCGGTTGGAAACTTGACGATCTCGTATACGCCGGTTGCGGGGGCAAGTCTTGCTGCAGCCGGCGGCAAGGTGATCCCCGGGTTCGGCAGCGTCACGGTGCCCACCGCGGGCTCGATCGCGCGAAGCCTGAATACCCAAAATCCGAACGTCATCGCCACAACCCTTGGCAACAAAGGATATACGGTGCTCGTAATTGTACAGGGGATGAAAGCGGCTGGAATTGACGAATTTGATGCGCCCAAACCTTTTAAGCCTTATTTCGATGCGGAAACGGTCGGAGGAGCCATGCTCCTTGCCGGTTATCGTTTCTTCGAAACGATCCATTCATTGTCATGGGAAAATAAATATGTGATAGACGGCAAAACGCTGGGCAAATTATTTACCGTTTCCGGGGAGACAAATTGGTCCAAGCTGGATTCTTACTTTGCCGACTACGTCTTTTATAACACCGCGCCCGAAATGGCCCGAATGTATTACGCCGCCAATGCGCCGGCTCGCGTAGCGGTTCCCAAGGTGTTCGCCCGGTTCGGAACGGGAGATGTCGGCTCCGGTTTGGAAAATGCGGGATATGATTTTACGGAAATTGTGCGCTGGCTGGCGCAAGACAACAATGGGGAATTCAGTTACGCATACAGGCTGGTGCAAGCGTGGCCGGGCATCTTTGGCAATACGCGGGAATACATCGCCTCATATTTGAAAAACAAGGGTTGGACGGCAAAAGAGACGGCGGATTTGCTGAAATATCTCTTCAATCTGTACACCGCCGACAAAATGCTGGAACTGTTATCGAAAGCCGGATATCCGACTTTGGAGATTATGAACGTCATTGCGGATTATCAATCGATGTCCGGCTTTTACGGCTATCCCAACAAAACGGAAGCATTGTTTTACCTGTTGATCTACTACCATCACGATCCCGCCGAATCGTTGTCGGCTGTCCAACGTTACATTGGCGGAGGGTATAATGCGAATCAGTATTTTGCCGCGCTGAGCAAAATTCTCACGGGAAGCGAAAAACCGCCGGAATCTTCTGTTTCACAGTTGATAGGCATCGTTCAGGAAGCGGGATGGTCGGATCAGACCATTGCCGAAGTGCTGGCTGGTGCGTTTGCCACGGCAGGCAACAGAGGGTTTAGGGACGGCGCGATTGCCGCGGCGAAATTTTTGCGCGGGTATGACAGCAGTTTCGATTTGCCGCGAATTTATGACGCTCTTGAGGGCTTTGTAAGTCATTACACCGGCGCCGGCACCGACTTGTTTGTGCAAGATATGTCCCATGTTTTGCAAGAAGCCGGCTACGGTGCGGGGGAAGTGGCGGCTGTCCTGCATAACAAGGTCGGCGGCGCCAACGTGTTAACGATCGGAGCAAGCCTGCTGGCCGGCTCGCAAGCCGATACCGACAGGAATCAGTTCGTGGAAGTGGCCCGTTCTTTGAAAGAATATGGCCTGGAAGGTTCCGAATATGTGCGCATCGTCGATCACTATTTGTGGGGGCTTGTTCCCTCACAGCCTTTGGGTCAAGAGGAATATTTGATCGGCGGCGGCACGGGACTTTATCCGATTCTGGACACGATATTCGGCATGTCGGTGAAAGACGCCGCATTCGCCGTGCAGCCGGTGTACCGCGTCTCGGCAAACCTTTACAAGCCCAATATGCTGCAGTATTTGTGGCAATATTATGGCCAAAACGATACCAAAAACAAAATATCGATCATGATCGAAACGGGTTACACGTTTGATGAAGTGATCGATTATTTCAGAAGCGAAGACAAACCAAGCTTTGTCGGCGCCTTGAAAGATTTGAATTACAGCGCCGAAGCGGCGGCGGTCATATTGCGGAAAATGTCCGTGGAAGCGCAAGAAGCCGCATACGATCTGATGCAGGCCGAATATGCCGGCTGCAGCGACCTCGCTCCGGTCATTTTGGCGCTGATGCAGGTGTATCGCATCGAGGACACGTCATCCCTGAGGTCGATTTTGGTGACGCCGCAAACCGGCTGCGGCGACGAGTCGTTCGCAATGGCCGTCGACGCCCTTGCGCAAGCGGGTTATTTCGAGATGGACCCCGGCGAATGGATCGGGGAAACCGTGAGACAGTTCAAGTACAAAGGCAGATCCATCGCGGACACGGTGGCAATGCTGCGCGAAGTTTTCGGCATCACCGGTTTTGCCGCCATTGCGGAATACCTTGAGGACGCAAGCATCGTGAGTACGAATGGGGAAATCGCCGAGCTCATCAAAATCTTCAGAGGGCTGACGGGGGACGATGCCGGGGGTTCGGGCCTGACGGTATCGGAAGCCAAAGACATCGTGACCAATGTTTTTGGCGTGAAAGTGCCGCGGTTCATCATGGAAATCCTGCTGGAAGCCGGATACGGGCGAAACGATGTGGCGAGCACGCAAGTCATGACCGATCCGTTTGACCTGAAGAATTTCTTCGCTTCGGACAACGGGTGGAAAGATTTGCTCGTTCAATGGTTCCGCCCGGGAGGCTTGATCAACCGGCCGTCCGCTCTTGCGGAAAACCTGGCAAGTCTCGGCTTCCATTCGTATGAAGCGATCAGCGCGTTGAAGATCCTTGGATATACGCCCGCCCAAGTCGGATGGTTCTTGTGGCATAACGGTTATGCCTTGGATGAGGTGGCGGCGGGTGTCCGGATCGCGACGAACCAGGACGGCGCCAACTGGAATGTGGAAATGGCGAAAGTGCTGAAACAAATGACCAGTTGCGAGGCCTTGGGCGATTTGCCCGCTTGCGACGGGGACGACAGCACCTCCTTCACGGCAGAGGATGCGGCTGAAATCTTGGGCAGATATGTTTACGATATCACGATCTACTCCTGCATGGATACGAATGATGCCGGTTGCGCACTTTTGTATGACTTGCTGGCGGATCCGGACGTATTCGGCGCGGCGAAGGCCGCCGAAATCATGCATACAAAATACCAGGCGGGATTCCGAAATTTGGGCAGATACCTGATGAGAGTTTCCGGATATACGCCGCAGCAAGCCGCCGGTCTCCTCAAAGAGGGGCCGTTTAACGCCACGGCGGAGGAGCTGGCTGTTGCGCTGCGTGCCGGAAGGTTTGGAAGCATTACGGTAAGAGATATTTACCATGTGTTGCAAAACGTTACGGGAAATGATGTTGAAAGCTTGCAAGCCATGAAGCAAGCGGGTTTCACCGCATACGAACTGATCGATGTGCTGATCTACGACTCGGGTCTCAATAATGCCACCCAGACGTTCCATATGTTGCTGGATATTGGCTACTCCTATGGCGAGGCGTTCGATTCAGCCAAAAGATATTGGTGCGAGCATGAACGGACGGGTTGGGAAGCGGTAGCCATAAGCATTACCCAAGGCAACATGACTGCAAACATCCTGTCGGGAGTGGTGCAAAAATTCATGAGCAATGTCTGAAATCGGGAGCAATGGTCTGTCTGGGCATCGCGGCAAAAAAAGGCGGCGGATGACCGGAGAGCATCTGGAAAGGTGCTCTAACGAAAACACAACGGTTAAGCTGTTGCATGGCAGGATGAGTTTGCGGCATGTCATGCGGATTGGGCGAAACCGTTTCATTGTTTGGCATCTTTTGATATGATTAGGACTTGAGTGAAGCGGAAGGCAGAAGACCAACGAATATCAAGCGGGAGGTTCCGTCACAAGATGTCCGTCCAAACCGGTTCCATCGAACAAATGGCCATTACCACCATCCGGACGCTGGCCATCGATGCGATCGAAAAGGCAAAGTCCGGCCATCCCGGCATGCCGATGGGCGCCGCGCCGATGGGGTATCAGCTGTTCGCGAAGACGATGAAGCACGATCCTTCCCGGCCGGACTGGATCAATCGCGACCGGTTCGTGCTGTCGGCGGGACACGGTTCAATGCTGCTGTACGCGCTTTTGCATTTGTGCGGTTACGATCTGTCCCTGGATGAACTGAAAAACTTCCGGCAATGGGGCTCCAAGACGCCGGGGCATCCGGAATACGGCCACACCGCCGGCGTGGAAGCCACCACCGGTCCGCTGGGCCAAGGGTTCGGCATGGCGGTGGGCATGGCCATGGCCGAAGCGCACCTGGCGGCGGTCTATAACCGGGAAGGCTTCAACATCATCGACCACTATACTTACGTGATTTGCGGCGACGGCGACCTGATGGAGGGCGTCGCCTCCGAAGCCGCGTCCCTCGCCGGGCACCTGAAGCTGGGCAAGCTCATCGTGCTGTATGATTCCAACGACATTTCCCTGGACGGGGAGCTGAATTTGTCCTTCTCGGAAAACGTCGCCCGGCGCTTTGAGGCTTACGGGTGGCAGGTGCTGCGCGTGGAGGACGGCAACGACTTAAGCGCCCTGGAAAAAGCCATCGTCGCAGCGCAGGCCGACACGACCCGGCCGTCGCTGATCGAGGTCAAGACGATCATCGGCTACGGGTCCCCGAACAAGGCGGGCAAAGGCGGCCACGCCGGACCGCACGGGTCGCCCCTCGGCCCGGAGGAAGCGAAGCTGACGAAACAGGTCTACGGCTGGGAGCACCCGGACTTCCACGTGCCGGACGAAGTGCGGGCGCACTTCGCCGAGGTGAAGAAGCGGGGCGAAGCCGCAAGCGCCGCCTGGGACGAGCTGTTCACCCGCTACAAGGCGGCGTATCCGGAGCTGGCCGCGCAGCTGGAGCGGGCGATCGTCGGCGAACTGCCGCCGGGCTGGGACGCGGACCTGCCGAAGTATTCTCCGGAAGACAAGCCGGTGTCCACGCGGGTCGCATCCGGCAACGCGCTGAACGCGCTGGCCAAAAACGTCCCGCACCTCGCTGGAGGTTCCGCGGACCTGGAAAGCTCCACGATGACGCACCTGAAGGGGCTTCCGGTGTTCAAGCCGGGAAGCTACGATGGGCGCAACATCTACTTCGGCGTTCGCGAATTCGCCATGGCCGCGGCGATGAACGGCATGGCGCTGCACCGGGGCGTCAAGGTGTACGGCGGCACGTTCTTCGTCTTCACCGACTATCTCCGCCCGGCGGTGCGGCTTTCGGCCCTGATGAAGCAGCCGGTGGTGTACGTGCTCACCCACGACTCCATCGCCGTGGGCGAGGACGGTCCGACGCACCAGCCCATCGAGCAGCTCGCGTCGGTGCGGGTCATTCCGGGGCTCACCGTCATCCGCCCGGCCGACGGCAATGAGACGTCCGCCGCCTGGGCGTACGCCATGGAATGCCGCGATCGTCCGGTGGCCCTGGTGCTCACCCGCCAGAACCTGCCGATTCTCGAAGGGACGGCGGAGAAGGCGCGGGAAGGCGTTGCCAGGGGCGCCTACATCCTGTCCGAAGCGGAAGGCGGAGCGCCGCAGGGGATCCTGATCGCCACGGGCTCGGAGGTGCAGCTGGCCGTCGCCGCCCAGAAGGCGCTGGCCGCGGAAGGCATCCGGGTCCGCGTGGTCAGCATGCCGAGTTGGGACCTGTTCGACCGCCAGCCGGAAGAATACCGCAGAAGCGTGTTGCCGCCGGACATCCGGACGCGCCTGGCCGTCGAGATGGCGCATCCGTTCGGCTGGGAACGCTATGTCGGCGAAGCCGGCGCGGTGCTGGGGATCGACCGGTTCGGGGCGTCCGCTCCGGGTTCGCGTGTCATGGAGGAGTACGGCTTTACCGTGGACAACGTCGTGGCCCGCTTCAAGGAACTGCTCCGGTAAAGGGCGGCGTTGAAATTTTGTGACAAAAAGCGTGTTCTTTTTCATCTCCACCGACACGGAAAGCGGTACTATAATGAAAGTATAACGATGGATACAACCCATTCCGACGAGAGGGGCGGTTCCCATGCTGTTCAACCGAATCGTGGCGGCGTATGACGGTTCCAAGGAATCCGAGAAGGCGCTGGAAAAAGCGGTCGAACTGGCCAATTCCACGCCCGGGGCCAAGCTGCACATCGTCCACGTGTACCAGTTCCCGGCCGTTTATCTCGCCGACGGGTTCGTCATGGCCAACAACCTGAACAAGGAACTCATGGAGCGGGCGGAAAAGCTGGTGTCCGACCTGAAGCAGCGGCTGTCGGAGACGGGAATGGAGGCCCACGTGGAACTGCTGTACGGCCCGCCGGCGGATTCCATCCTCAAGTTCGCCAAGGAACGGGAAGCCGACTTGATCGTCATCGGCAGCCGGGGTCTGAGCGGCATCAAGGAGCTTGTGCTCGGCAGCGTCAGCCATAACGTCGTGCAGCGTTCGCCGATCCCGGTGCTCGTCGTCAAGTAAAGTCCAAATGTGCAAGGCCGGTTTCAAGGATCGGGAAACCGGCCTTTTTTGCATACAACCGCTTGTACGTCGCTTTCGTTTCAGATATTCTACTTAAAAGACCAAAGCATGGAAGGTGAAAAAGCGAACATGCCCCAGAACGTACGCTTCGACTACAGCAAAGCCCTGGCCTTCGTCGGGCCGCATGAAATCGAGCAGATGGCTCCCGCGGTCCGGCTGGCGCACGAAACCTTACATAACGGGACGGGGGCGGGGTCCGACTTCCTCGGCTGGATCCGGCTGCCGTTCGACTACGACCGGGACGAGTTCGCCCGTATCCAGAGGGCCGCGCGGAAGATCCAATCGGATTCCGACGCGCTGGTCGTCATCGGCATTGGCGGATCGTACCTCGGCGCCCGGGCGGCCATCGAGATGCTGCAGCATTCCTTCTACAACCTGCTGCCGAAGGAAACGCGCCAAACCCCGCAAATTTTCTTCGCGGGCAACAACATCAGCTCCACGTACATGGCGCATCTCCTGCGGTACCTGGAAGGGAAAGACTGGTCCGTCAACGTGATCTCCAAATCCGGCACCACCACCGAGCCTGCCATCGCCTTCCGCATTTTCCGCGAAGCGCTGGAGAAAAAGTACGGCAAAGAAGAAGCCCGCAAGCGCATCTACGCCACGACGGACCGGGCGAAGGGCGCCCTGAAAAAGCTGGCGACGGCGGAAGGCTACGAAAGCTTCGTCATCCCCGACGACGTGGGCGGGCGTTACTCCGTGCTGACCGCGGTGGGCCTCCTGCCCATCGCCGCGGCGGGCATCGACATCGAGGCGATCATGCGCGGAGCGCAGGACGCCGCGACACTGTACAACAACCCGAACCTGGCGGACAACGAGGCCTACCAGTACGCGGCGCTGCGGAACATCCTGCACCGCAAGGGCAAAACGGTGGAAATCCTCGTCAATTACGAGCCCGGCCTGCATTATTTCTCCGAATGGTGGAAGCAACTGTACGGGGAAAGCGAAGGCAAGGACGGCAAGGGCATCTACCCGGCTTCCGTCGACTTCTCGACGGACCTGCACTCCATGGGGCAGTTCATCCAGGAAGGCAGCCGGATCATGTTCGAGACGGTGCTGCAGGTGGACCGGGTGCCGGAGGAGCTGGTGATCCAGAGCGATCCGGACGATCTGGACGGGCTGAACTTCCTGGCGGGGCAAACGGTGGATTTCGTCAACAAAAAGGCGTTCGAAGGGACGCTGCTGGCGCACACGGACGGAGGCGTGCCGAACCTGGTGGTGCGCATGGCCGACATGACCCCGTACACCTTCGGCCAACTGGTGTACTTCTTCGAAATCGCTTGCGGGGTGAGCGGTTACCTTCTCGGCGTGAATCCCTTCGACCAGCCTGGCGTGGAGGCGTACAAGCGGAACATGTTCGCCCTGCTCGGCAAGCCCGGGTTCGAGGAGCGCCGCCGGGAGCTGGAGGCGCGGCTCGGACGCGGCTGAGGCGGCTCGGGCGTGACGGACGCGCCCGCGACCCGATGCGCGGGAATTTCAGGCGCGGCATCGCATGCCGCGCTGTTTGCGCTTGGAAATGCGGGTCGTGGGACGCATAAACAAGGAATGAGATGCAAAAGCGGGACGGAATGGGAAGGACATCGGGTTGACCGGATCAAGGGAGGCGTATTCCGTGCGTTTTTCGTCCAGACAATCGAAATGGTCGTTCGCGTTTTTCCAGGCGGCCGCCCTGTTCTCAGTCGCGATGGCGTTGTCGGTTGCGTTCTCGGATTCGTCCCTGGGATACAAGGTTCCCTTTTTCCTGTACGCCGCCGCCATCGCGCTCATGGCGCAAAACTACGCGGCCGGGACCGAATACATCATCGGCGGGGGGGATCTGACGATCAAGACCGGATTTTTGTGGCGCAGATCGATTCCCCTGGCCGGCATCCTCCGGGTCCGGCCCATCGAATCCCGGAAGCCCTCGGGGACGCTGTTGCGCAAGAAGTTTCGGATCTATTTCACCCAGACGGACTACCTTGAGGTTTCGCCCGAACGCGACGAGGAATTTCTGGCGAAGCTGAAGGAGGCCGCGCCGCACATCGCCGTCGAACCGACGTTGACGATCCTGGCCCGGCGCCAACGGGTCGGGTGAAGCCAGGCAGGCAAAAAAATGGCCCGCCCGGACGGCGCCCCCGGTTCACGCGCCGGGGCATCCGTCCGGGGCGGGCGTTCTTGTCCCGCGGTCAGCCGATGCCGAGCAGTTCCTTCAGGCCTTCGCGCACCGGCGTGGGCGGACGTCCGAGCAGTTTCGCGAAATCGCTGCTCCGGACTTCCAGGTTTCCTTCGCGAATGCCCTGCTGGATGCCGACGACGAAGGGAATGGCGGCATCGGGCACGCCGGCCTGCCTCATGATGTTCGCATAGGTCTCGTCATCGACGTGCTGCACGGGCACTTCCCGGCCCAGCGCTTCGCCGACGGCGGCGGCGAATTCGTCCTGCGTCAGCAGCTCGCCGGAAAGCTCATAGATGGTATTGTCATGCCCGCTGCCGGACAGCACGTTCGCCGCGGCTTCCGCGTATTCCCGGCGCAAAGCCCAGCCCACCCGGCCGTTGCCGGCGGACGTCACCCAGGGCGCGCCTTGCCGCACCGCCTGAACGGTCGCCAGTTCGTTTTCCAGATACCAGTTGTTGCGCAGGATGGAGTAAGGGATGCCGGTCTGGAAAATCGCCGTTTCCGCCGCCTGGTGCGGCGGCGCGAGGAACAGCCGGCTGGCGCCCGCGTTCGCCAGGCTCGTGTAGGCGATGAAGCGCACGCCCGCGCGGGCGGCGGCATCCACCGCGTTCGTGTGCTGGCGGATGCGCGTTTCGGTGTCGCCGTCCGTGGAGATAATCAGGATGCGCTCCACGCCCGCGAAGGCCTGGTCCAGGCTGTCCGGCCGGTCGAAATCCCCCTGCCGGACTTCCACGCCCTTCGCGCGCAGGTCCTCCGCCTTGGCCGGGTCGCGGACGCTGACCGCCAGCCGGTCCGCCGGCACGGTCTTGAGCAGCGTCTCCACCACGGCCCGGCCCAGTTTGCCGTTGGCACCGGTGACCAACCATTTCATGTTCGATTCCTCCGTTTCGTCCGGGAATGCCGGGAGATATGGTTGTTTAAGTAACTTGCGAATCTATTGTATCTTACCGGATGATACCCTTACAAGACGAACGGAAGCGCCGGCGAAAGGCCGCGCGGTTGACGAGCTCACGTCCCGTGCTATGATAGGTGTTATGAATGGATGGCGGGGAGGAAAGCCGCCGATGCAGGAGCGTTTCTGGACGGTCAAGGATTACGGGTGCCGGGAATTCGTGATTCGCAAATCCCGGTTCATCGGCCACGCCAGACCGGTGGAAAACGAAGAAGAAGCAATGGCGTTCATTGAGTCGATCCGGAAAAAATACTGGGACGCCACGCACAACTGTTACGCCTACGTGGCGGGCGAGCGGGACGAGTGGCAAAAATCGTCGGACGACGGGGAGCCGAGCGGAACGGCGGGCCGCCCCATCCTGGAAGTCATCAAAAACCGCGGCCTGAAATATGTGGCGGTGGTGGTGACCCGCTATTTCGGCGGCATCCAGCTGGGCGCCGGAGGCCTGGTGCGCGCCTACGCGGAAGGAGCGGCCGCCGGCATCGACGCGGCCGGGCCCGTCGAAAAGATTTTATGCAAAGAGATTTTGGTGGATGTGGATTACACCTGGTACGGCAGATTGGAAAGCGAGCTGAGGACAAGGGGCGTGCGCATCGGCGAGACCGCGTTCACCGACCGGGTGCGGGTCGTCTGCCTTCCGCCGGCAAGCGAAGCGGAGCGTTTCCAGGCCTGGATCACCGACCTGACCCAGGGCCAGGCGGCGCTGCGGACCGGAATCCTCCGCTACGAATGCTTCGAAGCGTCGTGACGGCTTGTCGGCGGTACCGGAACGAAGACCCGGAAGCGGCCAGTGACGCGGTCATCGGCGCGGGTACGGCGCCCGGCGCCGAAACGGCCCGGGCCGCGCTCCCGGCCGGCGCGGAGCAAAGCCCGCGGCGGCCGTTAGCCCGCGATGATCTTGATGTAGTATTCCCGCGACCTGGGACCGTCGAATTCGCAGAAAAAAACGCCCTGCCAGCGGCCGAGAAGCAGCCGTCCCTCCGCGACGATGATCGTCTGCGAAGGGCCGGCTGCGACCGCTTTGAGGTGCGAGTCCGAATTGCCCTCGAGATGTCGGTATCCGGGATGCGTCCGGGGATACACTTCGGACAGGCGCAGGAGCACGTCGTGCGCGACGTCCGGGTCGGCGTTTTCGTTGACGGCGATGCCGGCCGTCGTATGCGGGCAGTATACGACGGCGATGCCGTCGCGCACGCCGCTCTCTCTTACCGCGGCGGCCACCTTGTCCGTAATGTCGATCATTTCATCGCGCCGCTTCGTGCGCAGCTCATGCCGAACGAGCAAGGCGGATCACCCTTCCGGCTGGATTCGTGCAAGGTGCTTCCGCGCCGCTTACGGCCGGGGCTGGCGCGAAGCGTAGATCCGGATCGCGTCCCGGAAGAATTCCGTCATGCCCGGCCGTTTTTCATAATGAACCTTGAAGCGCTCGTCGTCAACATACATTTGGGCCAGGTTCGCGTGGGCTTCCGGATTATACTCCGGCCAGAAGAACATGAGCCACTTCCGGTGCAGATCCGCCGCCTGCTGGGCCGGATCCCCCGCGGGATCGCCGGTCTCGAAGGCGGCCTCGAGGGCATCCTTCACGGCCTTGTCCAGGCGCGTCAGTTCCTCGTACTGCCCGGGCGTCAGGTTCATGAACCGCCCGTTCGAACGGTCGACGGCTTCATCTCCGTATTTGGCGCGGGCCTCCCGGCCGTATTTTGTTTCGTTTTCTTCGATCAGCCGCCGTTTGAACCCTTCGAATTTTTCACGGTCCGTCATGGTTCCTCTCCCCTCCTTTTCCGCAATGGTTTTCTCCACGGTGTCAATCAGCCGGGCGATGCGTTCCCTCTGCGCGATCAGCCGCCGGCGGTGTTCCCGCAGCGCCTCGAGGGGGTCGAAGCGCGGGTCGGACAGCATCCGCCGGATTTCGTCCAGGCTGAATCCCAGCTCCCGGTAAAACAAAATTTGCTGCAGCCGGTCCACCTCTGCCGGGCCGTAAAGGCGGTATCCCGCCGCGCTGGTCGCTCCCGGCCTGAGCAGGCCGATCTGGTCGTAGTACCGAAGGGTTCTCGGGCTTACGCCGGCCAGACGCGCCAGCTGTTGTACGGTGTAGGGCATCCTTGGCGCCTCCTCCCCGACTCCGATGCTACACCTTTACGTTGCGTCAAGGTCAACCCCGTGATCGAAATATTTTTTTGGGCATCGAGAGGCGGGCAGGAACCCGTTGACGATTTTCGGATATTTTTGATACAGTGAAGATGCGTGAAAGCATACTAAGCAAATTGGAATTGTAATATTTCATTTCGAAAACCGGCGGGCGGGCCGGGAATCGGAAAGTCCAAGGGAAACGGAGTGTCGGGTTGCATGCGGGTGGAGGTCATTGATCTGCGCAAAACGTTTGGCACGTTCCAGGCGGTGCGCGATGTCAGTTTTACCGTGGAAAAAGGGCGGCTCGTCGGCCTGCTCGGTCCGAGCGGGGGCGGCAAGACGTCGATCCTGCGCATGCTGGCGGGACTGGAGACGCCGGATGCGGGCGACATCCTGTTTGACGGCCGCAGGGTGAACGACGTGCCGCCGCAGGAGCGGGGGATCGGGTTCGTGTTTCAGAGCTACGCCCTGTTTCGGCACATGACGGTGAAGGAAAATATCGCCTTCGGCCTGGAAGTCCAAAAATGGAACCGCCGGCGGATCCGCGAGCGCGTGGCCGAGCTGATCGAGCTCACCGGCCTGGGCGGCATGGAGAAGCGTTATCCCCGCCAGCTGTCCGGGGGCCAGCGGCAGCGCGTGGCCTTTGCCCGGGCCCTGGCGCCGGAACCGCAGCTGCTTCTTCTGGACGAACCGTTCGCCGCCATCGACGCCAAGATCCGCCAGGAACTGCGCCGATGGCTGCGCGAGTTGATCGACCGGGTCGGCGTCACTTCGATTTTCGTCACCCACGACCAGGAGGAAGCCATCGAGGTGGCCGACGAGATCATGATCATCAACCAGGGCCGGCTGGAGCAAAAGGGCACGCCGAGGGAAATTTACTCCAACCCTCAGACCTCTTTCGTGGCCGAATTCATCGGCGAGTCGATGCTGGTCAGCGACGTCGCCTCCTTGCGGGGATTCGAGGAAGCGGCCGCGTGGCCGGATGCCGTTGGGCTCATCCGGCCTGAATACGTCGAAGTCGGAAAAGAACATGAAATCGCCCTTTTGTCCGCCGCCGAGCAGGGCAAGGTGGTGCGGCTGCATTTCCGCGGCAACGCGTGGATGGTGGAAGTGGACGTGGGACCGCATCGCCTGATCACGTACCGGCCGACGAACAAACCGGAGCTTGCGCCCGGCGAGGACGTGCGGGTGCTCATCCACCGGATTTACATGATGGGCCGCGAGGACCGCTGGATGATGGAAAACCGGCTGAAATCGGACCCGATGCCGGTCAACATCTGACGGCGGGCGGCTTGCCGCAAGTCGATGGAAAACGGTTGGCCGGACCCGTCGGGTCCGGCTCAAGTTTCTTTCCTGTCTTCCTCGTCGACGTATATGGACAGGTACAGATGATCCTCTTCCACCACCAGCTCGGAGTGTTTCCAGCGGTAGGTCCGTTTGCGGATGCGGACGCGCCTGACCAGCCGGAGGAGAAACTGCAGCTGTTCCACGTCGGGAACGGTGGTCTCAAGGACGGGAGATTCGGGGAGGTGCCAGCGCACTTTCATCGGCTATCCCCCCCGCTTGTCCGCCCCGCGGCGATCCGCCGTCTGCCCGTTCTTGCGGGCGCGGATCTCCAGGGCGATCAGGAACGCGAGCAGCGGAACGCCGAGAATGGGCAGCCACCATAAGGCAGGATCGAAAAACAACACGGCACCGTCCTCCTGATTCCAAAATTTTACCAATCATCCCCATTTTATATTGATTTTTCGGAAAAATTCAATAATGAATTGAATTTTTTTCATTCCGATAGGTGCCCCATCGTCAAATCTCTTATACTTTAAGCTGGGTTGCTGGAAAAGGGGATGGACGATGACCACTTTCGGAAAAAGGTTGAAACAGGCGCGCGGCCGCAGGGGACTTACGCAGAATCAGGTCGCGGAAATGTTGGGCATCGATTTTACCACGCTTTCCAAATACGAGAACGACAAGTCGCAGCCGGATCACCAGACGCTCCGGGAGCTCGCCAGCATGTACGAGGTGTCCATTGACTGGCTGCTCACAGGCAATCGCCTTCCCACCGCCGGCATTCCTCCCAACCGCCTCACCGTGGGAGACCTGGAAGAAGAGCTGACGGACGACGAAGCGGCCCGGCTGCTTGAATATCTGGAGATGCTCCGCCTGCTCAAGGCGAAACGTGAAAAGGAACGCCGCCAGCGGGAAAAGGAACAGGCCGCCCGCCAGGCGGAACGGGATAGCGGCCGCGCGTTCGTGGCCGGCCGTCAGCGGGACGCGTGACGGGACGCGCGAGCCCGAGACCCGGCAGGCGGGGATGGCGCCGGACGGGCGCCGGTGCAGCGCCGGCTTCGCGCCGCGGATGCACTTCGCACCATGCCGGGCCGTGCCGGAATGTTGCCGGCATCCCTCCGCGATTAAGCCGGCGCGAAGCCGGGCTTACGCCTGCATCCGAATTTCCCGTCCCAACACAAATTTCTCCAGCACGTGACGAACGCCGTCCTCGTTGTTGCTAAGGGTCACGTAATCGGCGACCTTCTTCAGCGCGGGGACGGCGTTTGCCATGGCCACCCCGAGTCCGGCGGCCTGGATCATTTCCAAATCGTTCCAGGCGTCGCCGATCGCCACGGTCTGTTCCATCGGAATGCCGTAATGCGCGGCGAGAAACCTCAAAGCGTCCCCTTTCGTTCCCTCCTTATGAAACACCTCGAGAAACGTCGCTTTCGATTTCGTCACATGCATATCGGGACCCGCAAGTTCGCGGACTTCCGGCGCAAGGCGGTCCAGCTCCTCCGGTTCGTCGATGATGATCAGCTTCGTGTGATGGCCTTCCGGCAGCCGCGACGGATCGGCCGCGATGGTGTACGGAATGCCGGACAGCGCCGCGTAACTTTGCACTTTGTCATTGTCCTGAAACGCGTAAAGCCGGTCGTTGATATAGGTTTGCACATGCAACCCGCGTTCCAGGCAGAAATCGATCACCCGGCGCGCCGTTTCCGGGGGCACAAACCGTTCGTACAGCACCGTGCCGTCCGCCGGGTCCTTGACCAGCGATCCCTGGAAAGTGATAAGCGGGACCTTGAGGCCGATGCTCTCCGCGATGCGGCTGGCGGAACGGTAGGACCGCCCGGTGGCGAGGGTCAGCCGCACACCCATCGCCGCGGCCTCTTCGAGGGCGCGCAGGGTCGGTTCGGTGACGGTGAGCCCGTCGGTGAGCAGCGTGTCGTCCAGGTCCATGGCCACAAGCCGGTACATCCGGTTTCCCTCCGATTCTTTTTCTCTTTTTTTTGGTTCTCCCGTCGATTGTAGCGCAAAAAAACCGTCGCGTCACCAAAACGAAATAAAGACAAGCCAAAATTGAAAAAACCGTTTTTGCCCGGGTATGGTAAGGTGAAGGCAAAGGAGGTTGGGGAAACTTGGCACGTCTGGATTTTCCGAAAGATTTCGTCTGGGGAGCGGCCACCGCATCCTACCAGATCGAGGGCGCCGTGCGGGAAGACGGCCGCGGCCCGTCCATCTGGGACACCTTCTCCCATACGCCGGGCAAGGTGTGGGGCAACCACAACGGCGATGTGGCCTGCGACAGCTACCATCGCTATGCTGAAGATATCGCGCTGCTCAAACAGTTGGGCGCAAAGGCCTACCGCTTCTCCATCGCCTGGCCGCGCATCTACCCGCTGGGGACGGGCGAGGTGAATCCGAAAGGTCTGGATTACTACCGCCGCGTCATCGACGGGCTGCTGGAAGCCGGCATCGAACCCTGCGTGACGCTGTACCACTGGGATTTGCCGCAGGCCCTGCAGGACCGCGGCGGGTGGGACAACCGCGAGACCATCGACGCTTTTGTCAACTACGCGGAAACCGTATTCAAAGCCTTCGATGGCAAGGTAAAGATGTGGATCACGTTCAACGAGCTGTGGTGCGTATCGTTCCTGTCCAACTATCTGGGCGCGCACGCGCCGGGCAACACGGATCTGCAGCTGGCGGTGAATGTGGCGCACAACGCCCTGGTGGCGCACGGCCGAACGGTGCGGCGGTTCCGCGAGCTCGGCATCCGCGGGCAGATCGGCATCACCCACAATTCGTCGTGGACCGAACCCTACACGACGCGGCCCGGGGATGTCGAAGCGGCGCGCCGCCAGCGGGGCTGGCAGAACGAATGGTTTTTCGATCCGGTGCTCAAAGGGAGCTATCCCCAATTTCTCGTCGACTGGTTCCGCGACACGCAGGGGGTGGAAGTGCCCGTTCAGCCGGGAGACATGGAGACGATCGCCCAGCCCGTCGATTTCATCGGCATCAATTTCTATTCGGGCAATTTCGGACGGTATAAGGCCGGCGAGGGCCTGTTCCACTGCGAGGAAGTGCCGATCGGCTTCGAGAAGACGTTCATGGACTGGAACGTCTACCCCGAGGCGCTGTACAAGGTGCTGAGCTGGGTGAAGGAGGAATACGGAGACATTCCGATCTACATCACCGAAAACGGCGCCTGCTACGAGGACGAACTGACTCCGGACAAAAAGGTGCACGACGCGAAGCGGGTCGAATATTTCCGGAAGCATTTCATCCAGTGCCACCGCGCCATTGAGTCGGGCATTCCTCTCAAAGGATACTTCGCCTGGTCGCTGCTGGACAACTTCGAGTGGGCGGAAGGGTACCGGAAACGGTTCGGAATTTGCTATACGGACTATGAAACGCTGGCGCGCTATCCGAAGGACAGCTATTATTTCTACCAAAAAGTGATCGCGGACGGCGGGCTGGACGTCTGAACGACGGCTCCGCGAGCGAGCCGGGGTGGAACTTATCGGGACATAAGGCTACAATGATGAAGGAGGTTCCGCCCCGGCAGGCCGTTGAGACGGCCATGCGGCCAAATTACGGCCCGAATGCGGCAGGCGGAGATCGATGATGAAGGTCGTCGTCGCGACGCTGAACGCCAAATACATCCACATGTCGCTCGCCCTGCGGTACCTCAAGGCGTTCTGCCAGGGCGAATTTGACGTGGACATCGCGGAATACACCATCAAGGACCCCGCCCTGTCGGTGGCGGCGGACCTGTTCCGGCGCCGGCCCGACGTGGTCGGGTTTTCCTGCTATATTTGGAATATCGAAGAGACCATCGGTGTGATCCGCATCCTGCGCAAGGTGCTGCCCGGCGTCCGCATTGTGCTGGGCGGGCCGGAGGTGTCCTACGACACGGCGTACTGGATGGAGCGGCTGCCGGAGGTCGATTTCATCGTCATGGGCGAAGGGGAGGAGACGTTTCGCGACCTCCTGCGCGAGATCGCCGGCCAGGGCAAGTACCACTTCGTCTTCGGGCTCGCCTGGCGCAAGAACGGGGAGATTATCGTCAATCCCGGCCGGCCGAAACTGGACTTAAACGACATTCCGTCGCCGCACCGTTTTCCGGAAGATGTGCCGCACCTAAAGAACCGGATCGTCTATTTTGAAACGAGCCGCGGCTGCCCGTTCAGCTGCCAGTTCTGTCTGTCCAGCATCGAAACCGGGGTGCGGTATTTCGACATCGAACGGGTCAAGGACGATTTGCGGTATCTCATCGAAAACGGCGCGCGGACGATCAAGTTCGTGGACCGCACGTTCAACTTGAAAAAGGACTATGCGCTGGAGATTTTCCGTTTTCTGATCGACAACCACCGCGGCTGCGTGTTCCAGTTCGAGATCACGGCGGACATCCTGTGGCCGGACGTGCTGGATTTCCTGAACGAGCACGCGCCGCCCGGCGTGTTCCGCTTCGAAATCGGCGTGCAGTCGACGAACGATCCGACCAATGAGGCGGTCATGCGGCGGCAAAATTTCCGGCGGCTCGCCCGCACCGTGACCGCCATCCGCGAAGGCGGCAAGATCGCCCAGCACCTGGATCTCATCGCGGGTCTGCCCCACGAGGATTACGCCACGTTCCGCAAGACGTTCAACGACGTGTTCGCCCTGCGCCCGGAGGAACTGCAGCTGGGCTTTCTCAAGATGCTGCGCGGGACGGGGCTGCGGCGGGACGCGGACAAGTACGGCTACGTGTACATGGACCGGGCGCCCTACGAGATCCTCGGCAGCGACGTGCTGTCCTTTGACGATCTCGTGCGGCTCAAGCGCGTCGAGGACGTGCTGGAGAAATACTGGAACGCCCACCGGATGGACCGGACGATCGCTTATTTGGTGGACAAGGTGTACCCGTCGCCCTTCGACTTCTTCCAGCGATTCGGGGATTTTTGGGAGGAGCGGGGCTGGCCGCGCATCGGGCACCAGCTGGAGGATCTGTTCCTTCGGCTGCGGGCGTTCCTGGCGGCGGACGCGCCGGACGGGCTGGATCCGGATGTGCTGGACGGGCTCATGAAAATCGACTGGTTCCTGCAGCACAAGTACAAGCCGCGCAAAGTCTGGTGGGAAGACCGTCCGGACCGGGAGGCGTGGCGCGCGCTGCTTGCGCGGGCGGCGGAGACGCTCGGGCTGCCGGAGCGGGAGGCGGCCGGCCGGGTGGCCCTGGAGCGGTTGCCGTTCGACCTCGCCGCCTGGGAGCGGGAAGGCCGGATCGACCGGTCGCGCGGCACGGACATCATCGTGTCGTACGGCGGCGAATTGCGGCCGCCGGAGCTGATCGCGCTGCCGGCGCAACAGGCCCCAATTTCATGAAATGAAAAAAGGATCGTCCCCCGGGGAGGTGGGGGGGCGATCCTTTTTTACGGCGCCGGCGATGCCCGGGGCGTCACGCCCTTGAAGGCTTCCACCCCGGCGGACCGGCTTCGCCGTCGATATCGCAAACCTCGCGGCGGTCTGTCTCTTTCGCCATCTTCTGTATCTTCAATTAACATAAAAACCGGGAAAAAGTCCAATCTTTCGGCATAAAATCTTCCAAAAAGTTTCTGATAAACTAAGGCGGTCACGCGTCCGGCAGGCGGCTGCGCAACACCGTCATATGGCCGTCCAGGGCGTATTCGCCCAGGTTGGCCGGAACGAGCAGGCAATCGCCCGCTTTCACGGGTTCCGCGCCGTCGGCCCAGCGCACCGCGCCTTCACCGTCGCAGACGATCAGGATGTCGAAGCTGTCCGGCGAAGTCGCGAGGCGCCATTCGCCCTGTACCACCCCTTTGCGGGTGACAAAGTAGGGCGACGCCGCCAGTTCCCGCCACTCGCCGGGCCGGGCGCCGCTTGCGGATTTGTGCGCGGCGCCGCTGCCCGAATAGGCGATGACATTCAGCGAATCCTCGATATGCAGCTCGCGGGGCTTGCCGTCCAGCCCGGGCCGGTCATAGTCGTACAGGCGGTAGGTCGTGTCGGAATTTTGCTGGATCTCCGCCACGAGGACGCCCGCGCACAGCGCGTGCACGGTGCCGGCCGGGATATAGAAGGTGTCGCCCGGGCGCGCGGGCACTTCCTGCAGCGTATCCATGATTCGGCCTTCGCGGATCGCCGTTTCCAGCTCCGTGCGGCCGATGCCGGGCCTCAGGCCGCAGATGATTTTGGCGCCGGGCCTTGTGTCCAGCACGTACCACATTTCCGTTTTGCCCTGTTCGCCGGGGGGCAGCCGCTCATAGTCGTCATCGGGATGCACCTGCACGGACAGGTCGTCGTTGCAGTCGAGGAGCTTCACCAGCAGCGGAAACCGTCCATTGCGGCCGACGCCCCTTTCGCCCAGCCAAGCTGTGCCGCAAGTTTCGCGCACTTCGTCCAGGCCTTTGCCGGCGAAGGCGCCATTGGCGACGCGGGATACGCCGTTCGGATGGTCGGCGATGACCCACGCTTCGCCGATGGGCCCTTCAGGCAGCCGCCAGCCGAACCGCTCCAGCGCACGGCCGCCCCAGACGCGTTCTTTGAACGCGGGAACGAATTTCATCGGATAGGGTTTCACGTTCACGCCGATCCCCTCCCTTACACCTTATGCCAACCGGCCGCGGGCAACGGCGGTTTCCGGAGCGGACGAGAACCGCGGTTGCCCGGAAAGCCCGGCGCGATGCGGTTAGCCGCCGGCTTCGGCCGGTTTCGGAGTTTCTTTCTACGGATTTTTTGCCTTGATGAGCGCAGCCAGACAGGGGGAATGCTGCCGTTGCGGAAACCGATACAGGACCGTCTGCGCGGCGGATGCCGGCAGATCCGCCATCCAACGCTCCACCGCGTGCGCTTCCTCCAATCCGCCGGGGTGGCCCGGGTACAGCACCGCCGTCAGGATGCCGCCCGGCGCCAGCAGCCGGAGCGCGGCTTCCAGGGCCGGAAGGGTGGTCTCGGGCCGCGTGATGACCGGAGATTCGCTGCCGGGCAGGTAACCGAGGTTGAACATGACCGCGCGGATGCGGCCGGAGAGATCGGCGGGGACGATCTCCGCCATGCGTTCATGGCCGGCGTGAACCAGCGTCACTTCGGCCAGCGCTTCCCCGGCGGCGCGAGCTTCCTCCAGCCTTTGGCGGGTGCGCGCAAGAGCTTCCAACTGCACGTCAAACGCCAGCACCCGCCCGCGGGGGCCGGCCTGGCGCGCGAGAAACAATGTATCCACGCCACCTCCGGCGGTGGCGTCGATGGCCGCGGATCCCGGGGGAAGCTTTTCCGCCACCCAGCGCTGGGCCATCGTCAGCACCGAAGGGAATCCCATCGCTCAATGTCCTTTCCAGTATTTCCCCTGCCAAGTGTTGCGGCGGACGAGCTCGGCGTCGATGGCGTTGAGCACTTCCCATTTGCGCAGGCTCCACATCGGCCCGATCAGGAGATCCCGTGGCGCGTCGCCGGTCAGCCGGTGCACGATCATCTCCGGCGGCAGGATTTCCAGCGTGTCGGCGACGAGTCCCACGTACTCGTCCATCTCCAGAAAGCGCACGAGCCCTTCCTTCCACTGGCGCACCATCGGGGTTTTGCGCATGAGGTGCAACAGGTGGATCTTGATGCCCTGCACGTCCATGCGCGCCACTTGCCGGGCGGTCTCCAGCATCATGTCGTGCGTTTCCCCCGGCAGGCCGTAGATGATATGGGCACAGACGCGGATGCCGCGTTTGCGCAGCCGCTCCACCGCGTCGACGAAGCAGGCGGTGTCATGCGCCCGGTTGATCAGCCGCGCCGTCTCTTCGTGCACCGTCTGCAGCCCCATTTCCAGCCACAGGTACGTCCGCTCGTTCAACTCGGCGAGGTATTCCACCACGTCGTCGGGCAGGCAGTCGGGACGCGTGGCGATGGACAGGCCGACCACGCCGGGCTGCTCGAGGATCACTTCGTAGTATCTTTTCAAGACGGGCAGCGGCGCGTAGGTGTTGGTGAACGCCTGAAAATAGCCGATGTATTTGGCTTGGGGCCATTTTTTGTGCTGCCGGTCGCGCACCGTGTTGAACTGCGTCACCAGGTCGTCCCGCCGGTCGCCGGCGAAATCGCCGGAGCCGCGGGCGCTGCAGAACGTGCATCCGCCGGTGGCGATCGTCCCGTCCCGGTTCGGACAGGTGAAGCCCGCGTCCAGCATCACCTTGAACACCTTGGTGCCGAATACCCGGCGCATTTCATAATTCCAGGTGTGGAACCGCTTGTCCCCCCACAGCCGGGGTGTTTCGGATGCCGGGATTACCTGTTTGACGCTTGCTTGTTCCTGGATCATCGGGAATCTCCCCGTTTCCCGCCGCGTTCGGCCGCGGCGTCAACAAGTATTGTACCGGATGAGCCGGCGTCCGGCAATTTGCCCGTCAAGCCTCGCGGCCGGACGGCTTTACAATCCCCGCCGCTTTGGGCAAAATAGGTTCGGCAAACAACCGGCCCGCACCCGGCCCCCGTATCCCGGCGGATTCGGGGGAACCGGCAAGGGCCTTCGCAAACAGCGGGAGGAGCGGACATGCGGCTCAGGGGAAGAAAAAACGCGCGGGAAGAGCTTCAGCGCCAGACGGATCTGGTGGTGCTCGAACCGCAGCGGTGGCGGGGCCGGTGGCGCGAATTTTTCGGCAACGACCGCCCGATCCACCTGGAAATCGGCATGGGCAAGGGCAAGTTCATCAGCGAAATGTGCCTGCGCCATCCGGACATCAACTTCATCGGTCTGGACATCTACGACGAGCTGTTAAGGCGCTGCAGCGAAAAGATCCGGGCGCTGAGGGAAACCGGCGCCGGCCCGGCGGACAACGTGGCCCTGGCGCGCGGCAACGCCGAATATCTGGAAATGATGTTCGCCGACGGCGAGCTGGAGCGCATCTATCTGAACTTCAGCGATCCGTGGCCGAAAAAAAAGCACGCGAAGCGCAGGCTCACCCATCCTCGCTTTCTGCTCAAATACAAGCGGGTGCTGGGGCCCAGGGGCGAAATCCATTTCAAGACAGACTCCACGCTGCTTTTTGAGTATTCCCTCAACACCTTTTCCGACGTCGGCATCCGGATGCGCAACATCACGCTGGATCTGCACCGTGACGGCATCCGGGAGGACCTGGTCATGACCGAATACGAAATGCGTTTCGTGGGACTTGGCCAGCCGATTTACCGGCTGGAGGCGGTCGTCGGCGAAGAAGCATTGCGGGAGCATGAGGAGGAGGTCGGGCGCCGACTGGCCGAATCCCTGACGCGCGGAGGCGCCAAGGAGCCGCCGCCGCACGTGGACTGATGTAACGGGAGCCGTCCGGCTCCCTTGTTTTGTTTGGGCGTACGGGCGGATGGGCACACTGATGGGTACGGCGGGCAAATCCGGAAATGCAACTCCTTGCCGTCCTGATTCGTTCCATGTATTATGCGGGCAGCTTTTAGCACACAGGATGACGGGGAAGGGAGGGAGAAACCCGAAGCGGACGGGAACGGGACAGCCATGATCCGCAACGATGCCGGTGCGGACGCCTCGTTACGAAAGCGAAAAAGACAGACCGAAAACAGAGAAAACCCAAACGGAAAAAAGAAACAGAGATAACAGGGGTATTTGGATAGGGGGAAACCATCAATGTGGGACGTCTTGTTTCTGGCCGCCCAGGCTTATTTGGCTGTGATCGGCTTATACCAATTTTCCCTGTCGTTGTTCGGACTTGTCCGCAAGCGGAAAACCGTTGAGCATCCGCCGCAGAAATCTTTTGCCGTCCTGGTGGCGGCGCACAACGAGGAAGCCGTCATCGGGGCCCTTGTGGAAAATCTGCTGAAGCTGAACTATCCGCGCAAGCTTTACGACATTTTCGTCATCTGCGACAACTGTACGGACCGGACCGCCGACATCGTGCGGAGCTACCCCGGCGTCCACGCGATGGAACGGCGCAACCCGCACCAGCGCGGCAAGGGCTACGCCGTCGAATGGATGCTGAAGCAGCTGTGGAACATGCCGAGGCAGTATGACGCCGTGGTCATGTTTGATGCCGACAACCTGGTGGATCCCGATTTTCTGCGGCACATGAACAACGACCTGTGCGAGGGCCGGAAAGTCATCCAGGGCTATCTCGACACGAAAAATCCCCACGATTCCTGGATCACCGCCGCCTACGGCATCACCTACTGGTTCTGCAACCGGATGTGGCAGCTGCCCCGCAAGCAGCTGGGCATGGCCAATTTCCTCGGCGGCACCGGCATGTGTTTCGACGCCGCGCTGCTGAAGGAAATGGGTTGGGGCGCCACGAGCCTGGTGGAGGACCTGGAATTTTCGGTGCGGTGCATCCGCCGCGGCATCAATCCCGTGCTGAACTACGAAGCGAAAGTATACGACGAGAAGCCGCTCACCCTCATGGCTTCCGCCCGCCAGCGCCTGCGCTGGATGCAGGGTCACTTCACCGTCGCGCGGCGCTACTTTTTCTCCCTGCTCTGGAGCGGGCTCAAGGAGCGCAGTGCGGCCAAGCTGGACACGGCGATCTACACGATCACCGTCTACCACGTGCTGCTCGGGGCGCTGCTCACCTGCATCCTGTGGATCGACCAGCTGCGGCCGGAGCCGGCGCTGGATTCCCTGTACGCCCATCTGCCCTGGTGGGTGACAGCGGCGGTCATCTTTTTCTCCTGCGCCCAGTTTCCCGTCGCCATGGCCCTGGAAGGAGTCCGTTCGTGGAAAATGTACGCCATGCTGCTTCTGTTCCCGGTGTTTCTTTTGACCTGGTGGCCCATCACGATCTACGCCTTTTTCACGCAAAACAACCGGAACTGGAGCCACACCCGGCACACGCGGGTGCTCAGGCTCGAGGAACTGCGCGGCAGGCAGGCCTGAAACGCCCGTGTTTTTGCTTCTGTCCGGACCGACCGCCGGGCGGTTGTCAGGAGGACCGGCAACAGCTCTTCACGGCGCCGGGCATCCCCATTCATCGCTGGAAGTCACAGTCTCCTGTCCCATGACGGCATTTTCCCGGAACCGTTACACGACGGCATGAATGTCGGTGAAAAAAAGGTGCCCTCGGGGTGCTTGACAGTTTGGCCGCTCTGTAGTATATTGTGTTGGCAATTGTACACAAACCAAAGCGCGCACAAAGCAGAAGCGCCCGCTTCTCACCTGTCCGGCCGCGGCCGGCTGGTTCGCGTCGCGAAAAATTCCGGTCCGGCGGAAGGGGTTCCAGCCCTGCCGGCAGCCGGTATAGCGGCAGCAGCGGAATGCGGGTCTTTGCGGCCCGCATTTTTGTTTGGGATGCGGGGAGCGCAGGCGGGGTCAAACACACGCGGAGGTGGCAAAAGATAGTCCGGGAGCATCAAATCAATGAGGAAATCCGGGCCAAGGAAGTCCGACTGATCGGGGTAAACGGCGAACAGATCGGCATCAAGCCGTTCCGGGAAGCGTTGCAGATGGCCATGGACGCCAATCTCGACCTGGTCAACGTGGCGCCCCATGCGAAGCCGCCCGTGTGCCGGATCATGGATTACGGGAAATACCGCTACGAACAGCAGAAGAAAGAACGGGAAGCCCGGAAAAACCAAAAGATCGTCGACGTGAAGGAAATCTGGTTCCGCGCCAGCATTGAGGAGCACGACTTCCAGACGAAGCTGCGCAATGTGCAGAAGTTTCTTCGCGAAGGCGACAAGGTGAAATGCTCCGTGCGTTTCCGCGGCCGCGAAATCACTCACGCCAACATCGGACAGAAGCTCCTGGAACGCGTCGCCGCGGAGTCGGCCGACCTTTGCGTGGTCGAGCGCCCGCCGAAGCTGGAAGGCCGCAGCATGATCATGATCCTGGCACCCAAAAACCACTGATTGGAGGACCAGCCCATGCCTAAAATGAAGACCCTTAGCGCCCTCAAGGGCCGTTTTAGATTGACCGGAACCGGCAAGGTAAAGCGCAACCGCGCGGGACGCAACCACCTGCTGGAACACAAGTCCGGCCGCAGAAAGCGCGCCCTGGCGACGCAGCCGATCATGTCCAAGGGGGACGTGCGCCGACTGCAGCAGCAGCTGAAAAACCTGAAGTGATTTTTTGGATAGGAGGGAGTTTCCATGGCAAGAGTCAAGGGCGGTTATGTGACGCGCCGCCGTCGCAATAGAATGCTGAAGCTTGCCAAAGGTTACTGGGGAGCCAAGCATCGCCTGTTCAAGAAGGCGAAGGAACAGGTCATTCGGTCGTGGATGTACGCCTACCGGGATCGCCGGCAAAGAAAGCGGGATTTCCGCCGGCTCTGGATCGCGCGCATCAACGCGGCCGCCCGGCAGAACGGCCTGTCCTACAGCAAGCTGATGCACGGGTTGAAGCTCGCCGGCATCGAGATCAACCGCAAAATGCTGGCCGATCTGGCGGTCAATGACATCAACGCTTTCAACAGCCTGGCCGCCGCCGCGAAACGAAAAATCGAAGCCTGACGGGATCGGGCGTCCGGCCGTCCATCCGCCGCGCCTCGCGGCGCCGGGTCACCCGTGGTCTCGCAACGCAAAGTCGGGTCGTTCATTCGCCGTGTGCCTTCGCGCATGCCGGCGGGTGGACGGCCTTGATTTTTGTGCGGGATCGTGTTTTGTACGGGGCCGTTTCCGACGGGTGTACAAGCGGGCGCGTTTTCCCCCGCATATATTGCAGGGATTTTCCGACGAGAGGAGGAATGGGGCATGTCCCGCGTCACCCGTTCGGAAACCCGCAGACTGATCGGGAAGCGGATCTACGCGCTGCGCAAAGACGGCACGGTGGTGTCCGGCAAGCTGGTGGCCGTCAAAGGCGACAAGCTGTATGTGCGGGCCGCGTCCGGCAACAAAGCGCACGTCAGCGCCCTCGTCCCGCTGGTGCTGTTCGACCTGTTGGCGATCGGCACTTCGCCTTTCGGCTTTGGCTCCCCGTTCGGCTATGGTCCGTTCGGCTATGGCCAGTTTGATCCCTTCTTCTGGTGGTAACCACACCGAGAAGGCATGAGAAGCCGGCCGGCGTGTGACGTGCCGGGATGGCGCGCCGCCGGACCGGCCCTTCGGGGGATCATCCGCGACCGGAGAACCCGGCAGCCTCGACATGCGCCGATCCGGCGTGCGGCCGGTAGAACGTGCGAAAACAGGCCTTTCGCAGGCCTGTTTTACATAATAAGCGGTTTGTGCATTTCCACAACCCTTAGCGGCGGCACGCGCCGGACGGGCCGGTAGCCGAGCCGGCGGTAAAACCGCTGGGCGCGCGCGTTCCTTTCGTCCACGAAGAGGCGGGCTTCCAGGCAGCCTGTCATCAGGCCGCAGGTTTCCGCCTGACGCATGAGCGCGCCGCCCCAGCCCCGATTCCGCTCGGCCGGATCCACCGCCAGAAGTTCGACAAACAGCGTGGCTCCCCGCGTTTCCAGATGGATGAAGCCGGCTACCGGCCGCCGCGGGCTGACGGCGACAAACGTGGCGCCCCGGGCCAGGCGGGCGGCCAGGTCCCGGCGCAGCCGGGCGGGAGACGGAGCCGGCAGGGAAGAACGGGGCACCAGCTCGTCGCGAACCAGTCTGAAAATGGCGGGATAATCCCGCGGCGTTCCGGGGCGGATCATGCCAAGATTTTCTCCTCCGGCATCGAATGTTTGCGGATGCTTTATTGTATAATTTGGAGGAGACAAAAGTGTGGTCCGGTTGCGGAGGGACCCGTGCCCTACGGACATTCAGTCCGTTAACGCGCCGAAATAGGGCCTTTGGAATTTGTGACGGACATCTGGCCCGTTACAACGTGCCCCGGCCGTGATGGAAACGGTTGCAATCATTCTCCAGCGGGGTGAAAGCCGGCCGGCAGCCGAACGGCCGGCCGACGGCGGAACGCAAGCCGCCTGGTCACCGGCATTTTCACGGAACCGTGACACTTGTCCGGGACATATTGACTTGCGCCGCGGAGAAGCATATAATTGTAGCCAATCACATGACCGACAACCGCGATGATGAGGAAGAGGCGTGAGGGCTCTTTTGTCCAGAGAGCGTCGGGAAGGTGGAAGCGACGCCAAAATCCCTGTGCGCCAGGTCGCCTCGGAGCCGTTCTCCCGAACCGCCGGTGCGTGCCGAAGCGGCCCGCGGAACTGAACGCGGAACCGCTCGGACGAAGTCGCCCGGCCAGTAGGGGAAACGCGTGGCGCCCGTTAACGCGCCGCAGGTGATGCGTCCTGACGGACGGACCGGGTTCGCAGCGACCGGCAGCGGGTATACGGCCGGCAGCCGGAGCGGGCGGAACCGGGAAGCGTTGTCCGATTCATGGCCGCACCTGCCGAGGCCGCATTCGCGAGGATGCGGCGAATCCGGGTGGTACCGCGGAAGCGACAGCCTTTCGCCCCGATGACAACCGTGCATCGGGGAGAAAGGCTTTTTTGTCGCGCATCCGGCGCACGCCCGCGCACGTCGCAGAGGCGCATACGCGCGCGGAAGCGGAAGCTGAAAGGAGGAGTTGTCCATGAGCGTGCAGCAAGCCGCACAGGCTCAAGCGCAACCGCTACGGTCGAAAGCCGAGCTCATCGAGAAGTGGAGCAAGCCCGAGGTGATCACGGGTTCGGAAATGCTGCTCCGCAGCCTTGTACTGGAGGGGGTTGACACCGTATTCGGCTATCCGGGGGGCGCGGTTCTGTACATTTACGACGCCATGTACGGATTTTCCGATTTCCAACATTTGCTCACCCGGCATGAACAGGGCGCCGTCCACGCCGCCGACGGATACGCCCGGTCCACCGGCAAGGTCGGCGTCGTCATCGCCACCTCCGGTCCCGGGGCGACGAACACGGTAACGGGCATCGCCACCGCGTACATGGATTCCTCGCCCCTCGTCATCATTACGGGCAACGTGGTACAACAGGCCATCGGCACGGACGCCTTCCAGGAGGCGGACATCGTCGGCATCACCATGCCGATCACCAAGCACAGCTATCTGGTGCGGAAGGCCGAGGATTTGCCGCGCGTCATTCGCGAGGCGTTCCACATCGCCAACACGGGGCGCAAAGGTCCCGTGCTCATCGACATCCCGAAGGATGTGTCGGCGCAAAAAGGGCTGTTCCAGCCGGTCAAGGATGTGAAACTGCGGGGTTACAACCCGACGGTCACGCCCAACCGGCTGCAGATCGAGAAGCTCCTGGACGCCATCGCGAAGGCCGAACGGCCGGTCATCCTCGCCGGCGGCGGCGTCATCTATTCGGGCGCCCACGAAGAGCTGTATGAATTCGTCGTCAAAACGGGCATTCCGATCACGACGACGCTGCTGGGGCTCGGCGGTTTCCCGAGCGGACACGAGCTGCACTTGGGCATGCCGGGCATGCACGGCACCTATGCGGCCAACAAGGCGCTGCAAAACGCCGACCTCATCATCAATTTCGGCGCCCGGTTCGACGACCGCGTCACGATGCGGCTGGACGGTTTCGCGCCGCACGCCAAGGTCGCCCACGCCGACATCGATCCGGCGGAGATCGGCAAGAACGTACCCACCGACATTCCCATCGTCGGCGACGCCAAGCTCGTGCTTCAAGCCCTGCTGCCCGAGGTGCGAAGCAATCCGAAGGTGGCGGACTGGCGGCAGCGGATCAAAAAGTGGCAGCAGGAGCATCCGCTGACCTTCAAGGATTCCGATCTCGAGCTGAAACCCCAGTGGGTCGTGTCCATGATTTACGAAACGACCAAGGGCGACGCCATCATCACTTCCGACGTGGGGCAGCACCAGATGTGGGCGGCGCAGTTTTACAAATTCAACAAGCCGCGTTCCTGGATCTCCTCCGGCGGCCTCGGCACGATGGGCTTCGGGCTGCCGTCCGCCATCGGCGCCCAGATCGGCAATCCGGACCGCCTGGTGGTGTCCATCAACGGCGACGGCGGCGTCCAGATGTGCGCCCAGGAGCTGGCCGTTTGCGCCATCCACAACATTCCGGTCAAGGTGGCCATCATCAACAACCAGGTGCTCGGCATGGTGCGGCAATGGCAGGAGATCATCTATGATGAGCGCTACAGCCATATCGATCTGGCGGGCAGCCCGGATTTCGTCAAGCTGGCCGAAGCGTACGGCGTGAAAGGATTCCGCGCGACGAACAAAGAGGAAGCCCGCCGCGCCTGGGAGGCCGCCCTTGCGCATCCGGGACCGGCGGTGGTCGATTTTGTCGTGCCCAAGCTGGAGAACGTCTATCCGATGGTGACGCAGGGCAGCACGATCGACGAAATGATTCTGGGGGATGAAGCATGAACCGCAGATGCACCCTCGCCATCCTTGTCAACGACCAACCGGGGGTTTTGCAGCGCGTCGCCGGTCTGTTCGGACGCCGCGGGTTCAACATCTCGAGCATCACCGTCGGCGCTTCCGAAGAACCGGGGCTTTCGCGCATGGTCATCGAAACCGAAGGCGACAAGCGCACGCTGGAACAGATCCAGAAACAGCTCAACAAGCTGATTGACGTGATCAAGGTGATCGAAGTCAGCGCCCAGCCGATGGTGTCGCGGGAACTTGGACTGATCAAGGTGAATGCGGAGCCTTCGGTCCGCCCCGAAATTTTCGGACTCGTGGAAACGTTCCGCGCGTCGGTGGTGGACGTCAGCCCGAACACGCTGATCATCCAGGTGGTGGGCACCTCGGACAAAATCGACGCCATGATCGAACTGCTCAAGCCTTACGGCATCCGCGAGCTGACCCGGACCGGGGTCACCGCCATGGTGCGGGGTTGACCGGATTCCGTGCGACATGCGAAGCGGTGCCGGGAGGCATGCGCCAGCAGCGCCGGGGTCAGCCGGAACCGGCAATCGCCACTCAAGCCGCTGTCCGGAGAGGCGGGCGGCTTCGCATTCCGAACGGTTGGGGGGCCGGCCGCCGCCTCCGGTATAATAGCGATAGACCCAATGGGGGACAAGCCAAAGGAGGAGACAGATCTACATGGCAGTTAAACTGTTTTATGACAAGGACGCCGACCTGGGCATCCTGCAAGGCAAAACCATCGCCGTCATCGGTTACGGCAGCCAGGGCCACGCTCAGGCTCAAAATCTTCGCGAGAGCGGCCTTTCCGTCATCATCGGCCTGCGTCCGGGCAAATCGGCGGACGCGGCGCGCAATGACGGTTTTGAGGTGCTTCCCGTTGGCGAAGCGGTGCGCCGGGCCGACGTCGTGCAAATTTTGATGCCGGACGAGACCCAGCCCGCCGTCTACAAAAACGAAATCGAGCCGAACCTGAAGCAGGGCGCCGCACTCATGTTTTCCCACGGTTTCAACATCCACTTCGGACAGATCGTGCCGCCCGCCCACGCCGACGTGCTGCTCGTCGCGCCCAAGTCCCCGGGGCATCTGGTTCGGCGGACCTACGTGGAAGGCTTCGGCGTGCCGGGGCTGATCGCCGTCCATCAGAACGCCACGGGCAAGGCGTTTGAGATCGGCCTCGCCTACGCGAAAGGCATCGGCTGCACCCGCGCCGGCGTCATCGAGACCACCTTCCGGGAAGAAACGGAAACCGACCTGTTCGGCGAGCAGGCGGTCCTGTGCGGCGGCATCAGCGCGCTGATCAAGGCCGGCTTCGAAACGCTGGTGGAAGCGGGTTACGCGCCGGAGATGGCGTATTTCGAATGCCTGCACGAAACGAAGCTGATCGTGGACCTGATCTATGAAGGCGGCCTTGCGGCCATGCGCAACTCCATTTCCAACACCGCCGAATACGGCGATTACGTCACCGGCCCGCGCATCATCACCGAGGAAACGAAGAAGGAAATGAAGCGCGTGCTGGAGGACATCCAGTCGGGCAAATTCGCCCGCGATTTCATCCTGGAAAACCAAGCCGGCCGCCCGGTGCTCACCGCCATGCGCCGCCGCGAAGCCGAACATCCCATCGAGCAGGTCGGCGCCCAGCTGCGCGGCTTGATGCACTGGCTCAAGAAATGACGGCTGCGGTTTTCGAACCGCGCAACTTCGCCGGACGCTCCCTCCCCGGGAGCCGTCCGGCGAAGTTTTTGCGCCGGCATCTCTCCCTGAGGACCGTTTGGCGAAAATTTTGCACCGGCGGCTCTCCAGGGGAGTCCCGCTCAAATTTCTGCAATGGCGTCTCTCCCCGTGGGGCGTCCTGGCGAAGTTTTTTTGTGCCGGCGTCTCTACTTCCGCTGCGGGAATGTGGTATAATGGCGGATATATGACCGGTTTATTCAGGAGGTGCGGGTTACGCCTGCCATGCGGAAAATTTACATCTTTGACACCACTTTGCGCGACGGGGAGCAATCTCCGGGGGTCAATCTGAACACCCAGGAAAAAGTGGAGATCGCCCTGCAGCTGGAAAAGCTTGGTGTGGACCGGATCGAGGCCGGTTTTCCGGCGGCGTCGCCCGGAGATTTGGCAGCGGTAAACGCTGTGGCCCGCGCCGTGAAGAATGCCACCATTGTCGGGCTTTCCCGTTCCGTGGAATCGGATATCGAAGCCGTGCGCGAGGCGCTCATGGGCGCGGAAGACCCCTGTATCCACGTCTTTCTCGCCACGTCTCCGATTCACCGTCAATACAAACTGAAAATGACCAAGGAACAGGTGCTGGAAACGGCGGAACGCGCCATCAGGTACGCCAAGCGGTATTTCAGCAAGATCGAGTTTTCCCCGGAAGACGCCGGCCGCACGGAACTCGACTTCCTGTGCGAAGTGACGGCCATGGCCATCCGCGCGGGCGCCACCGTCGTCAACATCCCCGATACCGTCGGCTACATGACGCCGCAGGAGTTCGGGAACATTTTCAAAACGCTGAAGGAAAACGTGCCCGGCATCGAGAAGATCCAGCTTTCCGCGCACTGCCACGACGACCTCGGCATGGCCGTCGCCAATTCCCTGGCCGCCATCCTGAACGGCGCCGATCAGATTGAAGGCACCATCAACGGCATTGGCGAGCGGGCGGGCAACACGGCCCTGGAGGAAGTGGCCCTGGCGCTGGAGACGCGGTTCGACTTCTTCCAGGCAAAGACGACGCTGAACCTCAAGGAAATCGCCAAGACGAGCCGTTTGGTCAGCAAGCTGACGGGCATGGTCGTGCCGCCCAACAAGGCCATCGTCGGCGCCAACGCCTTCGCCCACGAGTCGGGCATCCACCAGGACGGCGTGCTGAAGGAAAAGACGACCTACGAAATCATGTCCCCGGAAACCATCGGCCTCAAAGAGAGCAAATTGGTGCTCGGTAAGCACTCCGGCCGTCACGCCTTCCGGGAGAAGCTGTTCGACCTGGGTTACGACAACCTGACCGACGAGCAGATCAACACCGCGTTCGCCAAGTTTAAGGAATTGGCCGACCGCAAGAAAACGGTTACGGACGACGACATTCGCGCCCTGGTGGAAGAGAAGTTCGTCGAGGCGCCGGAAGTGTACGCGCTGGAAAAGATGTCCGTGGCTTTCGACAGCGAAGCCGGTCCCTCCGCGCTCGTCCGCATCAGGACGCCCGAAGGGGTCAAGGAGACCCGCGCGTCGGGCAACGGCTCCGTCGACTCCATTTACCGGGCCATCGATGAACTTACGGGCGAGAAGGTCGAACTGGAAAACTATACAATCAAGGCGGTGACGGACGGCGCCGACGCCCTCGGCGAGGTGCACGTCGTGCTGCGGCAGGGCGATCTGAGCGTGCAGGGCCGCGGGGTCAGCACCGACATTCTGGAAGCGAGCGCCCGCGCGTACCTCCAGGCGCTGAACCGCCTGACGGAGAAACGGAAAATGCCCGCGCGCAGCCGCCGCAACAACGTGACATTGATCTGACCCCCATGATCGTTCGGGCAATCGTCCATCGTTTGGACGGTGGGGGGCTTTGCCGGGGTTTTGCAACCTCCTCCTTTGCGCAGGATACTACAGGATCGCCTTTGTCTTCCGCTTTGTCCCGACGCGCCGTGCGGCCCGGAAAATCTGCCGGAAACCGAATCGCGCGTGAGATTGACAAATTCGCAGTTCACCACTAGGATTAATGGTGAATTGTACACCCTCGAAAATTTGCGAAAACGGGAGAGAAATGAACCATGAAAAAAGCGTCATTGGTGGTCCTTCTGGTCATTCTGCTGGCTTCGCTTCTCGCGGCCTGCGGCGGCAGCGCGGGAAGCGACAACAAAGGTGCCCCGAAGAAAAAGGTCGCGCTTGTGCTGCCGGAGAAGATGGGCGTCAACGCATTTTTCACCCAGATGGACGAGGGACTGAAAAAAGCCGGCGAAGACTTCGGAGTCGAAGTGAAGACGATCGAATCGACGGACCCGTCGGCTGTCGAACAGAACCTGCGTGCGGCCGTCGCCGACGGATACGACCTGATCATTACGGCCGCCTTCTCCGCCGTCGATGCGCTGACGAAGGTGGCGGGCGAGAACCCGGACAAGCCGTTCGCCATCGTCGACGACGTCGTCGACCTGCCGAACGTCCGCAGCGTCGCGTTCCGCGAACATGAAGCCTCTTTCCTGCTGGGCGCGGCCGCGGGGCTGATCACGAAGACGAACACGGTCGGCGCCGTGGTGGCGATGGACGTCCCGCTCATGAAAAAATTTACGGACGGTTTCGAACAAGGCCTGAAGCACACGAATCCTTCGGCGAAATTCCTCGTCCACTACGTCGGCAGCTTCACCGACCCGGCGAAAGCGAAGGAGCTCGCGCTGCTCCAGTTCGAACAGGGCGCGGACTTCATCGCCGGCATGTCGGCCGTGAGCGACAACGGCGTGTTTGAGGCGGCCAAGGAAAAAGGCTTCTACACCTCGGGCCAGGACGTCGACCGCACGGTCGAAGATCCGGAACATATCATCCTGTCCCAGCTGAAAGAGACCGACACGGTCGTCTACGAGACGGTGAAGGATTTCGCGCAGGGCAACTTCACGTTCGGCATCGTCGATTACGGCCTGAAAGAGAACGGTGTCGGCCTCACGTTCGTGACCGCCGAGTCGCCCTCGCCGCTTTCCGACGCGATCGGACAAGCCAACCTGGAGAAACTGAAAAAAATCCGCGACGACATCGTGTCGGGTACGATCGTCGTCAACAATCCGCTCGAACAGCAATAAGAGCGGCCGCGGTTCGTTTGTGAAGGAACCGTTGCCGATCCGCTTCGAAAGAGCGCCAGCAGCCGGCTGTCTTTCCCGCGGCCGGCTGTTTCCTGTATCGTAATCGTGGGTAACCCGATCGGGAGGAGGCCGGCATGCTGCTTCGGATGGAAGGCATCACCAAGGTTTACGGCGGCGTCACGGCGAACGCGGGCGTCGATTTCACGCTGCGGGAAGGCGAAGTGCACGCGCTGGTCGGCGAGAACGGCGCGGGCAAGACGACGCTGATGCGCATTCTGTACGGTGAAGAGCAGCCGACGTCCGGCACGATCCGCCTCCGCGGGCGCGAGGTGTCGTTCCGTTCGCCGGACGACGCCATCCGCGCGGGCATCGGCATGGTGCACCAGCACTTCATGCTGTTCCCGTCGTTCACCGTGGCGGAAAACATCGTCATCGGCCGCGAGCCCGCCTCGGGCGTCGTGTTTGACCGCCGGAAAGCGGCCGAAGAGGTGCGCAGGCTGTCCGCCGAATACGGCATGCCGGTCGATCCCTGGCGGAGGGTCGCCGACTGCCCGGTCGGCGTCCAGCAGCGCGTCGAGATTCTCAAGGTGCTGTACCGGGGCGCGGACATCATCATCCTGGACGAGCCTTCGGCCGTGCTGACGCCGCTGGAGGTGCGGGAGCTGCTCGGCGTGATCCGGGGTTTGGCGGACCGGGGAAAGAGCGTCATCCTGATCACGCACAAGCTGCAGGAGGTGATGGACGCCGCCGACCGCATCACGGTGCTTCGCGACGGCAAGGTGACGGGGACGTTCGCCGCCGCCGACACGAACGCCGAAGAACTGTCGCGGCTGATGGTCGGGCGCGATCTCGTTCCGCTGGACAAGCGGCCGGCATCGCCGGGCGAAGCGGTGCTCGAGGTGCGGGATCTCACGATCCGCGGCGGCCGCGGCAAAGCCCGGCCGGTGCTCGACCGCGTGTCCTTCACCGTCCGCGCGGGCGAAATCGTCGGCGTGGCGGGCGTGTCCGGCAACGGCCAGACCGAGCTGGTGCAGGCGATCGCGGGGTTGCGCACCGTCGACGAGGGCGCGATTTTGCTGGCAGGCCATGACATCACCGGCGAGACCGCGCGCCGGATTCGCGAGCGGGGCCTGGCGCACATTCCCGAGGACCGTTACGCGTGGGGCGCGGCCGCTGGCGAGAGCGTCGCCGACAACGCGGCGATGGGTCACACCGCGCGCTTCGGACGGGGCGGGGTGCTCCTTCGCGGGCGCATTCGCAGGGCGGTCGAGGGTTGGGTGGCCGCATACGGGATTCGCGCCGGTTCACTGGAGGCCAAAGCCGGCCATCTGTCCGGCGGCAACCTGCAGAAGCTGATCGTGGCGCGCGAGCTCGCGCACGGAACGCCGCTGGTCATCGCGGCGGAGCCGACGCGCGGCGTCGACGTGGGGGCCATGGAGACCATTCACCGCGAGCTCGTCAGGCGCCGCGACGAAGGCGGCGCGGTTCTGCTGGTCTCGTCCGAACTGACGGAAATTTTGAAGCTGTCCGACCGGATTCTCGTCATGTACGAGGGCCGCATTGTCGGCGAGCTTGCCGCGGAAGAGGCGACAGAAGAGTCAATCAGTCTGCTGATGACGGGAGGGACGCGGCATGCGGCCGGCGGGGTCTGATCCGCGCGGTTGGCGAAAACGGTTTCTGCCGGAGGCGTTGCGCAAGCGGTTTCGTCTCAAGACGTCCCGGCCCGAACGGCTCCGCCTTGCGGGGACGCTGCGGGGGCTGCTCCACCCGCTGGCCGCCGTGCTGCTCGGGCTCATCGCCGGAGCTATTGCGATCCTCGCCGTCGGGGGATCGGTCGTCGAGACGTACGTGGAGATGTGGAAGGGCGCCTTCGGCAGTTTCTATTACGTGACCACCACATTGGCCCGGGCGACGCCGATCATGCTGGTCGGCCTCGGCGTAGCGCTCGCGTTCCGCGCCGGGTTTTTCAACCTCGGCGCCGAAGGCCAGATGCTGCTCGGCGCGCTGTGCGCGGCGATCGCCGGACTGTATCTGCCGGGACCGCCTGAATGGCGCACGATCGCGGCGCTCGTCGCGGGCGTCGCGGCGGGGGCCGCGTGGTCGCTGCTGGCCGGCTGGCTCGACCTGAAATTTCGCCTGAACCTGCTCATTACCACGCTTCTGCTCAATTACATCGCCGGTCTTTTTTGCAGCTATGTCGTCGCGTTTCCTTTGAAGGACACGTCGGGGAGCAGCGGGATGGCGCAGACGGAGATGCTGGAGAAAGCGGTGTGGCTGCCGAAACTGTTTCCGGGGATGATCCTTCACGCCGGGTTCGTGTTCGCCGTGGTGCTTACGCTGCTTTTGTTTCTGTTCCTCCGCCACACGGTGAAAGGCTACGAGCTTCGCATGCTCGGCAGCAACCCGCTGTTTGCGGTCTACGGCGGCGTGCGGCGCGGCGCGCTGCTCGCCATCGCCATGCTGGCGAGCGGCGGCTTTGCCGGTCTGGCCGGCGCCGCCGAGGTGCTCGGCACGCAGTACCGCTACATCGACAACGCGCTGACCTCTCCCGGCTACGCCTGGTCGGGCATCATGGCGGCGCTGCTCGCGGGTTCGCACCCGCTCGGCACGGCCGCGGCGGCGATTCTGCTGGCGGCGCTGCAGACCGGCGGCCTGGGCGTGGAGCGCAACACCGACGTGCCGCTCGAGATCGCCAGCGTCATCCAGGCGACGCTCATTCTGTTCGTGTCCGCCCGGTTCACGCTCGCGCTGATCAGGCGCAGGAAAGCGAGGGCCGCCGATGGACCAGTTGTTTGACGTTTCGTTGTTCAATTCCACGTTGCGCATGGTCGCCCCGATCCTGCTCGCCGCGCTCGGCGGCGCCATATGCGCGCGGGCGGGTGTTTTCAACGTGGCCCTGGAAGGGTGGATGCTCACGGCGGCGTTTGCGGCGATCGTGGGAAACCATTTCTTCCACAACGTTTGGCTGGCCGTCCTGTTCGCCGTGGCGTGCGTCACCGTCTTGGCGCTCATGTTTGCGGTGCTGACCGTCCATCTGAACGCGAACGTGATTGTCGTGGGCCTCGCGTTCAATTTTCTGGCGACGGGACTTACGGCGTACGGCCTGTTTGCCGTATTCGGCGTCAAAGGGTCGTTTTACGACCGGAACATGGTGGGGCTGCCGCGGTGGAACATTCCGCTGCTCAAAGATATTCCGTTTGTCGGCGACGTGCTGTCCGGGCATTCGCCGCTCGTTTACCTCGCCTTCGGGCTGGCCTTCGCGTTGCAGTTCTACCTGTTCCGGACGGTGTGGGGCTTCAGGCTGCTCGCCGCCGGCGAACATCCCGCGGCCGCCGCCAGCGTCGGCCTCAGGGTGAACCGCATCCGCATCGGTGCCATCCTGCTGAGCGGAATGCTGTGCGGACTCGCGGGCGCGCAGCTGTCGCTCGGGCAGGTGACGCTGTTCACCGAAAACATGACGGCCGGCCGCGGCTTCATCGCCCTGGTCGCGTCCATGCTCGGACAGAACAACCCTCTCGGCGTCATGCTGGCGAGCCTGCTGTTTGGGCTCACGGACGCGTTCGGCATCCGTCTGCAGGGATTCTCTCTGCCGGCGCAATTCACCATGATGGTGCCGTATGTCATGACGCTGGCGGCGATGTTTTTCTTCAAAGACCGCGCGTATTTGCGGCAATCCGGGCGGATCGGGGACAGATAAACGCACGTCTGTGCGGCCCGCTATCCCTCCGCCAGGAGAAGCCTTCGATGATTGTGAACGGAGGAATTCCGATGAAACTGCCAATCTTGTGCGTGGACCCGGCGGACATGCCGGAGCGTGCCCTCGTGTGCGGCGATCCGTTCCGCGCCGCGCAGATCGCGGAAAGGCTGAAAGGGGCGCGGGAGCTGGCTTTCGCCCGGGAATATCGTACGTTCGTGGGGACGTTCGACGGCGTTGAACTGGCCGTGGTGAGCCACGGCGTCGGTTCGGCGGGCGCGGCGGTCTGCTTCGAGGAGCTGGCGCGGGCCGGCGTGAAGACCGTTGTCCGCGTCGGCACGGCCGGTTCGCTGGCTTTCGACCGGTATCCGTCGGGAAGCCTCATCGTCAGCACCGCCGCGGCACGTGAAGATGGGCTTACGAAGCAGCTGGTGCCGGCCGGATTCCCGGCGGTGGCGGATATCGCCGTGACGGAAGTTCTGTACCGCGAAGCCAAAGCCCTGGGCGGCGGGCCCGTCGGCAAGGGCATCACGGTGACGCTGGACGCGTTTTACAGCGGGGTGCTGGAACTGCCGCTCAGGCAATACGCCGCGGCGGGGGCGCTGGCGGTGGAAATGGAAATCGCCGCGCTGTACGTGGTAGCCGCCCTGCGCGGCATGCGGGCGGGGGCGATCCTCGCCATTGACGGGGATGCCACGGGGGTGGACACGGAGTACAATCCCCACCGCGACGTGGTCCGACAGGCGGTGGAGCGCGAGATCACGGCGTCACTGCGGGCGCTCGCGTCCCTCGCCCGGGAGGAAACCGCATCGGCGTAGCTCCAAAGCGGCCCCTTGGCCGCGTGAATCCATCTTTTATTTGGAAATCATTTTGGTCAGAGGAGTGGAATCATCATGCCGGAAACCAAGAAAATCGCCGTAATCGCCGGGGATGGCATCGGGCCGGAGGTGGTGGCGGAAGCGATCAAGGTGCTGAAAAGAACCGAGGAGCTGTTCGGCTACCGGTTCGAGTTCGAGCATGGGCTGTTTGGCGGCATCGCCATCGATGAGAAGGGGACGCCGCTTCCGGAAGACACGCTGCGGATGTGCCAGGCCGCCGACGCGGTGCTGCTTGGAGCCGTGGGCGGGCCGAAATGGGACAACAACCCGAAGGAACTGCGGCCGGAAACAGGGCTGCTCGGCATCCGCAAGGCGCTTGGGCTGTACGCCAACCTCCGTCCCGCCGTCGTGTTCGATTGCCTGATCGAAGCCTCCACGCTGAAGCCGGAGGTGCTGAGGGGCACCGATTTGATCGTCGTGCGGGAGCTGACGGGCGGCATCTATTTCGGGGAAAAATACCGCCGCGACGCCGAAAACGGCCAGATCGCCGTGGACACGTGCGTGTACAGCGTGCCGGAGATCGAGCGCATTGTGCGCCGGGCCTTCGAAATCGCGCGCCAGCGCCGCAAGAAACTCGCCTCCGTGGACAAGGCCAACGTGCTGGAGACGTCCCGGCTCTGGCGGGAGACGGTGAACCGCATCGCTCCGGAATACCCCGACGTCGAGCTGGAGCACGTGCTGGTCGACAACGCGGCGATGCAGCTTCTGCGCCGGCCGGCCAGCTTTGACGTGATCGTCACCGAGAACATGTTCGGCGACATCCTGAGCGACGAGGCGGCGATGCTGACCGGATCCATCGGCATGCTGTCATCCGCTTCCCTCGGGGACGGCAGCCGCGGCTTGTACGAACCGGTGCACGGTTCCGCGCCGGACATCGCCGGCAAGGGAATCGCCAATCCCGTCGCCACGATCCTGTCCGCAGCGCTCATGCTCCGGCTGTCTTTCGGCTACCACGACGCGGCGGACGCGGTGGAGCGGGCTGTCCGCGAAGTGCTGGACGCCGGACACCGTACGGCCGACATCGCCACGGACAACAGCAAAGCAGTCGGCACTCAAGAAATGGGCGATCTCATCGCCGCCGCCATGCGGAACTGACTTTTTGCCTTTCGTCGCGCCGGGCGTCGGAATCCTAAGGCCGGCATACCCGCTTCCGGAAAGGGGTCCGCGGTCTTCGGCGCTTTTCTTTTTACCGGACCGGGCGTCCGGCAGGAATTTGGCCCCGCAGGGAAGAATATTGTGAAATAACGCACCGTATGCGGACGGGGGGAGGGAATGACGATGAGTTTTTGCTGCGGAGCCAGCATGATCGGCATGAAGGGAACGCTGAAACACTACCGCACGCGGATTCACAACGTTCCCATTCTGTTCTGTCCGGTCTGTCACCGGGTGGAAGTCCATTACCTGGTGGAAAGCGAATATGAAATTTTGGCGGAATACGCCCACGGTGACGGTGCGGCCGAGATCGACTTCCGCGACTATGTGGACGAATCGGACAAAGCCCTCCACGAAAACTGCATCAACCACGACAACGAAGACGATCTCCAAATCGTGCAAAACCAGATCGACATGGCGCTGGATTTGCTTTCCTTTGCAAAAGCGATCCACGACGAAGAATGGCAGGAGCAGCTGAAACGCCGTCTCTCCGTCCTGAGCAGAAGACGAAGCAAGTTGTTGACGAGGCGGACTTAAGGTTTTCCGTGCCGCGGCGCGCGGCTTCCGCACGCGATTCGCCGCCGCATTCCGTACCGTTCGGGAATCTCATCCAGCTCCGGCAGCACGCCGGAGCTTTTGACGTTTTGGAAAGCCACGGACCTTCGACAGAAGCCGCATTCCAATCGACAGGTTCTCCGATTGACAGTGGGCCAAGCCCGATACTATGATTAATGTAAAATTTGCTTCCTGATTTCGCCCCTCATCTCAAAAATTGGGGGTCTGTCACATGGACAAGTCGGAGGCCCGCAATATTCCAGATTGCAAAGCGTTCGAACCGAACCTGGGCAACTGGACATGGGACCGGTTGAACCGACTGTTTTGGAAATCCGCAGATGTCCCCAATGACGAGGTTGACGGCCGGCATACGCTCCAGGCGCTCGTTCCCCCAGTTGCCCCATGGCTTTCCCGCAAGGAAGCCGCCGCATCGCTCTCCCCCGGCCCGGACGCGACGGCCGCAACGGAATCCCTTTCCCCCGACTCGTTTGAACCAGGCTACAGACCCGACCGTTTCGAGGAAGTGTTGCAGCAGCTGGACACCGGGGTCGCCATTGTGGACAGCCGGGGAGTACTGCGATTTTTGAATGCGCAGATGGAGCGGTTTCTCGAAACGCCCCGCGGGGTCCTGATCGGCGCTCCCCTGAGCCGTTTGTTCCACCATCGCCAGATCCCGAGGCTGGTGCGGCGCATGCTGGTGCGGCTATACCGCGAGGTGAGGCGAAACCGCTTTTGCCGCATGGAATTCCAGACCGAATGCCGGTGTCTCCTGGTCGACGTCGCCCGGATCGGAGAAGGAGAAATGGACGGCGACTATCTGGTCAGCGCGAAGGACGTGTCGGATTTCAAGCTGATCGAGCAATCCGCGCTGCAGAACGACAAGCTGGCCATGCTCGGCAAGATCGCCGCCGCCATCGCACATGAAATCCGCAATCCGCTCACGGCCATCCGTGGTTTCATTCAGCTGCTCACGCCGTATCTGGAAGAAAAAGGAAAACAAGATTACGCCCGCGTCATCATGTCCGAGATCGACCGCGCCAATCATATCATTTACGAGTTCCTCAATTCGTCCAAACCCTCCGAACCGATGAAGCAGCCGGTCCGGGTCGAGAGCCTGCTGAAGGATTTCATTTTGCTGACGGAAAGCGAAGCGAACATGAAGGGTTGCGAACTGATCTGCCACGTCTCCGACAAGGACATGGTGGTGGACGTCGATGTCAAGCAGATCAAACAGGTGCTGCTGAACATTTTCCGCAACGCACTGGAGGCCATCCAGGCGGCGGACGACGGACGCAAGGGCAGAATCTGGCTGTCCGCGCGCAGGGAAAAACGTCACGTCGTCGTTTCCGTGCGGGACAACGGGAAGGGCATGGATCCGGGAACGATCGGCAGGCTGTTCGATCCTTTTTTCACCACCAAGAAAGACGGCACCGGCCTCGGGTTGTCGGTCAGTTACCGGATCATCCGCAACCACGGCGGCACCATCAAGGTCGACAGCGTCCCGGGAGAAGGAACGGAGTTCACCATTTGCCTGCCATTGAATCCGCAGGGCGAGGGGAAGGCGTCGGAAGACCGGGTGGAAGAATATCCGGCTTCAAGCGACTCGATACCCCCGGGCGCCAGGTCGGAAGATGCACGCCCTGCCTGAGCGGCACACGGTTCCCGCGCGCGAACGGTCGTAGTATGCCGATCTGAACATTTATCCATAAGCGGACGATTGGCGGCCGGAGAAATCCGGTGTTTTTTTTTCCGCCCCTTTTTCTCCGCCTTCCTTTCCCCGCCCCCAAGCCCTGGGAGCAATGAACTCCGTTGTATCGACAAGAGCGCCCGTTTGCGTTATGTTGTGGAAAAGAAAAATTCGCAGGTTTACGAAATGAGGAAGCGTGAGAATGAAGCGTGACGGCGTCGGAACCGCGGCGGGACACGGAACCGGCGGCGCGGCCGGGCGGCCGCAATGGGCCGCGGAACCGCTTGGCGACGGGGCGGTGCTATTGCGCTGCCTGGGCCCCGTGCGGCCGGGCGACATGGCGGAAGCCGCCGAACGGTTGCGCCTCGCCGGCCTCCCCGGGCTGGCGGAGGCGGTTCCCGCATACGACAGCATTGCCTTGCACATGGACTCCACCGCGACGGTGCCCCCTTCGGTCATGGCCGCCAGCGCGCTGGAGCTGCTGGGAGACTGGCGGCCCGGGAGGCGTGAGGCGCGGACCGTCCGCATTCCCGTCGTGTACGGCGGGCCGGAAGGGCCGGACCTGGAAGAAGCGGCCGCAAGGAGCGGCCTTTCGCCCGGGGAGTTTGCGGCGCGGCACGCGTCCGCCGTCTACGATGTGGCGGCGATCGGATTCGCGCCGGGCTTTCCGTATCTGGCCGGGCTGCCCGAAGAACTGGCCCAACCGCGCCGCGACGTGCCCCGCCTCAAGGTTCCCGCCGGCTCGGTGGGCATCGCCGGCAGGCAGACCGGCATATACCCGGTGGATTCGCCGGGCGGCTGGACGCTGATCGGGCGCACGCCGTTTCCGCTGTTTAACCCGCATGCGGACGACCCGTTTCCGCTGCGTCCCGGTGACAAAGTGGTGTTTGACCCCGTGGATCGCGAAGAGGCCAGGAAGCTATTCGCCGAAGGCGGGGAGGTTTCCGCGGCCGGGGGTGCGGGCGCCGCGCAGGCGACGCATGGGCCGGAGCGGGAGCGCGAAGCGGCGCTGACCGTCCTGGACCCGGGGATGCTTTCCACCGTCCAGGATCTTGGCCGCCGGGGCTGGCAGGCGTTCGGCGTGTCCGCGGGAGGCGCCGCCGACCGGGACGCGATGCGCATCGCGAACGCCCTGGTCGGCAATCCGCCGGATGCCGCCGTGTTGGAACTGACGCTGCGCGGCGGCGCGTACCGGGCCGAACGGGACGCGCTTGTCGCGCTGTTCGGCGCCGATTTTGAGATGTTCGCGGACGGTCGGCCGATCCCATGCGGCTGCCCGGTGCGGCTGCCCGCGGGAACGGTGCTGTCGTTCGGCCGGCCGAGACGGGGCTGCCGCGCCTACCTGGCGGTGGCCGGCGGCTTCGACGTCCCGCCGGTGCTGGGCAGCCGAAGCACCGATCTGCGCGCCGGCATCGGCGGTCTGAACGGCCGCCCGCTTCGGAAGGGGGACCGGCTTTCGGCAGGCCATCCGTCGCCGGAAGCCCTCCGCCTGCTTCGGAGACTGGAAGAGGAGCATTCCGCCGGGGACGGCCGGCACGAAAACCTCCGGGAAGGCGCCTTCGCGGCGCATGACGCGTGGTTCTGGGACGGTCGGCCGGTGGAACTGCGCTTTTTGCCCGGGCGGTCCTGGGAGCGGTTCCCCGAAGGGGCGCGCCGCGCGTTTGCGGAAGCCGAATACGCGGTGTCGCCGCAATCCGACCGCATGGGCGTCCGCCTTGCGGAAGGACCGGAACTGAGGCGGGAAGAAACGGCCGAGACGGTGTCCCATGGCGTCGTGCCCGGCGCCGTTCAGGTGCCGGCGGGCGGGAGGCCCATCGTGCTGGGCAGGGACTGCCAGCCGACGGGCGGATACCCGATCATCGCCCATGTCATCCGCGCGGATTGGTGGAAGCTGGCCCAGCTTCGACCCGGCGACCGGGTCGTGTTCCGGCCGACGGCCGAAGCTGAAGCGCTGCGCCTGCTGGCTATGCGGGAGCGCGAGCTGCGCCTGGCGGAAGCGGGCATCCGGCTGCGCTGGTACCGCTCTTGACGGCGGATAAGGAACATGAGGAAACATAACGTCATTACAAAGAATCATGAAGGTTGATGAGAATTCCTTAAAAATACAACTGAAGAAAAAGGGAATTGTCATTTCGTGACGAAAAACAAAATGAAGGCGTAACCCAGTGCGGGGAGGGCGAAGGAAAAAAGCGACGTGAAAGCGGACAGAGACATCGGGGAAACCATGGATTTGAACGGCGATTTGGGCGAAGGTTTCGGGCCATGGAAGACGGGTGACGACGAGGCGTTGCTCGCGGTGGTCAGTTCCGCCAATATCGCCTGCGGATTTCATGCCGGCGACCCGCACGTCATGCGGCGGACAGTGGATGCCTGCCTCAGCCGCGGCGTGGCGATCGGCGCCCATCCCGGCCTGCCGGACCGGCTGGGATTCGGCCGTCGGGAGATGGCGGTGTCGCCGCAGGAAGTGGAGGATTTTGTGTTGTATCAGGCCGGCGCCCTTCTGGCGTTCACCGCCGCGTCCGGCGGACGCCTGGCCCATGTCAAGCCGCACGGCGCCCTATACCACATGGCCGCGCGAAGACCGGACATCGCGGCTGCCGTGGCGCGGGCGGTTTACCGCCTGGATTCCGGCCTCCTGCTGTATGCGCCGCCGGGGTCCGAGCTGGAACGGGCCGGACGCGCCGTCGGTTTGCGCGTGGTCGTTGAGGGCTTTGCCGACAGGGGCTACACCGCCGGGGGGGAATTGGCGCCTCGCGGGACGCCCGGAGCGGAAATCGGCAACGAAGAAGAAGCGCTGCGCCAGGCGCTGGCCCTGGCGGGACGCGGAACCGTCCGCACCGTGGACGGCGGGGAAATCGCCCTCCGCGCGGAAACGATCTGCGTCCATGGCGACCGGCCGCAGGCGGCGAAGCTGGCGGCATCGCTGCGGAGCGCCCTCGAAGCGGCGGGGTTCCGCATCGCTTCTCCCGCTTCGGCCAACCCGCCATCCCGGTAATGCCTAATCACGGCAATCAGTTCCCATTTCCGCGAAATTTCGAACCCGGCAAATGGAAAACGTTCACGCAGCAAATTTCAAAGAATCGCAGAAATGGTCGAATTTTCGCTAGATGGCAGGAATCCCAAAATCCCCTGTTGAATTGTTTTTACTAGCCCAATCCGATCGGGATGCAGCCATAAATGCCGCAACGACCTTGGCTCGAAACTTTGGGGGATGCCGCGCATGATCATCAGCAGAGCCGAGATGCGAACGATCTGGACGGTCCTGGCAGCTGCGGCCGCGCTTGGCGTCTATTTCGGAAGCCGCCCGTGGCTGCAACCGGTGTTTGAGCCCTGGTCCGGACCGGTGGCGCATCTTATTTTGAAAACGCTTGAATTCTCCCTGTGTCTGGTCATTGTCACCCTCGGATGGATGGTTTTCGTCTCCACGCTGGACCGGCAGCGGCTGATCCTCGCCGCCCTGTTTTCGGTCGTAGGTCTTATGGCTTTGCTTGGCGGGCTCGCGTCGCCGGGCATGCCGTTGTACCGGCCGGACGTCGGCAATGGCCCCGGACAGCTTGCGGATTGGCTGGCGGATCTGTTCGCCGCGGCCGGTCTGCTTACCGTCTTTTCCCTGCGGCAGACCGGCGTGTCGCCCCGTATGCGGCGCGTCGTGATCGGATCGGCCGTTGCCTTGGCCGTTTTGACCATCACCGCCATATACACGCATCCCCTGCCGGAAATTTTCCTGGAATCCCTTGGCCCCTTTGCAAACGTCCTGGCGCTGGTCCTCTATGGGGCGACCGCCGCGGCGATTCTGTACCGGAACCGGAAAGAGCGTCCGCAGGTTCTCTTGTCCGTCATCCGGTCCATCGTCTGGCTGATGTCCGCGACGGTGGTAAACCTGTTTGCCGCGGATTATATGAGCCCCGACATGCTATTGGAACATGCGTTCCGGCTTATTGGCTACTACACGCTGCTCAACGGCATTTATCTGATTACCATTGAAGAGCCTCTCCGGCGGCAGAAAAAGGCGGAAGCCCGCAGCAACTATCTGGCGTACTGGGACGAGCTTACGGGACTGCCCAACCGGCGGCATTTCGGCGAGCGGCTGGAGGCGGAAATCAACCGCGCCCGCAACGCGCGCCAACGGGCGGCCCTGGTCCTCCTGGATCTGGACCGGTTCAAGACGATCAACGATTCGATGGGACACGCCTTCGGCGACCGGCTGCTCAAGAGAGCCGCAGAGCGCCTGCACGCCTGGTCGGAAAGCGGGGAAATGGTCTTTCGCATGGGAGGGGACGAGTTCAGCGTCCTGCTCTCCGGCCTTACGGATCCGCGGGAAGCGGAACGGATCGCCGAACAGCTGGTTGGCCTGTTCCGCGAGCCGCTGGATGTCGGCGTCGCTTCCCTGCACATCACGGCGAGCGCGGGCGTCGCGGTGTTTCCCGACGACGGGGATTCCCCGATGACCCTGCTTCGCAACGCGGACACCGCCATGTATGCCGCCAAGGAGACGCGCAACGGCTGGAGGCGTTACGCCCCCGAGATGAACGCGAAGGCGATCAAGCGCCTGCAGCTGGAAAACGATCTGCGCATTGCGCTGGAAGAGAACCAGTTCGTCGTTCACTATCAGCCGATGGTCGACCTGGAAACCGGACGCCTGGTCGGCGCCGAGGCGCTGGTCCGCTGGATGCATCCGCAGCACGGCCTCATCCCGCCCGGCGAGTTCATTCCGATCTGCGAGGAGAACGACCTGATCGTGCCGCTGGGGGAATGGGTGTTGCGCACGGCCTGCCGCGATGCGAAAAGGTGGCAGGGCGAAAGGGCGGGACGGCTGGTCGTTTCCGTCAATCTGTCCATGCGGCAGTTCCGTCAGGAAGATCTGTGCGAACGGGTGCGCGCGGTGCTGAAAGAGACGGGCCTTCCGCCCGATTGCCTCGAACTGGAGATCACGGAAAGCGTCATGCTTGACGCGGCCAACGCGGCGAGGACGCTGAACGGGCTCAGAAGGATCGGCGTGCGCATCTGCATCGACGACTTCGGCACCGGCTACAGTTCCCTGCATTACCTGCGGCGCCTGCCCATCGACAAGCTGAAAATCGACCGTTCCTTCGTCATCGACGTGGCAAAGGACCGCAACGACGCGGCCATCGTGTCCGGCATTTCCGCAATGGCGCGAAACCTGAACGTGGTCGTTACGGCGGAGGGCGTGGAAAACGAAGAACAGGCCGAATTTTTGCGGAAATTGCGGTGCCATCAGGCGCAGGGATTCTACTTCTCCAAGCCCGTGCAGGCCGACCTGTTTCTCGCCCTGCTGCACGGCGGGGAAGACGTGCGCTGAGCGCATCCGTTTGTTGCATTCATACGTTGTATCGCTTGCGGAGGGGAGACGGACGCCCTTCGCGAAACCCGGGCACCGGTCGCGGTTTGGGGAACACTGGCAGATTGGACGTTTCGCTCCGCGCCGGGCTGCCCGGGTTTGCTTTTTGCCCCCCCATTTTTTAAAATGAGGCTTGAATCTCATTGAGAATCAATTTAAAATAATTCTAAACAAGGTGCGACGCCGGATTCCTCCTGTCACCGGGGGTTGCCCCGGCAGGAGCGAAGCCGGTTTTTATACGCAGCTGCAAGCACGCACCCACCAATGGAGGGAAGAACATGTCGGCATTGTTTGAAATCCGCGGGCTGAAGGTGTCCGTGGAAGGCAAGGAAATCCTGAAAGGTGTCGATCTCGCCCTGAAGGGCGGCGAAGTGCACGCGGTCATGGGACCCAACGGCACCGGCAAGAGCACCCTGGCCTCCGCCGTGATGGGTCATCCCAAATATGAAGTGACGGACGGGGAAGTGTACCTGGACGGCGAAAACGTGCTCGAAATGTCCGTGGACGAGCGCGCCCGCGCCGGCCTGTTCCTGGCCATGCAGTATCCGTCCGAGATCACCGGCGTGACCAACGCCGATTTCCTGCGCAGCGCCATCAACGCTCGCCGCGGGGAAGGCAACGAAATTTCCCTCATCAAGTTCGTGCGCCTCATGGAGAGCAAGATGAAAGAACTGGAAATGAACCCCGAGATGATGCACCGCTATCTCAACGAAGGGTTCTCCGGCGGGGAGAAGAAGCGCAATGAAATTCTTCAGATGATGATGCTCGAACCGAGGGTCGTCGTGCTGGACGAAATCGATTCCGGTCTCGACATCGACGCGGTGAAAATTGTCTCTGCAGGCGTCAACGCCATGCGCTCGCCGGACCGGGCGTTTCTGATCATCACCCACTATCAGCGCATCCTCAACTACATCCGCCCGGATTTCGTGCACGTCATGATGCAGGGCCGCATCGTCAAATCGGGCGGTCCCGAGCTGGCGGAACGCCTCGAAGCGGAAGGATACGACTGGATCAAGGAAGAGCTGGGGATCGTCGACGAAACGGTCGGCCAGGTCTGAGGCGGAGGAGGCTGAAACACGATGAGCACACCGGTGACATCTCTGGACCGTGAAACCGCCGCCGCCCTCGGCCGCCGCAAGAACGAGCCGGACTGGCTGGTGGAATGGCGGGCCGAAGCGGGAGAGCTGGCCGGGCGGCTTGAGCTGCCGAAACCGGAGAAAATGTCCCTTGCCCGCTGGAAGCTGGATGCGTACGGCGACTATCGTCCGGGGCGGCCGGTCGCCGATCCGTCCGAGCTGCCGGCGGCGCTCACCGAACTTCTGTCCGACGCCAGCGCGGAGGCGCTGATCGTTCAGCACAACTCCGGCGTGGTGCTGGCGCGGCTGCCCGAAGCGCTCAAGGCGAAGGGCGTCACCCTGACGAGCATGGAGGAAGCGGCCCGCAAGTCCGAGCGGCTGTTTCGCGACCATTTCATGGTCGCTTACCGGCGGGACGAGCACAAGCTCGCCGCGTTGCACGCCGCGCTCTGGAACGGCGGCGCGTTCCTGTACGTGCCGAAGGGCGTGGAAATCGAACAGCCGGTGCAAATCGTCGTCTTCGCGGACGACCCCGCGGCGACGGTGGCGCCGCACATTCTGGTTATCGCCGAGGCGGGGAGCCGCGTCACCGTGGTGGAACATATGTACTCGGCGTTGCAGGAGAGCTCGGACGCGCTCCTCGTGAACGGCGCCGTCGAAATCTTCGCCAAAGCCGGATCGCATGTGCGTTACGCGTCGGTGCATCATATGGAAAGCGGGGCCGTGGACATCGCGTACCGCCGGGCCGTGCTGGGCGCGGACGCCCGCGTCGAATGGATCGTCGGCGACCTGCACGGCGGCAACCTCCTGTCGGATCTCCATTCGGAACTGGAGGGTCAAGGGTCCGTTGCCGACATCAAGGCGATCACCGTCGGCACGGGCAGCCAGCGCATCAGCCTGACCACGCGGGTCCGTCACGTCGGCAAGGCATCCGAAAGCAACATGATTACCCGCGCGGTCATGCTGGACGAAGCGACGTCGATCCTCACCGGGATCACCAAGATCGAAAAGGGAGCCACCAAGGCCAACGGCGAGCAAACGGAAAGGGTCCTCATGCTCAGCCCGAAAGCCCGAGGCGACGCCAACCCGATCCTGCTCATCGACGAGGACGACGTCAAGGCGGGGCATGCCGCCAGCGTGGGCCGCGTGAACGAGGAACAGGTGTATTACCTGATGTCCCGCGGAATCTCGCGCAGGGAGGCGGAGCGGCTCATCATCCACGGTTTCCTGGAACCGACGGTCGCCGAGATTCCGCTGGAATCCTTGCGCGACACGCTTCGCCGCATTCTGGAAAGAAAGCTGGGATAAGCGATGGCGCTCGATCCGCTCGCGCTCAAGGAAGAATTTCCGATCCTTCACCAAGAGGTGAACGGCCACCCGCTCGTCTATCTGGACAACGCCGCGACCTCGCAGAAGCCCCGCGCCGTGCTGGACGCGATGCGCCGCTACTACGAGCGCGACAACGCCAACGTGCATCGCGGCGTGCACACCCTGGGCGCCCGCGCGACGGAAGCCTATGAAGGAGCACGGGAACGGGTCGCCCGATTTCTCAACGCGGAGCCCAACGAGATTGTGTTCACCCGCGGCACCACTTCCGCGATCAACCTCGCGGCCCACGGGTACGCGCGCAAACACCTGCGGGAAGGCGACGAAATCGTCATCACCCCGATGGAACACCACAGCAACCTGATTCCGTGGCAGGAAGCGGCCCGCAAGACGGGCGCGGTGCTCAAATACATTCCGCTGCAGCCGGACGGCACGATCTGGTTGGAGGACGTGGAACGGACGGTGACGGAGCGCACCCGCATCGTCGCCGTCACCGCCGCCTCCAACGTGCTGGGAACGGTCAACCCGGTGGACCGCATTGCCGAGATCGCGCACCGCAGGGGCGCGGTCATCCTGGTGGACGGCGCCCAGAGCACGCCGCACATGAAGGTGGACGTGCGGGCCTGGGACGTGGACTTCTACGCCTTCTCCGGGCACAAGATGTGCGGACCCACGGGAATCGGCGTGCTGTACGGCAAGGCGTCCCTGCTGGACGCCATGGACCCGCTGGATTTCGGCGGCGAAATGATCGAAGTCGTGGAGCTGTACGAATCGACCTGGAAGGAGATCCCCTGGAAGTTCGAGGGCGGCACGCCCAACATCGCCGGGGCGGTGGGGTTGGCCGCGGCCATCGAATTTCTGGAACAGGTCGGGCTGGACAACATCGCCGCCCATGAACGGAAGTTGGCGGCGTATGCCCTGGAGCGACTGACCGCCATCGAAGGGATCGCCGTGTACGGACCCCGGCACGATCGCGTCGGTCTCGTCACGTTCAACCTGGGGGACATCCACCCCCACGACGTGGCGACCGTACTCGACTCCGAAGGCATCGCCATCCGCGCCGGGCACCACTGCTGCCAGCCGCTCATGCGATGGCTGAACGTCACCGCGACGGCCCGGGCCAGCTTCTACCTGTACAACACGGAAAGCGACATCGACCGGCTGGCCGAGGCGCTGGTGAAAACAAAGGAGTTTTTCGGGCATGCAGTTGGATGAACTTTACCGCCGCGTGATCATGGACCACTACAAAAAACCCCGCAACCGCGGCGCCCTGGAGGAAGGAACGGTTTCCGTATTCCTCCATAATCCCACCTGCGGCGATCGCATCTCGCTGCAGCTTCGCATCGACGACGGCGTGGTGACGGACGCCAAATTCACGGGGGACGGCTGCTCCATCAGCATGTCGTCCGCTTCCATGATGACCGAAGCGGTCAAGGGCCGCACCACGGCCGAGGCGCTGGACCTGGCAGAACGGTTCTCCCTGATGATGAGGGGCCAGGCCGTCGAATTTGAGGAGTACGAAGATCTCGAGGCGCTCTCCGGCGTGAGCAAATTCCCGGCGCGCATCAAGTGCGCCACGCTGGCCTGGAACGCCCTTCGCAAAGGCATCGAACAGGGACGGGGCGAGCACAAGGGTCTGGAACACTGACGGCAAGACCCGATCCACCCAAACCAAAGGAGGTTGATGGCGGTGGCGAAAAAGGCGATCGAACTGGAAGAATACAAATACGGGTTCCGCGACGAGCACCGCGCGGTGTTCGAATCCGGAAAAGGGCTCACGCCCGAGGTGGTGCGGACCATCTCGGAGATGAAGGGCGAACCGGAGTGGATGCTCAATTTCCGCCTCAAGGCGCTGGAGCAGTTCAACAAGATGCCGATTCCCCGGTGGGGCGGCAATTTGGATGAACTGAATTTCGACGAGATCAAGTATTACGTGAAGCCTTCCGAGAAGAAGGGCCGCAGCTGGGACGAAGTACCCGCTGAAATCAAGGCGACCTTCGAGAAGCTGGGCATTCCGGAAGCGGAGCAGAAGTTCCTCGCCGGCGTGTCCGCCCAGTACGAGTCGGAAGTCGTGTACCACAACATCAAGGAGGACCTGCAAAAGCAGGGCGTCATCTTCATGGACACGGACACGGCCCTGCGCGAACATCCCGAGTTTTTCGAGGAATATTTCGGCACCGTCGTGCCGCCTTCGGACAACAAGTTCGCGGCGCTCAACAGCGCGGTCTGGTCCGGCGGCAGCTTCATCTACGTGCCGAAGGGCGTGCGGGTCGAAATTCCGCTGCAGGCGTACTTCCGCATCAACGCGGAAAACATGGGCCAGTTTGAACGGACGCTCATCATCGCCGACGAAGACAGCTTCGTGCACTACGTCGAAGGCTGCACCGCGCCGATTTACACCACGTACTCCCTGCACAGCGCGGTGGTCGAGATCATCGTGAAGAAGAACGCCCGCGTCCGCTATACGACGATCCAGAACTGGGCGCCCAACGTGTACAACCTGGTGACCAAGCGCGCCGTGGCGGAAGAGAACGCCACGATGGAGTGGGTGGACGGCAACATCGGCTCCAAGCTGACGATGAAGTATCCGTCGGTCATCCTGAAGGGCCGCGGCGCCAAGGGCATGGTGCTGTCCATCGCGGTGGCGGGCAAAGGCCAGCACCAGGACGCCGGGGCCAAGATGATCCACCTGGCGCCGGACACGACGTCCACCATCGTGTCGAAGTCGATTTCCCGCCAAGGCGGCAAGGTGACCTACCGCGGTCTTGCTTCCTTCAGCCGCCAGGCGACGGGGGCCAAGGCCAACGTCAAGTGCGACACGCTCATCCTCGACAACCAGTCGTCGTCCGACACGATCCCGTACAACGAGATCTACAACGACGACATCACGCTGGAGCACGAGGCGACCGTTTCCAAAGTGTCCGAGGATCAGCTCTTCTACCTGATGAGCCGCGGCATCCCGGAAAACGAGGCGACGCAGATGATCGTCATGGGCTTCATCGAGCCGTTCACCAAGGAACTTCCGATGGAGTACGCGGTGGAGCTGAATCGGCTGATCAAATTCGAGATGGAAGGCAGCATCGGTTAACCTTTGATTTGTGCGGACGCACCGCTCGTGAAGAGCCGGTGCGTCCTTTTCCATGTTATGGACCAGAACCCGGGTGAAATTGTTCCCCGCTTTTTCATAAAAACAGCACCCTCGCTTATTCCCGCGGAGTGCTCTTGCCTTTTTTATGGCTTGCGCCTCATCGACGGTGATCATGATGTGATCGTTGAAATCACCTAAGAGGCCTGGAAATCCCATAAGGCCGGCTTTGGATCAACGGAAGCCATCCGGGGGGCTTTTTCACGCCTGGTTCCTTAAGCTTCTTTGTAAAATATCAGCAGAAACGTGTCTTTTTCAAGAAACAAGGTCTCGCTGTCCAGCGCCTTGTCGAAGATCCAGCCTTCCGTCGCATGTTCGTTCAGAATTTTTTCCAGCTTCGTTGCGTCCAGGGGGCCCGAGAAGAAACCTCTCTTTTTCACCTGCACGACCTTGTATTCCCTTTTTTTCACCGAAAACCCTCCCCGGACAGAGCTGCTTGCACGAATGGAACGAAAACGAAAAGCGGCTTACATATGTACCCTCACGATGTTCAAATCGTGCCGCTGGCTCAGGTCGATGAAACGATCGCCCACTTTCACCAGCGGGTCGAAAAGGCTGACGGGATGAATCATGACGATTTCGCCGATATCTCCATTAGAGAGCTCCGCCTTCTTGCCGATGAAGTTCGGCAGCATCCGGCGGAGGAAGGTGAGGGTGACGTGCGGGTCCAGCCCGTTGAAGCTGAGCTGGTACAATTCCTTGAGCACGTCGAACAGATCCCGCTTCTGCCGGTACACCCGGGTGGAGATCATGGCGCTGTATACGTCCGCCACGGCGACGATTTTGCCGATGATGTGAATCTGATCCCCCTTCAGCCCGTACGGGTAACCGCTGCCGTCCACCCGTTCGTGATGCTGCAGGGCGGCCAGGGCGCTCAGATTGTCGGAGAACGACGACTCGATGATCTCGTGCCCGTATTGGGGATGCTTTTTGATGATTTCAAATTCGGCTTCCGTCAGCTTGTCCGGCTTGTTCAGAATCTCCCCGGGAATCCGGCATTTGCCGATGTCATGCAGGAACCCCGCTTTGCCGGCTTGATAGGTGTCTTCCCCGCTCCAGCCGAGCCAGCTAGCAATATATTGGCTCAAAATCCCGACCTGAACCGAGTGGCGGTAGGTGTATTCGCTCGGGTCCCGAAGCGCCAGGAGCAGCTGCACCACGTCCAGTTCGGAGCGGCATTGTTCGGCCAGGGGCCGGAAGGTCTCATCCACGTCCTTCTCCCTGATGTATCCGTTTTCATATGCATCCTTGTAGAGAGCCTCGTACGAACGAACCGTTTGCTGGTACACCGGCTGAACCTTGAGAAATGAAGAAGCCGGCTCTTCTTCCGGTTCCGGCTGGCCGCGGGCGATTTTGACGTAAGAGATGTTGTGCTGCAGAAGCCGGGCGATTTCCTTTTTCCCGAGGACCGTTCCCCTGGACAGCACAGGCACGCCGTGGTGGTTGAACACGTCTTCGGCCAGGACGTCTCCGTCCAGGACGTCCGTGATGTGAATGCGCATGGCCGTCACCCCACCCAAATCTGGCTTTGTCATGCCGATAAAGGTTGGCAGGATACCATGGATGTAAAATATTCTACCTTAAATTTCCGCATTTTAACATAGCTTTGATATAAGAAATGTACATCGAATATTTATATACGTATGGGCCGCGAAAATCCGTCTCAACCGCCCGTCGTGCCGCGGCGGGGAGGCATGGGACGATGCGCGGACGGGGCGCGAATCGGCAAGACCGCGAACCTGCGCAAACCGTCACGGTCCGGCGCAGACCGGCGCGCGTTGCCGTTCCCTGCCTGAATTGCTATCATCACGTTATGGGAGGATTTTGAGCCATTTCCGGTCGCGGGAGGTTTCCATGAACGAACACAATCCGGTCACGGTCACCCTGCTTCATACGAACGACCTGCACAGCGACCTGGAAGCCGCCGCACGCATCGCGGCTTACGTCAAGGATGTGCGGGGGAGCGTGTCCGCCGACCGGCTGCTTCTGGTGGACTGCGGCGATCACACGGACCGGGCCCGGATGGAGACGGAAGGGACGAAAGGCCGGGTCAACCGCGCCATCCTGGAGGCGACCGGTTACGAGGCCGTGGCGATCGGCAACAACGAAGGACTGACGTTTACCCGGCCGGAACTGAACGCCCTTTACGAAGACGTCCCTTTTCCGGTGTTGTGCGCCAATCTCGCGGCGCGCCCGGAAGGGACGCAGCCGGACTGGCTGCGTCCCGTGGCCGTGTTGCGCAAGGGCGGCGTCCGCTTCGGCCTTGTCGGCCTTACCGCGCCGTTCCGCTTGTTTTACGAGCCCCTCGGCTGGCGCGTCGAAGATCCGTTCGCCGCCGCGCGGGACGCGGTGGAACGCCTGAAGGCGCAATGCGACGTGGTCGTGGTGCTCTCCCACCTCGGTCTGTCCAGCGATGAACGGCTGGCCCGCGAAGTCCCCGGCATCGACCTGATTCTTGGTTCCCACACCCATCACCTGTTGGAACAGCCGGTCCGCGTCGGGAACACTTATATCTGCGCGGCGGGCAAGTCCGGCCGGTACATCGGCCATTTGGAGATCGACTGTCTGCCCGGGGGAGGGGTGACCGACATCCGCGGCGGCTGCGTGCGGCTGGACGGCCGTCCCGAGGATCCCGGGATTCTCCGGATTATCGGGGAAGCGCGCGAACAGGCCAGACAGGCCATGGGCCGGCCGGTGGCGAAGCTGGAAGTGCCGCTGGACGTCCGGCTCCACCGGGAATCCCCGCTGCCCGTGCTGCTCGCCATTGCGCTCCGCCAGGCGACGGGCGCCCAAATCGGCCTGACCAACAACGGCCAGCTGCTGGCCGGTCTGCCTGCGGGCACGGTGACCTGGGAGACTTTGCACGCCATTTGCCCATCCCCCATCAATCCCGCCCTGATCACGATCCGCGGCAGGCAGCTGAGACAGGCGCTGGAAGAAAGCCTTCTGCCGGAGTATTACGACATGAAGTTTCAGGGGTTCGGCTTCCGCGGTGTGGCGCTGGGCGGACTCAGTTTCGACGGCATGGAGGCGGTGGCCGATCTTCGGCAGCCGCCCCGTTACCGGCTGATCGACGTCCGAATCGGTGGAGAACCGCTCGACGAAAGCAGGGAGTACACCGTGGGGACGCTGGACATGTTCACGTTCGGCGTCGGTTACAAAGCCCTCAAGGAAGGCCAGGTCATCCGGTATCTGCTTCCGGAATTCATCCGGGATGTGCTGGCCAGGGCCTTGAATGATCCTCTGGCGGTCCGCAGTTCCCTCAGGCCCCGCTGGCGGTACTGTGACGACACGTCCGTCCATTAATTGAAAGCGGCCATCGCAGGGAAACCATCCTTGCGAGGCCGCTTTTTTGCCGCGTTATTGACATGAAACCGTCGAAAGCAATCGGGATTTTGCCAATAATGGTGAACAAATTGTGAAAAATGTCTTGTTATAATCTGAAAAATACCGTACATTAACTTTAAACTCCAATTAACGGTAAAGAATTTTACAAATTACATCCTGAAAACCAAAACCAACCAGCTGATCAACCACTATATGAAAAACGGGGGCGCTTAGGGCCATGCGGTTGTTGCCGATTTCCGCCTGTCGATCAGGCATGAGGCTTGCCAAGAGCATTTATTCGGAAGAGGGTCAGGTGTTGCTGGCCGAAGGAGTGGAACTGACCGACCCCCTGTTAAGCCGATTGAAGGATCTTGGCCTGAAATTTCTGTACATACGCGATCCGAGGACAGAAGACATTCAGGCCCGCGAGCCGGTCAGCAGGGAAACGAGAGAGCGGGCGATGCACGCCATCAAACGCGCGTTCCGCGATTACATCGACCGGCCTTCCCGGCACGCCAACGGGGTCTATCCTTACGTCGGACGGGAAATGCGGGAGGTCATGCGCCTCATCATCGACGATCTGAGCCGGAACCGGGACGCCATGATGATGCTCGTGGACATGCAGACGGTGGACCATTACCTGTATTCCCATTCGCTGAACGTCTGCATTTACGCCACGATGCTCGGATTGGCTTACGGCTATGAGGGCGAGGCCCTGCTCACCCTCGGGCTGGGGGCGCTGCTGCACGACATCGGCAAAACGCAGATCGACATGCAGGTGCTGCTCAAACCGGGCAAGCTGAACGAGCGGGAACTGAAGGAAATGAGGCGGCACGCGGAAATCGGATATCTGCTCCTGAAGGACGAGCCGAACATCCCCCTGCTGGCGGCGCATTGCGCGTACCAGCATCACGAACGGATCGACGGCAGCGGGTATCCCCGCGGCCTTGCGGGAGACGAGATTCACGAATACGCCAAATGGATCGCCATCGTGGATTCCTACGACGCGATGACCAGCCATCGCGTCTACCGCAATACGCTGCTTCCCCACCAGGCGGTGGAAGCCCTCTACGCGGGAAGCGGCACCCTGTACGACACCGATATGCTGAAAGTATTCCGCGACAAAGTGGCCATCTATCCCGTCGGCATCGGTGTTCGCCTGAGCACCGGGCAGGAGGCGGTGGTCGTCGATCTCAACGCCTCCAGCGTGCAACGTCCCGTCGTCCGGGTGCTGACCGACGAGGAAGGAAACGAGCTGTCCCAGCCGTATGAGGTGGATTTGTCCAAAAACCTGTCCATTGTCATCCGCGAAGTGCTGACGGAAAATACCGGCAGTCGCAGCGGCATGCTTGCTTCCATCTGACAGGCGTCCGCACGGGCGGTTCGGCGGCCGCCTGTTTGCTTTATCCGGCCTCGGCGGGGTACAATGACATTGCATTCTTGTATTTTTGTCCGAAGAGGCGATCCATCGACATGCAACCCTTGTCCCAGGCGAAACCGGATGCGCCTTTCGCGCCTCCGCATGGGCTTAGGCCGATCACGCCCGAATACGATCCGTGGGACCCGATCCTGTCCCTCCGCAAATACGGCCGCCACGTCCTGACCAGCGTGGAGCTGACCGTCACCCATCTGTGCAATCTGCGCTGCGAGCACTGCGCCGTGGGCGACACCCTGACGACGCGGGAGGCGCCGCGGCTTCCCCTTGATCTGGTGCTTCGCCGCCTGGACGAAGTGGAACATCTGGAGACGATCAGCCTGACGGGCGGCGAGCCGACCATTTCCCGGGAAACGATCGAACAGGTCATTCTTCCGGTGCTCAAATACGCCAGGGCGCGGGGCGTGCGCACCCAGCTCAATTCGAATGTGACGCTGGATTACGAACGCTACGAAACCATCGCGCCGCATCTGGACGTGATGCACATTTCCTTCAATTACACCGGACCGGAGGACTTCCGGCGGATCACGTTCGCCCGCACCGGCAAGACGGCCGGCGGGGAGACCGCCGCCCGGATTTACGAGCGGATGATGGACAACGCCCGCCGGCTGGCGGAAGGCGGTCTGTTCGTTTCCGCGGAATCGATGATCAACCATCGCACCTGGCGGCACATGGCGCAAATCCATCGGCTGGTGGTGGAAATGGGCTGCCGGCGGCACGAGGTGCATCCGATGTACCCGAGCGCGTTTGCCGCCGATTTGCCGCTTCTGTCCCGGGAAAAGATCCGGAGCGTCCTTTTCGACCTGCTCGAGGTTCGGGACCCGAACGTGTGGATGCTGTTCGGCACGCTGCCGTTTTTCGCCTGCAGCGACGATCCGGAGGATCTGAGGCTCATCTCGAAGCTGAGGACTTCTCCCAACGTGACGGTGCGCAACGACCCGGACGGGCGTTGCCGGATGAACGTCAATCTGTTCACCGGCAACGTGTACGTGACGGATTTCGCGAAGCTGCCGCCGATCGGCAATATCCGGGAGGAAAAGCTGGACGACATGTTCGCGCGCTGGCAGGCGCACCCGCTCCAGCGGTCGGTCGGCTGCCACTGTCCGGAAGCCGGCTGCTGCGGGCCGAACCTGCTGGTGACCGACATGTATTACCGGGGTGTCGACTTCACCCGAAGGAGGGCGAAGCGGGCCTGACGGACGGGACGCGGGCGGCCTTGCCGGCAAAAACGGTTTGCGGTCGGGCATCGCGGGACCGTCCGTCCGGACAGGCCGAAAGACCTGACGCGCGGCCGGCCGCGCGCCCGCCGTTCGTCATCCCCCGCGCATAGCAAGGAGGAACCCGGCGGAATTGAACCACGCGGAATTTGAATGGGGCCTGATTTTCTGGAACCTGCTGATCGTGGCGCTGCTTGTGTTTCTCAACGGCGTGTTCGTGGCCGCCGAGTTTGCGATCGTCAAGGTGCGGCAGAGCCGCCTTGCCCAGCTGTCCGGCGAAGGCAGCGTGCTGGCCAGACAGGCCCTTCGCATCAACCGGAAACTGGACGCCTACCTGTCCGCGACCCAGCTGGGCATCACGATGACGTCCCTTGGGCTTGGCTGGGTGGGCGAGCCGGCGGTGAACGATCTGATCGTCACCCCGCTTCTGGAACGTTTCGGCCTGGCCGGGGACAACGCGCTCAGTCATTCCGTTTCTTTTATCCTTGCCTTCGCCATCGTCACCTTTCTGCACATCGTGTTTGGCGAACTGGCCCCCAAATCGCTGGCGATCCGCCGCACGGAAGGCGTCGCGCTCTGGCTTTCCTGGCCGCTGCACGCGTTTTACCGGCTGTTTTTGCCCGTCATCTGGCTGCTGAATCAGACGGCCAATCTCGTGCTCCGGGCGATCGGAATCGAGCCGGCCAGCGAAACCGAAACCGCCCACACGGAAGAGGAAATCCGCATTCTGATGTCCCAGAGCGCCAAAAGCGGCGTGATCGACAAGGATGAGATGAAGCTTTTCGACAACGTGTTCGAATTTTCCGACCGGGTCGCCCGGGAAGTGATGCTGCCCCGCACCGACATGGATTGCCTCTACCTCAACCGCTCCTTCCAAGAGGCTCTCAAGGTGGTCCATGAAACGAGGCACACCCGTTACCCCGTTGCGCTTGCGGACAAGGACAACATCGTCGGCTTTGTGCACATCTCCGACCTTTTGACCGCGGATCCCCGCGAAGAACACGATTTGCGGAAATGGCTTCGGCCGATTCTCACGGTGCCGGAATCGATGGAAATCAGCAAGGTGCTCCAGCTGATGCAGAAGCGCAAGTCGCAATTGGCCGTCGTTATCGACGAATACGGCGGAACGGCGGGGATGCTTTCCGTCCAGATGATCCTGGAGGAAATTGTTGGCGAAATCCACGACGAATTCGACGACGACCTGCCGAGCGTCGTGATCAAGGGCGACGTCATCTCCATTGACGGCCGGATGCTGATCGAGGAAGTGAACGACCTCCTCGGAATCGAGATCGAGGACGAGGAAGTGGATTCCATCGGCGGCTGGCTGTTCCGGCTGCTGGAGGGCAACGTGGAAGTCGGGCGCAGCGTGACGGCGTACGGCCATGTCTTCGAGATCGCGCAGGCCGAAAGGCTTCGCATCCAGCGCATCCATGTGACCAAGGCGACAAGCGCCGCGGCGTCCGGCACGGCGGATTCCGATGCTGCCGGACGGGAGCCGGTCCGTGGCCGGAACGGCGAAGAGGGATAGAAAGGAGAACGAGGATGTCGTTTCGTTTGCTGCTCATGCTGGGGCTGGGGCTGCTGTTTTTGTACCTGCTGTTTACCGCGGGAGCTCCGTTTTTGCTGGCGCTCGTTTCCGTCATCATTTTCGAGCCGCTGACCCAATATCTGATGAAGCAATTCCGACTGAACCGGGCCCTTGCCTCGGCGATTTCCGCCACGGTTTTCTCCGGCGCCCTCCTTGGCCTTCTCGGGTTTCTGGGCATGAGGCTCGTGGGCGAGCTGATCGCTTTCTGGAGCAAGGTCCCCGCCTATATCCGGGAAGTGAACCTGATCGTCCAGGATTGGGTGAACCGGCTGACGCAAAAACTCGGCGAGGAGGGCATTCCGCTGGAAAGCGGGGTGTCGAGCTTGACCAGCGCCCTCGAGAGGCTGGTGGGCACCATCTCGTCGGCCCTCATCAACTTCGCCAAAGCTCTGCCCGATATGCTCATCTTTTTTATCGTCTATCTGGTGGCCGTCTATTTGTTCGCCTACAGCCTGCCGCACATGAAGGCGTCTTTTCTGTCCCTGTTCCACGAGTCGTCGCGGGACCAGATCGACTCCGTCCTTGCCAACCTGCGGAAATCGGTGTTCGGCTTTCTGCGCGCCCAGTTCATCCTGAGCTCCCTGACGTATATCCTTACGTTCGTCGGGCTGCTCATTCTGGACATCGGCTATCCGCTGGCCATTGCCCTGCTGGTGACCGTCGTGGATATCCTGCCCGTGCTCGGCACCGGCACGGTGCTCGTTCCCTGGGCCGGCTACCTCATCGTGACCGGCGACATTGTGACAGGCATCGGTCTGTTCCTGCTGTATCTGGTCATCACGGTCATCCGGCGCATCATCGAGCCGAAAATTCTGGGCGACGCCATCGGCATCAGCGCCCTGGCTGCGCTCATCAGCCTGTATGTCGGCTACAAGCTGATCGGCGTGATCGGCGTGTTCCTCGGCCCGATCGTGGTGATGATTTTTCTGGCGGCCCGCCGGGCCGGCCTGCTGCAGTTTCGCATCAAGGTGGATTGATCCGACGGGATCCGGCATTTCCGGTGACCGCTACCGATTCCCCGGCGCCATGCGCGGCGCCGGGGCTTTTTTTCGAAATGACATGCCCAGACAAGGTCAATTCGCCCATGTTGCCGCATAGAATATGTCGGAATCGGGGCCTGGGCCGGGAAACGCGCGACTAGCCCGGCCAAGTCCGACCAAGTCCGACCCGATCCGATCAAGCCCGGGCGAAGCCTGACAGGCCCGGCCCGATCATGACGACCCGGCCCGACAAGGAGGTATGCATCCGTGCGCGACAACCAATGGCGGGAATGGGAACCTTATATCAGCCCGTATGACCCCTGTCCGCCGATCCGCGTCAAGCGTTACAACGTGCCGCCTAACCAATTTATTGTCTATCAGCCGATGAACCTGCCGCAATTTTCCCTGGATGAGGCGCTGCGCAAGGGAACGCTGTGGCCCGCGCTGTACAGCCCCTATCCGTCGAGGCGGGCCTGAAGGAGGTTGAAGACATGGCGGAAGAACGGACGGACAGCATGGAATACCGGGATAAAGGAGCCGCTTTCGGGGGCGTCGGCGGGAGTGCGGACGGGGGCGCCGGAAGCGCAGCCGGAAGCGTCGCGAACGGCGCCGGGGATTCCGGCGGGGAAACGGAGGCGTTCCGGGGCGGAGACGCATACCGGCGCGATCTTTTGGAACTGCAGAAGGTCGATTTTGCGCTGGTGGAGCTCTCGCTGTATCTGAACACCCATCCGACGGATCTGGAGGCGCTGCGGCAGTTCAACCGTCTGGCGCAGCAGCGCGCCCGGATCGCCGGCGAATTCGAGATGAAATACGGGCCGCTCATGCAGTTCGGCCACAGCTATTCCCGCTATCCCTGGCAGTGGCCCAATACGCCCTGGCCGTGGCAGGTGTGAGGAGGAGCGCGGCATGTGGATTTATGAAAAGAAATTGCAGTATCCGGTAAGGGTCAGCAAGTGCGATCCGCGCATGGCGAAGTTTCTGATCGAACAATACGGCGGAGCCGACGGCGAGCTGTCGGCGGCGCTTCGCTATCTGAACCAGCGGTACTCGATCCCCGACAAGGTGATCGGCCTGCTGACCGACATTGGCACGGAGGAGTTCGCCCACCTCGAGATGATCGCGACCATGGTCTACAAGCTGACCAAGGACGCGACGCCGGAACAGCTGGAAGCGGCGGGGCTCGGCGCCCATTTCGTGAACCACGACAACGCGCTGTTCTACAACAACGCGGCGGGCGTGCCCTGGACGGCGTCCTATATTCAGGCGAAAGGCGATCCCATCGCCGACTTGTATGAAGACATCGCGGCGGAGGAAAAGGCGCGGGCGACCTACCAATGGCTCATCGACATGACCGACGACCCGGATTTGCAGGACGGGCTGAAATTCCTCCGGGAGCGGGAAGTGGTGCACGCCTTGCGCTTCCGGGAAGCGGTGGAGATGCTGAAGGCGGAACGGGATCACAAGAAGGTGTATTTGCCGGTGACGCAATTTTAAGGTGGCCATTTTCCAAGGAAAGCCCAAGACCCCAAAGAGGCCAAAAACCGAATGGCTTAGTCTTGGGAACAATCGATTTTCGGGGACTGGTTGTCGCCAACGGACAGTTCCAACGATTCGCGTAATTTGACCAAGGACGCCTCTGTCGATTTTCCTTGATTAACGGCTTCATTTCCGGGCAACGGGCGACATATCCATCCCTTTTTTTATGATGTGGTGATTTTTACCGACATCATGCTGAAAGTTCCTGAATATATTGATGCCTGCTTTCCCACAAAACAGGTTTAACACCATAGGTCGCTAAAGCATTGATTAACTCGTTGCTTACCGATTTTTCTGAATCGTTAATAAATGTGTAAAGAGTGGACCCTGGTTTTCGAGTTTCTCTAATATCATCCCATTGAAACAACAGAACCTCTGCCTTTTGCTTTGTTGGATTATTCATGGCTTGTATAAATCTTTCGGGCTTATACTTGGAAGCCGGGATAACAAAATTGAACTTTTGGGTAAATCCGCTTTTGCCTGTAAAATTTACGTTGTCAACAAATCGAATTTCATTTTCCAGCAGAAAATGCTCAACATCTTCAAGGAATATGCTGGATACCTTTTCCCGTGCGGTGAAAAACATATCATTAACTGCCATCATGGCTTGGAGTAACATGTTTTTCTTTTGAGGAAAGTTGTCAATTGTAGCTTCAACATACAATTCGTCATTTTGGGAACATTTAACTCCAAAACCATTCAAGATCGTATTAAACATTGCTTCTCTTTTTGGGGATGAATGAATATCACAGCCAGACATCTTTAGGTCGCTTAAAATGTATCCATCATCGGTCAGCTTTATTTTGTTATTGTTTTGTGGAATAACGTAAATTTGCAAGTGGTCATTGTGACGATCCAAGAAAGGGGTGGTGATTTCAATGACGCCGTTTAAGTCAGACAATTTGATCTTTTGTTTGACCCAGTTAAGGTAATTGTTTTTCAAATCTTCCGGCGTCAACATTTAAACCAACCCTCCTTCTTGCATATATATGTCGGGGACATTGATGACGTTATTATAGCGCAAAAAACCTTGCAATACCTCAATCAAGTCCAATGAAGACGTTTTGATATGTTTATCCAAAGCATACGCCCATCGATCTTCATAACCTTCTCTGTATATATGTATATGCGGACAAGGGACAATTTCGCCATCGGGGTTGGTGTGATCCGGCCCATCGATGTCAACTCTCAATAAAATTGTGCTCTTTTTGTACCGTGTTTGATACGTGCATTTTGAAATCTTGATTTGGCCTTTCCTGTTGATATCGATGACGAATTTGTCATTGGAAGAAGTGCTAAAAACTTCTAAGTGAGCACTATTTCCCGGGATTGGGAACAGGATAGGTTTGTTTTCGGCGAGTACCTTTATAAGTGAAAGCAGCATGTCAGCTTCCTTTTGGGTTAACAATAGAGTCACCTCCTTAGGGCTTTAATTGCTCTAAATGGATATATTGATTACGGTTGTATAGACGCTTCACACAGGGGAAAAGACCCCCGCATTGCCGCTTTCCTCTTCGCCGTCGGCCTTCGCGCAGGTGGAAAGAAGGCTGGCCTTGGCCAGCATTTCCCGGAACGGCATGGAGAAAAACCGGGGTTCCTTCAGTCCGTTCACATGGCCGACCGCCGCCGAAACGGTAACGCGGTTGATGTCCAGGGGACGGGAAATCGTCCGGATGAACCGGTCCACCGTCTCCTCCCCGGCGGTGGAGATCATGACAAATTCGTCTCCGCCATAACGGCAAAGAAAGTCCCGCGTTTCCTTCGTCCATTCGGCCATCCTGCGGGCGAACGCGAGGATCACGTCGTTGCCGAACGGATGTCCGTACCGCTTGTTGACTTCCCGGAAATCGTTCAGGTCCACAAACAGCAGGTGAAAGGGCTGCTCCTTTTCAAGCAGCGCTTCGCCGATCGCGCGGATATAGGGTTCCCGATAGAGGCCGGTCAGGGGATCCATCAGCTCGGAAAGTTTGATCCGGATCGCTTCCCGGGTAACCACCCCGGCCAGGGTGTTCCCGTCCTGGATGAGCAGGCGTCCGATCCGGTGCCGGTCCATGATCTTGAGCGCATCCCAGATGAATATGTCGGGAGAAACCGTGACGGGATCGGGGGTCATGGCGTCCGCCACGATCCGGTTGGGGTGCGACGACCGCACGTCGCGGGACGTGAGAATGCCTGCCACCACGCCGTGATCCACGACGACCAGCGTGTCCGTCCCCTGCCCGTTCATCAGTTCCGCCGCGCGGAACACGCTCTTTTCCGGCGAAATCGTATGTACGGGACCCGAGACCAGTTCGTGCACCCTCATCTCAGATTCACCTCCCGCCGAACCGTCAAGGTGACTTTCAGTTCCGCCCGCAGAACCATGGTTTCCAGCAGGAGGTTCTCCGCCTCTTCCAGGATGATTTTCATGAGCAGGTCGTGCTCGAGCATCCGCAGCACCGAGTTGCGCACGAGCACGGCCTCGATTTTGGGGTGATCCATCCTCAGCAGCGTGAATTGCTCCGGCGACAATGCCTCCGCCATGCGTCTTGTGGCTTCCGGACCGATGGGCGCCTTTCTTCCGATAATCAGCAGATCCAGCATGGGCGGAACTTCGAATTCGGAGATTTTCAGGTCAAGGGTCGCTTTGCGGGAATACAGGTTCCTGTCGCTCATCCGGCGAAATCCTCCACCATTCCGTCCGGAGCCGGATTCCGAAAGGAAAGGGCTACTCCGGAAACGGAAGAGTAGCCCTTGACCTCCGAGCGGAAGTACGAGTCCGTTGTCTTGCCATCCGATTCCAATGGGCTTTCGGTTTTGGGCCTTTATGACTATGATACAATACAATACAAAATTCTCCACAAGTCGCCAAAATCCTGCATGATGTTTAGCATTTTTCGTTACGGCGCCTGTTTTTGCCGGTAAAGCCACAGCGCGTATTCCACCGGCCGCGATACGGCTCTCCGATAGGCCGCGCGGTCGCCGGAGCGGATGAACACCTCGCGGGCCGGTTTCGGATTGACTTCCAGCAGCCAGATTCGTCCCGCGCGGTCAATGGCGAGGTCCAGGGCGAGTTCGCAAAGGGGTCCAAACGAGGCTTCCAGCGTTCGGGCCACGGCCACGCCGAGCCATTCCGCTGTTTCGCACACCCGGGCGATTTTGCCCTCGTGGCCGATCCAGCGCTTGAGCAGCGCGTTCATCGGCACCGCCTGCCCGCCGCCGTGCAGGTTCGAGGTGACGCTGCCCGCCGGTCCGATCCGGCCGGCGCAGCCCGTGACCTGCCATTGGCCGCTGCCGTTTTTTTGCACCAGCATCCGGTAGTCGTGCACGCGGCCGCCGTCCAGCTCGGTGCGGATGCCCTGCTGAACGATGTACCGGTCTCCCTGTGCCGTCCATCTTCGCAGCGCGGCGGGCAGCGTTTGCCTGCGGACGCGCCGGGCGGGCACGATGCGCCGCGAGCGGTTTCGTCCCTGCAGCATGAAGTTGCCGTCCGGCAGCCGGACGATGCGCAGCACGCCTCTTCCGCCGGTGCCGTTTACGGGTTTGAGGAAGACCAGCGGGAATCGCTTGAGGAGAAGAAGCGCGTCCTGCGGAGACCGGTACGCGCGGGTGAGCGGCAGATGCATCCGGAACGCCGGGAACTTCCCCAGGGTCCGGTACACCGTCCATTTGTTGCGCAGGGGCCGGTTCAGAAACGTGAGATGCCCGTACTTCCGGCGGAAGGAGAGCAGTTGCTCGAACCTCCTGCTCTTCTGGATGCGGCACCGATCGTAGATGAGATGGGGGAAGCGGACCCATTTCCGCGTCCATCGCTTCTTCTCCGGTTCGTAGATGTGCGCGTAAATCCGCTGCCTGCGGTCGTCCACGTCCTCCGGGGTGAACACGTACACGGTCACTCCGATCCGCTTGCCGACGGCGGTCATTTTGGCGTACACGTGCTTGTCTTCGATGAACTTTCGGTCGTTCAGATACAGCGTCAAAATGCCGAGGACCGGCGCCGCCATCCGGTGTCACCTCCGCGCAAGGGCTGCGCTCTTCTTTTTTTTTGTGCGGTACAGATGCAGGCTGTATTGGAAGATTCGTTCCAGCGATTTTTTCCGGATGTGGGGTTCGTCGAATTTCATCGGTTTGGAGTTGGCTTCGAAAAACCAGATGCGCCCCGTTTCGTCGATACCGAGATCCATGGACATCTCGCCGAGCAGCGAGCGGGACGACCGTTCGATCTGTCTGGCCAGCGTCAGGGCCGCTTCGCCCGCCTGGCCCAGCATCTGAAGCCCCCGGCTGCCGCCGAAGGCGGCGGTGAGCAGCTTCCCCGGTTCCTCAATGTGCCCGCCCCTTGGCACGTGGGTGGTGATGGAGCCTTCCCCCGCCACCCGCGCGCCGATGCCGGTCACTTCCCAGCGCCCTTCCCCGTTTTTTTGCACCAACGCCCTGAGATCGAAGCGTCTATCGCCTGCGGTGACCAGCGGGATGCCCTGCTGGGCGATGTACGGTTCGCCCAGGAGCCGGGACTCGCGGCGAACCCTCCGCCACAGCGTTTTCAGCGACCCGTACCGGAACGTTCGGCTGCCCTGATCTTCCTGGATTTGCAGCCGGTAGCGCCGGCGCCCTTCCGACAGCACCCGCACCGTCATGATGCCGACGCCGGCCTTGCCCCTGATCGGCTTCAGAAACAGAAAGGAATGTTTGCGCAGCATGCCGGACAGCACGGCCGGACGGGTAAGGCGGCGGGTTTCCGGAATCCACTTTCGGGTGGCGCGGTTTCGGCGAAGCCATTTGTACAGCGTCCATTTGTTGAAAAAGCGTCGGTTGAAAAGAAGCAGTTCCGGTCGTCCGGCCAGCTGGTCCAGTTTCTTTTTCACGCTCGGCTGCCGTTCGTCTTCCCGCTGCGGAATCCGGTTGTAGACGATGTCCGGATAGGGGAAACGGCCGCGGACCCAAACTTTTTCCCGCGGGAGGTAGGTGTAGCCCGGCAGGGTGGCGGATTTCAGGCGGAAATTTTTTACGGTGACCACATAGGTGATGAACCCGTGTTTTTCTCCGGTGGCTATGAGATCGGCGAAGTTTTGCCGGTTGCCCCGGAAGCTCCGCTGCTCGTCGTCGACGGTGAGGATGGCCAGCACCGGCTTGCGGGGCGCGCCGGCCGCCGCGGTAAACGCGGGAGGAGAATCGCTCATGGTTCTTCCCTCCTGCGGAACTTGCTCAGGTAAAGGCAGTGGTCCAGGATGTACCGGAGCGAAGCGCGGCCCTGTTCACGCAATTCGGGGTGCTTGAAGATGGTGCGGCCGGGCTTGGCGTTCGCCTCGAACATCCACACCTCGCCGTCGCGGTCGATGCCCAGGTCGAGTCCGAGTTCGCCCAGCGTGTAAGGGTAGTTGCGCTCCACCGCTTCCGAGAGCCGGATGGCGGTCGCTTTGGCTTTTTCCAGGATTTCTCCGGCGCGGTCGCCGAACACCCGGCCGAGGGCCTGCTCGGGGGTCATCAGCGTGCCGCCGTTTTTCAGGTGGGTGGTGACGCTGCCGCGGCCCGCTTTCTTGGCGCCGATGCCCGCCGCCACCCAGCGGTTGTCGCCGTCCTTGTGCATGTGGAAGCGGAAATCGATGGGGCAGCCGTCGATCTCGATCAGGCGGATCCCCTGCTGGGCGACGTAGCGGGAAAGCCCGTTGCCGTGCCGGCCCCGCATCATGCGCCACAGGCTGTTGAAATTGGTGAATCGAAGGAGGATGTTCCGGCCGTTTCGGCGGTATCGCACGAAATAGCCCCGCCGGGGGTGGTAGGTCAGCCGGTAGATCCCGATTCCAAGGCTGCCGCCGGTGGGTTTGAAATAGATGAAATGATATTTCTCCAGCATTTCCCGGAGTTTTTCCGGGGAGGGTCCCGTTACCGATTCCGGCAGATGGCGGAGCGCTTCGGGATCCCTGTCGAGGAGCCGGTAGACGTCCGATTTGTTGAAAAAGCTCCAGTTGAAAAAAGGAATCCGCCGGTCGACGAACCGTTCCCGCAGCGTCACGATCGCCGTCCCCGTTTCCGCGCGCCGGCTGGGCAACCGGTTGTACACGACGTCGGGCAGCGGGACGACCCGGCGCACCCAGTTGCCGCGTCCGTCGAGGAACCAGGCGTGCACGGTTTCCTGCTGCCAGTTGATGTCGCGAGGCCGGAAAGCGAACATGTAGGCTTTGCCCCGCGCGTATTGGAGCAGCTGTTTGATGAACGGCGTGCGGGACCCGAACGGTTCCCTGGACGACCGGCCGCCGTCGGTGAGCACCCCCACCAGAGGGCCGAAACGCACCTCCTCATCTTCGCGGGTGAGATAGACTTCGCCGGACTGGGGGATGCGGATCGAGCGCCGAAGCCCGGCCGAGATGAAGACATGGTTGCCCGAACGCCTGACGGTGCGAAGCCGCGCGAGCGCCCGTTCCCCGCCCACTTTGATGCGGACTTGTTTGCGGCCGCTGAGGCCGAGGGACCGCGCGAGAGTCCCGGAAAACCAGACGATCCGTTCCGGCTGGCGGGTGAAGTGAACGGTGCAACTGGTCAGACTCATGGATGACCCTCCCTGGAATGTCGCAAAAGGATGGATCTGGCGTACATCAGCGGCCGCAGATGGGAAAGCGCGTCCGCCCGCCGGCCAGCCCGGCGCGCCGCGGTGCGCCCGGGTTTGCCGTTGGCTTCCAGAAACCACAGCGCGCCGGACCGGTCGATGCCGAAATCCAGACCCAGCTCAGCGAATCGGCCAAAAGACGACTCCAGCTGCCGGACGATGACCGCCGCCAGGCGGCGTGCCTTGCTCATGAGCTCCCGGGCGGCGTCTTCCCCGAACCACCGCGCCAGCGCGTCTTCGGGGGACAAGGGGGTTCCCCCGCCGTGCAGGTTGGCCGTTACGCCGTCCGGCCGGCCGAGGCGCACGGCGGCGCCGGTCAGCGTCCAGCGGCCAATGGTGTTTTTCTGGACGAGGAGGCGCAGGTCGAAGGGGGCTCCCCCGGGGGTGACCAGCTCAAGGTACGGCTGCATCAGGTACGAGCGGGCGCCCATCCGGCGGTGGACAAGGGCAAGGATGACTTCCTCCCGCCCGGCCAGGCGGAACGGAACGTTTCGCGTTGTGCGTCCCGCAAGTTCAAGAAGCCCGCCGGACTTCCTCCGAAGGGCCAGGATGCCGCGTCCCTGCCAGCCGCCGTCGGGCTTGAGGAAGACGGCGCCGTCCCATTCGTCCAGCCGGCCGCGCAGGCTGTCCATCCCGGTGTATGGCACGGTCGGCGGCAGATGCCGGCGGATGGCGGGATGCCGGGACAGCGCGGCATGGACGGCGGTTTTGCCGGGCAGGGGCGCGTTCAGCAGGCGGGGCGGATCGTCCCCGTCCAGCAGCCGGCGCAGGGCGGCCCGGAAGCGGCGGCGTTCCGCGTCGCCTTCGGGCCAGGCGCGGTCATAGAGCAGCGCGGGAAGCGGCCTGGCGGCGCCGCGCCATGCGCCTTCTCCGGCGTCCCACCGCCAGCCGTGGATGGTGCGGGAGGCGGCGTCCGCCATCCGGGGATCGAAGGCGATCACCTCCAGGCCGATCCGGCCGCCCGCTTCCTGCAACCGGCGGATGAAATCCGCTTCGGCGAAAGGCGCCTCGACGCGCGGAGCTTCCGCGGGCGGCGTTCCGGCGGACGGCCCGCCGGCAGCCGGCGCCTCCGCGGGAAGCTTCTTCGGGTTTCGCCGGCACACCAGCACGCCAAGAACGGGCCGCCGCGCGTTGGCCCGTCCGTGCGTTCCGGATCCGGCTCGCCGCGTTACAGCCTGACCGAGCGCTCCGCGCCGCGCTTTGGTCTGTTCACAGGGCGGCCAGGCGGTACGGGACCGTCGTTGCGCTTCGTCCTGTCCGCGCGCCAAAAACGCCTGCCGCGCGATACCGGCCCGTCCGTGCGCTTCCGTCGCGGGGCGTCGCCCGGCGCCGGTCCGTCCGATACTCTCCTGTTGTTCAAAAACCTGACAAATGGCAGGCATACTGCACCATCATCCGCACGGAAGGGCGAATCCGCCCTTCCCTCAGCGACGTATTTTCGTTTTTCGAAGGTTTGGAGTTGACTTCCAGCAGCCAGACGCGTCCCGCGGTGTCGATTCCCAGGTCGATGCCCAGTTCGCCGAAATGGTACGGGATGCGGCTTTCGATGCCTCTGGCAATGTCGAGGGCGGCTCTGCGCAGGGAGAGGATGGCGGGGCCTTTGCACGCGGGGGGCAAATTCGACCTGGCGATGGCGCTGCGGGCCGGCGCCAGGGTGCCGCCGCGGGCCACGTTGGAGACGTAATGCTGTCCGCCGGCGATTCTCGCCACCGTGGATGTCACGGTCCATTGCCCGTTGCGGTTTTTCTGGGTCAGCACCCGAAAATCCACGGGACGGCCGGCGACGGAAATGAGGTTCAGCCCCTGCTGGACGAGGTAGCGTACCGATTTGATCTTGCCCGCAAGGGCGTGGAGCACCCCGTTCGGACCCGGATAGGCCGCGGTGCGGATGCCGCTGGCGGTGGTGAAGGAGGCGGTCCAGCGTTGCGTTCCGGTTTTGGCCAAACGGATGATGCCCATGCCCAGGCTGCCCCGCGTCGGCTTGAGAAACACCACGGGGTATTTGCGCAGCATGCTTCTCAGAGTCGCGAGGCCGCTTACGGCGTGGGATTCCGGCAAATAGCGGCGCAGCGAGGCGTCACTTCCCAAAGCCGCGAACACTTCCGTTTTGTCCAGAAACTTTTCATTGAACACATGGCCCCCGAAACGGTTTTTGACATCGCGCATCAGGCTTTGGACGTTCCCCTGGTTTTCCAGGCTGCGCCGGGTCAGCCGGTTGTTCAGCACGTCCGGGGCCGGCACGTGCACCTGACGCCAGCCGCCGCTGTACACCCATCCCACGACGGTCTCCGGACTTGACCCGATGCCCTGCGGAGTGAAAAAATAAACATACGCTCCCTGCTGCCTGCAAGCGGCGGTGAGTTCCTGGCAGAACGCGGTGATGGAGCCGAACGGCCGGTCCCGCAAAGCCGGGTAATCCCGACTGATCAGCACGCCGATCAGCGGCCCGAAGGCGATCTCGCCGGTATCCGGCCGATGGCGGACGCGAAGCGGACAGTCCGCGAAGAGGCCCATTTTCTTCGCCAGTCCCTGGCTGACGCGGATGCAGTCGCGCTTCGGCGCCTTCGCGATGCGGACAGGCAGGCGCAGCGCCCCGAACCGCAGCACCGGCTGGGAACGGGGCGGGATCCGCAGCCGTTTCATCACCGTTTCGCCGAGCATCAGCACGTGATCTTCCGTCAGGTCCGGACCGACCTGGACGTGGAATTTCCGGGCGGGCATGACAGCTCCCCTTCAGCCGTGCCCATCGTCATGGCCGGCAACGAAAGTACTTCATCATATGAGGACATCTATCCTTCGGTGATTGGCCCTGGCGGCCTTCGGGAAAGGATCGGTCGATGAACGTTGTGGTACAGCTTGCGCTGAATGTGGCCGTCGGGGCGATCGTCGGCGGCGTGACGAACTTTTTGGCCATCCGGATGCTGTTTCGGCCGCGGCGCCCGTGGAGGATCGGACGCTGGCGCGTGCCGTTGACGCCGGGGCTGTTTCCGAAGCGGAAAGACGATATTGCCGCCGCCCTTGGCGATGTGGTGGCCGGGCATCTGGTCACGCCTGACGGGCTGCGCGGCATCCTGAACGATCCCGCGGTACGCCGCGCCGCCGCGGATCGGCTGCACGAATGGCTGGAGGAAAATTTGTCGGCACCAACGCCTTCCGGCGGCGAGCCTGCTCTCCACGACCTGCTTTGCCGCTGGGCCGGTGCGGACCGCGTGGAGCGCTGGCTGGAACACGAAGCCCCCGCTCTGGGCGGAAAACTGGCGTCCGCCGCGCTTGGAGCCTGGCGCGCAAATGGTTGGGGGAATCTCCCTTTGCGCGCCGCCATTCCGGGTTGGGACGACCGGACGGCCGGCCGCCTCGCGGACGCCACCTCCGGCTGGCTGCTCGGCGTTTTGCGGGAGTATGTCGTTTCCGCGGAAGGCCGGCGGCTGCTCGGAACTCTGGCCGGAGGCCTGATCGCGCGGACGGGCGGATGGGCGGGACTGCTCGCCGGCCTGCTTGTGGACGAAGACAAGCTGGTGCGCCGGCTTACGCCTGCCATTGCCGGTCTTCTGGAAGACGAACGGACGCGGAGCCTCGTTGCGGAATTCCTGTCCGCGCGCGTGCGGGAATGGGCGGAACGACCGCTGGCGGAAGCGGCCGCATGGATCACGGGGGACCGCGGGACGCCGGAGGAGGCGTTGGCGCGACTGCTGCAGGAGCGCGTTCCCTGGAGCGGGGTGTTCCGCGGCCTTCTTCGCCTGCCTCTGGCCCGAATTGCGGGGGAACGGGAGGAAGACCGGCGCCGTCTGGCGGAGCGGGCGTCCGCCTTCGCGCTGGATGCCGCCGCCCGGCACGCGGAAGATCTCCTCGCCGGCATCCGGCTACGGGAAATCGTCATCGGACAAGTGAAAAAGTTCCCGGAAGAACGTCTCGAAGCGGTCATCGTCGGCCTCGCGGGGCGCGAACTGCGCGCCATTACCTGGCTGGGCGCGCTGCTCGGCGCCTTCGTGGGGCTGTTGCATACGACCCTGTGGCTGCTGTTGAACCGCTGAGCCGCGTCAAGCACGGCCGTTGCCGCGGGCGGAGCGGCGGTCCGGCGGGAGGCGCTGCAGCCGCCAAAGGAGGAGCTTGTCCATGATCAATCCTTACGACAAAGCCTATGAACTTGCCAGGACGCTGAAGGAGTGCGCGGAAGCGAAAGACTGGCTCGCGGCCCAGGAGGAGTTGGCCCGGGACGCCGAAGGCTGGCGCATGCTGGAGGACTTCCGGGGCAGGCAGGAGGAAATCGCCAAGGCGCTGTCGGAAGGCCGGGAAGTCTCCGAAGACGAAAAGCAAAAGGTCGGCCGGCTCTACGAAGTGATCGTGCTGCACCCCGGCGTCCGCCGTGTGCTGGAGGCCGAACAGCGGCTGGTGCGGCTTCTGGCGGATGTGCAGCGGATCATCGGAGACGCGTGGAACGAACTGACGGAGCAGGGATACAAAGGGATCAAGGCGTCCGCCGCCGCTTCTCCGGATGCGGAAGCGAACCCGGACGGGGCGGGGACGAAGGCCGCGGAAGCGCCAACGGGTGCGAACACGACGGCGAAGGCGGAAGGAACGCCGGAGACGGAAGCGAAAACGGGTTGAGAATCGGAGTCGGGTTCGAATCTGAGGCGTGGCTCGTAAAGCCGGGCACGGGAAAAGCGGACAAGGCGGCGACAGCGGACGCGGAAGGAATGCCGGGTATGGATTCAACCCGGACGCGGACGAAAAAAGCGCCCGGGGCGGCCGGACACAAGCAGGGTCAAATCAAGCCATTGGCCGGCCGCCCGGTCGCCGGAAACGTTTGTCCGCCGGATCAGTCCTTGTCGTCGCCCGATAGATTATGGGCCATACGGCTGGCCGCCGCGGCGGCGATGGCGCCCACGATGTCGTCCAGGAACGTGTGAACCTCGTTGCCTTTTTTGTTGTTCAGTCTTTTCATAATGCCGGGCTTTACTTTGTCCATATATCCGAAGTTGGTGAGTCCTATGCTGCCGTAGACGTTGACGATGCTCAGGGCCAACACCTCGTCGCAGCCGTACAGTCCTTCGTCGTTGCGGACGATGCTGAGCAGCGGCTGCATAAGTTTCCCCTCTTCCGCCAGCATGTCCAACTGGATGCCGGTCAGCAGGGCGTTTTGCACTTCCCGCTTTTTCAGCACCGCCTCGACGTTTTTTTCGCATTCTTCCAATGTAAGATTCGGATAATAATCCTTCTGGAGCATCAGGGTCAGCTGGGCGATCTGCGTAATGGTGACGCCGCGTCTGGCCAGCCACTCCCTGGCCGTCTCCGCGACTTCCGCGGTGCCGGGACGGTAATTCATGGGATGATACTCATGCATTGGCATGAACACCTCTTCGGGATCGGTTGACCGTTTGGGGATGCTTTCATCTTACTATAAAAACCCGCTTTGCAAAACGGATGCGGATGCACTTGTCGGCGGACTTTGGTAAAATGGTGAAGATTTCGAAGGTGGGAGGCTTAACGCATGAGATCGGACGGAAGGCTGCCCCGCGAGCTGCGGAAGTACGCCATCACGCTTCATCCGAACAAATACGCGGAAGGTTCCGCGATCATCGAGGCGGGTGACACCCGCGTCCTGTGCACGGCGACGGTGGAAGACAAGGTCCCGCCGTTTCTGAAAGGCCAGGGCAAAGGCTGGGTGACCGCCGAATACGCCATGCTGCCCCGGGCCACGCAAATCCGCAACCCGCGGGAAACGGCCAAAGGCCGCCCGGCCGGGCGGACGATGGAAATTCAGCGGCTGATCGGCCGGACGCTGCGCTCCGTCTTCGATCTGGAAGCCCTCGGCGAGCGGACGATCACCATCGACTGCGATGTGCTGCAGGCGGACGGCGGCACGCGGACGGCTTCCATCACGGGGGCGTTCGTGGCCGCGGTGCTGGCGGTGGAGAAGCTCGCGGAGCAGGGAGCGTTTGCCAAATATCCGATTACCGATTTTCTCGCGTCGGTTAGCGTGGGATCGGTGGACGGAGCGCTGCTTTTGGACCTGATTTACGAGGAAGACGCCCGGGCCGCCGTTGACATGAACGTGGCGATGACCGGGTCGGGTCTGTTTGTGGAAATCCAGGGCACGGGCGAAGCCGCGCCTTTCAGCCGCGCCGTGCTGGATGAAATGCTCGCGATGGCGCAGGAAGGCATCGGGCAACTGATCGCCCTTCAAAAACAGGCGCTCGGTCCCGCCGGGGAAAGGATCGGGGGCGTCCTGGCGTGATCCGTGAAGGCGATACGCTACTGGTGGCAACCAAAAACCGCGGCAAGACCCGCGAGTTCCGCGAAGCCTTTGCGCCGCTGGGCGTCCGGGTTGTGGATCTGAACGATCTGGCGGACCGGGAAATCCCGCCCATTGTCGAGGACGGCGCGACCTTCGAGGAAAACGCCCGGATCAAGGCGCGGACGGTGGCCGAAGCCACCGGCTTGATCACGTTGGCCGACGATTCCGGCCTGTGCGTGGACAAGCTGGGCGGCGCGCCCGGGGTCCATTCCGCCCGTTACGCGGGGCCCGGCGCCACCGACGCCGAAAACAACGCCAAACTGCTGGAAGAGCTGCGCCGGGCGGCCGAACGGGACGGGACCGGCGACGCGGGCAGCGCGGCCCGGTTCGTTTGTTGCCTGGTGTTGTACAATCCTATGACGGGCGAAACCGTCGTCGAAGAAGGCACGGTGGAAGGGCGGATTGTCCCTTCGCCGTCCGGCACGGGCGGATTCGGCTACGATCCTCTGTTCTGGCTTCCGTCCCACGGCTGCACGATGGCGGAATTGTCCATCGAGGAGAAAAACCGGATCAGCCACCGCGGCGCCGCGCTGCGCCGGCTGATCGGCCGGCTCTCGCGGGAGCGGGGAGCCGGCGCCCATTAGCGGCACGGATGCGCGGACAAGCCGGCGGCAACGCGGATACCCGCGCGGGCAAGCCGGCAGCGGCGAGGAGGCCCGGGCGAACAAGCTGTCGGCGGTACGGATTCCCGCGCGGACAACCATTCGGCCGCGAGGATGCCTGCGCGGACAAGCTGTCGGCCGCGAGGATGCCCGCGCGGATAAGCTGGCGGCGGTACGGATCCCCGCGCGGACAAGCTGTCGGCCGCGTCGGTCGCCGGTTTGGCCGCGAGGGTCCTCCCGTTGATCGGCCAAGGCGTCCATCCGTCCATCCATTCCGCAATAAAGACAATAGTGCGTTTATTTTTGCGTTTTCATGGCCATCCGGGCGAAATAAGGACAATTATGCGCTTATTTTCAGCCTCCCGGCCAAGAATCGCACATATTTTTCCAATTTAAATGTACAAAGTGCATTTGTTTTTCCTGGAAGTTCATTTTCAGAAAAAAATAAATGCACTTTTGTCTTTGTTGAGCCCGACGGGAATTTGAGTCCGACGGGGATTTGGGCCCGGCGGACGTCCGCGCGGGCCGGCAAGCGGGCGGCACCATGCGGACGCACGTTGCGGGCCAATCCGGTACCCGTCGCGGACCAATCCGACGAAGCGAAACAAAGCCCGATCCCTGCCCCCGGCCGGACGGTTTAAACGGCCAGGGACACACGGTAATGCCGCAGCCAAAAATCCACCTGCAAGAGATAGGCGAACAGCTGCGGCCCGGACATGAGCTGGCCGAACCAGGGCAGATGCGTAGCGGACCGCGGGTCCTCCGCCAGCTCCCGGATCTTGGCGGCGTTGACCAAAGGAAGCAGCGGGCAGGACGGATCGTCCAGCCGTGCCAGCAGCCGCTCGCGCACGGCGGCGAGATAGGCCGGGTTGTGCGTTTTCGGATACGGGCTTTTCCTGCGCTGCAGCACGTCAGGAGGCAGCACGCCTTCGAGGGCGCGGCGCAGGATGCCTTTTTCCCGGCCCCCCGCGGATTTCACCGACCAGGGCAGATTCCAGACGTATTCCACCAGCCGGTGGTCGCAGTAGGGAACGCGAACTTCCAGCCCCCAGGCCATGCTCATGCGGTCCTTGCGGTCGAGCAGCGTCGGCATGAAACGCGTGATGCTGAGATACGAAATCCGGCGCATGCGCCGCGAGGCGTCGTCCTCCCCATCCGCCACCGGCACCTCGGCGACGGCTTCCCGGTAGCGTTCGGCGGCGTATTCGCGGGGCCGGACGATGCGCGCAAGTTCCGGCGACAGGATCTCTTCCCGAAGATCCGAAGACATGGACCATGGGAATGTGTCGGCACGCAGCATCTCTTCGCGGTGGAACCACGGATAACCGCCGAAAATTTCGTCCGCGGCCTCGCCGGAAATGGCGACGGTGGCTCCTTTTTTGATTTCCCGGCTGAACAGGTACAGCGAGGAGTCGATGTCGGCCATGCCCGGCATGTCCTTGGCGACGACGGCGGCTTCGAGGGCGTCGACGAGCTCGGGCGTGTCGATCCGCACCGCGTGGTGCACGGTGTCCAGATGGTCGCTCATCCGCTCGATCCACGGACCGTCCGCGTCCGGCTGGAAGGCATGCGCCCGGAAATGACGTTCGTTGTCCACGTAGTCCACCGAATACGTGTGCAGCGCTCCCCGGCCTGTTTCCCGGTAATATTCCGCCGCCAGGGCGGTCAAGGCGCTGGAGTCGAGGCCGCCGGAAAGCAGCGTGCACACCGGCACGTCGGACACCATCTGCCGCCGCGCCGCGTCCCGCAGAAGCTCCCGCACGCGGGCGGCCGCGGCATGTTCGCCGTCCGCGCACGGCGCGGCTTCCAGCCGCCAATACGCGGAAATGCGCAAGCCGCTCCGGTCAAACGTCAGGCAGTGCCCCGGCTTGAGTTCCCGCATGCCCCGCCACACGCCGTGTCCCGGCGTGCGCGCCGGTCCGATGGCGAACACCTCCGCGAGCCCTTCCGCATCCACCTCCGCCCGGACATCCGGGTGAGCCAAAATCGCCTTCGGTTCCGACCCGAACAGGAGCCGCTCCCCGTCAAGGCGGTAAAACAGCGGCTTCACCCCGAGCCGGTCGCGCGCGATGAACAACTCCTCGTCCGCGACGGACCAAACGGCGAAGGCGAAAATGCCGTTCAGCCGGTCGACGCACGCCTTGCCCCACTCGATGTAGCTCACCAGCAACACTTCCGTGTCGCACGACGTCCGGAAACGATACCCCCGCCGCCTGAATTCGTCGCGCAACTCCTGCGTGTTGTACAGCTCCCCGTTATAAATGATGACAAATTGGCGGTCCATGTCGTCCAGGGCCGCGCGCACCATCGGCTGGGCGCCGTTCGCCGGATCGATGACGCAGAGGCGGCGATGTCCCAGCGCGCAATGCCGCGACAGCCACGTGCCCCTGGCGTCGGGACCCCGATGCTCCATGGTTTCGGTCATCCGCTCCAGCACGTCCGCGCGCCGGGTCAGATCGTCGTTCCAATCGACCCATCCCACGATTCCGCACATGACGTTTCCTCCTTCCGCGCCACTTCCGACGGCGATGGATCATCAACGTAACTTATGGCGAAAACGGGCATAAAATGTCTGTCCTTCCGGTGAAAATAGAAACGGCCCGCGACGTTTCAAGCGGAAAACGACCGGTATGGGAAGGAGGCTGGTTGCGGAAAGCGTCCGATTGCGGGAAATGTCTGATTGCAAAAATGGCCGTTGGCGGACGGGGCGGAGCGGGAGGTGAAACGGATGGAAAAGGACGCGCGGATGGCAGGCTCCGGCAAGGAACAAAGCGCGCCGGACGGCGGTTCGGACGGGAGAAAGACGTACTACGTGGCGGTGGGCGCCGGGCAGGTGCTGGAAGATCCGGAAGCGGCGGCCTTCGAATTCGAGATCCGGGCAAACGACGAGGAGCTGAACAAACTGGAGAACCTGTTCGCGGAGCTGGCCGACGCCGAGGAATCGGCCCTCGTCCGCTACGTCGGATGGCAATCGGTTTCCGAAAAGGAGGCGGGAGCGGTCACCGACGCCCATCTGCGGGACATTTACCGGTTGCTTTACGAACTGGGCACGGAAGAGACCAAACGGCATATCGAATCCATGCATGTATTGGAAGACGTGTGACGGTTCGGCGGTCAAAACCCCTTCGCCGCGTTATGATGATTCCCGAACGAGGCGAGGGGTGTTTTTGTTTTTTTGCTTTCGTTTGCCACGATGCGGAGCCGCCAGATCCTGTTCGGGTCCGCCCCGCAGATCCGGCACTCGGGTGCGTGCCCGATCGGCGTTGCTGAACGGCCTCTGACCGGAGTGGAATCCGCCGAAGGCTTATCGGGATTTTCCGGCGGCGCCGGAGGACGCGATCCATGTCCTGTAGGCCGCCGGCGGCATGCCGAGGATCGATTTGAAGTCCTTGATGAAGTGCGCCTGATCGAAATATCCCAGCTGGATGGCCAGGTCCGTAAGCGGAGTCGCGGGGTCGCGTTCGATGCGTTCCGCCGCTTCCTGCAGACGGAAACGCTTGATGACCCATTTCGGGCCAACCCCGACATATCTGTGAAAAAGGCGCTGCAACTGGCGGACGGACATGCCGGTCTGTTCGCCCAATTGCTCCACCTTGATCACGTTCCGGTCATGCATCGTGGCTTGCACTATGCGGTCCGCCAGTTCCGCGAGGGGATCGCGATCCGGCAGACGGGTGAGCAGGGCGGCTTCCGCCTGACGGGCCATGTCCGATATTTCTTCGGCATCCAGGACGGCGTTCAGCCATGTTTCCGTTTCGGCGCCGAAGATTTCCGCCGCGGGCACGGTCAATCCGGTCAGCCGGGATATGTCTTTCCGCCAGAACGGATAAAAACCGCCGGCCCGGAATCTCACTCCGAGCACCCGGCCGCGGCCGCTCAGCACGCGCACGAACGGTCGCTTCGGAATGCCATGGATGAGCGCTTTTCTGCCGTTTTCGTCCTCTTCGAAGGCCAGATGCACGTTCGGAAACGACAAGACCGTCTGGGTGTGGGTCGCGCCGGGAGGCAACTGGTAGCATACGGACCAATAGTATTCGACGAAAGGAGCGAGGCGGGGGCCCGGTTCAAAGCGGAACAGCGAAAACTTGTCCAATCCCGCGGCCGCGTGCACGATGCCGCGGGTTGAGACGATGCCCGTTTCCTTGGCTTTCAAGGGAATCCTCCCTTCCGGGCGGCGTCGCTTTTTTACAATCCGTCCGAATCGTAAATCTTTACAATTGAGATTAACCATTGCCAATCGATTGCGCAACACATGACTCGCGCCAGGTCCGGACCTGCCGCCCAATGAAAGGATGGAAGGAGGATTCCCGATGCAGGACCGGCAGACGGGTGTGACCGGTACCTATACGAAAAACGGGACACCCAGAGGCTATACCGCCATTACTCCTTTTATCGCCGTAAGCGACCCGGCCGCAGCCATCGAGTTTTACAAATCCGTATTTGGTGCAACGCCAAAAAACGTAACGACCATGACGGTCGACGGACAACCCGCAATCGTGCATGCGGATCTCGACTTCGGAAACGGATACCTGCAACTCGGGGCCGCCAATCCCGCGTATCGACTCGTCCTGCCGCCCGGTGACGGCTATGCCTGCTATTCATTGGGCATCTACGTTCCCGATGTGGATCGGACGCTGGAGCTGGCTGTCGCCCATGGAGCAGCCGTGCGGGAGCCGGCCACGACGTTCGTGTCCGGGGACCGCTATGCCAGCATCCTTGATCCGTGCGGGATCCGGTGGACGATCATGACGCGGGTCGAGGATATTTCAGAGGAAGAAAGCTTTCGCAGGGTAAACGAATGGAGCAAGACTGTCTGATGCGGACATCCGAAACTTCGTCTTGACGGAATCGTTTCGGTTGTTCACAATTGGAATGATTTTAAAAACACAAACGAATCGACATTACGCCCCGGTTCATCGAACTGGCGCGCGAACGGGCGATGAGGGAACGGCTTCTGGCGGCGTTTTTCGTGCGGGACGCCAGGGAGATGGCATTCGACGGAGAATTTGACGGCGCCATCTGTCTGTGCGAGGGCGCCTTCGGCCTGGTCGGCAGCCTGGAAAATCACCTGAAAGTGCTCAAAGGCGCCTGCCGGGCGCTGAAACCCGGCGGCTGGTTCGTATTGACGGCCATCCACGTTCCGGCGGTGATCCGGGAATTGAAGGATCCGTCCTGCTATGATCCGTATACCAACACGCTCGAAATCCGCGAGCCGGTCACCAGCCCGGAAGGCATGGCGAAGGAAGTGACCTTTTACACGACCGCTTTCACCTGCCGGGAGCTGGTGCTGATGTTCGGGGAAGCCGGATTTCAAGTGCAGAACGTCTACGGCTGCATCGCCGGCCAATTTTCCCGCAAGCCGCTTGAACCGGACGATATTGAAATCATGATCGTGGCGCGCCGCCCGTAAGCCGCGGCGAACGGAGAACCCGCATGCCTCTCGGCATGCGGGTTTTTTTGATTCCGGCGCGTGACAAAAGCCGCCGTTGCCGGCGGCTTTGCTGCTTAAGTATGGCCTCCCAGGAGGGATTCGAACCCCCGACTCCACGCTTAGAAGGCGCGTGCTCTATCCAGCTGAGCTACTGGGAGAAACGAAAGATGCGGCAGATGCGGCGTTTGGCGGTTCGGCCGCAGCAGGTTTCATTTTACCGGATGGGTCCCGAAATATCAAGGTTTCGCAGACAACGCTGTTGTTGTTCTGTGATATTGTCAGGGTGTAACTGATCCGAGAAAATGTCAGTATGAGCAAGGAGCAGATCACCTTGACAAAGAACGAACTGAAACGCGTTATGGTCATTGAAAAATGGATCGACGG
>Ga0207768_100070_pt1 | contig 127168 bp, 92 predicted proteins | sample CeladaPassaB1F01_FD_187478 | JGI IMG/M metagenome (GOLD analysis project Ga0207768, IMG submission 187478) | Cellulose-adapted microbial communities from the Joint BioEnergy Institute, USA - Passage B1F01 (SPAdes) (version 2) | ecosystem: Engineered > Bioreactor > Continuous culture >...
AGCTGCTCGGCAGGTGGTATCCTTGTCATAGGTCTGGGCCTCCTCGGTGTGTCCCTTTCGGTTTTTTCTCCTACCACCGATGGTAGTCCAGACCACTCGCTTTTTACAGACAGATTAAGCCATCACCGGCCGGCGCCGGGTAGTTCTCGCCGACAGGGCTCCAGGCCCGATCGCGCGGCGTTCGGACCGTCCCCATACGCGTCACGCGTCCCCGCACCGCACGCGGACGGGGTTCTCGGTACACGAAAAAGGGCGCGGAGCACGAGAGCTCCACGCCCCACGGGAGATCAGCGCTCGGACAGCGGCACGTAGTCCCGGGCGTCCGGCCCCGTGTAGATCTGGCGCGGCCGGGCGATCCGCTGTTCGGGGTCGGTCAGCATCTCCTGCCACTGCGCGAGCCAGCCCGCCGTGCGCGGGATCGCGAACAGCACGGGGAACATCTCGACGGGGAACCCCATCGCTTGGTAGATGATCCCCGAGTAGAAGTCCACGTTCGGGTACAGCCGGCGCGAGACGAAGTACTCGTCCTCGAGCGCGATGCGCTCCAGCTCCATCGCCACGTCGAGCAGCGGGTTGCGGCCCGTGACCTCGAGCACCTGCTCTGCCATTTCCTTGAGGATGCGGGCGCGCGGGTCGTAGTTCTTGTAGACGCGATGGCCGAAGCCCATCAGCCGGAACTCGCCCTGCTTGACCCGCTTGATGTATTCCGGGACCCGGTCCTTGCTGCCGATCTCCTGGAGCATGCGCAGCACCTGCTCGTTGGCCCCGCCGTGCAGCGGCCCGTACAGCGCAGCCGCCGCCGCGGCCACGCAGACGTACGGATCGGCCAGCGAGCTGCCCACGCTGCGCATCGCGTTCGTGCTGCAGTTCTGCTCGTGGTCCAGGTGCAGGATGAACAGCACGTCGAGCGCGCGTTCGAGCACGGGCTCCGGATGGTACCGCGCTTCGGTCATGCGGTACATCATGCTCAGGAAGTTGCCCGTGAAGCTCAGCTCGTTGTCCGGGTAGGCGTACGGCAGGCCCATGCGATGCCGGTAGGCGAAGGCGGCGATCGTGGGCATCTTCGCGATCAGCCGGATGATCTGCCGGCGCCTCGTCTCGGGGTCCTGGACGTTGCGCGCCTCCGGGTAGAAGGTCGAGAGCGCCGCAACGGTGCTCACCAGGATGCCCATCGGGTGGGCGTCGTAGTGGAACCCGTCCATGAACTTCTTGATGCTCTCGTGAATGAGCGTGTGGTGGGTGATCTCACGGGTCCACTCCCGCAGCTCCGCCTCGGTGGGCAACTCGCCGTGCAGGATGAGGTACGCGGATTCGAGGTAGGTGCTGTGCTCCGCGAGCTGCTCGATGGGGTAGCCGCGGTAGCGCAGGATGCCTCGCTCTCCGTCAATGAACGTGATGGAGCTCCTGCACGAGGCCGTGTTCATGAACGCGGGGTCGTAGCTGAGCAGGCCGAAATCGTCGTCGGATGCCTTGATCTGTCGGAGCTCCGCGCCGGGAATGTGCGCGCCGTAGGTGGGGTAGGTCCCGTACCGGATGGGCAGTTCGTAACGCTTGCCCGTGCGATTGTCGATGATCGTCAGGGTGTCCGCCATGCTCCGCCTCCAGTGTGCACCGCCGCCGTGCGCGGCCCGTGCCGCGCCGCCCCGGGTGATACCACCGAACACAGCGGCCGTTTCCCTGTCCCGCCGTCCGCATCCTCGTCGCCGACCGGGGCGGGAACCGTCGGTGCGGCTCCGGGCCACGGCCCGGGCGCTGACGGGGGGGCGGCGCGGCGGACCGGATCTTGCCCTGTATCCCGGCGGGAGTGCGGCCGGCCGCCGCGGGGTGGGGCCCGGGTGGTTGCGGGGCGTCGGCGCGCCGGCCCGCCTCCCTCATTGGTGCACGCACCCACTGCATTCCTCTGCATCCCGCTGGTCCCGCGGCCAGTGACTCCCCGTCGAGCCGATCTGGCCCGGCAACCCACCGGCGCTTGACGGCCTGAGCGCGAAGGGCCGGGGCCGGCCGCCGAACCGCGGGTGTCAGGGCGGAGCCCGCCCGGCGCGCGCCGCGGCCGGCTCCGAGAGCCGGGGTGCCCGGCTCGTTGGACGCGGGAGCCGTCCCCCCGTATGTTTGGACACATGCCGAACGCTGGTCGGGCCTACCGGGGCTCGGGTCTGCGAAACAGCCGGGCGACCGCGCTGGGGCTCACGGTCCTGCTGTTCCTGGCAGGGCTGGTGGACCTCATCGCCGGGCACGGGTGCCCGCACCACGATGCCCTGCCGGTCAGCCGGGCGGACGAGGCCGTGCATCCGGCCGGCCACGCCGGCGCCCCGGACAATGGTGCCGCGCCGGCCGACGCGCCGCAGCATGGGCCGTGCACCTGCGTCGACTCCTGCCCGGCCGGCATCGGCGAGCCTCTGCCCGTGGCCGCGGATGCGCGCCCGGTCCCGCTTGCGGAGCGGGGTTCGGTGCCGGGGCCGCGCGACCCGGGTCGGCTCCCGACCCGCCTCGTTCCCTACCTCCTCCCCTACGCCCACGCGCCTCCCCCGATCGGCTGATCTCAGCACGAGGTCGGTCCGTGGTGCGGCCGGGCGCGGCCGCACGTCGCAGACGTGTGTTCAGCCGAAGGAATCGGGAGGAGACTCATGCGCATTTCGATCATCGGGCGCGCGGGTCGTCGCGCGCCGTCAGCCGGAGGCGCCGTGCTCGGTGTGCTCCTGCTGGTGCTGTGCTCTGCCCTGCCGGCCGCCGGCCAGCCGAGCGGCCGGATCGAAGCCGTCATCTCGGCCGCATCCGGCGCGCCGCTCGCGGGCGCGGAGGTCCGTATCGAGCCCGCCGGCCTCGCCGGGGTGACGGGCCCCGACGGCCGGGCCGTGCTCGGGCCCCTCGCCGCGGGCGAATACACGATCGTCGTGCGCCTCATCGGCTACCGCCAGGCGCGGCGCACCGTCCGCGTGGACGCCGGCGAGACCGCCCTGCTCCGGATCGCTCTGGCCGATGACCCGATCCGTCTCGACGCGCTCGAGGTCGCCGTGCTCCGGCCGGACCTGCGGCCGGCCACGACGCTGGACGAGCGCCGCGTGGCGGAAGCCAACGCCCACGACCCGGGTGCCGTTCTACGTTCGCTCCCGGGTCTCGACGCGGTGCGCCGTGGCGCGCTGGGGTTGGACCCCGTGGTGCGCGGCCTACGCGAGACGCAGCTCGGCGTCTACGTGGACGGCGCGCGGAGTTTCCCGGGCGGGCCGGGTGGCATGGACACGCCGCTCTCCCACGTGGACCCGTCGGCGATCAAGTCCCTCGAGGTGATCAAGGGCCCGTACGCGTTGACGTGGGGCGCGGGCAACATGAGCGCCATCCGCGTCGAGACGCTGCCGCTGCCCGCGGACGGCGCAGCGCCGCTCCGCGGCCGGATCTTCAGCGGCTACGACTCGAACCTGGATGCCGCCGAGTTCGGGGGCGAGGCAACGGGCGTGGTCGGCGGCATCGCGTACGCCCTGGGGGGCGGCTGGCGGCGGGGCGACGACTACACCGCCGGCGGCGGCGCCGTGGTCCCGGCGCGGTTCCGGAGCGGCGAGGCCCGGGCGAAGCTCGGCTTCGCGGTCACCGCCAACTCGCGCCTCGTGCTCGCGGGCTCGTTCCAGGCGCAGCGTGACATCGCCTACCCGGGCCGGCCGCTCGATGCCGAGTACTTCGATGTGCTGAACGGCTCGGCCCGCTGGGAGCTGAGCCGGCCGGATGGCGCGCTGCGTGGCGTGGACGCGCTGGTCTACGCGTACAGCATCGACCACGAGATGAACAACGACCGCAAGCCCACGGCGCGGCCCGACCCGTCCCGCATGCCGCCGTTCCCGCTCGACATCGACACCTACTCCGGGATCCGGGTCTACGGCGGCCGCCTGGCCGCCCACCTCGACGCGGGCCGCGACTGGCGGCTCGAGGTGGGCGGCGACGTCTATCACGCGTCCCACGACGCGCGGCGCCGCACCGACCGGCGCGACACGGGCGACCCCGTCTCGCGCGACCTGATCTGGGGCGACGCGCGCATCGCCGATGCCGGCTTGTTCGCCCGGGCCGAGCGGCGCGTGGGCATCCTCGACATCTCGGCCGCCGTACGCCTCGACCGGGTCTGGGCCGATGCGGACAGCGTGAGCGAGTTTTTCCGGGAGAACGTCACCGGCGAACTCGAGGCGCGGGAGACCAACCTGAGCGGTGCGCTCACCGCGGCCGTGCCGCTCGGCACACACTGGCGGCTGTCAGTGGGACTCGGCTCGGTGGTCCGGACCGCGGATGCCAACGAGCGGTACTCGGACCGCAACCCGGCGCGCAAGATGCAGATCGGAGCGGAGTTCATGGGCGACCCGTCGCTGGAGCCCGAGCGCAGCACCCAGGTGGACCTGTGGCTCGAGGCCAACTATCCGCGGCTCGCCCTCTCGTTCAACGTCTTCGGCCGCCGTATCGACGATCACATCACCATCGAGCCGACCGACCTGCCGCGCCGCAGCGCCATGAGCGCGCCGACCGTCTACCGCTACGTGAACGGCGAGGCGACCTACTGGGGCACGGAGGCCATGGCCACGGTCCGGCTGCCGCATGCGCTCACCCTCTCCGCCGCGGCGGCGTACCTCTACGGCCGGGACGACACGCTGGACGAGCCGGCGTTCGGCGTGCCGCCGCTCCGGGGCGACGTGCGCCTGCGCTGGGAGCCGGGTTATCGGGGACTCTTCCTGGAAGGCGCGTGGCGCGGCGTCGCCCGGCAGGACCGCGCCGCCACCTCCCGCGGCGAAGTGCCGACGCCGGGCTACACCACGCTCGATGTGCACGGAGGCATCGAGCTGGGCCGCCGCATGCGGCTCCGCGCCGGCGTCGACAACCTGACCGACGAGTCGGTGATCAACCACCTGAACGCCACGAACCCGTTCACGGGAGCGCGGATCCTGGAGCCCGGCCGCGTCTTCTCCGTGCGCGCGGACGTGCGGCTCTGACCCCGGGACGCACGGGCGGAGCCAGCGCGTGGAGCGGCGTCGCCTCGACGCCGCTCCACGCGCACGTCCCTCTTCGCCAGCCGCGCTCCGCGGCGGACGCAGGGTTCCGGCTCGACGCTGCGGCGGGTATCCGTATCGGCCTTGCCAAACGGTGGGCGCTCCCCTACTCTACTGCTCGCCGCCGCATCCGTCTTTGGCGGCGCGGACGACGATCCCTGTGTGCGTCCGTCGCCACGTACCCTTTCCCCGTGGATTCCGCGCACTGCCGGTGCGGCCTTCGCCGGCGGTGCCGTGTCTCCCCTTTGATCGCGGCGCGCGAGGCGCCGCACGCCAGTGGCGGCATTCGCCGCCGAATCGCGGTCGCGGAGGGTGGGGCCTCCCGAGCCGTGATCGCAGGAAGAACACGATCCCCTCGACCGGAGACCAGACATGCGAAAGACTCTGCTCGCCATCCTCTGCTTCCCGCCCTCGGCGTGCAGGCGCAGGAGGCCCGGGCTCAGGTCCGCTTCGGTGCGCAGGCCAGCGTTGCCGACGACGTCGACCTCGGCCTCGGCGCCCGTGTGTTGTTCAGCTTGAAGCAGTTCTCGGAACGGCTGGAGGGGATCGCATCGTTCGACTGGTTCTTCCCGGATTCCGGCGCCGGCGTGGACTGGACGTACTTCGAGCTCAACGGCAACGTCGTCTATTCGATTCCTCTCTCCAACACGTCTGCGTTGCGGCCCTCCGCCAGCGACACGGAGATCGGGCTGAACCTCCTGGGTGGTTCCAAGTTCGGCTCGGGCCGTATCACGCCGTTCGCGGAGTTGCGTCTCGAGCTGGGCGGCGGGGAGCAGTTCGTCATCAGCGGCGGGATCCTGTTCTGAGCCGGGCTCGGATCTCTCGGCGCGTGGCGAAGGGTGGCCGCTGGAGTGTGCTCCGGCGGCCACCCTCGTAGGGCGCCGACCGTACATCCGTCCAGCCGTCTCTGGCCGGCCCCGTATGATCGGGGGACTCGACGGGCGCACGGCGCCCCTGACGCCGGCGTTCGCGGAGCGGCTCCCAGCGCCGTTCATGCCCGGCACGTGATGGCGCTCCGCCCCCGTCCGGTGTGGGGGGCGGGGGAGCACGCCCGTGGTACGCTCACAGCACGACGGCCCGCGCGATCACGAAGAGCACGACGGCCACCACCGCGGAGACCGGGACGGTCGCGACCCAGGAGGTCACGATGCGCCGCACGGTCGTGAGGTTGAGGGCGGCGATGCCGTGGCCGAAGCCGACGCCGATCACGCCGCCGACCAGCGTGTGCGTCGTCGAGATGGGCAGCCCGAGGGAGCTGGCGACGAGCACCGTCGTCGCCGCGCCGAACTCGGCGCTGAAGCCGCGGGTCGGCGTGATCTCCGTGATCTGCCGGCCGATGGTCGCGATGACCCTGTGGCCCAGGGTGGCCAGGCCGAGCACGATGCCGCCGCCGCCGAGGAACAGCGTCCACGTCGGCACCCCCACCCGGCCCACCACCTCGGTGAATCCGGTCTGGTACAGAGTGACCACCGCCGCGAGTGGACCCACCGCGTTCGCCACGTCGTTGGCGCCGTGGGCGAAGGCGACGAAACACGCGGTCGCGATCTGGAGCAGTGCGAAGACCCGCTCGACGTAGGTGAACGTGCCGGCGTCCCGCGCGGGCCTCGTCGCCCGCACGAACGCGCCGGCGACCGCGCCGACCGCGGCGCCCAGCCCTGCGGCGATGAGCAGGCTCAACAGAACGGACGGGGCCTCGAAACGGCGGCTGAGGACCTTGTAGATGAACGAGAGCGTCATGACCCCGACCACGACCCCGATGATGTACGGCGCGTAGCGCCGCGTCGCGGCGACGGGATCCGGACTCTCGAGGATCAGCCGCCGTACCGTGATGAAGGTCCCGAACGCCAGCACCCCGCCGAGGAGCGGCGAGACCAGCCAGCTCATGACGATCTGGAGCATGGTGCCCCAGTCCACGCCGCGGAAGCCGAAGCTCACGATCCCGATGCCGAAGACCGCTCCCACGATCGAGTGCGTGGTCGAGACGGGCATCCCGAGAAACGTCGCGGCATGCAGCCAGATGGCGGAGGCGAGCAGCGCGCAGATCATGCCCAGCGCGAGCAGCACCGGGCCATCCTCACCCAGCGGTCCCGAGGGGTCGAAGAGCGCGGTCTCGACGATCCCCTTGCTGATCGTCTCCGTCACGCTGGCCCCGAGCACGACCGCGCCACCGAACTCGAACACGGCGGCCAGCAGGATCGCGCTGACCAGCGTCAGCGCGCCCGAGCCGACCGACGTCCCCATTGCGTTGGCGACATCGTTTGCGCCGATCGTCCACGCCATGTAGAACGCCGCGGCGAGGGCGATGGCGAGAATGATGAGCCCGACGGTCATCGGCGGGCCATCATGAGACGCAGCATGTCCGCCGAATTCTCGGCGTGGTTCGCCACTGCGCCGAGCACACGTAGGATGTTCATCCACATCATCACGGATACTGCACCGATCTCTTCCTCGTGCTCGAACAACACCTTCGAGGCGGTGGCCTGCCGCTGGTCCGCTTCCCACTCCAGGTCGGAAACACGCTTGATGCGCTCCATCATCTTGTCGACCTCGGCGCCGGCGAACGACGCCTCCTGGAGCGTCGGCAGCTCGGCCGCGGCCTCGAACCACGCCTCGCTCGTCCGGATCACGCTGTCCACGAGGTCGAGGACCACGCGCTTCATGGCGGGCGGCGTGGGCGTGCGCCGCATGGTGAGCAGTACGCCCAGGTCCTCTGCGGCGTCGGCCACGCGGTCCTGCTCTCTCAGGAAGAGCAGCACGTCGCCGCGATCGACGGGCAGGAACAGCGACTTGGGCAGGTGGTCCCGGATGTCGTTCTTGATCACATCCGCGTCGTGCTCGAGGCGGGAGATCCGCTCGTAGATCTCCTGCGTGCGCGTCCAGTCGCCCTCGAGGAACGCCTCCATCATGGGCCGGATCAGGACGACCGTGTCGTGCACCCGCTGCGTGTGCTCCGCCAGCGGCCCGAACGGCGACTTCGCGAACAGCCCGAGGATGGAACGCACGTGGCCCTCCCTCGTCAGAGCTTTGCGATCCTGACTTTCGGCGGCGGCCGAAGATAGCGTGCGTCGGGGCCCGTGGCCATAGCGGGGCGGAGCCAGGAGCCAGCACCGCCCGCTGGCCGGCGGCTCGCAGGCGACGAAGCCGGTGCGGGAAAGGCCGGGTCGGGCCGGGCGCCGCGCCCGCGGCACGCCTCTTCCAGGCGCCCGGCCGGCCTCGCCTGGCCGGATCGCCCGGCGGGCCGGCCCCAGGGAGCGGCGGGTCTTCACCCGCCCGGATCGAGCCGGTCGGGGTCGTGCCCCGCTCGACAGCCCGGCGGGCCCTGCGCCCGCAGGATCGAGCCGGTCCGCCGTGCCCGGCCCGATCGCGCCTCGGGTCGCGTGCCCGGCCCGGGGAACCGTCCCCCTGCACGGAGGAGCCCAACGATGGATCTGAAGGACTGCCACCGATGTCTGTGGGCGCTGGCGGCCGCCCTGGTCGCGGCGGGCTGCGGCTCGCCGGACGGCGGCGCGCCGTCCAACGGCCCCGCCCCGCCGGCGGACGCCACGGCCGTGCCCCCGCCATCCGTGTCCGCCGCCATGGAGCAGCCGGCGGCGCCAGCCGTGGACTGGACCGCTGGCGACACCGACCGCCCGGCGACGGCGGGCCGCATGACGACGCTCACGGCGGTGCGGATCGCGAGGCACGAGGGGCACGACCGCGTCGTCTTCGAGTTCTCCGGGAACGGCCTGCCGGGCTACCACATCGCGTACATCGACCGGCCGGTGCGGCAGTGCGGGTCGGGCGAGGTGGTGGAGCTGGCGGGGGACGGCTGGCTGGAGATCCGCATGGAGCCCGCCCAGGCGCACGACGACGCAGGCCGGGCGACGATCACGCAGCGCGAGCTCGCGCCCGGCCTGCCCGTCATCCGGGAGGCGGAGTTGACCTGCGACTTCGAGGGGCAGGTGACCTGGGTGCTGGGCGTGGCGAGTCCCAACCCGTACCGGGTGCTGGAGCTGGCCGCGCCCCCGCGCCTGGTCGTGGACGTGCGGCACTGACGCGGCGCCCTGGCCGCGCCGCCACGGGAGCCTCGTTCAGCGGGCGTTCGCCGCCAGCTCCCGCACGACCTCCGCCACGAGCTCCGTCTTCCGCCGGTCGGCCGCCCCGGCAGCCGCGGCCTCCAGCTCGGACGCCAGCCGCTCGAGCATCTCGCGGCGGGCCCGGCCGCTCGCCCGCTCGGCCCGGTCCAGCGCGACGCGGGCGGCCTGGATGCGGTCCGCGGCCAGGCCGTTGGACCGCTCGAGCTGGTCCAGGTACGCGCGCGCGAGGACGAAGGTGGCCGGCCACTCGAAGCGCGGTTGGCCCTGAGGGTTGAAGTCGCCGAAGCGCACCGTCTTCGCGGCCTCGATCTCGTTGGTCGAGAGGTAGGCGCTCGGCACCAGCTCGAGGATGTCCAGCCCGCGCGCGATCTCGGAGCTGTAGATGTAGCCGTTGTGCCAGTAGGCCGACCAGCTCCCCGCCGTCACCGCGGTCGTGGAGTCGACGGGCCCGCGATCGAAGAACGCGATCTCGATCGGGTTCCTCGGGTCCGTGAAGTCGAAGACCGAGACGCCGCCCTGGTACCAGCCCTGCACCATCACATCCCGGCCCGGGATCGGGATCAGCGAGCCGTTGTGCGCCACGCAGTTCTCCTGCGGGGTCTGCGCGGCGGGGATCTTGAAGTAGCTCTGGAAGCGCAGGCGGTCGTTCTCGATCGTGAAGATCGCGTTGGCTCCCCACTCCTTCGGATCCGTCGCGCGGCACTTGGGCGCGGTGCCGCCGCCCCACTCGTCCGTGAACACGACCTTCGTGCCGTCGTTGCTGAACGTCGCGGAGTGCCAAGCGACGAAGTTGGAATCGGCGACCGCGTCCAGACGCAGCGGGTTGACGGGGTCGCTGATGTCCAGGAGCAGCCCGTAGCCGATGCACGCCCCGGTGGCGCGACCGATCGCGGGATAGACCGTGATGTCGTGACAAATCGAGGTGAGGACGTCGTCCCCCCCGACCGCGCTGTTGATCAGGGCGGGCAGCATCTCGCGCAGCGCCGCGCTGTCGGCGGCCGTCGGCGCGCCGGATCCGCCGCGACCGGCCACGATCTGGGCGAGGAGCTGGTCCGTCATCTCGCTGGGCACGACGATCTCCTCGCCGAGGAGACCGACCTCGACGACGAACATACCGCGCGCCTTCGCTTCCGCGATCTCCGCGGCGTCCGCCGGCGCCATGGTCGCGCGTCGCGGCGGCGGGAGCAGGCCGGCGAGGATGCGCGGGCTGCTCACCACCGCCGCCTGCTCCGGGTTCGCGAGCGGGACGCGGATGACATCGATCCGGGACATGACGGAGGCGCTGTCCTTCTCCGGTCTGGCGCTCGAGCAGCCCGCCAGCTCGGCCTCCGGGCGAGAGGGGGCGGTGCCGGAGACGTAGATGTAGACGTTCTCCCTGTCACCCGGGTGCTCCAGCACCGTGTGCGTGTGCGAGCCGCGGCACGTCTGCACGTTGGCGACGAGCTTCGGGCTCCGGATGTCGCTGATGTCGAAGATGCGGACCCCGCGCACCCGGTCCGGGCTGACGACCTCCGGGATCGGCGCGGTGCCGCAGTCGAGCCGCCCGGTGGTGGGACTCTCGACCGAGACGAAGAGCAGGTTGCCGTAGACGGACACGTCGTTCTGGTCGCCCGGACAGACGTGGGCCGTCACGAGCTGCGGGCGGCTCGGGTCCGTGACGTCCCAGACCAGGATGCCGTGGAAGTTCCCCTGGATGACGTAGTTGTCCTTGAACGCCAGGTCCGAGTTCCACGAGCCGATGAAGTCGGGCGGCGGCGGCGTGCTCGAGACCAGGCGCATGTTCCACACGGCCTCCTCCGCATCCAGCAACCCGCCCCTGAGCCCGACCCGCGGGTCGGGATCCGGCGGGCCGGCCTCCCGGACCAGCGTCGCGGGTCGCGGGGCCGGCGGCGGCGGTGACGACGCGCACGCGGCGGCGCCGACCAGCGCGGCGCACGCGAGCGGGAGGAGTCGGCGCGGCGCAGCCGGAGCGGCGCCGGGGTGCGAGGGCAGACGCAAGACGTTCATTGGCGGTTCCTTGCAGGGGTGACGTGTTCTGCGATCACGGCACGGCACTGCAATCACAACGTTCGACGGCCGCGCGTTGTTTCGGGGACGGTGGGCGCCGCGCAGCGCCGGGACCCGGGCCCGGATGGACAGTCACGGGTCCCGACGGCGTGAAGCGCCGGCGCTCGACGAAAAGGATCGCCCCACCCCGGCCTCAGAAGAAAACCGACACCCGCGCGAACCACAGCGTCCCGAACGTCCCGAACTCGGACTCGAGCGCCGGGGGAAGGAGCGTCGGCCGCGCGCCCACGGTCTGGACCGCGCCGGCCGAGACGTTCGCGTTCTGCCCGAAGTTCCAGGACGCGAGGGGCGTCAGTGCGGCGCTGCCGTCGTGCAGGTTCACGAGCGCGCTGAGCGAGATCGAGAGCCGCTCATCCTGGTCCACGATCCAGGAGGCGGCGCCGCCGAGGTAGTGGCGCGCGAGCAGGTAGGTCTCGCCGCGGGCGATGTGCGGGCTGCTGAGCTGCGCAAAGTACGCGGCCGGCTCCGTCACGCCGGTGCCGTTGTGGTGGTACTCGGCGGTGAGCCGCAGCGGCTGCGACACCCGATCGACGCCGAGCGTGACCCGCGGGCGATCGAGCTCGCCGTCGTCCAGGTCCCAGGGCAGCACGGCCTCGGCGCGCAGTGTCGAGACGTCCAGCACGTACGCGATGCCGCCGAGAACCATGAGCTGGTTCCAGAACTTGCCGGCCGCGGCGTACACGTCCGCCCTGGGCAGCTCGATCGTGGCGCGCAGCCCGGCGGACCAGTCCTCCGCGCGGCCGCGCGCGGCGATGACGCCATCCAGCTCCAGCCCCGCGGAGGGATACGCGAGCACACGCACCGCATCCACTCCCGGCTTCTCCTCCGTGTCCAGCTCGAACGGGCTGAACTGCGCCCACAGGTCGGCAACGGGGAACAGGTAGGCCAGCCCCCAGGTGATGGCTTGCCGACCGGCCGTGATGTCCGCCCGGCCAGCGCGGAACGTCAAGGCGAGCCGGTCGATGTCGTGCCAGAGCTCGATGCGTTCCTCGTCGAGCAGGTGCGTGGACAGGTCCACGGGACGGGCCGGTACCACGCTCACGCCGATGCCGGCCGCCTCGCCGAACCCTCCGGCCGTGGACGACAGGCGCGCCTGGAGCCGGTTGTGCACGTCGAGCGTGACGGCGTCGCCGAAGCCGATGCGCCACCGCAGCCGCGCCACCTGGCCGTGGAAGCCGGTGCGGCGGTCCACGCCCGGCGCATCGAAGCCGGCGTCGTGGATCCCGGTGAGCGAGCGGACGTAGCCGGAGACGCCGAGCGACGGCGAGGCGCGCGGCGACGTCGTCGTCACGCCATCGCCGGACGCGGCTCCCTCCGCGCGCTCCGCCTGCGGCCGGGCCTGCGCAGGCCACGCGAGCAGCATGGCGACGACGAGCGACACGCACACACGCACGCGCCGCCCCCCGTCCCGTCGTCGCGCCCCGGCGGCCTGCACCATCACGTCACCGCGCCTGCGTGCACTTCGTGGTCCACGCGGCCGTCGCGCATGTACACAATGCGCCGGACACGGCTCAGCACGACGTCGTCGTGGCTCGAGAACAGGAACGTGGTGCCGAGGTCCCGGTTCAGCTCGAGCATGTGGTCGAGCAACGCCTCGGAAGACGCGCTGTCCAGGTTCGCCGTCGGCTCATCGGCGAGGATGATGCGCGGGCCGGTGGCGAGCGCGCGCGCGATCGCCACGCGCTGCTGCTGGCCGCCGCTCAACTGGTGCGGCCGACGGTCCATCGTTTCCGCGAGCCCGAGCCGCTCGAGCAGCGGCACCACGATGCGCCGCCGCTCGGCCGCCGGCACGCCCCGCAGCAGCAGCGTGAACTCCGCGTTCTCGTACGCGGTCAGCACCGGGATCAGGTTGTAGGCCTGGAAGATGAAGCCCACGTTCTCCAGCCGGAACGCGGCCGCCTCGCCCTTGCTCAGCCGCGTGAGGTCCCGTCCCGCCACCTCGACGGACCCGGACGTGGGCCGGTCCAGCGCGCCGATGATGTTCAGCAGCGTCGTCTTCCCGCAGCCGGACGGCCCGGCCAGGGACGTGAACTCGCCTTCCTCGATGTCCAGGTCCACGCCGCGCAGCGCGTGCACGGGCACGCCCTCCTGGTCGTAGACCCGCGTCACGCCGCGCACGCGGATCAGCGGTCGCGCGGCGGTGGCCACCCCCGCGCCCTCGAGCCTCGGATCCACCTTCGTCTCGCTCATTCGCCTGCACCCTACTCGTAGAAGCGCATCGCCTCGGCGGGCTCCAGCCGCGCGGCGCGCCACGCAGGGTACACCGCGCTCGCCACCGTCGCCACCGCGATAATGACCGATCCGAGGATCCACCGCGCCGGCACGATCGTGCTGTACATCACCATCTTCCCGAAGTCGACGCCGGACATCTCCATCTCCTCCACGCCCATCGAGGCGATGTCAATGCCGACGCTCGCAATGATGCGATGCCCGGCGTATCCGATGGCGAGGCCGACAGCCATGGCGAGCGCGGTCAGCAGCACGGTCTCGCGGAGCAGGAGCCGGCCGATCCGCCGCCCCGGCATGCCGAGCGCGCCCAGCAGGCCCAGCTCGCGCACCCGCTCTTTCACGGCCATGAGGAACGTGTTCGTGATCGAGAACAGCACGATCGCGTAGATCACGCCGAGGAAGATGTAGCCGAGCGCGTCGTCGATCTCGATCAAGGCGACCATCTCCGGCACCGCCTCGCGCCAGCTCAGGACCTCCAACTCCTGGCCAGTGCCCTCGGCTGCCAGCACGGCGCGCACGCGGGCGGACAGCTCCTCCGCGTCCGCCCCCGGTTCCGCGACGACGCCGATCTGCGTCGCCGCCCCCGCCATCCCGAACGCGCGCTGCGCGGCCTCGAGCGTCGTGTACGCGAACGTCTCGTCGATCTCCCGCGTGCCGGTCTCCAGGATCCCCGTCAGGTGGAACAGCGCCCGGGTCACCTCGCCGTCCGGCGTGGTGCCCGTGAGGACGATGCGGTCGCCCAGCTCCGCTTCGAGCCGGGCGGCCAGCCGCGCGCCCAGGACGAGCGGCGACCGCTCGCCGCCGGTCAGGAAGGTGCCTGCCGTCAGGTCTTCTGCGATGTCGCGCAGTTCGACCTCCAGCTCGGGCCGCACGCCCTGGAGGAGTACCGGCCGGTTGTCCGCCGCCGTGCTCGCCAGCCCGTTCACGATCACACGCGGCACCGCTGCACGCACGCCTTCGACCCCGGCGACCGCGGCCGCGACCGCCTCGGCATCGCGAACCACGATGTCGCTCGCCCGCGTCGCCCAGTACTCTTTGCCGTGGACGAGGACATCGCCGCCGGCGGCGATCGCGGCCTCACGCAGCATGCGGCCGTGGCCGTCGTCGTTGATGCCGAACGCGATCAGCATGAGTGCGTAGCTGAGCGCGACGGCGGACATCATGGTCAGCGTCCGCGCGCGGTGTCGCCAGAGGTTGCGCCACGCCATGCGCCAGAGCATCAGGTCCTCCCCGCGATGGTCGGCGCCGGGTCGATCCTCGCCGCGCGGACCGCGGGCCACAGCCCGCTGAGCAGCGAGACCAGGAGCATGACGACGACGGGCGTGATCACGTTGTCCGCGGTGATGACGAAGCGGATCCGCTCCGAGAACGCCACTCCCATGAAGGAGAACGTGCCGGCGTCCGTGAACATGCCCATGTCGAAGCCGAACCGGGCGTGGTACCAGCTCACCGGGAGCCCGATCGCCACGCCGATCAGCGCCCCGATGGCACCGAGTATGGCGCTCTCGACCAGGATGGTGCGGAGCATTCGCCGCGGGCGCATGCCGATGGCGAGCATCACGCCGAACTCGCGGCGCCGCTCCAGAGCGCTCATCCTGGCCGTGTTCACGATGCCGATGGCGGCGACCAGGTAGACGAGCAGGTAGACCACGACGTACGAGTTCCGGAACAGCAGGATCATCTGATTCAACGCGGGTGTGACCTCCTGCCACGGGCGCGCCACGAGCGTGGCGGGGTCCAGGCCCGCGCCCTCCGGGTCGCCCGCGAAGCCGCCGATCGCCCGAGCGACGGCCGCCGCCAGCTCACGCGCGGCGTGCATCTCCTCCGCCCGGATCATCAGCTCGTGGGCCTGGCCCTCCAGCGCGGCGACGAACTGCGCATCCTCGATGTGCAGGTAGGCGGAGAGGCGGTCGACCTGCGTGTTCGCCGTGCGCACGATGCCGACCACTTCGAGCAGCTCGTTGCCCAGCGACCCGTCCGCCGCTTCGAGGAAGACGACCAGTTCGTCACCCACCTCGACGCGGAGCTGCTGCGCCATGCCCTCCCCGAGCACCACCTCCCGCGGCGCACCGTCCGGCGCCGGCTCCGCCGAGAGCCAGCGGCCCGCGACGACGGCGCGCTCGATCGGCGTCGCCTCGGCTTCCGCGACCGGGTCCACGCCGATGATGCGCGCCACCTGCGAGCGCTGCTCGTTGCCCACCAGGCCGTAGGCATGGAGCCGGGCCGAGACGGCATCCACGCCCGGGACGGCGCGGACGCGGCTGAGCAGGTCGGCATCCAGCGGGAAGCTCTCGTAGATGCGGGGGCTTTCGACGTAGGCGGCGGTGTGGACCTGCACCTGGCCCGTCTCGAACGCCGTGGAGCCGCGCACCGTCTCCTCGATCCAGCCCTCGAGCATCGCGAGCCCCCAGATCAGGACCGCGACCGCCACGGCGACCGCCGCCACCGTGAGGCCGCTGCGCCAGCGGTTCCGGCGCAGGTTGCGCAGCCCGAGCTTCAGCTCGATCAGCATCGCCCCGCACCCTCATCCGCCGGCCACGCGGCGCAGCCCGCGGCGGGTGAACAGGTCGTCGTCTACAGGCACGTCCAGCTCCAACTCGCGGTACTCGATCACGGTCCGCTCCGCCGGCGCGTCGGCCGGCTGCACCACCATCCGCATCGGCAGCGGCCTGCCGGCAACGCGCCGAACGTTGTCGAACGACATGGTGCGCACCAGCCGGTCGCCGTCGTAGAACTCGTAGCGCACCGGTATCCAGTCGTCCGGCGTGAGCAGGCACGCCACCCGCGTATACACCACCGGCGCGTCCGGTTTCGGCGTCAGCGTGACCTCGAGGTACCGCCTGCCATCCCGCTCGGCCCAGGCGAGCGAGCTCTCGTAGTCCTCCTCGTAGCTCGTCTCGCGCATGAGGTCATCGTTGGTGAGGTGGCTGCCCATCCAGCTCTCGGACAGCAGGCCGGTCGGGATGCGGATCAGCCGGTCGGCCCGCGCGCCGTAGCTCCACAGCCCCTCCTCCGTGCGCAGCGTGGCCGTCCCTGCCTCGCGGGCCGGCGCGCGGATCACCACCAGCGCCAGCTCCTTGCCCTTCGTCCAGCTCTCCAGCGTCAACTCGCGCGTGCCGCGCGCCCGCACCACGGTCATGGTCATGATCGCGTGGGACGAGTTGGCGCGGTACAGCTCATCCAGGTGCCGGATCACGTCGTCCAGGTCCGGGAGCGGCTGCGCGGACGCGGGCGTCGCCGGTGTGGCCAGCGCCGCGAGAACCGCGAGGGCGGCGACGGCCACGCGCAGCCAGGCGCCGGGGACGGCGCGCTGGAGACGGTCGTCGTACCTCTGCCGGGAGACGACGTGACGCCCGGGCACCCGCGGCGGCGCCTCGACATCGAGGGCTGCGTTCCCGACGCCGCTCCGCACGTGAACAGGGACCCTCAGCGCGCAACACCCCGCGCACCGGTCCCACCGACTCGGCTTCGCACTCATGGGATCCACCCGCATGCTCTGCTTCCGACGGCCACACGCCGCGCCCGCCCCGCCTCCGCTCGACCATGCGCAGTTGGCACACGCGGTGGCGGGTGTCAAGCGCGGGCTCCTCCGCAAGATCGGCGCATCGCGCCATGGCAGCGCCCCGCCGCGAGGTTTTCTTGCCAGCACGGGCGCCGCTGTGCGACCCGGCCGGCGCCGCCCGGCGGCCTGGCCGCGGCGGGGCCGCCCGGTGGCCGCCGCCCCGGCCGGTCCGCAGCCCGCGCCGGCGCCCAAACGTCACACTCGCTGGCCCGGCCGCCTCGAGATCGACGAATGGGATCGGTATGCGACTCTTTCGTCACACAGATACACGGACAGCACACGAATGTGACGAAATGGACACGGCGGCAGCCCGCCGCGAGCGGACCATCGCCGAGCTGGCCAGCCGACAGCGCGGCGTCGTGACCGCGAGCCAGCTACGCGCCGCCGGTTTCGACCGTCAGGCGATCAAGCGGCGGCTCCGTGCCGGCCGACTGCACCGGCTCCACCGCGGCGTGTACCTCGTGGGCCATCGCGTGGCGCCCGCGGGAGCCGCCGAGCTGGCAGCCGTCCTCGCGTGCGGCGCCGGGAGCGTCGTGAGCCATGACACCGCCGCGCGGCTCTGGCGCCTTCCCGCCTTCCTGGACGGGAACGGGCCGATCCACGTCACCGTTCCGGGCCGCGACGCGAGGAGCAGGCCGGGCGTCGTGGTCCACCGCGTGCGCGCGCTCTCTCGGCGCGACGTACGCCGCGTCGACGGCATCCCGGCCACCTGCCCGGCGCGCACGCTGCTCGATCTCGCCTCGGTACTCCCGCTCCACGAACTCGAGCTCACCCTTGCCGATGCCCGGGCGCTCGGGCTCGTGAGCGACCGCGACCTCTCGGATGTGCTCACGCGCGCCGGCACCAGGCGAGGCGCCGGCGTGTTGCGCCGGTTGCTCGAGCTCGAACGGAGCGACGGGCTGAGCCGGTCGGAGGCGGAGCGGAGGCTGTTCGCGTTGGTCCGAGCCGCCGGGTTGCCGCTTCCGAAGAAGAACGCGCGCGTCGGACGTCTCCAGGTGGACTTCCTGTGGCTCCGGGAGAAGTTGATCGTGGAGGTCGACGGCTACGCCTACCATTCGAGCATGCGTGCCTTCGAGCGGGACCGCGAGCGCGACGCGCAGCTCGCTGCACGGGGCCACACCGTGATCCGTGTGACCTGGCGACAGCTCAGGGACGGACCCGAGGCGGTCGTCGCACGGATCGCGGCGGCGCTGGTGGTTCGGTCACGGTGAGGCGCCGCTCCGATGTGCCTGGGGAGGCGGATGGACCAGACGGAGTATGTCTGGGATCTCGTGGTGCGCTCCGATGTGCGCGCCGAGACGGGTGTATCGTGGCGGCTCCGTCCATCATGAGTACGGCCGCTCCGACCCGCACGGAGACGGAACAGCGCGGGGTGCTCGATGAGGCAGACAGGTGGCTCCTGGACGAAGCGCAGGCCCGGCTGGCGAGGTGTGCTGTCGGGGACAGATGAAGGGATGGGCGCTGGCTGGGACCCGAAGCCCACCTGCGCCGCACCGGTGAAGGGCGGGTGCTCGGCCACCGCCGCGACGTACCGGTCTCGCCGAACGTCCGATACTCCGTCTCGCCGGAACGATCGGAGATCGGTACCGGAACGAATCGCTGCGGCACGATCCCTTCTGCGTGCGGGCCGGGCGAGGCCCGCGCGGCGCCGGGCTCCCCGGCAGCGCTGAGCGACACCTGAGAAGGGAGACGACGATGGGCACGCAGCGGAACAGGGCGTTCCGAAGGTACGCGGCGGCGGCCGCGATTCTCACGGCATCACAGGCGGGCTGCGAGCGCACGCCGGGGACGAACGAGCAGGGAATGCAGGAGACCGGGGCGCCGGCGGCAGCGGAGCGCGCGGCGAACGGCGCGATCGCTTCGTCGCCCGGTAACGCGCAGCCGGAGTTCGACCTGGTGCTGACCGAAGTGCGCCGGGAGGGCGACAACCTGGTCTTCGTGGAGAGCGTCTCGGGCCGCGCGGGCCAGGCGGTGCCGACGCCCGTGGGTCAGATGGCGGGCGCGGAGGTGTTCAGCTACGTCTGGCCGGTGAGCGTGGACCCTTCCGCGGTGGGCTTCGAGGGCGGCACAGGGACGCTCGCGCTGGCGGCGACGGCGCACCCGGACTTCGACGACACGCCGCGAGAGGACGAAGACGGTGACGGCAACCCGCGCAACGACGGCCGGCTCTGGCACAGCCACTGGGTGGTGCTGGTGCCCGATGAGGCGTGCGGCCCCGGGAGTCTCAAGGTGCGAGACATCCCAGAGGGCTCGAACCCGCGCCTCCCGCCCACGTGGCCGGGCCTGCCGCTGTTCATCGACAGCCCGGGCTACGAGCCGCAGTTGACGGAGTCGGAGATCCGGGTGGAGGTGCCGCTGCGCTCGGTCGGCTTCCCCGAGGCCTTCAACTACGACGGCGTCACGGCCGCGCTGCGCGTGAACGCGAGCGTGCACGACCCGTTGCTGTGCGTGACGGACGTGTTCGACGTCGCGTCGGGCGACCTCTCGCTGCCGGGCGAGGTGCGGTGAGAAGGGTCGGGGCGTGGGAGATCGGTGCCCTGGATCGTGCTGGAGCCCGTCGTGTGTGGGCCGGCACACGACTCGCGAATGCGGAGCCGGCCCGATCCCAGCCAGGCGGGGACCGACGTGGCGTACACTGTGCTGTGGACGCCCGTCGCAGACCCGCTCGGGTCGCAACAGCCCGGGAGGCGGACATGCGCGTGATCATCCTCATCGCCCTCGCCCTCACGGCCGCCTGCTCGAACAGCTCGTCGCAGCCGCCACAGGTCTGCACGAAGATCGGCTGCGAGAGCGGCCTCCAGGTGGAGCTGGGCGGCGCGCCGGTCGGGCCGTTCCGCGTGGAAGCGCAGGCGGCTGGAGGCGGCGCGGCGCGGGTGTTCGAGTGTCCGGCCGGCCAGCGCTGCGAGATCGCGTTCTTCGCGGACTTCACGCCGGCGGAGGCGACGGTCCGCGTGATCACGGGCGGTCGGACCACCGAGCGCACCGTCCGGCCGACGTACGAGAGGGTGCAGCCCAACGGGCCCGGCTGCCCGCCGATTTGCCGGCAGGGCCGCGTGCGCGTGGAGGTCGAGGGCCCGTGACCCCCGAGCGTGGCGGGAGGTCGGCGGGACGCTGGCGGGCACGCGTCACCGCCGCCGTCGCGTGTCGGCGCCGGAGCAGCGCTCACCGGCGCGCGGTGGATCCGTTGCCAGCGCGGTCGCCATCGCTCTGCGGCGGCGGAACCCAGGGGATGCGCGTCCGCGCCATCGGCGCGACGCACGCTCTACTCCACACGCAGCATTCGCATCGGGTCCACCCGCGCCGCGCGGCGCGCGGGCAGGTAGCTGGCAAGCGTGGCGGTGACCGCGAGCGTCGTGAGCACGCCCAACGCCGCCGCCGGGTCTCCCGCCGTACGCACGAGGAGCGCGCTCCCAATCCCCGTGAGCGTCGCATGCCGCGTGTACGGCACGTAGGCGAGCAGCGCTCGTTCCTTGAGGACGCCGAGCACAGGGACGTCCCTGGCTACCGCCGACCACCTCGACCACCGGCCCGTCCCGATCCAACCGGAACCGCGTGCCGATCGGGGCGCGGCCCGGCGCCAACCGTCGGGCGAACGACTCGTTCACGATCACGGCTGTGGCGCCGTGGGCGAAGTCTTCCGGGCCGAACTCCCGGCCGCGGACGAGCGAGATGCCGACCGTGCGGAAGTAATCCGGTGCGGCGTTCACGCTGACCGCGACCAGCCCCCCGACCGCCGCTTCCGCGAGACCCTCGCCCGGCGCCGGATGGACACCCCAGAGGATCGCGCCGCCCCGGCCCAGCGGCGCGTACGCCGGCACGGAGACCGAGACGACGCCCGGCAACCGCGCGATCCGTTTCCGTAGTTCCTCGTAAAATGCGGCCTTGCCTCGTCGTCGTAGCGCTGCGTGCCGAGATCGAACGACACGGCGAGCACACGGTCCGCGTCGTAGACGACGTCCACGTCGCCCGTCGCCTGGAGCTCGCGCACGAACGACCCGCCGGTGGACAGCAGCGCGACGGACAGCGCGACCTGTAGCGCAACCAGTGCGCCCTGGAGCCGGCTGCGCCGGAACACGCCTGCGCCGTCACCCGCCCGCGCGAGCAGCGGGTTCGCGGCGTTCGCACACGCCACCACCAGCACCAGCGCCGTCACCGCCCACGAGAGCGCGATCAGCGGCATCATCCAGCGCAGATCCCTCAGCGGCATCCAGCCACGCAGCGCCTGCGCCTCGATGCACAGCGGACGGGAACGCTCCGGCTCCAGCGGGTCCAGGCGGGCCGCGATGGCGGACACTGCCGCCTGCTGGACCGAGACGCCGTCGGCGAGGCGCCCGATCAAACGGAACTCCGACGAACTCCGGTCGCTGAGCGGGTCGAAGCGCACGGGCCACGCGACCCGCTGCATCATATCGGCACCCACACCTCCGCCGGATGCTCGATCGCCGTGCCGACGAACCCCGGCGGTGCGACGCCGACCACCACGAAGCCGTGGCCGGTGAGCACGATGGTCCGGCCGATGATCCCGGGGTCGCCGCCGAACCGTCGCTGCCAGAGCTCGTGGCCGATCACCGCTACGGCGTGCGCGCCGGGAACCCGGTTCTCCTCCGGCAGGAACGCCCGGCCGCGCACGGGAATGGCGCCCAGGACCCGGAAGTAGTTGTCGCTCACCAGCACGCCGAGCACGCGCTCCGGCTCGCCGCCCGAGGTCAGCGAGAGGTGCGTGTCCAGGTATGCGGCGATGTCCGCGATCCCGGCCGCCTGCTCCCGCAGGTCCACGTAGTCCGGATAGGACACCTTCTCGAACGGGCCGGAGTTCACCAGCCATACCAGCCGATCGGACGCCGGCACGCCGGGCGGCGGGCGATCCACGAGCGCGTCCAGCAACCCGAAGGGCGCGGCGTTCGCACCGATGCTCGGCGCCAGCAGCAGCACCACGACCAGCGCGAAGCCCGGACTGCGGCCCCAGACACGCGGTGCGTAGCGCGCAGCCGCTCGCGGATCTCGGCAACGAATCTCACCGCCCGCCCCCGGGCACACCATTCCTCTAGATACTCTGGAGGAGAATGCGCGCCGTTTCTTCAGATTGTCAAGAGAAGTGGCGCGGTTTCGCAGGCAGGCCGCCGTTCGCTGGCCGGGGAGCCCGCCCGCTCGCGCGACGCGGCCTCCCTGGCTAGGTTGGTCCCCGCGAACAACGGGAAAACCTCGACGCCGAGTCCCGAGCAACGATGCTCCCGACAGCGACCCATCGAAGCGGAATCCTCGCTTCCGCCCTGCTCGTCGTCCTGGCACTGACCCTCGCCGCCCCGCCCGCCGCCGGGCTCCAAGCGGGCGACGGGCTCACCGTGGTCAGCTACAACGTCCACGCAGGAAAGGACGCCGAGCAGCGGCCGAACCTCGACCGCGTGGCCGCGGTGCTGGACACGCTGGGCGCGGACATCGCGCTGCTCCAGGAAGTGGACCGCCGCACGGCGCGCTCGGGGGGCGAGGACCAGGTGGCGGTGCTGGAGCGGCTGACGGGCATGCGTGCCGCGTTCGCGAAGAGTCTGGACTACCAGGGCGGCGAGTACGGGATCGCCGCGCTCTCGCGCTGGCCCATCGAGAGCGTGCGAGTTCTCCCCCTCCCCACCGACCCGCCGCTGAAGCGCTCCAACGGGTCCGAGGATCCGCTGGTCGCGCTGTACATCGTGGTCGCCACGCCGGCCGGGCGTGTGCACGTGCTCAACACGCACCTGACCGCGGAAGGGCCGGGCACGTACCGCAAGCAGCAGCTCGTGGCGCTGCTCGCCCATACGCGGCGGCTGGTCCCGTCGGCTGAGCCGCTGATCCTCGGCGGCGACTTCAACGCGCGGCCGGACAGCGACGAGATCGCCGCCACGTCCTTGGCGCTCGAGGACGCGTGGGTCGCATGCGGCCTGGGCGCGGACGCCGGGAACACCTTCCCGGCGCACGCGCCCGACCGTCGCATCGACTACGTCTTCCTACGCGGGCTGCGGTGCGATGCCGCCCGCGTGCACGCCACGACGGCCTCGGACCACCGGCCGGTCGTGGTGCGGCTACGGCTCCGCTAGTCCTCCGCCTCGCGCGGCGTGAGCTCCAGCCGGATGCTCGTGTAGTACAGCGCCGTCTTGGCCTCGAACCCGGACTCGGAGCCGATGAACACCCACAGCCGGCCGTCTGCGTCCGTCGTCGCCGTCAGCTCCTGGTCCGCGGAGTCCAGGGTCTTCAGCTCGTAGCGCGGGTCGAGACAATCGGTGTTCGAGTTGGCGATGTTGCCGAGCACGATCGCGTCCTCGCCCGGATCGAGCTGGTTGCCCTTGTCCAGGTCGAGCCGGACCATGCCCTCCGAGTCGATGACCGTGTCCGGCTCGACCGCGGAAGCGCCCGCCTTGATCACCACCGACTCGCCCGGCGCTCCGCCGACGCCGAAGCAGCCTTGCGGGGCGTCGGTCGCGAACTCGACGCGGACCGCGATGGCGTACTCCGTCTCGGGCGCGAGGCCGGTGAGCTGCCGCTTCAGGAACATGAACAGGTCGTCGCTACGGTTGAAGCCCGAGAGCAGGATCCCGCGGCGGTCCTGGTCCAGCGGCTCCGGCAGCGTCTCGTGCCTGGCGACGAGCTCGTACGCCTGCTCTTCGCCGGCAGGGTCGTCGGCGAAGCCGGGGGTCCAACCGTGCGTGCCGCTGTTGAACTCGAACTCGAAGACGCCGTCCTTGCCGTCGGGACGCGCAGGGTCGTCCTCGCAGGCGAGGATCGGCGCGAGAGCCAGCAGGATCGCTGCGAGCTTCGATCGCATCGTCTCGTTCTCCCGTTCCATGCATGGACAGGGCCGCGCCCGGCGCCGCGGCCTTCGTTCAGGCCCAACGCGCCGGCGGGGATCGGGGTCACCTCGGCGTCTGGTGCACGGGAGGCGGCCGACGATGCTCACGGCGAGCGGGGCGGCGCGAGCGGCGCGCCGTCGGCCCAGCGCCAGTGCTCGAGGATCAGCTCCGCGCGCGGGCCGAAGCCATCGGCGTACTCGCCGGGATAGCGGGCGAGGATGTGGAACCAGCGCCCGGCGTGGCGGCCGAGGCCGGCGAAGCCGAGGATCCAGCCGCCGCGGGGGTCGCGTTCGGCGATCCGCCACTGCCGTACGGCCCAGTCCGGACTCGTCTGGTCAGATGCGACGACGGTCCCGCCGGCGCCGGCGGCGCGCTCCGCGCGCGCGGCGGCTTCCGCCTCCGTCGTGCCGGCCGGGTACGCCGCGACCTCGAGGAAGGCGTCGTCGTTGCGCACGCCGCCGAACGCCGCGATGAAGCGCACGGCCGGGTCGCCCTCCCCTTTCGAGGTCGAGCTCTCCACGACGAAGTCGCGTGTCGTGTACGTGGTGAACGGCAGCGGGAAGCCGTCGGGAGCGCGCACGAGCGTGAGCTCCACCGGCTCGGCCATCCCTTCGAGGAGGAGCGTGTCGGTCCGCGCCGGCGGACGCGCCGCCACCGTGTCCGTCGTGTCCGCGTCCACCTGCGCGGCAGCGTCGGGGCCAGACGGCTGGGCACCGCCTGCGCCGCCGCGCTGGTTGGGCTCGACCACGCACGCGGCGAACGTGGTGAGGACGAGGAGTGAGGTGGTGATGTGCCGTCGTCGCATGAGCGCCTCCGGGTTCGCGTGGCCGGCTCCGCCACGTGCGTACGAGCGTCTCCAAGCGAAGAACCACGGCGGCTCGCCCGCGGGTCACCGGATCCGCTCCGCCGGGCCGGCAGGAACCGGGCCCGGCGGGCGGGCCTGACCCCCGCGCCCTGCGGGATCCGCAGACCGCTGTGCCGAATCTGCACGGATCCGATCCGTGCAAGTCGCGTAAAGTATAGCAGTTGCGCGGTTTTTCGCGTGGTACGGCCCGTGCCCATCCGGTGGCGCGACAGCCACACGTCCCGGGGAGCGGACACGAGCGACCCAGGGACCGAACCGTAGGAGGAGGGAACGATGGCACGATTCAGGACCATGGCTGCGACTCTGGCGCTGGCGGCCACCACGATCGCCGGGGGCGCGTGGGCGGACGTCCTCGGGCCGGCCGAAGCGGCTGCTCAGACACCGCGCCCGCAGCAGGAACGGCCGGCGCGCCCCGACGGACCGTTCGGTCCGGGTCTGCTGAACCTGCCCGAGGAGCTCGAGTTGACGGACGAGCAGAAGGCGCAGATCGAGAAGATCCGCGCCGAGCTTCGGGAGAAGAACCGGCCGCTCGTGGAGCAGGTCCGGTCCATCGTCGGCGCACCGGACTCTGCCGCGGAGCGCGGCGATCGCGCGCGGCGCGGCCCCCGCATGCAGCGGCTCAGCGCGGAGCAGCGCGAGAAGCTTCGCCCGCTCTTCGAGCAGATGCGCGAGAACCAGCGCGCGGCCCTCGAGCAGGTGATGACGCTGCTCACCCCCGAGCAGAAGGACAAGCTCGAGAAGCTGCGCGCCGAGCGCGCCGAGCGCTGGCGGGAGCGCGGGCCCCGCGGCGAGCGCGGTCCTCGCCGTCACGGCGGGGCGAAGCCGCAGCGGAGCTGACCCGTGTTGCCTCCCCTCCCCCGCCCTGGCCCAGCGGCCGGGCGGGGGGCGGCCCGCTCCCTCGCCCTCGCCCCACCTGCGCGAGGGCGAGGGGCTGAGGCGATGGCGTTGCCGGACGGCGTGACCTCGCTCCTCCCGCGTGCGGGTGAGGGCTGACAGCCCGCCGATCGCCGTCCTCCGCACAGCACTACCCAGGCTTGCCTGCCCACATAGCGCCTCCGAAACCACGCGCGCCGTTCTCCACCCCATCTGCAGAATCTGCAGACTCCTGCGGATTCCACAGCCGCCACGGCGCCTCTGCGCGGCGGAAATCCTTGCAGCTCCGCGGTTTCTCTGAGGTACGCCTCGTGCCACCCGCATGCAGCGCTGCTGACCGTGTCCAACCAGCGAATCCGACCGTCGGGAGAACGACGATGAAGAAGAAGATCCTGTGGGGCGTTGCCGGCGCCGCGGCCGTCCTGCTCCTCGCCCGGGTGGTGCTCGGAACCGGCCGCGAGGCGGCGGCGGGGTACCGGTTCGTCGAGATCACGCGCGGCGACATCGAGGCCGTCGTCACCAGCACCGGCACCCTCCAGGCGACCGAGACCGTGGAGGTGGGGACGCAGGTCTCCGGCCAGATCGCGGAGATCCACGTCGACTTCAACGACCGCGTCGAGAAGGGCCAGCTCATCGCCCGGATCGACCCGCGGCTGCTGCTCCAGGAGGTGCGGGCCGCGGAGGTCGCCGTCGAGCGCAGCCGGGCCGAGCTCGAGCAGGCGAAGCGCCAGTACGAGCGCATCGCCATGCTCCACGAGCAGAAGGTCGTGACCGACAGCGAGCACGACGCCGCGCTCTACAACTACGAGATCGCCCAGGCGGCGTACGCGTCCGCGCACCTCAACCTGGAGCGCGCGCGACAGAACCTGGCCTACACCGAGATCCGCGCGCCGATCTCGGGCGTGGTCGTCGAGCGGAGCGTGGAGGTGGGCCAGACGGTCGCCGCGAGCATGACCGCGCCCAAGCTGTTCGTCATCGCGAAGGATTTCTCCGAGATGGAGATCCTCGCCACCGTGGACGAGAGCGACATCGGGCTGATCCACGAGGGCCAGCCGGTGCGCTTCACCGTGCAGGCTTACCCGGACACCCAGTTCACCGGCACGGTCCGCCAGGTCCGGCTCCAGTCCACGGTCCAGGAGAACGTGGTCAGCTACACCGTCGTCATCGCGGTGGACAACCCGGACGGCCGCCTGCTGCCCGGCATGACCGCGACGGTCGAGTTCATCGTGGACCGAGCCGAGGACGTGCTGCTGGTCCCGAACAGCGCGCTGCGCTTCCGTCCCACGGAGGAGATGCGGCGCGCGCTCGCCGCGCGGCAGGGGCAGGAAGGGACCGCGGGCGCACCCGCGCGGCCGGCGCAGGCCGCGGGCCCGTACGCAGCGAACGGCGCGGGCGGCGCGGCGGCGCGCTCCGCGGGCCAGCCGGGGGCTGGCGATGTGGCGGCGCCCTCCCCCGGTCAGCCGGCTGCGCGCCGTGCAGGGGCAGGCGTTGCTGCCGACGCCGCGCCCGGCGCCCCGCCCACGCTCCTCTGGTTCCTGGATGAAGACGGCAAGGTGAACGCGGTGCCCGTGCAGACCGGCATCACGGACGGCCAGCGCACCGCCATCAGCGGGCCGCCCATCCTGCGGGAAGGCATGAAGGTGATCGCGGCGGTCACGACGGGCAGTGCGCCGACCACGGCCACCAACCCGTTCCAGTCGCAGCAGCGCAGCGGTCCGCCCCGCCCGCCGGGGCTGTTCTGATGAGCGCCGCGGAGGGTGTGACGATGAGCTACGTGATCGAGGCGCGGGGCCTGACCAAGGTCTACTGCATGGGGGAGAACGAAGTGCACGCGCTGCGCGGCGTGGACCTGCTCGTGGAGCCGGGCGAGATGGTCGCGATCATGGGCGCGTCCGGGTCCGGCAAGTCCACCCTGATGAACATCCTCGGCTGCCTGGACCGCCCGACCTCGGGCATCTACCTGCTGGACGGCAAGCGCGTGGACGACCTGAGCAAGGACGAGCTCGCCGACATCCGCAACCGCAAGCTCGGCTTCGTCTTCCAGGGCTTCAACCTGCTGCCGCGCACCAGCGCCCTGGAGAACGTCGAGCTGCCGCTGCTCTACGACCGCAGCGGCCGGAAGCTGGACACGCGGGCGCTGGCCGCCGCTGCGCTCGAGCGCGTGGGACTCGCCGAGCGCATGGACCACGACCCGAGCGAGCTCTCGGGCGGCCAGCAGCAGCGCGTCGCCATCGCGCGCGCGCTCGTCACGCAGCCGTCCGTGGTGCTCGCCGACGAGCCCACGGGCAACCTGGACTCGCGCACGTCCGTCGAGATCATGGCCCTGTTCCAGGAGCTGAACGACGACGGCGTGACGATCCTCCTGGTCACCCACGAGCCGGACATCGCGGCCTACGCGAAGCGCATCGTCGAGCTGCGCGACGGGCGCATCATCCGCGATGAGCCGGTCTTCGACCGGCACGACGCCAAGGCCGACTTGCGGGCGTTCCAGGAAGCGGAAACGGCAGGTGCCGTATGAAGGCGAAGATCCTGATCAAGATCGCCGGGCAGAGCATCGTCAAGAACAAGATGCGCACGCTGCTCACGATGCTCGGCATCATCATCGGCGTGGCGGCCGTGAACGTGATGGTCGCCATCGGCTCCGGCGCGCAGCGCCAGATCGAACGGCAGATCCAGGCGCTCGGCACCAACATGCTGGTGATCACCCCGGGCTCGGCGGTGCAGGGCGGTGTGAGCCAGGGCGCGCAGACGTTCAACCGGCTGACCATCGACGATGCCGAGATGCTGCGCAGCCAGAGCTTCCTGCTCTCGGCCGTCTCGCCGGTGGTCATGACCCGTGCGCAGGTCATCGGCGGCGCCGGCAACTGGCGCACGAACATCCTGGGCGTGGACGTGGACTACCAACTGATCCGCGACTGGCCGCTGCAGGACGGCGTCTTCTTCGATGAGGAGGACGTGCGCGCAATGCGGAAGGTCGTGGTGCTCGGCGCCACGGTCGCGGAGAACCTGTTCCCGTACGGCGACGCCGTCGGCCAGCAGCTCCGCATCCGGGACGTGCCGGTCCAGGTGATCGGCGTGCTGGCGCCCAAGGGTCAGACGGCCGATGGCGGCGACCAGGACGACGTGGTTCTCGCGCCGTACACGACCGTGCAGACCCGCCTCGCCGGCCGCGTCTTCATCCCGCAGATCCTGGCGAGCACGTTCTCGCCGGAGGACATCCCGGCCGCGCAGGAGGAGATCCGCGCGATCCTGCGCACGTCGCACCGGCTCGCGCCGAACGAGCCGGACGATTTCACCGTGCGGAACCAGAACGAGATCGCCCGGGCCGCGCAGGGCACCACGCAGGTGATGACCATGCTGCTCGCCGCGATCGCGAGCATCTCGCTGGTCGTGGGCGGGATCGGGATCATGAACATCATGCTGGTTTCGGTGACCGAGCGGACGCGGGAGATCGGCCTCCGGCTCGCGCTGGGCGCGCGCAGCCGGGACGTGCTCACGCAGTTCCTGGTCGAGAGCATCGTGCTGAGCCTCATCGGCGGACTGCTCGGTTTGGCGGTGGGCGTGCTCGCGAGCGCCGCCATCGCCCACGTGACGGGCTGGAGCGCCGCGCTCTCGCCGGCCATGGTGGCGATCGCCCTCGGCTTCTCCGGCGTGGTGGGCGTGTTCTTCGGCTACTACCCGGCGCGGCGCGCCGCCGCGCTCGATCCGATCCAGGCGCTGCGCTACGAATGACGAACGGTCGGCGCGGCCGCGGTTCGGGCCGCGCCGTTGGAGGATATAGAGCGATGAGCAGTCGGACGAAGCTGATCGGAAACGCCGTGCTGGCGGCACTCGTGCTCGCAGCGGCGCCGGCCCACGCGCAGGAGGCGGCCGGGCCGGCCGGACAGGAGGGGCGGCCGTCCGCCGGCCGGACCGAGGTCGTCGGCCGGACGGAAGCCGCCGGCCACGCGGAGGCCGTCGCCAGGGCCGAGGCCAACGGCCACGCCGAGGCCACCGCCCGGGCCGAGGCGGCCAGACAGGCCGAAGCCGTCGGCCAGTCCGAGGCGGCCGCACGGCAGCCGCGGCGCATCACGTTGGCCGAAGCGATCGAGATCGCCTTGCGGCAGAGCACGGACGTGGCGCGGGCGGAGAACCAGGTGGACCTGAGCCGCCTCGCCGTCAGCGACGCGAAGATGCAGTTCCTGCCGGATTTGCGGATCTCGGCGGGGCTGAGTCAGAATTACGGGCGGACGTTCGACCAGGACGTGGGGCGGCTCCTCACGGAAGGCAACAAGAGCCTGAACGGACGGATCTCGTCGAGCGTCACGCTGTTCGACGGCTTCGCCAACGTCGCACGGCTGCGCGCCGCGGAGCTGGATGAAGCAGCGGACGCGTTGGAGGCGGAGCGCGCGCGGCAGACGGTCGTCTTCTCCGTCATCTCGGGCTTCCTCTCCACCGTCGCGGCGGAAGAGCAGGTCCGCGTGCAGGAGGAGAACCTGGCCGCCCAGCTCGCCCAGGAGCGGCAGATCCGCGCGCTGGTGGACGCGGGGACACGCCCGATCTCGGACCTGTACCAGCAGCAAGCCAACACCGCCGCCGCCCGTTCGGCGGTGGTCGAGGCGAAGCGGGCGCTCGAGCTGGCGCGCCTGGAGCTGGTGCGGACGCTGCGACTGGACCCCCGGGGCAGCTACGAGTTCGTGGCGCCCGCCATCGACGACGCGGCGGCGGCCGGCGACCTGCCGGACCTCGATGCGCTGCTCGAGGCCGCGTTCGAGCGGCGGCCGGACCTCGCGGCGCTCGAGCGGCGCGTCCGCTCCGCGGAGCAGGACGTGCGCGTGGCGGGCGCGAGCCGCTGGCCCACGGTGAGCCTCTCGGCCAGCTACGGCAGCGGCTACTCGAGCGCGCGCGGCCTCGGCTTCAGCGACCAGCTCGACCAGGGGCGGAGCGGCTCCATCGGGCTGTCCATCTCGATGCCGCTGTTCGACCGGCGGAGCACGAGCCGGCAGGTCGAGCGGGCGGAGATCCAGGTCGAGAACGCGCGGCTCGCCCTGGAGGACCTGCGCCAGCAGATCGCGACCGAGGTCCGGCGCGCGGTGCTGGACCGCGAGGTCGCGGCGCAGCGGCTGGCCGCTGCCGAGGCGCGGGTCGCGGCCGCGGAGCGCGCGCTGGAGGCGACGCGTGAGCGGTACGCCGCCGGCGTGGCGACGGTCTTCGAGGTGAGCCAGTCGCAGGCGGAGGCGGTCGCCGCGCGGAGCGAACTCCTGAACGCGCGCTACACACTGGTCTTCCAGGACGAGCTGCTGGGGTATTACGTAGGGGATCTGGACCCGGAGAAGGCGGCGCGGTGAGCCGGCAGCCGGCGCGCGCGGCGTCGCACACGAGCACGAGCCGACCGGCAGGCGGGAGGGCGCGAACGAGCATGGCACCACGGGAACGGCGCACGAGCCTCATCGTCCGATGGGGCTGGCTCGCCATGACCATCGCGCTGGTCATCGCCCTCCTCGCCAACGCGGTGGGCAACCGCCGCGCGGCGCGGGACGCCGTGGCGACGCTGAACCGCGGCCAGGCGGACATCCTGCGCGGCGCCGTACGGATCGCCACGTTCCGCAACCGGGACCTGACCGCCGAGGAGTTGGAGGCCCTCGTCGCGGAGCACGCCGATCAAGGGCTACGCTACCTCGCGGTCATCGACGACGAGGGGCGGGTGCTCATGAGCGCCGGGACCCCGGCGGGCGGCGTGGTTCCCCGCCTGCGCCGCTTCGGCCCCGATGTGCTGGACGCGCGCGCCGGAGCGATGCAGTTCGCCATGCCGCTGGGCCGGCCGGGCGGCCGGGAGCCGCGGCTGATCGTGGTGCAGTTCGAACCGGTCGTGGCGTCGCGGCTCGTCGCCCGCGCCGACCGCTCGGTCGCGCTGGCGCTGATCGGCGCGGCCGGTCTGCTCGCGGCCGCCGCCGTCCTGTGGCGCATGTCCCGGCGCTACGAGGAGGCGGAGCGGCGCATGGAGGAGAACCGCCGGCTCAGCCTGCTCGGCGAGATGTCCGCCGTGCTGGCGCACGAGATCCGGAACCCGCTCGCCTCGCTCAAGGGCAACGCGCAGCTCCTCGCCGAGCGGCTGGAGCCCGGCACGTCGGACCGGCGACGGGCGGACCGTGTGGTCGCCGAAGCGGCGCGCCTGGAGGCGCTCACCACCGACCTCCTCGACTTCGCCCGGTCCGGCCCGCTGGACGTGCGGCCCGTGGACCCGGCGGAGCTGGTGCGCGCGGCCGCCGACGAGGTCGGCGCGGGCGCCATCGGGATCGACACGCGCGACGCGCCCGAGCGCTGGCCGCTCGATCCGACGCGGTTCCGCCAGGTGCTCACGAATCTGCTGCGGAACGCGTGGCAGGCATCGCCCCCGGACCGGCCGCCCGTCGTGCGCGTGGCCCGCGAGAACGACGAGCTGGTCATCACGGTCCGCGATTTCGGCCCGGGCCTGCCGGCGCAGGACCGTGACCGGATCTTCGACCCGTTCTTCACCACGCGCACGAACGGGACGGGACTCGGGCTGCCGGTCGCGCGGCGGATCGTGGAGCTGCACGGCGGGCGCATCACCGCGGAAGACGCGCCGGACGGCGGCGCGGTGTTCAGCGTCCGTTTGCCGGCGGGGAGCGAGTGAGGAGGAGGGCGGGGGCGTGGGACCCGGGCCCGGCCGCCCGGGTGCGACGGAGAACGTAGCCAGGAGTCGACGGAGCGCACGAGCCGATGGCGCACATCCTGATCGTGGACGACGAGGCGGGGATCCGCGAGTTCCTTGCCGACGCGCTCGAGGCCGATGGCCACGAGACGACGACGGCCGAGGACGGATACGCGGCTCTCAAGCTCCTCAACGAGCGCGCCTTCGACCTGATGATCACCGACCTCCGCATGCCCGGCGCGGTGGACGGCATGGATCTCGTGCGCAAGGCGCGCAGCGAGCAGCCGGAGATGGAGGTCATCGTGCTCACCGCGTACGGCACGGTGGACACGGCGGTCGAGGCGATGAAGCTCGGCGCGTTCGACTACCTCCAGAAGCCGATCGCCAGCCCGGCCGAGCTACGGATGATCGTCGCACGCGCGCTGGAGCGGCGGCGCCTGCTCGCCCTCGAAGACCGCTCCCGCCGCGACGAGGCGACGCTTCCGCCGCTTACCTACGGCGATCCCACCATGGCGCCCGTCGTCCGCGCCATCGAGAAGGTCGCCGCCACCAACGCGACCGTGCTGCTCCTCGGCGAGAGCGGCACGGGCAAGGAGCTGGCCGCACGCACCATCCACCTGAAGAGCCCGCGCGCCAACGGGCCGTTCGTGGCGGTCAACTGCGCCGCGATCGCGGAGCAGCTCATGGAGAGCGAGCTCTTCGGCCACGAGAAGGGCGCGTTCACGGGCGCGACGCAGTCCCGGCGCGGACGCATCGAGCTGGCGGACGGCGGCACGCTGTTCCTGGACGAGATCGCCGAGCTCAAGCCCGCGCTCCAAGCCAAGCTCCTGCGCGTGCTCCAGGACCGGCGCTTCGAGCGGGTGGGCGGCACGCGCACCATCGAGGTGGACGTGCGCTGGATCGCCGCGACCAACCGCGACATCGAAGAGATGGTCCGCCGCGGCGAGTTCCGTGAAGACCTGTATCACCGACTCGCCGTCTTCCCGATCCGCCTGCCCCCGCTGCGGGAACGGCGACAGGACATCCTGCCTCTCGCGGAAACGCTGCTCGCCCGCATCGCCGCCGAGTTGGGCCGGCCGCCGCTGCGGCTGGACGAGAGCGCACGGCGCAAGATCCTCGAGGCGCCGTGGTACGGCAACGTGCGCGAGCTGTCCAACACCCTCGAACGCGCCGCCATCCTGACCGATGGCGACGTGATCCGCGGCGACCAGATCCTCGTCAGCCACGCCTCGCCTGCGGCGACGCTGCCCCTGAGCGGCACGATCGCGGACCTCGAGGCCGCCGCGATCCGGCGCGCCCTCGAGGAGGCCGGCGGCAACCGCCGACGCGCCGCGGAGAAGCTCGGCATCGGCGAGCGCACGCTCTACGACAAGCTGAAGCGGTACGGGATCACGTGAGGAGGAACAGGCGTCCGCGGGCCGCGGCCATCCGCCGAATCCTGCAGGCGCCACCCACCTCGGCGCGGTAGCACGCGTTCGGCTTGCCGTGGCCGATCGCCGGCGCGTACGTTGTCCTCCCACTGCTCGGCGTGCGGTCGGACGCCACGAGACCGGATGGCAAGCCCGGTCGTGATCCTGGGCGGGCCCGCCGGGGCGGATTCCTCTCGCTGCACCACCGCAACGTCGTGAAGGACGACCACCTCTGCTGACGTGTCGAAGCCGGCGACAGAGAGCTCACTGTCGCGGCGGCGCAGTCGTGCGTTCCAGGATCGGCCGAGGCGACAGGAGGGTGACGCCCGATGATTGCGCTCTACACCGTCTGCCGCTGGTTCGTCGCGATCGTGCTCGTGACCTACGGCTTCGCCAAGCTCACGGGCGCACAGTTCACCATCCTCGAGTCCTGGCTCGACACGCCGATGCGCGAAGTGCCGGGCTTCTGGCTGACCTGGTACTACTTCGGCTACTCGGCCGTCTACGGCAACCTCATTGCGTTGCTCCAGATCTTGGGCGGCCTGCTCTTGACCTTCCGCCGGACGACGCTGCTCGGTGCCGTGCTGCTGTTCGGCATCATGTCGAACATCGTGCTCGTCGACATCTTCTACGGCGTCGACATCGGCGGCCTCGGCAGCGCCATCGTGATCTGGACCTGCCTTGCGTTCATCCTGTTCCAGCACCGTGCGGAACTGATCGGACTGTTCTGGGCGGCCGGGAACCGCGTCTACGCGGGGCGGGCGCCGCGCCGCCGGCCCGTTCCCCTGGTCGTTGCCGGCCGCGCGCTCCTGCTCGCGCTCCCGGCAGTGTTCACATACCACATCGCCAATTACAACAACAGGGTGCCGACGCCGCTGGACGGCGTATGGCGCGTGGTCGAGGCGAGCGGCAACGGCAGCACCGAGCTGCCGACGGACGTCTACTTCGAGCGAAACCGCGCATTCATGGCCGCGCTCCGTTACGGCGACCGCTGGTCGCCGGACCACCATTTCGAGGTCGACGCGGATGCCGGCCGCCTTCAGATCTGGGAGCGGTGGCTGTCCAAGGGGCCGGTCCTCTTCGACGGGACCTACCGCCTCACGGCCGATGGCCGTCTGGCAGTGAGCGGCGTCATGGGCGAGGCCGGCGACTCGGTCCGTCTCGTGCTCGAACGCGTGCGGTGAGCGCGGAGGCAGCAGTCCGCTGCAGCCCACGTCCGTGGAAGCGCTCCCTGGCATGCGGGAAGCCCCACCCCGGCTTCCACCTTCCCACCACCCGCATTGCGGGCTTTTCCTGACGGCGCAGCGTTGGTGGGCTTCCCAACTTTGATCTGATGGGAATCCCGGCGCCACCGGGTCCTCTCCCGGGCGCGCCCGGCGGCGGTCGGATCGTGCCCGCGGGCCATCGCGACGATGCCGGCGCTCCGGACTCCGTCGCCGCTGCGCCCAAGCGTATGCGTCCTCACCTGATCGTCCCTCGGCGCGCCGGGTATACGAACGTAGCGCCCTTTATGAGGATGAGGACCGGTCGGTGCGTCGCCGGCCACGTCCACGCCCCGCGACGCGCCGCCGCACGGCCGCACCGTGGACGGCCGCGAACCGAGACGAGGGAACGAGATGTCCAGACCGCAGTCCGCCCGGCCTCGGCCGGGCGACCGGCCAAGGGCGAACGAAGGCTCGAAGCCCGGGACCAGCAGGAACGGAGGATCCACGCCGGCGCTCCCGCCGCGCCGCGCGTGGCTGACGTTCCTGCTGATCCTCGCGGTGAACTTCCTGCTGGTCCACCTGTTCTTCCCGCGGCCCGATGAGCCCGTCAAGGTGCCGTACACCCTGTTCAAGCAGGAGGCCGCCCGGGGCAACGTCGAGCGGATCTACAGCCGCGGCGAACGGCTGACGGGCCGCTTCCGCACGCCCGTCACCTACCCGCCGCCCGCGGACACCGTGACGAAGGAGCCGCGGCGCGCGGTGAAGGACTTCACCACCACGCTCCCCACCTTCCTGGACCCGGGGCTCGAGGAGCTCCTCATCGCCAACGGCACAGAGATCAGCGCGGAGCCGATCCAGCAGGAGAACACATGGCTCAACCTGCTCTTCAGCTTCGCGCCCGCGCTGCTCCTGATCGGCCTGTACGTCTGGTTCTACCGACGGCTGGCCAAGACGGGCGGCGGCTTCCCCGGCATGCTCAGCGGGCTGGGCAAGAGCGGGGCCCGGCGCTTCGACCCGGACGAGGGCGAGCGGGTCACGTTCGACGATGTGGCGGGCATCGACGAAGCGGAGAAGGAGCTGATCGAGGTCGTCGACTACCTGAAGAACCCCGAGAAATACGCACGGCTGGGTGCGCGGGCGCCCAAGGGCATCCTGCTCGTGGGCCCGCCGGGCACCGGCAAGACGCTGCTGGCCAAGGCGGTGGCGGGCGAAGCCGGTGTGCCGTTCTTCTCGATGGCCGGGTCGGAGTTCGTGGAGATGATCGTGGGTGTGGGCGCGGCGCGGGTGCGGGACCTGTTCCGACAGGCCCGCGAGCACGCTCCGGCGATCATCTTCATCGACGAGCTGGACTCCATCGGCCGCGCCCGCGGCCCGGTCGCCATCGGCGGCGCGAGCGAGCAGGAGCAGACGCTGAACCAGATCCTGGCCGAGATGGACGGCTTCACCGGCCGCGAGGGCATCATCGTGCTCGCGGCGACGAACCAGCCGGACGTCCTGGACAAGGCGCTGCTCCGTTCCGGCCGCTTCGACCGGCGCATCATCGTGAACCTGCCGGACCGCAAGGGCCGCGAGGAGATCCTCAAGGTCCACACGCGCCGCGTCCCGCTCGCGCCGGACGTCGATCTGGGCGAGCTCGCGGCCGCGACGCCCGGGCTGAGCGGCGCCGACCTGCGCAACCTGGTGAACGAGGCGGCTCTGCTCGCGGCGCGTCGCGACCAGGACAAGATCTACCAGAAAGACTTCCTCGACGCGCTCGAGAAGATCGTTCTGGGCCCCGAGCGGCCTCTCCTGCTCAGCCCCGAGGACCGGGAGCGCATCGCGTACCACGAGGCCGGGCACGCCATCCTCGGCCTGGTCGTCCCCGGCGCCGACCCGGTACACCGTGTCACCATCGTGCCGCGCGGCCAGGCGCTCGGCGTGACCTACCAGCGCCCGGACACGGACCGCTACAATTACCCGGAGACCTACTTGCGCGCGCGGATCATCGGCATCCTGGGCGGCCGTGCGGCGGAAGAGATCGTCTTCGGCACGCGCACCACCGGCGCGCAGAACGACATCGAGCAGGCCACCCAGCTCGTGCGCAACATGGTCACCCGCTGGGGCATGAGCGACCGCCTCGGCATGGTGCAGCTCGCGCCGCGGGAGAACCCGTATCTCGGCACGGTGGACGCCTACGCGCCGAGGCCCTACAGTGAGGCGACGGCCGCCGCCGTGGACGAGGAGATCCGACGGATCATCGGCGAGTGCCACGAGGAGGCGAAGCGCCTGCTCCAGGAGCACCGCCACGCGCTGGACGCGCTCGCCCAGGCGCTGCTCGAGCGCGAGACACTGGACGAAGACGAGATCCGGGAGGTGACGGGTCTGACCCGGGCGCCCGCGGCGGAGGGCGAGAAGGTCACCGTCTGAGACGGGCGAGTCTCGGCCGATGTCGGAAACGGACGCAGGACGCAGCGACGAACTGATCGTGCGGGCGCTGGGCCGCGCGGCCGGCGCGCCGCTGGTGCCGGGCAACGCGGTGCGCCTCCTGCGCGATGCGGACGAGAACTATCCCGCGTGGCTCGAGGCGATCCGCAGCGCCGAGCGCTACGTCTACTTCGAGAGCTACATCATCTACGACGACGACGTGGGCGCCGCCTTCGCGGACGCGCTCTGCTCCCGGGCGCGCGAGGGCGTGCGCGTGCGTGTCATCTACGACTGGCTCGGCGCGCTCGGGAAGACGTCGCGCCGCTTCTGGCGACGTTTGCGCGAGGCCGGCGTCGAGGTCCGCTGCTACAACCCGCCTCGTCTCTCGAGCCCCCTCGGCTGGCTGCACCGCGATCATCGGAAGATGCTCTCGGTGGACGGGCGGATCGCCTTCATCACGGGCCTGTGCGTCGGCCGGCCGTGGGCAGGCGATCCCAGCCGCGGCGTCCCGCCGTGGCGCGACACCGGCATCGAGATCCGCGGGCCTGCCGTGGCGGATGTCGAGGCCGCGTTCGCTCGGGTCTGGGCGGAGTTGGGGCCGCCGGTGCCGCCGGACGAGCGCGTGCCCCGCGAGCGAATGGCGGTTGCAGGGGCGGTGGCGCTCCGGGTCGTGGCGAGCAGTCTGGGCAGCACGGGCATCCTGCGGCTCGACCAGCTCGTCGCCGCAGGGGCCCGCGACCGGCTGTGGCTCACCGACGCGTACTTCGCCGGCATCCCCTCCTACGTGCAGGCGCTCCGCGCCGCCGCGCAGGATGGCGTGGACGTTCGCCTCCTCGTCCCGGGCGCCACGGACGTCCCGCTGCTCCGCCAGCTCTCGCAGGCGGGCTACCGCCCCCTGCTCGAGGCCGGCGTGCGCGTGTTCGAGTGGAAGGGGTCCATGCTGCACGCCAAGACCGCCGTCGCCGACGGGCGCCTGGCGCGCGTCGGGTCCAGCAACCTGAACATCTCGAGCTGGATGGCCAACCTCGAACTGGACGCGGTGGTGGAAGACGCCGGCTTCGCCGCGGAGATGGAGCGCATGTACCTGGAGGACCTCGAGAACGCCACCGAGATCGTGCTCCCCCGGGCGCGACCTCTCCGCCGCCTCGAATCCGGCGAGCGACCCGCGTACCGGAGCCGCCCCACCGCGCTCCTCTCCGGCGCCAGTGCGGGCCGCGCCGCCGCCGGTGCGCTGCGACTCGGCAACACCGTCGGCGCCGCGATCATCGACCGGCGCGTCCTCGGGCCGGCGGAGGCCAGGATCCTCGGGCTCGCCGGCCTCGCGCTGCTCGTGCTCGCGGTGATCGCCATCGTGTTCCCGCGCCTGCTCGCGATCGTGCTGGCCATCGTGCTCGGCTGGTTCGGCGTGGCCCTGCTCCTCAAGGCCGCGACGCTCTGGCGCGAAGGGAGCGGGCCGGAACCGAGCGCGCCGCCGCGCGGGCGTTCACGCCCAGACCGACCGGGTCACCACGAAAGGCCTTCCTCGAGATCGCCGGCGCGGGTACCCGCTCGATGATGTCGGCGCTGCCCGGCGCCCGACCCGTCGTCCGCATCGGCACCCACGGGTGGCGCCGGACGCCCTCCGCAGGGAACTCTTCTTGCACGGCCAGGCACACCCGTCGGCCGGCCCGACCCACGGAGGAACCATGCGTGCGCGCGAGGTGCTGGTTCCGCTGATGTTGCCGTTCATCTGTGCTGGCTGCGGCCAGCCCGCCGGCGAGCCGCAGAGCGGCGCCCCCGAAGCCGCCGCGCCCGCCGGGGAGACGGCCGGAGCGGCAGGCCGCGCCACTCCGCCGGACTGTCCACGCGTCGAGACGCGCCCGCCCAACGCAGAGGGCCAGCGGCCCGCCTTCCCCGGCCAGACCCGGGCGTGCGCCGTGGAGTCGGATGTGGCGTTCGACGTCGTGGTGCTCGCGCGCGGGCTCGAGCATCCGTGGGCGGTCGAGCCGCTGCCGGGCGGCGACCTCCTCGTCACCGAGCGCCCGGGCCGCATGCGCATCGTCGGCGCCGACGGACGGGTCGGCGAGCCGATCGAGGGGCTGCCGCGCGTGGACGCGCGCGGGCAGGGCGGCCTGCTCGACGTCGCCCTCAGCCCCGACTTCGAGACCGACCGCACGATCTTCTGGAGCTACGCCGAGCCGCGGCGCGGCGGCGGCAACGGGACGACCGTCGCGCGCGGCGTGCTGTCGGCCGACCGTCGCCGCCTCGAACAGGTGCAGGTCATCTTCCGCGCCGAACCCACGTACGCCGGCCGCAACCACTTCGGCTCCCGCCTCGCCTTCGGCCCGGACGGCATGCTCTACATCACCACCGGTGACCGCTTCGACACGCACATGCGCATGCACGCGCAGCGGCTCGACAACCACCTCGGCAAGGTCCTGCGCATCGCGCCTGACGGCTCGGTCCCGCAGGACAACCCCTTCGTCGGCCAGCCGAACGCGCGGCCGGAGATCTGGTCGCTCGGCCACCGGAACGTGCAGGCCATGGCGTTCGATCCGCAGGGCCGGTTGTGGATCGTAGAGCACGGGCCGCAGGGCGGCGATGAGCTGAACCTGATCCGGCGAGGCAGGAACTACGGCTGGCCGCTCGTCTCCTACGGCGAGGAGTACACGGGCGAGCCGATCGAGACGGCGGAGACACAACGCCCCGGCTACGAGCAGCCGGTCTACTACTGGGACCCCGTGATCGCGCCGTCCGGCGCGCAGTGGTACACGGGGGACGCGCTCCCCGCGTGGCGCGGCAGCCTCCTCATCGGCGGACTGGTCGCCAAGGCGCTGGTGCGGCTCGTGGTCGACAACGATCGGGTGGTGGGCGAGGAGCACCTGCTCGCGGACCGGGACCAGCGCATCCGCGACGTGCGCCAGGGGCCGGACGGCACGCTGTACGTCGTGACCGACCACGACGACGGGGAGTTGTGGCGGATCGTGCCCTCGCGTTGAGGCCGCCGCAGGAGGCGCCGCCGAGGCGTCACCCGCGCCGACGCCGTCTGCTGCGATGACCACGGACGCCGCCCTGACGTTCGCCATTGCGCTGGTCGCCGGCGTGATCGTGCAGTCGGCCGCGCAACACCTGCGCATCCCGGGCATTGTCCTGCTGCTGCTGGCAGGCGCCGTGCTCGGCCCGGAGGCGCTCGGCCTGGTGAATCCCGATGCGCTGGGCGCCGGCCTCGAACTGCTGGTCGGCTTCTCGGTCGCGGTGATCCTCTTCGAGGGCGGCCTGAACCTCGATCTCGGGCGCATCCGCCGCGAGGCGAAGACCATCCGCCGGCTCGTCACGCTCGGCGTGGTCGTGTCGCTGATCGGCGGCGCGCTCGCCGCGCACTACGTCCTGGGGTGGGGCTGGCGCGCGGCCGTGCTGTTCGGCTCCCTGATCACCGTGACCGGCCCGACCGTCACGCTCCCGCTCCTACGCCGCATCCGCGTCGCCCCGAACGTCGCGACGATCCTCGAGGCCGAGGCCGTGCTGATCGATCCGATCGGCGCGATCGTGGCCGTCGTCGCGCTCGAGGTGGCGCTGGCGACGACGACGCAGGCCGCCGCCTTCGGCCTGCTCGGGATCCCGGCGCGGCTCTTCGCCGGGGCGGTCATCGGCGCGGGCGGCGGCGCGGCGGTCGGCCTGCTGCTCCGCAATGAACGGCTGGTGCCGTCGGGCCTCGAGAACATCTTCGCGCTCTCCGCCGTGCTCCTGCTGTATGCGCTCGGCAACGCCGCGGTGCCGGAGAGCGGGATCCTCGCCGCGACCGTGGCGGGCGTCGTCGTCGGCGGCATGCGCACGCGCCTCCAGCGCGAGCTGCGCGAGTTCAAGGAGCAGCTCACGGTCATGCTCGTGGGCCTGCTCTTCGTCCTGCTCGCGGCCGACGTCCGCCTCGCCGAGGTCACCGCCCTCGGCTGGGGCGGGGTGCTCACGGTGCTGCTCGTGATGTTCGTGATCCGCCCCGTCGGCGTCGCGCTCTGCACCCGCGGCTCGACGCTGAGCTGGCGGGAACGCGCCTTCATCGCATGGCTCGGGCCCCGCGGCATCGTCGCTGCGGCGGTCGCATCCCTGTTCGCGCAGGCGCTGCTGGACCGCGGCCTCCCGCTGGGTGGCGAGCTGCGCGCGCTCGTGTTCCTCGTCATCGCGACGACGGTGCTCGTGCAGGGGCTCTCCGGCGGCCCGATCGCCGGCGTGCTCGGCGTCCGGCGCCGCAGCGACAGGGGCTACATCGTTGTGGGCGCCAACCCGCTCGGCCGCGCCCTCGCCCACGCGCTCCGCGCCGCCGGTGAAGAACTCGTGCTGATCGACAACAACGCGGCACAGGTCCGCGCGGCCGAGGAGGAGCGGCTGCCGGTCATCTTCGGCAGCGCCAACGAGGATGGGCCGCTGATCCGCGCCGACATCGAGGGGCGGCGCGGTTTCATCACCGTCACGACGAACGAGGGGCTGAACCTGCTGCTCGCCCGGCGTGCGAAGGAGCTGTTCCGCGTCCCCCGCACGTACGTCACCGTGCATCGCGCCAAGGCCGGCATCCAGCCGTCGCACGTACGCGAGGCGGGCGCCGCAGTGCTGTTCGGCGGCCCGATCGAGGTGGAGCATTGGATCCACCGCGTCCAGCAGGGGGCGGCAACGATCGAACATTGGCGCTACGCCGGTGCAGCCGCTGGAGGCGCGTTGTCGGAGGGGATGGCTGTCGCTACCCTCGGCGGGTTGCTGCCGCTCGTGATCGTGCGGCGCGGGACCGCCGCGCCTGTGGACGCGGAGACCCGCATCCAGCCCGGCGATGTCGTGATCCTGCTGATCCAGCGCGAAGCAGCCGCTGGCGCGCGCGACCGCCTGCTCGCCAGCGGCTGGGTGCCCGTTCCCTCGGACGGCAGCGCGCGGGCGGCGTCATAGGCCGGACGCCGCCACAGCGCCTCCCACATCGACGCGCCGCCCGCCGCGCCGGCCTCGCTCGGGCTCGGCGCCCCGACCCGCCGCGTTTGCGCCCGATCCCTGACGCCCTATCTTTGGCCCCACCTGACCAGATCCCTGTCGCGAAACCCGACGGCGCCGCGGGCCTCACCGCCCGCTGCCGCGCCACGGCCCAGGTACGGAGTCGCACCATGCTCCCCACTCGCTCGCTTGCCTGCGCCATGTCCCGACTGGCTGCGTCCCCCACGGACGAGCGAACCCGGACGCCGCGTCCCCCACACCTCCGCACGGGCATCGCTCAACGGCTCTGCGAGGGGGCGGCCCCGATCCGCGAACCGGGCCGGGGCGCCCGCGCCCTCGCCCTCGCCCTGGCCCTCTCGCTGGGCGCGCTGCCGCCGGCACAGCCCCGGACCATCCACGCGCAAACGCGCCTCACCACCCCGGAAGAGGAGTTCGGCCACCCGATCGGCGCGGACTACCAGCTCCCGAACTACCAGCAGCTCATGGCCTACTGGCAGAAGCTGGCCGTCCAGTCCGACCGCATGGTGCTCGACACCATCGGCTTCACCGCCGAAGGCCGGCCCCAGCTCATGGCCATCATCACCTCCCCCGAGAACCACCGGAACCTCGAGCGCTACAAGGAGATCTCGCGCCGGCTCGCCCTCGCCGAAGGGCTGACCGACGAGGAAGCGCGCGCGCTCGCGCGCGAGGGCAAGGCCGTCGTCTGGATCGACGGCGGGCTGCACGCCACCGAGGTGCTCGGCGCCCAGCAGCTCATGGAGCTCGTCTGGCAGCTCGTCAGCATGGATGACCCCGAAACGCTCCGCATCCTCGACGACGTCATCGTCCTCGCCGTCCACGCGAACCCGGACGGCCACGACCTCGTCGCCGACTGGTACATGCGCGAGCCGGAGCCGACACGCCGCTCGCTCAGCGGCCTCCCGCGCCTCTACCAGAAGTACATCGGGCACGACAACAACCGCGACTTCTACCTCGTCTCGCAGCCCGAGACGGAGAACATGAGCCGCGTGATGTTCCGCGAGTGGTTCCCGCAGATCGTCTACAACCACCACCAGACGGGGCCGCGCGGCACGGTGCTCTTCGCGCCGCCGTTCCGCGATCCGTTCAACCACTACTACGACCCGCTGGTGGTGGTGGGCATCGATCTCGTCGGCGCGGCGATGCACAGCCGCTTCATCGCGGAGGGCAAGCCCGGCGCCACCATGCGCCGCGGCGCGAACTACTCGACCTGGTGGAACGGCGGGCTGCGCACCACTGCGTACTTCCACAACATGATCGGGCTGCTCACGGAGACGATCGGCAGCCCGACGCCGATGGAGATCCCGTTCGTGCCCGAGCGTCAGTTGCCGCACGGCGACCTGCCCTTCCCCGTGCCGCCGCAGAAGTGGCATTTCCGCCAGTCCATCGAGTACTCGATGACCGCGAACCGCGCCGTGCTCGACGTCGCCTCGCGCTACCGCGAGACGCTGCTCTACAATATCTACGTGATGGGCAGGAACTCCATCGAGCGGGGCAGCCGGGACCACTGGACGATCTATCCCAGCCGCATCGAGGCGGTGCGCAAGGCGATGGCCGGGGCGCGCGCCGCGGGCGGCGCGCAGACAGGCGCGGAAGGCGACGCGGCATCGTCGCAGGACTACCTCTCGCTCCTCTACGATCCAGCGCTGCGGGACCCGCGCGGATACATCATCCCCGCGGACCAGCCGGACTTCCTCACCGCGACGAAGTTCGTCAACGCGTTGATCAAGAGCGGCGTCACCGTCCACCGGGCGACGGCGCCGTTCACGGTGAACGGGAAGCGCTACCCCGCGGGCTCGTACGTCGTGAAGACCGCGCAGGCGTTCCGGCCGCACATCCTGGACATGTTCGAGCCCCAGGACCACCCCAACGACTTCCAGTACCCGGGCGGGCCGCCGATCCCGCCGTACGATGTCGCCGGCTGGACGCTCGCCTACCAGATGGGCATCCGGTTCGACCGCATCCTGGACGGCTTCGACGGGCCGTTCGAGAAGCTCGAGGATGTCGTGTCTCCGCCCCCGGGCCGGGTCGAGCCCGTGGGCCGCAACGGCGGCTGGCTGCTCTCGCACCGCGTCAACGACGCCTTCATCGCCGTCAACCGGCTGCTCGCTGCGGGTGAGCAGGTGTACTGGCTGAGGGAGCCGGTGCGTGCGGGGACCGAGCGGCACCCCGTCGGCACGTTCTTCATCCCCGCGAGCGACCGCGCGCTGCCGATCCTGCGGGAACTCGCGCGGGAGAAGGGGCTGAGCTTCGAGGCCGTCGGCTCACGCCCGCGCGCCGAGGCGTTCGCGCTCCGCCCCGTCCGCATCGGCCTCTGGGACCGCTACGGCGGCTCCATGCCCTCGGGCTGGGTGCGCTGGCTGTTCGAGCAGTTCGAGTTCCCGTTCCAGCTCGTCTTCGCGCCGGAGCTCGACCGCGGCAACCTCCGCGAGAAGTTCGACGTACTGGTCTTCGTCGGCGGCGCGATCCCGCCGGTGCGCCGCACTGCCGCGTCCGGGGACGCGTCGGGCGGCGGGTTCCAGCCGCCGTTGCCGCAGAACGTCCCCGAGGAGTACCGCGAGTGGATCGGCTCCATCACTGCCGAGCAGACCATCCCGCGGCTACGAGAGTTCCTCGAGGCCGGCGGAACCATCCTCACCATCGGCAGCTCGACGAACCTCGCCTACCACCTCGGCCTGCCCGTGGCGGACCAGCTCGTGGAGGTGCGCGACGACGGGACGGAGCGCCGCCTCTCGCGCGAAGAGTTCTACGTGCCCGGCTCTGTCCTCCGGGTGCGGGTGGACACCACCGCGCCCGTCGCGCACGGGATGGAGGAGGTCGTGGACGTCATGTTCGACAACAGCCCGGTGTTCCGCCTGACCGAGGATGCGGCCCGGCGCGGCGTGCGGCGCGTCGCATGGTTCGACACAGCCGAGCCGCTGCGGAGCGGCTGGGCGTGGGGCCAGCATCACCTGGAGGGCGGCGCCGCCGTGGTCGAGGCCGAGGTGGGCAAGGGCAAGCTGTTCCTCTTCGGACCGGAGATCACCTTCCGCGCGCAGCCGCACGGCACGTTCAAGTTCCTGTTCAACGGGATCTATCTGGGTGTCGCGGAGCCGGCGCGGCTGCGGTAGCGGCGAGCCCGCGTCGTGGTCCATGGAAGGAGGCCGGGATGGCCGAGTCGAACGATCATGGTCGCTTCGTCTGGCACGACCTGCTGACGACCGATCCCGAGACGGCAGCCGCGTTCTACACGAGCGTGTTCGATTGGGGCACTGCGCCGTACGAGATTCCGGGTGTCACGACGCTCACCGTCTGGACGGCCGGGGACGTGCCGGTCGCGTCCCCGGGCCGGCTGGAGAACGAGCCGTGGACCGCTGCCGCCGGCCTCGGGCCCCACTGGCTGACCTACATCGGCGCGCGTGACGTGGACGCGACGGTCGCGCACGCCGAACGACTGGGCGCGCGCGTGCTCGCCCCCGCGCTCGACGTACCGAGCATCGGGCGCTACGCCGTGCTGGCCGACCCGCAGGGCGCGGTGTTCGCGGCGTTCCGGCCGGCCGCGACGGTCCCCGACGCGCCGCGGCCCGGGAGCATCGAGTGGCACGAACTCGCGACCACGGATCCTCGCGCCGCGTTCGCTTTCTACTCCGCGGTGTTCGGGTGGGTCGAGATCGGAGCCGGGGACGATGTGGTCACGACCCTCGTCTTCGGCCGGCCGAACGGCCCGCCGCTCGGCGTGATCCGTCGCATCGGGCGGGACGAGCACGGGCCGGCGTGGCTGGGCTACACCACGGTCGGCGACGTGGACCGCGTCGCGGACGACGCGACGCGCGGCGGCGGGCGCGTCGTCGCCGGGCCCATGGACGCGCCGGGCGGCGGCGGCCGCATCGTGGTGTGCGAGGATCCGCAGGGGGCGCGGTTCGGCGCGCTCCAGTGAGATCGTCGCCGGGACTCAGCGCCCCAGCAGCTCCCCCAGCACGCTCCGGCCCACCGCGTCCGCCGGCGCCGGTATGCCCAGCCATTCGGCCACCGTCGGCGCCACGGCGGTGGTCCGCACCGCTCCGATGCGCCGCCGCCCGAAGGCCGCACCCTCGGCGCAGAACGCCGTCCACATGTCCGGCTCCTCGGGTGGGAAGCCGTGGCCGGCATCGATGCCCGCCTCGCTGACCGCGGGCCCGCTCGCCTCGAACGACCAGCGCACGCCCGGCGCGGTCGCGAAGTACAGGTCCCCTCCGGCCGGCCCGCCGATGCCCAGCTCCGGATGCTCGTCCGGCCGGTACACCCGCGTCACCACCGGCTGCCCCGCCGGGTCCCGCACCGCGAGCAGCGCCGCCTCGGCTGCCGCCAACACCCGCGCCTCGTCCTCCGGCGGCACGATGCCACCCTTCCAGGCGGTACGGTTGATGTTGACCCAGTACCCGTTCGGCGAGATCGCGCGGGTGCGCGTGAGGTCCACCTGACCGCGGTCATCCAGCACCAGCAGCCCCGCATCCCTCAGTGCGGCGTTCGGCCGGAAGACCCGCCACGTCGCCCGCATCCCGTGGTCCCCCGTGACGAACAGCGCCGCGCCGGGCGAGGACGCCGCGAGCCGACGCAGGTGCGCGAGACGCAGGTCCACCAGCAACCACGCGCGCCGCCGCAGCTCCTGAACCTTCTCGGCGACGACGTCGTTGTAGCCCGGCCACTCGCGGACGACGTACCCGTAGAAGCGGTGATCCACCCCGTCCGCGAGCGGGAAGTAGTCGAGCAACAGGTCCACTCCGAGCTCGTTCCATGCCCACTCGCTGCCGCGCATGTACTGCCGCGTCAGGTACTCGTACGTCTCGAGCAGCCACGCTTCCGCGGTGCCATCGCCGCCCTGCCATGCCGGCGGGCCGAACGCGCCCGCCGCGAACAGGACGTCCGCGCCGCCCGCCACCCAGCCGCGCACCGCCGCGTCGTACGCCGCGGCGACCTCCGGCCGGTTCCCCTCGATCACGTTCAGCGCAGGGTAGTACAGCATGTAGCGCGAGCCGTCCGGCGCCAGCTCGAACAGCCGCACCACGAGGTACGCACGGCCGCCGTCCACCTCCAGCTCCAGCGGCTCGGAGAAGTGGCGGGCCAGTTCGCGGCCGCGCGGATCCGACGTGTCCGCCGGCGCCGCCGCTGCCACCACGCCGGCCGTGGCGTCGCGCGTGAGCGAGACCCGCACGTGCGTGTACACGCTGTCGCCGTAGAACAGCGCGAACACCGAGTCGTTGCCCACCACCCACGCGGTCTCGAGCGGCGGCACGCGGCCGGTGCTCGCCTTCTCGAGCCCGGCCCACGCGCTCGCCGGCCGCAGCGGATGCGTCCGCTCGGTGAGCACCGTGTGGCGCGCGATCTCCCGGTTGTGCCCGTTCACCACGTAGATGCCCGCCCCCTGGAGCGCGCGCTCGGCCTCGGCCCGGCGCCGCTGCATCGCCGGCTCATCACGGCTCGACGCCGGCGGGTAGCCCGGCGTCTGCGGCGCCTGCGTGACCTGATGCCCCATCACCGTGCGGCCCGCCCGCGCCGCCGTGATCCACAGCGGCTCCGCGCCGAGCACCTCCGCGCTGAAGCCGGAGACGCCGTCCAGCAGCGTGTGCTGGTCTTGCGGAAGCCGCAGCTGACGGTTCGCCGTCACACCCGTCACGTCGCCGTACGCGCCCGTCCACAGCACCGCGTGGCTCGGGGCCGTCACGCTCGGGAACGCGGTGACCGCGTGCGCCGCGCACGCGCCGGCGTCGAACAGGGCGAGGAAGTTCGGCACCGCGTCAGGCGGCAACGACTCCCGCACACGCGCTTCGTTCAACGCGTCGAAGCTGACGAGGATGGCGCGGCGCGGCACCGCGTCCGCGCCGGCACCGGCGCGCATCGCCGGTCCGCCGGCCGCACCGGGCTCGGCCGCCGGCGGGGCGGACGTCCTCGCGCACGCAGCGATCGCGAGGGCAGGCAGGAGGATGCGAGCGATTCCACTGCGGATGTGGAGCACCATCGTCTCCCCGGATTGCCGTGGCTCCCGAACCAGCACGCCCTGGCCGGGCGCGGTAGCCGGACGTTACTGCGGCGCCGCGCGCCGCGGCAAGGAGGTCTGCTCGGGGACCGGGCGAGCCGGCCAGCGCCGCTCTCTCGCATCGCCGACTGGCCCGCGGCGCGCGCGGCGGCGACGGCGCGGGGCAGCTACTCCCGGGGCCGCCGAACACGGCCCTCCCCTCCCTGTGTTCGCGGCGAACTTCCCCGCTCGGCCGGGCGCGCCCGGGCGGCGTGGAAGTCGACCGCGCCGGACGCGGCGAAGCCCCCACGCGTCGGCGCACGGACCCGAAGCCATGGAGGTTGGCCGTGCCCGGCGCGGCGGACTTCCAACCCACCGTCGGATCGCCTCGCAACCGTGGAAGTTCACCGCGCCCGGGCGCGACAAACCCGGAGCATGCCGCCGCGGCAGGGAACCGACCGAGAGAGCGCCGTCCCTTGTCTCCCGCCGCCACCCGCGTGAGATTGGCGAGCTGACCCGTACACGGACGTGCCCGGGGCCGGCGTCGCGCCCCGTCAGCCACGCGCGGAGCGTGCTGCGGCGGAGGCCGCGCACCGGAACCGGCGATGGAGGCGCGGGGGCGAGGTGCGACGGCGCCCCCCCCCACGGCCCCGGCACGCGTCGGAACCAGGACCGAGATGGAGGACGGCTCAGCCGTGAGCTACACCGTAGAGGACCTGCTCAAGCTGTTCGACCTCGAACAGATCGAGCACAACATCTATCGCGGCCGCAACCGCGACATCGGCAGCGGCCGCGTCTTCGGCGGCCAGGTGCTTGCGCAGGCGCTCGTCGCGGCGCGCCGCACGGTGGAGGAGGATCGGGTTGCACACTCGCTCCACGGCTATTTCATCCTGCCCGGCGACCTGAAGGCGCCGGTCGTGTACTTCGTCGAACGCCTGCGCGACGGCAAGAGCTTCACCACTCGCCGCGTCACGGCGATCCAGCACGGCCGCGCCATCTTCAACATGTCCGCGTCGTTCCAGGTGCGGGAGTCGGGGCCCGAGCACCAGATCGAGGCGCCGCGGGACGTCGCGCCGCCGGAGTCGCTCCGCTCCGAGCTGGACCAGATCCGCGAGCAGGCGGACCAGATCCCCGAGGCGCTACGGCCCGTGCTCACCCAGGACCGGCCCATCGACTTCCGGCTCGAGACGCCGCGCACGCCGTTCCGCACGGGTGCGCACCCGCCCGTGCGCCGCGTCTGGCTGCGCGCCATCGGCTCCATCCCCGACGACCTGCTGTTGCACCAGGCCGTCCTGGCCTACGCGTCCGACTACGGCCTGCTGGACGCGGCGCTGCAGCCGCACGGGCTCAACATCCGCACGCCCAACCTCCAGGTCGCGTCGCTCGACCACGCGCTCTGGTTCCATCGTCCGTTCCGCGCCGACGACTGGCTGCTCTACGTCATGGACAGCCCGGCCGCCGCCGGCGCGCGCGGGTTCACGCGCGGCAGCTTCTTCACGCGAGACGGCGTGCTGGTGGCGTCGGTCGCGCAGGAGGGGCTGATGCGGCTGTGGCCCAGCGAGGGCAAGGGCGCGGGCGAGGGGAAGGGTTGAACGGGGCGCGGCGTTGCCGTGCCCTCACTGCCCGCGTGGAGGTCGCCTCGTGGATCGCGGGATCGAGAACGGGCAAGGGTTGCGCGTCGGCGTCGTGCGTCGCGCCGCCGGCGCGATGGGCCGTCGCGCCTTCCTCCAGCGCCTGGCCAGCGCGGCCGCGCTGGCAGCGCTGCCCGAGGGGCTCGTCGCGTGCGGTGAGCGCGCGGCGGTGCGGCGCGGGCCGCCCAACCTGCTGCTCATCCTCGCGGGCGACCTCGGCCACGGCGCTGCCGCCACGTTCGGCGGCAGCGACGGCTCCCTGCCTGCGATCGAGCGGCTCATCGCGGGCGGCGTGCGCCTCACGCAGGCGTACGCCGCAGCCCCCGCGGCCGCGCCCACGCACCTCGCGCTCATGACCGGCGCCTACCCGGCACGGACGGAGGTCGGGCTCCGCGAGCAGCTCTCCACCCACCCGCTGGGGCTCTCGCCCGGCCCGTCCACGCTGCCGCGCAGGTTGAAGGACGCCGGCTACGAGACGGCCCTCGTCGGCACCTGGCGCCTGGGCGCACTTCCCGAGTTCCACCCGCTGCGCCACGGCTTCGATGAGTTCTACGGCTTGCTCGACACGACAGATGCTGCGCCCCCTGCCGACGCCGACCGCGGCACGCACCTCGTGTACGACGGCGAGACGCCCACACGCATTGAAGGCGACGTCACCGATCTTCTCACCGAGCGCGCGGTGCGGCTCATCGCGCGGCAGCGCAGCGCACCGTTCTTCCTGAGTCTCCAGTACGACACGCCGCGCGCCACGCCGCACGCGCCCGGTGACGCGCCCGATCTCGACCCGCTCTTCCAAGGCGGCTCGCCGGAGGCCCACGCGCGTGCGCTCGAGCGTCTGGACGCCGGCATCGGCCGGGTGCTCGACGCGCTCGCCGCCCACGGCCTCGAGGAGAACACGCTCGTCGTCTTCATCAGCGAGAACGGCACGGGGCGGTTCTCCCGCAGGGGCCCGCTGCGCGGCGGGAAGATGACGCTCTGGGAAGGCGGCATCCGTGTGGCGGCAGCAGCGCGGTGGCCGGCCGTGATCCCCGCAGGGACGGAGACGGACCAGGCCGCCATCACCATGGACTGGACCGCAACACTGCTCACCGCCGCGGGCATCGAGCTGGACGCCGACACCGCGCCCGACGGCATCGACCTCATGCCCGTGCTGACCGGTGCGTCGGCGCCCAGCGCCCGCGAGCTGTTCTGGCGCACCGACCAGCGCACCCGCCACAAGGCCATGCGCGGCGGCGACTGGAAGTACCTCGCCACCGAAGAAGGCGAGTTCCTCTTCGACCTCGAGACCGACCCCGGCGAGACGCGGGACCGCAAGCACGACCAGCCCGACCTGTTCGAGCGCTTCAAGGCGGCGTACGCACGGTGGGAGGCCCAGATGCTGGAGCCCGCTGCGCCGGATCCGGCGAGGGCGTGACGGGAGACGCGGCGAGATCCACCATCACGTCTCGGAACCCGTTCCCGCTCGCGGCCCCAGGGGCGCGGCAAAGGGGCGACATCGCCCGGAGCGTGTGCGCGGCGCTGTCCATCGGGTTCGCGCTGCGGCGCATAGAGCCGTACGAAACTCACGTGCGTCGCCGTGTCTCTCGCCAGGGCGACGAAGCGGCCGTCGGCTAGGAATCCGGCCGGGAACGCGCCATCCTCGATCACCACGGCGTCCACGGTGCCCGTCGCAGGGTGAACGACCCACACGGCCAGCGGAGCGCCCTGCATCGAGGAGGGCCGCCATGGCTCGAGCCAGACGAAGCCGTCCGGGTCGACCGTCAGGTCGCTCCACTTGAACCACGCGGTCGGCCGCACGCGGCGGACGTCCACATTCCAGGATCGGGCACCCGCGGACCTTCGGGAGCGGCGGCACCGGGTCGCGCGCAGGAGCGTGTGGGATAGAGTCGGCTCCACCAGCCAGGTTTCGAGCACCCGGGTCCCTTCCGCACGGTCGGCGCGGTCCGCGGAGTACACGACGCGGCCGCACCTCGCCGCGATGCGCCAGGGGGCATCGAGAACAGGAACGCCGCGTCCGACGTGGCGCCGGAACTCGCCGCGCGGATGGAACTCCGATTGGCCGGAGCTGTGTCGGAAGCACGCCAACGAGATCGATGGACCGACCCGATGTGTGGAGGCGCACCCGCCGTCAAGAAATCGGCAGGGCTCCATCGCCGCGAACTCGAGATGCCGTCATCGGGGGCAGTGATAGCGCAGCCGGTACAGCGCGGGCTGTTCGAGGATATCAGTGAGGAGCAGCTCGTCCTGACCCGTGACCGCCAGCGACCACGCCGTGAACGGGAGGAACAGCCGGCACTCCAGCGTACCCGTGGGCCCGATCACATCGACGGCCTGCGCAGGGACGCGGTACTCCTTCGATCCGAGGCGCGCCGTCTTCGGAGCGACTGCCGTGAGCACGAACAGCCGCCCTGCGCCGTCCAGCTCGATGTCGTACGTGATCAGTTGAGCGTCACCAGCGGGCAGCGGCGAACGGCTCGTGACGTACTCCCTCATCGGAGGCGGATCGAACGCCAGCGGCCGCCGCAAGCTCCCTGCCCTCTGGCCGCTCGCCGTGAACCGTTCGACGTGCGGCTCGAACGGCCAGGCCACGACGATGCTCCCATCGCGCGGGTCGCGGGCGACGCGGACGTAGTTGCCGAGTATGGGGATCACCACGCCCTCGTACGGGCGCGCCGCTCCGAACTCGCCGATCGCCTCGCCCGAATCCAACGACACGACGGTGATCAGGGAGTCTCCGCGCAGCACGGGCCGGTTATCCATGAGCGCGAAGTTCTGGCCGAACGTTGCGGCGTACATCACCCGCCGTGTCGGATCGATCGTCGCATCCTGGGCGCCTCGCGCGTAGGGCATCGATCGAATGAACCTGCCGTCGCGATCCAGCGCCTGAATGCGTCCGTTCCCTTCATCCACGACCCAGAGCGTGTCGGCCACCCGCCCCAGCGCGCTGGGCTTCTTCAGCTCGCCGGGGCCGGAGCCGGCGGAGGCGAGCGTGTCGACCCGTGCCCCCTGAACCGATAGAGCTCGGAATTCCCGCGGTCGAGCACGTACACCGCGTCATCCGGCCCCTGGATCACCGCGACCGGCTCGTACAGCTCGATGCCTGCCAGAGCGGAAAGGGTGTCCACCGAAAGCAAGCGCCCCTCGACGGCCGGAGCCCGCTCCGCGCCGCAGCCCGCTGCAAGAAGGCAGACAGCAAGGAAACGTGTCGCGCTCCGCTCCATCGATCAGTCGTCGGGATCCAGCGCTAACCTGTCGAGGAGAGCCCTGGTCTCCTTGCTCCCAGGGAGCGACAGGTCGTGCCAGTCACGAACCCTGTCGTCACACGTCGGCGTCCGCAGCGCGCCAGGCGGCCGGGACGCGGCTTCGGCGATCGTCCTCGCCGTGCCGCCGCTCGGGCCCGCGGAAGCGCAACTCCTGCCAACGCTGCTGCTCGCGGCGCAACCTCTCCTGCTCGCGCTGCCATCGCTCCTGCTGGCGCCGCAGCTCCCGCTCGAGGTCGCGCAGCGCGCGCTCGAGCGTGCGCTCCACGCTGCGTCCGATCCGGTCGATCTCGCGCCCATCCGGCACGACGTTGCGGAGCTCGCGCTCGACCTGCGGCGCCAGCTCGCGCCACAGCAGGCCGGGCAACGACTCGAGCCCGCCGCGCGGCACCTCGATCGTGTTGTCCGCGATGCGCGGTTGCGACCGGCGCAAGTCCCACCACGGCTGCCACCAGGGCCACCAATCCTCGTCCGTCGCGATGCGGCGCATGATGGCGCCCCACGCCGCGGCCGGCGCCGTCCCGCCCGTCGCTCGCACCGCGATCGGGCGCGGGCGGTCGAAGCCGATCCAGACCGTCGCTACGCGCCGCGTGGTGTAGCCCACGAACCAGGCATCGGTCCAGTCGTCCGTCGTGCCGGTCTTTCCGGCCGCGGGACCGCGGTAGCCCGCGCCGCGCACGGCGCGCCCCGTGCCTTCGTCGACCACGCCGGTGAGCAGCCGGGTCATCTCCCGGGCGACATCGGGATCCATCACCTCGCGCCGCGCGACCTCCGGCTCCCACAGCACGCGGCCGTCCGCGTCCTCGACGCGCAGCACGAAGCGCGGCGCGACGGCGTGGCCATCGCCGGCGAACGCGGTGTACGCCGACGTCAGCTCGAGCGGCGTCGCCTCCGCGATCCCCAGCGCGAGCATCGGCGTGTGCCGCAGCTCGCCGCGGAACCCCGCGCGCCGCGCCAGCTCCGCCACCTCGTCCGGACCCACGGCCTCGGCCAGACGCACCGCCGGCACGTTGCGCGAGTGGACCAGCGCATCCCGGAGCGTGACATAGCCGGTGAAGCGGCCGTCGTAGTTCTTCGGTTCCCAGACCTCGCCGTCGGCCACGAGGCGGTACGGGGTGTCTTCGAGCCAGTCATACGGGCGGTAGCCGCGGGCGAGTGCCACGGCGTACACGAACGGCTTGAACGTGCTGCCCGTCTGCCGGCGGCCGAGCACGGCACGGTTGTAGGCCGAATGTCCGTAGTCACGCCCGCCGACCAGCGCGAGCACGTCGCCCGTGCGGGCGTCCATCACGACGGCCGCGCCCTGGAGGTACTGCGTCTCGGCCGACGACGGGTCGTGCCGCGCGAAACGGGGGCCGGCGAACCGGCCGAACGCGCCACTCTCGACGCGCCGGATCTGGCGCTCCAGCTCCTCCTCCGCAGCGCGCTGCGCCTCGAGGTCGATCGCGGTGGTGATGCGCAGCGGCTTCCGGTAGAGCCCATCGCCCAGCTTTTCCTCCAGCAGGCTGCGCACGACCTGCACGTAGTAAGGCGCGACGAGGCCTCGATGCCTCGCTGGCCGCGCTTCGGCCAGCCGCAGCGGCCGACCCTTCGCCTCCTCGGCCTCCTCCGCATCGATGCGGCCCTGCTCCGCCATCAGCGAGAGCACGAGGTCGCGCCGCGCACGCGCCTCGTCCGGCCGACGCCGCGGGTCGTAGTACGACGGCGCGCGCGGCAACGCCGCGAGCAGCGCGGCCTGCTCGAGCGACAGCGATTTCGCGCTCTTGCCGAAGTACTGCTGCGCCGCGGCCTCGATGCCGTACGCGCCGCCGCCGAAGTAGATGTGGTTGAGGTACAGCTCGAGGATCTCTTCTTTGGTGAAGCGCCTCTCGATCGCCCGCGCCACCCGGATCTCGAGCAGCTTGCGGCCCAGGGTGCGTTCGTGCGGGGGCAGCCGGTCCGCGAACACGTTACGCGCGAGCTGCATGGTGATGGTGCTGAACCCCTCACGGATCTCGCCCGCCCGCAGGTTGGCGACCGCGGCGGCCGGCACGCGCCGCCAGTCCACGCCGTTGTGCGAGTAGAACCGCTTGTCCTCGACGGCGATGAACGCGGCGGGCACGTACTCCGGCAGGTCCTCCAGCTTCACGAGCCGGTGCCGCACGGGGCTGAGGTCGGCGAACGGCCGGCCCCCGCGGTCCAGCAGCACGGACGCGTTGCCGGGCTGGTAGGACGCGAGCCGCGAGACGTCCGGGCAGCCGCCGATGCCGCAGCGCTCCCAGAGGAGCACCGCCGGTGCGCCGGCGAGGATCAGCGCGATCCACACCGTGCGCGCACGGAGCACGTTCCGGAGGAAATCCAACGGGGATGGTCGCGAGAACCGATCCATTGTCGCTCCGTCTCGCCGTTCCCGAGCGAGCGCGCCAGACGAACGGCGCGACTTTCCAGAACCAGGAGCCGGCGCCCTGCCCTCCCGTACAGAGCCCGGCGAGAGCAGCGGGCCGTCCCTGACCTGGCGAGTCCCAGGGCTCCAGGACGGGCGCCGCGTGCATTCCCACGCAAGCCCGTACCGGGGCACGGCGGGCCCTTCCCGGACCCGTGAACGCCGCACTCCAGGAACGTGGTCTCGGCCCCTTTCCGGCTTCTACGCCCCTCCGGAGAGGGTGTTTCGCCGTGCACCGACGCCCCGACGGCGGGCAGCGGCCGTCTGACACCTCGGATGCTGCGTTCGGCGTGGAGGGTTGCTGGGTCGGCATCCGGCGCGACGTCGCCCGGATGCGTCGGGGCCGGAGGGAGACTTCAGTCCAGCGGCGCGTGGCGCGGCCAGGGCTGCAGCATCTCGAGCTGACGCGCCACGCCCAGCAGCAGCCCCTCGCCGCCCGGCCGGGCGACGAGCTGCACGGACAGCGGCACGCCGGTGGAGTGGCGGCTTCCGGTGGGCACCGCAACAGCCGGCCAGCGGGCGTGGTTCCACGGCCCGGTGAACGGCGCGAAGCGCGCGTTCACCGCCACGTTGGCCAGCCAGCCGCGCTCGCTCCAGCGCTCGGCCCGCGGCGGCGGCGCCGCCAGCGTCGGCGTCACCAGCACGTCCAGCTCGCGGAAGAACTGCGCCATGAGCGAGCCGAACGCGTCCCGGTGCTCGGCGCGGAAGAGCCTCAGCCGTCGCGCGATGCGGCCCGCGCGGATGTGGGCGCGGGTACGCGGCTCGAGGACGTCCAGCGTGGCGCCGAGGGCGGGCCCGGCTTCGTCGAACTCCGTGGCGACGACGGCGAACCAGCCGGCGAACAACCGCAGCCCCAACCCCGCCGGGATCGGCGGATCGGCGCGCCGGACCTCGTGCCCTGCACGGGCGAGCAGCTCTGCGGTTTCCAGCGTCGCCGCCTCGTACTCGCGGTCCACGCCCACCAGCGGCGCCAGCGGCGACCGTACCGACACGCCGACGCGCAGCGGGCGTTCCGGCACGACCACGTGCGCGAGCTCCGGACGCGCCGCCATCGCGGAAAGCGCCAGCGCGGCGTCTTCGACCGTCGTCGCCAGCACGCCGTTCTCGACCAGGCCGCACCAGTCCGTAGGGCCCATCTCGCACGGCACCACGCCCGGGCCCGGCTTGATGCCGATCAGGCCGCACGCCGCGGCGGGGATGCGGATCGAACCCAGCCCGTCGTTGCCGTGAGCGACGGGGACGATCCCCGCTGCGACCGCGGCCGCGCTGCCGCCCGAGGAGCCGCCCGCGCTCCGGTCCGGCGCCCACGGGCTGCGCGCGATGCCGCTCGCGCCGTCGCTCGTGCCCCACACCCCGAGCTCCGGCATGCGCGTCATGCCGACAACGATGGCGCCCGCCGCCCGCAGCCGGGCGACCACCGGGTGATCTGCCGGCGCCGGGTCCAGCGCCGCACGCCGGGCGCCGTGGCTCAGCGGCTCGCCCGCCACCGCGACGTTGTCCTTCACCGCGACCGGCACCCCCGCCAGCGGCAGGGCGCTCAGGTCCTCCCGCCGCGCCAGCGCCTCGGCCTCCGCGAGCGCCGCCTCCGCGCGCACGCGCGCAAACGCGCCCACGCGCTCGTCCACCTCTGCGATGCGCTCGAGCGCCGCGCGCACGGTGTCCGTCGGGGACATGCGGCCCGCCCGTACCTCGCCGGCGATGGCCGCGGCGGTCAATTCCGTGATCCGCACTGTGACTTGCCGCACCGTCGAGGAGGAACCAGGTACGGAGAGCGGCTGGCGCGAGTCCTGCGTCAACCGGTTTGTTCACGCGCGAACCAGCAGCACCCTTCCGCGCTCTCGGCCCCCCGCCCCTGCGCGCCTCCACAGTGAGCCGCGATGCTCCCTATACTCGGCGCGAGCGGCGGTCGGGGGAAGAGGGGACTCGCGCAATCGAGTGAGCCGACCTACCTTGTTGCGTCTATGCCCACGCTCGCCGACATCCACGCCGCCCGGGACCGGATCCGCGGCGGCATCGTGCTCACGCCGTGCACGCCCGCGCTGGCGTTCGCGGATGTCGTGCCCGGCCGCCTGTGCGTCAAGCTGGAGAACCTCCAGCGCACGGGCTCGTTCAAGGACCGTGGCTCGCTGAACCGCCTGCTCGCGCTCTCGCCGGAGGAGCGGCGGCGCGGCGTCGTCACGGCCAGCGCCGGCAACCACGCGCAGGCGGTGGCCTACCATTGCCAGCGGCTCGGCATCCCCGCCACCGTCGTGATGCCGGAGGGCACACCGCTGATCAAGCTCTCCAACGCGCGGCGCTACGGCGCGCGGATCGTGCTGTCCGGCGCGACCATCTCGGACGCAATGGTCGAGGCGCGCCGGCTCGAAGCCGAAGAGCGGCTCACCATGGTGCACGCCTTCGATGACGACCTCGTCATTGCCGGCCAGGGCACCGTCGGGCTCGAGCTGCTGGAACAGGTCCCGGACCTGACGTGCGTCGTCGTGCCGATCGGCGGCGGCGGGCTGATCAGCGGCATGGCCGTAGCGCTCAAGGAGAGCCGCCCGGACATCCGCGTGATCGGCGTCGAAGCAGAGGCCGCCGCCTCCGCCCTGCTCTCCCGGAAGGCGCACCGCATCGTCCACATCGAGACGGCGGAGACCATCGCGGACGGCATCGCGGTCAAGCGGATCGGCGAGCGGACGTTCCCGCTGATCGAGCGGTACGTGGACGACATCGTCGCCGTCAGCGAGCGCGAGATCGCGACCGCGGTCTATCTGTTGATCGAGCGCCAGAAGGTCGTCGCCGAGGGCGCCGGCGCCGTCCCCCTCGCCGCGCTGCTCACCGGCAAGGTCCGCACGTCGCCGAACGACGTGACCGTGATGGTCCTGTCCGGCGGCAACATCGACGTCAACATCATCGAGCGCATCATCGACCGCGGCCTGGTGGGCGAAGGCCGGCTTGCGCACCTGATGGTGAAGGTGAGGGACCGCCCGGGCGAGCTGGCGCGGCTCACCGCGATCGTGGCTGAGTGCGGCGCCAATGTGCTCGAGATCGGGCACCGCCGCGCCTTCGCGGACATCGCCGTGGCCGACGTCGAGATCGTCATGCACCTCGAGACGCGCGGACGCGACCACGTCGAGGAGATCATCCAGCGGTTGGAAGCGGAGGGGCTGAGGGTCGAGGAGGACATCTGAGCCGTCCCTCGTCCGCCCACACCGCTTCCACCAGCGCCGGCAGAACCTTTGCCGCCGGGCCGGTCAGGTGCCACTCGTCCGGCCCGAGCGGCGCGTCCGGCGGCGCGGTGTTGACCACCACGATCGCCGCCCCGGCGCGTCTGGCGAGTGGAACCAGCCCGGCCGCGGGGTACACCACGCCCGACGTTCCGATCACGAGCAGCGCGTCACAATCTCCGGCCGCCGCGACGGCCCGCTCGAACGCGCCCGGCGGCAGCGACTCGCCGAACCACACCACGTCCGGCCGCAGCGGCGCGCCGCACGCCGGGCAGCGCGGCGGCACGGCGCCGTCGTCCCACGCCTCGACCAGCCGCCCCTCCCGCGAGCACTTCGTGCGCTGGATGCGGCCGTGCAGCTCGATCACGTTGCGGCTGCCCGCCCGCTCGTGCAGCCCATCCACGTTCTGCGTGATCAGCGTGAAGCGTGGGACGAGCGTCTCGATGCAGACCAGCGCGTGGTGCGCCGGGTTCGGCTCGGCCTTCGCCACCCGCGAGCGCCGCCACTCGTACCAGCGCCAGACCAGCGCCGGGTCGCGCGCGAACGCTTCCGGCGTGGCCAGGTCTTCGGGCCGGTAGCGCGCCCACAGCCCCGTCTGCGGATCGCGGAACGTGGGCAGCCCGCTCTCGGCCGAGATGCCCGCGCCCGTCAGCGCCGCGATGTGACGCGCGGCACGCAACCGTCGGATCAGCGCTTCGTCGAACATGCGCAAAGTATCGTGCCGCTGCGCGAGGAACGCCAGGTGCGCGCTGCGGCCGCGACGCGCCCGTGTCGAGGGAGGTCCTCCTGTCTTTGCGTCGCTCCGCCGGATCCGAGCCCTCTCACACCACCACCCGGCGCCACCGCCCGCGGCGGAACACCAGCGCGCTCAGCACGCTCAGCGCGGAGAACGAACAGGCGAGGGCGATGAACACGCCGTCCGCGCCCAGGCCCAGCGGGAACGCGAGCATCCACGCCAGCGGGAACTCGAACACCCAGATGCTCGCCAGGTTCAGAAGCGTTGCGGTCCAGACGTCGCCCGCGCCGTTGAACGCCTGCGTGAGCACCGCCCCGAAGGCGTACGGATAGAAACCCAGGCTCACGATGCGCAGGCAGCGGATGGCGTATGCGCTCGTGGCCCCGTCGGTGCCGAACAGAGCGATGATTCCCGGCGCCGCGATGAGGGACACGGTCGCGGCGCTGCCCAGGAGGACGAGGTTCATGAGCCCGGCCAGCCAGACGGCGCGCTCCGCCCGGTCCGGATCCCCGGCCCCCAGCCCCTGCCCCACCATCGTGGCCGCCGCGTTGCCGAAGCCCCACGCGGGCAGCAGCGCGAACAGGATGACGCGGATGGCGATCGTGTACCCCGCCAGCGCCTCACTGCCGAACTCCGCGATGATGCGTGCGAGCCCGATCCAGCTCACCGTGCCGATGAGTCCCTGGAGCGTCCCCGTGCCGGAGAGACGGACGAGCCGCCACATGATCGCCGGCTGGATGCGCACGTGTCTCCCCCGGATGCGCAGGCGCCCGTCCGCGCGGAGCAGTACGCCGAGCTGGAACGCGACGCCGGTCGCGCGGCTCACCGCCGTTGCCACCGCCGCGCCGGTCACGCCCATCGCGGGGAACGGGCCAAGCCCGAAGATGAGCAGCGGATCCAGGGCGATGTTGAGCCCGTTGGCCAACCACAGCACGCGCATGGCGACCGCCGCGTCGCCCGCGCCGCGGAACGCCGCGTTCAGCAGGAAGAGCAGCAGGACGACGCCGCTGCTGCCGAGCGAAACCGCGGTGTAGCCGGCGCCCACCGCCACCACGTCCGCGGACGCGCCCATGAGGCGCAGCAGCGGGCGCGCATAGACGATGCCCGCAACACCCAGCACCGCCGCGAGCGCGGCGCCCAGCGCCACCGCCTGCACCGTCGCCCGCGCCGCGGCGTCCTCGTCCTGCTCGCCGATGCGCCGGGCGACCAGCGCGGTCACGCCGATGCCGACCCCGGCCGCCACCGTGTACACCAGCGACAGGAGCGTCTCGGTCAGCCCGACCGCCGCCACCGCCTCCGCGCCCAGCATGGACACGAAGAAGATGTCCACCACGGCGAACACGGACTCCATGAGCATCTCGAGCACCATGGGGATCGCGAGCAGCAGCACCGCGCGGCCCACCGGCCCGCGCGTCGGGTCGCTGCCGCGGCCCCATACGGCGTCGCTCACGGTCCGCCACCAGCGGCCCCGCGCCTCCTGCACCGGCCCCGGCGCCCCATCCACCTGCACACCCATCGCATCGCCCATCGTCTTCGGACTCACACCGAAAAAGGAGCCGCCCCCGGAGCCGAGGCGCCGGGGGCGGCTCCCTGCGTACGCCGCCGCGCACTCAGCGCAGCGAGACCGGCTCCCCGGAGGCCAGACTCGCCGCCTCCGCATCCAGCAGTCGGGCGACCGCCAGCGCGTCGTCCATCGTCACCCGCAGGTCGCGCCGCCCGTCGCGCACGGCTTCGAGGAAGTGAAGCACCTCCGCCTCGTAGCCCGTGGTGGCCGGCAACGGGACGGGCCGCGTCTCGCCGCCGCGGGTGAGCAGCAGCGGGTCGTCGCGGTCGTGCGCGAAGTCGGCCACGGCGTCCTCGAACTCGACCCGATAACGCATGTGGAAGGGGAACCCGGGATCGTCCACCCACCCTCCCGTCGCCGCGATCGACGGATCCCCGCCTCCGTAGCGGTAGCGGGTGGTGAACCGGCTCGCATCACCGACCGTGTGCACCGCGGCCGGCTCGCCGAAGCACCAGAGCACGAAGTCCGCGTCGTGGACGTGCAGCTCGTGCAGCGGACCACCCGTCAGCTCGACGTTCCTGTAGAAGTGCGGCGACCAGTCCGGCTGCGCGCCCACGCGCTCGAAGCTCGCGCTGCGGACCGCGCCGAACACGCCCGTGCGGATCTGCTCGTAGAGCCACGGCCAGCCCGGCCAGAAGCGCATGCACATGGCGGGCATGCAGAGCGTCGAGGCGCGGGCCGCGGCCTCGGCCAGCGGGCGGACCGCCTCCGCCGTGAGCGCCACCGGCTTCTCCACGATCACGTGCTTGCCCGCGGCGAGCGCGGCCAGCGCCAGCTCGACGTGGCTGTCCGTGTGCGTGCAGATGCTGACGACGTGGATCCGCTCGTCCGCGAGCAGCTCGTCCGCGCTGGTGTAGATCCGCGTCTCCGGAGGAAGTGCGCCAGTCTGCGATTGCTGTGCCAGGTTGCCGCCCCCGGACCGCATCGAGCGGCTGTAGATGCCGATCAGGCGGCAGTCGATGCCGGCCTCCGCCGCCGCGGCGTACGCGGCCGCGTGCGTGCGCCCCATCACGCCGTACCCGATGATGCCGACGCCGATCACGGTTCGGCCTCCAGGCGCAGCGGTCGCCGCGTGGTTCGTGACACCGTCGTCGTCATTGCCTCGCTCCCGGAGAATTCGGACGCGGCCGAAGCCACCGGACAACCTACAACGCGGCACGCCTCGCCGCGAGGACAGCGGCACCCCCGCGCCGTCCTCGCGATCCGCGCCCTCATCGCCGCCCGCGCCTCCGCGTGAGGGGACGCCGCGTCTTCCGGGGCGTGGAAGGCGCGGAGCTCGGGATCACACGGAGCCGAGGAACGTGTGGAGCCGGCCCTACAAGACCGAGAGGGGGACCTACGCTGCCCGGGCCTCGCCGCGCTCGGGCCCGCCGCGCTCGCTCACCTCCGCCGACTTCGCGCGGACGCCGATGCCGTGCTCCATCACCAGACCGGCGACGGCGCCGCCGATCAGCGGGCCGGCCCAGTAGACCAGGTGGTCCGTCCACGCGCCGGAGACGAGCGCCGGGCCGAACGCGCGCGCCGGATTGACCGCCCCGCCGGTCAACGGCCCGAACGCCAGGATGTCCGCAGCGATGGTGAGGCCGATGGCGATCGGGAACACCGACGCGGGCGCCCGCTCGTCCACCGCCGTGCCGAACACGACGAGCACCAGGAAGAACGTGCCGATCGCCTCCAGCACGATGCCGGCCAGCGCGCTCACGTTCGGCGCCAGCGCAGGAGTCCCCTCGCCCACCGCGAACCGGCCGAACGCGGCAGCGACGATCAGCGCCGCCACCACGGCGCCGACGATCTGGGCGGCCCAGTACACCGCCGCCTGCCGGATCGGCATCCGGCCCGCCACCACGAAGCCCAGGGTGATCGCCGGGTTGAAATGGGCGCCGGAGATCGCGGCGAGCGCGGCCACCATCACCAGGATCGCGAGCCCGTGCGCGAACGCCACGGCCACCAGGCTGCTCGGTTCCGACTCGCCCGCCAGCGTCGCGGCGTTGATCGCGAGCACACCGGCGAACACCAGCGTGAACGTGCCGATCGCTTCGGCGAGGGCGATCCGCGTGGGAGATCTGACCATAGGGCGCGCCGCTCCTTCCCGGGAAAACCGCGCCGCACGCGCGGCAGCGGTGGCGCGCCGGGGAGCCAGACACGTGCCACGCGCCGCCCTGCCTCCTTCACCCCGGCCCCGCCCGCGCCGCTGGCTCCGCCCACGCGGTGCAACCACACGACGAGCGGCCGCGCACGCGCCCCCGTACGCGGCCGCAGTCGTCGCCGACGCTGCGCCCTGCACGCGGCCTCGGTCTGCCTCAGTCCGCCACGTCGATGTGCCGCGCGATCACCTCCCGCGCGCGCCGCACATCCTCGACGCGCTGGTTGCCCGCCTCGCGCTCGATCACGAGGTCCACACGCAGCTCCGCTGCACGCAGCACATCGAAGAACGCGGCCCAGTCCACCTGGCCCTCCCCCACGGGCACCTCGGTGCCCCATTCGCCCGGCCGCCCGGACGCGATCGCATCCTTGATGTGCACCTGCCGCACCCACGGCGCCAGCCGGCGCAACGCCTGCACCGGGTCGCCCATGCCGTACAGGATCATGTTCGCCGGGTCGAAGTTCACGCCCACACCGGTGTCGCCCAGGTCGTCCAGCAACTCCGCCAGCGTGTCCGCCGTCTCCTGCCCGGTCTCCAGCGCCACCCGCACGCCCCGCTCCGCGAAGACGCGCGCGACCTCACGGATCCGATCCGCCAGGACGCCACGGCGCGGGTCCGAGGGGTCGTGCGGGATGAACCCCGCATGGAACGTGACCAGCGTGATGCCCAGCACCTCCGCGAGGCGCGCGCTCTCCTGCGCCACCACCCGGTTCGCTCCCCACGTCTCGTCCGGCACGAGCCCGCCGGTGCGACGGATCGACTCCAGCGTGCTGTAGTCCTCGCCCACCGGCTCCATCATCCCCGAGACGATCCGGATGCCGGCCGCGTCGAACGCCGCGCGCACCTCGTCCAGCGGCAGCGCGCCCGAGCGGATCGGCTCCAGCGCGAGCTGCACCGCATTCAGACCCGTCGCACGCACGCGGGCCACCAGCTCCTGGACCGTGCGCGGCCGGAGCGACCACGTGCACACCGCCAGCCGCGGGCGGAGCTGCACGCCCGGACCCGCCCGCTCCGGCTTCGGATCCGGCACTCCACCCGCACCGCCCCCGGAGCCACGCTCGGGCTCCGGGACGACGACGTCGTTCTCTGCCATCACGTCCTGCCTTCCGCTCGGGTCATCGCGACTTCGCCATCGACTCCAGCCGCTCGAGGTGCTTGGCCAGCACCTCCCGACTGGTCCTCAGATACTCCACGATCAGCGCCAGCTCCTCGTCCGAATACCGCGCGGCGACCTCCTGCCCCTCCTGCCCCAGGGGGCCCCAGATCCGCGCGATCTCCTCACGCGCCCGGTCCGTCAGCTCCACGTACACCCGCCGCCGGTCCCGCTCATCCCGGACCCGCCGCACGTACCCCGCCCGCTCCAGCCGGTCGATGAGCGCTGTCGTCGCGCCGGTGGTCAACCGCGCTTCCCGCGCCAGCTCCGTCGCCGTCACGGGCCCGCGCCGGTCCAGGACTCCCAGGCACCGGAGGTCCGTGGGGTTGATCCCCAGCAGGTCCGCGGCCGCGTCGTCGAACGCCCGCGTCGCCTCCTGCTCCAGCCGCAGCTCGGTGAACAGCTCCTCGAGAAGGACCCGACGATTACTTGACAATCAAGATACCCCATTGTAGAGTAAGTGGGACATCGAACCAAACTACCCGGGCCCGGGCCCTGGCGGAAGACCTCCGCGCCTCCGCGGCGGCCGGCCGGGTTCCTGCGTCCGCCGTGGCCGGCCTGCCCGCCCCGCGGCGGCAAACCCGAAAAGGGGGATGCATGCGAGCACTGATCATTGGCGCCGGCATCGGCGGCCCCGCCGCGGCGGTGGCGCTCCAGCGCGCCGGCATCGAGCCCATCATCTGCGAGGCGCGGGCCGCGACCGCCAGCTCGACAGGGCTCTTCCTCGGCCTGGGGATCAACGGCATGCACGTGTTGCGTGAGCTGGGCCTCCTGGACGAGGTCCTGAGCCGCGGCGCGGTCCCGACCCCCTGGCTGGAGTTCTTCAGCGCGACTGGCCGGCGCCTGGGCGCGGTGCCGATGGGCCGGCTGGATGAACGCACGCCGAGCGTCACGCTCACGCGGAGCGCCCTCCAGGAGGCGCTGGTGGAGGCCGCGCGGGACCGGGGGATCACGATCCACCACGGCCGACGCTTCGTCGAGTACCGCGAAGCGACGAACGGCGTCGTGGCGCGGTTCGAGGACGGCGGCGAGATCGAGGCGGATCTGCTCGTCGCTGCGGACGGGATCCACTCCGCCGTGCGCCGCGCCGCGTTCCCGGACGCGCCCGCGCCCAGCTACGCGGGGCTGCTGAACCTCGGCGGGTTCGTACGGGATTCGGGTCTGCCGCCCACGCCGGATGCGATGCGCATGGTCTGGGGGTGGCGCGCGTTCTTCGGCTACACCGTGCAGGAGAACGGCGAGGCCTGGTGGTTCGCGAACGTGGGAGAGGCGCGCGCGCCCCGGCGCGGGGAGCTGGAGGCAGTGTCCACGGAAGAGTGGCGACGACGTCTCCTGGCCCTCTTCGCGGACGACGCGCCGTTCATCGCCCGGCTGATCGAGGCGACGCCGGAGATCACCGCGACGTCCATCCACGACCTGCCGTCGCTCCCCGCGTGGCATCGCGGCCGCGTGGTTCTCATGGGCGACGCTGCGCACGCGGTCTCGCCGAGCTCCGGGCAGGGCGCCTCGCTCGCGCTCGAGGATGCGATCGTGCTGGCGAAGTGCCTGCGCGACGTCACGCCGGTCGAATCCGCGCTCGCGCGCTACGAGGCGCTGCGTCGGCCGCGCGCGGAGCGGATCGTGGCGGACGGCCGCCGCCGGGGCACGTACAAGGCGCTGCGGAGCCGCGCCGCGGTCCGGCTGCGCGACCTGGTCATGCCGCTCGCGCTGCGCGTCTTCGCCAACGGGCAGCGGCTGGCGTGGATCCACGACTACCGCGTGCGTTGGGACGAGCCGGTCACGGGTCGGGCGGCGTGACGGGCGGATCGCCTCGCCCGGGACGCAGTCCGGGAAGGCCCGGTGTCTCGCTCTGGGGAACGCGCGGCGCGGCGGTCGGTCGTGCTCGCCGGGGACGCTGCCGCCGCGCCCCTGGCGACCACGGCGCCGCGGCTTGCGTACGCCCGCCGCCGCTCGCACGTTTGCAGCGGCCATGGACTCTGACAGCAACGCGAGGAAGGACATGAGCCACGAAGGCGGATCGAACGACGTCGCCCGTGCTCGCTCCGAAACGAAGGCCGCGGCCGTGGTCCGGCCGGCCGATGCGGTGCCGATGCGCGAACTCCCCGTGGGCCGCGGCGCAGCGATGCAGGTGTTGCTCGGCCCGGACGAGGGCGCGCCGAACTTCGTGCTGCGACGCTTCCGCATGGAGCAGGGCGGCGGCATCCCCGCGCACACCAACGAGGTCGAGCACGAGCAGTACGTGCTCCGCGGGCGCGCGCGCATCACGATCGCGGGCGAGGTCCACGAGGTGGGGCCAGACGACACGCTGTACATCCCCGCCGGCACGCCGCACTCCTACGAGGTGATCGAGGGGCCGTTCGAGTTCATCTGCGTGGTGCCGAACGTGCCGGACCGGATGCGGGTGCTCGACGAATCCTGCTGATGCGACGAGCCCCGGGGGCGGGCCCGACGAATCGTGCCTCCCCCGGGGCTCCAGCCGGCCTCGTCCCGATCTGCCGCTTCAGCTCCCCGCGGTCCGTACCGGGAACGCGACCCGCGTCCTCTCCCACGCGATGACCATCTGCACCGCGCCGCCCTCCGCGGGCTCGAGGCCGATCGAGAGCCGCTCGACGTGGTCGGTCGTCTCCGGCGTGACGGTGAAGCTGCCGACGTCCTGCGCCCGAACGCCCTCGTTGATGGGGATGCCCCAGCGGTTGGCCGCGCGGTTCACGACGATCGTCCACTCGGCCTCGCCTGGGATCGCGTACAGCGAGTACGTGCCGGGCTCGACGCGCACCGTGCCGATCTCCGCGGGCACCGTCACATGGATCGTGGTCGCCTCGTTCGCGCCCAGGCGCCACGGCTGGCCGTACGGCACCAGCCCGCCGAAGATCTCACGGCCACGAGCCGACGGCGCGCTGTAGCACACCTTCACGACGCCATCGCCGAGCTGCGCGCTGGTGGAGTCCGGCGGGCTCGCCCGCGAGGCCAGCTCATCACCGGACGCGTTCCAGGTGCAGGCGGGCGCGCCTGCCACATCCGCCGCCACCATGCCGGCCGCCTCCGACGGCGCGCTCTCCTCCGCCGCCGCGGCCTCGCCGCCAGCGTCTCCCTGCTGCCCGCAGGCCAGCGCCAGCACGCAGAACGACACCGTGAGACCGAATCCGAGTCCACGTGAAAGCCGCAGCGCTTCCATGAGTCGGTCCTCCCGTCGCTGGTTGCCTTACCTGTCGTACGCGGAACGGGGCAAGGTACGCGGCTCGGGCGAGGATGGGAAGGCTGCGGCGCAGTCACCCGTTCGCGGTGGCGCGGGGCCCGGCGCCACGCCAGATTGCGGGCCCGGGTTCCGGATCCAACCGCTTGCGAGGGAGTGTCATGCCGATCTCCTGCCGTATCCACGTGATTCTGCTCGCCAGCGCGGTTTCACTGTCGCCGCTCGCGGTGCCGACGTCGCTGCACGCCGCCCTCCGGCAGGAGCCGCGTGCGCAAGCGGCGCAGCCTCGCCCGCTGGCCGCGCAGGACCTGTTCGCGCTGCGGCGCATCGGCTCGCCCGTCGTCAGCCCGGACGGCGAGTGGGTCGCCTACACGATCACCACGCTGCTCGAGAAGCAGGACCGCAGCGAGACGCGCATCTGGATGGCGCCCGCCGCCGGCGGCGAGGCGCTGCCGCTCACGGCGGAAGGGGTTTCGTCCTCCAGTCCGCAGTGGAGTCCGGATGGCCGCTGGCTCGGCTTCCTCTCCGCCCGCAACGGCGGCGAGACGCAGGTCTGGGTGCTCGACCGCCGTGGCGGCGAAGCGCAGCAGCTCACGGACGTGAAGCAGGGCGTGAGCGGATTCGTGTGGTCACCGGATGGCAAGCGGCTGGCGCTACTGATCCGTGATGCGGATGAGCAGGCGAAGGCGAGCGCGGATTCCGCCGCGGACCGCGACCGCCCGAAGCCCTGGGTCATCGACCGCATCCAGTTCAAGCGCGACGGCCAGGGTTACCTGGACCGCCGCCGCACGCACGTCTACGTCTTCGATGTTGCAACGAAGGCGCTGCGTCAGCTCACCTTCGGCGACTACGACGACTCCTCGCCCGTCTGGAGCCCGGACGGCCGCTGGATCGCCTTCGTGAGCAACCGCGACGCTGACCCGGACACCACCGTGAACACGGACGTGTGGGTCGTGCCGGTTCCGGAAACCATCGAGCCGGTGCCTGCCGGCGATGAGGCGAGCGCCGCCGGGGGCGTCACGCCGCGCCGGCTCACGACGTCGCCCGGCCGCGACCACTCGCCCACGTGGAGCCCTGACGGCCGCTGGATCGCGTATGTGACCGATGCGTCCACCACGCCGGCCGGGCTGGCCTACGGCATTACCGCGCTCGCGATGGTGAACGTCGACGGCGACCCGGCGCCGCGCCGGCTCGCGCGCGCCCTCGACCGCAGCGTCGCCTCTCCGCGCTTCACGCCGGACGGTCGCGGCGTTCTCGTCCTGCTACGCGACGAGGGTCGCCGCCCACTCGTGCGTGTGGACATCGAGACGGACGAGGTCACGCCCGTGGTCGGCGGTGAGACGAGCGTCGGCGCGTACGACGTGAACGCGCACGGCGTCATCGCCGCGCTGGTGAGCGAGCCGCACGTGCCGGGCGAAGTGTTCGCGGGCCGGTTGGGCGGCGAGCTCCGCCGTATCACCAGCGTCAACGACTCGCTGATGGCGACGCTGCGGCTCGGCGCCGTCGAGAAGACGCGCTTCCGCAGCAAGGACGGCACGCCGGTGGACGCGTTCATCGTCAAGCCGCCGGACTTCCGGCCCGGCGTGCGCTACCCCACCATCCTCTGGATCCACGGCGGGCCGACGGCGCAGCACGACTGGGGCTTCGATTTCACCGCACAGCTCTTCGCCGCGAACGGTTACGTCGTCGTGCTGACCAACTACCGCGGCTCCGACGGCTACGGCAGCGCGTTCGCCGAGGCCGTGTTCCGCCGCTGGGACGGCAAGCCGCTCGAGGACCTGCTCGCCGCCGTGGACCACGCCATCGCGATGGGCATCGCGGATCCGGACCGGCTGGGCGTCGGCGGCTGGTCGTTCGGCGGCATCATGACCAACATCATCATCACGAACACCACGCGCTTCAAGGCTGCGATGACCGGCGCGAGCGAGGTGCTCTACGCCTCCAACTACGGCCACGACCACTACCAGTGGCTGTGGGAGGTCGAGTACGGCTTCCCCTGGCGGGATCCGCGGCTGTGGGAGCGCATCTCGCCGTTCTACAAGCTCGAGCGCATCCGCACGCCCACGCTGATCATGGGCGGCGAGAAGGACTGGAACGTGCCGATCATCAACTCGGAGCAGCTCTACCAGGGGCTGCGCCGGCTGGGGCGGACGACGCAGCTCGTCGTCTACCCGGGCGAGACGCACAGCATCCGGCGTCCGTCGTTCCAGAAGGACCGCTACGAGCGCTGGCTCGCGTGGTTCGACAGGTACGTGAAGGGGACGGCTGCAGCGGCGGCGCAGTGAGGCGTGTTGGTGGGGCCGGGGCGAGGGCGTGGGCGATGGGGAGGGACCCACCGTCGGGCTGAGAGGCCACCGATCGCCGTGAGGTCGTGCCCGCCGCGCTGCCTCGGGCGGCTCAGAGCAGCGCCACGCGAACGACCACGGCACTGATCACGACCGCGGCGAGGGCCGCCAGCACGGCCACGGCGTAGAGCAGCCGCGGATCCACGCGCGCCGCCACGGCCGGCACCGCGTACGCCGCCGCGAGTACGGGAGCGCCGGCGGCGAGCGTGAACAGCGCGAGCAGCCTGCCCGCGGCCGTGATGTATCCTTCGGTGGCCGCGACCTGGTTGCCCGCCGTCTCGGAGGCGAGCACCAGCGCGGCCAGGGCGAGGAGGCAGAGCGCGCCGATCGTGAGCCGCGAGAGGCCGCGCGCGCCGCTCCGCCGCCACACCCGCACCGCCATGGCGGGGAACACCAGGACTACGGCGATTTCGAGGAGGAAGAGCATCGGCTGCGGATTCGCACGTGTTCGGGAACGGAGGCGGGAACGCCCACGAGGACGTGCACGCCCTGCGTGCGCCCCACCCGCGGCTTCCCCCCGCGGCTCCCTCGCCGGGGGCGCGGGGATGGCGGCGGCCTTCCGGGCGGGAGGGCGGAGCGGGAGGGACGCCCCCGCCCGGACGGCGGGGCCAACGCGGGGCGGCCTCCCGGCCGGAACGGCGGAGCGCCAGGCCCCCTCGCCCGGGCGGCGGGGGCACGGTACCGAGCCTACCGGTACTCCTCCATCAACCGCTCCAGCGCCTCCGCCCCGGGGCACAGCTCCTCATAGGGCAGCTCGACCAGCGGCCGGTCCACCGTGCGGTTGATGGCGTGCATGTCCCTGGAGTCCGGCTGCACGTACAGCAGCCCCGTCGGCACCTCGCCCCGCTCCAGCACGCGCCGGACGTAGGCGTACGCGGCGTCCCGGTCCGTCGGGTCGTAGTCCTCCGCCACACGCCGGAACCGCACCACGCTGCCGTCGTGCATCGTCACGGCCATCACCGTGCCCGGCTCCGAATCCGCCGTGATCTCGCGCCGCACCGGCACGAAGTCGATGGGCGCCAGGTCCTCCATGTGCTGGCGCGTGTACCGGTAGCTCTTGGTCGAGCCCTCGTGGTCGTTGAACGTGACGCAGGGCGAGATCACGTCCACCAGCGCGAAGCCCTTGTGCGTGAGCGCGGCCTTGAGGATGGGCACCAGGTGCTTCTTGTCGCCCGAGAAGCTGCGCGCGACGAACGTCGCGCCCAGCGTGAGCGCCAGCAGCACCGGGTCGATCGGCGGCAATTCGTTGACATCACCGCGCTTCGCCTTCGAGCCCACGTCCGCCGACGCGGAGAACTGGCCCTTGGTCAGGCCGTAGACGCCGTTGTTCTCGATGATGTAGCAGATGTCCAGGTTGCGGCGGATCGCGTGGCACATCTGCCCGAGGCCGATGGAGAGCGAGTCGCCGTCTCCCGAGACGCCGATGTAGACGAGGCTGCGGTTCGCCGCGTTGGCGCCGGTCGCAACGGCGGGCATGCGGCCGTGTACCGCGTTGAAGCCGTGGGACTGGCCGAGGAAGTACGCGGGCGTCTTGGACGAGCAGCCGATGCCGCTGAGCTTCGCGGCCCGGTGCGGCTCGATGTCCAGCTCGAAGAACGCCTGTACGATCGCTGCGGTGATGGAGTCGTGCCCACAGCCCGCGCAGAGCGTGGACATCGCGCCCTCGTAGTCGCGGCGCGTGAGCCCGAGCTTGTTGGTGGGCAGGCCGGGGTGCCGGACCGCTGGCTTGGCAATGGACGTCATGCCTTGACTCCTCCGAGCTGGCGCAACACGCCCTCGATCACGTGGTGGGCACTGAGCGGAAAGCCTCCGTAGTAGCGCACGGACGCGAGCCGCTCCGCCGGCACGCCGGTCTCGAGCAGCAGCAGCGAGCGGAGCTGCCCGTCCCGGTTCTGTTCGACGACGAAGTTCAGCTCGTGCTGGGCGAGGAATTCGGCCACCGCCTCGCCGAACGGGAAGCCACGTACGCGCATGTAGTCGAGTGCTATGCCCTCGTCGCGCAGCCGGTCCATGGCCTCGAGCACGGCGGCGCGGCCGCTCCCCACCGTCACGATCCCGAGCGAGGCGCCGTCGGTGCGGCGGATCTCCGGCTCCGGGACGGCGGCCGCCGCGTTCTTGATCTTCCGCGCGAGCCGCTCCATGACCTCCATGTACTCGGCCGGGTCCTCCGTGTAGGCGCCGTACTTGTTGTGGCCCGAGCCGCGGGTGAAGTACGCACCCTTCGGGTGCACGCCGGGGAGCGTACGGGCCGCGATCCCGTCGCCGTCCACGTCCAGGTAGCGGTGGAACTTCTGGATCCGTTCCAGCGCGTCCGCGTCCAGCACCTTGCCGCGGTCGGGTCTGTAGGCGTCGTCCCAGCGGAGCCGCGGCGTGAGCCAGTCGTTCATGCCGATGTCCAGGTCGGACAGGACGAACACCGGCGTCTGGAACCGCTCGGCCAGGTCGAACGCCTTGACGGCGAAGTAGAAGCACTCCTCCGGGTCGGCCGGGAAGAGAACGATGTGCTTCGTGTCGCCGTGGGACGCGTAGGCGGCGAGCAGGAGGTCGCCCTGCTGCGTGCGCGTGGGCATGCCCGTGGAAGGTCCGGCGCGCTGCACGTCGATGATGACGGCCGGCACCTCCGCGTAGTACGCGAGTCCGATGAACTCGTTCATGAGCGAGAGGCCGGGGCCGGAGGTCGGCGTGAACGCCCGGGCGCCCATCCAGCTCGCCCCGACCACGATGCCCGCCGCGGCCAGCTCGTCCTCGGCCTGCACGATGACGAACTTGCGCTGCTTCGTCTCCGGGTCCACGCGGAACCGCTCGCAGAACTGCTGGAACGCGTCCATGAGCGAGGTCGCGGGCGTGATCGGGTACCACGCGCCCACGGTCGCGCCCGCGTAGACGCAGCCCAGCGCGGCGGCGGTGTTGCCGTCCATCAGCACGTAGTCCCGCGTGGCGTCCATCTTCTCCAGCCGGATCGGCAGCGGGCAGTCGAAGTGCTCGCGAACGTAGTCGTAGCCCAGCCGCACGGCCTTGAAGTTCGCCTCGAGCAGCGCCTGCTTGCGGGCGAACTTCTCCTCCAGGATCCCGTTCAGGATGGAGAGGTCCATGTCGAGCAGCGCCGCGAGCGCGCCGGTGTAGACGATGTTCTTCATCAGCGTGCGCGCCCGGTCGCCCTCGAAGTTCTCGTTGCACATGCGGCCCATGGGCACCCCCAGGAACGTCACGTCGTCGCGCAGCAGCGAGCGGTCCAGCGGCCAGGTCGAGTCGTACAGGACCCAGCCGCCCGGGCGGACCTCGGCGATGTCGCGGGCGTACGTGGCCGGATTCATCGGGACGACGAGGTCGAAGACCGGCGTCCGGGCCGTGTAGCCGTCCCCGCTGACCCGGATCTCGTACCACGTGGGCAGCCCCTGGATGTTCGAGGGGAAGACGTTCTTTCCGGTGACGGGGATCCCCATCCGGAAGATCGTGTGCATGATCAGGCTGTTCGCGCTCGCCGAGCCCGTGCCGTTGACGGTGCCGATCTTGAACGCGAAGTCGTTCACGCGTGGCGTGCCGTCGAGGCCCGGCGCTGCGGAAGCCCAAGCGGTTGCGGTACTCACACGTTCTCCTTCCGTGCCGACGGATCAGCCGCAGAGACGCGGGGAGCGCGATGGAGGCAGGGGACGCGTGCCGGTGGAACGCCGGCCGCGGATCGGGGTGGGTCAGCAGCGATGCTGTATGTCGATCCGGCCACTGCCGTTGGTCCTCGGGTTCGCCGCCGGGCCGGCCGTCCGCCCCGCCTTCCCCGCCCGCGACCGACCCGTCTGGAAGCGTCCGCTCCAATGCACTTTCGGTTCCACCGCGGCCGCGCCGCCCCCGCTACCCCGCCTACCCTCGCGGCGCCGCCGTGAGCTGTACGAGGTCCGAAGCGTAGGGGATCAGCAGCTCGAACTTCATCATGTCCCACGCGGCGGTGGGGCAGCGCTCGGCGCAGAGGCCGCAGTGCAGGCAGATGTCCTCGTCCTTCACCATCACCCGCCCGGTCTGGGGCAGCGGCGCGGAGACGTACAGCGCCTGCGCGCGGTTCTCCGCCGGCGCGGACAGGCGCTGCCGCAGGTCCTCCTCCTCGCCGTTGTGCGTGATGGTGAGGCAGTTGACCGGGCAGATGTCCACGCACGCGTCGCACTCGATGCAGAGCCGCGCCGTGAAGTGCGTCTGGATGTCGCAGTTCAGACAGCGCTCCACCTCCCGCGCCGTCTGCTCCGCGGTGAACCCCAGCTCGACCTCCAGCCCCAGCTCGTCGAACCGCCTGGCCAGCTCCACGTGGTTCATCTTCTGCCGACCCACGGGGTTGTAGTCGTTCTTGTAGCTCCAGGCGTGCATCCCGAGCTTGGCGCTGATCAGGTTCATGCCGTAGGGCGGCCGCTCCGTCAGCGGGATGCCGTTGACGTAGTTGTGGATCGAGATCGCGGCCTGGTGCCCGTGCTCGACCGCCCAGATGATGTTCTTGGGGCCCCACGCGGCGTCGCCGCCGAAGAACACGCCCTCCCGCGTGGACTGGAACGTGACCGGGTCGACGATGGGCATGCCCCACTCGTCGAACTCGATGCCGATGTCCCGCTCGATCCACGGGAACGCGGCCTCCTGGCCGATGGCGAGGATGACGTCGTCGGCGGGGAAGAACACGGTGTCCAGGACCCGCGCCTTCTGCTTGCCGTCGCCGGCGTCGTACCACTCGACGACGTCGAACTCCATGCCCAGGAGCTTTCCGTTCTCGACGACGAACCGCTTCGGCGCGTGGTTCTCGACGATCTCGACCTGCTCCTCCTCCGCGTCCTCCAGCTCCCAGGGCGAGGCCTTGAAGTACGGCCGGCTGCGGCGGGCCATGACCTTGACGTCCTTGCCGCCCAGCCGCCGGGCCGTCCGGCAGCAGTCCATGGCCGTGTTGCCCACGCCGATGACCAGCACCCGCTCGCCGATCGAGTCCACGTGGCCGAAGTGCACGGCCTCCAGCCACTCGATGCCGATGTGGATGTTGCCCTTCGCATCCCAGCGGCCGGGCAGCTCCAGATCCTTCCCCTTGGGCGCGCCGCTACCCACGAAGATGGCGTCGTAGCCCTGCTCCAGCAGCCACTTCATGCTGGTGACAGGCGTGTTGTAGAGCACCTTCACGCCCATGCCGAGGATCATGTCGATCTCCTCGTCCAGCACGGAGGCGGGCAGGCGGAATGCAGGGATGTTGGTGCGCATGAGGCCGCCGGGGCGGTCCAGCTTCTCGTAGATCGTGCAGTCGTAGCCCAGCGGCATGAGGTCGTTGCAGACCGTGAGCGAGGCGGGCCCGCAGCCGACCAGCGCGATGCGCTTGCCGTTCTTCTGCGCGGGCGCCCGCGGCAGCCGGTCCCGGATGTCCTCGCGCAGGTCCGCGGCCACGCGCTTGAGCCGGCAGATCGCCACCGGCTGGCCGTCCACGCGTCCGCGGCGGCATGCGGGCTCGCACGGCCGGTCGCACGTGCGGCCCAGGATGCCCGGGAACACGTTGGACTGGCGGTTCAGGATGTAGGCGTCGCCGTAGCGACCCTGCGCGATCAGCCGGATGTACTCGGGGACGTTGGTGTGGGCAGGACACGCCCACTGGCAGTCGACGACCTTGTGGTAGTACTGAGGGTCGGTGACGTCGGTGGGTTGCACGGACACCCCTTCCGCGAGGGTGACACCGGCGCCCGGTGCGGCGGCCGTGCCGACACTCGGGTGAACACGTGGATGAATGGCAGAAGGGGACGGGTTTGGCAAGGGCGGGGGACAGCGGCACGGGCCAGCCGCTCCACGGTGGCGCTCCCGCCGGAACCGCCGTAAGTTGCCCTATGCATTCGAACAACCCGCTCACCCCGACCCGGTGAAGACGCCATGATGCAGCGTACGAGTCTTCGGACCCCTGGAACCGTGACGCGTCCCGCTGGAGCCGCGGTCGCCCGCCGCTCGCGCTCCTGCATCGCCGCGGCAGCGCTGGCCATCCTCGCCGTCGGCTGCGGGGGCGGCGCGGATCGGCCCGCCGAGGGCGCCGCCGAAACGCCCGCGGGCGAGGCCGCCGCGGATCCCGCCATGGACAACCCGCTGCTCAACCCCCGGCACCCGGACAACCAGGCGACGGCGCCGGACACCTTCCGGGTGCGCTTCGAGACGACCAAGGGCGCGTTCGTCGTCGAGGCGGTGCGTGCCTGGGCGCCGAACGGCGTGGACCGGTTCTACAACCTGGTCCGCAACGGCTACTACGACGATGTGGCGTTCTTCCGCGTCCTGGAGAACTTCGTGGCGCAGTTCGGGATCAACGGCGACCCCGCGGTCAACGCGGTGTGGCGCGCCGCCCGCATCCCGGACGACCCGGTGGTGGAGAGCAACCGGCGTGGCTACGTCACCTTCGCCATGGCCGGCCCCAACACGCGCACGACGCAGCTCTTCATCAACCTGCGGGACAACCGGCAGCTCGACGGGATGGGCTTCGCGCCGATCGGCCGCGTGGTGGAGGGCATGGAGGTCGTGGACGCGCTCTACAGCGGCTACGGCGAGGGCGCGCCCAACGGGCAGGGGCCGAACCAGGGGCAGATCCAGACGCAGGGCAACGCCTACCTGCGCCAGAACTTCCCCAACCTCGACTACATCCAGCGCGCGACCCTCGTCGAGTAGCGGAGTACTGCCCGCCCCCGCCGCGGCCGCATCCGTCGCCGCGGCGGGGCGTCACCGTCAGCATCGAGGCCGACGCCATGACGACACGCCCCACTCGCCGCGACTTCCTCGCCGCTGGCGGCCGCGCGCTCGCCGCGCTCGCCGCGGGCGACGCCGTCCTCGAGAAGCTCGGCTCCTTCGGCGCCACCCGAGCGACTGGCCTCCCCGGGGCCACGGGCTCCCTCGCCCACGCCCACGGCCCGGCCCCGGCCCCCTGGTTCCGGATCTCGCTGGCCCAGTGGTCGCTGCACCGCACGATCCGGGCAGGCGAGCTGGACCACCTGGACTTCGTGCGCGTCGCGCGGCAGGAGTTCGGCATCGAGGCCGTCGAGTACGTCAACACGTTCTTCAAGGACAAGGCGAAAGACGCCGCGTACCTCGCGGAGATGAACCGCCGCGCGGACGGCGAAGGCGTCTACCAGCACCTGATCATGTGCGACGGCGAAGGCCGTCTCGGCGCGCCGGACGAGGCGGAGCGGAAGAAGGCCGTCGAGAACCACTACAAGTGGGTGGACGCCGCCAAGACCCTGGACTGCGCCATGATCCGCGTGAACGCCGCCAGCGAGGGTACGTGGGAGGAGCAGGCCAAACTCGCGGCGGACGGGCTGCGCCGGCTGTGCGAGTACGGCGACCAGGTCGGGATCGACATCGTCGTCGAGAACCACGGCGGCCTCTCGTCCAACGCTGCGTGGCTCGCCCAGGTCATGCGGCTCGTGGATCATCCCCGCTGCGGCACCCTCCCCGATTTCGGCAACTTCCGCATCAGCGAGACGGAGACGTACGACAAGTACAGGGGCGTCCAGGAGCTGATGCCGTTCGCGAAGGCCGTGAGCGCCAAGTCCCACGACTTCGATGAAGAGGGCAACGAGACGGACAAGGACTACCGGCGGCTCATGCGCATCGTCCTGGAGGCGGGCTACCGCGGCTGGGTGGGCATCGAGTACGAGGGCCGCCGGCTGCCGGAGCGCGAGGGCATCCGGCTGACCAAGCAGTTGCTCGAGCGCGTGCGGGACGAGCTCGCGCCGGTGTGAGCGCAGCCGCCTGCGCGGGCGCCCGTCCGCCTTGTCTCGGCCCTTGCCGGCGGGCTAGTTTCCGCAGGGACCCTCACCGCAGGAACCGTCGCTTCCCTGGAGACCGCGAGCACGATGACCGACCCGTTGACCCGCAGGGCGTTCCTGGCGCGCACGGCCGCGGCCGCCGGCGCGCTGGCGGCACTCCACGTGGACTCCCCGGCCGCAGAGGCAGCCCCCGTTCCGCGCGCGCACACACGCCCGACCATCCGCCCCGACGAGCCGCTGCGCATCGGCGTGATCGGCACCGGCGGCATGGGTACCGAGCACTGCCGCGCGTTCATCCGCATGGCCAAGGACGGGCGCGCCGACGTGCAGGTCGTGGCGGTCTCGGACGTCTGCGAGCCGCGGCTCCACAGCGCGCTCGAGGCGTGCATGAAGACCGGCGCGGACTACACCATCCACGCGTACCGCGACTACCGCCAGCTCCTGACCGACCCCTCGATCCACGGCGTGCTGATCGCCACGCCCGAGCACTGGCACGCGAAGATGGTCGAGGACGCGGTGGCGGCGGGCAAGGACGTCTACGTCGAGAAGCCCATGACGCTGCGGCTGCCAGAGGCCCTGCGGCTGCGGGAAGTCGTGCGCGCGAACCCGGACGCGATCGTCGTCGTCGGCACGCAGTACACCATGTACCCGGGCTACAAGGAAGCGCAGCGGCTGATCGCGGAGGGCACCATCGGGAAGCCGGTCTGGAGCCAGACCAGCTACTGCCGCAACTCCAAGGACGGCGAGTGGCTGTACTACGAGATCGACCCGGAGTGGAAGCCGGGCGTCAACCTCGACTGGCGGGCCTGGTGCGGGCCGCTGGGCGAGGCGCCCTGGGATCCGGAGGTGTACGCGCGCTGGCGCCGCTACCGCCGCTACTCCACCGGTATCATCGGCGACCTGCTGGTGCACCGCATCACGCCTCTGCTCATGGCGCTGGACGTGGGCTGGCCCACGCGCGTCGTCGCATCCGGCGGGCACTACGTGGACAAGGCCATGGAGAACCACGACCAGGTCAACATCAACGTCGAGTTCGAGGGAGAGCACACCATGATCGTGGCGGGCTCGACCTCGAACGAAGTCGGCCTGGAGACCATGGTCCGCGGCCACCGCGCGAACCTGTACATCGACGGCCGCCGGCTGACCCTGCGGCCCGAACGCATCTACGCCGAGGAGGTCGAGGAGTACACGTTCGAGGGCCCGGACGTGGGCAACCCCCAGGACGTGCTCCGGCTGCACTGGCTCGAGTGCATGCGGACCCGCGAGAAACCCGTGAGCGACGTCGAGCTCGGCACCCGCGTGATGGTCGTGGTGGACCTGGCGACGCGCTCGCTCTGGGAGGGCAAGGCGTTCGAGTTCGACCCTGCAACCATGAAGGTGCGCGCGCTCTGACGCACGGCGGATCGGACGGCCCGATGACGAAGCTCGAGATCACGTTGGCGCAACTCAACCGGCACCTCTGGGCGCGTCAGGGCTTCGATGCGACCGAGGCGCCGCGCCCCGCCGCGCAGGTGATCGAGGCGGTCCCGGGGATCTACGGCGCCGCGCCGGCCTGCTATCTCTCGGTGCTGGCGCGGAGCCCCAGCGCGGACATCGCCGAGCTGGACCACCTGCTCTACACCGAGCGCAGCGTCGTACGCACCCGCGCCATGCGCGCAAACCTCGCCCTCGTGGCCGTCCGCGACCTGCCGGACATCTTCCAGGCGACGTCGCACCTCACCCGCAACGCGTTCGCCGACCTCATCCGCAACTCGGGACTCAGCGGCGACGCCTACCGCCACGCCGCCGCGCGCATCGAGGCCGCGCTCGAGGAAAGGCCGCTCACCATCGCCGAGATCCGGCACGCCGTGCGCGACCTGCCCGCCGACGTCCTCGCGGCGCTCAACTACGTCGTCGGCCTCATGTGCGGCGAGGGCCGGCTCGTCCGTGCCGGCGTGCGCGGCGGTTGGACGAGCGACATCGCCGAGTACGCGCGCCTGAGCGACTGGCTGCCGGGCGTGGACCTCGCGGCTGGCGACGCCGAGCGCGGCCGCATGCTCCTCGCCCGCCGCTATTTCCACGCGTTCGGCCCCGCTTCCCTCGACGACTTCCGCTGGTGGAGCGGCCTGCCCCGCGAGGCTGCGGATGCCGCCGTCGCCGCGCTCGGCGACGAACTCGTGCCGATCACCGTGAGGGACGTGCCGGGCGAGCTGCTCGTGCCCGCGACCGTGGTCGAGGAGCTGGCCGCACTGCCCGACGAGGGCCCGCGCGGGATCCACCTCCTGCCGCCCTGGGACGCCTTCCTCACCGCCTACCGCGTCCGCGGCCGCTTCCTCCAGCCACGTTGGTACGAGCGCGTCTACGACCGCGCAGGCAACCCCACCTCCGCCGTGCTGCGCGACGGCCGCATCGGCGGCGTCTGGGACATGGAGGAACGGCAAGGACGACTCGACGTCAAGGTCGCCCTGTTCGACCCCGCAGACAGGCGCACCTGGCGTGAGGTGGACCGCGCCGCCGAGCGCATCGCGAAAGCGATCGGCGCCTCCCAGCACCGCGTCCTGCGCTGCCCGCTGCCGCCGCCGTTCACCGCCGGCGCGGCCGGTAGGATCCGCTCACCGCTCCAGGGCATCGAGGGCGAACGGCCGGACCTCTGATGCGCGGGCGAGCGCGGCAGCGGAGGCGGCATGACGGCCGAACCCGAAGAGAGGGCGCACCACTCCAGCAAACGCTGCTTCGCCGTTCTCCTCCCCGCCCTGCTCGCCACCAACGCCGCTCTGTCACTGCGATCGGCCGGAGCGGCAGCGGGCCGGGCGAGTTCGAATTCCTCGGCGAGATCCACGTCCACGGCGACTCGCTCCTGGCGGGCGATCCGGACCAGTCCCGAGTCTCCGTCTTCGACAGCGAGGGCCGGTTCGTCCGATCATTCCGCCTCGAGACGAAGGAAGGCCATTTCGGTCCGCGGCTCCAGGGCGTCCTCGCCGAGGGGCGCATCGTCGTGCGCACCATCGCGGCCACCGACCTCGAGCCCGGGGCCGACCCGGGCGTCAGACGCCGCCGCAACACCCTTTGGCTCCACGATACGGACGGCGCGATCCTGGACAGCAGCGCCGCCGTGCCCGGCTCGGAGTCGTTCGATTTCATCGACCACGACGGGTACCTCATCCAGAACACGCCCATCCCGTTCCCTCCCACTGCGGTCACAGCGCCGGGGGATCGCCACATCATCGTCGCGGACACCGAGCGCCCGGAGTACCGCGTCTACGGCGCCGACGGCGCGCTGGAGCGCACGCCGCGCTGCCGACCTTCTTGACGCAACGACCGCCAGCCGATATGATTCATGTATGAACGATTCGACCGGCCGGCAGGCGACGACGGTGGATCCGACCGCCGACAGCACCATGTTCGCGCTCATCCACGTGGGCCGCGCCCTCGAGGCACGGGTCGAGAAGGCGCTTGCCGAGGTCGGGTTGTCCTTCGCCAAGCACGGCGTGCTCCGCCTGCTCATGGAGGCCGGTGAGCCGCTGCCCCTCGGTGACCTGGCCGCCCGCCAGAGCTGCGTCCGCTCCAACATGACCCAGCTCGTGGACCGGCTCGAAGCCGAGGGGCTGGTGAGGCGGGTCGCCGACCCGACGGACCGGCGCGTCATCCGCGCTGCGCTCACCCCGGAGGGCCGGCGTCGCGCTGTCGCCGGGACGCGGGAGATCGAACGGGTACGCCGTGAGTTCGAGGCCTCGCTCTCCGAGGCGGACCGGGCCGCGCTCGGCCGGCTGCTGGCGGCGATCGAGGCGTGACGGCCGCGCACGCACTGCGCGGCGCCGGGGCCCCGGGCACGAGGCCCTCTTTTTTCGGCATCAATCATTCATTGCTGTACTGTCTGGCACCGTACTGTCTGGCCGGGCGGCAAGGCCGGAGCACGGCAACTCCAAACTCTCAGCCCAGGGAGTCGAGCATGAGCACCAACACCGCAGCACTCGAGAACCGAGACCGTGACGCGCGCGGGGTGGACCATGGCGTGGCAGCGACGGGGGAGGTGGCGAGCTTCACGCGCTACCTGGTGCCGCTGGGCCGCGTGCTCTTCGCGCTCATCTTCGTCAACTCCATCATCGGGCATTTCTCCTCGGGGTCCATCGCCTACGCGGAGCAGGCGGGCGTTCCCCTGGCGACGCTGCTCGTCCCGCTCAGCGGTGTGCTCGCGTTCGCGGGCGGGCTCAGCATCGCATTGGGCTACCGGGCGCGGCTGGGCGCTTGGCTCCTGGTGCTGTTCCTGGTGCCCGTGACGTTGAAGATGCACGCGTTCTGGGCGGTGCCGGACCCGATGATGGCGCAGATGCAGCAGGTGATGTTCTTCAAGAACGTGAGCATGCTGGGCGCCGCGCTGCTGATCGCGCACTTTGGCGCGGGTCCCGTGAGCCTGGACGCCCGAAACCAGGCGAAGCGGAACGGGTAGCAGGAGCCGGCGGCCCCCTGTCGGGGTCGAAGGAGGCACCCACCCGTGAACCGATTCGCGAGCATCGTCCTGGCCATGACCATCCTCGCCGGCTGCGCCGGGCGGCGGGAGCCCGCGGCGGATGCCGCGGGCTCGACCGCTGTGGACATCCACTCCTACGCGCGGCCCGTGGAGGCGCGCGTCACGCACGTGGAGCTCGACCTCACCGCCGACTTCGAGGCCCGGCGCCTCGCGGGCACCGCGACGCTGGACATCGCCCGCGAGGCGGGCGCGGACAGCGTCGTCCTCGATGTGAAGACGTTGGAGATCGAGGCGGTGACGACGCCGGACGGTCACCCTTTGCCGTACGCGTTCGGCCCGGAGGACCCGATCCTCGGCCGCGCGCTGGCGGTGAAGTTGCCGGACGGCGTGGACCGCATCGTGATCCGCTACGCGACGTCGCCGGACGCGGCGGCCGTGCAGTGGCTCGAGCCGGCGCAGACGGCGGGCAAGCGGCGGCCGTTCCTGTTCACGCAGGGTCAGGCGATCCTCACGCGCACCTGGATCCCGACGCAGGACAGCCCGGGCATCCGGCAGACCTACTCCGCGCGCATCGTGGTGCCTGAAGGGCTGCGCGCGGTCATGAGCGCGGAGATGCTGACGCCGGACGGCGAGCCGGTCGAGGGCCGGCGGGGCGTGCGCGCCTACCGGTTCCGGATGAGCGAGCCGATCCCGCCGTACCTGATCGCGCTGGCCATCGGCGAGCTGGAGTTCCGCGAGGTCGGGCCGCGCACGGGCGTGTACGCCGAGCCGCCGGCGATCGAGGCGGCGGCGGCCGAGTTCGCCGAGCTGGAAGAGATGCTGGCCGCGGCGGAGCGGCTGTACGGCCCGTACCGCTGGGGCCGGTACGACGTGCTCGTCCTGCCTCCGTCGTTCCCGTTCGGCGGGATGGAGAACCCCCGCCTCACCTTCGCCACCCCCACGGTCCTCGCCGGCGACCGGTCGCTGGTCTCGCTGGTCGCCCACGAGCTCGCGCACTCCTGGTCCGGCAACCTCGTCACCAACGCGACGTGGAGCGACTTCTGGCTGAACGAGGGCTTCACGTCGTACATCGAGAACCGGATCATGGAGGAGCTGCGCGGCCCCGAGTACGCGGCGATGCTGCGCGTGATCGCGCGGCAGGACCTGCTCGCCGCGTTCGAGGAGTTGGGCGGCCCGGATGCGCCCGACACGCGCCTGCACATCGACCTCGCGGGCCGCGACCCGGACGATGGCATGACCTCCGTGCCGTACGACAAGGGCGCGGCGTTCCTGCGCACGATCGAGCTGGCCGCCGGGCGCGAGCGGTTCGACGCGTTCCTGCGCGACTACTTCGACCGCCACGCCTTCCAGCCCATGACCACGGAAGGGTTCCTGCGCGAGCTGAACCAGAACCTGATCCGCGGCGACGAGGCGCTGGCCGCGGCGATCCGGGCGGAGGAGTGGGTCTACGGGACGGGGCTGCCGTCGAATGCGCCCGAGGAGAGGTCCGAGGCGTTCGCGAAGGTGGACGCGCAGGTGCAGGCGTTCCACGATGGCGCGCCCATCTCGTCCCTACAGACGGACGGCTGGTCCACGCACGAATGGCTGCACTTCCTGCGCGGGCTGGACGGGACGTACGACGCGGAGCGGCTGCGCGCCCTGGACGCACGGTTCCGGCTCACGCAGACCGGCAACAGCGAGATCCTGTTCGAGTGGCTGCGCATCGCGATCCGCAACCGCTACGAGCCCGCGCTCCCCGCGCTGGACCGGTTCCTCGTCTCGCAGGGCCGGCGCAAGTTCCTGCGTCCGCTCTACGCGGACCTCATTGCGACCGATTGGGGTCGGCCGATCGCGGAGGACATCTACCGCCGCGCGCGGCCGGGCTACCACGCGGTCTCGCGCGCCACGATCGACGAGCTGCTGGGGGTGCGGGGGTAAAGACGCCGCACGCGCCATGGCGATGCGGGTTCGCGGGCTGCCGGTTCGTTCCCGGCAGCCCGCTTCGCATCTCAGCGCGAGAAGGGTCGGAGTTCGAGCGCCACCGAGAGGCGAGGATAGAAGCTCCAGCCAGGGTGGCGGAGCGAGTAGGCCGACCCTTCGAGGCCGGCTTCGCGGAAGGTCACGGCGTCGACGCTCGCCTCCGCAACGACGCGCAGCAGCGAGCGTGTTCCGAGTGGCTCGAGACCGAAGCCGAGTCGCACGCCGTCGCCGAGTGCAGAGACGTTGCCGGCAGGGTCGGGGCCGGAGCCCCCCACGACTTCGGTCGGGAACTGCCCCGGCTCGAAGTCGATGCCGCCGTAGGCCTGCCTCACGTAGCCCGCCGTGATCCTCGAGGCGAAGCGCCCTCCGACGGTGAGCCGCGTGCGCCAGTGGAGCAGCGCCGCGAAAGCGAGCCCGCCGCCCGTCTGATCGCCAGGATCGAATTCGCTGAGCTCGCCGGTGAACGTGACGCCGAGCCGGCCGAAGTCGTACCCCAACCGCACACCCAGTCCCTCGATGAGGCCGACGGAGCCGATCCTGTCCCAGATGCGGGCGACGTCGCCGCCGAAGAACGGCCGTCCCCACGTGAGCTCGACGCCCAGTCGCGGCCCACGCGGGCCGGAAGGCGCTTGCGCCGACGCGTTCGCTCCCGGCGCTGCGCGCTGCGTCGAACCGCTGTCGTCCGGGGCCTGCGCCGCCGCGCTCGCGGTGCCCGCGAAGCCAGCGCTCATGGCCAGCAAGCAGGCGAGGAGCCGCGCAGCGCCCCCGCTGCGGCGCGCATCCCGGGCCTGGACTCTTGGCAAAGGAAGGGATGCCGGTCGCTCGCGTTCGTGATCTGCTGCCTCATGGGATCGCCTCCCGCGTTGGTGATCCGAGTCCCCCGGCGTCGCCATCCACCCGAGATCAGCCCTCCATACGCCGCAGCTCGCCACAGTATTATGGGCGTTCGGAAAGCCCGGTTCCCCGCCCTGCTGGTGACCCTTCCCGCTATCGCAACGCCCCGCTCGCCCGCCGATCGTGGTGGGCATGAGCGAAGCGAGCGTCGCCGAGCGTCCGTCGCCCGACGTGCTCTATGAGCGCGCCCGCGCCGAGCTGCGCCGTTTGTTCGGCTACCCGGACTTCCGCGGCGTGCAGCCGGAGGCGATCCGCGCGGTGCTCTCGGGCCGTGACGTGCTGGTCCTCATGCCCACCGGCGGCGGGAAGAGTCTCTGCTACCAGATCCCCGCGCTCGTGCTGCCCGGGCTCACGATCGTGGTGAGCCCGCTCATCTCGCTCATGAAGGACCAGGTCGACGCGCTCCAGCGGCGTGGCGTGCCGGCCGCGTACATCAACTCGACGCTCGGACCCGCCGAGGTGGAAGAGCGGCTCGAGCGCTGCGCCCGCGGCGAGACCAAGCTGCTCTACGTGGCGCCGGAGCGCTTCGGCAGCGTGGATTTCCGGCGCCGCATGGAGGGCTTCCGCATCAGCCTGTTCGCGGTGGACGAATCGCACTGCATCAGCGAGTGGGGCCACGACTTCAGACCGTCCTACTTGCGGCTGGGCGAGGTGCGCAAGGCGCTCGCGTGCCCGGCCATCGCGCTGACGGCGACGGCCACGCCCGCCGTCCGCGAGGACATCCTCACCTACCTCAACCTTCGCCGGCCCCTCATCCTGGCCGGCGGCTTCGACCGCAAGAACCTGTCGTGGCACGTCGTGGCCGCCGAGGACGAGCGGGAAAAGGACCAGCGGCTGCTGGAGCTGCTGCGGCGGCCGCGCGACGGCGTTGCCGTCGTCTACGCGCCGACGCGTAAGAAGGTGGACGCGCTGGCGGACATGCTGAACCGCGCTGGGCTGCGTGCGGCGGGATACCACGGCGGCGTGTCGGCGGAAGACCGGCACCGGCTCCAGGAAGAATTCATGCAGGGCCGCACGCCCATCATCGTCGCGACCAGCGCCTTCGGAATGGGCATCGACAAGCCCGACGTGCGCATCGTGATCCACCACGCCATGCCCGCGACCCTCGAGTCGTACTACCAGGAGGCGGGGCGAGCGGGGCGCGACGGCAAGCCCGCAGAGTGCGTGCTCCTGCACGCCTACCGGGACCGCTTCACGCACGAGTTTCTCATCGACACGCGCCAGCCGCCGGAGGATGTGGTCCGCCGCGTGCTGGCTGTGGTCCTGGAGAGGAGCAGCCCACGGGCGGGGGAACCGGTCTCGCTGTCGCTCCGGGACCTCGCCCGCGCGGCGCAGGTCGACCGCGGGCCCGTCCTCGCCGAGTCCGCGCTCCGCATGCTCGAGCGCGCCGGCGCCCTGCGCATCGAAGACGCGCAACGCGCCGGCGACCCGGACCAGCGCGTTGTCGTGGTGGACGGCGACGTCGACCATCCCGCCTCCGTGGACTGGCGGATGCTCCGCCGCAGCCGCGAACGAGAGTACACCAAGCTCGAATGGATGCAGCGCTACGCGTACACCCGCGGCTGCAGGCGCGGGTTCGTGCTCCGCTACTTCGGCGATCCCGCCGCGATGCGCTACTGCGGCGCGTGCGACCGCTGCCTCGCGCCGGATGCAGGGCTCACGGCCGGCGCGCCGCGGCCGCGGCGCAGCTTGTCCCAGCGCGTGAAGGACTCGTTGCGGCGGTGGCGACGCTGAGCCCTTCCGCTTCCAGCGGCGAAGCTCCTCCCTTGCTCGCCGGAGCCGCGTGCGCGCGGGATGATCCCTAGTGGTCCCGGACCACTCGGGGGCGGGATGCGCCCTAGCCGCGTGCGCGCGACGATCAGCTCCGGGCCCACACCGTGCCGGCGACCGGCGGCGCCTGCCGTGCACGGGTGCTGCGCTCGAACGTGTAGAGGAAGCTGGTGAAGCCCAGGTCGTAGTCGGAGATGCCGTTCTGGCCGGTGAGGCGCATCCGCGCATCGTACGCCGAGCGCATCACCGTCGCGACCGGCCCCATCAGCGGCCCGGGCTCCGGGCGGAAGGCGAGGAACTGGCGCGCGAGCTCGGCGCGGAGGCCGGACCGCTCGACCAGCACGCGGAACCGCTCCGGATCACCGCCGGACAGCACCCTCAGGTCGCGGTGCAGTCGCTCGCACAGCGCGGACTGGACCAGGAGCGGATCGCCCGATGACGTCAGCGCCAGATACGCCAGCGCCTGCGCCTCGAGTTCCTTGAGATAACCCTTGCGGTGACAGAACTCGTGCGCGATGACGTGCGGCTCGAACACGCCCGTGTCCCGGAACAGCGCGATGTCGCCGGACAGCACGTCGCACGCGCCGACGGCGAACGGGAACAGCACCTGCATGAGCATGAAGCTGCGTACCTCGGTGCTGGTCCGCACGCGCTGCCCGGTGATGCGGGCGATGTACTCGGTCAGGTGCCAGTCCACCAACCGGGCCAGCTCGTTGCGGCGCATCCGGCCGGGTACGTAGCCGTCGTTCACCCGCTCGACCAGCACCCGCACCTCCTGCCGCCGTGCCTCCTCCGGCATCGGCTCGAAGTTGCGGACGTCGGCACCGAACTCACGCAGGAAGTCGATCTTCCGCACGCCCTGGCGCCGGGCCCAGTCCTGGATCGCACTGCCTGCGTACGCGCCGAGCGCGGCGAGCTGGAGCACGCGGCCCGGCAGTGTGGCGCCGAGCAGCAGTCGCGAGACGAGCGGCGCCGCGACAATCACGTCGGTGAGCGAGACCGGCGAGTACGTGGCCTGGTTCGGGATACGGATCTCTTCCAATGCTGCCTCGAGACCGTTTCGTTGCGTACCGTGTTTGCGGGTCGTACACCCGTGCCGGTCTCGGGCTCCGCTCCGGCTTCGCCGGGCACCGCTTCGCCGGGCACCGAGCCTTCGGCTCTGGGCTCCGCGGCGCCCGGCCTCGGCGAAGCCGCCGGAGCCCAGAGCAGCAGTGCCCTACTCCCACATGGTGCACGGCGGCTCGAGCCGCTCGAACCACGCGCGCGCCAGTTCCCGTGCGCTGTGCGGCTGCCAGCGTTCCGTCCTGCCCAGCCAGTCCATCGCCGGCTCGCCGATCGGCGCGCCGGGCGGGATGACCGGCGCCGGCGGCGCGGTGTACGGGCTGGCCGGCCGGTCGAGGAAGCGGCGGATGTCCCGCACCAGCAGCGCGTGGTGCGCCGCTTCCGCGTCCCGCGGGCGCTGGCCGGACGCGAGCGTGCGCACGTCCGCGAGGCGCTCGAGGCGGTCCGTGGCGATCGCGCGGACCTGCGGCATCCGCGCCGTCGCCGCCAGCTCCATGAGCTGCTCGACGACGACGCGCTCCACCGCGCGCTTCACCTCCGCCTCGTACGGGTTCGTCACGCGCGCCCGCTGGACGCTCGCCAGGAGCTCGTCCAGCACCTCCTCGAGCCCGGGCAGCGACGGCTCCAGCGCGTGCTGCTCGACCAACCGCGCCGCGCGTTGCGGATCCAGCAGGTTGGAGACCGTGTGCTGCGCCGCGACGACGGCAGGGGTGATCACGTCGAACACGGGACCGGTGTAGCGCGGGAACAGCTCGCGGTGCATGCCGTAGCCGGCCGGGCGCGGCGGCAGCTTCTCGATGATGGACGCAGGCAGCGTGAGCTCCTGCGGGCTGAGCGTCGCCAGCAGCGCGCGGAGCGCCCGGCGCTGCTCGTCCGCCGAGGCGCGGACGAACGGCGTACGGCCGTCGCCGCGGAGCGCGTAGACGTAGTGCACGCCGCCGAGCACCGAGGCCGCCGCCTCGACCTGGTAACGGTGATGCAGGTACAGCGGGACGAGGACCTCCTCGAGCGTGGCGAGCGGCGCGTTGCGCTTGATCGCCGTCTCGCCGAACCGGGAGAGCGCGACGCGGCGGATCTCCATCAAGCGTTCAAGCTCGGCCGCCGCGTCCGTGCCGTTGGACCACTGGTCCACGCGGGGGTGCGCGGCGAGGTCCTGGTTGGTCATGTAGCGGAGGTCGCGCGCCCACGCCTCGTCGAGGATGCGCTGCAGCTCCGCTTGCTCGTCCGTGCCCGGGGGGAAGTCCTGATAGCCCCAGAGGATCGCGACGCTGTCCCACTCGCCGATCCCGTTCTCGTAGACCTCCGAGTAGTCCAGCGTACCGTCCGGCCGCAGTGTGACCAGCGGGTGCGGGTAGTCCATGACCGAGATGCGGCCGAGCTCGCTGTCGTAGTAGTTGTGCCCCAGCCCGAGGGTGTGCCCCACCTCGTGCGCGGCGAGCTGGCGGATGCGCGCGAGCGCCCACTCGGCCAGCTCGGGCGGCGTCTCATCGCCTTCACGGTAGGGCGCGAGCAGACCCTCGGCGATCAGGTAGTCCTGGCGCACGCGCAGCGAGCCGAGCGTGACCACGCCCTTGATGATCTCGCCCGTACGCGGGTCGACCACCGAGGAGCCGTAGCTCCACCCGCGCGTCGAGCGGTGCACCCAGTTGATCACGTTGTAGCGGATGTCGTGGGGGCTGACGCTGTCGGGCAGGAGCTCGACGCGGAACGCGTTCCGGTAGCCCGCCGCCTCGAACGCCTGGTTCCACCAGCGCGCGCCTTCGAGCACCGCGGTGCGGATCGGCTCGGGGATGCCGGGATCCACGTAGTAGACGATCGGCTCGACGGGGTCGCTCACGGGCGCCGTCGGGTCCCGCTTCTTCAGCCGGTGGCGGCGGATGAAGCGCTTGGTCATCGGCTCGCCCAGCGGCGCCGAGTAGTCCTCCCACGCGATCGGGAAGTAGCCGGAGCGCGGGTCGTAGAGGCGCGGCTCGTAGCCGTCGTCGGGCAGCTCGACGAGCGAGTGGTGCACCCGCAGGCTCGCCGCCTCGCCCGTTGCCGCGACCGCGCCCACCCCCTCGAAGAACTGCCCGCCACCGAACCCGCCGCCGCCGCTCCCGCCCCCCGGCTGCGCGACGAAGGTCAGCTCGACCTCCATCTCGGTGTTCTTCGGGAAGTTCATCGTCATGGGCAGGTAAATGGCGCTGCGGCTCGTGTCGAGGCGATAGGAACCGGGACGGAGCCGCGGCGCGATGTCGATCGCGTCGCGGAGGAGGAAGTCTGTCGCGTCCACGAGGATGCGCTCGCCGGTCTGCGCCGCGACGGTGAAGCCCCAGAGCACCGAGCGCGCGAACGCGTCCCGCACCGCTCGCACCTCCGCCGGGTTGGTGCTGCTGGAGCGGAACCGGTAGTTCGGCTGCACCAGGAGCACTTTCGGCCCGACCCGCTCGAACACGACGATGCGCGAGCCCTGGAGCGCGCCGCGATCCAGCCCGATGTCGTTCGAGCCGAGGCCCGAGCCCAGACCCGTGATGTAGAGCACCTCGGCGTTCAACCGGCCGGCCGGGATCTCGAGCCACAGCTTGCCCGCGGCCTCGTCCCAGTACAGCGGGAAGAAGCCGTCCAGCTTGCGCATCCCGGCCGTGCGCTGCTCGATGGTGGGCAGGGCGATCTGGGCCTGCGGCCCGCCGCGGCCGCTCTGGGCCGCGAGTGCCGGGGCAGAAGCGAGCGGCGTGAGCACGACCGCCGCCGCGAGAACGACCGCTCGGACTGCCGAACGCGGCGACCGGCAGACGGCCGGCCGCGGCGCCGCAAACGCGTTCTGTGCGCCGGACATGGAGACCTCCAGCAATCGCCTTCCGCTGCGTGTGGAAACGGCGCGAAGTCTAGGAGCAGGGTCGGGCGTGCGCAAACCGGGCCGCCGACCGCCGCTTCCGCGGCCCGCGCCCCGCAGATTAGATTCTCGCGCACTGTTCCACTGCAACGGGATCCCGACGATGGAGCTCTCGTTCCTGGGCGCGGCCGGCACCGTGACCGGCTCACGCTACCTGGTCACGACGCCGCAGCGCACCGTGCTCGTGGACTGCGGCCTGTTCCAAGGGCTCAAGCAACTGCGCCTGCGGAACTGGGCGCGGTTCCCCGTCCCGCCGAGCACGATCGACGCCGTCGTGCTCACCCACGCCCACCTCGACCACAGCGGCTACCTCCCGGTGCTCGTGCGCGACGGCTTCGAGGGGCCGATCTACTGCACCGCCGCGACCGCCGACCTCTGCCGCATCTTGCTGCCCGACAGCGGCCGCATCCACGAGGAGGACGCCGCGTACGCGAACCGCAAGGGGTTCTCCAAGCACCGCCCCGCACTGCCGCTGTACACGGCGGAAGACGCCGAGCGCGCCCTCGGGCGTTTCGTGCCCGTTCCCCACGACGTCGTCCACGACCTCGGCGGCGGGCTCGCTTTCCGATACCTCACCGCAGGCCACATCCTCGGCGCGTGCATGGTCGAACTGCGCGGGCCGGACACCAGCATCCTGTTCTCCGGCGACATCGGCCGTCCGCACGACCCGATCCTGCCCCCGCCCACGCCGCCTCCCGATGCGGATCACCTCGTCGTCGAGTCCACCTACGGCGACCGTGTGCACGACCGCACCGACCCGGCGGACGTGCTGGCCGAGGCGATCGCCCGCACCACGGCGCGCGGCGGCATCGTCATCATCCCCGCGTTCGCCGTGGGCCGGACGCAGACCGTGCTCTACCACATCAACCGCTTGCGCGCCGCGGGACGGATCCCCGAGGTGCCGGTGTTCCTGGACAGCCCGATGGCCGCCAACGCCACGCGCCTCCTGCACGCGCACGTGGGCGAGCACCGGCTCACCCCGGCACAGTGCGTCGCGGTGTGCAGCACGGCGAAGATCGTCAACAGCGTCCAGGAGTCGAAGGAGTTGAGTCGCAGGACGGAGCCCGCGGTCATCATCTCGGCGAGCGGCATGGCGACCGGCGGGCGTGTGCTTCACCACCTGAAGGCCTTCGCGCCCGATCCGCGCAACACCATCCTGCTCACGGGCTACCAGGCCGCCGGGACCCGCGGCGCGAGCATCGCCGCCGGCGCGGAGTCGGTGAAGATCCACGGCGAGTACGTGCCCGTGCGCGCCGAGGTCGTCATGATCCACGGCCTCTCCGCGCACGCCGACCGCGACGAGATCCTGGCGTGGCTCGCCAGCGTGCGCACGCCGCCGCGCCGCGTCTTCGTCACCCACGGCGAGCCCGTGCCCGCGGACGCGCTCCGGCACAGCATCGAGGAGCGCTTCGGCTGGGAGGTGACGGTGCCCGAGCACCTCGAGCGCGTCGCGCTGACCGCCCCCCGGGTGGCCGCGTCCTGACACCCACGATGCCACGAGCGCCGCGCTGACCGGGAAGACTCCCGCTGCCCAGTCAACGCGGCGCTCGGGTCGGGTTCAGCGGACGCACGCCTCCGCGACCGGCGCCCGGCCGCTCCAGCCGCGGTCGGCTTCAGTCGCCGGGCCGCTCCACCAGCTCGAGCTGCGCCTCGCCTTCCTGCTGCTGCGCCTCGTCCGCAGCGGCGGCCACGCCGCGCTGGAGCAGCACCGGCACCTCCGCGCCGCGCAGCACCTTGTCGGAAACGCTGCCCAACGCGATCCGCGAGAACCCCACCCGGCCGTGCGTGGACATGGCGATCAGGTCGATGTCGTGGGCACGCGCATAGTCCAGGATGCCCTGCGCGGCGTTCGGGTGGATCTCCACCACGGCCTGCACACGCAGCCCCGCATCGCGCATCCGATCCGCCACTCGCGCCAGGTACTCCTCCGACCACCGCTCCACCGCCGCGGGCGCATCGCCCGGCTCCACCAGCACCGTAGCACGCGGCGGCCCGAGCACGAACGGCGGCACGACCACGTGAAGCAGCGTGTACTCGGCATCGCTCAACCGGCCGATCGCCTCCGCGGTGGGCAGCACCGACTCGGCCAGCTTCGAGCCGTCCAGCGGGATCAGGATGCGCCGGAACTCCCGCGGCTGCTCCGCGCCCGCCTCCTTCCGGGGCCGCAGGAACAGCACCGGCACGTTCACCTGCCGGATCAGCGCGTCCGCGACGCTCCCGAGCCACGCGCGGGAGAGGCCGCCCCGCCCGTGCGTCGTCATGACGACGAGGCCGATCTCCTCCTCGTCGGCGTAGCGCGCCAGCTCGGGTGCGATCGGACCATCCAGCAACGCACGCCGCACCACCACACCCGCCGACTCCGCACTGCGGTTGGCCAGATTCGCCAGGTACTGCTCCTCCCGCGTCCGCGCCTCCTCTTCGAGCTCGCCGGTGTACACGGGCAGCCCCTCCGCGTAGGGCGCGGGGCGCACGGGCTGATGCACGTGCACCAGGTGCACGTCCGCACCCATCCGCCGCGCCAGGTCGAGCCCCATCGGGAGCGCCTGCTCGCCGAACGGCGATCCATCCAACGGGATCAGGATCGACTTTCTCATCGTGCCCCCCTTTCGCGTGTTCGTGTCCCCCCGGCCCTCGCGATCACAAGCTAGGCGCACCGCACCGGCTCGTCTGTCGGGCCGCGGAGGAATCGCTGTGGGGGATTTCCTCAGCCCCTCGGCCGCGCACCCCGGCGCCGGGAGCGAGCCTTCCCTGCCACGTGCCTCGATGCGCCGCGAATGTCCGGTGCCAAGCAGGACGACACGCTGCGGAGCGCGTGCCACGCCGTCGGGCGGCTCCGCCACTCGCATCCCGAGGCGGCGGTTTGGGCCGGGACGGCCAGACGGCGCTGCGGGAGCGTCCCGCGTCGGCCCGGACGCCGCCTCGGCCCGCGCCCGGACCGCAGCCCCGCGGCTGCACCGCAGCGCAGCGACTGCGCCTCTCCACTGCGCCATTCGCCCGGAACTCCCACTGGCACAACACGTTGCCGCGACCGGCGGGGCTTGCCCTTCCTTTGCCTGCGCGCAGGCGGCGCAAGCGGGTCGCGTGGGCCCGCAACCAATCGGAGGGGGACATGCGTGCGAGGTGGCTGATCACGTTGATGCTGACATCGACGCTCTCGGCGCGAGGCGTCGCGGCGCAGGAGGCGCCGGCTGCGGCGTCGCTCGAACCGGACTTCGAGGAGTGCACGGCGGCGGCAGCCGAGGGCCGCAAGGACCGGATGGAAGCCGCGGCGGCGCGGCTCGAGGCGGCGGCGTCGGCCATGGAGGCGGAGCGCCCGGCGGACGCGCTGGTGGTGCGGGCGCGCGTGCGGTCCCAGTGCCTGATCCCGTTCGCGCCCTACATGCGCAAGGCCGCGCTCCTCGAGGAGTCCAACGCGCTCCTCGAGCAGGCGCTACAGATCGATCCGCGGCACCTGCTCGCGCGGTTCATGCTGGGGATGAACCACTACCACTCGCCCACCTTCCTCGGCCGCACCGGCGCCGCGGTGCAGGCGCTGGAGCAGCTGCTGGCGGACCACGGCGATCGCGACCACCGCGTCGTCGCCCTCGCGTACCTGTATCTGGGTGAGCTGTACGAGCGGCAGGGGCGGCTCTCGCTGGCGCTGCAGACGTGGCGCCGCGGCGCGGCACGCTTCCCCGACGATCCCGCACTCCGGGAGAAGATCGGGAAACTCGCACTGGAGGCGGACGCGGACAGCATCGCCCCGTCCCGGCCCCCCTCCGCCCCGCCGGAGGACGCGAGGTACACCCTCGCGCCGATCGTCGTCCACGGCAGCACGTATTCCGTCGACGACCCGCGCGCCGCGACGCGGCTGTCGCAGCAGGAGGTCTTCACGCTCCCGGGCGGCACCGCGGACATCTTCCAGACCTTCCAGACCCTACCCGGCGTCACGCGCGTGGCGGGCGACGGCGGTGACCTCTACGTGCGCGGGGGCGATCCTGCGGAGACGCCGATCTACGTGGACGGCGCCCGCCTCTTCCATCCCGGCCGCTTCGAGACGCTGACCGGCTCCATCTTCGGCGTGCTGGACCCCGGCGCCATGCGGGCAGCGCACTTCTCCAGCGGCGGCTTCTCGGCGCGCTACGGCAACGCGCTGTCCGGCGTGGTCGCGCTCGAGACAGACCGCCGGCCGCTGGAGCGCCGCGGCCGGGCCAACCTCAGCATCGCCTCCCTCGGCGGCACGCTGTGGCAGCCGCTCGGCGATCGCGCCGGCTTCTGGGCCACCACCATGCTGACGCACACCGGCCTGCTGCTGAAGACGCACGGCCGCACGGACGAGTACCCGGAGGCGCCGACGTCGCACCAGCTCATGGTCGGCGTCGCCGTCGAGCCGCGCCGCGGCTGGGAGATCAGCGCCAGCGCACTGAGCGAGGCCGACGAAACCGCTGCGCTCGTCTCCGCGACCGGCTACGAGGGCACGTTCACCAGCGATGCCGCGACCCGGCTGGTGACGACGCAGGTCCGCGCCGAGACACCGGACGGCAGGGGGCTCGTGCGCCTGACATTCGGCGCCTCCGAGCGGGAGAGCCGGTTCCGCTTCGGCGTGCTCGCCCGCGACCGCGAGGACCGCGCCCTCGACGCACGCCTCGACGGCGAGCTCCGACGCGAGCGGGTCACGTTCCGCGCCGGGCTCGAGGGTGCGCTGCTGGACGCGTGGACGGACGGCATCATTCCGGCCAGCGATCAGCTCGCCCCCGGTTCGCCCGCCGTGCATCTGGACGGTGAGACGGACCAGGCGCATCACGTGGGCGGCTACACGGAGGTCGAGTGGCGTGCGCTGGACCGGCTCGCGATCGTCGCCGGTCTGCGCGCCGACGAGTTGCCGGGCGAGGACCGGGTGACGTTCGACCCCCGCCTCGCCGCGGCCTACAAGGTCGGCGACTGGACGTTCCGGCTCGGCGGCGGGCTGTTCAGCCAAGGCCGCTGGCGCACGCGCTACGTGCTGCCGGACGGCGGCAGCCCGGCCGGCGTGCCGCGGCGCGCGGAGCACCTCGTCGCCGGCTTCCAGCACGACGGCACACCCGCCCTGCGGGTCGAGGGTTACGTCAAGCGCTATGACGACTACGTCGCCGAAGCGGGCAACGTCGTCACGGGGCCGCCGATCAGAGCCGGCTACGCCGCCGGGGTGGACGTGCTGGTGCGCCCGCAGGCCGTCGGCCCCCTCCACGGCTGGCTCACGTACTCCTATCTGAAGGCCGAGCTCGAGCTGGAGGACGGCGTTCGCGTCCCCTCACACTACGACGTGACCCATTCCCTGACCGCGGTCGCGAAGCTGTCGGTCGGCGCGTCCGAGCTCGGCTTCACGGCCCGCTACGCCACGGGCAGGCCCTTCACGCCGATCCTGGGCAGCCAACCGCTGGCACCGGGGCAGCCGCCTGCGCCGATCTACGGCCCACTCCATTCCGGTCGCCACCCGGCCTACTTCCGGCTGGACGGGCGCCTCACACAACTGCTGCCCTTCTTCGGCGGCGGGGTCCTCATCGCGTTCGTCGAAGCGCTCAACCTGCTGGACCGTGACAACGTCACGATGTATACGTACGATGCCGGTTACCAGAACCGGCGGCCGGTCCCGAACTTCTTCGGCGACCGGATCTTCCTGGTCGGAGTGGAGGCCCGGCTGTAGATGGCGGATCCGATTGCCGGCGCCATTGCGTTCGCGGCGCTCGGCGCCAACCTGCTGGCGAAGGGGCTGCTGCTCCTGCTCAACCCCGGCAGCCGCGCCGTGCACTGGTACGTCGCGTTCCTGAGCGCCCTGTCGCTCTGGCTGCTCTCGCTGGGCACGGCTGCTGCCGTCGCCGGCGCGGACGCCGGCCTGCCTGCCACGGGGTTCGCCATCGCGGTCGTGCTCATGCCCGTCCTGTTCCTCGCCAGCGCCATCGCCAGCGACCACGCGCTGCCCGGCCGCGCGCCCTGGCTCGCGGCCGGGATCGGCCTCGCGCTCGCGCCGCTCGCCGTCGCCGCCTTCCACGGGCGGCTGCCCGCCGCCGGCGCCATCTCGCTCGCCTGGCTGGTCGCCGGCTGGGGTGGCGGCACCGTCGTCCACTGGCGCGCGCACCTGCGCCGCCCGTTCCGGGACGAGCGCCACCGCCGCGCCTACCGCCTGGTCCTGGGGCTGCTGCTGCTCGCGCCGCCGACCGTCATCGGCGGCTACCTCCTGGAGTGGGAAGAGTTCTTCACGTACGTGATGCCGCTCGGGACCATCGCCATCCATTTCATCATCTTCCTGGGCGTGGCCCGGCTGCGGTTCTACGACATCGAGGTGCGCGTCGCGCGCAGCGGCGAGATCGCGAGCCGCGCGGGCGAGCTCGAACGGCTGGCGGCGGTGGGCGAACTGGCCGCGTCCGTGGCGCACGAGGTGCGCAACCCGCTGACCGGCATACGCTCCCTCGCCCAGCGCATGGCCGAGGAGCCCCTCGACCCGGAGCGCCTGCGGCGCTACGCGTCCGTCGTCGTCGAGGAAGCCAGCCGCCTGGACCGCATCGTCACGAGCCTCCTCTCCCTCGCCCGCCGAGGCACGCTGGGCGCCTGGTCCGGCGAGCCGACCCGCCTCGCCTCCCTGTTCGACGACCTGCTCCTGCTGACCGCCGCGCGCGCGGCCCGCGCAGGCGTCACTGTGCGCGCCGAGCGGACCACGATCGTCGCTCCCGCGCCGCGGGAGGCGCTGGCCCAAGCGCTGCTCAACCTGCTGCTCAACGCGCTCGCCCACACGCCCCGAGGCGGCACGGTGACTCTGAGCGCGAGCGACGGCGACCGCGTCACCATCTCCGTGCGCGACACCGGCCCCGGCGTCCCGCCCGCCGAGCGCTCGCGCATCTTCGAGCCGTTCTACACGGCCAGCGTGGACGGCACGGGGCTCGGCCTGAGCGTGGTCCGGCGCATCGCCCGCGAGCTGGATTGGGAGCTGGAGGTCGACGACGCGCCGGGCGGCGGCGCCGAGTTCAGGATCCGGCTGCCGGCGGCGCCGGCCTCGCGGGGGCCGGACGCGCGGGCGGCGCGCGGGGCGTTGCACGCCGAGGCGTCGCGCGGCCTAGCGAGTGATCGAGCCGACGCCGCGAGTCCGCTGGGGGCGCCGTCGCCATGAACATCCTGGTCGTCGACGACGAGCCGGCGGTCCGCTTCTCGCTCGTCGAGCTGCTCGAGGCGGCCGGCCACAGCGTGCGCGCCGCGGAGCACGGGCCCGCCGCCCTCGAGGCGCTCGCCGAGGAGCCTGCGGACCTCGTGCTCTCCGACCTGCGCATGCCCGCCCTCGACGGCCTGGCGCTCATGGCCGAGGTGCGCGTGCGCCACCCCGCCACCGTCTTCGTGCTGATGACGGCGTACGGCGATGAGCGCACCGCCGTCGCCGCCCTCAAGGAGGGCGCGTACGACTACCTGCCCAAGCCGTTCGACAACGAGGAGGTCCGCTCCCTCGTCCGGCGCGTGCACGAGATGCTCGCGCTGCGGGCGGAGAACGAGCGGCTGCGCGCGGAGCTGGCGGACCGGCGCGGCCCGCTCATCGGTGGCTCGCCCGCGATGCGCGCGATCTACGACATCATCGACCGCGCCGGCCCCACCGACGCGGTGGTCCTGATCACCGGCGAGAGCGGCACCGGCAAGGAGCTGGTGGCGCGCGCGATCCACGAGGCGAGCCGCCGCCGGGACGGCCGCTTCGTCGCCCTCAACTGCGGCGCGCTCCCGCCGGAGCTGGTGGAGAGCGAGCTGTTCGGCCACGCCAGGGGCGCGTTCACCGGCGCCGACCGCGACCGCGAGGGCCTCTTCGAGGCGGCCAGCGGCGGCACGCTCTTCCTCGACGAGATCGGCGACCTCGCCCTGCCCGCCCAGGCGAAGCTGCTCCGCGCGCTCGAGGACCGGGCGATCCGCCGCCTGGGCGAGAACCGGACGCGCCCGGTCGATGTGCGCCTCATCGCCGCGACGAACCGGCCGCTCGAGCGCATGGTCCAGGACGGCTCGTTCCGCGAGGACCTGCTCTACCGACTCCGCGTCATCCAGATCGACATCCCGCCGCTGCGCGAGCGCCGCGAGGACATCGTGCCGCTCGCGATCCACTTCATCCACGAGCTCGCCGCACGGCACGGCCGGAAGGTCGAAGACCTGGCGCCCGACGCGCGCCGCGCGCTGCTCGCCTACGACTGGCCCGGCAACGTCCGGGAGCTGCGCAACGCCATCGAACGCGCCGTCGTGCTGGCGGATGGCCCGGCGCTCACCGCCGCGGACCTGCCCGCCAGCGTGACGGGCGCGGACGCGCCGCTCCGGCCCGCCGAGGCCGCCCTGGCCGGCCTCTCCTACCGCGAAGCGCTCGCCCGCGCCCGCCGGGACTTCGACCGGGCGTTCCTCTCCGCCGCCCTCGAGCGCCACGGCGGCAACATTACCCGCGCCGCCGAAGAGCTGGGGCTCCACCGGCAGAGTCTCCAGAAGCTGTTAAGGAGGGCGGGGCTGTAGGGGGCAACGGGCCTTCCCGCCCCCAGCGGATTGGAACGGAACGATCGGTGGAAGGTCACGACCGCCCCTTCCGGCTCGTGCCGCCCGCCGAGCGAGAGGGCGACCGGGTTCAGGACATCTGCGGGCGGCTTCTACGCCGTTGTCTACCCTGCCCGTGGCTCACCGCCGCCGCACGACCACGATCACGCCTCCCTCGACCGCGGCGCCGAAGCGCCGCACCGCCTCCTCGCGCGGCAAGTACTCGAGCTCCGCCACGGCCGCCGCAGGAATCTGCCGCAGCTTCGACGCCGGACCCAGCCTCTGCCCGTCCATGTAGACCTCGACCGCAGCGCCGGTCTCAGGGTCCCGCCGCAGCCACGACCGCCGCAGACGCGCAACCACCTCATATGCGTTCGGCAACTCCGCCGCCTCGATCTCCTCGAGCGTCAGCCGGCTCTGCTCCGTCTTGCCTTCCACAACCCCAGCGCTCGCGGCCGACTCACCCGCACCGCCCGCCCCACCCGCCGACGCACACCCGCTCAACACCACCACAAACACGGCAACCACAACACTCAGCCGAAGCACGATACCCTCCCATCCAGGCCTCTGCCGCGGAAGCGATCCTCAGCTCCTCGGGCGATCCGAACGGACGCGCCTCTACTCATTCACCCCCGAGTGATGTGCCTCCCCCGCCTCACCTCCGCCCCGCCGCTTCGCCTCGTACGCCTCCATCACCTCCCGCTTCGGCATGTACGAAAACAGATAGTACGCATCCGACGGCAGATACCTCGCCGCCGCCTCCTTCAACTCCTCCGGCGTGATCCTGGACAGCGGGTACGGCGAGACAACCCGCTCCAGCGGCAGACCCAACCGGGTGTACAGCGTCAGCTGCTCCAGCCAGTACCGGTTGCTCTCGAGCCGCGTCTCCAGCAGCCGACGCTGGTGGCGCACCACTCGCTCCAGCTCCTCCTCGCTCGCACCTTCCTCCCTCACCCCCTCGAGCACCGCCAGCATCTCACGCCGCAGCTCCATGTTCCGCTCCGGCGCCGCATCAAAGCCGATCTGCACCCGGAACCGCTCCCCAGAGAGCTGGTACGTCTGGCCCACGACCGAAACACCGTACGTCCCGCTCAGCTCCTCCCTCAGCCGGTTCCGCAGCCGCCGCTCCAGCACCAGCGTGAGCGCCTCCAGCCGCTGACGCTCCGCAAAGTACGCCTCGCCCGACGCCCCAAACTCCCCGTCGAAGACGATCACCGTCTGCGCCCGCGGCACATCGAAGACGTCTCGCCGGCTCCGGTTCTCGCCCGCAAGGCGCAGCGTCCCGAGCCCCTTCGGCTCCTCTCGCTCCCCCGTCGCCGGAAGACTCGCAACGTAGCGCTCCACCAGCGGCTTCACCTCCTCCACAGTCGCCGCGCCCACGACCATGAACGTGAAGTCCGCCGCGTTGCCGAACCGGTCCCGGTGCACCGCCAGCACCTCCTCAAGACGCGCCAGCTCCGCCAGGTGCGTCGTGATCGGCCTCAGCCGGGGGTTCGAGCGCCCCAGATACTGCGCAAGACCGTCGTGCTCCACAGAGCGCGGACGACGGTACTTCGCAAGCCGCGCCCACGTCTCCAGCGCCGCAGAATCCAGCCGCGGCGCCGTAAACTGCAGGTAGAGCAACTGGAACAGCGTCTCCAGCTCCCGCACCGAGCCCGAGACCTCGATCGACTCCTCCGCGTACCCAATCTCCACCCTAAGCGAGCGCAGCGACGTCCGCGGACCCAGCGCCTCGAACAGGCCGCTCCGCTCCCGCTCGCCGAAGCCCGCCGCCTCGGTCATGATCACCGCAGCCATCCGCCCCGAGGTGAAAAACAGCGAGTCCGGAACCAGCGAGAACCCGCCCGGGCTCCACGCCCGAATGAACACCTCGTCCGGATGATTCGCGCTCGGCTTGAACAGCACCCGCGCACCGTTCGAAAGCCGCCACTCCACAACGCCAGAGGCCGCATGCACCACCTCCCCAACCACTCGCCCCGGCTTCGGAAGACGCTCCAGCAGCGGACCCTCGCCGGCCTCGGCCTCCTCCTCCAGCGCAGCAAGCGGCGTCCTGCGGATCGAGTCCACGAGCGCAAGCACGCTCTCCCGCGTCGGCGGCGCAAAGCCCAGCGTGATCCGCGGCAGGTAGAACACCACCCGGAGCCCCTCGAGCTCGCGCCACCGCCGCGCAGCCTCCGCCACCTCCTCCGCCGTCACCTCCGCCAGGACCTCGCGCCCCAGCTCGAGCCGCTGCTCCGCGCTCAACAGCGCACCGCCAGCACCCTCCAGGAAATGACGCGCATACTCCTCCACATAGACCGCCGACGAGCGCGCCGCCTCGCCCACCGCCTGGCTCTCCAGATACCGCAGGATCCGCGTCTTCTCCCGCTCCAGCGCCCCGGCAGGAACCCCGTGCTGCGCAACACGCTCCAGCTCGGTGAGCAGCGCCCCGAGCCCACGCTCCAGACTGTCCGGCGTGGCCGCCAAGACCGCAAGGAGCACATCACCAGGGCGCACCAACTGCCCAGGCCCCACCTGCGCGTCGATGAACGGCCGCGGAGACTGCTCCCGCAGCCGAACCAGACGGCCCCGCACGTGCTGCAACAGCAGCTGCGAAACCAGCTCCTGACGCAGCGCAGACACCGCCTCGCCCGGCCGCTCCGGCACGGGAAGAAAGACCTGGACCCCGACCCCGACACCGTCTTCCTTCAGGATCTCGATCACGGGCTCAGCACCCGCCGGAAGCGACACCTCCACCTCAGAAGGCGACTCCCCCACCGCCGCGAGCCCGCCGAACCGCTCCCGGATCTGCCGCTCCATCCACTCCGCATCGAAGTCCCCCACCGCGATCACCGCCATCCGCTCCGGCCGATACCACGCCTCGTAGAACCGCCTGAGCGGCGCCGGATCCGCCCTCTCCAGCAACTCCGGCAGCCCGATCGGCAACCGATCACGATAGCGCGACTCACCATACAGGACGTCCAGGATCCGGTTCGCAATCCGCTCTTGCGCCGTATCCCGCAGCGCCCGCAGACGCCACTCCCCCAACACCACGCCCCGCTCCGCCACCACCTCCAGCGAGTCCAGCGTGATCCCGCCCCCCGCCCAGTCCTCCAGGACCTGGAGCCCCCGATCGAGATACCAAGGATCGTCCGTCGGAACCGTCAGCTTGTAGACCGTCTCCTCAAAACCCGTGTGCGCGTTCAGGTCCGCGCCAAAACGCATCCCGCTCGACTCGATGAACTCGATGATCTCGTGACGCGGAAAACGCGCCGTCCCGTTGAACGCCATGTGCTCGAGGAAGTGCGCATACCCCCGCTGGTCCTCCTCCTCGTGCACACTCCCCGCCTTCACCACCAACCACAAATACGCACGGCGCGCAGGGACCCCGTTCGCCCGAACGTAGTAGCTCAGCCCATTGGGGAGCCTGCCCACCCGCAACGCAGGATCTTGGAGCTTGCCGACACCCGGGAGCCCACGCCCGCCCTGAGCAACCCAACCCGTCGTCGCCCCCGCTGCCCCGCCCGGAACCGACGCTGCGAGGCAGGCCGCCAGAGCAAGGGCGAGCCCACGATGAGAGATGAGCTCTGACACGATCACCTCCTCGCCGCGTTGCGCTCGAGGAGAGCCTCGATCATCTCGATGAGCTGGCTTTCGTAGGCGAAGCTTCGGCTGTCGGGCTGTAGTACGGTGTCGTACACGATGAGCCCGTCCTCATCGATCAAGACACTCCAGCCGTTGGGCCGGGGTCCCGCTGGGCCGTCGAAGCTGTAGTTCACCTCGTTGGTTGTCGGCTCATCAATCCGGCGGCGATCGTGGTTCGGCAGGCGCCAGTAGTCGGTCTCCGTCATGCTGATGACCGCACGGACACCGAAGGACTCGAGCCACCGCCTCAGCAGCTCGGCCTCCTTCTCGGCCGTCATGTCTTCCTTGAGGTACCCGAAGAATCCGTGGGTTCGGGCGACGATCGTGATGTCCAGCTCCGGGAACCGATCGGCCAGCCGGCGCAGCGTGTAGACGAGTCTCGGGCAGTGCGCCCGAATTCCTGAAGCGCCCGAAACGACCGAAATGCATTGATGTTGATCGTTCGGCCGTTCGCGCACCACATCATGATAGAAGAAGACCACCAGCGAAACTCGTCCAGGCACCGGGCGTGATGCGCACCGATCGCCGCACCCGAGCCAGACATCGCCCTCGAGCGTGGGCGCGGGCTGGCCGTACGGAACGTCGACCGCTCTTGGATGTTGCCGCCGGTACTCCCTCACATACGCCGCGGTGCTGTGCCGCAAGCTGTCCAGGAGCGCCTGGCGCTTGCTCGCACTCTCGACCGCCCGATAGACATCCCGATACAGCCGCTTCTCGAGCTCGTCCTTGTCTTCCGTGAACCCTGTCAACTCCTCGGCCAACTGCGCCTTCTCGGCCTCGCTCAGGGAGTCGACGAGCGCCAGGATCTGCGGCGCCGCCCACTCGATGCGGGCCGAGTCCAGCAGCCGGGCGCCAAACCGCGCCAGCTGCACCTGGGCCATGAGGATCTTGACGCGCCGCATCCGATCCGAGACCCGCGGCAGGTACTCGTCCACGACCTCGGTCACCAGATCGAACCGCGGAGGTTGCACGGACAGCCCGGGGAAGCCCGGGAGGGACGACCGGCCCCCACCGGTCCGGCCACTGTAAACGTGGACGACGGTGTCCAGCGCGGCCGCGAGCGCCGCTTCGCCCTCGCGGGCGGCAGCGTCCATGCGGCGTTTCACGAGCGCCCGCGCCTTCTCGTCCCACCCCGCGGCGAGGTACAGCGGCACGAGCATCCGGTATTCCGAAACCGGCTGCGCCTCGACGTCCGAGAACCTGGCTCCACAGCTCCGGGCAGCCTCCTGGGCCTCGGCAGGAATGGGCTTCACATCCTCGACCGGATCATAGGGGAGCGTGTCCCGCCAGACCCTGTGGAGGAAGAACTCATTCCTCCGAACGCTCTCCGTTACCCTCTCGACTGCTGCATGACACTCCTCGACGGTCGCGTATTGGGACACGTCCACCGCTGTGTCCGGCCACGTGAAGAGCGTCTGCCCCGCGACCGGAGGGGCGGCGAGCAGGACGCTCGATAGGACGGACAACCAACCGAACCCTCGCATCCGGTCCCCCTACACCGCATCGATCAGTGAAGTGAAGCTGAAGTCGCGCACCTTGAGCGCCGGCACCAGGGCGGGCATCGGCCCTATCAGGAAGGGATGCGGCGGGGTTCGGAAAACGGGGACCGGCTCGCCCAACTGCTCCACGCTGTTCAACACGAAGAGCGGCGACTCGGTGAAACGGAAGTTCTTGACCGCCTTGGTGATCTTGCCGTCCTCGATCAGCCAGAGTCCGTCCCGGGTCAGGCCCGTGCAGAGCAGACTCCTCTCATCGAGCGTCCGTACGTTGGAGAATCGCGTGACCAAGAGGCCGCGCCGCGTCGAGGCGATCATCTCCTCGATCGTCGTGTCCCCGCCGCTCATCCGGTACACTGCCGGGCCACGCAGCCCGTGCCAGCCCTCCAACCATTTCACGTCGGTCTCGAACCGGTATCCGAGATTGGTGAGGACGCCGCGATCGATCCACGTCACGGGCCCGTACGTATCCACACGCGCCCCAGGGATCCCCAACAACGGATCCGAGGGGTCGTGGGAGATCGAGATGCGGCTGTCCACGACCTTCGTCCCGAGCTTGGAACGGTGCAATCCGAGGTGCTCGTCCGGCCCCAGATACCAGGGTGATTGTCTCCTCCTTCCTTCGGGATCCTCGCGGGCCAACAGCGACCCGATCAGAGGCTCGACGAGGTCGGCCACGGCCTGCGGCTCCAGGATCACGGTGTAACGCCCCGGCTCCAGGGCCACGGGGTTCCGCGAAGCCACACACTTCTGAATGGCTCGCTCGGTGAGCGCCTCCGGATCGATTCGGTTCCAGTCGTAAGAGGCGAGCGCGGCCCACCCCGAACCTGTTTCCGTCGAGTCGCGAACGGTGATGGACAGTTGCGCGTGCGTCCACGTCGTGAACGGCAGATCCCAGAAGGCGAGCTCTCCCTGCCGCAGCTCGGGGACCTCCGTACCTTTGGACATTCCGGCTACGCCGCGGACCTCTAGGTAACCGGTAGAGAGCAGCCCCTCCGCCTCCACCGCGCCGATGATGGAGCGGGCGACCTCTGCCCGCGCTTCCGTCGTCAGGTTGAAGGTGGCATCACTCCACACTGGCGCGCCGTGGAAAGGCGGGTACTCGGGCAGCGCTGGATAGTCCCCGAGGCCCCAGCCCGGGTCGATGCCGAGCAACGACATTCGCTCGGCTGCGCGGACGGCTGCCTCGATGGAGACATCGTCCAATTGATTCGTTGTAACCCTGTGCCCCCCGGTCGACCTGCCGTCGACGACCCTCCGCTGGACGTTGAGCCAAGTGTCGCGACGGTCGCTGGACAGAGTCACACGGTTTCGGCCCCACCGCAGTTCCCCCTGCCACCAGCTGAATACCATAATCCCGGTCTCGCCTCCGCCCCGCGCGAATCGACAGGCCCGCTCGAAGATCAACTCGCACTCTTCCCGAGAGAGGATTCGACGTGGATCCGTTGCCGCAGCCGAAACAGGACGAGGGCCGCTCGCTTTGCTCTGCCCGCTCATGCCTTCCTCAGCACATCGATGACCGTGAACTGCTCGAACACCGCCGGCGGGGCCGTGACACTGTGGTAGGCGACCTGTGCCGGCTGACCCTTACGCGTCGCCAGCCCGTACCGCCGTACACTCTCTGGCCCACCGAGCGCGGCGATGCTCTTCCACAGCTCCGGCGCACGGAAGAGGAACCCGGCGCCGACGATCCGCGCGACCGGCTTCCCGCCCTTGATCTCATAGACCCGCTGCCCCACGCCCAGGCCGTTCAACCCCTGGAAATCGATCTCAATGTGGAGTCCCTTGACGGCAATTCCATCCTCCAGGCCGGCGACGAGGTCATCGAAGTCGAGCGACTCCGTCCCGGGCGAGACCACCAGGTTCGGCCGACGCTGGAGCGGCGCGTGGTTCCCCGACTCAGCAACCGCGCACCCGTGCGAACGCACCGGCTGCCCCCGCCGGCGATAGCACTCGGCGAGCCAACCCGCACTCTCGCGCGTGGTCTGGAAGTCCGTGAGAATCCCTTCCTTCACGATGGTGAACTCGTCCGGCTCCACACCCTCAGCATCCCAACGCACCGTGGCCGCACCGCCGGGCTCCGACCGGTTCGCCGTGAGCGTGAGCATGGGGCCCGCCACCTCGAACGACCCGACCATCGCCAGCGGGTCGTTCAGGTAACTGGTGCCGTCCGCATTCGCCTCGTATCCGAGCGCCCGATCCAGCTCCGTCGCGGACCCCAACGTCGCATCGATGAGCCGGGCCACGCTCTCGGCGTCGCAGACCACCGCGTACCGGCCGACCTCCACCGGCTTGACCGGAAGCTTCCAATGCTCCCTCATCTCCTCCATGAGCTGCCCGATCCGGTCACGCAGTGGCTGCCCCTTGAACAGCTCCCATCCCACGCTCGCGCGGCTGAGTCCGTCCAGAAGCCACGCGACCCCCTGCCCGGGTTCCGGGTCATAGGACAGTGTGGCGCGCCCCTCGCTGCTGTGAAGTCGTTGGGTGAGGTACGACCCATCCGAACACGCGAACGCTTCCTCCCGAACCTCGAGGTGAGTCTCGTGGAAAGTGAGCCTAAACCGAGGATGCCGCGCGACGAAGTACTGCAAGCCCTTCTGGTAATCCACGATCTCGAAGGGAGAGACCTCGAAGGGATCGATCTGGACCGGCGTCTGCCAGTGTCCATCCGCCACGACCGGCCGTGGGGCCAGCTCGACCACCCGGACCGGCCCCAGCGCGTTGACCTTCGCATGCTGGACCGCCTCCCGCCCCAGCCGCTCCATCTCCTCCGGACTCCAGACCGGGCTGCCCGCAAATCCCCAGTAGCCGTCGACGAGGGCGCGAACCCCGACTGTCAGCTCCTCGTGATCGTTAAAGTTCGTCACGAACGGTTCACTCAAGCTCCGGATGCGCCTGTGCGTCAGCCGGACTTCCACGTAGGACGCTCCGGCACCCTTGGCAGCTTCGACCGCGCGGAACGCCAGCTCCCTGATCCGCGGGTCCCGGATCGGCGGCACCGGCTCCGGACCACGACCGAAGCAGGCCAGAACAGGGCGCGGCATCGCCGCCAGCGCGGCCGCGCCCACCCCGGCCTTCAACAGCTCACGCCGCGTGATGCTCAACGTTGATCTCCCAAGCCAGGGTTTAGTCGTCCTTCACAACCAGACGCCCTGTCAGCCCTGTCAGCGTACTGCGATACGTGTACACTCCAGGCTCCGGGAACCGACGTAGCCGCATCGCATTCAACATCCGGGATGGGTCCAACATGTCCTCCGGCCCGCCAGTGAAAGCGGGAATGTCGCCTCGGCCGCAGAAATCGCCACCCATTCGGTTGCACAACTCCGGATCGTCCACAACGTCGTCCGGTCGATCGAACACGATGTCGACGGGGCTGCCACTCGCATTGATCCAGAGGACTCTGGCATTCGGGCTCACGGTCACCTCTTTCGGTTTCAGGCTGAGGTTTCCGTGTTCATCTTCGGTGATCGCAATCCCGATGTGCGTCGGGTACACTACCCTCACGTCCACAGAGTCGGAGACCTCGACGCCGTAGACCACCGCACGGGCCGTAACGCGCACAGTCTCCATCCTGAAAGGGTTCAGGTAGCCACTCGACCTGACCTCCAGTGCGTCGGGATTCGACGATCGGAAGTCGACCGCCATGTATGCCGATCCCGTCATCACGGGCCGACCACTCTCGTCCAGGAACTGGGGAACCAGTCGAGGCTCCATCATGGACAAAACCTCCTGCAACGGCATACCTGAAGCCAGGTAGAGCATCCCGTAGTAAATCAGCCCTTCACTCGGAAACTCCACGTCCATTGTCCGAGATGGATCGGGGCTGATCCGGAGCGACTGGATCCTCGGCGGATTCGGATTGGCCGTGACGTGGACGAGCGCCGTGTCGACGTGCGCGATATTGTTCTCCGCCACGATCTTGGCCACAACCTGCACCGGCCAGTCGATGGCGGTGGCGCGCCGTGCCTGCAAGAGGCCGTCGGGCATCACCTGGACACGGGTGGTGTCCGAGGACTCGAACGTGGGCGCCGGCAACCCGGCGATCGGCTCGCCCAGGGCGTTCCGGGGGACGGGAACAAGCCGGAACGTGTCGTACGGAGCCGCCGTGGACAGGTTGATCGCCCGGTGTTCCAGCGTCACGGACGCGAAGAGTTCGCGCGGATCGGTGATCGGCTCGAAGGTGACCACCTCCGGGACATCATCACAGCCCGAGAGGGCCAGCGCGACGACCAGCCAGCGCACGAGGCGAACGGCGGCGCCGCTGTCCGATCGCGCCTCGGGCGTATGTGCGGCAACGGTCTTGTGCATGGTCCGCAGCTCCTCAAGCGCCTCGACTGATGCAACCGGTGTAGTAGGGATTGGACACCTGCTCGGCCACCGGCACCGGCAGATCCACATCCGAGCCATAGCGATCGGGTGGGCTGTTCCGGCCGGTGAAATATGTCCCGGTTGGATAGACCTGTTCCTGCGCCCGCCCATAGTGGCGGATCAGCCTCCGCAGGTCGCCCTGCCGCTGTCCGGTTAGGAACAGCCAGAAGGCGCGCTCGCGGAAGAGGAGATCCACCCGCGCCTGCTCACTCCCGGGATCGGCGAGGTCGGGGAGCGGGCCGGATGTCGGAGGCTCGATCGTGGTCCAGGCCGTACGCCGCAGGTGATTCAGCTTCCCCAGCCAGGTCGCGACATCGCCGTTCCGCAGTGCGGCCTCCGCTTCGACCAGGCGCGCCTCGACCCCGCTCGCGAGCACGATCTGGCCGGAACCATCGACCGGATACTTGCTCGGATGGTGAATCGTGCGGTCCCGGTAATGCTCCCCCCATGTAGACGTCGTCTGCGTACGGGGGTCTCCGCTCGACACGAAGTCGAGCCCGTTGATCCCCTCCCGGTCGCCGACCGAACGGGTCCACATCCGATTGTACGGATTCGGCAGGTACGTGCTAAGAGTCGCGAAATGCTGCCCGCGCTCTGTCTGCGGGTTCTCCGCCGTATAACTCACCGCGTAGCGGAAGTCGTCCGGCACATCCGCCACGGCCTCGGCGGCCTCTGTGAACCGACCGAGCCCCAGGAGTGCACGCGCCCGCCCGATGCGCGCCAGGTGAGCGAATCGTACGCTGTCGCCCGTGAGCGTCAGCGCGGTGTCGAGCAGCGCGAGCGCATGGGTGTACACTTCCTCGGTCGTAGAGCCCGGCTTGTACGTGAAGTCTCCGTTGTAATCCAGCGTGCTCAGGGGAATGCCGGAGCAGAAGAGCTCGGCAAGGAAGATCTCCGCATACGCCTGGATTGCGTACATGCGCCCTCTGAGCGCCTCGCTCCCGGGCGCATACTCCGCCAGCAAGCCGATGGCCTGTGACGTCTGTCCCCGCACTTTCTGCAGGGCTGAATAAACGGACGCCCCGGCGTAGGAGCCTGCGGGTGCCGACCGGGTGTCGATAGGGGTCACCCCGCCCTGCCCGTACTCGAGTTCGTCGGTCAGGAGGCCAGTGACATCGACAAAGCCGTCGACGCCGCCGAAGGCATCCCGGAACTGGAGCAACGCGCCGTGATACGCAGCCATCGCGCCCTGTGGCGTCCTGGTGATCGCCGGCGGCGTCACGTCCGGGGGGAGCTGGTCGGCAGTCACGAGGTCGTCGAGGGAGCACCCGGTGCCGAGGAGCCCCAGGGAGACCAGCACCCCCGTGAGCATCGCCCGTCGCGCCCGTGCCGCGGCACCGCCGGTAGAGGTTGTGCGTTCCATGAGGGCCTCGTGTCAGGGTTCAGAAGGACGCGTTCAGCCGGATCTGCCAGCTCCGCGGCTCCGGCAGGACCCCGGAATCCGTCACGTCGTTGCCGGAGATTCGCGCGTTCACGTTGGGGTCCATCCCCCGATAGTTCGTCCAGAGCGCCAGGTTCGTCCCCTGGAGCGAGATCGAGAGATCCCGCGCGCCGACCCGCGCCGCGATCGCCCTCGGCACCTGGTACGTCACCGAGAGCGCGTTGAACCGCAGAGAGTTGGTGGTCTGGATCCAGGTGAACTCCGTCTCGTCGAAGACCCGGAGCTGTTCGGCGATTGAGGCAGACGGGTCGTTCCACGCACGGGAGAAGGTCGCCAGGTCCTTGCCGAGCTGGTTCCGCTGCGTCATCCCGTTCTCGTAGTGGAACGTCGCGCTGATCGAGAGTCTTCCGCGGAACAGACTCACCGTGTTGTGGAGCGCCGCGGTGTAGTCGGGGAGCGTGCCGCCCACGTAGACCAGGGTGTCCCCGTAGGCGATCTCCCGCGGCTCCAGGATGCCGTTGCCGTTCGCGTCCGCGTAACCGAGGACCGGACGCACCCACCGGCCGTCCAGCGGGAAGCCCGGGACCACACGGACGCCACTCGTGACTCGCAAGGCGGTTCCGTTATACGAGGTGTAAAACGGCTCCACCCCCGGTCCGAGTTCGACGACGATGTTCCGGTTGCGGCTGAACTCGAGCTGGCTCCGCCATGTCACCGCGCCGCTTCGCACGGGCTCGATGGCCACCGTCGCCTCGAGGCCGGCGTTCCGAACCACGCCGATGTTCCGCCACGTCCAGACGCCCGAGCCATAGACGGAGGGGGCGACGGGAACCCTGAGCAACGCATCTTCGGTCGTCTTGCGGTACGCGGTGAAGCCGATCATCAGGCGATCGTCCAGGAGATCCGCCTCGAAGCCACCCTCGAGCTCTCGCGACCGCTCCGGCTTCAACTTGGTGTTGCCGATCGTCTTGAGCAGATACGCATCGACGTACTGCCCGTCTACCCAGCGAGGCGTGCGCAAGCCGTACAGCCGGAGATGATCCGTCGGCTGCGGCTGACGGCCGGCGTGGCCGTAGGCCGCTCGCAGTCGGAGCGAGCCGACGACGGATCGGAGACGTTCCGGGAAGAAGGGCTCATCCGAGATGAGGTAGGAGATGCTCACCTTCGGGAACGCCGACAGCTTCATTCGCGGACCGAACGAGCTCCCCCCGTCCAACCGCAGCCCCCCGGAGACCCAGAGACGCTGGTGACTGATCCCGGGCTCGATGAACCAACCGTAGGTGGCCTGGTCGGAACGCCCTTCCTGGACCGAACGATTTGTCGCGGCGTTCAGGGATTCGGCATCCTCGGGAAGTCCTGTGCCGGACGCCGTCAGGTCCTCCTTGGTGGTGCCGGTGTAATCCGCCCCGGCGTTCAGCGTGAGCCGGAAGCCCCAAGCGAGGGGAAGCTGCGCGCGTGCTCCGACGCGGGCCGTGTTGACCACAGACGTTCCCTGCCCGACTCTGATGGACCCCGGATCGTTCGTGCTCCAACCCGGCGTAGCGGTCGGCCGGAAGATCTCATCGGAGCGCTGGACGATCTGGAGCCCGAGATCCGACGTGATCGTGAGCCAGCTCGTCGCCTGCCAGTTCACGTTGATGCCGCTCGTCAACTGGGTCGCCGTCGCCATCGCCCGTTCGGCGTAGTCGGTCATCACATCTTCGGCGACCTCGAAACTTCCGCCGCCGGTATTCAAGGAGCTTATCTTGGCCCTGTAGTACGTCCCGGTCTCGCGGTCCAGGTACGTGGTCATCAGCATGCCGAGCTGGTTCTCGAGCGCCGACCGTTGCTGCTCGAGGCGCGAGAGGTTCGCGCTCACGCTCGCCTGGGTCTTCGCGTTGAGTTGCGTGCTCACCCGGGCCCCTGCCGTCCATTGCCGATAACGCTGCGGGCGGCGCATCCACCCGGGAGGCGTGGCCCCCTTGACCGTGCGGTACCGCTCGACCTCGTACGCCGGCAGCCTCACGAGGCCGACCTCATCCCGGTACGCTCCTTGGAGGCTATAGGTGATCGAACCGCTCCCCCCCGAGACGCCGAGGCTCACGGCGGAGCGCTCTCCCCGGTCCAGGACGGTGAGCTCCGGATCGTTCAACATCTGGAAAAACTCGACGGTCTCCGGAGCACACGCCGTCGCGCTATTCGTGATGTTGCTGGGCCACTGGCCGCCCACCCAGTTGTTGATCGGGCAGAAGACGCGCGAGCCGTAGACGAGGTCTCGGCCGAGACGCATCATGAGCTCCGGGTACTTTCCGGGAATCGTGGTCTGACCGTATTCCGCGCTGATGTTCCAGCGCGCCGGACCGGGTTGGCCCTTCTTCGTCGTGATCACGATCACGCCGTTCGCCGCATCCTGCCCGTACAGCGTGGCGGCCGATGGACCCTTGATCACCTGGATCGTCTCGATCAGGTAGGGGTCGATGTAGTCGAGCGGCGAGGGCGCGTTGTATCTGTTGCTGCCGCCCCCACCGGCCAGATTCTCCGCTCGCTCGTCGGACAGCCCCGAGTAGACCCGCACGCCGTCGACCACGATGATCGGGTCGTTGCTCTGGAGCGGGCTGCTCACCCCCCGGATCCGGATCCGCGCCGGGTCGCCGGGCGCGCCCGTCGTCCGCTGCACCACGAGCCCCGGGACCCGCCCCTCCAGCAGGTCGGTCACGCTGGTGACCGGCTCGTGCTTCATGATCGAGTCGACGTTGATCACCGTGATGTCGTGCCCCACCTCGACGCGCCGGCGCTCGCCGGTGGCCGTGACCACGAGCCCGGACAGGTGCGTGGGAGACACCTCGAGCTGGAAGCCGACGGCGACCGTCTGGCCATCGGCCACGTCCACCTCCTGCACGCCCTCCCTGTATCCGAGTGCCGTCACACTCACCGTGCGGCGGCCAGGAGTGACCCGGGGGATGACGAACGCTCCTTGCTCGTTCGTGAACGCGCGGTGGACCCCGTCCACCTTGACCTCGGCGCTCACGATGGGCCGGCCGGTCCCGGCTTCCGTCACCGTGCCGACGATGGTGCCCGGCTCCTGCGGCTCTGGCCGCGCCGTGGCTGCCGGAACCCGCCGGACCAGCGCCGCCTGCCCGCCCGAGATCACCACATCCACGTCCAGGCCGGCCAGCACCTGGGCGAGGGCTGCGCCGACGGTGATCCCGTCGGCGACGAGTGTGACGCGGGTGTCCAGCGGCACGACCGCGGCGCTGTAGACCAGCGGAAGGCCCGCCTCCCTCGAGATCGCATCCAGCGCCTCCTCCAGCGGCACGTCCTCGAGCCGCATCGTGATCCGCTCACGGAGCAGCGGATTGCTCCCCGGCTCGACGTGCACCGGGCTCCTGCCCGCGGAAGACGCCAGCAGGAAGCGCGGTCCGCGCCCGGCCGGCACGCCCTCGTGATCTTGCGCGCCGTGGGCAAAGCGCCCCGCACCGTCCACCGCCACCAACGCCAGGAGCAGCAGCACCGATGGTATCCGTCGACGCATGGCCTCCTCGCCCGGAACGGGTTGGATCCGGAACTATCGGTGGAAGGTCACGACCGCGCCGTCTCGCTCGTATCGCACACCGAGCGAGAGGGCGATCAGGTTCAGGACATCTGCGATCGGCTCCTGCCCGAAGGATGCCGTCACGGGCAACGCCGCGAGGTCGGGGTCGGCCACGCGCACGTCGAGGTTGTACCAGCGCCCGAGCTGCGCCGCGGCTTCGCCCAGCGGCGTGTTCCTGAAGACGAGCCGCCCCTCGGCGAACGCCAGATACGCGGCGGCATCCACATTGCGCTCGATCCGGACCTCGCCGGAGGGACTCACCCGCGCGAGCTGGCCGGGGTCGAGCCGGTGCGTCGCCTCCGGCTGATCCGGACCCGCCGTCTTCACCTCGACCACCCCTTCGGCGACCACCACCGTGACGGCCGGGGTCTCGGGGTAGGCGCGCACGCCGAAGACCGTGCCCAGGTCCTCGGCCACCACTCCGCGCGCGTGGACGCGGAACGGCTGGCGCCCGTCATGATGCACGTCGAAGCGGGCTTCGCCCTCGAGGTACACGTCCCGGGATCGCCGGCCGTAGTCGTGCGGCACGCGCAGCCGGCTGTCCACGCTCAGGACGACGCTCGTGCCATCCGGGAGCCCTACCCGCGCCCGCTGCGCCCGCCCGGTCGTGTACTCGTGCATCGCGACCTCGCGCGGCGCTCGCGCGGACTCACTCCCCACGAGTGCCCAGACGGCCGCGCCTCCGAGCACGAACGCCGCGATGGCGGCCGCCCGGAGGAGACCGGATGCGAAGGACCGCCGCGTGCCGGCCTGCGCCGGCTTTGGCCGGAACCGTCTCGCCTCGCGCCGCCGGCGGACCTCCTGCCAGGCGGCATCCACATCCCAAACGGCCTCCGTCTCACGCGCCAGCCGCCAAACCTGCTCCAGCGCCTCGAGGATCTCGGCGTGCTGCGGGTCGCCCGCCACCCACGCCCGCACCTCCGCCGCCTCCTCGGGCGAGCTGCGCCCGGCGACGTAGCGGGCGAGCCTGGCGCCCTGTGCCTCGTCGATCTGATCGATGGGGTCCTGTCCGCGTCTCATGGCCGTCATCCCTGGAGTTCGTCTCGGAAGAACCCCTGAGACGCCCCGGACCCTTACACGGCCGTGGCGGCGTGCCCGGCTCCCGGGCTGGCTAGCCCAGCAAGCGGCTGCCCAGGCGGGCGATGGAGGTGAAGGCGAGGGCGAGGGTGAGGTAGGGGGCGAGACTCTTGCGCAGCGACTTGAGCGCCCGCCACATCTGCGTCTCCACCGTCTTGACCGAGATCTCCAGGACTTCCGCGATCGCCGCGTACGAGAGTTGCTCCTCGCGGCTCAACAGGAAGATCTCGCGGCACCGGTCGGGCAGGGCGTCGATGGCGCGGCGGATGGCTTCCGCCAGCTCGCGGGCCCGCAGCCGCTCATCCGCCTGGGGGGCCGTGGGCGCCGGCGCGCGCGTCATCTCCTCGGCCCAGCGCGCCACGACGCGGCGGTGGCGCAGGTACTTGAGGGCGCGGTTTCGGGCCGCAGTGTACAGGTAGGCGGGGGTCAGAAGTGGGGCGTCGCCCGCTTCGCAGCGCTCCCAGAGGTACGCGAAGAGATCCTGGACGAGGTCGCTCGCCGCCTCGGGCGAGCGCACGTAGCCGTTGACGAAGTCGCACAACCGGGCGTAATGCGTCCGGAACAGGGCCTCGATGGAGGCGGCATCGCACCCGGTCTGCGCGTCGTCGCGGTGGGTCATGGGGTGGGGATTTGGATCGGGAACGACTCCCAACAGTACCGCGCTAGGATCGGCCTCGCAACCGCGCGCGGCCCACGCTGTACCCCCGCCTCCTGGGGGGCGGCTTGCAGGAGCGGACGAGCGAAAGGCGCCGGTTCGGCACCGCGGTTCGGCGGCCCGGTTGAAGCCGGTGGGGCGCATGGGAAGGAGCCGCCGGGCGCGGGCCGGTCGCGCGTCACGCATCTGCCGGCCCCGTGCCGCCGCCCGCCTGCGGATGCGCTCACCCCCCCCCCGCGCGAGCACCCGCACCGGCAACCCGCCCTTCGGGCGCAGCGTCACCAGCGGCTCGGGCACCGGGTCGGCCTCGCCTTCGAAGCGGAGCCGCCACCTCTGCGCGAGCGTGGCGAGCACCAGCGTGCCCTCCATCCACGCGAAGTGCTCTCCCACGCAGATGCGCGTCCCGCCGCCGAACGGGAAGTAGGCGAACTTCGGCCGCGCCTGCTGCTGCTCCGGAGACAGCCACCGGTCCGGGTCGAAGCGCTCCGGCTCGGGCCACCAGCGCGGGTCACGGTGCACCAGGTACTGGCTCGCCAGCACGATGGAGCCGCGACGGATCGTGTAGCCGCCCGCCTCGAACTCCTGTAGCGCGAGACGCTCCAGGATCCACGCCGGCGGGTAGAGCCGCATCGACTCGGCCAGCACACTGCGCGTGTACGTGAGCTGCGGCAGGTCGGAGACCTCCGGAAGCCGGCCGCCGAGCACCCGGTCCAGCTCGGCGTGCAGCTCCGCCTCCACGTGCGGGTTCCTCGACAGGAGGAACCACGTCCACGTCAGGGCGTTCGCCGTCGTCTCGTGCCCCGCCATCAGCAGCGTGACGATCTCGTCACGGAGCTGGCGGTCGCTCATCCCGCCGCCGTCCCCCTCCGCGTCGCGCGCGGCGATCAGCATGGAGAGGAGGTCGCCCCGCTCCGTCGCGCTCGCGCGCCGTTCCCGGATCAGCCGGGCAATGAACTCGTCCATGCGCCGCCGCGCGCGGTGCATGGTGCGAACCCATGGCAGGGGGAGGTACTGGATGAGCCAGCCGAACGGCAGGATCGCGTAGCCGAAGAGACGCAGCGAGAGGTCCAGCGCCTGGCCGATGTCGCGCGCCTCCTCCTCGACGTCGACATCGAAGAGCGCCTTGCTCGCGATGCTGAGGGTGAGCCGGGACATCTCGGCGTGCGCGTCGATCACCGCCCCGTGCCTCCACCGCTCGCCGGCGCGCTCGGCGTAGCGCGCCATGAGCGCGCCGTACGCGGCGAGCCGCTCCTTGTGGAATGCCGGCTGCACCAGCCGCCGTTGCCGCAGGTGCGCTTCGCCCTCGTTCGTCAGGAGGCCGTTGCCCAGCAGCACCCGCGTCAGCCCGAGGGACGGCCCCTTCGAGAACGACCGCTGCTCCGTGACCAGCATGCGCCGGATGTCTTCCGGGTGCATGAGCAGCACCACGGGCCGCGTGCGGATGACGATCTGCGTCACGTCCCCGTGACGCGCCATCTCGGCGAAGAGCCCGAGCCGGTCGGTGGCGAGTGCCTTGAGAAAGCGTCCGGGATAGCGCTGCCGCGGGCCGGGCGGCCGCGCGCCTGGCCGCGGCGCCGCGCTCACGACGTCGTGGATGGATCGATCAGCGTTGATCATCTGGGGTCGCGAACCTGTTCGCGGGCCATCGACGGCGACCCCGCGCCGGCGTGGCGTGCGGACCGCGCCCGTGCACGAAGGGCTCCGCCGTCGCGTGCGATGCTCTGGCCTGGTTTGAATCAACCCCTCAGACGCCGCCGGCCCTTACACGGCCACGCCGCCTCACCGCGCCCCGCACCGCTCCCCGCGTCGGCGCCGGCCGGGCGGTGGCCTCACCGCACCCCGCGGGTGCGGCGTGAGGCCCACTCGAGCACGAGCGCGCCCATGAGCGCGCCGAAGAGCCAAGGCAGGAGCGCCGCCGGATCCAGCCCACCGCCGGCCTCCACCTCCTCCTCCGCTGCCGGACCCAGCCGGTCGATCAGCGTCGCCAGCGGCGCAGGATTGGTCGGCGGCACAGCCAGCCCCACCCGCCCCGCGTACGCCACGCTCGACACCAGCCCCGCGAGCCACGTCCGGTGCTGCTCCGGCGCATCCTCCCCGCCCGCCATCCGCCAGCGCCATGTGTTGACGTACCCGGTCTCGACCACCCGTCCGGCGCCCAGCCGGCGCGCCGCGAGTGTCACGTGCTCGCCCCGCCGCTCCAGCACCACCGCGTCCGGCACGAGTCCGGTGATCGGCGCAATCGAGAGCGCCTCCCTCGGCGCGCTGTCGCTCGGCGGCCGGCCCTCGTCCTCGATCACCGCACCTCGGCCTCGGCCCGGCGCCAGCGCCGCAAGCCGCGCCGCATCCACCGCCGGCGACCACAGCACCAGCCCGCCGCCCGAGCGCACGTAGCGACCGATCCGCTCCGCATACGCCGCCGCCGTCGTGTCCAGCACCAGCACCGCCGAGTAGCGCGACGTGTCGATCGCGGTGACGCTCCCCTGCCGCACCGTGGTCTGCGGCGAGACCCGTACCTCGGCATCCACACGCCAGCCCCGCTCCTCCAGCGCCGCAACGGCGAACTTCGTCTCCCAGCCCGCAGCTCCCAAAACCAGCAGCCGCTTGAGCTCGAGCGAGTCGGCAAGCGCAGCACGCGCCACCACGGCGCCTACCGCCGCATCCAGCGTCGCCCTCGGCCGCGGGATGTAGGCCCGCACTCCGCCCAGCGCTTCGACCCGCGCGCTGTCCAGAGGCCCGAGCGTATCCCGCAGCACCACCAGCGCACCGGCCGGCGCCGCCACGCTCACCTCCACACCGCCCGCCGGGTCCGCCCGCGGCTCGATCGCGAGCGCCGTCGGCAAGAGCGACGGCCCGCTCCAGCCGACCGCCGTACCCGCGCCCACCAGCGCGGCCAGCCAGTCCCGCTCGACCAGGCTCGGCGCATGATCGAAGGCCACGTGCACGCGCTCGGGGCCCGCCACCGTCGTCCAGCGCACCAGCGCCTCGGAGAGCGTCTCCGTGCTCGCCCGCTCGACCGCTCCCTTCCCGCCCCAGCCCAGCGCCAGCGCCAGCGACCAGACGAGCAGCGCCAGCACCAGCGCCCGCAGCGCCCACTCGCCCGCCACCCTGAGCCGCGCACCCAGCCGTGCGCCCCCGCCCATACCAGACACGCCGCTCTCCCGCACCTCAGCGCGTGAGCGCATAGACGATCAGGTTCACCCCGAACTTCGTCGGGTCCTGCTGCATCGTCCGCTTCGTCTCCGGGTGGAAGTTCCACTCCGAGCTGTAGTCCTTGTTGCTGTACAGCAGACCGATCCGGTCCCGCCGCCGATCCCCGGTGCTCGGCCCCACGAAGATCGCATACAGGTGCGGGTGCAACAGATCGTCGCCCCAGCCGTTCAACTCGTGGTTCGTGTGCGGCGGGCCGTTCTCGAACGTGAAGAAGCAGCGGTAGATCTCGTGGTCGTTCGGCACCTGCTCCAGCTTGCCGAACAACCTTTCGATCTCCTCCGTCGCCGTCTGGTGGAAGACGCCCGTGATGTCGTGGTTGTGATCGTCCACCACCATGAAACCACCACGCTCCACGTAGCGCTTCAGGTTCCGCCGCTCCGCGTCCGTGAAGCGCACCGGCAGGTGCCCCGTCAGCCACACGAACGGGTAGTTGAACAGCTCCTCCGAATCCAGCCGCACGCTCACTCCCGCGGGCGCCACCTCGATGGACGTGTAGCGCGCCACAGAGTCGATCAGGTTCGCCGGCAGCGCCGGCGCACTCTCCCAGTCCCCCGACGCATACTCCGCCGTCGCGAACACGAACTTGCTCATACGGCACTCGCCTCGACGCTCCCGCACCTGCAGCAGCAGGCCGGGCACACGCGACGACGCCCGTGGGCAACACGGTCGCTCCGGCAGTCGCAGCGGACCGGGCACACGCGACGGCGCCCTTGCGCAGCGCGGTCGCTCCGCCACTCGCACGCCCCGGAGCCGCAGCCCGGGACCCGACTCACGGGATCCCGCCCCACTCGACCGGCCCCTGCAGCCGCACGGGCGCCGGCTCCAGCGCGCGCCGCACCCGCGCCAGCGCGCTGTCTGCCGCCACCCCGCGCCGGAGCTGCTCGATCGCCCCCGCGAGCGCCTCCGCCACCGCCGGCGCTTCCACCAGCGCCGCGACCCGCACGTAGACGAGCGAGTCCGCCGCCGCTTGCGGGTCACTCCGCGCGAGCGCCGCCGCCCGCTCGATCCGCGCCGCGAGCCGGAGCCGCACGTCCTCGAGCACGCGTCTGGGCTCGCGCACCTCCTTCCCCGCCGGATCCTCGCCCGTCAGCCGCACACGCTCCACGTTCACCACCTCGGGCAGCACCACCCCCCGCAGATAGTAGCGGTTCGCGAGCCGGATCTCGTCCAGGATCTCCAGCACCCGCACCATGTACGGCATGGCGCTGTCCGGCTGCGCGATGCCGAGGTACACCCGCGCCTCGTACATCAGGTCCACCGCCTCGCGCAGCAGCCGGCTCACCTGCGTCTCGAAGGTGCCACCCACGCCGTCGTCCTCCAGCAGCCGGATCACCGCGATCGCGCGCTGCCGGATCTCATCCTGCGCGTTCCCGTACGCCGACGACGTGTTCACGAACGTCTTCACATCCAGCCGCGGCTTGTTCCGGATCAGCGTGTCCGTCTTCATGTTCAGCCGCCGCTGGCTCATCCACATCGAGTCGATGGGGAGCGGCGGCGCAGGGTTGATCGAGACCGAGTCCTCCGGCTCCGCGATCCGCAGCGTGCGCGTCTCCGAGACCCCCTTGCCCGGACCCGTCACATCGTTGCCGTCGAAGGCGACCACCCGGATGTGCAGCACCGTGCCGGGCCCGAGCCCCATCGTGTCCAGGTCGACGGCCTCACGCAGCACCGCCGTCCGCGCGTTGCCGAAGGCAACGCGCGGGCCGTAGCTCAGCTTCGTCTCGAAGCTCTCCTGCCCGCCCTTCGTCACCATGTACTCGACGACGCCGTAGTCGAGCCCGATGTCGTCCGCGAGCTCGGCCTCGACGACGAGCCGTCCACGGGGCACGGTCTGGTACGTCGTGTCGCGCGCCGGCAAGCGCAACCGCACCACCGGCACCGAGTCCGCCCGCGGCTCCAGCACCACGAGCCGCCGGTACTCCCGGTCGTGGAACGCGACCACGGTGGGCGCGTCGGGCATCGTGACCTCGACTCCCCACCGGCTGCGGCCGTCAGACGCGGCGGCCAGCGTGTCGCCACCCAGGACCGCCACCACGCCGTCGGCCGGGCCGCTGCCCCCGAACGTGATCCGGCTGCCGATGAGCGCGGAGATGCCGTCCGGGTTCTCGAGCGTCGCCTCCGGCAGCCGGCTGTAGGACGGCGGCACCACCCGCGCCGTGAGCCGCGCCAGCCGGTTCGCCAGCGCCGCCTCCGCGTCCGGGACCGTGCGCCGCACCAGCTCCTCGCCCGCCGCGCGCAGCAGCGCCTGCGGCTGGAGCACGGAGACCACCACCACGAATGCGGCGACGGCGCCGAGCGCCCGACCGAGGGCGCGGCGCGTGGCCCGGCCCACGAGCCCCGAAACGTCGGCCCGCTGCGCCTCTGCGTGCAGCGCCGCGTGGCTGTGCGCGGGCGCGACCCGGGGATCGATCGCCGTCACGAGCGCGAACCGCAGCTCCGGCTGCCGCTCTTCGATCCAGAGCGCCACCCGTTCGAGCGAGCGCACTCCACGCGCGCGCCAGACGACCACGCCCACCGCAGCGAGCGCCGCCAGCGCCACCAGCGGCCAGAGCGCCGCGTACACCGCCGCAGGCAGCGGCACCACAAGCCGCACCAGCGCCGCAGCCGCAACCACCGCCAGCGCCGCCGAGACACCCCACAGCAGAGCCGAGAGCGCGACCACCGCCGCAAGCCGCCGCCGCGCGCGCCGGACCAGCTCGAGCGCCGTCGTCATGCGCGCTGCGCCTCCCCGCCGGCCATCACGCCGCGGCTGCGACCGGCGCCAGCGCCGCTGCCGCCGTGTGTCGGCGCTACCGCCTCCTCCGGCTCAGCGCCGCCATCGCCGGCCGACGCGCCCGCCCTCGCCCCGCGCCGCGCCCACAGCTCGAGCAGCGCCAGCAGCAGCGCCAGCCCGAGTAGCCACGGCACGAGCGGCAGCCGAACCCGCTCCGCGCGCGCAATCGCCTCCTGCGTCGCGAGCGGCCCCTCGCCCGCCAGCGCCGCCAGCTCATCCTCGCCCAGGCCCGGGCCGATCGAGGCCACGGCACCGCACGGCGCCGCGAGGGCGCGCACCAGCCGGCCGAACGCGGGGCGCAGCACCAGGTCGCCTCGCTCCGGCACCGGCAGCGCGACGTCCCGGATGCAGCCCTCGCCAACCACGCGCTCCACCGCCGCCGGCTCGCCATCCACCCACCGCGCCACCACGCGCGCGGCCGGCGCCGCCGGGTCGGGCTCCCAGCGCCGCTCCAGCGGATGGACCACCACGGCCCCGCCTGCGACCACGGCGCCCGCCGTGTCCGGCCGCGCGCGCTCCCGCCACCCCGGCGGCGCACCCTCCACGGGCCAGCGCACCAGGGTGCGACGGCCCGCCGCGGCCCACATGCTGTCCTCTGCCGTCACGGCGCCCCGCATCACGCGCACTGCCGAGTCCGCCGCTGCGAGCCCGGCGAGCCGCGCCGCCAGCACCACCCCATCCTGCGCCCCGGCATCGCCGCCCGGCCCGCGGACCTCGGCGCCGTGCGCGACGCCGAGCGTGTCCGCGCCCGCCGCGACCGGCACCAGCCGGATCCGACCCGGCCAGAGCGCGCGCACCGCCTGCGTCGCGCCGTCCACCTGGCTCGCGCGGAACGCGGACACGATCGCGATCTCGATGGAATCCGCCTCCGCCCGCAGCTCCCCGGCCGCGCGCAGCGCCGCCACGAGCGCAGGAGTGAGCCGCCCCTCCTCACCGGAGCGCACCAGCGCCGCCGCCGTGTCCGCGGCGCCGGCCCGGATCACGCGCGCGCGCGTATCAAAGATGATGAGGACGTCGCCCTCGCCGAGCAGCGAGCGCGCGCTGTCCCGAACCTCCTCGATCGAACCCACTGCACGGGAGACATCGGCGAGGACAATGCGCGCCACCGGCCGCCGTTCCGGAACCAGCACCGGCTGCGAGAAGGCCAGCCCGATCAGGAGGACGAGAGCAACCCGGAGCAGGAGCAGGAGCAGGTCACGCGGCCGCTCCACCGTCACCACCCGCACCGTGCCCCGCGGAACGAACCGCACGGTCGGGAGCGGGCTCGACGTCGGCTGGCGCGTCACAATGAAGTGGAGTGCAACCGTCCCGGCCGCAACCGCAAGAGCCACGTAGAAGAACGCCGGCGCAAGCAGCGTCACCATCACGCACCCGTGGCCACGCCCGCCGGAGCGCCCCCGGCCTCCGTGATGCGCCGCACCGTGCGGCGTAGCGGCTCGGCCCCGGGCACCACCATCGTGTAGACCGCCCCAGCACGCCGCCACTCCCGCGCAAGCCGCTCACGCCACTCACCAAACCTGCGCTGATACTCCCGCCTCGCCCGCAACGACAGCGGACGCCGGACTGACGGCGCCTCCGGGTCCGTCACCAGCAGCTTCCTCGGGTCCGGATCCAGCTCGCCCGCATCCACCACATGCACCGCGTACACCTCACGCCCCGAGGCCATCGCCCTCTTCGCCACCGCCAGCAGCGCTTCGGCATCGCCCAGGAAATCCGTGATCAGGACCACTCGCCTTCCGAGCCGAAACGCCTCCGCCGCTGCCGGGGCCAGCGCCGCGCTTCCAGCCGGCACCACCTCCAGCGCGCGCATCATCTCCTCCAGCACCGTGCGCCGCGTCTGGGGAGGGATCACCCGCATGCCATCCTCGCCCACCACCACCAGCCCCGCCGGATCACCCCGGTGCCGCGCCACCGCGGCGAGCGCTACCGCCAGCCGCCGCGCAAACTCCCACTTGCCATGCGTCTTCGGAGGAAACGCCATCGATGCGCTCGCGTCCACCACCACCACGGTGGAGAGGATCGCGTGCTCCTCGGAAAGCCGCGTGTAGACCCGGTCCGTCCGCGCGAGCAGCTTCCAGTCGATCCGCCTCGGATCATCCCCCTGCCGGTACGGCCGGTACTCCACGAACTCCGCCGACGTGCCACGCACCGTCGAGGGGTGCGGCCCGGCAACCGCGCTCCGCACCCGCTCGCGCGCCGGCCAGCCCATCCCCCGCACCGCGTCCAGCACCGGCGCATACACCCGGAGCACCGACCGCGCCGCCGCCCCCGGCGCCACGGCAGCCACGGCAGGCTCCGGCCGGCCGGCCGTTCCGGTCACCCCCTCCGGCGCCTTCCCGGTCGTCATCAGAGCGCGATCTTGCTCGACGGCTCCGGCACGTGCGCCAGGATCGCCTCGATCACCTGCTCCGTCGTCACACCCTCCGCCTCCGCCGCGTAGTTCAGCAGCACACGGTGCCGGAGCACCGGCAGCGCAACGCGGCGCACATCCTCCGGCGAGACGGCGTGACGACCCTCCAGCAGCGCCCGCGCCTTGGCACCCAGCACCAGCGCCTGCCCCGCCCGCGGTCCCGCCCCCCACCGCACGTACTCCTTCACCAGCGCCGGCACGTCCGAGCGCACCGGCCGCGTCGCCTGCGCCAGCGCCGCCGCATACCTCAGGATCGGATCCGACGCCGGCAGCTCCCTCACCAGCCGCTGCAGCGCCAGCGCCTCCTCCGCGCCCATCACCGCCGCCAGCTCCGGCTCCACTGCTGTCGTCGTCGCCCGCAGGATCTCCACCTCCTCTTCGTCCGTCGGATAGTCGATCCGGATGTTGAAGAGAAAGCGGTCGAGCTGCGCCTCCGGCAGCGGGTACGTCCCCTCCTGCTCGATCGGGTTCTGCGTCGCCAGCACGAAGAACGGACGCGGCAGCGGCATCGTCTGCCCCGCAGCCGTCACGTGCCGCTCCTGCATCGCCTCCAGCAGCGCCGCCTGCGTCCGCGGCGGCGTCCGGTTGATCTCGTCCGCCAGAACGATGTTCGCGAAGATCGGCCCCTTCACGAACCGGAAGCGACGCGCTCCCGTCGCCGCATCCTCCTCCAGAATCTCCGTCCCCGTGATGTCGCTCGGCACCAGGTCCGGCGTGAACTGGATCCGCCGAAACTCCAGCGCCATCGCCTCCGCGATCGAGCGGATCATGAGCGTCTTGGCAAGACCCGGCACCCCCACCAGCAGCGCGTGGCCGCCCGCCAGCATTGCCATGAGGACTTCCTCGACCACCTGCTCCTGGCCAATGATCCGCTTCCCGACCTCGGCACGGAGCTGCCTGGCCACGGCGAGGAGCGCTTCCGCATCCGCTCGCCCCGTTACGCCCGCCGATGCCACCATCGTCTTCGACGCCATCCTCTCCCCTATCCGTGCCTCACCGCCGCCGCACCACCACGATCACGCTGCCCTGTACCGCCGCGCCGTAGCGCCGTACCGCGTCATCGTACGACAGGAACAGCAGCTCGCCGACCTCGACGGATGGGATGTCCCGCAGCTTCTCCGCATCCCCCAGGCGCTGGTCATCCATGTAAACCGCGACCTCGGCGCCGGTCTGCGGGTCCCGCCGCAGCCACGGCCGCCGCAGCCGCGAGACCAGCTCGTAGGCGTTCGGCAGGTTCGCCGCCTCGATTTCCGCCCGCGTCAGGCGGTTCCGATCCGCTCGCTCCGCCGCGGCCCCACTAGCGGCGGTGGGACCACCCCTCGCCCCCGAGGCGCCGGCACACGCAACGGCAGCGGCAGAAACCATCAGCAGCGCGACGACGATGTCCAGTCTCCGCAAGTTCACCTCCACGAGATGCCGAGAACGGCGGGACCCGCATCAGGGTGATCACAAGCACACGCGAACGACTGCGTGCCCTCCATGCCCCGGTTCGGGCCGGACAGGGCTACCGGTGGGGGATCACACCCTTCCTCCCCGCTCGGTCCGCACGTCGAAACGGCGATCGAGTGCGGCACAAGCGCGCCCAGCCCGCGCCGGCACGAGCCCGTGAGGGCCGCTCCGCCGCCCCCCGCATCCCATCGGCGTGCGCTACCCAGCGTCTATCCAGATCAACCCCTCGGGAGCCCCGCACCCCTACACGGCGGCGGCTCCGGCGCGCGGCTCCCCCACCGACACGGCCGGCGAGGCCTGCTCCGGCCGGCGGCTCCGCGGCCCGCGCGCCGCTGGCCGCCCGGTCGGCTTCCAGCGCCGCCTCCGCCCCGGCGCCCGGCAGACCGGCGCCGGCCGGTGCCTCCGCCGCGGTGACCCGTTGCGTGCCGTCCGCCGACGCCTGCTTGCCCGCATGCTTCCAGGTCGTGTCCCTGGGCATCAGGACCATGAGGATGGAGCCCGGCTTCGACAGATACTTGCCGGCGGCCTCCTTGAGCTCCTCCGGCGTCAGGGTCTCGGCCGGGTACGGCGCCACGATCCGGTCCAGCGGCAGGCCCAACCGGTCGTGGAGCTCGAGCCGATCCAGCCAGTACTCGTTCTTCTGCAGCGCCGTCTCGAGCTGGCGCTGCTGGATCCGCGCGACCGTCTCCAGCTCCGCCGCCGTGGCGCCACTCTCCCGCACCGAATCCAGGATCGCGAGCATCTCGCGCGTCAGCTCCAGCATCCGCTCCGGCGCGGACTGGAAGAAGATCAGCAGCCGGAAGTGCTCGTCGTAGAGCCGGTAGGTCCTGGCCTGCACGGCCACCCCGTACGTGCCGCCGAGCTGCTCCCTCAGCCGGTCCCTCAGCCGCCTCTCCAGCACCAGCGCCAGCGCCCCGAGCCGCTGCCGCTCCCGGAAGTACGCCTCCGGCTCCGTTGGGAACGCGCCGTCGAAGACGAGCAACGCGTCCGACCGGAGCACCGGGTTCACCTCCATCCACTGGCGCTGCTGGCCGACGAACGGGCGCACGCTCGGGTCCTTTGGCGTCTCCCTCTCCTCGCTTGCCGGCAGACTCGCCACATACCGCTCCACCAGCGGCTTCACCTCCTCCGGCGACGCCGCGCCCACCACCAGGAACGTGAAGTCCCCTGCGTTGCCGAACCGGTCCCGGTGCGCCGCCAGCACCTCCTCCGGATGGGCGATCTCGGCCAGGTCGGTCGTCACCGGCAGCAGCCGCGGGTTGCCCCGCGCGAAGATCTGGTCGAATTGATCGTGGATCGTCGCGCCGCGCCACGCGTACTTCGCAACCGCCGCCCAAGAGGCGAGCGCCGCCGAATCCAGCTTCGGCGCCGTGAACTGGAGATGCAGCAACTGGAACAGCAGCTCCAGCTCCTTCGGCGAGCCGCCCAGCTCGATCGACTCGTGCGCGTAGCCGACCTCGACCCGCAGCGGCTTCGCCGCCGCCAGCGACAGCCGCTCCAGCACACTGCTGCGATCCCGCTCGCCGACCCCCGCCGCCTCCGTCAGGATCACCCCCACCATCCGCCCGGAGCTGAAGAAGAGCGAGTCCGGCATCACCGAAAAGCCGCCAGGGCTCCACGCCTTGAGCAGCACCTCGTCCGGATGGTTCCAGCTCGGCTTGAACAGCACCCGCGCCCCGTTCGAGAGCGTCCACTCGATCACCCCGGACGCCTCATGGACCCTCTCCCCCACGATCCGCCCGGGCTCCGGCACCCGCTCCAGCAGCGGGGCGTCCACCGCCGCGATGGAGCCGCTCTTCGGCTCGAGCCGCAGCCCCGCAACCGAATCGAAGACGGCGAGCACGCTCTCTCGTGTCGGAGGATGGAAGCCAAAGGCGAACTGCGGCAGCCGCACCAGCACCCGCAGCCCCTCGCGCCTGCGCCAGAACTTCGCCGCCTCGGCCATCGCCTCCGGCGTGATGGCCGGCAAGAGCTCGCGGGCGAGCTCCAGCTCCTGCTCCGCGCTCAGCAACGGGTGATGGCTTAATCTGTCTGTAAAAAGCGAGTGGTCTGGACTACCATCGGTGGTAGGAGAAAAAACCGAAAGGGACACACCGAGGAGGCCCAGACCTATGACAAGGATACCACCTGCCGAGCAGCT